>SMFF01000001.1_pt1 | contig 737152 bp, 627 predicted proteins | sample 2456181 | NCBI WGS metagenome assembly SMFF01 (sample SAMN10132611, study PRJNA489261) | soil metagenome | isolation source: day120 antibiotic-loamy sand soil ammended with raw manure from dairy cow... | place: USA | collected 2015-04-01
AAAATGATCCTCTATCTCAATGTACGACCCGCTTCCTTTCGTTTGCGGAGTGCAAAGATAGGACTCTTTCCCCTACCTGCAAACTATTGCCGACAAATAATTATCAAATATACGCAATTCCCTGAAAACAAGAACGATAATTTTTAACCCCAATGCCCGCTAAGGGAAACCGCCAAGGTACACAACAATAAAAGAGCCCGAAGGTTTGCCCCCGCACAAAAAAATTGATTTTTTTTCTGTAACGCCCCCCCGCCGCCCCTGTTTTTCCGACGAAGACGAAACACCGTCTTTTAGGGACATTCTAGGGACTTGCTAGGGACATCCTAGGGACCGGCTAGGGGCAAACCCCTATAATCTCCCTAGCATATCCCTAACAAACATCAAAAAATTTGCAGCAAAGGAAAAGGAAAACCGTCCAACAAATTAAGCTGAATAACGTTTCTGGTTAAATTGGAATAGAATTCCATACCTTAAGTATTTACATTCTTGAATTCATTATCTTTACCTCCTTCCTATGTATGGAGCTATTTTTCGCCTAGGAAGAGGCGCAAGACATATTCATTAAAAACAGACATGTTCAAAAAACCAATATTACTATTCATTTGCATCTTAGCCTTAAACGTTACTTTCGCTCAGAAAAAAGAAAGCAAACCTAATATTGTCTTTATCCTAGCTGATGATCTAGGCTATGGAGACCTGGGGGTGTATGGTCAAAAAATTATTAAAACACCTAATATAGATCGTTTGGCTAAGGAGGGCATGCGATTCACCGAGTTTTATGCCGGAACTTCAGTATGTGCCCCTTCACGCTCAGCTTTGCTCACCGGCCAGCATACGGGTCATACTTATATACGTGGGAATAAAGAAATAGAACCTGAAGGACAAGAGCCTCTTGCAGATTCCGTTCAAACTTTTGCTCAACTATTACAAGAAGCAGGTTATGTGACAGGAGCTTTTGGAAAGTGGGGATTAGGGATGGTGGGAACTTCTGGCGATCCCAATAAAAAGGGGTTTGACACCTTTTTTGGCTATAATTGCCAGCGACAATCGCATCGGCACTACCCTACTCACCTATGGCATAATGATAAGAGAGTAGTTTTAGAAGGGAATGATCTTGTTCATAGAGTGCAATACGCCCCGGCTATTATTCAAGAAAAAACTTTGGCTTTTATAGATGAGCATCAAAATGTGCCGTTTTTCTTATTTATACCAACGACATTACCGCATGCTGAACTTCAAGGTCCGGAGGACGAGTTCTATAGGATGTATGAGAATCGTTTTGAGGAAACGCTGCATAAAGGGAATGACTACGGCCCTAATGCTACTGTTGCGGGCTATAGTTCAGTAGCTAAACCGCGGGCTACGTTTGCCGCGATGGTAAGCCGAATGGATGCTTATGTAGGGGAAGTAATGGCTAAGTTAGAGACTTTAGGCTTGAGTGAAAATACAATTGTGATATTTAGCAGCGATAATGGTGCGCATAGAGAAGGAGGTGCGGATCCAGTTTTTTTTAATAGTTCAGCTGGATTGCGGGGCTTTAAGCGTGATTTATATGAAGGTGGCATAAAGACTCCTTTTATTGTAAAATGGCCTGGCAAAGTTAAAGCTGGTACGGAAAGCACCCATATCGGATCATTTTGGGATATTATGCCAAGCTTTATAGAAATAACTAGAGCAAAGAAGGCAAGGTATACCGATGGCCTCTCTATTGTTCCTACACTTTTAGGAAAGATGGGCAAGCAAAAGCGACATCCCTATTTATATTGGGAATTTCATGAAGATGGCGGCAAGCAGGCAGTACGGATGGGCAAATGGAAGGGAGTTCGCTTGAATGCTAAAAATAGCCTTGAAATGATCATTGAACTTTATGATTTATCTATTGATCCGAACGAAGAAAACAACATAGCTGTACAACACCCTGAAATTACCAATCAAATTGTTGCCTATATGCGAGAAGCGCATAGGCCGAGTATATTATTTCCGTTTTAAAAACGTGCTCTTATATAACTATAACAAAGATCGAAAACTGGTTGCATTATAGATTCAATACGCTTAATAAAATTCAATTCAAACAATTAGTGGAACTCAGGTGATTACAACAAGGGGAACGGATCCTGTTATATTCACCTGAATTCAACTAGTACTTCCATCTATTGGCCTTTATAACGCCAATGTTTCGCCTAGGGAATAACGAACATTGGAAAAGTTTTTATCATCGGTATTTACCTTCCCTATCACTTTTACGGTAAATTTATATGCTTTTGAAGGATCGTATGGTGAGTAGGTGTAACTTTCGGGAGCATTTTCTAAAACGACTGTACCTTTACTTTGCCCATCTATTGAGATCACTATTGAAACTGAGATAGGTTTAACGATATCTCCAGGCAAAGTTGCGGGAAGTTTCCAGCTTATAATAATACTATTCTCTGAAACGCTCGAACTCAAATTTGTGACCGGATTAATTTCTTCGCCAGGTTTCGATTTAATTATTTCGTATTTCTTGCATGATGAAGACAACACGATTAATAACATTGTAAAATATAAAATATATTTTTTCATAACAAAGAATTTAAATTAATAACCAACATTCTGTTTATAAACACCTCTCGACCAATTCATTTGTGCTTGAGGGATTGGTAAGTATTCATCACGTCCAGCAGAAAAATGAGCACCATTATACCAAGACCGTCGAGGCGTCTCTTTATCAAAATAAGCGTTCATGACTTTTTCTGCGATTCCCCAACGGACGATATCATAGAACCTACGTCCTTCCATAGCCATTTCAAGCCTATTTTCCCAAATTAATGCCTCCCATGCAAAATTGCGGTCCCAGGTACAATTAACTCCATCCACATAAGGTTCAACCTTATAATTGGTAGGATAATTTCCATTAGGCAATTTTAATTTGGACGTACTATTGGACGCACGCTCTCTTATCTGATTAATAATGGGCAATGCTTCAGTGTGACGATTTAACTGAATAAGTATTTCAGCTTTCCATAATAACACTTCAGCGAAGCGAATTTCAGCTTGGTTTTTTGAATTAAACATCCAAAACGCGTCAAATAAGCCTGGACTATCTGTAGTCACATTTTCCTTCATCGAATGCATGTAACCATAAGTTGCAGGTTCTCTAGTTCCAGCACTGTCGTATAATACATCTTGATATTTCCATGGGAATCCAGGAATTGCAACAGTATGCCCTAGTCTAGGATCAAATGAATTAGTACTGAAATATTCATCTTTATTTGTAATTTCTGCTTCATTGAAGTTATCAAAAAGAGGCAGGCCATCCGAGTCTACTCGGAATGCGTTTACCATATTAAAAGACGCTTTGTGGAAATCACAGCAGCTAAAATAAGGGTTCCACCAAGGCGCCGTAAGCCCATTACCTTCATTTAAATTACCACGAGGAGTTCCATCATCAATTGTAAATTGTAATTCCCAAATAGACTCAGGAGTTCTATTATCGTATTCTAGCATAAAATTATAGGCAAAGTCAGATGACAGACTGTAATTCCCACTTTCTATTATGCTGTTTGTATACTTAAGGGCTTCGGTAAGCTTTTCTTCACTAATCGTCGTAGGCTGATTTCTATTATCCTGCGGATATGCCATCCATAATAACGTTTTAGCCGCGTATGCTTCTGCAGCATATTTATTAACTCTGCCTACCTGTGGCTGCTTTTGAGGAAGGTTTTCCGCGGCAAACTTAAAATCATCCAATATTTTCTGCCAAAGCTCTAAGTCACTTTGCATGTCATCACCTTCGGGATGATTAGTAATAGTTGGAATCTCGTCTACAGTTGCGTTCTCATTAATATATGGAATCCATCTGAAGCGATTCTTTAATTTAAAATGAATCCATCCTCTAATAAAATACATTTCCGCGAGACGCGTTTTCTTCAGGGGATAATCGGCTTCATCGACACTATTAATTGCATTGATAGCAGCGTTTGCTCTTGAAATACCACTATAGCCGCTGAACCATACCCCATCGTTATTTCCTACGTTTGGTGTAACAGTCGAAAAAACCTCCATCTGATACCATGCAGGTTGATCATCTAAGCCGCCACCGCCTTTATAAGCATCGTCGGATCTTAAACTTGCAATCCATGGATTCATGGTTTCAAACGCGCCCGCCCTAGGTAAAAGCGCGTAGGCTGCAGTAACCATTCCATCGACGTATTTAGGATCGCTAATTTGCTCTTCGGTTATCACTCCCTTTGGGTTGACGTTTAAGACGTTTTTGCAACTCGTCATCAGGGAAATCACTAACCCTATTACTATATAACTCTTTAATCTCTTTTTCATTTGAATAAATTTGCTTTTTAATGGTAATGAAGCTATCATGAGTGAATTATTCATCTCGGTTTGTGATAATTGTGAGCTCATGATGGTTTCATATTACAATTTTGAAAATTTAATAATACATTCTTAAAACGACACGCGAACCCCTGTCATAAACATTTGTGGCCTAACATAAGGACTTGAATATTCCCCAGCCTTGGAAGGGTTTTCAGGGTCGATACCTGTATATTTATCATCACCCCACCATTTCTGTAGATTCACGATATTTTGGGCATTCACATATAAACGGGCTTGTTTTACACCTAATTTCTCTAAAGAGTTCATCGGGAAGGTATAGCCTATCTCAATATGCCTAAGTTTTAAATAGGATCCTGACTCCATGAAGTAAGTGGATAATCTACGTTCGTCGTTTGCATTGATTAAAGATAAAGCGGGTATATCGGACTCTGGATTAGAAGGCGACCATGCTCCTAAAAGTCTAGTGGCATGATTAAAACCACTTTGCGTCCACACACTCCAAAAGTCACTATATGTCTTCCAATCATTTCTCACCGTGTTTCCTACGATCCCTTGCCAAAACATTGAAAAATCGAAATTTTTAAAGCTGGCATCAAAATTAGCACCATACATGAACTTTGGATCACTAGTACCTAACCAAGTGCGATCGTGCTCCCAAGTAATGCGGCCATCACCATCTAAATCTTTGTATTTGATCCTTCCAAGTCCTTTACCTAACTGTTCAGGAGAATTGTCAACTTCAGCCTGTGTTTTGAAGAGTCCATCGGTAACGAATCCATAAAAGGAGTTGAGTGGTCTTCCTAAAATATCATCATCTAGACCATTTCCCCCATAAGTATATTTTACAGATTCTGGCAGGTCGCTGATTTGATTGCGGTATGAGCTTATATTACCAGAAATGGAATACGAAAATTCTTCCGTCCTATTTCCAGAATACGTCATATTAAACTCTATTCCCTTGTTAGTCATATTAGCAGCATTAATCCACTGATGCCCGCCTTCTCCAATTGCAGCAATATATGGAGGTTCGTATAACATCCCATTTGTATACTTATAAAAATAATCAAAAGAGCCAGATAGCTTTCCACTAAATAAACCGAAATCGACCCCTAGATTCGTTTGCCTAGTTGTTTCCCATTTTAGGTCTTGATTTCCTGTATGTCTTCTACGGTATCCTGAATAAAGGGTCCCTGTTTCATTTCCTGCAAGTCCGTATCCAGTATTTTGATAATCGGCATCGTAAAAATTAACCAATGCATTTGATGGGATATTTGAATTACCATTTTTACCCCAACTTGCTTTAAGTTTCAATTCAGAAAACACTGGTAGATTCGTGCGGAAGAACTCTTCTTCACTTAATCGCCATCCGCCTTGTACAGCAGGGAAAAAGCCAAACTGATTATTTAACCCGAATTTCGAAGATCCGTCATAACGTAATGTAGCGGAAAGTATATATTTTTGATCGAAGACATAATTAAATTTAGAAAAATAAGACAAAAGAGTCCATTCGTCTCCTCCTCCACGTGCTTCTTGGTTTCCTGTTGCTGAATTAAGAAATCCATAGTCATAATTTTCGAATTCAATATCTCTTCTAAAGGCGTTCATATCTTCATAAACAAACCTTACGGTCTCTATTCCACCAACAGCATTTATATCATGCTTTCCTATTTCAGCGGCATAGTTTAAAGTATTCGTCCACGTTCTAGCCAATGCATGAGACTGAAAATTTGAAATCCCGTTATTAACTTCCTTTTTTCCTCCGCCTTCTTGCCAAGTAAAGTTGATGTGTCGAAAATGTCCAGAAGAATAATCAACACCATATAAGGTTTTCAAATTAAAATTCTTGAATAGTTTCAAATTAGCATATACACTTCCCAAAACTTTAGATTCCCTTCGCCCATTGTCTTTATTCATTGTCAACATCCTAACAGGGTTGTTATAATCATCCATTCCTAAATTATAAGCTGTACCACCCCATCCTCCATCAGTTGTAAACACGGGAATTATAGAAGGCATCGTAAGAAATGAATGACTAACATTTTGGTCATTTATTTTAGAACTTGAAACGGAAAGATTCTCTCCGATTGTTAACCGGTCTTTAATCAAATCAAAATCAGTATTTAGTCGAATAGAATACCTACGAAATCCAGTATGAATTTGCGTTCCTTGATTATCATAAAAATTCACAGAGAACATGGTTTTCGCTTTCTCTGTACCATTTAAAATAGTAAGCTGATGATTATTCTGTTTACCCAATTGTGAACCTGCTTTAAACCAATCTGTATCAGCAGATGGCATTGTCTTCTCCGCATTTAACCACTCTAAAGGAGTGACTTGATCTAGAACCGCTACTCCATTTTCTCCTCTATGCCATTTATAATCGTATATCTGGGTAATGTCATTTGGCTCTCTACCATCATTAATTGCGGCTTGCCACATCGCTCGTCCGTATTGATCGGTATTCATCATTTCTACTCTATTCATAAAACTAGATACACCGAAAGAGCCATCATACGTTATCTTTGTTTCACCTGTTTTACCTGTTTTCGTCTGGATGAGTATTACGCCACTTGCTGCTCTTGATCCGTAAATACTTGCTGATGCAGCATCCTTTAATACTTGAATTGATGCAATGTCACCAGGATTAATATCTCTAAGATTAATGTTTGTAGGTAAACCATCGACAACGATGAGAGGAGGAGCCGATCTCATGGAGGTTAGTCCACGAATTTGGATATTAACATTGCCTACCGGACTTCCATCTGAGGTAATTTGCACTCCGGGTATCTTACCTTGCAGGCCTTGCATAACGTTTGCGTAGCTATTTTTACTAATGTCTGCTTCAGATACAATAGCAACCGAACCTGTTAAATCAGCTTTCCTTTGTGTCATGTATCCGGTAGCGACCACTTCCCCTAGTTGAATCGTGCTACTCTGTAGTGATACATTAATAACATTTCCCTCTCCAACCTCTTCTTCATGTGTTACCATACCTACAAATGCAAAAGATAATACTTGACCTTGAGTGGCGGCTATCGCATAATCTCCGTTTTCATCAGTAACGGTTCCATTTGCAGCCCCTTTAATGGTTACAGAAACTCCAGCCAGGGGGGACTGTGTATCGTCTATTACCTTTCCGGTTATCGTTTTTTGTTGTGCTAATGCATGCCCGGATAAGATAAACAAGCTTAATAGCAATAAAAGTCTATGTTTTTTCATGTGTTAAATTTTTAATAAAATAAAGGCTTAGAAAATAGGGCAATAAATTATTTATTGTCCGGATTCAACTAAACCGAATGGCAATCAGCAATCATTTTTCTCTATGTTTCACCTCCTTTCATATTTCAATTTGAAATAAACGTCTTCTATAATTCTGTCTTAATTTTTTGTACTTCGTATCGTATATATAGGTTTCCATGGAATGGCGCTCGCCGAACTGAGGATGCCGCCTAGTCCTTCAATAGAAAGGGAGCCGACCAAAGCCATACGCTAGACTCTTGCAACACAATATTATCCTTAATAAACTGGGGGAGAGTCCTTTATTTTGTCCAATATTGACTTTATCATATCATATTAAAAAATTAGATTTTAAGTATATACTTTTTAGTACTTTAGAACTAAGTCAGTATTTAATCACCTATAATATGGTTACCTGCCAGCTACCTAAATAGCGCATTGATTAAAGCTCAAGAGAATTTAGTGCTCGAAAAAGAAGAATCTAAAAGCCAGATCATAATGTATTTGTGCTTTTAAAAAACACAATACTATTCAGAATATAATTTAAATATATAAATACAATAAGGGTTATGAAAATTAAATTCTTCTTGATAATAGCTGCGATAGCTTTTATTTCAAATAGAACAACAAATGCGCAGTCTATTATAACAAACGCTCAATCAAGCTACATACGACTTAACTCCTATGACGGAATAGTTGCAAACAACGTCTTTGGACTTAAAATTTATGTGCGTGAAAATAACGTATCTATCCCGAATTGGACTTTAGCGGCACGTGTCAATGGTGAAGTCAAAAATGTAGAGGGAAAAGTGTTTGATCTTTCGAAAATGAGCATTCAAATCAATAGCACTTCTGGTGAAGGGTTTACGCTAAGAAAAATTGGTATTAATAAAGAACCGGTTTCTCTGAATGAGAAAGAGTTTTCAATATTTGAAAACTCTAAAGCTCCTATTTTCTCCACAGATGATTTGAAGGAGTATTATATTTCGTTTAACATCATTATTGAAGGTGGGAACTACTTAGATGCTTTAAAATCATGGGATCAATATCAAATGGATATGGCTTTCTTTTTAAGAGACGAACATAATGAGCTCATTTCTCAAAGTGAGTCTTCTATATTAATGCGAATAACTCCACAAGCGGACTAGAAAACATCTAAATAAATGCTTTTATTTCGAAGCTAATCCATTCCTCCATTCCCAATGTTGCCACACCAAATAAGCACGGGATTCAAAAAATGTCCTGAATCCCGTGCGAGGCTTGTTGATGAAAAAATTATAATTACCCTAATGTACCAAGGATACAAATATATTCTGTACGTAAGATAGTAGTGTCGGGCAGAAACCTTATAATGTCAATGCCTTGAATTTCCGGGTTAACGAAGTTAATGACTCCTCTATTCCCATTCGTTCTAGGGATGAGGCACCAACAAAACCATGAGCATCAGTGTTATCGAGTACTAGTCGAACATCTTCAGGAGTATTAACGGGCCCTCCGTGCGCAAGGAAAAACATATTAGGATTTACACTTTTTCCAGCTTCAATAATTTCCTGAGTCCGTTTAATTGCTTCTTCCATACTACATGATGCATCAACCACCCCCACTGAACCGCCAACCGTTGTTCCAACATGTGAAATAATTGCGTCTGCTCCTACTTTTGCCATTTTAATAGCTTCTTCTGGCTTAGCAACATAAACGATAGAGAATAAATCCATCTCGGTAGCAAGTCGAACCATTTCCACCTCCTTGTCAAAGCTCATCCCAGTTTCTTCAAGAACATTTCTGAAATGACCATCTATTATACAATGGGTCGGAAAGTTATTAACTCCAGAAAAACCCATTTCTTTAACTTTTAATAAATGATGCCACATTCTCCGTCTTGGATCAGAGCCATGAACTCCGCAAATGACCGGAATATCCTCTACAACGGGCAATACTTCAAATTCACCGATATCCATGGCTTCAGCATTTGCATCTCCATATGCCATTAATCCGGCAGTAGAACCGTGGCCTGCCATTCTAAAACGTCCTGAATTGTATATAATGATTAAATCGGCACCGCCTTTTTCAATAAATTTAGCACTTATACCGGTACCTGCACCCGCAGCAATAATCGCTTTATTCTGATCGAGAGTAAGCTGTAACCGATCTCTTACTTCTTGCTTCGTATAAGGATTCCCTCTTCCAGTCCATGGATTTGCCATAATTTTTAATTTTTTTTTATATTTATAATTATCAATTTAGTTGTGACTTCACATTATTTATCAAAAATAGCAATTCCTTCACTAATCTCTCGGAAAACTCAATATCATTAATATGAGCATCTATTTCGACCACATTTAAATTACTATTACTATGTTCTTTAATACTATTAAACAATACTCGGTTAGTCTCTGGATGATAAAAAATTTCATTTTCAGCGTCAATTTGAGAAAGCCCTTTTGTCGGCAGTAAAATAGACACTGCTGATTTGGATTGATTTAACTTGTCGGCAAATCTATCTCCTAATATTGCATTTTCGACTTTATTGGTTCGCATCAAGGTCACATCTGGAGCCCAACTATAAAGCTTACGATCCTTATATTCTTGTGGTACCGTGTCGAGTTGAGCAAAGTTCACCATATCTAGACATCCGGGCACTACAACCTGTGGTATTCCTTTTTCTCCGGCTGCATTTAGACGTTCAGGTCCGGCACTGCAAATTCCACTACATAAATCATCTGCCAATTCTGTTGTAGTAATATCCAAAACTGCTACAAAATAACCCTCCCGAATAAGTGCTTCCATTGTCCTTCCACCTACGCCATTCGCGTGGAAAACCAGAACTTCATATCCTTGTTTTTCCAACAAATCGGTACACTTATTTACACAAGCGGTCGTATTACCAAACATACTTATTGCAATACATTGCTTATCGAACTCCTCTTTCGTAGACCTAACGTTGGCCATAGCACAAATAGCAGCAGCAGCCTGTCGCATTAATAATCTACTGATGCTATTAAGTCCGGCCACATCTACAATGGAAGGCATTAGTGTGATGTCTTTACTCCCAATCTGTCGGGACAGATCTTTAGTTGCCAAGGTTGTTAAACAGAATTTAGGTATACCTATCGGTATTTCTTGCATTGCCGAAATCGCAATATACGTTCCACCTCCACCACCCATTCCAATTGCCGCTTTTACTTTTCCTTCCATTGATAATCTTGCAACAATCCTTGCAGCACCTAAGCCCATGATATCGATTGCATGTCCTCGGTCTCCCTTTTCCCTCAAATCAAGAATAGATTCTCCTGCTTCCATTGCAACTAAATCGGATTCAAAATCAACTGGAAACCTATCGGTAGTTCCCATCACGCCGGTATTGATTGTGATAACGCCTTGACCTTGTTCGATGATACATTGACGGAGAAAGGAGAAATCCTCTCCTTTTGTATCAAAACAACCAATCACTAAAATACTTTTATTATTATCAATCATACTTAAACCGTTATAATGATTCCTGCGACAACTATCGATCCTTATCAACAACCTATAACTTAAATTTCACTGTTTTGAAGGTCGACTTTATTCCCGAGTTTTAGCCATAAATCAATATACACTTAATATTAAATAACACTAATATAAATGAAGCTTTCTTTTTTATCTATTTCGGTGAAACAAATCCTCCAAATAACAAAAGCAATACCAACCCCATAAATTTGATGTTAATTTATGACTCAATCAAAATTTCCTTAAGTAAAGTAAAGGTTATATCCCGCTTATTCAAACTAATGTCAGCTTTTCAAATATAAACAGGTGGAAAAAGCTTAAGCACACTGAAAGGGCCAATATTTAAACAGTAACTGCTATAAATATTGTTCCAATTATGTTTGGCATACGAAAGACATGCGTTCTTCTCTAAAAATTGCCTGTACTAAGAAGCACAAGTAACATCATAATTCTTAGCAAGAATTAATCGTCACCTATCATAAAATTGTCTATTTTCGTCTAGAAAAACATAAAAAATACTACCAAAATGAAGAAAGATCAAGTACTCACAGCACTGCTAGAACAGGGGATGCTACCTTTATTTTTTCATCCAAGCGAAGAAGAAACCATTGAAATTACCAAAACTGTTTACGATGCAGGTGTAAGGGTGATTGAATATACCAATCGGGGAAAAGAAGCGTTAGCTAATTTCAAAGCTTTAAAAAAAGAAGTGAGCGCGAATATGCCAGATCTTTATTTAGGAATAGGGACGATCAAAACTGCTGAAGAAGCAGATCAATTTATTGAAGCTGGAGCCGATTTCATTGTTTGCCCAACCATTAATCCCGAAGTAGGGGAAAAAGCACATAAAGCTGGTCTTTTATGGGCGCCAGGCTGCATGACCCCAACCGAAATCGCATTAGCACAGCAACATGGAGCTGCTTTAATTAAAATCTTCCCGGCAAATATATTAGGCACTGCATTTGTTTCTTCAATAAAAAGCTTATTTCAAGGCCAACTCTTTATGCCTACAGGGGGTGTTGATTTAAGTAAAGAAAATATAAGTGGCTGGTTCAAATCCGGAGTTTGCGCAGTAGGAATGGGCAGTCAATTGATTAGCAAAGAAATAATGGATCATAAACAATATGACCTCTTGAAAAAGAACACTGAAGAGGTTTTACAAGTTATAAAGTCTTGTAAATAGAATCCGCAATCTAATTTCCTAAAATTCAAAAATGCTTCATCATCGTCGAATACTTATTAGTGCTTTTTTTCTCCTATTATTTACGTTTACAGTACAAGCGCAAAAACAAAGTGCAGACAGCAGCCGTATCCTAAAAGAAGTCTCCATTAAGGCCCACTTAACTGAGCAACCGTTAGCGCGGCTAACAACTTCAGTAGGTCTTGTTGATAGTTCTTTATTAAATCACACTATAGGAACAACTTTATTGCCTGCTCTTAATACGATTCCCGGATTAAGAATGGAAGAACGATCTCCAGGTAGTTATCGATTATCCATCCGTGGGAGTTTATTACGGTCACCTTTCGGAGTAAGAAATGTTAAAGTATATTTTGACGAAATGCCTCTTACTGACGCAGGAGGAAACACTTATCTAAATTCTCTTGATGCCGGAAGCATGAGCAGCATCAATATTTTGAAAGGTCCTGATGGAAGTTTATTTGGGGCAAATTCAGGCGGCGTTGTCATGATCAATCCAAACGGTACTGGAATACAAAAAGACGAAGTTACGTTCGGAATCAGCAGAGGCTCTTTCGCATCTACCCATCAACAGTTCAGCGCATCTTATAACCCTAGTGAAAAATATGGCTTTAGCATAAACCAATCTATTCAAGATGCTGACGGCTATAGAGAAAACAGTTCCATGAAACGTAATTTCTTTCAAACCGTACAACGCTGGAACTATACACCTAACAACGAATTACGAGTGCTTGCTTTCTATTCCGATTTGCGCTACCGCACTCCAGGTGGATTAAATGAAAGCCAATATGAAGAAAATCCGAAAGCGGCACGCCCTCCGGCTGGCCCAAATCCAGGGGCTGCTGAACAGCAAGCCGGAATCATAAACAAAACCCTATTCGGTGGTGTGGTCCATGAAATACGCATTAGCAACAGACTTAAACACCTATTTAGCGTTTTTGGAACCCATACTGATTTTACGAACCCGTTTATTACGAATTACGAAATAAGAAAGGAAAAAAATGCGGGCTTTCGTACATATCTTAACTTTAGCTCTAAACCAAGCGAGAAGCTTTCATGGCAATTGGACGGTGGAATGGAATTGCAAAGCGGCTCTTCAACCATTCATAATTACGATAATAATGGGGGAAATAAAGGTGCCGAACAAGCCGCTGACGCATTAAGAAATGGACAGCATTTTTATTTTGCGAGATTCAGCTCTGATGTTCATAAAAAACTATTTATAGAAGCCTCTGCAAGCTTGAATTATAATCACTTTAACTTTCGTCAGCTCTATCCTAATGAAGAGGAGTCCTACTCTAAACTAAGCTTTGATCCAGAATGGATGCCTCGCTTGGCCTTTTCTTACCTCTTTAACCAAGAAATAAGCTGGCGTGCGTCAGTTGCTAGGGGGTACTCTCCTGCTACCACTGCAGAAGTTCGCTCTTCAGACAACATCATCAATACTGATTTACAGGCTGAAACGGGATGGAATTATGAAACAGGCTTACGCTTACAAAACCGCCTCATCCAGGCAGATGTATCTGTTTTTCGTTATAAAATGAAAGATGCAATCGTTAGGCAATTAAGGGAAAATGGAGCTGAATTCTTTAATAATGCAGGTGGTGTTGATCAAATGGGATTAGAAGCCGCATTCAGTTCCGATTTAATTTCTAAAAAAGAATCAGGTTTTATTAGAAGCGCACAACTAAGTACCAACCTTACCTTAAGCAAGTTTAAATTCGAAGATTATGAGAGTGGTGGGAATGATTTTTCTGGAAACAAACTCACAGGAGTTCCATCATCAACTCTCGTAAGTTATCTATTTGCCACTTTACCGCATGATCTTGGCTTCTTCTTTAAGCATAATTACACCTCGTCCATCCCCTTGAACGATGGCAACACAGTTTTTGCAGAATCTTATCAACTCATTCAAGTGAAAGCAACGTGGACAAAAGCACTTTCCACAAAAACAAGATTTCAGCTTTTCGCCGGCATAGACAATCTATTAGACGAAAAATATAGCTTAGGAAACGATATAAACGCTTTTGGTGCACGGTACTTTAATGCTGCACCCACAAGGAACTATTTTGCAGGCTTAAGCTTATCCATTTTATAATCAGCTAATAAAAGAAAGAAATTAAGCAAGGTCTTAGGAATTCAGCGCAATAAAGTTTATTTTGCTATAAGCTTTCATTTTTTTAAAAAAAATCAATCTACTTAGCATGAGCTATTCCAAACCTTTTCTTCTTTTAATGACACTATTCATTTTCGGTTGCACCAATGCACAGACCAAAAAGATTCCTACGCAGTTTGACTTACTCATTGGCACTTACACTAGTAACAACACAAGTGAGGGAATCTATGTTTACACATTTGATAGTGAAACGGGTGAATTAAAATATAAAAATAAAGCTACTGGTATAGACAACCCCTCCTTTTTGACCATATCACCCGATCTAAAAAGTGTTTACGCCGTTTCGGAATCAAGTAAAAATCCAACCGGTATGGTGTATTCCTATGGCTATGACTCCTCAACGGGTTCCTTAACTTTTAAAAACAAAGAATCGGCGGGAGGGGACGGCCCATGCTATGTTTCGGTCGACAAAACAGGAAAATATATATTCACCGCTAACTATGGCAGTGGAAGTTTAGCCGCAGTACCCATCATGGCCGATGGCTCCCTAGGTTCAGCTGTTCAGGAAATTTATAATAAAGGAAAAATGGTCGATGGGAAAGAAGGTCCTTCTCGTATGCATGCCGCTGTCATTTCTCCTGACAATAATTATCTATTCGCACCGAACTTAGGAACCGACAAAATTGGAGTATATCGTTTTAATGCGAAAGCAACTTCTAACCCTTTACAAGCTGCTGAACCTGAATTCGTTTCTCTCTCAGAAAAAAGCGGCCCAAGACATTTCGTTTTTCATCCGAGTGAAAAATATGCTTATGTTATCCAAGAGCTTGATGGCGGCATAACCGCTTTTAATTACAAAAACGGAACGCTCTCTGAAATGCAAACCGTTTCAATACTGCCAGAAGATTTTGAAGGAAGATTTGCTGCTGCTGATATCCACATTTCTCCCGATGGCAAGTTCTTATACGGCTCAAACCGTATAGGTCTCAACGAGATCATCATTTATAGCATTAATCAGAAAAATGGTCAATTAACGTTTGTTGGACGTGAGTCTTCAAAAGGAAAAATCCCCCGCAATTTTGTAATTGACCCTACTGGGAACTTCCTTTTGGTAGCCAACCAAGATACAGATGATATTCATGTATTTAAACGCAACAAGAAATCTGGCTTATTAACATCAACCGATATAAGCATCAAGGTAGGTCGCCCAGTGTGTTTAAAATTTGTCTATTAATTATAGACGCACAACACACAAAGTACTAAGGCTGGTACCTATCAAGTTGGGGAAATTTTTCAACTGACATCACTATTTCTCACTTTAATCATTTTGTAATTGTCTATTTAATTTGCCATTATTTTTTGGATAAAGCAATGAAACTACATAAATCGTCAATACAGCTAAAGGGAAAGAAATAAGTGCAGGGTTCTCCAATTGGTGAATTGAATTTGCAGGATCTAAACCATAGCGGTCCCACATGGTAGGTGAGGTTAAAATAATAGCCAAAGAAGATACAATACCCACAACTATGGAAGAAGCAATCCCTTTGGATGATGTTTTTTTCCAAAAAAGAAGAAACAGTATTGCTGGGAGATTTGCCGAAGCTGCGATTGCAAAAGCCCATCCTACAAGAAAAGAAACGTTCATCCCCTTGAATGCCATTCCTAAGCCAATTGCAAAAATTCCTACTGCAAACGCAGCAATCTTACCTGCTTTTACTTTTTTCCTGTCGCTGAGATTTTTATTTAGATAAATATCCATAAAGTCATGCGCTATTGCACCTGAAGAAGCCACTATTAGTCCGGCAACCGTACCTAATACTGTGGCAAAAGCAACGGCAGATATCATCGAAAACAAGACTACTCCAAAGGCGCGCGCCAAAAGGGGTGCAGCCATATTGCTAGATTCAACGTCCAATACACCATTAACCGCAGCCCCTAAACCCATATATAAGGTGAGAACGTAGAAAGTACCTATGGCAGCGATTGCTAATATGGTAGATTTTCTTGCGTCTCTTGGGGATTTAACGGTATAGTAGCGAATTAATATATGAGGTAATGCTGCTGTACCTAAAAATAGTGCTAACATCAAGGATATGAAATCCAGCTTACTCCAGATGCTAGATCCTTTACCGATTTTATATTTCAAGCCAGGAAGCATAAAGTCTTGGCCAGAAGTTATAGTTTGATAATAAAGTGAGACACTTTCACCATCTTCATTAAATTTAGAATTTGAAAATCGAACGATATCACTCTTTTCAATTATGGAAAGATATTCCATAGGACCAACGGGGCCAGTGCTCTCTACTTCTTTACCATTGGCAACGATCTTACTTAAATGCCCAACCTGATAAAAGTTACCGTTAGATTGGGGTTCCCCATTAAACAGTTGAACACCATTCTGATCTTCCGTAATAGAAAGGGTTTCTTTAAGAGTATATTCCTGATCCTCTTTCACTAGATCAAACCAACGGACAATTCCATCCTTTTCTAACTTGACAAACTCCTTGCCTTTTGATTCTATTTGTGAAATCACATTCCAATCCTCGACTGCTACAACCCTATTATTAAGCACCTCAGGCGAGAGCTCAATAAATTCATGATACGGTTGGTTTTTATGATTAGGAGTAAGTGTAAAGCCATTTTGAAGAATATAAAAGCTAAGAACGACAGATAAAACAATTAATAACCCTCCTTTTAAGAACTGGACATAGGTTGTAGAGGTCATTCCCGCGCTAGCCACAATGACGATAACGATAATTCCCACCAACAACACACCAACCCAATGCGGCAACCCCAATAGAGGGGTTACTAAATCGCCGGCCCCAACCATTTGTGGAATAAGATAAAAAATGGAAATGATAAGGGTACTGATAGAAGCAGTAAGGGAAATGGCTTTAGAGTTAAACTTAGAGTTTAAAGCATCTGTAAAAGTGAACTTACCCAGCCGTTTAAAGGGCTCCGCGATAAGAAAAAGGGCTACAACCCAACCGGCTAAGAAGCCTATGGCATACAGGAAGCCATCAAATCCAGATACCGCTATCATACCACATATACCTAGGAACGAAGCTGCAGAAAGGTAATCACCAGCAAAGGCAATACCATTTACTGACCAATGAATATTTCCACCTGCGGCATAATAAGATGATGCGGATTTTGTCTTTTTTCCAAAATAGAAAGAAAGACCTAATACTAAACCTACAAAGGAGATGAAAAAAAGAAGTGCTGTATAAGATACCCCGTAAATCATATGTTATCCTCCTTTTTATTCATTTCATCTTCATATCGTGAACACAAAAAGTTATACAAAATACCTAAAAGCACGGCAAACACGATAAGACCGAGACCATAAAACAATGCTAGGTTTACACCCCACATCACTTCAATTGCTAAAAGTTCATAATTCAATACACCAATAGCGACAAAACCCGCATAAAAGAAAAGATAGATAAAGAAAAATTTTATTCCAAGTTTGGCTTTCTTTTCTGAGGATCGATCAGTGTCCGTTTCAGGAGAGTCATTGTTATTCATACGCTTTAAATTTTATTAAATGAATTATTAGGATTTCACCAACGTCCGGCTTAATACTGTAAAACTAGCAAAGAGAATAGAAGTAAAAATAATTATTTTTTCGACAAATCTTATCTAAACCTCCGATTTCTTTACGTTATAGATCACGAGTCTGAACTATTATAGATACTAAATTGAATTTCCCCTCTCTGGAACAGGCTCAAAGAAGCTGTTTAGTCACAAAGAACTAAAAATCAAACCTCTACACGTTTAATTTAAGATTGTAATAGTTAGATATAATGTTATACATAATATTTGTTTTTGTTATTTGAATCGTTTACATTTGATTATGTTATACATAATAAATTAAAAAATAGATAAGGATGAATCGAAATTTTACACTAAAAAAAGCACTCGTACTAATGATAACGCTGCTTTTTTTTGCGGGACCGATGTATGCTCAGAACGCAAGCTATTCCGGAACCGTAACGGACGCTGTTGATGGATCAAGCTTGCCTGGCGTAACCATTATGGTAAAAGGCAAACAATTAACTACACAAACTAACGGGGATGGAATCTTTAAGATCGAAGCCCAAAATGGAGACATACTAATCATTAGTTATCTCGGATATAAAGGTCGGGAAATAACTTTAGGCGACTCCGACACACTTTCAATTGCATTATCTTCCGACACAGAGACGTTGGATGAAATTGTAATAACGGGTTATGGGGGGACTCAAAAAAGATCGAAACTTACGAACTCTATTGCCACTGTAAAGGCTGAAACTTTTGAGAAAGGGGTTTATTCCAATCCGGCACAAGCACTGTCAGGTGCAGTTTCAGGATTAAAAGTAGTTCAATCTTCCGGTAAACCTGGAGCTGTACCTTCTATTGTATTACGTGGGGGCACGAACTTAGATGGGTCAGGTTCTCCATTAGTGTTGATCGATGGACAGGAACGTGGAATCAATGATGTGAATCCAGAGGACATTGGCTCAATGGAAGTTTTAAAAGATGCAGGAGCAACTGCACTTTATGGTGCAAGAGCAAACAATGGAGTAATCTTAATTACTACTAAAAAAGGAAAATCTGGCTTTTCAGACTTATCAGTGAAAACTAGAATGGGTTTAAACTACATTAATAACCCTTATAAATTTATGGGTGCTGCCGATTATCTACATTGGGCCCGTACTGCAGTTTATAACTCTGGCAGAGTGTACCAAAATGATCAAGGGCAATGGACAGGCCATGGAGCAGGTGTACAGGCTAACTTAAATGGCGCACAGCCTTATGGTTTAGGTAATCAATACTTTGATGCTAATGGAGTGCCTGTAGATGGTAACAAAACTGCTTTGGGTATTTGGAGTCCAATGAGATTAACAGATGATTTACGCTTCTTATTGAACGAAGGATGGAAATCGATGATTGACCCTATAACCGGTGAAGAGATCATTTATTCTGAATTTGATCGCTCCTCTACCGCATTTAACCAACCTGCACTTACTCAAGACTATAACATTAGCATGTCTGGTGGAAGTGAAAAAGGGACATATTATGCTGGTATAGGTTACCAAGACGCGAAAGGTAGTCCAGCAAGCACATGGTACAAACGACTAACTGTTCTTTTCAACGGTGACTATCAAGTAAAAGATTGGCTAAAATCAAGTACATCATTCAACTTTAATAATGCTAAGTGGTATGATATTAACAATACATCCGAGGCGAATTATTTTGGTAGAATGTTAAGTGCGCCGCCTACACAAAGAGAATATAATGCAAACGGTGAATTACTATTGGGAACGAACTCAGGGGACGGTAACCCGTTGTATAACATAGATAAATTCAGAAGAGACAACCAGACCGATAAATTTACGATAATCCAAAGCTTTAAAGTAGATTTATACAAAGGATTAAGCTTCAATACAACAGCCAACTTGATGTATGATGAAGGGTTTTACGAATCATTTAATCGTGATTATCTATCCAATCCAGGAGTAATGAATACGGCAAGGAACTCTTCTGCTAGTTTTGGCCGAACTACGAAGCAAACCTACAATGCTGTTTTAAATTATGATGGCGTATTTGCCGACAATCATACGGTAAGTGCATTAATTGGTTCAGAATATTTTGATGCCTATTATAAAGGTTTTTCAGCAAGTGGATCTGGAGCACCTACTGATGACTTCGGTGATTTAGGTTTAACTTCTAATGCTGAGGGGAGGCGAGATATTGATTCTAGTCATTCTAGAGAACGTATCCTTTCGTTCTTTGGTAGAGCGAACTACGATTACAAGGCTAAGTATATGCTTTCAGTAACGGCAAGACAAGACGGTTATTCTAAATTAATAGACAACCGCTGGGGCTTATTCCCGGGTGTTTCTGCTGGTTGGGTACTTTCGCAAGAAGACTTCATGTCCGACTATACCAATACTCTTTCTTTCTTAAAGTTAAGAGCTAGTTATGGATTAAACGGTAACGTATCTAATATTGGGGCCTATGAGTTACAAGGTTCCTATGGCTCAAACTTATACAACAATCAAATCGGGTATAGCATCGGAAATATTCCCAATACAGGTTTAAAGTGGGAGCGCTCTAAGACTTTTGAAGTTGGTGTGGATATGGGCTTCTTAAGAAACACTGTCAATGCGAACCTAACGTATTATAACCGTTTGACAGTAGATAAATATGCTACTATTCCGTTGCCTGTGACTTCAGGAATTTCAGGAATTCGCTCGAATAATGGTGAATTCAGAAATAAGGGAATTGAATTAGATTTAGGTTTCAACGTATTGAGAACTGAAAATGTACGTTGGAATATCAATACCAACATCGCTTATAACAAAAATATCATTGAAAAACTTCCAGATAATGGCTTAGAAAGAAACCGTCAAGGTGCTAGTCAGGTATATGACCCAAATACCGGCGATCTGGTATGGGTAGGAGGATACCAAGAAGGACAGACTCCTGGTGGTCTTTGGGCGTTCGTAGCGGAAGGGCTATTTAAAGATGAAGCACAAGTTTCAGCAATAGCCGGAGATAGAAGAGATATTACTTCTGGAAACAATGGTAGTAACGGTCGTATTCTATACGGGCCAAATCTATGGAATGCAATGTCTGATGCCGAACGAGGAAACGGCTTACCTATACAGCCAGGTGATGTGATCTGGAAAGATGTGAATGGCGATGGCGTTATCGATAATTTCGATATGGTTTATGTGGGTAATACATCTCCAAAATGGTTTGGTGGATTCAGCACGGATGTTTCTTGGAATAATTTTACATTTTCAGCGAGAATGGACTATGCTTTAGGGTTTAAACAAGTTGATGTCGTTAGACCTTGGTTTATGGGTATGATGCAAGGTTCTTTCAATACTTTGAATGAAACGCACGACTCTTGGACACCAGAGAACGTAAATGCTAAATACCCAACCTATACTTGGGCAGATCAATTAGGAAAACGTAATTATGCACGTAATTCTAATATGTTTATTTATGACGGTAGCTACTTATCGTTTAGAGAACTTTCAATGTCATACTCATTGCCTTTAGAAAAATTAAATATTAGAGGAATTTCTGGAGTTGACGTGTCTGTTACCGGTCAGAACTTAGGTTATATTTCTGACTCGGAGTTATTCTCTCCGGAGAGCGAGGGATATATTGGTGGTGGATATCCATTACCACGTACGGTAATATTTGGTTTAAACATTAAATTCTAATCTCATTTCTATTTTTTAGAATTAAAAATAATATCATGAAAATAATTAAGTATTTCATATTAGCGCTAAGTTTAACCATTGGTTTAGGGGCGTGTAACTCTCTGGAGCTAGCTCCAGAGGATTTTTACGGGAGTTCAAACTTCTGGAATAATGAAGCCCAAGTAAGTGGCTTTGTTATCGGAGCACACAATCAATTAAGAGATGCATCTGTTACTTACTTTTTAATGGGAGAAGCTAGAGGTGGCTTACATAAGGATGGTACCTCCTCTACCGCTACAAGTCTCGACTACTCCAGTCCGATCAAGGATCAGGATTTCACAAAAGATAAAACTGGTCTTAGCTCGTGGGGAGGATTTTATAGTAGAATACTAAACCTTAATTTGGGTATCGATAAAATTGAAAATGAGTGTGACTTCCTATCTGATGATAGCCGCAATTATTACTTAGGTCAGTTATACGGAATAAGAGCTTATTATTACTTTTGGATGTATAGAACTTATGGTGGGGTTCCAATTGTTACCGATTTGAAGGTTCTTGAAGGAACTCAGACTGCTGAGCCTTTGTACATAGCAAGATCTACACCTAAAGAGACTTTAGATTTCATCAAGGCTGATATTGCAAAGTCCATTCAACATTTTGGAACGAATGAATCCATTGGTCAAAACAAATCTTTATGGTCAAAGATCGCTTCTTTAATGCTTAAGGCAGAAATTTATCTTTGGTCTGCTAAAGTAAGCACTGGTGATCAAACACCAGCAGCTGACGATATCAATCAGGCTGAAGATGCCCTTAATCAAGTTAAAGGAAAGTTTTCTTTGCAGCCAGACTTTAAAAATGTATTTGCCTATAATCAGAAAGGAAATTCTGAAATCATCTTGGCCATACGTTTCTTGGACAATGAAGCAACCAACAATATTTCTTCATTCACATATTCCGATAACGTATTTGTCGGTGTAAAATTCGATAAAACAGGAAAAGTAATGGGCGATACCCTTCAATTGAAAGGAAATGGCATACTAAGGAATGAGTATTACTTTGGTCTATTTGAAAGCTATGATGAGGCCGATACCCGTAAGAATGCTACCTTTTTAGACTTTTATGATAAAAACGAGGATGGAGCGGTTACAAATGGCGGTCTTGCATTAAGAAAATTCTTAGGGCTAATAAACCCAAATGGCAATCGTGTTTATGCGGACGATATTCCTCTATATCGCTATGCTGATGTTTTACTGATGTTAGCTGAAGTAGAAAACAAGAAAGGTGGCGATCCTTCACCTTATATTAATCAAATTAGGGAAAGGGCATATTCTACAAATTACGATGTAAATATCCATGGTTATACAAATCAAGGTTTTGCAGCAAACGAAATAGCCATCTTATATGAGCGAGATAAGGAATTCGTTTTCGAAAATAAACGTTGGTTTGACGTACTTCGTTTGCAAGACGGAGCGGGAAAGCCATTGGTCTTCTCTACTTCTTTAGATTATGGTCGCGTGCCGGTTTTAAATGCTGGAGAAGCACATAAAGTATTATGGCCAATTGATGTGAATACATTAAACAACGACCCTAAACTTGAGCAAACACCAGGATATTAATAACTAGGATCTTATAAAAGACCAGCGGTCCTTTATAAGATCCTAAACATCAGATTCTATTCGAAAAAGTTCGATAAAGAATAAAACACAATAATAACGATGAACAACAAACACTTAAAGGGTTTAATTGCCGCTCCATTTACCCCTATGGATGCAAATGGAAGTTTAGATCTTTCTATTATACCTGAATATTACCGATTTCTAAAAAACAATGGAGTAACTGGCGCTTTTATTTGCGGATCAACTGGAGAAGGAGTTTCGTTAACTACCGACGAGAAGAAGCTAGTGGCAGAAGCATGGGCTGATTGCACCCGTCAAGATACTGACTTTAAAGTCATGACTTTATTAGGTGGAACTTGCGTGGCAGATTGTAAAACTCTGGCCAAACATGCACAAGATATTGGCTTATATGGAATCTCTTTTACGGCGCCCTTTTATTTCAAGCCAGCACGTGTAGAAACTCTAGCAGAGATGTGTGCTGAAATTGCAGCAGAAGTTCCTGAAATGCCTTTTTATTATTACCATATTCCTGTATTGACGGGCGTCGGTTTTAATATGATTGATTTATTAGCTGCTATAGACGGCAAAGTGGCCAATTTCGCCGGCATCAAATACACGCATGAGGATTTTATGGATTATCTATCCTGTCTTCGTTTTCAAGATGGGAAATACGATATGTTATGGGGTAGAGATGAGAACATGCTTTCTGCATTAGTATTGGGCGCTAAAGGAGCCGTAGGAAGTACGTATAATTACGCTGCCCCCCTATACACAAAACTGATTGAAGCTTTTAATTCGAATGATCTTTCCACTGCTCAGAAACTTCAACAAGATTCTATTGATATGATTCGCCTATTAGGTAAATATGGGGGTATTGCAACTGGAAAATCTTTCATGAAGTTAGTTGGAGTAAATTGTGGTGAATTTAGATTACCAGTAAAAAATATGTCTAACGAGCTATTTGAAGAGTTTAAGAAAGATACAGATGCCGTTGGATTCTCAAATTTCAAGTCTAAGAATTAGTAACCTATTTCTGTTCGTATAGATTTATCAAAATAATAAATAATAACGTTGCGCAACTACACTTCATTATTGGCGCAACGTTATTAAATTTGCAGTAAGAATAAATCTTTAGACTTTACAAGTCGATTAATAACGTACTTATTATTGCTACTCTACTTTCCAAATCAAATTACCTCGGAAAAAGGAGAGAAGATTATTCCGATCATTTAAATCCAGTATTAGGGTGTAAAAAGGACAGTCATTTTATCACCATCAAAAACAAATTATTGCAATGAAAAATGCTAAATATTATCCATGGGTTGTTGTCGGATTGCTATGGGTGGTTGCCTTACTAAACTATATGGACCGGCAAATGTTGTCAACTATGCGTCCCAGCATGGAGATTGATATTGCTGAATTAACTTCTGCGACTAATTTTGGTCGTCTAATGGCTATCTTCTTGTGGATATATGGGTTCATGAGTCCTGTGGCAGGTGTAATAGCCGATAAATTCAATAGAAAGAGATTGATCGTAGGAAGCTTATTTGTATGGTCTGGAGTGACTTTCGCCATGGGTTATGCAAATAGCTTTGATCAACTTTATTGGTTAAGGGCCATAATGGGAGTTAGTGAGGCCCTATACATTCCTGCAGCCTTGTCTCTCATTGCTGATTATCATAAAGATAAAACCAGATCGTTAGCCATTGGAATTCACATGACAGGGCTTTATATGGGTCAAGCACTAGGTGGATTTGGTGCCACTGTAGCTGAAGCCTTCACTTGGCATACTGCTTTTAGAACATTTGGACTGATAGGTATAGTTTATTCAGTAGTCCTGGTTTTTTTATTGCATGAAACCAAAACTGTTTCTGATGTTATAAAAAATGTTCAAGGAAAAATAGAGAAGCAGAAACCATTTGTATTTAGATCTATCGGCTTATTATTAAGCAATATATCTTTCTGGATTATTTTATTTTATTTTGCCGTTCCAAGCTTACCTGGCTGGGCCACAAAAAACTGGCTCCCCACTTTATTTGCAGAGAATTTAGATATTCCAATGTCGCAAGCTGGACCACTGTCCACTATCTCTATTGCAGTATCTTCGTTTATAGGGGTTATATTTGGGGGTATTTTATCTGATCGATGGGTACAGAAAAACATTAAAGGCAGGATTTATACTAGCGCTATTGGGTTGGCATTAACGATACCCTCGTTATTATTACTAGGCTTTGGTCATTCGTTATTTCACGTAGTTGCTGCAGCTTTGTGCTTTGGTTTAGGTTTCGGTATGTTTGACGCGAATAATATGCCTATTCTATGTCAATTTGTATCAGCTAAATATAGAGCGACTGCTTATGGAATTATGAATATGGTAGGCGTATTTTCGGGTGCATATATCACTAACTATTTAGGGCAGTCTTCTGATGAGGGGCATCTTGGGCAAGACTTCGCGATGCTAGCGGGAATTGTTTTAGTTGCACTGGCAATACAACTATACTTTCTTCGACCAAAAGTTAATGACTTTGTCGATGCATAATTTCAGGTCAACATTTTATTGAGAGTTCCATATAACTTTTTATAGTTTCAATATAAAAAAGAGAAGGTATTCGACTGAATACCTTCTCTTTTTTATTTATGGTTACTGATATCCATCTCCAATTTTAAAGTTTATGCTATTGTTTTCTGTTTCAATAATCATAGCGCTAAACATCCATTTTATTGGGGAATACCAAATCCCCGAGCTAAACTTTCCTACTGGTACTTTTACTAACACTTCGTTCCAACCTTGTTTTAATTGCACTTCCATTGGTTTTCTGAAATAGTAATTTTCATCCGCGTATGGAATTTCTAAATGTCCTTCCTGACCTGCATGTTGCCATTTAGGAGGATTTATTACTTGCCCATTTAGCCAAATTCGACTGTCCAAATTATTCCAAGTATCTTTCACTGGCGGATCCGACCTGTTCGATCTTGAAAAATCATAAAACCCTATCCACATCAACCCAGTAGTATCCGTTGGACTCCAATAACGGGTATGGGCATAATAGGTAGTATTTTCTTTCGGGTTTTCTAAAAGTCCCGTAATGACCGGATCCCAGAAGTGGCGTAAAATAACGGTTCCCCCTGTTACATCTTTTACGTTCGCAGCATTTGAAAAATTAGAGTCTGCCTTGTTTTCTGGTTCAAAGGATCGTTTTAAATCCCCTTCATTATCAAAAGGTCCAATCAATTTCCATTTTAAATGCGATTGACGAACGTATGGAAAGGGTAGATCTTTATAAAATGTTCTTTTGATATCAATTAGTCGATTTTCAAAAGCGGTAAATTCTTGAATATTCTCTTCATTTAAAGAGACAAAATTTCCTTTTTTACCTCCACCTCGCCATGCACGTTCTGCAAAGGCTAGCATCGATGGATAAACAGGATTATAAATCAAGTTATCTTCACCTGTATTCAACCTCCTATCATTCCATAAACATAAAATTCCTCCCAAATAGTTATCGTCTCCTTGCTGTTTATCTAAAATGGCATGATTAAAAATTGAAACAACACTTTCTTCTGCATCCATATGATTGATATAAAGGTTGCGGGAATCAAGTAGCTGTAAAGAGTCAATATTAGTCAATTTACCTAAGTCATCCATCCACATTTGGCGTATCACGGAATTTGTGAAATTACCGCCAGGCTCCCATCCAATTACCTTTTTGCCATACCCTTCAATTGTTTTAATCATTTCAGGAAGAAAAGCATTATTGGTGATTTTTACTTCATCAGCACCGATATGTATATATGGTAAATCATACGTTTCGCAAAAATCTTGTAAGATCTCCTTAACCGCTATTAAACCTGAATCACTTTGCATCGAAAAGCCCATGGCGCGCTCGAATGCTGCACTATGCCCTGGCATATCAATTTCAGGAACAAGCGTGATAAACCGATCTTGACAGTATTGAATAAGCTCTTTCATGTCCTCCTCTGTGTAAAACATACCGGGGAAACGAGTCATGGTTTCTGGACTCGTTAATTGAGGATAGCGTTTACTTTCTAATCGCCAAGCCACATCTTCTGTCAAATGAAAATGGAAGATATTATACTTCATCTTACTCATTTCATCGATTTGCTGTTTCAACAAATCCATCGACTGGTAATTTCTGCCTACGTCAACCATATACCCTCGCCAAGAAAAAGCAGGAAAATCACTTATTTCTACTGCGGGTATAAGGGTTCCTCGCATAAGTTGCCCCAAGGTTTGTATACCATTAAATAAACCATGTTTGCTGGAAGCACTAATGGTGATGGTCTCTGCTTGAACCTTCAACTCGTAGGCTTCGCTACTAAATTTGGCATCGGAAACCTTTTTTATCTCAAGCTCAATAAATACATCGTTAGCATCTTTTTGCTTTTTAATACTAGGATAATACCCTTTACTTTGAATAATATCCTGTAAATTTTGAGCCAAAGTTTGTAAAGAATCATTTTCAATTACAATGGACTTTAAGGCATATAACGGAAAAACTCCTTCTTGCCAGACGACTTCATTTGGTAAAGGAAGTAAAGCTGGCTTTTCCTGCAAATCCAGTACATATGGAGCAATAATATGTTTCCAATATTCATAAGCTTTGCCGTTTAGATGTAATCCATCGTTTGTAAACTCCTTTTCAAATTTCCCTTCGGAATCTGCAAAAGGACTATGAATATCGATGAAGGAATAACGGTATAGTCCTGCATTTTCTTGCAACGCTTTATTAACAGCTAAAATCTTCTCCCCATTTTTTGTATGACCCAAAAAAAGATTATAATGATCGCTTACTGGCAAAATACTTTGAATATAAAGTTTAGTACCAGGACTTTCTTTCTTTACAATTTGGGCAATTAATAACGTGTTATCAACAACCTCTTGAACAGGTATATTGCCAGCTAGGTCGTTAGTTCCAATTAGCAGAAATAGTTTAGATGGTTTTCGTCGGGTGACTTCATCTAACCTGTTCAATATACCCAAAGTGCGATCACCACTAATCCCACGGTTCAGAACAGTAGTGCCGTCGAACAATTCAGACCACTCCGCGCCATCGGTTATGCTATTACCTAAAAAAATGATTTCTCCATGCTTGATCGGCATCGTTCTGAAGTGAGAAACGCGTTGTTGATAATAGGTCGAGAATTGATTATCATTTAAATATTTCGGAACTTCTTGAGCCTGTACTGCAAAACAAATTCCGAAAATCAACCCTAGGAGAATCGATAAACTTTGAGCTCTTATTTCCATTTAACTGCTTTAAAAACGATATCCTGGTAATTATCTTTTTCATAAAGAATACCAATACGGGAATTATCAAGTTTTACAATGTCTGAATAAGCCGTCCACGCACCTTTATAATCATTAGCACCTTTGTCAATGGTTATAGATTTATCCCAGGTTTGTCCATCATCATAACTAATTCGAAGTGTTAAGTTATCACGCCTCTTTTGGTCAGCAGTGTTGCTAAAAGCTAAAATATTTTTCCCCTTTTTCTTACCTATAGTTAAAATACTTCCCTGATTAACTGGATCCGGCAAATTATGATCAACATAAGTGGTATCCCAGGTAGCACCACCATTTGAGCTAATAGAGATAATACGCGCGCGCTCATTTCCTTGCTGGTTTCTGCTGTTCATCAAAATACGGTTGTTAGACAATTCAGCAGCTGTGCTCTCGTTAGAACCCAAGTAAGGTACAGTTTGTCCTAGTTGGAAGGTATCGCCATGATCGTCAGTAAAAAAGCCATGTGCTTGATAATCTTTTGCAGCATTTTGAGGATCGCCGGCACTATGATTTGCGGCTACAAAAATTCTACCCTTGTATTTACCTTCTTTTATTTGCATCGCATGCCCCGGGGTATTAGCGTATGAACGCCAATCTTCTTTAAAGTTCCATGCTGGATTTAAATCTGGCTTATTGGGCCTATGAACTTCTGTGGTAATTTCTTTTGGTTGAGACCATGTCTCACCTTGATCTGTAGAAGCAACATACCAAACTGTGCGATTGCCATTTCCTTTTCGGACTTCTCCTTCATGGTTGTTTCCAACATTGTAAAATAAAAATAAACGGCCTTTCGGATAACGAGGATCTTGTAAATCAATTACGGGTGCAGGATTACCGGCTTGCAACTGACCTACATCAACGATTTTTTTAAGGGCGCTCCAAGTCTTCCCGCCATCTTCGCTGGATTTCATTACCAAATCAATATCCCCAAAGTCACCAGCGTTATGAACTCTACCTTCAGCGATAGCCACTATTTTCTTCTTTGAAAAAGCAACGATTGCTGGGATTCGATAGGACTTGTACCCATTCTCACCAGATTTAAAAACGGAGACTTCTGTTTGTGACCAACCGAATTGAACGGTCAACAACGTAATTACTAAGATTGAAAATAGTTTCTTCATTTGATTGTTTAATTGAGTAAAAATTATTCTGTTAATAAGTTATACATAACACAAATATAGCTCTTATTTTCTCTTTAAAAAACAATCAACGAGGTTGGCCTAGGTAGATATTATAATCATGAGAATCTTTTTACCTATAGCTTAAATAACTCATCTGCACTGTATTGCAAAGGGTGAGAATTTTGAAATATATGGTTAAGGCTTGTCAATTAATCTTCTAAAATGATTGTCCAAATGATTCCTCATCCCGTTTCTAAATGACTCAGGAGTCCCATTCTTGAGCATATTTACCAAATCTTTATGTGAGGTGAAGTTGTCGAGTTCGACAGACTCTTGTAACAATCCACTCAAATGAACATAGTCGAAAACAGAAAGGAGCATTTTTTGAAATCCTTTTAAAGTTTCATTACCTGTGATTTCATAAAGCTTGCCGTGAAAATTCACTTCATGCTCTATCTCAAATAAAGAAGTATCTAAATGGTCGGGCTCTTTCGAAACGATTTCCTCTAGCTCCTTTATATCTTCATCGGTAATTTTAGCAAAAATAAAATCTGCCATTCCCACTTCTAAAACTAACCGCATTTCAAAGATATCTTTCAAGGTTCTGTCAGAAAGAATAGTAGGATACATTGTTTTTTTAAGCAGCGCTAATAAATCGGGGTTAGTTAGGATGGCACCTCTTTTCTTTTTAGAATCAATTAAACCAATCATTCTTAGTCGTAATAAAGCCTCACGAATAACGGTTCTGCTAACTCCTAAAACTTCCGCAAGCTCAATTTCCTTGGGGATTGAATCGCCCATTTTAACTTTATTACTGATAAATAATTCTATCAATTGCTTTTCAACGCGATCAACAAGTGATGTCGTATCAACCACTTCAAGGCTATTTTTTATTTCTACAATGCTCATGCTTTAGTTTTTAGCCAAAATACGGATAAAGTACCATTCTTAAAAAACCAATTTTTTGAAAAGCATATATTACCTATATATTTGTATTATGTAGTACATTTGAATTTCTTATTTAGCATAATACAAAGTTCTGGCACTTAGGATTTAACTTTTTAACAAACGTCGAAATTATTTTTTTAAAACGATTCAGTGCCCAATATACTTATTAAATTAAAAATCATGAGATTACTCTCTTCAATTATTTTGAGCTTTTTAATACTCATTTCTTTTGGATTTTCTTTCGAGCGCGCTAGACTTGACGAAAACCCAATACTATGGAATTCGCAAAATAAACTGCCTTTAATAAAAGAAAAAAACCAACAAATTGGCTTAGCAGGTGCGCTTATTGGAGTGTCTAACGATCGGCTTATTATTGCTGGTGGAGCCAATTTTCCGGCAGGTTTACCTTGGAATGGTGGAAAGAAGGTATTAAACAAGGATATTTATATTGCGAAGTTAATTGACGGAGGTAAATTAAAATGGGAGTCTAAATACACTCAACTACCGGAAGCAATAGCATATTCTGCTAATGTCAATTTTGAAAATGGCTTTATTTCTATTGGTGGTGAGAAAAAACAAGGTCCCGTTAATCACGTATCATATTGGGTATGGAACGATAAGAGTGGTCAACTTATTGAAAAGAGGCTACCTAATTTACCTTTACCGCTGACAAATGCTGCCGCTAGTATCTTTAACAATCGTTTATATATTCTAGGGGGAGAGAACATAGATGGCCCTACAAATGCAGTTTGGTTTTTGGATCTAGCAAAAAAAGAAAAAGGTTGGCAAAGTGGCCCTTCGCTTCCCTTACCCACAAGTCATGCAACGGCGATTGTTCAAGCTGATGGCGAAGGAATGCAGCTTTATCTGTTTGGAGGTCGTGCTAGAAAACCCTCTGGTATAAGCGATCTTTATAATCAAGTTTTGAGATTGAGTATAAATGACAAAAGTTGGTCTGCAAAATCCTCCATAATGGTAGATCATGTTCCAATTCCAGCAATTTCAGCTGCTTCAGGAATTGCGTTTGACTCGAATAATATCTTGATTTTTGGTGGAGATGATGGTAAAATCTTCCACCAAATCGAAACTTATGATAAAGAAATCAAAGAGGTTAAAAGCGAGCAAGAAAAGCTCGATTTAATTTCACATAAATTACCGTTGGTGGAGGATCACCCCGGTTTTAACAAAGCGGTTTTACTTTATAATACCCTAACAGATACATGGACACACCTTAATGACCTACCCTATTCTCCAGTAACCACCACTGCTTTACAATGGAAAAACCACATCATTATACCAAGTGGCGAAATACACCCAGGCATCCGAACACCCCATATTTTAATAGGAACCCCTCGTCTTGCTTCTTCCCCACATACTCGAAAAGCGCCAAAAACAGAAGCACCCTCTTTTACTCAATCCAAAATTAAGGTAGCAAGCATCGGCAATTCCGTAACCTATGGTGCTGGTATACAAGACAGAGAAAACTGTGCTTATCCTGCTCAATTACAAACATTACTAGGAGAGAATTTCATAGTAGAAAACTTTGGTAGAAATGGTGCAACTTTACTAAAAAAAGGACATAACCCTTACTATAAAACTGATGAGTTTAAAAATGCAATCGATTATAAGGGCGACATCGCCATTATTCATCTTGGATTAAACGATACCGACCCAAGGAACTGGCCAAACTATAGAAATGATTTTGAAAGTGATTATTCATGGCTGATCGATACCCTCAGGTCATCAAGCCCTAAAATGGAGATATATATTTGTAAATTAACTCCAATCTTTTCCGGTCATCCACGTTTTCTTTCAAGTACTTTTGATTGGTACTGGCAAATCCAGTCTATTATACCTTCAATTGCAAATGCAAATGGCGTTCAAATAATTGACTTAAACTTTCCACTCCATAATAGACCCGACTTGCTCCCGGATAATCTTCACCCGAATGCTGAGGGGGCTCGACTTCTAGCTGAGACCATTTTTAATTCTATTAATGGATATTCTAAAGGTTTTAAATTAGACGAATATTTTGGAGATCATATGGTCTTGCAGCGCAATAAACCAATCTCCATCCATGGCAAAGCTAACGCGGGTAGTGAGGTTGTAGTATCCTTTATTGACCCCACGAAAAAGGGGGTGTCTAAATCAACAATTGCAGAGCAAAATGGCCATTGGGAGCTTATCTTTCCCAAAGCAAAGGCCGGCGGCCCATATGAAATTGAGATCAGAAACGATACAGTCGTTCATAAAGTTATCGATGTTTTAGTTGGAGATGTCTGGCTAGCCTCTGGCCAATCAAATATGTATTTCCCTTTACATCAGTCTGAAAATGCAAATAAAGAAATAGAAAAGGCTAATACAAACACTCACGTTCGATTATTAAAGTATAAACCTTTAGTTGAAACGGCAAATTCCGCATGGAACGAAACGGAACTCGACCAAATCAATAACCTTCAATACTTTAATGGAAAATGGAAAAAAAGCGATCCAACAAGTGCTGCCGAGTTTTCTACAATTGCATATTATTTCGCGAAAAATATCCAATTTGAAAAAAATATACCGATTGGAATAATTGAGTTAGCAGTTGGTGGCTCGCCATTGATATCATGGATCGACCGCTACTCGATTGAAGAAAATCCTTTATTAGCAAATACATTTACAGACTGGCGAAAATCTGATTATATCCAAGATTGGTGTAGAGAACGTGCTAACAAAAATCTGGAAAATTCCACAAACCCCAAACAACGCCATCCTTATGAACCTGCCTATAACTTTGAAGCAGGCATTTCCAAACTTACTAAGTTTCCAATTAGTGGTCTATTATGGTATCAAGGAGAGAGTGACGCCAATAATACAGAACTTTTCAAAAAAGTATTTCCTGTATTTGTAGAAAGTTGGCGTACACAATGGAAAGAAGACTTCCCTATCTATCAGGTGCAACTATCAAGCATAGACCGTCCCTCTTGGCCTTATTTTAGAGATGCTCAACGGAAAATGAATGATAAAATACCCTCCCTATATATGGTTGTAAGCACTGACTTGGGCGATAAAAATGATGTGCACCCTATAAAAAAGAAAGAAATTGGGATCAGACTGGCCAACTTGGCCTTGCAGCACACTTATAACAAGAACATTAAAGCCGAAAGTCCTCTTCCTTTAACACTAAAAAGAAAGGGAAGGACAATAGAGATCACATTTAAACATGGCGATGGGTTAAAAACGAGCGATAATTTACCGTTAAGAGGCTTTAAAGTTAAAAATGCGAAAGGACATTTTATTATACCACAATTAACTACGATTAAAAACAATAAAGTTATTTTGACACTTTCAGAAAATCAATTGGATAGCGATATCCATGAAGTGGTATATGCCTGGGAAGGCTATACAGATGCTAATTTAATTAATTTGTCAGGTTTACCTGCATCAACTTTCAATTTAAAAATTCAATAACATGGATTCAACATATCTAGAACAGAAAAGAGATTTTTATCGCAATCAACTACTACAAGACACCGTTCCCTTCTGGTTTCCAAGAAGCTATGATACAGAATATGGAGGTTATTTATTAATGCGCGACCAAGACGGGACTCTCATTGATGATGATAAGGCCGTTTGGATACAGGGGCGCGCCGCATGGTTATTGTCTACATTGTACAATACAGTTGAACAAAAGCAAGAATGGCTAGATGGGGCGAAATTAGGCATTGACTTTTTATTAAACCATTGCTTTGATAAAGATGGACAAATGTTTTTCCATGTTACTAGAGATGGGAAACCTATCCGAAAGCGGAGATACTACTTTTCTGAAACATTTGCCGTGATTGCATTAGCCGCTTATGCAAAAGCAACAGGTGATGAGAAAATCGCGCAGAAAGCTAGAGAGCTATTTGGCACCTGTTTAGCTTACGCAAGTGGCGAAAAGAAGCTGAGCCCTAAATTTGAAGATACCCGTCCAAGTAAAGGCATCGGCGTTCCGATGATCATGATGAATACCGCCCAACAATTAAGAGAAACCATTGGCGACGAACGTTGCGATGAGTGGATATCGATATGGATCGAGGAAATTAAAAACTACTTCGTTAAAGATGATATCAAATGTGTGATGGAACAAGTAGCACCAGATGGGAGCATCATTGATCATATTGATGGCCGCACCTTAAACCCTGGACATGCTATTGAAGGTGCATGGTTTATTTTGCATGAGGCAAAATATAGAAACAATGACCCTGAACTAATCGAATTAGGCTGTAAGATGCTGGATTACATGTGGGAGCGCGGCTGGGATAAAGAATACGGTGGGATTCTTTATTTCAGAGATGTTTATAATAAACCCGTACAAGAATATTGGCAGGATATGAAATTCTGGTGGCCTCAAAATGAAACGATTATTGCTACTTTATTAGCATATAAACTTACTGGAAATGAAAAATATAAACGGTGGCATGAATTGATTCATGACTATGCGTATGAGCATTTTCACGATAAAAAGAACGGAGAATGGTTTGGCTACCTACACCGCGACAATACAATCTCTCAAACGGCAAAAGGGAATTTATTTAAAGGCCCCTTTCATTTACCAAGACAAGAATGGTATTGTTGGCAATTGCTTAATGAATAAACGAGATTTCACAAGCTACTACTTGAATATGAATTCCAGATGACAACTCGATTATTGTTATCTGGATATTCTTTTTCCTATATTTCAAATTGTAACCACGACTCTCCCTTACCGCCGAACGTTAGGTATTGAGGATATAGAATCTCAGCCAAAATCTCCACATCCGAAGCAAGGTTTATATTAAATTCTTGCAAATTAGTTCCACCGTCAATTAAGAAGATGCGATTACCCTTAACAGCATTAGCATTCTTCCATTCTTCCGACATCAACAGATTAGCTAAACCGCCAAATAACCTTTCCATTTGCTCAGAAACAACCAAAATAACATCTGGATTAAACAACTCGTCGTCCATGGCTTCAACATCATACATTCTCGCACCAGACGTTTCAATTAAATGTGTTAAATAAGGGTTGGTTTCAAAAACCGGAGGAATCACATCTGATAAAAACAAAACTGAAGGCTTTTGACTCTCGTCAATAAACTTCAATTTATGCTTTACAATATTTATCCGCTCTTCTAAGTCAAAAATAAGTTCTTCGCCCTCTTTCTCTTTATTCCCTTCATTACCAATCTTGCGAATAAAGGAAAATAATTCTTCTTCCGTCGCAAGATTTACCTCAGAATATTTTTGAAGAAGAGTAGATTGTAGGGTCTTAGAGAAATTGAAATGATCAAGAATTTTAGATAAAGAATATGAATTCATGCTGTTTTTATGAAAAGCAAATGTACAAAATAGGTGCTGCAATAAAAATCAAATGTGAGAAAACAAAAAACGCCCTTCTTAACAGAAGAGCGTTTTCAAACCTCAGTAGATGAGTTAAATTATTCTTTCAAAGTAACTTTACGAGTGATGGACTTATTTTCACCAGTCATTGCATTGCCGTCTTTATCTAGTAAAGTAAGCTGAACAGTTAATTCTCCTTTTGGAGCATTCGAAATCTCATAAGGACTCCATTTGTCTAAATCGAAAGTTGAATCATTGATTTTTGCTTCAACTTTATGACCATCTTCAAGATTAGTGTTTACCACATAGAAATCTAATAAAATATTCTCGGTATCTTTTCCTGAGTATTCACCTTTTGGACGACTATAAAACAAAGCCGGCTCATTTGGAATTTCCATCTCAACTACTTTACCATTATCATCGATTTCAAAATGCTTCAAAACAAATGCACTCGGCTCCTTTATCGACTCATGATAAGAACGTGAAAGAAAAGACAATAAAGAGTGTTCACTTCCTAAGGCAACCATTACCGAATGCTCTGGCTTATAAAGGGCGGTATAAGGCGTATTATCCAATATAAAATGAATGTGTTGACCCTCGGCTGAGTTTGCCATATGCATGGCATTTGAATCGTCTGTATGTTCAGTAAGAGTAAAGTTTTTTACATCATATTTTACAGTCAATAGAGCAGAGTCTGTTCCAACCTTTTCTGACGAAATCGAGGTAATAGCAAGTTCTGCCCCTGGAAATTGTTTGGAATGTGCAACGGGACTCACCGTAATTGCTGAGGTAGCAACGGATGTAGTATCTGTACCTCCGCTATTATTTTCGGTACTCGATTGATTACACGACGAAATAATAGCGACAGTAAAAATAGTCAGTCCTAATAAAAATACGTTGATTTTAGTTTTCATTTTAATTTGGTTTTGTAGAGTTTTCATCTTTCTAAATACAAAAACTACCTAGAAAAGTTTTTACTAAAGTATAAATTTTTTATCGAGTTGAAGAAAATCTCCCTATTTCATGGAACTTCGAGTGCTACCGAATGTAAAATATCAATACTCATTTTGAGTCCGTTCTCCCATCGCACATTAGACATTTGATAAACACGAAGTCGTAACTCAGGATGTCTAACAATAATTTCTTGGTAGAATCCTCGATAGATGATTCTTTCGATTTGAAAGTTACCGAAAGGATCAGGACGCAATTTGATCCATTCTGGATGTATCGCTATTTGTTGGTTTCCGATGCCCAACAAGGTTGACTGTTTTGCCGAAAGCACATTACTTTTTGTTAGCATTTTAGCAACGTATGCGTTAGGTGGATTCTGATATAACTGATAAGGACTCCCACTAGCGGAGATAAGTCCATCTTGAAGAATGAGTAGATAATCTGCCAAACCCATCACTTCTGCAGGGTCGTGCGAAACTAGAATAACTGTTAGTTTTGTTTCATCCACAATCTCCCGAATATCGGATTGCAGCTGGTCACGAAAAGCGGAGTCAATCTGATTAAATGGTTCATCCATTAACAATAGCAACGGTTCGGTTACTAAGGCCCTTGCAATTGCCACGCGCTGTTTTTCTCCTCCACTCAAATCCGCAATTCGCTGATTTTTAAGGTGGCTAATTTTCAACCGCTTTAGTATCAGATTCGTTTTGCTTTCCTTATTGGACAAATCGGTGTTAGACAGCCTTGATGCTACATTATCCCAAACATTCGCATAGGTATTTAGATCTTCAAAATGCTGGGACACCATCCGCATTGAGTCATGACCAGGTAGTAGTTTCTCGTCGGGTCCTTTTACTTTTTCTCCCTGAAATAAAATCTCTCCTTTATCAACCTTAATTAAACCATAAATTAATCTCAATAGTGTGCTTTTCCCGCTACCACTCTCTCCTATTATAGCTGTAATTCGTCCAGGAAGAATGCTGAAACTCAACCCTTCCAATCCTCCTGAATCCTTTTGATCAGAAAATCTTTTTGATAGATCTTTGACAACCAAAATAGAATTAGATTCGTTTCGAGTTCTCGTATTCGATATAGAAGGATGATGATTTTTTAAACAGGACATAAAATGACTTCTGCGCAATATTTGGCAAAGATAAGAAAATAACGAGTTTTAATTCTTGCTCTTTGCCAAACCCCACTTAACGTCAAGTTTTAAAATCCCCTCATCACTTTCGGAAAACTCAATAGCATTTCCATTCGCTAAGCCTTTCGCTAGAAAGTTCAACACTACGCTGACTCCTAACTTCTTATTCTTCGAATGATCAATTCCATCTATAAGATCTGCCTCTTCCTGTAGCGGAAGTGAATTCAACACGGTAATGCCTCCATTATCAAAAGGTGCGTTCTCTGCAAAAGCAAGTATTTCGGTAGGTTTTGAATGTGAAGGCTCACTATTGATAGTACCGAAGCTGCCTTCCTCGAACTCATTCTCAGTAATAGTATTTGTTTTTAATTTTACTGCTGCTTCCTGGGCAGGTTTTGAATCTACCTTTCCGAAAGGCACTTTTTGGGTGTGCACTCCAGCAAAACGATCAACTTCAGGCAGAACCTTCTTTTGATAAGACTCCGTATTATCATCTTTATCTTTCTGGGATGAAATTCCTTCAATAGGTATTTCCGAAATATATGCAACTGGATCCTTTTTTGATGGCAGATTTACGGGATCATAAAGTTTCCAAAATGCAAAAGCAATTAAAACAGTCGCTGCAATAGACCCGTACACTAAAAATGAAAACCTACGACCTTTTACTGGTATTATCTTTTTCGACTCCTGGATATTCAGCTGATTATCGATTTTACTCCATAAGTCTAAAGCTACTGGCGGAGTAAAATCTTCAAACTTTGATTTCACTTCACGATCAAACTGATTATTTTCCATCGCAATTATTTATTTTAAGTGATGATGAAGCTAAGGTGAGCGAACCATTCACATCGGTTTGCGAATCTTGCAAACTGATGTTTGATTCATTTTTGCCGTACAAGCCATTTTCCATTATTTTTATTTTTCTCTTTAGCAAAGCTCTTGCTCGTGATAACTGAGACTTTGAAGTGCCTTCCGAAATATTTAATAATTTCGCAATCTCTTTGTGAGAATAACCTTCAATCGCATACATATTAAATACTATCCTGAATCCATCTGGTAATTCTCGAATAAGCCCCAATAAATCTTGCACTTCTAATGTATCCATTTCAAATGTATCTCCCGCTATATCATGGATTTCATTAATATCAATCCAGCTTTGATCTGCTTTCCGTTTATGATAATTCTCAACAGCGGTATTAACCATTATTCGACGAACCCATCCCTCAAAAGATCCTTCTCGACGAAAAGATGCTATACTTTTAAATACCTTTATAAAGCCTAATTGTAAAACATCCTGAGCCTCATGATCATCTTTCGAATAACGCATACATAAACCATACAGTTCAGGAGCCATAGAAGAATATAGCAACTCTTGAGCCCGCCTATTTCCTTGTATACAGGGATCAAGTAATTGGTTGAGTTGTTTATTCTTCAAAGCAGAACTTAGTTAAAAGGTACATTCTATATATTTCTATTCAATAAAGAGAATCTTTTTGTAACAAAATAGACATTCATTTATACTAGAAATTGAACATCAATCCAAAACTTAAGTTCTTTAACCCCTCTTGAGCGGGACTGTTTTCAAACATATCGTTGAAGTAATATTTGGTGTATAGCCCTAAGCCTCCAAAATTTAAACGTGCGAAGGCGCCATATCGAAATGGAGCATAATTAAAGTCATCAATGTTTTTCGTCTTACCTTCCTCTTTGCTTTTGAACTTTTGACTTCCCTGCAGTAAAATGCCTGCTATTGGCCCAAAAGAATACCGTAGACGGCCTGGGAACCCTCTTGTTTGTGTACGGAACTCAAACGTTAGGGGAATCCTTAAATAGCTGGAAGAGAATCTATTTTTGCTATAATGGACGCTAGAAGGTTCATATCCCAATGGATTTGTATCTTCTTTAATAATGATATCATTTTTCAAACGAAAATGAGTCCAATCGAATCCAGCCGACAATACAATTCGGAATCCATCACTATATCGATATCCAAATTGGGCTACATCAAAACCAACGTTAACAGACTTCCATCTTCTATATCTCAAAAACTCATTTTCTGGTGAAAGTGAGCCTTTCCCATTATCCAACATTTGCGTCAAGCCTAAATCGAAATTTGAAAATGTAAGTCCACCAAATGAAGTTGGGTATTTTACCTCATGGCTTGACCCCTTTATTTTCTTTTCTTTGCTCATCGCAATTTCGCGTTTCAGATTATGATCAATGGATTCTTCGCCCATCTCAAAGATGATCTCGATCTCCTCTTTTTCATTATTTAGCGTCATCTCCAAGGTATCGCGGTCGGCAATGATGCGATGTCGTTCTGAAACGTTTCTATTTCCTATTTCTTGAGCAGATGCTGCGACGGTAAGTATCCCACAAAGCATGGTTAGTAGTATCCTTTTCATATTAACAGTTTTATTTGAAATTTAAGTGTTTTAATCTGGCGCTCTTTAATTAAGACTAGTATTCACCATAAAAGGTTGCATTGTTATTGAAAAATGTTTTACCCAGAGAAGTTCTGGCTTTAGATTCGATACTTCTAAATAAATTCATAAATTTACTTCTTAATCATTTATTAAATCTAATACATTGAAAGGAATTATTTTAGCTGGAGGCTCTGGTACTCGTTTACACCCGCTAACCTTGGCAATTAGCAAGCAATTGATGCCTATTTATGATAAGCCAATGGTTTATTATCCTTTATCGACATTGATGTTAGCCGGCATTCGGGAAATATTAATCATTTCAACCCCCCATGATCTACCTCATTTTGAAAAACTTTTAGGAGACGGAAGTCAATTGGGCTGCTCGTTTTCTTATTTAGTTCAGCCAGAACCGAATGGTTTAGCGCAGGCTTTTGTCTTAGGGAAGGAATTTATAGGGAACGACGATGTGGCTTTAGTTTTAGGAGATAATATCTTTCATGGGGATGGACTTTCGCGTTTGTTGCAAGAACAAGGCGATATCAAAGGAGGGGTTATTTTTGCTTATCAAGTTGCGGATCCTGAACGTTATGGCGTTGTAGAATTTAATGAAAAGAATGAAGTCATCTCTATTGAAGAGAAACCGGAATTCCCAAAATCCAACTATGCGGTGCCTGGCCTCTACTTCTATGATAATCAAGTTGTCGATATTGCTGAAAACCTGAAACCTTCACCTCGCGGAGAGTATGAAATTACGGATATCAATAAGGAATACCTGAAACGCAAACAATTAAAGGTAGGAGTTTTCAGCAGAGGTACAGCTTGGTTAGATACCGGAACTTTTTCTTCCTTAATGCAAGCGGGTCAATTTGTTCAGGTCATTGAAGAAAGACAAGGCTTAAAAATTGGTTGTATTGAAGAAGTTGCTTATCGAATGGGTTTCATCGATGAAAATCAGCTAGAATCTATTGCTTTGCCTTTAGTAAAAAGTGGGTATGGAAAATATTTGCTTAAGACTGTATTGAAAAAAGATAGCGTTACCTTTGCCGGCAAACAATGAAAATGAAAACTGCTTTAATTACCGGAATTACGGGACAAGACGGCGCTTATTTAGCCGAATTTTTATTGAAAAAAGGATACCGCGTTCACGGTATTAAAAGAAGAAGTTCTTCCTTTAATACCGAACGCGTGGATCACCTATATCAAGATCCGCATATAAGTAACCAACGTTTCACATTACATTATGGGGATCTAACAGACGCAACCAACCTTATTCGTTTGATTCAAGAAACTCAACCAGATGAAATTTATAACCTTGCAGCGCAGAGCCACGTTAAAGTTAGCTTTGAAACCCCTGAGTATACCGCAAATGCAGACGGACTAGGTACATTGAGAATTCTGGAGGCAGTCAAACTTCTGGGATTTATTGATAAATGCCGAATTTATCAAGCCTCTACTTCAGAACTTTACGGTTTAGTGCAAGAAGTTCCACAAAATGAAAATACACCTTTTTATCCAAGATCTCCCTACGCTGTTGCTAAGCTATATGCCTATTGGATTACGGTAAATTACCGAGAAGCTTATAATATGTATGCGTGTAATGGAATATTGTTTAACCATGAAAGCCCGGTCAGAGGTGAAACTTTCGTCACCAGGAAAATTACAAGGGCTGCAAGCAAAATTGCTTTAGGTCTTCAAGACTGCCTTTACCTAGGGAACCTGTCCGCCCAACGTGATTGGGGTCATGCAAAAGATTATGTAGAAGCCATGTGGCTTATTCTACAACAGGATAAACCGGAAGATTATGTAGTTGCTACAGGGATTACAACAAGTGTGAGGGATTTTGTTAGAATGAGCTTTGCTGAACTTGGAATTGAAATTGAATTCGCAGGAAAAAATGAAAACGAAAAGGGAGTAATCATTGACTGGGACGAAGAAAGATTAATTGAACTAGGTTTAGACTCTGACAACTTGAAAATTGGACAAACAATTATCAAGGTAGATTCAATGTATTTTCGTCCTACAGAGGTGGATCTTCTCATAGGGGATGCTTCTAAAGCTTTCAAAAATCTTGGCTGGGAACCTAAATATGACCTTCAGGCGCTCGTAAAAGACATGGTATTATCCGATCTTAAGCTAATGAGAAAAGAAGCGTACCTAAAAAAGGGAGGTTATGAAACGCTTAATTATTTTGAATAACATCTCATAATCTTACAAACCTTTTGGAGCACTGAGTTCTCCAAATGGTGAAAGTGAGCAACATAATCTATCGCATTTTACACCTATACCTTAATAATTGTGTAGGTCTCCTCGTTAATTTCAATTTTGGCTACTGCTTCTCGACCATCATGATAAAATAGGCATGTCCAGTCTTCGTTGGCTGCTCGTTGTGCATAGTCATCGCGCAGTTCCATTGCTTTCTTTCCATCAAAATCATACTTAGCGGCAAACTTTCTTAATATTTGAGCTTGTTCAGGCCATTCATCACCACCAAAAAAGTATTTCTGATTTCCGTCTTCCAAAAGGAAAACTTGATGAAATTCGGTGTGACCACCACTTAGTTCATATTTTATAAAATTATTTAATTGGCCACTCCCTTCCACGAGATGCACATTTCCACTTCTTTGCAGCACCTCTAGAGCTTTAGTTGAATAAGACTCGCTATCATCTTTGCTGAACACATTTTCCCACTCTTTTTGCTGAATAATGTATTCTGCATGCGGAAAAGCTAACTTGATTTCGCCATTCTCTTCATATGTCATTCCTGAGGCATGATCTTTATGCAAATGGGATAGCAATACAAGAGTTACATCATTCGGGTCAAATCCAAATTGTTTTATATTCTTGTGCAAAATTAATTCTTGCCCATCTATTTGGCCTAAACCTGTATCTAAAAGGATCAAATCTTGACCCGACTTTATTAAGAATGGATGGATGTGGATAAATAAAGAGCCGGGTCTGTCTTTTTTATTATGGATAGCCGGATCAAAAGGAATAAACTTCTTGCTGTTATCAACTGAGTAAGAGCCTTCATATAAAGAGAATACTTCCATAGAATATTAAATTAGCAAATTGATGTATATTTACAAACTGATACAAAATTACATAAAATACTTCTAAAGTATTTTATGATCTCTCGTCATCCTTATGAAGGGAGCTTTATAGAGAAATATATGCAAAAAAGGTGGGTTGAACTTCCGGAAATGGATCCTGAAAAAACGGCACTACTAAGCCGCGAACTAAATATATCAGATTCTTTATCGAATCTGTTAGTCAGACGAGGGATTCATTCTTTTGAAGAGGCAAAACTGTTTTTTCGCCCTAAGATAACACATCTTCACGACCCCTTTTTGATGAAAGATATGGATAAGGCAATATCTCGCATAGAAAAGGCTATCGAAAACAATGAGAAAATGGTGATCTATGGTGATTATGATGTTGATGGCACTACAGCGGTAACGGTTGTCTATAGTTTTTTCCGTGACTTCTATTCTCATCTGGCTTTCTATATACCAGACCGTCACGAAGAGGGATATGGGATTTCGAACAAAGGAATAGACTGGGCCTATGAGAATGGATATACTTTGATCATCGCTCTGGACTGCGGAATAAAAGCACTGGATCAGATCGATTATGCAAATAAAAAAGGAATTGACTTTATCATTGGAGATCACCATATGCCCGGAGACGTACTGCCTTCTGCTGCAGCGGTTTTAGACCCAAAACGAGCCGATTGTTCTTATCATTACAAAGAACTTTCTGGATGTGGAATCGCATTTAAACTGATACATGCTTTTGCAATTAAGAACCATATTCCCCAAGACTCCGTTTTTAAATATTTGGATCTCGTTGCCGTGAGCATTGCATCAGACATCGTTCCTATTACAGGTGAGAATCGAATTTTAGCCCATTACGGACTAAAAAAGCTTAACTCAAACCCTTGCTTTGGATTACTTGCGCTGATGAACTTGGTAGGGAAAAAGATGGTGTTCACAATAGAAAACATTGTTTTTCAAATCGGTCCAAGGATTAATGCAGCAGGGAGGATAAAACATGCAAATGATGCGGTCCGACTACTAACTTCTCGTTCATTAGAAGAAGCAGAACACTTCAGTGAAGGTATTGACATTCAGAATACAGAACGGAAAGAACATGATAGTCGAATAACTCAACAAGCGTTAATGATGATTGAAAGCAAGGAAGAGTGGAAACATCGTAAGACTACAGTGGTTTACAAAAACGACTGGCATAAAGGCGTTATTGGAATCGTTGCCTCCCGACTAACAGAAAAATATTACCGCCCAACTATTGTTCTGACACATTCAAATGGAGTTGTATCAGGCTCAGCACGCTCAGTGTCAGGCTATGATTTATATGACGCCTTACATGCCTGTAGCGACTTACTCGAGCAATTTGGCGGTCATAAATATGCAGCAGGACTAACAATGCGCGAAGAAAATATCCTCGCTTTACAAGATCGCTTCGAAGAGGTCGTCTCGGCAAGCATCTTGCCAGAAATGTTAACACAAGAAATCCGGATTGATCAAGAGCTTAAATTAACCGATATTGATCCAAAATTCTTTAGAATTTTAAAACAGTTTGCTCCTTTTGGACCTTTGAATCAAGCTCCAGTTTTTATAAGCAAAGAAGTAAATGGATATGGTCAAGCTTCGATTGTAGGCGTTAATCATTTAAAATTCAACGTGACTCAAGGGGGATCCGCGGCCTATAGCTGTATTGGCTTTGGATTAGGGGAATATCGAGAATTGATTAACAGCGGAGATGCTTTTGATATTTGTTATTGCATTGAAGAGAATATCTGGCGAGATAAAGCAAGCATTCAATTAAATATTAAAGGAATAAAAAGGATTAATCCGTAAAAATTCTATTTTTACATGTTATTATGATTTTAAAAGCAGAACATCTTGTCAAGAAGTACAAACAAAGAACCGTTGTTAACGATGTTTCTTTTCAGGTCGAGCAAGGGGAAATAGTTGGTTTACTTGGACCAAATGGAGCCGGCAAAACGACCTCATTTTATATGATCGTCGGGTTAGTAAAACCAAACCTTGGTAAGGTATTTCTAGATGGTATCGATATTACTGGCGACCCGATGTACCGCCGTGCGCAAAAAGGAATAGGCTATTTGGCGCAAGAAGCATCAATCTTTAGAAAACTATCGGTAGAGAATAACATTCTTGCAGTACTGGAAATCCATTACAAGGACAAAGAAGAAAGAATGGAAAAGCTTGACGAGTTAATCAATGAATTTTCATTACAAAAAGTCAGAAAGAACCGTGGAGATTTACTTTCAGGTGGAGAGAGAAGGAGGACCGAAATCGCCCGAGCGTTAGCAGCAAACCCAAATTTTATTTTACTCGATGAACCCTTCGCCGGTGTGGACCCAATTGCAGTAGAGGAGATTCAGTCAATAGTTCATAAATTGAAGCATCGTAATATTGGAATATTAATTACAGATCACAATGTACAAGAAACTCTGTCAATAACAGATCGCGCGTATTTGTTGGCTGAGGGAAAATTAATGCTTACAGGAACTCCTAAAGAAATAGCAGATAATGAAATGGCCAGAAAGTTCTATTTAGGTGAGCATTTCGAACTAAAAATTAAAAAAAGAAATATACCTTCAACCTAATTTACAAAAGAAACTAGAATGGTAAACTCACTCATAAAATGGATAATGAAAAAGCGGATTCATCAAATCGAGCTTTTCATGAAATATCCTAATGAAGTTCAAGAGGAATGGTTCTATGATTTGATCTCAACTGCTCAAGCTACAGAATGGGGCAAGATGTATGATTATGAATCTATTTCTTCGCCGCAGGAGTTTAAGGACCGGGTGCCCATTCAAACCTATGAAAGCTTAAAACCATATATTGAAAGAATGATAAATGGCGAGGAAAATATCCTCTGGCCATCGCATGTAAAATGGTTCGCAAAATCATCTGGTACGACATCTGATCGTAGTAAGTTTATCCCAGTAAGCGATGAAGCTTTGGAGGATTGCCATTATAAAGGCGGAAAAGATTTGGTAAGCATTTTTTGTAATAATCGTCCAGACACTAACGTTTTTAAAGGAAAGGGATTAGTCTTAGGAGGAAGTAACCAAGTTAACGAAGTAGGCAATACGATTCAAGGTGATTTGTCCGCCATCATTGTGTCGAACTTGCCGTTTTGGGCCGAATACCATCGGGTTCCGGATAAAATTACTACGTTAAATCCTAATTTCGAAGAAAAGATTGAAAAGATAGCCCATATGGCTATTAAAGAAAATATTACAAATATCTCGGGGGTTCCTACCTGGAATGTAGTTCTCGCAAAACGAATACTAGAGCTAACGGGCAAATCAAATTTACTAGAAGTCTGGCCGAATTTAGAGTTCTACTTTCATGGCGGAGTGAGCTTCAAACCGTATCGTGACCAGTTTAAAGCACTTATACCATCTGCTAACATGTATTATATGGAAAATTATAATGCATCAGAAGGGTATTTCGCCATCCAAGATCAAGAAGATGTTGAAGAGATGTTATTAATGCTTGATTATGGCATTTACTTTGAATTTCTTCCTACAGAAAACCTGCATGATGAGCATCCTCAGACATTAGGATTAGACGATGTAAAGATTGGGAAAAACTATGCTCTCATCATTTCAACTAATTCTGGATTATGGCGATATATGATTGGTGATACGATCAAGTTTACCAACTTAAATCCTTTCCGAATTGTGGTAAGCGGTCGTACCAAACAATATATTAATACTTTTGGCGAAGAAGTAATCGTGGACAATGCGGATTCGGCAATAGAAAAAGCTTGTGAAGAAACGAAATCTAGTGTCAAGGACTATACCGCTGGCCCCGTTTATTTTAAAGACAATGAAGCTGGTGGACATGAATGGATTATCGAGTTTGCAGAGCCACCGGAACACTATGAACAGTTCTTTGATATTTTAGATCGGCATCTTCGAGAGATCAATTCAGACTACGATGCGAAGCGTCAAAATAATATGGCACTGGGTAAACCCTTAATACACGTTGCCCCAGAAGGAACATTTTATGAGTGGATGAAGAAGCGAGGCAAACTCGGGGGTCAAAATAAAGTTCCTCGTTTATCCAATGACCGAGTATATCTAGATTCTATTTTAGAAATAATAAATAAGAGATAGGCTACTTAATATACTTTTCTTTTTTTGGGAACACCAATGAAGCAACTACACTTATTGATAGAATTCCTAAAATAATAAATAAAGAATGTGCTGTGGTAAATCCCCATCCCTGCAACCAATGTTCTAATAGCATTTTCAATCCAATATAAACAAGAAGAAAGGATAATCCCGTTTTCAAGTAATGGAATTTATGAATGACATTGACAAGCAAAAAGAACATAGACCGTAGTCCTAGAATAGCAAAAATATTAGAGAAAAAGACAATGTAAGGATCTTGTGTAATTGAGAAAATAGCCGGAATTGAATCAACCGCAAACACGATGTCACTTGCCTCAATCATGATTAAGACTAAAAACAAAGGAGTAATAAAACGTTTACCATCGATATAATGAAAAAACCGATCGTTGACAAACCGTGGATATACTCTAAAGAATCTTGAAGCGAATTTTACTACTTTATGGTTCTCAGTATCCAACTTCTCTTCTTCATTCCTGTTCAAAAACATCATGAATCCCGAATACACAAGGAAGGCACCAAAAAGATATAATATCCATGAAAACTCGTTGATAAGAGCTGAGCCTAGGAATATAAATATGAAGCGTAATACTACAGCTCCTAAAATACCCCAAACCAATACCCGATGGTAATACTTAGGGTCAACTCCAAAAGAAGAAAAAATCAGTACCATGACAAATATATTGTCCACTGACAGCGCATACTCTACCACATAGCCTGTGATATATTCTAATGCGAGGTTGTTTTTATAAAGTTGTAAGCTAGCTTCAAAGTCATTAGGATTGAATTTGAGATTATGGAAGTTTCGTTCCGCCACTTCTAGTAGTTGCTCAAAGTTTTGGATATTGTGTAATTCGTGCCCCCAAATACGAAGGACTACATAAAACGACAATGCAAAAAATACCCATATTCCGCTCATTATCGCGGCTTGCTTTAGCTTGACTTCAGTATTCTCTTTACTGAAAAAACCTAAATCTAAAGCAAGCATTAAGATAATAAAAACTATAAACCCCCCAAAAAACAAAAGCTCATGGCTCAAAAAACTTTCACTCATCTTATTTCTTTCTTTGGGTTGTGAACGATACTAATTGTTGTAATCCAGTTTTATATGCACTTTCTGGAAAGGCACTTAAGATCTCGAAAGCATCCTGTTGATAATTTAACATCTTTTGTGTTGCATAATCTAACCCACCACTCTGCCGTACAAATTCAATAACTTCCTTCACTTTGTCGTTGTCTTCATTCCTATTTTTAACAAGATCGATATAATATCTTTTTTCCTTTTTACTGGCGCGTTGCAAAGCATAGATTAAGGGAAGTGTTAGTTTTTTTTCTTTTATATCATTCCCAAGAGGCTTTCCAATATCGTCTACGCCAAAATCAAAAAGATCGTCTTTAATTTGAAATGCGATGCCAATTTTTTCACCAAATTGATGCATCCTCTCTATTGATTCTACATTTTCCGTGGTAGAAGCTGCACCACAAGCACAGCAGGAGGCAATGAGGGAGGCTGTCTTTTTACGAATGACTTCAAAATAAACCGATTCGTCAATATCTAAACGACGCGCTTTTTCCATTTGAAGCAATTCTCCTTCGCTCATTTGTTCCACAGCTTCGGTTACAATTTTTAAGAGCTTGAAATCATCGTTTCTAATGGAAAGCGATAATCCCTTAGCTAGTAAGAAATCGCCTACTAGAACGGCAATTTTATTCTTCCATAAAGCATTTACTGAGAAGAACCCTCGCCTTTCATAAGCATTATCAACAACATCATCATGAACTAAAGTGGCAGTATGTAAAAGTTCGACTAAAGCTGCACCGCGATGAGTAGCCTCGTTAATTTCACCACAAGTTCCTGCAGCAAAAAACACAAACATGGGTCTTACCTGTTTACCTTTTCTTTTTACAATATAATGCGTAATACGATCGAGTAAAGGAACTGTACTTTGCATAGATTGTTTAAACTTGTCCTCAAAAATGTCAAGTTGTTCGGCAATCGGCTTTTTTATCTCATTGAGTTTTAACATCTATTAGAATGGTGCTGCATTAGATTTTACCGCACAAACATAGTGAAAATTTAAGAAATAGAATCTACATTCGACCAGCGCTTTTCATTATTCAAAAAATTAATAATTTCTTCAGGGCTTGCAACAAGATCACAAGCTCTAAATTCAATCGCTTGAGATGGCATATAATTCACCTGTGCAGTTAATGGATCTTGTGCAATACAAAATCCACCATAGGCTTTTATTTTTAACATCCCTTTAATACCATCGCTATTTGCACCTGACAAAATAATCCCCAGAGCTTTATCTTTGTACACTTCACCCGAAGTTGAAAAGGTAATGTCAATACTGGGTCGCGAAAAATTTACTTTTTCGGAAGCATCCAGCGAAAAACTTCTATCTTCTTCGATCAATAAATGATAGCCGGCAGGAGCAACATAGATATTGCCTACACTGATTGGCTCTTTGTCCTCAGCCTCTTTTACCGGATGGCGGCTTTTTGATTGCAATAACTTGATTAATGATTCTTCAGCTGGGCTACTTTTCCGATGAAATACCAGAACAATACTATAAAGAATCGGAATAGCAAGTTTTGAAAGAATCTCGAGAACAACTTGAAGACTACCGGCTGATCCCCCTATCACTACAAGTTCAAATTTCATTTTTCCGCCATATTTTTTCATTTCCCTCGACTTGCTTATAACGATCACCAATGGAGGAAAAGCGAATTGTTTCTTTATTTCCTAAAGCTAAAAATCCAAGGGGCTCAAGGCTTTCGTCGAAAAGATCAAATACTCGATTTTGCAATGAAGTTTGAAAATAAATAAGCACATTCCGACAGGAGATCAACTGAAAAGAATTGAACGAGCGATCTGAAACCAAGTTGTGACTTGAAAAAACGATTTTATTACGCAATCGCTCTTTAAAGATTGCTCTATCATAATTAGCGATATAATATTTTGAAAACTCTTCCTTGCCACCACTAAGAATATAATTCTCCGAATATTGCTTCATGAGGCTCAATGAAAAAATACCAGTTTTAGCTCTTTCCAAAACCAGTGGGTTTATATCAGTTGCATAAATCAACGTCTTATGCAAGAGCTTAGCCTCATCAATTAAAATTGCAATGGAATATGCTTCTTCACCGCTAGCACACCCCGCTACCCAAATCCTGACAAAGGGATAAGTAGCTAAGACAGGGATGATCTTATCTCTCAAATAGCTAAAAAAAGCAGGATCGCGAAACATCTCAGTAACGTTCACAGTTATTTCTTCGACGAATCTTCTAATGTAGCTTGCATCTTCTAAAAGACGAAAATGCATCTCCGCGAAACTTGGAAATCTTTCTAAAGACATTATTCGATTCAATCTCCTTTTTAAAGACGCTCGACTATAGCTTGTGAAGTCGTACCCGTATTTCTCATGGAGTCCGAGCAACAAAATATCAACCTCCTCGTCTTTAACCTCTAAAGTATAACACATGTGCTTTTATCGCAAATATTGTTGAATCACTACCATCAATTGATCAATATCTACCGGCTTTGAGAGGTAATCATCCGCCCCCGCAGTAATACATTTTTCTCGATCACCAATCATCGCTTGCGCGGTAATAGTAATGATTGGAATAGACGAAAGATCCTCCAGTTTTTTAATTTCCGCTATCGCCTGAAAACCATCCATATCAGGCATCATAATATCCATCAAAACCATGCCAATATTCCTATGACAAAGCAAGTAATCAATCGCCTCTTGAGCACTTTGAACCCCAATGCACTCAAAACCCCGAGACCGTAACACAGCGCATAAAGCAAAAATATTCTTCTTATCGTCGTCAACTACTAAGATATTTTGTCTCATATCAATTTTGTAATAAATTAATTAGTGATAAAGCCAAACTCGTAATAATGAAATCAATTGATCCAAATCTACTGGCTTTGAAATATAATCTGATGCACCAGCTTGTATACATTTTTCGCGGTCACCCACCATTGCCTTAGCAGTAACTGCCAAAATAGGCAAGTTCGAGAGTTTCGAATCTGCTCTGATGAGCGAAATAGTTTCATAACCATCCATTTGGGGCATCATCATATCCATTAATACAATGTCTACTTTTTCACCATTCTCTTTCAAAATTTTTAAAGCCTCTTTTCCGTCGGATGCGGTAAAAACATTCATTCCATGGCTTTCAAGCACTTTTGTTAAAGAAAAGATATTGCGGATATCATCGTCGGCAACTACCACTGTTTTCCCCATTAACGTTTCATTGAGTTTAGGAAACTTATTACTCTTAGGATGTTCGTCTGCAGTTTTATTTTGCTCTACGAGGTGAAGAAACAAAGCCACTTCATCAAGAATACGCTCATAAGAATGAGCCGTTTTCACTACAATTGTGTCCGCATATTGTTTAATTTTTTGCTCTTCAATTTTTGACAGATTCTTTCCTGTAAAAACAATAATTGGCAAACCCTCCAATCCTGGCTTCTCCTTTATCGTTTCCAAAGTTTGATAAGCAATAGCATCGGGAATTCCCATGTCTAGAATGACGCAGTCTATTTTATTGTCGAATAAAGCCTCGACGCTATCGCTAATGCCTTTTTTAATCTCAACCTTGATATTAAAGCTTTCTAAATAATAAGCCAGAGCCTTCGCATGCTTTATATTCTCTTCAACAATCAAAACTTTCCTGGAGTCTTTATGAAAAGCGGTTTCAAGTTTATTGAATATCTCACTCATTTGCTCAAAAGCAACCGGCTTGCTAATAAAATCGACTGCCCCTTTCATAAGGCTCTCGTGCTTTATCTCATAAGAAGACATCATGTGCACCGGAATGTGCTTGGTAGCTGAATTTTCTTTTAACTCAGCCATTACTTGCCAACCATCTTTTATAGGCAACTGTAAATCCAACAAAACACCTTGTGGTTGAAATCGCTTAGCTAGCTCGATCCCCCTATCACCTCTAACTGCAACGATGCATTTATAACCTTCTTTTCTTGAAAATGTCATTAATGCTTTCGCAAAAATAGTGTCATCTTCAATGATCAAAATTACTTTGTCGCCAGATAAAATATGATCTCTATCGTCAGGTATCTCCTCAGGAATTAGCTCACTTAAGAAACGTTTCTCTTGATTTTCCACAATTGAGACGGGTTTAGGCACAATTTCAAGTACTTCTTTTTCTTCAACAACTGCCTCCTTTATCATTGGTTGACTGCCGTCAATCGGAATCCTGAGCACAAACTCACTTCCCTGAATCACTTTATCATTAATAGTCAAAGTCCCACCCAAAAGCTTCGCTAACTCACGACTGATAGATAAACCTAAACCTGTCCCGCCAAATTTTCTTCGAGTAGAGCCATCGGCCTGCTGGAAGGCGCCAAAAACATGCTCGCGCTTTTCCTTAGGAATCCCGATCCCGCTATCTCTTACTTTAAACAGTAGGCAGTTATCGTCCAAATCAGGCTCTACTTTTAACGAAATGAAACCTTTCTTTGTGAATTTCAATGCATTCGATAATAAATTTTTTAAAACTTGTTCTAATCTTAATCGATCTGTGATAAGCGTCGTTGGTACAGCATTACCAACATTAAATGAAAGATCCAACATTTTCTCCTTCGCCATAGGAGCAAAAATCGAATGCATGGTTGTAATAATATCCTTTATGGCTTCACTTTTAAATTCCATCTCCATCTTCCCGGCTTCTATCTTAGACAAATCAAGAATTTCGTCAATAAGTGTGAGTAAGTTATTACCAGACGTTTGTATAACTTCTGCAAACTCAACCTGTTCTTTACTTAGTCTCTTCTCATTATTCTCACTTAATAAACGCGATAATAGTAATATAGAATTTAATGGCGTCCGTAATTCATGAGACATATTTGCTAAAAACTCCGATTTATAACGCGTACTAGCTTCGAGCTCTTCCGCCTTTTTCTGAATATCTAAATTTCGCTCTATGATGATTTGGTTACGTTCCTCTAGAAGATGGCTACGCTCCTCTAGTTCTTGGTTACTTTGAATAAGCTCTTCTTGTTGAACTTTCAACTCTTCCTCGGAAGCTTGTAATTTCTGAGTCTGCGCCTCCAGTTCTGTATTCAAGTTTTCAAGTTCCGTATGTTTCAATTGCAGTTCTTCCGATTGCGCTTCAACCTTCTCAAACAGTTCCTGTAATCTCAGTCGAGACTTAATACTGTGAATTGTAGTGGCAATATTTACAGAGACTTGACTGACGAACCTTTCAGAAATAGGGTGAAATGGAGAGAAGGAAGCAATTTCAATAATACCTTCAATTTCATTATTTTGCACTAAAGGAAGCAGTAAAAGATGAGCCGGCTGCGCCTTCCCAGTACTGCTACTAATAGAAAGGTAATTTTCAGGTATATGATTTAAAAATACAGGTCTTTTATTTAATGCAGCCTCCCCTAGTCTTGTTTCGCCCAGTGCAAACATCTTTGGCACTTGCTCTATATTTACCGTTGCATATGTACATTGTAGTTCCAGACTTTGACCTCTATTCAATACATATAGCGTACCGATATCTGCATTCAGATAGTTTACCATATTGGAGAGGGCTGATTTACAGATATAATCTAAAGATTTATCGGATATTAAAACATTATTAATAGTCGATAAACCGGTTTGTATCCAGATCTCATTTTCATTACTAGTAGAAAGCTTTTCTAATGAATCTCTCATTTCAAGTATAGCGGTCCCGAGTTCGTCCTGCGCTCCTCTTAACTGAAAGGGAGTGTCAAAAATATTTTTTCCGATTTGAGAAGCTGCGAATGCAATCTTCTTATTATTTCGGTCAATTTGTATAAAAGAACGAGCCAGACTACCCATAGCATCCCTTGGAAACCTCGGAAGATGTATATCGGTAATGCCTTGGGCCATTTTTTGAGCCGCGGATTTTAAAGCAAAAAGTTGATCTCCAATACTTCTTAAAAGCCAATATTTCAATAAAATGATCAAGAAACAAATGACAAAAAGTAATAATATCAAAATGTTCCTTTCTCTTATTTCTTGACTATAAATCTGAACCACCTGATTCTGAATACGCTGCAACAGGTTTTGGTTCAAGCTCAATAATTCATCCATTCCGGCTGCGGAAACCTTCCACCAGTCTTCAGGAAGATAACTTTCTTCCGTTCCATTGTTAAGAAATATTTTCTCTAAATAAACTAATGTCGCTTTTAGAGTTCCCTCTTCGCTTATTGCCTGATACTGTTTGATTAAATTCTCATCATTACTATTTAAAAGTTCTTGTTCATAAGACTTATATTGCTTATAATTGATAGGGAAGGTTAATGCGAACTCACGCTTAAAAGCAGCATCATCCATAGATCTAAAATAAACTTGCAACCGCAACAAGGAGATATAATTAACCAATTTTGTCAAAATAGAATGAACCTGTAGGGAATTACCGATGTCCTGCGAGATTGATAAGTTGTTTGCACTTGCATTAGAGTACGATTGCAAGCGATCTATCATCATTTGATAATTATTTACAACCCCCATCGCACTCAGTTCCCCTTTATCGATTTGAGTTCGCCATTCAGGCAAACGCGTTAAGAATGTGAAATTTTTATAATTATCAAACAACTCCCTCCCCGCTATCGCCTCTATCTCTTCAATAGCTGAATCTACACCGTCACGTTTGCTTCTAAGAACTTCGTCTAATGTACCATGTAAGCTTGTACTCCTTTCCTGGCGCAAATCTTCCAAAAGGGTATTCACTTTTGAAGAGAGCTGTAATTGAACAGTAAAATTTTTCGTATCAGCAATTTGCAAGCTCTTTTGCTCATAAATGAGATAAAAAAAATAGAATAACGCCAAAATCGGTAACAGCCCCGAAATAAATAATCTAGCATTTAAGGGAACTCGAGTAGATAGCTTCATTTGATGTTTTATGGAATTAAAAATCTATTATTTACCTAAAACGGGCGTTAGTGGAATTTTAAAATAAAAAGTGGACCCTTTACCTAGTTCACTTTCAACTCCACAATACCCGTTGTGACGCTGAATGATTTCTGAACAAATAAAAAGGCCGATTCCTAGACCCTGAAATCGCACTGATGTTTCTTCAACACGGAAATATTTCTCGAAGAGTTGGGTCTGAAGCTCTTGGGAAATTCCAATTCCAAAATCGGTTACACGAACCTCTAATTCATCAGCAGTAAGAATCATTTCAACATGTATTTCCCTTTTTTCTGGCGAATATTTGATGGCGTTTGTGAGGAAATTCACCATTACTTGCTCAAGTCGCATTTCATCACCATAAATAGTAATTTCAGAAAAACCTTTCGGAACAATCACATGTTCAGGGTGAACATGTTGCAGGCTCTCAATCGTTTCAATTGCCATTTTATCAAATCGAAAATCTTTAAGAACAAATTCCATTTTCCCACTAGCGATTTTTGATACATCCAAAAGATCCGCTACCAAATCGCCCAACCTATTGATTTGCAAGCTAGCTTTCGAAATGTGAGATAGAATCTGTGGATGAGCCTTCTCTTTTTTAAGCATCCGTTCAATCAGCTGTATGTACCCCCTTACACTTGTTAAAGGGGTTTTTAACTCATGACTGGCGATACTTAAGAACTCATCTTTCTTACTTTCCAGCTCTTTGCGATATTCGATCTCTTTTTTTAAAGATCGTTGCATTCTCCTCAATTGATTCGTTTGCTCAAAAAGCCGATTAAAAGTTTTTACCTTAAGAAGTAATATATCTGGATCGAAAGGTTTCGTAATATAATCAACAGCACCCGTCAAATACCCTCTTGTTATAAATTGCTTATCAATGTTCACCGCAGAAAGAAACAAAATTGGCGTATCCTTGGCTTTATTAAAATCTGCGATTATCTCTGCAACTTCAAAACCGTCCATATCAGGCATTTGAACGTCAAGAATAATTAAGGAATATACCGTTTTTAAGATCTTTTTCAAGGCTTCTTCTCCTGAAGAAGCCTCATCCACCACAAACCCGTTCTCCTCTAGAAATACTCGTAATGAAATTAAGTTCTCGGCTTTATCGTCGACTATTAGAATCATAAACACTAACGATTAATTTTTAAATCATTCCTGTTACAATTTTACCAAAAAAACATTAATAAAGAGACTGTTGCTTTAAATTTCTATAATCGCTGAAAAAGAAACGGCAAGTTATCGCTCCGATAATTTAAATCCTTCCTCGCCAAAAAAAAAAAGAGGCTATCTCAACTAAGAAACAGCCTCTTTTTGATAAAACCAAAATTGATTATAAAATCAAGATCAACAATAAAATAATAATGATGATCGCCCCTACAGATAAATAAACTCCTCCTTGCCCCATAGCCTTTGCCGCTTTATTCATTTCCCTTAATTCCTTCCGAAGTTCTTTTCTTTCCTGTTTACTTAAAAGAGAGCGATCCATACTTTTAATTTCTTCAACGCGCTTAGTCATCTGACTCATACGAACAGCAATCTCTTCCTCAGTAAGTTCCCGAACAGGCTTTTCGATCTCTGTAGCAGACGCGAAGTTAGTGTTACCGAACGTGAACGCTAATAACATACAAAGGACTAAAGAATAGGTTTTTGTTTTGTGATACATAGCTTTAAATTATTAAATGAAACTTTGTTTCTCTATTAATAAAAAATATATGGGTTTTGTTTGATTTAAAGTGCGAAATCATAAAACAATTATTAAATAGCTGTCTCCCCTGCACTTTTCCTAACCTGTCCATGACTTAATATCCTAACTTTTAGGCAAAATGTATCAAATGAGTCCGAACTATACCTTCTACGAAAGGCGATGCTGGCTGACTCTCCGTGTTCGAATTTATTCCAGAAACTCCCGAGCAGACTTTTCCAAGGCCGCGTACCATTCTTCCCCGTACTTTCTAACTAAGGGATCCTTAAGAAAACTATATACAGGAACATTAAGTTTATGACCAAAAGTGCACGCAGCATGGCAAATATGCCAACGATCATAATTTAAAATATCAAATTCGGGATAGGCAGTCACTCGAATTGGATAAAGATGGCAGGAAATGGGCTTTTTCCACTGCACTTTCCCATCTTCATATGCTTTCTCGATGGCACATTTTGTAATTCCATCTTGCCAAAATACATAAGCACATTCTTTATTGCCATCTACACAAGGAGTAGTATAATCGCCGTCTGCATCTATAACGTGTGTCCCGTATTCCTCTATAGCAGCAATTCCTTTCTCTGTCATATACGGCTTTACCAAAGGGTAGATTTCGCTCAACACAGCAAGTTCATCCCTATCCAAAGGAGCTCCAGCGTCGCCTTCTACACAGCACGCACCCTTACAGGCATTGAGATTGCATACAAATTCCTCCTTTAATACATCTTCGTCAATGAGTACACCCTCAACTTCAATCATCATGGTTACTAATTTTATTTTTATTTTTTGTGAAGTGGATATTTTAATCCTTTGGCATCTGTCAACTCTAATGTAACCGACCCAACCAATATCTCGACTTTTGCTTTCACTGGGATTCGATTACCATCATCTGTAACCCATAGATATAACTTACTGTCTTTCCTAAAGATTCTTCCTGGCGCAATTTCCGGATTAAACTTCAAACAATCAAAAGTGCCCATTGCAGTTTTAATTCGTTCCTTCCCTACATAGGTAATCCCCAACGAGGTAACTTCATCCGAAAGGAAATAATTCATTTCAAATCTATCTCCAATTTTCACACTTGATAGATCAAGGTTTCTTGCAAAATAATATGCCGAAAGTAAATCAAATGTTTGATCAGCGCCTTTAAATACTCCCTTATTCCCTGAAACAATTCTAGCAGGTTGGTCAAAGCTAATTCTATCATTCCTACGATACTTCCCTTCCCTTATGTTTTCAGTATAGTAATAGGGAAGAAAGGTTTTTTTATCTATATAGGAATCATATCGATTATTAACGGTAAAAAAAACACTAAATGCACCTGAAGTTTTACCTTGTGCTACTAAATGAAAAGTGGGCTTATTATCAAATAATAGATTGGTCCTTTCTACTTTTAAAACACCTTCCGCAGCCGATAAAATTCCATATTTCAATCGATAAGATAATTCTTCTCCTTCTTGGAAACTTGATTCGCTTAAATACGGAAGCTTCTGGGCAAACAAAATAGATGTTGCGAGTAATAAAACTATACTAAGGAGGCCTTTTTTCATTCGAATGATGCTCTTAAAATGATAAACTTATCCTGAGCACACGCTCCTTTGCTTGGAACTATTGCGGGCTCAAAACGCTCAAACAATTTATGCTAATAAAACTACTTCTAATTTTGATCATACCATCAGCCCCATTCAAAATGCGCTGCAATGGATGACTTTAAGCAATCATTCTTATTACAAAAACGATGCCTATACTTTCCTTTTAAAAACCGGTACCGAAGAGCAAGCCTCGCCATACATGATACTCTTTGCCACCTTACTTAACTGCGTAGTGAAATATATAAAAGCAGACTCTGGGACATGAATATCCCCACAGCCCTTTATAATTACGCGTTCATCCTGAAATTGACTCATATCAAGCGTTCCTAGTGCTTTTCGATATAACACGGTTTCTAAAGTTTGCAAGTCCCCAAAAACAACTTCATTCGCATAGGGCTCCAGCTTGTTCGCTAACAACATATAGGCCCAAGTTGGAATGATTGCATCTGTGGAACAGCTAATTGCGATGTTCTTACTTTGATATTGTGTCCAATCGTGGGTTTTAATGAACTCACGAAAATCTTTCTCACGTAATATTAGTCCCTGAAAGAGATAGTCTTTCATATCCAATTCCACACGCTCCCCCTTGGGTTTCAAAGTAGCGAGATCAAAGGTAATTAAACCGCTTTGTGCAACTTTATTTACTATTTTGTTCTGTACTTCCATATTTTCCTCCTTAAACAAAAAAATCCGGATAGAGACGTCTATCCGGATGCAAAGATACTTAATTTATGTCTTAATAGAATTGTGCTCTATTGTCTACAATGTCAGCTTTATCTAATAATGTCTGGAAGGTAGCACCTGGAATACGCTGCCTTAAGCTCTGTCTAATTTGCTGTTTTTGTGAAATCAAATTGGATGGCGTCTCAGGATTTACAAAGTCCTGAACCGAAACAACGTATACTCCTTGCACACCATCAATCGCTGCTGACAACTTGGATGGCTGTAACCCAAATACCGTCCCGACTACTTTATTTTCTTGAGCAACCCCAGGAATGATCGGATTGGCGAATACTATATTCTCCACAGGTACAATAGTTTTATTAAGCTTCTGAGCTACTTGGTCCAAAGTAGATGCACCAGCAAGGGCAGCATTCACTTGCGCATTCAATTTGTCAGCTTTTAACTTCGCGACTACTAAAGGCTCAATTTCATTTCTAACGCTTGCTAATGGAGCAATCCCTTTTGGAGTAATTCCAGTTAGTTTTGCAACAACATATTTGTTATCAATTTCATATACCTTATCAGAGATGCTTCCTTCCTTGGCTTTGAACGCCCAGCGAATTAATTCACGTGGATTTTCTAAGTCTAGGATTTGGCTGTGCATGGGCAATATATGTTCTTCCTTATAAACAGTAAGGCCATTTTCTTTTGCAACGGATTCAAAGTTCTCAGAAGTCGCTTTTCCAAAGAAATCAGCCGCTTTTGCGTATCCCTCTTGCAAGGTTTGATTACTGCTTCTAATTCCGCGATCTATTATCGCAGCTTTCACTACTCTAGAAGATCCCTGCTGAGAATTGATTTTCACAAGGTGAACTCCAAACTGGGTTTGAATCACTAATAAATCACCTGGCTTACCATTAAAAACTGCGTCTTCAAATTCAGGGATCATCGCTCCTCTAGCAAATGTACCCAACTCACCACCACTTTCTCGACTGCCATCAGTTCCAAACTCCACCGCTAGAGTCGCAAAGTTTTTGCCTTTCTGAACTTCACTTTTCAATGAATCTGCTTTGGCTAATGCTTTATCTATTCCGCCTTCCATCGCCGGATTAAGTAAAATATGGCTTGCGTTAACTGAATCGGGACTCATACGGCTATCCAATGCCTTAGCAATTTCATATACTCCATTGTTTAAAAAAGGGCCTACAACGTCTCCCTTATTTGCTGCAAAAATTGCAGAATCAAGCACATGATCTAAAGTTCCTCTTTTACGATATATAATAGGATATTTCGTTTCCGAATTAATACTGGCATATAGCGAGTCGTTTTCTGCCGTCTTTAAACCTTCAAGACGCTCGTCAATTTCATTTTTTACTTGTAAAGAATCTTGGCTAGTAGGGTTTGCAGTGATAATGACAAACTCCAGACTGCGCGTCTCTTCGGCGTTTTTATAAGCAGCCTTATGCTCATTATAATAATTTTTAAAATCGGCCTCTGTAGGTTGAATTTCGCTATCTGGTATTGATGAATAATCCATTAATACATAGCTAAAATTAGCCAACTTATTTCTTTGTATAAAGTCTTCCTGAGCTTCCAAAGCTGTGACGTATACACTATTTTCAATAAGCTTATTATATTTTTCTTGAAGCCTATTGATCTTAATTCCCTCTAAAAGATAACCCCACTGTTGCTTTTGCTCACTATTAGCAGGTTCATTTTGAATGTTATTAAGGAAGATATTCAATTGAGTTCTATCGAATTCGCCCGTCTCTGGATTTGTGAAATACGGCACAAGCATTTGTGAAGGGTTTTGTCCAGAAACTAAGTCGTTTAATTCGTTTCTTCCAACATCTAACCCAATTCTTTCAATTTCTTCACTTAATAGTTTTTTTGAAATATTCTGATTCCAAATATTTTCAACAATATAAGTCGTCATTTGGGGGCTGATGCTTCCACCCATTTGTTGGGCCATATTGTTTTTATTAGCTTCAACCTCTGAATTAAAACTTTGATAGTCTATGCTTTCTCCATCAATTCGTCCTATTTCATTTGGATTTCCTCCAAAAATAGTAACCCCTGACCCCATTAAGTCTCCTAATAAAAAGGCTACAATTGCAAAACCAATGGCAAACACCATTACAGTTCCAGCGCGGTTTCGCAAAAATGTCATTATTCCCATAATCTATTTAATAATTTGTAAAGTTTAATCTCTAAAATATGATTTATTGTAAATTTAAATTCTTTTGGAATTGATTTTATAAAACGAGGGCGCAAGATACAATTTTTACACATGAAAACTAGGAACAAAAAGTGAATTCATATAAAAAATATTTAGAATATACTATTGCGTGTCTGGCTTGCTTAAATTGAAATCTCCCACTAATGAAGTAGCTTCAACCAACGAAAAGTCCTCGTTAGCCCAAAAAGAAGTACCATGTTGTTCAGTCCCGTTTCTTATCAGCGTAACGGGTAGGTTTGAATAAAATATTTTTTTATTATCATCCCAAATCAATTCTTCGGATTTAATAACCAAGCCATCCGACCGAGTTACAACAACGTTTTTTCTCAGTTCAGTTATACCGGAATTTTCTCTCTGGATAGCGTAGTCCGACTCTACCCGCTCTGTTTCATTCCCATCTTTGTCGAATAGGATAAGCAAACCACCTAGGGGGAATTCATAGTAAGGGTCTTCTGTATTAAAATGCTTCAGCTCAGGGCTTGTCATCTTCGCTTTTACAATCGAAGAGTCACTATAGACAATGGTAACACCATAGGAAACATCTACAGGCTCTTCAATCTTTTGAGAGGAGATTCGTTCGACTTCCTTTAAGTCATTCTCACAAGATGAAAGCGCAAAAAGTAAAACAAAAATCCCTACAATGCCCTTAAAAGTCTTATTTTGTTGATAGGTTGTAAGAGCATGCATCTGTATTAATCGTATTTATAGCGTTGGAACCATCTGTCGTTTAAAGTAAATCCAAGATGGAAGTTAACGAAATTCTCTTTGACTAAGTGAATATCTGAGGATCCTCTTTGCATAAATTCAGCCGAGAAATTGATCTTATAAAACGTATTTCTTCTATTCGAAGGTAAAGGAAGACCCAAACCTACGCTGATACCCATCTCATTTACATCCTTATTGTTAATTTTGATGTTAGATTTATTGTAATTTATTCCAAGTCTATAATTAACCAAATTAAGATATTTTGTTGAAGTAATGTCTGGAGTATATTGACCACCTAGAGCAAACCCGTAACTGTTTTGTAAGCCAGGATTAAAATCACCTTCTCTATAATCAGACCAGTTGCTGACATGCGCATCTGCACCAATTAACCAGTTATTAGCTTTGCTGAAACTTATTCCAACCTTATGAGTTAACGGAATTGTTAAGTCTTTAGGTTGACCTTGTGAAAATTTAATTGAATCAAGAGGAACGTTCTCTGTATCTCCAATAGAGCTTCCAAATGTACGATAAACGGCCTCAGATTCTTTAAGGCGCATATTGGAACTTGCATTTCCAGCGTACCCAATTACCATGTTCAAATCATCACCAAAGTATGTACTATATTGAATTCCATAATCAAGATTCAATCCGTTTATCAATCGAGTTCGCTCCACCTTAGAGTTCAACGCTCCCAATGCCGGCGGATATTGTGCTTCCTGAGTATTTCTTAATTTCCCAAAAAGATAATTGGCGTTAAACCCAAGACTTACATGCTTGCCTAATTGGATTCCATAACCTAAATAAGCTTTTGAAATATCTCCGTCACCTGAGTAAACGTTATTGATATTTATAGTATCAATAGTGCTTGGACTTGAAAAACGATAGCCTACAGATGAATATGGCATTAACCCAAAACTTAAAGCCGACTTTCCAGAAACAGGAATAGCAAAATTTAAATGACTTAGATTAAAATTTGCATTGGTTTGGCTAACACCGTCTCGGCTCATCGAGCCATAGGTGCCATAAAGACCAGCATCGAGTGTAGTAAGTCGCAATCCCGAATAAGAAGCCGGATTACCAACGTTGATATTAAAAAAGGAATCAAAGCTTCTAACACCCGTTGAAATTCCACCCATCCCCCTAAGTTGTGGAAGTTGATCTCCACGCAACTCGCCGAGACCAAATTTAGAATAAGGAGAACTAGTTGTGGTTTGAGCACTGGTATTTAAACTGACCGATAAAAACAATAATGCTATTATAGTGCGAACCACTTTTTTGTACTGAACCATGTAAATTATGTATCTAAGAAAGAAATATCGTTTATTTAACTATAATATCCGTTACTACTCTTTTTACCGAGACAACAGAATACTTGTAAAGTGCAAATCTATTTAAATTTTACTTGGATTGCGTGGTATTTATGTTAAAAAAGGTTAATTGGGTAAGAGAAATTTTCCCGAAATCAATCTTTTCTAGCTAAAACCATTGAAAATACAAAAACCCGAAAATCATTAAAATAAAAAGACTTTCATAAATCCATCTTTTCTGAGCGTAATTGAAATAATAGGCCATATAAATTGCTATCGACGGAATACAGAGTAAGAAATGATATTCTTGATAAGTGGGGGCCAAATAAAAAGAAATAAGTCCCAAAATAAAGATGAAAAACAATAATATAAAGGCTTTTCTAATCAGAACGATTCTTTTATAAAAGCTTTGCTGTAAAGAAAACACAAATAAAACCATAATAACGCATGGAATTATCAATGCCAGATAATCATGAAAATCAAAACTTAAAGTACTAGTGAACACTGGGTTGGTTATGGGGAACCAAATCTTATAGAATTCAGGCAAGAGATCTAACCAAAAATAGAGAATAAACAGAATGCCATAAACGCACAGAAAACCTACTAATCCGGTAAGCCATTCTCGCCAATTAAACGGTTTAAAGATTAACAGGCCGATCCAGATCACAAAAAGCATGATCACAAAGGGAAAGTAGAAAAGTGAACCACAAGCAACGATGAATCCCAGATCGAACATCGCTATCTTATTATCATTTCTGAAATAAATACTTAAAAGCTTATCAATCATCCCGATCAATAAAAAATTACAAAGCAGAACGGGCGATAAGATTAAGAAAGGCGTGAACATACTTGCCATCGAAACATACAACAAGGCCGGCAAGAAAGTCGATCTTCCCAATAAGTTGTATCTGTTAACCACTTTATTTAAGTAAACAGCTTGTAATAAAGTAATTAATACAGTAATCAGTACATTAATATGGGGAGATATCAAATTCAAATGTGTTTCACCAATCAAATTCAGGATGGCAGATTCAAAGACGGAAGGCTTCAAATCTGCCGGAATATTGACAAACGCACTAATGCATAATATAAATGCAAGTGGAAGCAGAAAGACCAAATTGAAAGGCGTGAAGTTCCTGAATTGCTTTATCATGGTTTTGGTTATTTCTTGCAATATTAAGATAATTTATTCGCCATCCATACTGTCAAGAACTGCAACACCAAAGTTCCATCTAAAATTAGAAAGTAATAGTATTCACTTTTCTTTATTTTAGTATTAAAAATAAAGAAGCTTGTTAAAAAAACAGTAAAGGCTAATGCCAATATTTCGTTGTTAATGCTTTCGGCGAAGACAAAAAGAAGCAGCAAATAGACAAACAATAAAAGTTGACAAAGGCGCAAAGCATTTTCCTCACCAACCAATACGGGAATTGTTTTGAGCCGAAATATTCGATCTTGATAAATATCTCGAATATCAAAAGGAAGAGTTATTGCCAATATAAACAAAAAGCGCTTCAAAAAAAGGAGAAAAGCATCCATCCCTGAAACGATAAAGCCATCACTTTTCAATTCCATTATCGGCATCAAAACGCAACTGCATGCCCAAACTCCGGCGATAACGAAAAGCTTAGCTCCAGGAATACTTCGTAGGCCAAAACGACGACTACCGATTTTTAAAATTGGAGAATTATATGAAATAGCAAATAGCCCTATACAAAAAAGCAGAAGTAAGGTGTTCACTGATAATTCAGTTGCCAACAGCAATACGAAAAGGAAAGCAATTGCTGAGATACTCGTTATAAGTTGATTATGCGAAAAAAACCATTGAACTCTTTTATAGGGCGAGACATTAAAGTTTTTCGGTTTCGATAAGAGCAAACTAAAATTATATAGGCAAAGAGTTGAGCAACCCAATAAGAAAATTACAATTAAGTTTATTGGCGCCCCTATCAAGAGATAAGTTAAGGCGCCTTGAGCCATTGCACAGCCTGCAATAAATAGATTACTGAATAGTAGGAAGTTTAGAAAAGAAATAAAAACGCCCCTTATCATGTAATCAAGTTAAGGCTAATTCGAAATCACGGTTTCAGAAACCAAAGACATCGAAAACTCGAAACGGAACTTCGCTTCTTCAATTGTTATGAAGCAAAGGAAGTACCACAACCACAAGTGCTAGACGCATTTGGATTATTAAAGGTAAAGCCGCGCGAATTAAGTCCGGTTTGAAAATCGATCTGCATTCCCGCTAAATAAAGTCCATGCGCAGGATTCATAAATATCTTAATACCGTCAATTAAATATTCAGCATCTTCCTCTTTGATCGTATCAAACCCTAAAATATAGTTTAATCCAGAGCAGCCACCGCCTTCAACACCTACCCTTAAGCCGTAATTTTCAGCGATTTCTTGTTGATCCCTTAGTTTAATCAATTCCTTTATCGCCCCCTCTGTAAACGTAACAGGAGCTACCATCGTTGTTTCATTACTCATATTCTATCATTTAATATACAAATATACATCAAAATGTTCATTTTTGTTATTTCATACATTTTTTTACCTAATTTGAACATTGACTTGCAAAGTCTATTTATAAGTTTCTCGTTAACGTAAAGCGATGACATAAACCCCATTGACATGAGTATTCAAAAAAGGACACTTTCCGGAATTGAAATTAAAGAAGTGTATACCTCCTGTGAACCTATGACTGAACTACCAGGCGTATTCCCCTTTACACGAGGTATTCAAAAAGATATGTATCGAGGTAGACTGTGGACAATGAGGCAGTATGCTGGATTTTCTACTGCCGAGGAGTCAAATAAACGCTATCACTATTTGCTAAGCCAAGGAACAATGGGATTATCCGTTGCTTTCGATTTGCCCACTCAAATTGGCTATGATTCAGATGATGACATGGCCGAAGGTGAAGTGGGTAAAGTAGGCGTCGCAATTGATTCGTTAGCTGATATGGAAAACCTTTTTCAGGATATTGACCTGTCAAAAATTACCTCCTCAATGACTATTAACGCTACTGCTCCAATATTACTCGCCATGTATATTGCTGTAGCACAAAAACAAGGTGTAAGTTTAAACCAAATTTCGGGAACCATACAAAACGACATCTTAAAAGAGTACGCAGCTAGAGGAACCTACATTTTCCCTCCCAAACCATCTTTACGTTTAATTACAGACGTCTTTGAATATTGTAGTGAAAACGTTCCGAAGTGGAATACAATTTCGGTTTCAGGTTACCATATTAGAGAAGCGGGGTCTACAGCAGTTCAAGAATTAGCATTTACGCTTGCGAATGGAAAAGCCTATTTGCAAGCTGCTCAAGAAAAAGGGTTAGATATTAATGTTTTCGCAAAGCGTATGTCCTTTTTCTTTAATTGCCATAACAACTTTTTTGAAGAAATTGCTAAATTCAGAGCAGCGCGGAGAATGTGGGCTAAAATTATCAAATCTCTCGGCGCCACCGATCCTAAAGCCCATCAATTACGCTTCCATTCGCAAACTGGAGGATCTACTTTAACAGCACAGCAGCCATTAAATAACATTGTTAGAGTAGGAATACAAGCCTTAGCTGCAGTGCTTGGTGGAACTCAATCCTTACACACTAATGGGTTTGATGAAGCCTTATCATTACCAACGGAAGAAGCAGCAAAAATCGCCCTGCGTACCCAACAAATTATCGCATATGAAAGCGGTGTTGTGGATACAGTGGACCCGCTGGCCGGTTCATTCTTTATCGAAAGCCTTACGAATGAAATGGAAAAAGCAGCTTTCAGCTACCTTAGCCAAATCGATGAAATGGGCGGAGCGGTGGTTGCGATAGAAAATGGATTCATACAAAACGAAATATCAAGCGCTGCCTACGATTATCAACTTGCGGTCGAAAATGGCAGTCAAGTGCTTGTCGGCGTAAACCGCTTTGTTCAGGAGAAAGAACCATCCATCAGCGCCTTCAAAGTAGGCGACAATATCCGATTGATTCAAATCGAAAAAATCAAACAGATTAAAAAGGATCGATCAGCGGAAAAGGTAAAGCGGGCTCTAAATGCGCTCATAAATGCTGCACAAAGCAATGAGAATACAATGCCATTCATTTTAGAGGCGGTAAAAAGTTACGCTACGCTAGGCGAAATTACTAATATATTACGCAAAGAGTTTGGCGAATATAGAAACTAAACTGAAAAAAGAAATACCCAAGCACCAAAGAAAAACTTTAACAAAAGCGGGCAATTTGGTGAGTCTCAAGCTATAGCAACTATTTAGTATTTTTTATTAAAATCTCAAAAGTTTTTACCTATATTACCACTGAAAATACAAAGCGCAATTGAAGCTAATTTGCTTCAAAATTCATTTATTTTCTTCCAAAATAAGGTTTGTGGATAATTATTTACAAAGATTAAATTACCCTAAATAAACCTTGGAAATTGAGAATAAAACGCTGTCCAACAATCGATTAAACATTAGTTTGAAATATAATTTTTTTAACTCTTTTTTTTTATGAACTTCGATTCAAGGAAGGGTTATTAACATTTATGCCTTCTGCTATTGTAAATCAGAATCTTAAGAAATCAGAATGAAAAAAACAAGTACACATGTATGGAATGATTGCCTTCAAATCATAAAAGATAACATACCAGCTCGAAGTTTCCAGACCTGGTTTGAACCTATCAAAGCACTGCGATTAGAAGGCGAGGTTTTGACTATACAAGTGCCAAGCTTATTTTTTTATGAATGGCTCGAGGAGCATTATGTAGGTTTGCTAAGAAAAACAGTAAAGATGCAACTAGGCGAGAATGCCAGCCTTGAATATAACATCGTTGTAGAAAAGTCGTCAAACTCTAACCCCTACACTACCAACATGCCTTCAAGTGGGAACGGTGCAGCCGGAAAACGACAGTCAATACCAGTTCCTGTTTCCTTAAATAAGGAAATAAAAAACCCCTTTGTAATTCCGGGCCTAAAGAAACTACAAGTAGATCCGCAATTAAATCAGAACTACACTTTCGATAATTTTATCGAAGGAGATTGCAATCGCCTAGCACGGTCGGCCGGCTTTGCCGTAGCCGCCAATCCGGGAGGCACCTCCTTTAACCCGCTCTTAATATATGGAGGTGTTGGCTTAGGAAAAACACATTTAGCCCAGGCCATTGGAAATGAGATCAAAAGAACTTTACCCGATAAATTAGTGATCTATGTGTCCTGCGAAAAGTTTTGTCAACAGTTTGTCGACTCCTTAAAAAACAGCACAATAAATGACTTCGTGAATTTTTATCAAGCCATGGATGTAATCATCATGGATGATATTCATAATTTTGTTAATAAAAACAAAACCCAAGATATTTTCTTCCACATCTTTAATCAGCTTCACCAATCTGGTAAGCAAATAATCCTTACGTCAGATAAACCACCAAAAGATCTTTCGGGAATGGAAGAACGACTGCTGAGCCGATTTAAATGGGGATTGTCAGCAGACATGCAAATACCTGATTTAGAAACAAGGATTGCAATTCTACAAAAGAAAATGTATGCTGATGGTATTGATCTACCAAATGAGGTTGTAGAATATGTAGCCCATAGCATTGACAATAACGTCCGTGAGCTCGAAGGCGCAATGGTTTCACTGCTAGCACAATCCACCTTAAATAAAAAAGAGATCGACATTAATTTAGCAAAATCTATGTTGAAGAACTTTATAAAAAATGCACACAAAGAGATTTCTATCGAATACATAGAAAAACTCGTCTGCGACTATTTTGAGGTTCCAATAGAAATGGTAAGATCAAAAACACGAAAAAGAGAAATTGTTCAGGCCAGACAAATCTCAATGTACTTGGCGAAAAACTATACAAAATCTTCTCTAAAGACAATCGGGTCGTTTTTTGGGGGCCGTGACCACTCGACCGTAATATATGCATGTCAAACGGTAGCGGACTTAATCGATACCGATAAAAAGTTTAAAGGATATGTGTACGACATTCAAAGAAAGCTCAAACTAAGCTAAAACAACAACTTTTTAATAATCACAGTGGGTATATTAAATACCCTTATTAATAAAAAAGAGCGGCTCAATTTGAGTCGCTCTTTTTTATTAATAAAGTCTACCTTTCCAGTGATTTATGTTATTTCACATTAATCACTCGAACTTTTTCTTTCGCTTCTTCCTTTTTCGAAATAAAGACTTTTAAAATACCATCAACATACTCTGCAGATATTTTTTCACTATCTATATTTTCTGGCAAAGTGAAGCTTCTACTAAAAGCTTGAACATGAAATTCACGCTTACTATAACGCTTACTCACTGTCTCCTTTTCCTCTTCTTTCTCTAAAGAAATGGTTAATGTTTGTTTTTCTAAATTTATTTTAAAGTCTTCCTTTTTGAAACCTGGAACTGCCATCTCTATTTCAAAGGCTTGCTCACTCTCCGAAATATTTACCATAGGCCTGGCTTTTGCAACTCGTGCATTAAAGCTTTCCAACGTCGAAGAATCATTAAAAAAGGAATCAAAAATACCATTAATCCATGGATCAATAGTTCTCGTGTTACGGTTGTTAAATTTTACAAGTGTCATATTTAGTTTTTTTAGTTATTTGTGTTTATGTTTATATTTGATTAGAGATCAACAAAATGCATTCCTTCGCAGATTCTCGTAATAAAAAGCTATTTATAGTGACAAAGTGTCTTATATAGCTTGTTCACCCATTTTAAAAGCTGACAAAATGTCCAACACGAATCTTTCTCTGTTCGATTTTTCAACTTCCATTCAAATTCGATTTAAGGACATGGATGCCTTAAATCATGTAAACAATGCGGTTTACTTGACGTATTTTGAAGTAGCTCGAACGAAATATTGGCGTGATCTGATCGAATGGGATTGGGATGAATTAGGAATAATTATCGCTAGAGTTGAAATCGACTTTCTTAAACAAATCACTTTAAAAGATGAAATAAAAGTATACGTTCGAACTTCTCGAGTTGGTGCGAGCAGTTTCGATTTAGAATATGCAATCGTATCCGTAAATAAAGAAAGCAGGCAGATCATCCACTCAATCGGAAAAACCGTTTGCGTATGCTTTGATTACAAAACTAATAAACCCACTCCTATCCCAATTACTCAACGAAAAAATATGGAAAAGGACTTACAGGCGCTATGAATTTATTGATTAAATACCTTTCCAGGATTCATGATGTAATTCGGATCAAATACTTTTTTAATACCTCGCATCAATGAAAGATGAATTTCAGGAAACTTAATCGGCATATAATCCTTTTGAACATAACCGATACCATGTTCGCCTGAAAGGGTACCTCCAAGCGATACTGTTAACTCAAAAATTTCTTCAATCCCCTTAGGGAGCTTATTTTTCCAATCTTCATCACTCATACTCGTTTTAATAATATTTACGTGCAAGTTCCCATCCCCAGCATGACCATAACAAACCGATTCAAATCCATAGCGATCGCCGATTGCCTTGATACCGGTAATGAGCTTGGGAAGTTCCGCACGTGGAACTACAGTGTCTTCTTCTTTATACACGGCGTTTGATTTGACGGAAACAGCCATAGTTCGGCGCAATGTCCACAATGCCTCTTTTTGCGCCGCTGTATCGGCAAGCAATACTTCAAAGCAGCCATTAGCTTCTAATACCTCGTTAATTACTTCACACTGGTGAAATAGGTCATCTTGGGTTTCCCCGTCTACTTGTATTAGCAGAAAGGCCGCCACGTTATCTTTCAGATCAAAAGAGATATGATCGTGCTCGATCACCCATTCCACTCCTCTTCTTTCCATAAACTCTACAGCCGCTGGACTTTGTCCGGCCATAAAAATAGCAGATACAGCTTGACAAGCTAATTCGTTACTCGGAAAAGAGCCCATAAGAAGCATATTTTCCTTCGGCTTGGGAATTAGCTTCAAAACAGCTTGAGTGACAATTCCTAGAGTTCCCTCTGAGCCAATCATCAGCTGAGTGAGATTATATCCCGATGCAAATTTTAAAGTGTTGGCCCCCGTCCAAATGATCTCTCCGGTCGGCAACACGACTTGTAAATTTAACACATAATCCCGTATAGTACCATATTTTACCACCTGAGGCCCTCCACTTCCGTGAGCTATATTACCGCCAATAAAACAAGACCCTTTGCTTGCTGGATCCACCGGATAGAATAGTCCTTTTTTTTCGACAGCGTTAATCAGTTCTTCCGTAATCAAACCAGGTTCGACATGAGCCTGTAAATTTCTCTCATCGATTTTTATAAGCTTATTCATACGTTCCAAGCTTATGACTAACCCGCCATAAACCGGCAAAGCAGCCCCACTCAAACCGGTACCAGCGCCTCGAGGAGTAATGGGAATAAGTTCCTCATTACAAAGCTTAACCAAAGCAGAGACCTCTTCTGCACTTACAGGAAGAACAGCTGCTTCGGGGTAAAAGATCAAATCTTCGGTTTCATCATGAGAGTACTTTTCTAACGAATCTTTTTGCAAAAAAAGCCTATCTTCAGGGATAATCGCCTTTACTTTCTCAACTATTTCTGTAGTAATCTTATTAAAAGTCATTCTTACTGATCTCTGTTCCAAATTAATTCTATCTCGGATTTCGCCTTATCCCCTCCAAATGGTGGATTGATTTTACAAACACTAACACTAATTCTTTCCGCTGAGAAACTTTTATTAAGCGTTTTTTTGAGAATATTGCTCGCCACAGTTTCCAAAAGCTTTTGTGGATTTTCCATTTCAGCTTTAGCAATCTGATAAAGATCCTCGTAATTTAAAGTATTCTCTAATTTATCATCAATAGAACTTTCTAAAAGAAATGCAACCTCGATAGATACCGAATATTCATTCCCCAAGATTTGCTCTTCTGGATAAAAGCCATGATGGCTAAAAAATGACAGCTCTTTTAGCTTTATGCAACATACTACTCCCATTACACAAACCTACATATTTAATTTTTAGATAAGTTTAATCAAAATAATTAATCAAATGATTTAATGGACTAAAGAGAAACGCCATTAGGGAAATTTAACTAAAAAATGTACATTTACTTTGCGGGCTCAAACAAGTCAAAATGAACAATGGAATAACAATTGGATTTTGAATTATGGGAAATACTGCTTACAGAATTAAACACCCTAAATTGAACACATAATAAAACTTTCTCTTAAATACATAAACAACAATGAAGAAAACTTTAATTTTAATCAGCACTGCAATACTTTTCGGAGGATTTAACACTGCTCTGGCCCAAGAAAAAATGAAACCTGAAGATACGGAGTTCTGGGAACCCGTTCCTAAAATTATCAAAGCGCTCCCTGGTGAAGCACCTTCCGATGCAATTGTTCTTTTTGATGGAACAAATCTAGATAGTTGGGTAAGTGGAAATAAAGGCAATAAAGCTGAATGGCTTATTGAAGACGGGATCTTGACTGTTGTACCAAGAAAGGGAGGCATTCAAACCAAGCAAAACTTCGAAGACTATCAATTACATTTAGAGTGGCGGTCGCCAGAGGTTGTTAAAGGTGAAAGTCAAGGCAGAGGAAATAGTGGAGTATTTATGCAAGGTTTATACGAGATACAAATACTAGACAATTATGAAAACAGAACGTATTCGAACGGGCAGGCCGGAAGCATCTATAAACAAACTCCACCTTTAGTAAATGCATCTAGAAAACCTGGAGAATGGCAAACTTATGATATTATATGGAAAGCTCCACGGTTTAATGAAGACGGAACTTTAGCCCAAAAAGCCAGAGTAACAGTTTTACACAATGGGGTTTTAGTTCAAAACAATACAGAAATACAAGGAACAACCGAATATATTGGCCTGCCTCAAATCAAAGCGCACGGACCAGGACCAATCGTCTTACAAGACCATGGAGACTTGGTGAGTTTCAAAAACATCTGGATAAGACCCCTATAAGTAAAAAATACGCTTAAATAGATTTTGAAAAAGGAAGCTCATGTTTTGTATTTACCTAATTAAAAAACATGAGCTTCGTTTATCAATTAAGAGAACTTCTCATTCATCAACTTCTCCAACGAATACATTTCATCGCGGTATTTCGCGGCTTCTAAGAAATCCATACTCTTAGCCGCTTTATCCATGTTTTTCTTAGCACTTTGAATAGAATCCTGAAGTTGCTTTTTACTCATGTACTGCACAATAGGATCCGCAGCGACACTATTATCATCCGGACCAGCATAAGCTTTGGCGGTACCGCTTTTAAAGTCTGCTACTGAAGTTTGCTCGATGATAGCTTCTCGGGATTTACCGACAGTTATCGGTACGATACCATGCTCTTGGTTATATTTAATCTGCTTATCCCGTCTGCGATTCGTCTCCTCAATGGTGATTTCCATACTTCTAGTAACTTTATCTGCATACATAATCACCCGACCCTTGTCATTTCTTGCGGCGCGACCAATAGTCTGGATAAGCGATCGTTCTGATCGCAAAAATCCCTCTTTATCTGCATCCAGAATAGCTACCAATACCACTTCCGGTAAATCCAATCCCTCTCTTAACAAGTTAATCCCAATTAGCACATCAAATTCACCTAAACGTAATCCCCGAAGAATTTCAACACGCTCTAACGTTTTTATCTCCGAATGAATATAGCGCACTTTTATCCCTAACCTTGCCATGTATTTAGTCAGTTCCTCTGACATCCGTTTTGTCAAAGTTGTAACCAGTATGCGTCCACCCATTTTAATGGTTTTATCCACCTCATCCAATAAATCATCAACCTGATTGATAAGCGGGCGAATCTCAATAGCAGGATCTAATAAACCAGTAGGACGAATGACTTGCTCCACCACAACTCCTTCAGTTTGTTCTAATTCATAGTCACCAGGCGTGGCACTGACATAAATTGTTTGTGGCGCCAATGCTTCAAACTCAGGAAAATTTAAAGGCCTATTATCTAAAGCAGCAGGTAAACGAAATCCATGTTCAACCAAAGACAACTTTCTTGATCGATCACCACCATACATTGCCCTTATTTGAGGAACGGTAACATGACTTTCATCGATTACCATTAAATAATCGTCCGGAAAATAATCCAACAAACAGAAGGGGCGCATACCCGGCTCTCGGCCATCAAAAAAGCGAGAGTAATTTTCAATCCCACTACAATAACCCAACTCACGCATCATTTCTAAGTCGAAATTCACGCGCTCCTCCAGCCGTTTTGCTTCCAACAACCGCCCGTCTCTAATTAATTGCTCCTTCCTCAACTCCAATTCTTCCTGGATGTTCCAAATTGAACCCGTAAACTTTTCTTTTGGAGTAACAAATAGGTTCGCCGGAAATAATGCCAAATGCGTGAATTTCTCAATCGTTTTCCCTGTCTCCGGCACGATAATACTGAGCTCTTCAATCTCATCTCCAAAAAATGAAATACGATAGGCTTCATCCATATAGGCAGGGTAGACATCTACAATATCTCCCTTGACCCGAAAACTACCTCTTTTAAAATCGCCGGTAGTGCGCATATATAAAATCTCCACTAAGCGATGTAGAAAAGCATTTCTGCTAATAACTGTTCCCACGGCAAAACGAAAAATCGACCGGGAAAAATCTTCCGGATTTCCCATACCATAAATACAAGAAATTGAAGAAACAACAATAATATCCCGACGACCAGACATCAAAGAAGAGGTGGTTCTAAGCCTTAACTTCTCAATCTCTTCGTTTATAGCGAGATCCTTTTCGATATACGTATTCGTTGACGCAATAAAAGCTTCTGGTTGATAGTAATCATAATAAGATACAAAGTAGTTTACGGCATTCTCTGGAAAAAACTGCTTGAACTCTCCATACAACTGTGCAGCTAATGTCTTATTATGGCTTAACACTAATGTTGGCTTTTGCGTCTGTTCAATTACATTAGCAATAGTAAATGTTTTCCCAGAACCTGTCACCCCCAATAAATTTTGATAATGCTCTCCACCGTTCACACCTTGCACTAATTGTTTTATTGCCTCGGGCTGATCACCAGCGGGTTGGTATTCTGAAGTTAGTTTGAAGTTCATTGAAAGTAAAACTATTGAGTTTTTAGATTGTTTACAAACTTAGAGAAAATTGCCCTATCTATTTAATTTCATACCGATTAGTGAAATTGATCAGACAATTCATATTTCTCTTCATTCAAATTCACCAACTAATATACATGTCTATTATTACAATACATTTTAGTAGTTTTGCTTATGGTTTTTGTGCTCACTCAAAGAAATACAATAGCGAATCATTTTATCGCGGAATTAAGAAATATCGACGTTCAACAAGATCGTATGCGATTTCGAAGAAATCTGGAACGTCTAGGTGAAATATTCGCTTACGAAATCAGTAAAGTATTGCCTTATGAAGCATTGGAAGTGACTACGCCCCTAGGCGAAACTGAATGCAACTTCCTAACCGAACAGCCTATTTTAGCTACGATAATACGAGCAGGCCTGCCTTTGCATCAAGGGTTATTGAACTACTTTGACCAAAGCGATAGCGCATTTATCGCTGCTTACCGAAAAACAAAGAAAAGCGGAAACTTTGAAATTCATCAAGAATACATCACTTCCCCTAATCTAGACAACAAAGTGGTTATCGTCTCAGACCCTATGGTCGCTACTGGCCGCAGCATGGTTTTGGTTTGCAAAGAATTAATGAATCGCTACTCCATCAAAGAACTTCATATCGTTACAGCAATTGCTAGTGAAGAAGGGATTGAACACGTAAAAGCCTATCTTCCCCATGCAAAACTTTGGATTGGCGCAGTGGATGGCGAATTGACGAGCAAATCTTATATTGTTCCCGGACTAGGAGATGCTGGAGATTTAGCTTTTGGAGGGAAAGAATAAGTAAATGACACCTATTAAAACGTCTTTCACGAGCAAAAAACATATATTCTTTGACTTAGACCATACCCTATGGGATTTTGATAAAAATGCCGAAGAAACCTTATACGAACTCTTTTCTCTTTACAATTTTCATCAATTAGGATTTTCTTCAGCAGATGTCTTTATAGAAACCTATACCCGTAATAACCATAGATTGTGGTCGCAATACCATCTGGGCGAAATCGACAAAGAATATTTAAGAAAAGCAAGATTTGCCAATACCTTTAGGGAGTTAGGCGTAGAGCCGGAGCTCTTTCCTGTCGCTTTTGAGGAAGATTACATCCAATTATGTCCACTAAAAACGCACCTGTTTCCACATGCTATCGAAACTTTGGAGTATTTGCAAGACAAATACACCCTACACCTGATCTCAAATGGGTTTAAAGAAGCGACCAAAGCAAAAATATCAAATGAAAATACAAACATTCAAAAGTACTTCACGCAGATTGTCATTTCAGAAAACGTCGGTGTACATAAACCTCATCCTGAAATCTTTCAATACGCTTTACAAGGTGCGAATGCTGAAAAGGAAGATAGTATTATGATTGGCGACAGCATTGAAGCTGATATCAGAGGTGCGCAAAACTTCGGCATGGATACGATCTTTTTTAATCCTAACAAGATAGACACCCCACCGGATATTAAAATCGAAATTCTACAATTAAAGGAACTAATGACCTGGTTTTAATTCAAACGAAACGGGGCAATCAAGTTAAATCGAGGAATATTCACTTCAAACTTACTTCCTTCCATCTTCCTTATCATCTGATATCTACCTTCCATAAAACCCATTTCGCTTTTCAAATTACAGCCAGAAACGTACTCATGAGATTGACCAGGAAGAATAACAGGTTGAAGACCCACGACACCCTCACCTTCTATTTCGCGCTTTGAGCCATTAGAGTCAAAAATATACCAGTGCCTTCTTAAAAGCTGAACACTTTCAATCCCTAGATTTTGGATTGAAATTCGATAAGCGAACATATAATGATCACTTTCAGGATTCGAATATTCAGTTTGATAGACGCAGTCTACCGAAATCTTCACTCCTTCTGTAATTTGAGTAACCATATTCGAAATTTTATACAAGGTAATAAATGATAATGATTATTAAAAATAGCGCTCCATTAATATTCTTGAAGCTCAGGGAAACCTTCTCTTATTTCATTAAGGACGTCCTCGATGTCTTCTAACACTTCGAGCTTCACCAATTTCATTCTATACTCTTTAAAATGCGGTATCCCTTTAAAGTAGTTAGAATAATGACGCCTCATTTCGAATATCCCGGTCCGCTCGCCTTTCCACTCCACTGATTTTTGCAGATGGACCTTGCAAACGTCTACCCGTTCTTTAATAGTCGGCCCTTCAAGCCTTTCACCCGTTTTGAAAAAGTGCTTGATTTCACGAAAAATCCATGGATAACCGATAGATCCACGACCGATCATAATGCCATCCACCTCATATTCTTTCCTCCAAGCAGCAGCCTTGTCAATACTATCCACATCACCATTTCCAAAAATGGGAATCTGAATCCTTGGGTTACGCTTAATATCGCGGATCATCGTCCAATCGGCCTGCCCCTTATACATTTGTGATCGTGTACGTCCATGTATACTCAATGCCTTTATACCAACATCCTGCAAGCGCTCAGCAACTTCATATACATTTTTGGTATTATCATCCCAGCCTAGACGGGTTTTTACGGTGACGGGCAAATGCGTAGCATCAACAACCGCTTTCGTCATGGCCACCATACGATCAATATCTTGCAACAAGCTGGCACCCGCTCCGCGGCAAGCAACTTGCTTTACTGGACAACCATAATTGATATCAACCAAATCAGGGTTCGCCAAAGAAGTGATCTCAGTTGCTTCTCGCATGGTATCGATATCACTCCCAAAAATCTGAATCCCGATAGGGCGTTCGTATTCAAAAATATCCAGTTTTTTTCGGCTCTTTGCAGCATCCCGAATCAGACCCTCAGAAGAAACAAATTCAGTATACATCATGTCCACTCCATTTTGCTTACAAACAAAACGAAAAGGCGGATCACTCACATCTTCCATCGGCGCAAGTAATAAGGGGAACTCTCCCAAATCTATATTTCCAATCTTAACCGACATTTCTTATCTTGAACCCCAAATTATAAAAACCCATTAATGGCGCAAATTTACAAAAATTCAGAAGGAAAGTACTACAAACTACCTGAAAATCACCCAATCGTCTCATTAATATACCTTCTGCTCCTTGTTTTTGCGGGTACGGTTCTGTTTTTTATCATTACTATCGGTATAGGAACAATGCAATATGGACCTTCTATTATGCAGCAGATCCCTGATATACTTGCCGGAAACAGTCCTTCACAAATTAACTTCATTAAGATATTCCAGATGCTATCAAGCATTGGCACATTTATAATTCCTTGCTTTTTACTGGCTCTGATCGAAAAAAGAAGAACACAATATTTCAATTTCTCATTGCCCACTCCGAAACGACTGTTGCCATTATCGGTTGCCGTCATGCTTGTTTCTCTACCCTTGCTGGAACTTTCAATTCTCATCAACTTGAAAATGCAATTACCCGATTTTCTTTCTGGGTTAGAAAGTTGGATGAAAGAGAAGGAATTAGAGATGGAAAACCTAACTAAGTTGCTAATCACCACTACAACCTATAGTGGATTAGCCTTAAACCTACTCATGATTGCAGTCCTGCCTGCCATTGGCGAAGAGCTACTCTTTCGAGGTGCCTTGCAGAATATCTTCACTCGATGGGCAAAGAACCCGCATCTAGGTATCTGGATCGCGGCGATTCTATTTAGTGCAATCCATGTACAATTCTATGGTTTCCTACCCCGAATGCTAATGGGAGCACTTTTCGGCTACCTTTACTATTGGGGAAAAAGCATCTGGCTTCCTATACTCGCTCACTTTGTAAACAATGCCTACGCAACTATTTCAGCCTTTATCATATTAAGACAAGGAAAATCTATAGATGAAATAACCGAAGCTACTTCATCAAGCTGGATTATTTATCTACTAGGTTTTATTGGAACAGCCGTTATAATCCATTACTTTTGGCGAATCTCACAGCAAAAAAATAACGAAATATTTACAGGATAAAAATGGAGAAGAACTGGAATAAAATATACTCTACATCAAACTTTTTCACTGCGGAAATGATTAGGCAAATGCTGATCGATAATGACATCCCTGCTGTGATCATCAATAAACAAGACTCCTCCTATCGCTTCGGATTTATCGATGTGTTTATTCACCAGGAACATGAACAAGCGGCGAAAGCACTTATCGAGGAATTTGAAGCTGATCAACCCACAGAGGAATAAGAAAGCATGAAACAACGCGCAATTACAGGAATTATCTTTGCCGCAGTCCTAATCGCTTCCTTATTATTAGGTCAATGGACTTTCGCTCTCTTTTTCATGCTCATCAGCCTACTAAGCCTAAACGAGTTTTACAACATCGTTAATAAAGCCGAAATCAAACCTAATCGCTGGGGAGGATTACTACTCGGACTAACCTTATTTCTCTTAGTTGCACTGTTTCGAATAGATCTTACTGCTTTAAATCATTTTCTGTATATCGTTCCCGTTATCACCTTCGTTTTTTTGTGCGAACTATATAGAAAGTTAGATAAACCTTTTATCAATATTGCCTATACTTTTTTTGGCGTCATCTTTACCGTTGTTCCATTTTTGTTCTTTTTCAACCTAGGCTTTCTTGATGGGGTATACAACTTCCATTACCCCCTTGGATTCTTAATCCTTCTTTGGGCCAGTGATACCGGAGCATACCTGGTTGGAATGACTTTCGGAAAAACAAAATTATTTGAACGCCATTCTCCCAAAAAAACATGGGAAGGGTTCTTCGGCGGAATGGCATTCAGCCTCCTTGCAGCGCTTATCCTTGGGCATTATTTCCAAGGGATCCATACCTGGCAATGGTTGGTTTCATCAGTACTAACAGTAGCCTTCGGAACCTATGGTGACTTAAGTGAGTCCATGCTAAAACGAAGCTATCAGATCAAAGATTCCGGCAATATTTTACCTGGCCATGGAGGACTTCTAGATCGCTTTGACGGACTTTTATTAGCAGCACCTTTAGTCTATGCTTTTCTTTCCTTAACAGCATAGTCCTTTACTGTTATTTTCTCATTTCAATAGATTTTTTTTATCGGCATTTTCAATAATCGAACAGCATTTATATCACTATTAATATTGAATGTCTCCCAAATTTTCGATCCAAAAATCATAAACAAAATGATCTCTTTCTAAACAGCATGCTCATTACAAAAAGATATATTCTAGGGACATTCTGGGGACTCTCAAGGGGTTTGCCCCTACAATGTCCCTAGGAAGTCCCTAGAATGTCCCTTCAATGTCCCTAAAAGAAAATATTAGATTCAAGCGAATTTAACAATCTGGAAAAGTGAGAATACAGAATATAACCTGATAAATGAGGTCAACGTTTATGTGAATTAGAAAGATTTTTTCATCAATAAATTAGGACTGAATTCTGACTTGATATTAGATTACGGAAAGAAAGTTTTATGTAGAGTTATGACCTAAAAGGTTGATCCATTTTCTTTATGAAAACTTTGCTAAAAAAAATTAATCCGATACCGATCGTAATGGAGAGATCAGCCATATTAAAGATACCGGTTTTGATAAAATGACAATCGATGTAAAGAAAGTCGGTAACCGATCCGTATAAAAGTCGATCATAAATATTTCCAATACCACCACCAATTGTAAATGAAATACCGAGAGCCATATAAGGGCTAATGTGCTTTTTTGTAAACAAAAAATAAACGCCAAATAATAAAAATGAGATAGGAAGCAGTAAAAGAAGTAAGGTCTTGACTAAAAACGGAAGATCACTTCCTAAACTTAAGAAGGCTCCACTGTTTTCAACATTTGTTAACACCAAATGATCACTTATTAAAGGGATCATTTCTTGATATCCAATATATTGCCTAGCCATGTTCTTAGAAATCTGATCGCAGCCAATATTTGCGAAAATCACGAAAAGAAAAAAGACATTTCGCAATACCCTCCTTATGTTCATAGCCGTTCAATTATAAAGACAATCGCAATATACTATTTTATCAACGCATGAAGATTAATTTTCCTCTTTTCTCTTCACCAATAGAACGTCGTCGGGTGGCAAGAACAGATACCCATATTCATAACAAAAGTAATATTCATTTCCGGTGCTTGTTTTATAAATGTTGGTGGTAAAATCAAAATTAAAACCTTTGGATTGAAGCTTTTTTACTTTTACTCGAGCTTTCCCTTCTGGGTTATAGGATTTGAGTATCCTGCGGTTTTTCTTGAGGATGGTGTTTATTTTTCGAATGTAAATGAGGTCTTCGCTTTTCAATTTATTGTTATAATTACTCCGGCATGCGTCGTCGCAAAACTTTTTATCCGATCTACCTACTAGCGGAGATTTGCAGTCTAAACAAAGTCGTTTCATAATTTCGATATCTTTATTGTTTGATTCACAACTCACTAAATCCTTAAAATAAGAAATTTATTCCTAACAATCTCCTTTACGAAGTTTAAGAATTTAAAAAGCTCACTTTCATTCTGTTTATAAAGCTTAAAACATCGCTGTAGCCGATTACTTCCGGATAATTACGTTTATAGCCGACTACTATCCGACTCTGGTTTCCCATAATGAACACTTTTGCATCGTCACAACAAGGAAGGGCTCCTTGTGAAGAAATTTATAATTTAAAAACAGAAATCATGAATTCATTAAAAAACAGTGTTCGATTAATGGGCTTTTTGGGCAATGACCCCGAGATCAAGAAATTTGGTGATAATAAAAGCTTAGCCCGTGCTTCCATAGCGACCAATGAGAGCTTTAAAAATAGAGACGGAGAATGGGTATCCGAAACCCAATGGCATAATTTGATTATGTGGGGGCGCCAAGCTGTGTTCGCGGAAAAAAGCTTAGAGAAAGGTTCAGAAATTGCTATTGAGGGCAAGCTAGTAAACCGCACTTATATAGACAAAGAAGGAATAACCCGCTATTTCACAGAGGTAGTTGTAAATGAAATCATTGCTTTTAGAAAAAAGGAAGAAGCATTCTAAAGGGGAGATCGTAAATAGGATAAAGCTTTGTTTTCTGAAACAATGGTCAAAAAAAACAAGGCTTTATCTATAGTAATTAACAAATAAACAGCAGATAGCAATGAAAGTACAAGCGTTTCTGATTCGACTTTCTAACCAGCACTTAGAAGGCGATACTCAGAGTATTAACGAATTTATCGAGTTCGTTGATGTAAAAAAGGTGATGAGTGAGTTCTCTATTGGAGAAACAGAGAAATGGTCTATATTAGTATTTTATGAAGACCAAAAAGTTGAAGGCACGTCAAGTATCAGCAATAAGATATCATATTCAAAAGACACGGAATTAACCGACCTCGAAAATGAAATTTTTGAGGCACTCAAAGAATGGAGGCTTGATAAAGCAACTGATCTTGGCATCCCTGCCTATATGATCTGCAGCAATGCTGAACTGATAGGGGTTGTAAAAATGAAACCCGAAACTAAGGAAGACCTGTTAAAACTTAGAGGATTTGGAGAACATAAAACGGCAAAATACGGAAATGATATTATCGCTATTCTAAATTCCTTTTAGATCGGATCCGAAGGGATAATTAATCAATTGATCTATGGAAGACTATGGAATTACAGATCTGTCCCTCTATTGCCGCTCTCTAACAGATATAGGGTACGCTTGAGAACGAAAATTTAGCATAGGGTCTGCAGTTTTTATGCCTAAGGGAAGATTATTGGGGATGAAAAACAGTGCTTTGTCTTCAATGACGGTATTTGGTGCAAGCTCCTTAATCTCAATTGTACCTAATAGAATTTTATGCCGATTGTCTGGCCAAGCAACAGATGGATCTATTATCTTGTCATTTGGCTCTGCGATTTGAGCGTATAAGTTATATTTTACGGGATGGCTGGCTATACGAGCGGCAATTTCGTTTTGTAAATAATTTGGATCTGCTTTGGCGATTTCTTCTGTGCTTAGGTATTGTTCGTCTGCTTCGGGTATAAACTGATAGCGTATGAATACAGACTGGTCGTTTGCATTTGTAAATTCAAAAGTGTTTACACCAAAATATGGAATCGTAGCATAACTTAATGGTGCGGGTTTTTGAGTGGTAAGAAAAGTTGCAGCGATTGGATGTCCTTCCAAAAACCGATCTAAGGAGGTTGGCTTAACGGCATCTGGACCGCTTTCAGCAAGGGCTACCAGCAAATCATGAAATTCGTCGGAAGTGGCTACTGGGAAACCATTAAAACTATGGCTGACAATATCCGTAGTAGAACCATCTGGCAGTTGAAATTTGATAGCAAAGCCTCTAGGATTGGCGTGCGGATCAGCATCTGGAATAGTTGGGATCCCTGTAAAATCAGAGAATCTCACTGTAATTGGGGAACTTTCCTTTTGAAAATGACTTGCTTGGGTCAGATCCGCTGCAGTACTTGCTGGCATAAATGTACCAAAAAGTATAATTCCCTTTGCATGAACAGCTCTTGCATTATGAACCCCGAAAGCGGAATGAAGGGCATCAACTGACTGCGACGGACTAGTCTTTTGATCTGCATTTTGCGCTTTTAAATCAAAAGCGGCGATCGCTAAAATACCCGAAATGAACAATTTCAGGTATGGAATTGTAATGGCTGTAGACATAGAAATTGTATTTATAAGCTTTTATTGTATCTCTTTCAGGAACCACAAAAGTTTACAGATAACCAATCTACGCTTGATTTGTTTTGGATGTAGAATTATTATACTCGCACATTAAGGCGTATTTTTTGCCACAGGCAAAACTTTACCATTATAGAACTTCTGTCCATTTAAAGCGAAATGAGCAATATAAGCACCCATTTCAAACGCAGATACCGGCGATTCTATTCCCGGGAAAGCCTTTTCAAGCATCTCGGTTTGAGCAGACCCTAAGGCAAGGCAGTTTACGCTTATTCCCTGATCAACCAATTCTACTGCTAAACATTCCGTTAATGTGTGAAGCGCAGCTTTGCTGGCGGAATAAGCGCTTAATCCTGGAAACTTCTCAGATCCCTGGAAGCCGCCCATGCTTCCGATATTGACGATGTGTCCACCTTTTTGCATTCTAGGAACTATATTTTGAATCATTTTTATGTGCCCCAATAAGTTACTTTGAAGCATTTCAGCAAAATCGATTTGGGTAGATTCCATAAAAGGCTTATTAACTAATTGTCCAGCGTTATTGATCAATATATCGACCTTTCCTAGTCGCTCTTCAATAAAAGGAAGCAAGTCATTCTCATAATCATCGTGTGCGATATCAAAGCAAGCTGGAAATAATAGACAATCAGGATTCAATCCCTTTGCAATTTCATATAACTTCGCGAGTTTATCGTCTGACCGTGCCAAGGCGACAACTGAATGCTTACCATCTATAATTAATTCTAAAGCGGCTTCAAAACCTACGCCACTGCTGGCACCTGTAATAACTATATTCATCTTACCTGTATTAAACTGTAAATTTACGGAATTACACTCACTTATCTTCTTTTAAGATATCTTCAATTTCCTCTATATTCTCTTTTCCCGCATCTGGAAGCTCAAGTTCATCAAGAGACTGGGGATTAAAAATAAAATATGTGCCACTAAGCGAAAGCAACGCCGAAATAAAATAGAATAACAGGCTAATCAAAACGGCTAAATGGGAGTCAAGTTGAAAGTAGTCTGCACCATATAAAAAAACCACTTCGCGTGCGCCTAGGCCCCCCACTGTAAACGGAAACACTGCCACTAACGACGATGCCAAAAACATTAATAAATAGGGAGAAAATTTTCCATTGAACTTCAAAGCGTACAGCACAAAGATTACCGCAATTAATTGTATACCCTGTACGGCAATTGCTTTAAAATGGGTTCTAAAAAAGAAAGCACTGTAGTCTTTGAAAAAGATTTTGATGACAAAAAAATAAATGACTGTGCCCAATGCAAAGATTAGAATCGGCAACCAGTTCGGTATCTCGATTTGCGGAATAAAAATAATAAGCAAGGCAATAATTAAGCCCAATGCCCACACCCCACTTAACCGGTCGAAAAAAACAGCAGTTAAAAGTTTACGTCCTTTTATTTTAGACTTCCGTCTTAAAAAATAGATTTTATAACCGTCGCCTCCAATGCCCCCAGGCAAAAACAAGTTATAAAACATCCCTAACAGGTATAACTTGAAATTATAAATATTGGATAAATGCAGCCCGATGCTCTGAAAGAAATTATTTAAACGTGTTGAAGCAACAAACTGTGAGATACCAAAAACAATAAAAGCCAATAAGAAAAAAAGGGGATCGGAATCTATAAATGCTTCTTTTAAATCATTTAAAGAAACCTTACTAAAAACAAAATAAAGAGAGACAGAAGTAAACGCTAATTTAAATAATAATTTTGTGATCTTCCAGTATCTATCATTTCCCATATATAAAATCTAAAGTATTCTTTTTTTACATAAAATTGAATAAATTTAAGACAAAATACTTTTTAGCGTATATACCAACAGAGAAAAGCAATGTCTGTTCTCGCAAGTTGCAAATATCTAAAAAATTAAATGGTATAATTTTTGACTTGCTTAACATTAAGAATATTTATTTATAACAAAAAAAATTATGACTCGTTTTATTAAGGTTTTTAGCTTAATTGTATTCTCTACTTTGATTTTAGGAGCTTGCTCTGCACAGCGGGGAAGTACTGGATCTTCACTTTCCTCTTGGCGGAGTGCAGTTAAAGGCCAATGGACATTAAATTCCATACGAAAGGAAAATTTCCCAACAGGCGCATCGGTAAAGTCTATTTTTGATGAAGCTCCGATCGACTGCTTTATCGGCAGTTACTGGAATTTAACAGGCAGCGGGAAAGGATACGTTACTTTTACCGAATCTGGAGAATCTTGTTCGCCAGGCGCCGTTCGAGAAATTTTCTGGTCTGTAGTGAGGGATGAAGTGACTAGCGACGTTGGCTTTCAATTTAAAAAGATTTTACCGGGTGATAAGGCTAAAAATGTTACTGTTGGATATCATTTAGAACTCGAGTCGGTAGGAGAAGGTAGAATGGTGATGAGGATGCCCTTGGAAGTTGGGAACCCACTCTCCGGGTATTTGATTTTTGACTTTTCTAAATAAGACAACCAAAGAAGATACAATAAAACAAAAAAGCTCTTATAAGTATTAAACTTATAAGAGCTTCGTAAAGTGGTGGGAGATACTGGATTCGAACCAGTGACCCTCTGCTTGTAAGGCAGATGCTCTGAACCAACTGAGCTAATCTCCCTTCGTTTGGGAATGCAAATATAGAGTAGATATTCATATTTCAAAAATAAATATCTTCTTTTTTTGAAATAATTTTTTAAAACGCTTTTTATCAAATCGTTATATTTTCTCTTTAAGAATTAATTTAAAAAATTGGCATATTCAAATCTCTCAAAATTTAAAAGTCAACAATTGGGTGCGGAAGTGCAACTATTTTAATAAAAGCATCAGGATTAGATCAAAAAATTAAGATAATGACGATCTTTACCTATAATCTGCTAATTTTAGAGTACAATAAATTACCTTTGCATAATATTAATTTAATATTAGAAACATTTTAAAAAAACAAGTAGGTATTTAATCCATGTCTTCCAGTTCCTAATAACTGGTTAAAAGGGTTCTATACGGGTCGTTATAAATAAATTCAAACTAAGGCATGCGTAAAAAATTGTACGATAGAGTTGCAGCGTTTCAGGATGCAAACTTCATAAAAGAGAAAGGATTATATCCCTATTTCCGCTCTATAGAATCTGCACAGGATACGGAAGTCATTATCAATGGCAAAAATGTGTTGATGTTTGGCTCCAATTCTTATCTAGGGTTAACCAATCATCCTCGGATTAAACAAGCTTCCCAAGATGCAATTGATAAATATGGCACAGGGTGTGCTGGATCTCGCTTTCTTAACGGAACACTTGATATTCACCTAGAACTAGAAGAAAGGCTAGCAGCCTACGTTGGAAAAGAAGCTTCTGTATTATTCAGTACTGGCTTTCAGGTAAACTTAGGCGTTATTTCTTGTCTGTTGGACCGCAACGATTATCTTATTCTTGATGAATCAGACCATGCCTCAATTATTGATGGGAGTAGACTATCGTTTTCACGGACTATAAAGTACGCTCATAATGATATGGATGATTTGCGGAAGAAATTAAGCAGACTTCCAGAGGAGGTGGCCAAACTAATTGTTGTTGACGGAATTTTCAGTATGGAAGGAGATCTCGTTAACCTACCCGAAATTGTGAAATTATCGGAAGAGTTTGGCGCTAATATTATGGTAGATGATGCCCATAGCTTAGGTGTAATTGGAAAGAATGGATCAGGCACTGCTTCTCATTTTGGACTTACGGATGAAGTTGATTTAATCATGGGTACCTTTAGTAAATCTCTCGCATCTTTAGGCGGATTTATCGCTGCCGATAAAGACACGATAGAATTCATCAAACATAGGGCGAGGTCTTTAATGTTTAGCGCAAGTATGCCACCAGCGTCCGTTGCCAGTGTAATCGCTGCCCTTGACATCATTGAAGAGGAACCCGAAAGAATCGAAAAACTTTGGGAAAATACAAATTACTCAAAGAAGTTACTCTTAGAGGCTGGATTTGATATTGGCCCCAGCGAGAGCCCTATTCTTCCTGTATACATCAGGGACAATGACAAGACCTTTAAAATAACGAATATCCTTCATAACAATGGAATATTCGTCAATCCCGTAGTTTCACCTGCAGTTGCGTCGAATGATTCATTGATTCGCTTTTCTTTAATGGCTACTCATACCTTCGAGCAAATTGATGAAGCAGTTGACAAGCTCACGAAAGCGTATAATGAAGTTTATGCTGAATCAGAAAAAATAGCATTATGAAGCAAATAGTGCCCGTAGAAGGAAAAAGCAAATTAAAAGAGTTCATTGACTTCCCCCACGACCATTATAAAGCAGACACCAACTATGTGCCTGAGCTTTTTATAGCTCAACGAGACTTACTCACACCGGGCAAGCATCCCTTTCACGAACATTCTAGCATCCAGCTTTTCTTAGCTGTAGATGGTAAAAAAGTTATTGGAAGGATTGCGGCTATTCAAAATAACAACCACAACAATATAAATCAAGCGACAGATGGTTTCTTTGGCTTTTTCGATTGTATAAATGACCAGGAAACGGCTAACCTATTGTTAGATGCAGCTGGTAAATGGCTAAAAGAACGGGGTCTCACTACAATGATCGGCCCTGTTAATCCATCGACAAATGAAACATGTGGTTTATTGATTGATGGGTTTGATGGGCGACCGTTGGCAATGATGCCTTATAACTTTCCATATTATTTGGAATTATTTGAGGGCAATGGCCTTTCGAAGAAAATGGACTTGAGAGCCTATAAATTCACTGCCGGTAACTATAATGATCGATCTAAAAAACTTCTTGATGCGCTGCAAGAGCGTCTAAAAAGAAATTCCATAACGATCAGAAAGATAAACATGAAAAACTTCAAAGCTGAAGCGAATGCGTTGAAGGAAGTTTATAATAAAGCCTGGGATCAAAACGAAGGCTTTGTTCCTATGACCAGCAATGAATTTGATTATATGGCCAAGGATTTGAAATTAATATTAGATCCTGACTTTTGCTTGGTTGCAGAACAAAATGGTAAACTAATAGGTTTTGCCCTTGCAATACCTGATATCAATCAAATATTAGTAAAAATAAAAAGGGGACGGTTACTTCCCTTTGGTTTACTAAAGCTGTTACTCTTAAAACGAAAGATAAAAGGAATTAGGATTATGGTATTGGGAGTAATCGACGGATATCGCAAAATGGGAATTGAGGCCTGCATGTATGGAAGTATCATCAAGTCTTTTCAAGAAAAAAATTTAGAATATGCGGAAGCCTCTTGGACATTGGACGATAACTTTCTAGTAAACAAGGCGATTGAACAAATCAACGGTATCCCTTATCGAAAATACAGAATAGTAGAAAAAAAGTTATAAACGTAGCTATGAAGACGAAGCTTCATTTAAAAATCGATTGAACATTCAGATAGGCTTGAGGTATCCATAGTCATAAGATGAACGTTACGATCGTAGACGTTCCTCGCTACACATCTGAGATCATTCTGATCGTTAATGAAAGAATAGAGGGACAACATAAACTATTAATGTGATACTAACGACTTACAAGACATAAATGATATTAAATAATAAAGAGAAAGAGAAAAAAGCAAAAGAAAAGTTATTTAAAGATAGAAAAAGAACTAACATTTTACTAAAACCCGAACAACAATTTATCTCCTTTCTGGTAAAAAAAGTACCAAGCTATATTTCCCCTAACATTCTTACAGCTATTGGGATATTTGGTTCTGTACTCGTGTTACTAGGATTTACGCTTGCCCATTATGACAGTAAATACTTTTTGCTTCTCTGTATTTTGGGCCTGTTTATAAACTGGCTTGGCGATTCCCTTGACGGCCGAATTGCTTACTATCGGAACATTCCAAGGAAATGGTTTGGCTTTTCATTAGATATCGTCATGGACTGGATTGGAACCGTACTAATCGGCCTAGGTTATTTCTTGTATGCTAAAGACGAATATGAGTTAATCGCCTTTCTCTTTGTAGTACTTTATGGCTGGTCTATGATTATTTCACAGCTTCGATATAAAATAACTAATGTCTATACGATAGATGCCGGCTTAGTCGGACCTACAGAGGTGAGAGTGATCATTGCCTTAATCATCGCGATTGAAATTTTATTTGTAAATACAATGCAGTATTTTACGGGTACTATCTGTGTAATCCTATTTATCATTAACTATCTAGACACAAAAAAACTATTGAAGTTAGGAGATGACAGGGATGCCGCAGAAAAAAATAAATTGTGAAAAAAAGGTCTTCCATACTCGTTTTTATAAAAGCGCAAGCATCTGCCTTTATTGGTGGTATGGTTGACTATCTCATAATGATTCTCTGTACCGAACTTGTGGGGCTTCACTATACGCTTTCGATTTTAATTAGTGGTAGTGTAGGAGCGGTCATTAATTTTTCCATAAATAGAAAATGGACATTCAATGCTGAAAAAGGGAATTTAAAGTATCAAGTGCCGAAGTTTATTGCAGTAGTAATTGGGAGTATATTTTTAAAGTCGGGCGGCACCTACTTTTTCACGAATTGGCTCACTATCGATTATAAAATAAGCAGGATTATCACTGATATTATCGTTTCATTGGGTTTCAATTATACTCTGCAACACTATTGGGTATTTAAAAAACCTAAACAATTAAGCTAACCACACATTCGTTCAGAGAGTGTATCAAAAGCCAAACATTACCATCATTGCGAGCATGCGAAGCAACCTGGTGATGGCAAAATACGTCATTGCTTCGCACGCTCGCAATGACGTATTTTCTTAGTTTTAGCGGTTTAATGATACAGCCTCTTATAAATCTTTTAGCTATTTGGCATATGCATTTATACCAAATAGACTCATTAAATTTCGCTAGTTATTTCAGAAGAAAGCGGTGTTACAGCCGAACGATAGCGGTGAATTAATTTTCCATTCTCATCAATCAAAAACTTCTCAAAATTCCATTTGACCTCTCCTTTGAAGTCTGGGTTATCTGCCTTCGTTAAATAATCAAACAAAGGACTGATATCTTCACCTTTTACGCTGCTCTTGTCAGCAAGTAAAAAGGTTACTCCGTAATTGACCTCACAAAAGGTTTTAATATCTTCATTTGTACCAGGTTCTTGTTGGTTGAAATTGTTCGCGGGGAAACCAATGACAACCAATTTGTCTTTATACTGCTTAGACAGCTCTTCGAGTTCCTTGTACTGAGGAGTAAATCCACATTTGGAGGCCGTGTTCACAATTAAAATTTTCTTCCCTTTAAAGTCAGCAAAATCAATAGTTTCCCCATCGATACCTTCGACTTTAAAACTAAAAATATTATCGGGTGACTGAGGTGTGCTAACTAACACACTAAATAAAATAAGCAATACTTTCATGTTTTTATGTATTAACGGTTTAAATGGCGCTTTCTAGTTTAACCCTTTCCATGATATAAAGATACAAATCTTGGATCGGTTGTTTCAGAATTTTACCAACTTGTATCTGGTGCCTTTCGCAAACTTTAATCAACTCCTTATTAAAATGATAAGCTATTGATCCTACAAAATGGCAAGTATATTCACGGTAGTTCGGATACAAGCAAATACTCGATTTAACAAATTCCTCAAAGCCCTTATCTATTAACGCGGAAACAAAGGGATGGTTTCGATGTTCCGACAAAAATGGTGCAAAAGAAGCAAGATATACATTAGGAATAGGCTTTTGATAAACACTTTCCATCACCTTTTCTTTTGTTAAAGCGTATTTTTCTCGGAAATCAGAAGACAATTCTGAAGGAAAAGATTCATACAGATAAGACGTAATTAATTTTATTCCAAACCAAGCGCCTGAGCCAACATCGCCTAAAATATAACCAAGCCCTTGCTTGCCCGCTGGAACAGACTTACCGTCAAAAAAGGAAATATTAGAGCCCGTGCCTATTGTTGCGATGAAGCCTTTGTTATTTCCACACGTTGCATAAGCCGAGCCGAGAACATCCGTATCTACCGATATAAATGCATTAGGGAAAACATAAGAAAGAGCGTTAGAGATTATTTCACGACGATCAGGACTTGTACAACCGGATCCAAAATAATATATCTCACTTATTTCATCAATATAGGGCTTTAACTCCCGTACATGCTGCACTATTTTGGTCATCTCCTTTTCAGATGAGAAAAAGGGATTCATCCCCTTTGTTCTAACTATTACCGGATTTTTATCATCGGGACGAAACATCCAATCTGATTTATAAGACCCACTATCCACAACCAAAATCATATCGCTATTCCTAATAAGAGCTTTAATAAAAGCAAACCATTCATTTTTTTTCTAAAGTAATAAATTTAAAAGAAATCTACGACTCCCGAAATTTGCTTTAAAATTACTTCTGCCAATTTAGCTTCATAACGCGACTCATTAAATCGAACAGTAGCCTCCGTGTAATTGCGCTGTGCCTCCCTATATTCTATAGGTGCTATAGTCCCGATATTGAACTTTTCTAATGTAATATCCAAGTTTTCCTTTGCAATATTCATGTTCCGCTCTTCTAGAGTAGTTAGCTTTAAATTCGTTAAATAAGTTTGGTAAGCACTCGTCAACTGAGTTGCTATCGCATTATTTACTTTCTCTACCCCGAGCTCACTTTGTTCAATTTGTATTTTAGATTGTTGCTCGTTTCGGCGCTGACGCATTCCGTTAAAAATATTAACAGACGCAGTCAATCCGTAATTAAATCCGCGTCCCTTAGATTTAGTAGCAAAACCAAGTTCAGCTGCAGAATTTGAAATTGAATAAGCGGTACGCGCAACCACGACAGGATAACGGGCGCCCTTAATTTCCCTTAATTGCAACTCTGCTAAATACATGTTGATCAGAGCGATCTTTATTTCGGGATTATTCGCTTTTGCAGTTTCTAATAAATCATCCCTTTGTAGGCCCGCATTAACAAAGATTGAATCTGTTATTATAAAATCAATTTGAGGATCTCGAGCCAGCAGCTCGTTTATCCTAATTTTAGAGTTTTGAATTAAATTTTCTTGACTTAAAAGTCTCGTTGTGTCAGAATTCAAATCTACCTTGGCCGCCAAAACCTCTAACTTGGATGCTCTACCGATCTGGTAACGACTATTAGCAGTTTCATAGCGATAAGTCGACAAGTCTACTGCGGTAATAAACGCATTTAACTGCTGCTGTAAGTTTACCAAATTATAATACGTGCTTATTACATCATTAATTGTCGTTAATATCTCTTGCTTTAAGTAAGCGTGACCTAAATCTTGAAAAGTTTTTAGCTGTTCATAGCGGGTAAACATCCTAAATCCGTCAAAAATTGTCCAATCTAAACTGGCTCCATAAGATAGCGAATTACTCTTGCCATTGCTTACTGACCTTGTATCGCCACTTAACAACGTTTGAGTGGAGTTCTGGATAGAAGAGTTTTTAGTCAAATCTCCAGTGATGCTTGGCAGCATTCCAGCATTTCCCAAATACACGTTATTCTCTGCAATTTCAAGATCCTTTGATACCAGTTGGATATTGTAGTTTTTGTCTAAAGCTGTACGGATTGCATCTTCTAAACTTAGTTTCTCTTGTCCAACACTCGTCAAAGTCCAAAAAGTACAAAAAAGTATAGTAAACAGTCTTCTCATTCTGATAATCAATTAAGTGAGATTGGTATTTTTACTTCCTGATTTTCAATTTCTTCCAACTCGAAATTTCGTTTATACTTTCTCGTCCACAGTGTATAAATCGCAGGAATTATGAAAAGTGTTAAAATTAAGGAAAACATTGTTCCTCCAACAATTACCACACCCATTCCGATTCTGCTAGTTGAAGCAGCTCCTAGGCCTAGGGCGATTGGCAAAGCACCTAAAGCAACTGTCAAGCTTGTCATCAAAATTGGGCGTAGACGCGCTTCAGAAGCTTCAATAATTGCCTCATTAATGGGTTTACCTTGTTTTTTCAATTGATTTGCAAATTCGACAATTAAAATTCCATTTTTTGTGACTAATCCGATTAACATAATCGTTCCTATTTGGCTGAAAATATTCCAGGTTTGTCCGGTAAGCCATAATGATAAGAATGCACCGGCAACAGCCATCGGAACGGTCAAAATAATAATAAAAGGATCTATAAAACTCTCAAACTGAGCAGCTAAAATGAGAAAAACCAACAATAAAGCCAAACCGAATGCAAAAAGCGTATTCTCGCTACTTTCTTTAAAGTCTCGAGATTCTCCACCTAAATCAGTTGAAAAACTGTCGTCCAACACTTTATCCGCTATAGCGTCCATAGCATCTATTCCTTCTGATAGGCTATATCCCGAAGCCAAGCCAGCAGAGATCGTTGCCGACATAAAACGATTATTATGGTATAACTGAGGCGGACTACTTCGTTCCGTTACCGTAACTACGTTATCCAATTGAATCAACTCTCCATTACTATTACGAACAAAAATAGTGGCGAGATCCAATGGCGAACTTCGATTAACTTCTTCAAATTGACCGATAACTTGATATTGCTTACCGTTCATGATAAAATATGCAAATCGCTGTCCACTTAATGAAAGTTGCAATGTTTGAGCGACATCTAAAACCGAAACGCCAAGGCTTTGTGCTTTCTCCCTATCAATTGTAATATCAATTTCAGGTCGATTAAACTTCAGGTTGATATCCACCATCGAAAAAACAGGATCGCTGTTCGCCATCTCTAAAAATTCAGGTATCTTCTCCTCGAGTTTTTCAAAGTTTGGAGCTTGGATGATGTATTGAATCGGCATTCCTCCTCTTCTGTTTACAGAAATCGTAGGTCTTTGAGTTACGAAAGTTCTAGCGTCTGAAAATTGCTTTGTCTGACGAGACAGTGCCTCCATAATTTCCTCCTGAGAGCGCTCTCGATCACCTGGGGGAATCAGAGTAAGCCGCATCGATCCTCTATTTGCTGCACCGGAACCACCCCACCCAGGAGAGGTGGTTACCAGATTTACATCCTTTTCCGGTATTGAATCGTTCACCAAGTCTGATAGTTCAGTCATAAAACGATCCATAAACTCGTAAGTTGCTCCTTCCGGCCCCTGTGCATTTACACTAAGTTGACTTCGATCTTCGTAAGGCGCGGTTTCCTTCTTTAATGTATTCCAAAATAAAACAATTAAGCCTAAGCAAACAACGAGAATTGGAAAGCTCACCCATTTGTTCTTCATATAAACTCTTAACCATTTTGCGTAGCCAGTGGTCATTCCAACAAAAAATGGTTCTGTAAATTTATAGAACTTTGTTTGATGCCCTTTCCCTCCCTTCTTGATCAGATACGCATTAAGCATAGGAGTAAGCGTTAAGGATACAAATGCGGAGATCAATACCGCAGAGGCTATCACGACTCCAAACTCCCTAAACAAACGGCCTACAAACCCATCTAAAAACATAATCGGCAAAAATACCGCTGCCAAAGTAACCGAAATTGAAATAACAGCAAAGAAAACCTCATTGGCTCCTTTTATCGCCGCTTGAAAAGGAGACATTCCCTCTTCGATCTTTTTATATATATTCTCAGTTACCACAATGCCATCATCCACAACTAAACCAGTTGCAAGCACTATCGCCAAAAGTGTTAAGACGTTGATGGAGTACCCAAAGAGATACATGATAAAAAACGTGCTGATAAGCGAAACGGGAATATCAATGAGCGGTCGGAAGGCAATGCTCCAATTTCTAAAGAAGAAATAAATTACTAAGATTACCAGCGTAAGAGCTATCAATATGGTCTCAGCAACTTCAGTAACAGATTTTTTAATAAAAAGGGTATTATCGATAGATATTCCCAATTTTATGTCCTCTGGAATCTCATTTTTTATTTGCTCTAATCGCTCGTAGAATGCGTCTGCAATCTCAATATAGTTCGTGCCCGGCTGGGGAATGATAGCCAAGGCGACCATTGGAACGCCGGATTCTCGAAAGTTTGTTTCTAAATTCTCTGGAGCCAACTCCACTTTACCAATATCACTAAATCGGATTAAGCGATCCTGCTCGGATTTTAAAATCAAATTCTCAAAATCTTCTACAGTAAGCAGATTTCCAATAGTTTTTACGGATAGCTCTGTGTTTTTACCGGTTATTTTTCCTGAAGGAAGTTCTACGTTTTGCCTATTTAAAGCATTTCTGATATCAAGAGGAGTTAAACCGTAGGCCGCCAAGCGCATGGGATCAATCCATAGACGCATCGCATAGCGCTTTTGACCCCAAATCTGGACGGAACTCACCCCGTCTAAGGTTTGCACTCGCTGGGCAATCACATTTTCTGCTATATCATTCAAGTCCAAGGGGTCTCTCGTATCACTTCTGACCGTCATCACCAGAATCGGTTCCGAATCGGCATCTGCTTTTGAAATAGTGGGAGGTGCATCTATATCTTGTGGCAATTGCCTTTGAGCTTGGGAAACCTTATCCCGAACATCATTGGCCGCTTCTTCAAGATCCTTGTTTAAATTAAACTCAATAGTGATTCTGCTTGATCCTTGGTTGCTAGAAGAGGAAATATTACGAATTCCGTCGATCTGATTGATCGCCTTTTCTAAAGGTTCAGTTATTTGAGATTCAATGATATCGGGGTTTGCGCCCGCATAGTTTGTAGATACCGAAACAATAGGAGGATCAATTGAAGGAAATTCGCGAACTCCTAAATAGGTATATCCAATATAACCAAAAAGTACCAGTAAAAGGTTCATTACAATGGCTAGTACAGGCCTTTTTACACTAATTGTCGATATACTCATTATAAAACGTCCTTATTGAGTAAAACTTTAACTGGCATACCCTCTTTTAGGGTCATAATACCACTTGTCAACACGGTATCTCCGACTTGCAAACCTGAAGTTACAATAACATCAGAACCTGTCCGCTCTTCCGTTTCTATCTCCACTAACTGCGCTTTTCCATTTTTATAAACAAATACTTGTTTTCCATTTTGAATGGGCATCACAGCCTCTGTTGGGATAAAGATAGCATTCTCGCGCTCGCGAATCGGCAACTCAACCCTAGCGAAGGATCCAGGCACAATTTCACCTTGATCGTTGTTCGTTCTGGCTTTCACTTGAACGGTTCTTGTTGAAGCATCCACAGACGGTTCAATTGCATAAACCGAGGCATGATAGGTTCGATCAGACCCTGCAACTAAAAATGTAATGTTTTGTCCAACCCTGACCTCTCGACTATACTTCTCTGGTATTGAAAACAATATTTTTATAGGATTTATACTCACCAGGTTAGCGACAACAGTCGTAGGGGTTAAATATTCGCCAATAGATATTGACCTTAATCCTATCTTTCCACTAAAAGGAGCTTTAATTCTAGTTTTAGCAATTTGGGTCTGAATTAATTGAATTTCAGATTGTGCGGTTTTATAATCCGCTTGCGCCACATCATATTCTTGCTGGCTTATGGCTTCCTTTTCCAATAAAAGTGCGGCCCGACGTTCGTTATCTCTTGATAAGATTTCTCGAGTTTGCGTCTGGTTTAACCTAGCCTGTAGCTCAGAGTCGTCGATTTGAAGCAGCAGCTGCCCAGCCTGAACGTTGGTTCCTTCCTGAAAATATAAATTTTTTACCATACCGGTTACCTCACTCCGAATTTGGACTTGCTCATTTGGCTCTATGTTACCGCTAACGGTTATGATATTAGCGAAATCTTGTCCTTTAGCCATAACCCCTTTTACCTCCATAATATTAGTATTCGCTTGAGGAGCCTTTACTTTGTCCTTTTTATCTCTTCCCAACCAGAAAAAAACAAAAGCAACAACAAGAATTAAAAGACCAATATATAAGTATTTGTTTTTCATTGGAATAAATTGTTTTTAATGGCTGAGATGATCATGAGCGAACTTAACATCCTTTTGGTGAGCATAACAGACTCATGCTAGGTGAAGAAAGCACATTCATTAAAGTAAAAATACATTTATTAAAAACATAACAAGGCTTGTATCCATAACTTTACACACCTCGAGGGTTTTACCAGAAAGAGCGAGTCAAATTAACAGAAACAAACTGAGGGCGATCGAACTTTTCTGATTCTAGTATTATCTGCTAACTTTGTTTTAAAGATTCCGTTATGACAAAACAAACGTATTTAACCCTAATTTTAATGACAATTCTAAACAGTGCAATATTAGCTAATCCACAAGAAAAAATATCATTTGAGATCTCATTTAAAGAACCCCAAGCCCATTATGTAGAGGTGAAAATGGTGATCTCAGGAAATAAAGAAAAAAGCTTTGATGTAAAAATGCCGGTTTGGGCTCCAGGTTCATACCTAATCCGGGAGTTCCCTAAAAACGTAGAAGGCTTTCAAGCACAAAGCAGCGGAAAGGGATTAGAATTTTCTAAAATCAATAAAAACACTTGGCGAATCGAAGCAAACAAGGCAGAGGAAATAGAAATTAACTATAGAGTCTATGCGTTTGAAGTATCGGTTCGTACCAGCTTTGTGGATCAATCTCATGCCTTTTTATCTTCTACCGGCATATTCATGTATTTGGATAAAAAAATACATTATCCAGCGGAAGTTTCAATTATTCCCTACCCAGGTTGGAATAAAATATCAACCGGACTAGAAGCAGTTCCTGAAAAAGTGAACACTTTTTTTGCCCCCAACTTTGACGTTTTATTTGACTCCCCAATTGAGGTTGGCAATCAAGATATATTTCACTTTACCGCGGCTGGGGTAGATCATGAAGTAGCCATGGTAGGCGGTGGGAAATACGATAAGGAAGCGCTGAAAGAAGATATGGCAAAAATTATTGAGAGTGAGACTGCCGTTTTTGAAGAAAATCCCAATAAGCGATATGTCTTTATTATTCATAATTATGAGTCCGGGGGTGGTGGTCTGGAACACCTGAACTCTACCGTGCTGGGGGCTTCTAGAAACAGTTATACGAATAAAGCGGCCTATGTTAATTTTCTCGGGTTGGTAGCTCATGAATATTTCCACATCTGGAACGTAAAAAGACTACGCCCTGAAAACTTAGGACCTTTTAATTATGATGCCGAAAATTACACAACCAATCTTTGGATTTCCGAGGGCTTCACAGCCTACTATGATAATCTGATCTTAAGGAAGGCAGGATTGATAGATGAGGATGCTTACCTAAGAATCTTAAGCGACGATATCAATGCTGTTGAAAATAGAGCTGGAAATAAAATCCAAACTTTAAAGGAGTCGAGCTTTGATGCTTGGATCAAGCAATATCGCCCAAATGAAAATTCAATTAACACAACCGTCACCTATTACAATAAGGGTGCACTCATAGCTCTGCTGTTGGATCTAGAAATACTACAAGCTACAGACGGGGAAAAAGGATTAGACGAGGTGATGAAAGCAATGTACAACCAATACTATAAAAAAGAAGATCGAGGCTTTACAGAACAGGAGTTTATAGAGATGGCCGAGAAGATAGCACAAAAATCCCTTAAACCCATATTCGACTACACAGACACTGCGACATCTCTCGATTATAATTCTTATTTGAAATTTGCAGGCCTTGAACTAATCGATGTAGCGGAGGGTTCTGAAATAGCTGATCTTGGAATAAAAACGATCGATCAAAATGGCAAGTTGATCGTTACGAACGTGATGAGAGGAAGTGGTGCTTGGGAAAACGGCATTAATGTAAAGGATGAAATCATTTCAATTAACAATGCAAGAATAGATTCTGGTCAAGAAATTGACAACCTTTTAAGGTCTGCTAAAGTTGGCGATGAGTACCAAGTTCTAGTCTCTAGGGATGGAATATTACAAAATTTACCCATTAAATTAAGCCGGAATAAAACGAAGCGCTACATCATTATGTCCTTACCTGAGGTTACCAAAGATCAAGGTAAAATTAGAAAAAGATGGTTAAACCTTTAAAGGCTTCAACCTTATCCTAAAAAAGAAAGGGGAAGAGCCAATTTGACTCCTTCCCTTTCTTCTTTTTTACTAATCAATGCTTAGAAGGCAAACCGAATGGATAAGCCAACCCCTTCAAAATCTAACCCTTGATCAGGAGTTATATCGAAAGAAGGTTTCCAATCTAATGCTATGTTAATAGGCGCTCCGTTGAACTTATAGTCTAGACCTAGGACACCGTCTACACTTAAATAGACGTCAGCATCTCGATGACTATTGTCTTTGTAAGTATATGAACCAATACCCCCTCCAATACCATAATACCATTGAAGTCCTGCAGCATTGGCAATAGGAGTATGAATTTCATACAAACCGACAAGCCTGAAAGAAGAGTAATGATGCTTTTTTGCCCTAAAGTTCAAAATAAAATCTAAAGCATTGCGATCATTCATAAAATGTTTGAAGGTAATCCCATTGGCTACCCCAAACCGTCCACCGATGGCGTTCCGATAGTCCGTGCCCAACGCTTGCGCCTTAACTTCTTGCTGAGAAAACCCTATAAACCCAATCGTTAATAGTAATAAAGTCAATTTTTTCATCATGTGTTTCTAATTTATAATTGAAACAGTACAAATGAAGTGCCAAATAAGGAATCGGCAATCTTTAAGAGACCTAATAGTTGTAATAAATTTAACTTTGTTCTTTATAATTTGTAAATTTAAGTCATCGATGATCGATTTTTCTAAATAATAAAATGATGGCCGAACTCAAACGTATTTTTGATATCCTACCAGCTTACGAGAAGAAATTCTCGAAACAAATAATGGTTGCTGGTAAGACAGAGGGAAAATGGAAGACATACCAAACAGACGAATTCCTTAAAATCGTTGATAATTGTAGTCGCGGACTAGCCTTATTAGGTATTAAAAAAGGGGATAAAGTCGCTATTATGTCGCCTAACAGACCCGAGTGGAATTTCTGCGACTTTGGAATCATGCAATTAGGAGCTGCTTCGGTTCCCTTATACCCTACGCTCTCCGACCAAGATCTAACCCATATCATTAATGATGCAGAAGTAAAAATGATTATCCTTTCAGACAAGGAAATGTATGCAAAAGTGAAACAGGTTTTAACAAATTGCGACCTTGTGATTCCGGTTTATTCATTCGATAAAATAGACGGTGTTCCTTCTTGGAATACCTTATTAGAAAGTGGAGAGAAAGCCTCCTCTATCAATCTTGAAAATTTAAAAATAGCTGTCCATGAAGATGACCTATTAACCTTGATTTATACAGCCGGCACTACTGGTCGCCCAAAAGGCGTTTGCCTGTCTCATAAAAATATTCTAAGTAACGTTCGAGATTCTCAAAACCTATTTCCGGATACCTACAAAACAGCGATCAGTTTTTTACCACTCTCTCATATTTTTGAACGAATGGTAATATACATGTATTATTCCATCGGTATTTCAGTCTACTATGCTGAAAGTATGGATACCCTTATTGCTGACATCAACGAAATAAAGCCAAATGGCTTTACGACGGTTCCTAGGGTTCTGGAAAAGGTATATGACAAAATCGTATCGAAAGGCACATCGTTGACAGGTTTAAAGAAGCAGATCTTCTTTTGGGCATTAAACTTAGGACTCCGCTTTCAGGAGCCGGAAAACAATAGCCCGTTCTATAATTTCCAATTGGCAATAGCCAGAAAGTTGGTCTTTAAAAAATGGCAGGAAGCCCTGGGTGGGAATATAGTAGCACTTATCTCAGGGGGCGCAGCGCTTCAATCTCGATTGGCGCGTGTCTTTTGGGCAGCTGGAATTCCCGTACTAGAAGGGTATGGATTAACTGAGACTTCTCCCGTTATAGCCGTCAATGGACTAAGAGAAAATGAGTTAAAGTTTGGAACGGTAGGAAAGCCAATTAGGTCTGTAGAAGTTAAAATCGCTGACGATGGAGAGGTTTTATGTAAAGGTCCAAATGTCACTTCTGGGTATTATAAGAATCCGGAGGCTACAGCTGAAACGATTGATAAAGAAGGCTTCCTACATACTGGAGATATTGGGGAACTTACTCCGGATGGCTTTTTACGAATCACAGACCGCAAAAAGGAAATGTTTAAAACCGCTGGCGGCAAATATATCGCTCCCCAGGTTTTGGAAAACAAATTTATGGAGTCGACATTAATCGCTCAAGTGATGGTTGTTGGGGAGCAAAGAAGATTCCCTTCTGCATTGATTGTACCCGCCTTTCCTGAGCTAAAAACATGGTGCCAACACAAAGGAATAGCATGGTCTACTAATGGAGAAATGATCAAAAACGAAGAAGTACTCGATAAATACAAAAGAGAAATAGACCGATTAAATGTTGGATTCGGCCACTGGGAGCAAATAAAACGATTTGTTTTATTACCGAATGAGTGGACCATCGCTGCTGGAGAATTAACGCCTAAACTCAGTCTCAAGCGCAAAGCTATCCTGCAAAAAAATCAAGATATACTTAATCGATTATACGACGAAGCTACAAAACCTATCGCACAATAACTTGAGCACACCGATAAATGCTATTTCGGTTTGTGCTATTAGATAAGTTTTGATAAGTTTGAAAAAAACAAGACTTCACAGAATGAGGCATTCTTTCGTGGAAGCTTCATTACCTTCAAAATAAAAAAACACTTCAATGAACATAAGAGTTGGCTTCGGCTTCGACGTACATCAATTGAAAAACGATCACCCATTCATCTTGGGTGGGGTAAAATTAGAACATTATGCGGGCACCTTTGGACATTCGGATGCTGACGTGTTAGCACATGCTATTTGTGACGCACTGTTAGGAGCTGCCAATTTAGAAGATATCGGCTATCATTTTCCGAATACAGACATGAAATGGAAAGGTGTAGATAGCCTATTTCTGCTAACCCATTGTGTGAAACTCTTATCGGATAAGGGCTGGCAAATCGGAAACATTGACGCAATGCTGTGTATTGAAGCGCCTAAAATAAAACCATACATCGCCCAAATGAAAAGCAATATTGCTGCGGCAGCTGGTATATCAACAGAAGATATTTCAATAAAAGCCACAACGAATGAATCTATGGGATTCATTGGGAGAGAAGAGGGGGTAACTGCTTATGCCGTCTGCCTAATTCAAAAGAATAAATAGCAACAGGTCCCCATTTTACTCCTCGTTTCCGGATCCCATTTTAAGGACCAACACATTTCTATCGAACCGATCCAGCAGAGGGCTGACCGGTTCGAAAAAAATAATTAACTTAGTTCAAGTAGTACTGGACAATGATCAGAGTGTATAGCATCTCTAAGGATTTCGCTATGTTTTATTCTTTCACTCAATGGATTACTGACCATATTATAATCAATACGCCAGCCTAAATTTTTCGCTCGTGCATTCGCGCGGTAGCTCCACCAAGTATAATGATGCGGATCGGCATTAAGGTGCCTAAATGAATCGGTATAGCCTGATAGCAAAAAAGCCTCCATCCATTCACGTTCTTCAGGGAGAAAGCCTGATGACTTCGCATTTGATTTAGGGTTATGAATATCAATCGGGCGATGACAAATATTATAATCTCCAGAAATTACTAAATTAGGAATTTCGGTGAGCAGCTTATTGCTATAATGCTGAAAATCATCTAGAAACTGGTATTTAAACTCTTGCCGTAGATCACCACTAGAACCTGAAGGAAAGTAGGCGCTGATTACGGATAGATCATCAAAATCCACCCGCAAGATCCGTCCTTCATTATCATAATCACTTTCCCCCATGCCATACTCAACATGCTTCGGAGTTTTTTTGGTTAGAATAGCAGTTCCACTATATCCTTTTTTCTGTGCGGGATACCAATAGTGTTCATAGCCTAATTGCTCAATTAATAAAAGATCGGTCAACTGATCTGGAGAAGCTTTTATTTCTTGTAAGCAAACCACATCTGCGTCCGTTTCTTTTAACCATCCCACCCAATCTTTACGCATAGCTGCGCGAATACCATTTACATTATAAGTTACTATCTTCATTTTATCAATTAAAAAATCCGGTCTATCTAATACTTGTCTTCTTTATTTTCCAAACCTCTTCCTTTGAAAAAAGCAAAGCCAAATGTTAAAAGCAATAGTAGTGATGAGACCAGAGAGATGTTTTCGCCCATATAGTAAGATTTAGGCTCAAACTTAAATTCCACTTTATGATTACCGCTTGGCAGCTGGGCAGCACGAAGCAAATAATCCGCTCTAAAATAAGGAATTTGTTTACCATCGACATAAGCATTCCAACCTTTGTCATACCAAATTTCTGAAAACACCGCCAATACATCCTTTGGAGCTGAGTATTCATAAATCAAATGATCTGGGCGATAATCAACCAACTCAATTGTTGCATTTGCGGATGTACCCAGCTTATCACTATTAATCAAAGACCTAAATTCCTCTCCAACGATTGCTACCTCCTTTGGATTAAAGCTATCAATCGCATTCATTTCTTCCTCTGCATCTTTTACATAAATAATACGATCTACTATCCATGCATTTCCAGCAGCGGTGCTCCTGTTCTGCATTCTTTCGGACTCCCCATCAGAAGTAATCAAATAGCGTGTATTCAGCATGTCCAAGACATCCTCATTAATCGCATTTGTAAACTGACGTTCAATAACTTCTTGATAACGCATCAATTTAGCTGCGTGATAACCTCCAATTGAGTTATGATACAACGAGGTGTTGGCATTTGTAAAAGGGTTGCTGGATAGATCAAGCACGCGATAATCCAATCCTTGATCCCTCATAATCAATTTATCTACTTCACGGGGCTTTTGTTGCTGCGCAATAGCCGACTCGTCGATGAAGTTATCATTATTCAGATACCGACGATCCACTGCCCACATGTCGATTAAAACAACAGTTGCCAGTAAAACGATGCCGCTTGTTGCTTTCAGTTTATTCTTAATTAATAACCAGCTAAGTCCTGCGGTTAAAACAATAAACAATAAAGATCGCCAAGCATCCAGACTTGCCATACTAGCGCGATCCTTTACTAAGGCAGTACCAATCGCATTTGCAAAATTAAGGTCTTGGATTTGTTGATTAATTTGCTGAATAAACGCTTGATAGTGCGCGCCTTTGAAACTCAAAAACAAAGAGGGCACGAGGGCGATAAGAAGAGAAATCCCTCCCGTAATCGCCAAACTATAAATAACTTTCTTCTCTAAATACTTTTGATCCTTATTAGCAATAAGCTCTTGTATCGCCAATACAGCCAATATTGGAATCAAGAACGCCGCAATAACAAGTGTCGATTCGACCGCCCGAAATTTATTATACAGAGGGAAGTAGTTGAAAAATAAATCTGAAATTAAAGGGAAGTTCTTCCCAAAGGAAAGAAACAAGCTTAATACGGTAGCGCCGACGATCCACCATTTCAAACGGGTCTTCACAATAAATAAACCAAGAACAAACAAGAAGAGAACTCCCGCGCCGAAATACCATGGCCCTGATGTAAAAGGCTTATCACCCCAGTATGTAGGCATTTGTGCGGCGAAGCCAACAGCTTGATCTTTTTGAACACCTCGGTCAAGCAACACTTTAGCTACCTGAGAATTTTCGTCTAGCTGCGTACTTGATCCACCTCCAAAAGCGTTTGGTATTAAAAAAGTTAAACTTTCAGAGACACCTTGACTCCATTGATAAGCGTACTCCCTATCTACACCCTTTGATTCTGCAGCTTGACTTGATGTACTGATATTTGCTTTCCCTCGAATAGATTCTTGACTATATTCATAAGTAGTCCACAACAACCCCGCATTGACACCTAGCGCAATCACGAGTGCTGCAGCCATAAAGCCTATCGACTTCACAAAATTGGCAAGCCTTTTATCTTTATAAGCATGGTAAAGTTCAATAGCAATTAATATTAATATGGCGATAAAAAGGTAATACGTAACTTGAATATGGTTGACTCGAATTTCAAGGGCTAATGACAAGGCAAGTAATGCGCTACCCCATAAATACTTCCCCCGAAAAGTTAACAATATTCCAGCAAGCACAGGAGCAAAAAACGCTAATGCGGAGGCCTTGCTAGCATGTCCAGCTTCAATATAAATAAAATTATAAGAGGAGAACGCAATGGCAATGGCGCCCAGAGCTGCCAGCCATGGCTTCACCCTTAAAACATTAAACAAGAGATATGCGCCCAACAAATAAAGTAAAATAGTATCTATTGGATTGGGGAATAGCGTTTTAAAAAACCACATAATATGAGTGCCGATATTTTTGGGATAAGAAACCCAAACTTGATAAGACGGCATTCCACTAAACATGGCGTTTGTCCAAAGTGGCGCATCGCCATCTTTTGCTTTAAACTCCATGATCTCTCTTTGTCCGGCTTGTGCACGAAGAACGTCGCCCTGAACCAAGACTTTGCCTTGCCATGCAGGAGCAAAGTAAACAAAACAGATCGCTATAAAAATTCCTATAACAGCAAAGTGGATGGCATTACGTGTAAACCAATGTTTCATAAATTCTAATTTTTATCTGAAAGCCAAAAATATAGAATAGATACGAGATATTAGGCTTACTTATCGGGGATTTCTTCAAAATCAACAAACTCGCCAGCATTTTGTGCTCCAGGGCTTGGTTTTGGTTGAGGGGGAACGTAGTCGATATTAATTTTACCTTCCGGTTTACGCCCCTGAGCGCGCTGTTGATGGAAGTTTGGTGGCGCCTGCTGAGAAGCACCGTAAGCTTTTTCTTGCATTTTACGCGCAAAACGCCTTAATGCCCATGGTAAAAGCCGTGTTATAATCATACGCAATAGTGTTAGGATCACTATTGCTATAAATAAAAATCTCAAAAATACCATTTAAAAAAAGAATTAAACTTACACAAAAGTAAACAAATAGTTCTAAGAATCTATTTTCTAAACGAATCCCACATCTAAGTAGCAATTTCTTTACTGCTTTCTTGCCTTTTTAATTGCTTCAAAAAACTCTCCTGCTCTCTGACTTCCAATGATGTAAATCAGTCCATCGCGATCGGTAATCCAAACCGCGTCTTTACCCCCTGCGTAAAAACGAATTTTGCCTTTTTGATGTAAGTTATATACTGGATTATTAACCAGGAATTTGCTATATGGTTTTAATTCGACCTTTGAAATACTATTAATATCTATTTTAACCAAACGGGCGGTCCATAATCCACTTAATAAAATACTACTTTCACTCACAACGACTCGATAATGGAGCATATACATCATTCCAATAGAAACCAATAAAATGGCGGCTCCGGCCACTAAAAATAAGCGACTATTTAGCTCATGTGCGCTATTAAGGTAATAAGCAAAAAAACAAAAAAGCGCCAATACTAGTCGAACACTTAACCAACCCCGATCTTTTCCGAGATATTGCTTTTCAATGTACAATTGTGAACTTTCCATACTTATAATTGCTCGAAGATAATGACTTTTTTAGTTTTTTGGCTAACCTTATAACGTTCATCAATACGAAAAGGAGCTACCCAAAGAATATCATTATTTGAATTTACAAAAAGAGGCACTTTCTTTTTTTCATCCAATGGCACTTTTTGATCAATCAAAAAATCGCTTACCTTTTTCCTGCCATGTAACCCTAGCGGGATAAAATGATCACCATGCACCCAAGATCTTACTCTAATTGGCAATGACACTAAGGCCGCATCAACTCTTCCCTCCTTATTATCTTTAGAAAAGTTAGTATCTGTGGAGAGGTAGACTTGAAAACGCTCTCCGCCCCAACTAAACTCCGTAGGCAATGCATCAATATAGAAGTCGGCATCTTCTCCAACCTGTATCTTTCTTAAAACCAATTTATCTCTATCGATTAGCAGTTGATGACTTTCAGAATAAAATATTCTACCCGTATTTACCTGCAACAAGCTACCAATGAGGTCGCTTAAAACCGATTCAGAAAAGGAAAACGGCTTAAATAATTCAAACAACACAAAACTGTCTAAAAGATTGGGAAGCAGATGCTTTATCGGAATATGATATACACCTTCTTGAACCTCCATAAAGATAGACTTTCGAATGCTTTCAATTTGCGAATCGAGAAAGTTTTCTAAAGCATGGAATCGTTTACTTGACAAACTAAACGTTGATTCCAATGCAGGGTTAATGTTTCTTAAAGCTGGCAAAACCTCTAATCGAACTTTGTTTCGCGCGTACTTGGTTTCTAGATTAGAGCGATCTTCTCTATATAAAATCGAATTAGAATGAATATAATCCTCAACCTCTTTACCGGTAAAAGCTAATAAAGGTCGTACGATACGTCCTCTTTTTGGCAAAATACCGTGTAGTCCGGCTATACCCGTTCCCCGTACCATATTGAGTAATATCGTCTCAACAGAATCCGTCTGATGATGCGCGACCGAAATATAATGATAAGAATGCGCCACTCTCATTTCTTCTAGCCAAGCGTACCTTAAATCCCGCGCCGCCATTTGAATGGAAATCTGATTGTGAGTTGCAACCGCTTCCGTATCAAAATTTATAGAATAGAACGGCACATTGAAACTAGCTGCCAGTTCTTTTACAAAATCAGCATCTCTGTCCGATTCCGGCCCCCTTAATTGAAAATTGCAATGCGCTATTGCAAAGTGGATTTTACTCTCTGCAAAAAGACGAGTCATAAAAACAGAGTCTTTACCACCACTTACTGCTAATAGTACTCGATCCTTTCCGTGAAAAAGCTGCTCATCTTCTATAAAACATAAGAATTTTCTCAAAGGATCCATTCTTCAAAGTTAATAGAAATAATCTTTGGCTAAACATTTGCGATAAAAAATAAGGGCAGCAGAATGAACAAATCGAGCTAGACAACAATTATAAAATTATAATCCAGAAAACTTGTACTTTTGAGGCAGTGAAAAAAAACCTGTTTATATTTTTGATATGCTTATTCCCTGTCTTGTTGTTTGCACAACAGAAGATCACTGTTGTCTCCAATATCAAGGTTAGTTTTAGTGAAAAAAGGGGTACGTATCGTTGGTATAAACCAGTGTTCGCGCACGAAGGAAGTACATTAGCGGCTGATAGTGCCGATTATAATCAAGGAGACAATTTTTTTGACGCATACGGAAATGTAGTTATTACACAACCTAATGGAACCGTAGTATATGCAGATAAGCTTCACTATATAGAGGATACCCAAGAAGCTATATTAACGAACAATGTCCGCCTAATAGATCAAAATGCAACGTTAACGACGAATTACCTTACTTATAACATGCGTTCCAAAATAGGGACTTACATCAATAACGGGCAAATTATCAATGGAACGGATACCTTAGATAGCAGGAACGGATATTATTTTGAGAACAGCCAAGACGCTTATTTTAGGCACAACGTAGTCGTTAGAACGCCTGATGTTAAAATACATACCGATACCATGAGGTATAATTCGGGATCTAAAATGACCTATTTTTATGGCCCTACGACAATAGAAGGAAAGAACGGTAAGCTTTATACCGAAAATGGCGATTATAATACTGAAACGGACCAAGCTAAATTCGGGAAAAATAACTTATACACAGAAGGTAGTAAATTTCTGTGGGGAGATAGTCTTATCTATGACGGAAAATCGGGAAATGGGCGCGCGGTAAAAAATGTAAACTTCATTGATACTGCACAACACATCGTGATGCGTGGACAATTAGGAACGTATACGAAAGCCAATCAAAGCACAATGATCACTCAAAATGCTTATATTGTATTGGCCACGAAGTCGGATTCTACGGAACAAACGAATCCCCAAGATTCCGTTTCCCTGAGTGTTCCAACAGGGATAAAGGATACAACGGAGCTAAAAGATACAACGGGTATAGACATAGAGTCGGACAACCAACAACCGGATTCGATAGCTAAACCTGCACCTACTAGAACCGATTCTACTTATATGTCTGCCGACACTTTATTTTCACAGGTTATTATGCTTAAAGACTATCAGTTTGCTGACCTAAACATGTCACGCGAGGGTGGTGAACTAGATGAAGACGAAGATATGGGCGATAGTCCACTAGACAATCAACCCATAAGCACGGTTCCACCATCTAACCCTAGTGACACCTTACAAACACTAGATTCCTTGGGGGTAAAAGATTCCCTTGCTATTAAAGAAACGATTCCAATTGATTCGCTTAAGAAGAAACCTCCTCTAGTTGACAGTGTGCTGCTTAACATACAAGATACTTTGCTAAAGGATTCTTTAAAAAACGAAAATCTAGGCCAATTACAGGTACCCGACTCGATCAAAAAGCAAATTGATTCAGTAAAAACCGCAACTGAAGTGCCTATTCCTTTAGTGATGGATACAAGCGAAGTTAAGGTCGATAGTACTCTTCTTATCCCAAAGAAGGGCGATGTAGATAGCTTGATCAATCAAGCAACACGATCGGCTTTATCAAAACAAGGAACCGATACTTTAGCATCTGACACCGCGGAAACACGGATAATTATTGCGTATCATAATGTAAAGATATTCAAATCTGATCTACAAGCAATCGCTGATTCGGCGTACTTTGGATATCCGGATTCAATTATTCGGTGCTTTGGCAGTCCCATTTTTTGGTCTCAAGGATCGCAGCTATCTGCAGATACAGCGTATATGCAGTTGAAAAATGAAAAGATCGACAATATGCTGCTTAAAAACAAGGCGTTTATTGTTAGCACAGAGCTCGATTCGACCAAATATCACCAAGTAAAAGGAAAGAAGATTTCCGGTTTTTTCACAAACGATAAACTAGATAGGGTATTCGTTGATGGCAATGCTGAAAGCATCTATTATACCACGGAAGACAATAAATTCACTGGTCTTGCACGAAGCATTAGTGCCAGGATAAAAGTATTATTTGAAGATAATAAAATGACAGACGTAATCTCGATCCGGAAAGCGGCTACTACCTATTATCCGATCGCTAAAGTTCCTGAAGATCAAGAATTTTTAGAAGGTTTTATATGGAAACCCGAATTACGACCCAAGTCAAAAGAAGAAGTTATCTCAGGCGTAAAAACTAGCACAGCTACTAGTCCTGAGAATAAATCTGAGGAGAAAGAGAAAATTGACCAGGAAGACAATCCAAAGAAAAATATTCTGAAAGAGACAGAAATAGGGACCGAAGTCAAGAAAAAAGAAGAGATCCTAGATTGACAGCAGGAAATTGGCTAACTTCTTTACAGCAATAGCACGGTGACTAATTGCATTTTTATCCTCGGCTGCCATTTCTGCAAAAGTGCTATCGTGGCCGTCGGGAATAAATATTGGATCATAGCCAAAGCCTTTGCTACCCCGCCTCTCATCGATAATCCTTCCTTTTACCCTACCTTCAAAAATATATTCTTTTCCCTCAAGGATCAATGAAATAACCGTGACGAACGAAGCATTACGATTAGATTTTCCGGCTAAGTTTTTCAATAGATAATCAATGTTCCGCTCCATATCTCTCGAACCTGAATAGCGTGCAGAATACACACCAGGCTCGTTATTTAGCGCTTCTACCTCTAATCCAGAATCATCAGCAAAGCAGTTTTCATTATATTGTTCAACGATATAATGACTTTTCTGAGAAGCATTTTCATGGAAAGTAGTCCCTGTTTCAGGGATATCCTCTTCACAGCCAATGTCAGCTAAACTTTTGACATTAATGTTACCTGCCAAAATCGCCCGTACCTCCTCAAGCTTACCTATATTATTTGTAGCGAAAACTAACTCGGTCATAGCATAACAGTTATCTCTTTAATAGCATTCCAAAATTCACGCTTCTTACCAGTATCTATCAGCATCTCTTCAAAGCTGTAGGTATATAAACATGTAACTCCATCGATATCAGTAAATTTATTAAACACATTCTGATTCGCTTCATTTTGCCCCTCACAATAGACGCAGAATTTAGGCCGCAGTACTGCATTAATTACCTTAAAGGATTTTTCGGTTTTCCCACGATTGACAACCGCTACATCTTTAATATTCAACTTCAAGGCCGCCAACGTTTTCAAAAAAGCATCCTCTGCTTCGGTGGAAAAATAATCTTCGTTCGAATTGTGAATTAAAAACAGGATATTACGCTCATTAGAGCCCCAAAACAAAAGATCTAATTCCATGTTATTGGATTCTAAGGGAGTGCTTTTTATTGAATCGGATTCAATCGGAGGGTTTTCAATAACTGAACTAAAAATAGTTTCACTCATTAAAAAACGCAATGCGATCGGGTTCTGGGTAAGTAAACGGCTCATTACTTTCAAAGGTAAATAAAATCTGTCCAAAACGCTATCAATTACAAAGCTATGTTGTTAAAATTCGTTAAAACTCAGTTGTATTTATGATTAATCCTTACCTTAGCTGACGGTGAAAAGTGCAATGGATTTATCAGCAGTGTTTAAAAGGACAGGAGCTTTAAAGCTTAACGCTTATGTTATCGTTTTCATCCTTTGCCTTATGGTATTTTCGTGTGGTCGTAAAAAAAACATGCCGATTGCCAGAGCGTATGGTAATTACCTATACGCCGATGACTTAAAAGGTGTGATAGATCCTGACATTACTGGTAAAGACAGTCTGAACTTAGTAAACGCGTACATTGAAAATTGGCAAAGACAACAAGCCCTTTTGCATAATGCTGAACAGCAGCTTCAATTAAATAATGAAGACTTTAGAGCTCAAATTGAAGATTACAAAAACGCATTAATCATTCACGAATTTGAGGAAGCTCTAGTAAGAGAGAAACTTGACACTTTGATTTCGGAGAAAGAAATTAGCGACTATTATGAAAAGAATAAAGACATCTTCTTGTTAAAAACGCCGATATTCAAAGTCTCCTATATTCAGTTGCCAGAGGATGCTCCCGAGCTTGATCGGGTAAAACGATGGTTCCGCTCCGACGACTTCAGTGATCGGGCCTTACTTCATCAATATTGTCAAACCTATTCACAAAGTTTTTCGCTTAGTGACACCTCATGGTATTACTTAGAAGATTTGATAAAAAAAATACCGATTGAGCAAATAGATGAAAATAATTATAAAAATTATGGCCAAATATTTGAAATAAATGAAAAAAACCAATTATATCTGATAATTTTGCGAGATTCAAAGTTGAAAAACAATATATCGCCGTTAGATGTAGAACGCAACAGTATCCGATACCTACTCTTAAACCAACGTAAAGTTGATTTGATAAATCAAGAGGAAAATCGGATTATAGAAGAAGCAAGAAGAAAAAACAATATAGAAACATATATTAAATGAAGAAGTACGCCAGTTTATTTTTATTCCTTTTCATTGCCTTGGCAAACAAAGAGGCAAAAAGTCAGGAGATAGATAAAGTAGTTGCAGTTGTGGGAGGCAACGTAATATTGAAGTCTGAAATTGAAAACCAATATGCTCAATATTTGGCTCAAGGAAATCCTATAGACAATGATATTAAATGTTATTTCCTTCAACAATTACTGACTCAGAAGCTGTTATCTCAGCAAGCCGTTATCGACTCTATTGAAGTCACGGAAGATGAAATTGACGATAACATTAACAATCGCTTGCGTTATATGTCCAATCGAGCGGGTGGCCAAGAACGTCTAGAACAGTTCCTTAATCGTTCCTTACTTCAATATAAAGAGGAAATGCGCCCTGACATCCGCGAACAACTTATCGCAAACAAAATGCAAAGGAAGATTACCGAAAACATTGACGTAACTCCTTTTGAAGTAAAGCGCTTTTTTGAGAACATTCCGACGGACAGCTTACCCAATTTCAACACCGAAGTAGAGGTAGGTGAGATTGTGTTTTACCCGAAACTATCAGAACAAGAAAAAAAACCAATATATGATCGCTTGGAAGGTATTCGTCAGGAAATTATACAAGGGAAAGACTTTGGTACAATGGCGCGGCTCTATTCTCAAGACCCGGGATCTGCAGCGGACGGAGGAGAGTATCCATTTGGGGATCGTAATACGTGGGTAAAAGAATTTACAAAAACAGCATTTAAGCTAAAACCAGGGGAAATGTCAAATGTGTTTGAGACTGAATTTGGCTATCATATTATTCAAGTTCTTGAACGCAGAGGTGAGCAAGTCAGGGTTAGGCATATCTTAAGAACGTTTTCTCCAACTCCAGAAAGCTTGGATAAGACGAAGAAACTCGCGGATAGCGTATATAATTTAGTGAACACTGGCAAAGTAGACTTTTTTACTGCAGCCAATCACTTCTCTGATGATGAACAAACAAAATACAATGGGGGAATGCTTTTAAACAGTGAAAACGTTCAATCGAGAACAACATTAATACCAGTAGATCAATTAGATGCCTCCATTTTCTCTGCTTTAGACACCTTGAACGTCGGTGAATATTCTCGTCCAAGTCAATTTACCGGTCCTGATGGGAAAACAGGCTATCGCTTCGTTTATTTGAAGTCAAAAATTCCTCCACATAAAGCAAGCCTAGAACAAGACTATGCTAAGCTTAAAGACGCGGCGCTAGAAGATAAAACCAATCGTATAATTAGCGAGTGGTTTGAGGCTAGAAGAAAAACTACATATATCAAGATTGACGATGACTACCAATCGTGCAAAGACTTGGAAATCTGGCTTTAAGAAGATCCATGTAGCTCTGAACAGGTTATTGATGCACTTAATAACGATCCATTAAGTGCATCAATCGTTTCGACGAATCAAAACTACTTTTCAAACAACATCTCCACCAAAACATTCCATTTAAACTCATTGTTGAGCTCCCAAATGCGGAGGTAGTAGAAATTTTGCACTACATTATCTTTTAACACTTTGGCATCTCCATAAGAGAAAGCTAGTTCTCCACTTAAAGAGCGATCCACTCCGATCGGAGTAGTTTTAATGTCAATTTTATTTTTGACCAAAAAGCTTTGTATATTCTTCTTACCGACAACTGGTAAGAAACCAGAAAATAGCAACCGAGAATTATCTGCAAGAAACTCCTCATAGCCAACGCGATTATCTGCAGTCAAAACTGTTCCCATTAATCGATCGGTACTGGTAACAATTTCTTCACGCTGCTCTAATCTAGCTTTAGAACGTTGGTTAATAAATTTCTGGTTTTCAGGATTGACAAACTTAATTCCTTCTTCCGTTGAGGGTTTAGGATGTTTAATCTCAGCACGATAGGCTATCATCCATTTCCCTCTTCTATTTCTCTTCCATACCGTTAAGTATTCACCATAGTTCTTTTGCATTCCGCTATTACTCGAAACTAACGGTCCGGTGGTGAAACCCCATTCATTACTTTTGGCAATTTTGGCCATAACTGGCTTCCAGCTAATTTCATCTGGAATGTTGGGCATGTTCCTTAGGTAGGAATGAGCTTTTTCAGGTGCTGGTTGAAAAAAAACAGTATTCTGGTCTACACCATTCTTTAAACCTGCTAAGACTCCTTTGTTTGCCGCCAATTCCGAAGAATAGTAATCCGCAGCAACAATTTGTCCCACCATATCAACCTGAGCTTTTGAATGGAAAGACAAAAGAGCCAAGAACCAAAAAGCAAAAATGGGGAATTGAATTTTATATTTTTTCATCTTACTTTTTTGTCCACAACGTGGTATCCTTATTATCTTGCAACTGTATCCCCATGCTTTCTAATCCTTTTCGAATGCGGTCTGAAGTTGCATAATCTTTGTTTGCTTTGGCTTCAATTCTTAAGTTAATGACAAGCTCCATTAGGCTCTCAAAATCCTCAGAGTCATCGATGCTATCGTCTTTTAATCCTAAAATATCAAATACAAAGTTCTGCATTAGCTTTTGCAATTCGGCGATATCCTCTTGACTCAGTTGTATTTTTTCATCGTAAGCACTATTGATGAGGCGAACAGCCTCAAATAATTCGGCAATTAGAATCGGACTGTTAAAATCATCGTTCATTGCAGCGTAGCAACGTAGCTTTATATCTTGGATTTCCGTTTTATTTGACACATCAGAAGCCTTCAGTTTTGGCAAGAGTGCGACTGCATTCATCAAGCGTTTAAAGCCCTTTTCTGCAGCTTCTAATGCTTCGTTTGAGAAATCCAAGGTACTTCTGTAGTGGGCTTGGAGCATAAAGAAACGAACGGCCATTGGAGAATAACCTTTGTTCAATAAGTCATGGTTTCCGGTAAAAAGCTCGTGCGGCAAAAAACCATTGCCAGCAGACTTTGACATTCTAGTACCGTTTACCGTAAGCATATTGGTGTGCATCCAATACTTTGCGGGTTGAACTTGATTGCAGGCGAGCGACTGCGCAATCTCATTCGTATGATGAGTAGCAGCTAGGTCCATTCCCCCGCCATGGATGTCAAATTGATCGCCTAAATATTTACGACTCATCGCCGAGCACTCAATATGCCAACCAGGGAAACCAACTCCCCATGGAGACGGCCAGCGCATAATATGTTCGGGTTTAGCTTTTATCCACAATGCGAAATCCAGCCGTCCACGTTTTTCATCTTGACCGCCAAGCTCTCGTGTATTATTGAGCATTTCCTCTAAATTCCTATTGGTAAGAATGGTATAGTTAAATTCTTTACTATATTTCTCTACATCAAAATAAACCGTCCCATCTATTTCGTAGGCATATCCATTGTCTAGAATAGTCCCAATCATTTCGATTTGCTCAGAAATATGACCAGTTGCGGTAGGTTCAATTGATGGCGGCAAAGTGTTGAACATACGCAGAACATCGTGGAAACCCACAGTATATCGCTGTACAATTTCCATAGGTTCTAATTGCTCTAAACGTGCCTTTTTTGAAAACTTATCATCACCTTCATCGTTATCCCCTTCGAGATGCCCCGCATCCGTAATGTTCCTAACATATCGAACTTTATAATCTAAATGTAATAAATAGCGATAAATCAGATCGAAAGACACAAACGTCCTACAGTTACCTAAATGGACATCGCTATAAACAGTGGGGCCACATACATACATCCCAACGAAAGGTGGATTTAGCGATTCAAAAGCTTCTTTTTTACGAGTAAGGGTATTATAAATTAGCAATGATTGATTCATGCGGTAAATTTACTAAAGAGATTTGAGATAATGAGAGACGCTTAAACAAATGGGTTGTTTCTCATCCGACAGTATTATAATTCCAGATCGCTCCAGATAGGATAATGATCCGAATATTTTTCTGAAATAATCTGGAAATTGCGTATCGAAAATTCTTTACTAGCCATGATGTAATCAATTTGAAAATTAGGAAAGTCGCCATTATAGGTTATTCCCCAGCCCTTTCCTTTTGTGGCAAATGCATTTTGCATGTCTTTAGCGATTTTATTAACTGAATAGGAAGAAGGAGTATCGTTAAAGTCTCCAATAACGATGTAGGGAATTTCACATTTCTCGATGTGCTCAGCGAGCAAGGCGACTTGATCGCTACGTTTAATAAAAGCGTTTTTTAAGCGTCCACCTATTCTTCTTGTTGAAGAGATGTCCTCGTCCATGTTGGACAATCGTTTGCTAATAAATTCGTAGTCCTCTTTCTGAAAGCCTACAGATTGCAAATGGACATTGTATACTCTAAAAACTGCATTATTTTTTTCTATGTCCGCATATTGTATTCTATTTACCGACTTCGTTCGATCATGTATTTCTAAAGTGCCCGAATTAACAATCGGGTATTTAGAAAAAATAGCGATACCATAGGCGTCGTAATCATTCTCTGCAGCTTTCTGAAAATAATGATGTTTATAACCAAGTTCCTTACCCAAAGCTCTCTTTATATCATTTTTTCCTTTTTTCTTGCTATAAAACTCTTGAATACAAATAATATCCGGTTCAACGTTTTTAAAGATTTCTAAAATTTTCGTTTTTGTGTTCTCTTCCTGATCCCCTTTATAGCCTTTAAAAAGGTGAACATTATAACTCATAATCCTTAAGGACGACGTGTCCTTTGCTGTTGAGTTGTTTCCTCCTGTAAAACTAACCGTTTTATTTAACGTAGTCCAGCCTATTAATAAGGATAGGATGGGAATGAGTGAAATCGTAGGTTTGCGAAAAAACCAATACACTATAAACACAATGTTTAGAAGGAGAAGAATCGGATAGGCGATCCCGGCGAAAGCAATTGGCCAAAAGGATTTAGGATTTATATAAGGCGCTAAATAACTAAAAAGCAAAGCGACAATTACAATGCAATTTATAATAAGGACGAACCTACTAAACCAACCTAAGGGTCTTTTCCAACGCTTCATTCTTCCTACTTTTTATCTCCTTTACCTGCTTTAAATAAAGCATCTTTCTCGGCGTTGGTTAAGCTTTTATAGCCTGATTGCAATATCTTATCTAAAATTGAATCGATATAAGCTTGATTCGGAACGGAATCCTCTGAAGTTCCATAATTTTCATTTTTGTACACTTTAAAGGGATGCTTCTTCTTTTTGAAAATCGACCATTTACTCCAATCATTCCCTTTCTTCAGTTGAGAAATGAATAAATAACCCAAAAGTGCACCTCCTAAATGTGCAATGTTACCCCCGGGGTTTCCTCCTCCGATTCCAATTATATCTAGAACGATGAAGGCGATTGCCAAATACATTAACTTTACGTTACCGAAGAACAGGAGCCTTATATAATAATTCGGTACCAATACCGCAGCCCCTACTACAATAGCGCTAACGCTTGCAGATGCACCTATCAAAACAGAATGATTTACAGCACTTTCAAATACTGGAAGTGTATTATATAAAATTAAAAAAGTAATGCCTCCAGCTACACCGCCAGCAAGGTAAGTGAAGATAAATTGACGTCGATCTAGAAACTCTAAAAATATTCTTCCCAACCAGAATAGCCATAGCATATTAAACAGCATATGAAAAAAGCCACGCTGTGTAAACATATAGGTAATAAAAGTCCAGGGCTTATAAAGGAGATTTTCCAACTTTGCCGGCAGAGCCAATTGCAATTGAATAAAATTGCTAGCGACACCGCTGCCGCCTAATATGAACTCGAAAAGTGCAATTATATTGATCAATAAAAAGATAATTACATTGATTCCGATGAATAGAAACAACGGGCTGCCCGATTCGAACACCTTATACTTTAATTCAGCAGCTATTGACGTCTTCATCAGTGATATAGATAATTTTTTATCCCCCTTTACGTGCTCTTCCAATTTCTCCAAAAAGAACAAGCATGTTCAGATTAGTTCTGTTGATGCAAGTTACAAAATACATACTATTTTACCATACTTGTGGCCTCCTAATTCTCCAAAATTTAATTAGCAAAAACCCAAATAAGGCACCTCCAATATGCGCGAAGTGAGCAACTGAATCCCCTGCGAATTGCGACACACCAAGGAATAGCTCAATAACAATATAAATGGGAATAAAATATTTTGCTTTTACCGGCACTGGGATAAACATTAGGTATAAAGATGTCTCTGGAAATAGGATTCCAAAAGCCACTAGAACACCGAATATTGCCCCGGATGCGCCTACCATAGGGGTATTATAGATACTAGCCAAGGATCGCAATCCTTCTTGATCAAGATTAGGATGATTTGAATATACCAGACCGCTAGCTAAGTCGAAATTTAAATATTCGCTTGCGAAAGGAGTGCCTATTAAGTTATAAATCTCAAACCCTTGTACTAAGAACTGCAAAGCTAATGCACCTAAGCCTGTGATGAGATAAAAATAAACAAATCGCTTGGATCCCAAAATCTGTTCGATAACGGGACCGAACATAAAAAGGGCGAACATATTAAAAAAGATATGCGCAAATCCCCCATGCATAAACATATAGGTTATAATTTGCCAACTATGAAAGAAGGGAGAATCAGGATAGAAGACCCCAAACAATCGTGTTGCCGGTTGAAAAATCATCGTCCCAATAAAGCCGATAACATTCAAGATTAATAAATTCTTTATTACCGGGGGCAAAATTCCAAAAGACGATGTTGACCTATTATCCATATTTGTTTTTTTTATCTGCCAAATTTTTCTAACAATTCTTTTAGCGTAAATGTAATAATTACATTTTTACCGCTTAAAGAAATATTTGGACTTTCGCACGCAAAAAGCTTGTCTATTAAATCTATCATTTCTTCGTCTGAAAGTGCTGTTCCAGCTTTCAGAGCTGTACTTTTTGCCAAACTTTGAGCGAGATTTTCCCTTTTCGATAAGCGATTAACGTGTTGATTGTTTTTATAGTTTTCTAATAGCTGTTCCAAGACTTGGGTTGCGCTTAAGGAAGAGGCCAAATCAGCCGGGATTCCATCTATTACTAAAGCGTTCCTGCCAAAAGGTCGAATTAGGAAACCGAGCGATTGAATGTCCGGAAGAAGGTCTTGGATTAGTTCAAAATCTGCACTACTTAAATTTATTGTTTGTGGAAAAAGACTTTGTTGACTGGCTCCTTTCTGACTCTCCAGTTGCTGTGAAAAGCGTTCAAATAATACCCTTTCATGTGCTGTTTGCTGGTCGATCAGCATAAATCCCGATCGTATTTGCGACACAATAAACCGATTGTGCAACTGAAAGATTGTTTTTCCACTCGTTTGCTCAAATTCATGATCTTTCGACTCGAGGGTCGGAATAGGCAATTGAGTGAAACTCGGTTTTCTAGAGATTTCATAGAGCGATTCCCAGTTTTGAGTCATGGCACTTCGCTTCTCAGTAGCAGTTTGCTTACCCGCCCCTCCGTGGCTTGCACCCTTATTTGAATCTGTGTCAAAGGGATTAAAGTTCGGATTAAAATTAATGGACGGAGGAACTATTTCCTCTAATGGCATTGGGGTAACCATCTGGCTAAACCCATTCTCTTGGTCAAAATCCAAAGAAGGGGTAATATTATATCTTCCGAGCGATCTTTTTACAGCAGATCGGATGATTGCATAAATTGATCGATCGTCTTGGTATTTTATTTCAGTTTTTGTTGGATGTACGTTAATATCAATTTTTGATGGGTCGATATCAATGAAAAGTACATAAAGTGGATAGGTGTCTGCTGGCAATAACTCGCTATAGGCGCCCATTACAGCATGATTTAAATACGGATCCTTTATAAAGCGGTTATTGACAAAGAAGTACTGTTCCCCACGTGTTTTTTTTCCATACTCTGGCTTTCCGATATACCCTTTCAACTTTATTATAGTTGTTTCTTCCTCAACTGGTACTAGGCGTTGATTATAGGTATTTCCAAAAATATGTATAATGCGTTGCTTTAAGCCTGCAGCGGGTAAATGGAATAGTTCATTATTGTCACTATGTAGCGAAAAGAAGATTTCGGGATGAGCTAAGGCCAATCGTTGAAATTCTTCAATAATATGCCGCATTTCGACCGAATTGCTTTTCAAGAAATTTCGACGTGCAGGAATGTTATAAAATAAATTTTTTACACTGATGTTCGTGCCGGGAGATAACGCAATGGGCTCCTGTTTAAGAACATTGGATCCTTCGATTTCGATAAAGGTTCCTAATTCATCTTCATGTCTCCGGGTTTTCAATTCTACTTGAGCAATTGCGGCAATAGAAGCCATCGCCTCACCGCGAAAACCCATTGTGCGAATGGCAAAGAGATCTTCGGCCATCTTAATTTTGGAGGTCGCGTGTCGCTCAAAAGAAAGACGTGCGTCCGTAATACTCATTCCACAACCGTTGTCGATTACTTGAATTAGGGTCTTCCCAGCATTATTGACAACCAGTTGAATTTTATCAGCGCCTGCATCAATGGCATTTTCCATTAATTCTTTAATGGCCGAGGCCGGACGTTGAACTACCTCACCTGCAGCGATCTGGTTGGCTACCGCATCCGGCAGCAAATTGATAATATCAGACATACGGCGCAAAGTTACAAAAAAACCCGGCAGAACCGGGTTTTCACTATTTCTTATAATGAGTTGGTCCTCTTATTTATATAAAGGAAAACGCTCCATCATTGCATTCACTTTATCATGGATAGCATCAAGCTTATCTTCATTCCCTACGTTTTGAAGAGCTTGATCGATCAACTCTACCACCTCATCCATTTGTGCTTCCTTGAGGCCTCTGGTAGTAATTGCCGATGTTCCCACACGTATCCCTGAAGTAACAAAGGGAGATTTGTCGTCATAAGGCACCATGTTTTTATTGACGGTTATACCGGCTTCTCCTAAAACATTTTCCGCATCCCTGCCATTGATATTTTTATTTCTCAAATCAATTAGCATTAAATGATTGTCGGTTCCTCCTGAAATAATATTATACCCACGAGCGACAAAAGCCGCTGCCATAGCAGCTGCATTTTTCTTAACTTGAACAATATACTCCATGTATTCGTCACTCAATGCTTCACCAAAAGCAACTGCTTTGGCTGCGATAGTGTGTTCTAATGGACCACCCTGCGTGCCAGGGAAAACACCCATATCTAATAAATGAGACATCATACGGATTTCACCTTTCGGAGTTTTTAAATTCCAAGGATTTTCGAAATCTTTCCCCATCATGATCATTCCTCCGCGCGGACCGCGAAGCGTCTTATGCGTAGTCGTGCTTACAATGTGACAATGTGGAAGCGGATCATTTAACAATCCACGTGCGATTAAACCTGCGGGGTGAGCGATATCGGCCAACACCAATGCACCAATTTTATCAGCAACCTCACGGATAAATTTGTAATCCCAATCTCTGGAATAAGCTGACGCTCCACAAATAATCATTTTAGGCTTCTCACGTAGCGCAACTTCTTCCAATTGAGCGTAGTTAATTAGCCCCGTTTCTTTTACTACTCCATAAAAATGAGGCTCGTATAGCTTTCCCGAGAAATTCACCGGAGACCCGTGTGTCAAATGTCCGCCATGCGATAAGTCGAAACCTAATATTTTATCTCCCGCATTCAAACAAGCTAAAAGGACAGCGGCATTTGCCTGTGCCCCCGAGTGAGGTTGAACATTAACCCATTCTGCATTAAAAAGTTGTTTGGCACGGTCGATCGCAATATTTTCAATTTCATCAACTATTTCACAGCCTCCATAATATCTTTTTCCTGGTAAGCCCTCAGCATATTTATTCGTTAATACCGAGCCGGCGGCCTCCATAACTTGCTTGCTGACAAAGTTTTCAGAAGCGATAAGTTCTAGTCCTTCTTCTTGACGGTCGAGCTCTTCGTTTATTAAATCGAAAATGATGGTGTCTCGTTTCATATTAGGTGAAAATTTACTTTTTATTTTTCCTCCAAAGATATAAAAATGATGCTAGTTTTAACCATTCTTGCTCATAATCGAGAAATTATTATACCCTAAACCCAATTGCAGTTCAAGTAACTGTTGCTGTAACATTTCGAGAATAGCCAGAAAACTGTAGACGAATTGTACTTTATTTTCAGAATTTTTGAGAATAGATTGGAAATTAAGCTTCTTATTAATTTCGAGTAGTGTCGCAATGCTTACCTTTTGTTGCTCAATAGTGTATGGATATTTTACGACAGTGTGTCGCACTTCATCTTTTTGAAATTCATATGCACTCATTACTTTTTCATAAGCTTTCATTAGCTTAAACAGGTCGAGGGAGGCCAACTCTTCTACCTGCTCATTCTCCTTTGTTGCTAAATGAAGGTCAAACTCTATATTCCCTCTTTCGATTAACTTCCACCTTTTATCTTCAAGTTGCTTAAAGTCTTCGCAGGCCATTTTAAATTGCTTATAAATAATCAACTTTTGAACTAGATCCTCCTGCAGATCGACCTCATTTCCTTCTTCATCAACAATTGGTGCGGGAATTAACGTTCTTGCTTTAATACGCATCAGTGTAGCTGCTACAAAAATAAACTCGCTGGCAACATCCATATTCAATTGTTGCATTCTTTGAATATAAGCTAAAAAATCGTCGGTTATTCTTGAAAGAGAGACATCATGAATGTTTAACTCTTCTCGCTCAATAAAAAAAAGTAGAAGATCGAAGGGTCCTTCAAATTCTGTAGTTTTTATCTCAAATGGTTGATCATTCATGCTTATGCAAAAGTACAAAAAGTATCAAATAGTGAATCATTATGTACTAACGATACTATTGATAACAAGTTCGCTTTGCTTGTGAGCGCTAAAGTGTATGTTTATTATGCTACATCACTCCGTTGGCATCTAAGATAAATACTCTAGAGCTTTGAGTATAAAATCCACCATTAGGATTTTTATACTTTAAATCAATATAAAATGCTTTATAGTTTTCCTTGGGCAATCCTTCATTTACATGTACGTCGGCTATATTTTTGACTCCTAGACTTCGACTTGTCCATTGGTCATCTCTAAAGTCCTTATCGCTTGAGACTGCAGACCAAACAATCACATCTTCTAAAAGATTTCCGGTGGCTTTCATTTCAACGTTCACCGTTTCCCCTTTTTTACTAATATTCCACTGGCTATTTGGATAATTCTTTCCATTAACCGTATTAGCAAAGAAAGCACCAAGTGCATTCATAGCTTGTTTACCCCCTCCTAAATTATGGCCGGCATTTGGTACATAATGAAGAATATTAGTGCCAGGGATATCATCTATATAATTTTTAATATTGTCCACAACCCAATATTCATCATTGGTCCCCATAAATATCATCTTAGGCATATTGAGAGATTGCCTATACGAATAAGGGTCAATCATTGTAGATATCTCTTGACCTTTTGGGGTATTTGAGCTTTGGGGTATTTCTAAGTCGACGTAATCTTGAATTTGAACACTATAGTCGCCCCAAGTCTCAATTTGATACTCTAGACTCTTGGGCATATTCAGTATATCGATCACCATAGGTGCTATAGCTACCACTCTGTTATCAATTGCACCAGTCAACCAAGTGGTCCATCCTCTTTTCGAGGCGCCGGATACCACAAATTTGTCTACTTTCTTTTTTATAGAATCAGAAACAAACTCATGAATTACGTCCATTGCTTTCGTGGCACTTTTAACCATAGGGAATAAAAGTGGCCACGTATAATCTTCATCCTTTTTAAAATTATGCAAAGTATAGGAAATCAACTCGTCCTCTGTCATTGAACCAAACAATGGTTGGTTAGGAGTTTGCCTTAATAAAGCGACAACCGCTTTATTGGAAGCCGAAATAGCGGCCAAGCCTGCCAATGTAGCGTCATCCTTTTTTGTATTCCACCGTGGCTGCCCATCTTCATTCCTTCCTCCTGTAATAAAAAGTAAAGCCTCACTTTTGTCAGCATCTGCTGGAACAACGACTGTCAACTGATGAGTCCAAGTTATACCATGCCAAACTTGGGAAGTAAAAAGGATATTATAGGCGGTTAAATGTGCGTACGAAAAAGAATCGATAACAGCCCACTGGAAGGCACTATCGCCGTTATTAATATAACTTTCTAATGCGGTTTCTGCTGTTACCTCCTTTCCTTCCGGAAGAAGGGCAATCGCAGACTGCGCAAACAATGATGCAATTGATATATTAAGGAATACTACTAAACTAAAAAGCTTTATCTGAACTCCTCGTTTGAATGCTTTTTTCATTGGTTTAATCTTGTTCATTACCATGGCTTATTTGTTCCTTGTAATACCCATGGTTTAGACCATGCGCTGTTTTTTCCATCACCTCCATAGCTGGAATACGGAGTAGCTTCTAGTCGATCAATAGCTAAATTAGCATTTTCTTTATTAAGATTCAACTCGTCTACCATATAATAAAATCGAACCGGCAATACAGGCCCTAGTGCCTGTCTTTCAGCCTTCAACTCAGGATAACCCGTTCTTCTATAGTCAAACCAAGCTTCCGTTGCCGCCGTCCATCCTGAAATCCATTTCTGCTCAATAAGTTGTTCTAAAGTACCTCTATAGGCGATGTTTGGACTACTTATGTAATCACTCGCTTGACTACCTAAACCCCAGTTTGTAAAAGATGCTTTTATAGCGGCTTCGTAAAAATCTTTTGCATTTCCCTCTCCCCATCCTTTAAGTGCCGCTTCAGCTAGTATGAAATTAACTTCACTAGCGGACATGAGTCGAGCCTTTAATAAAGGGTCACTTGCTTTTGAAAAAACCGTATTGATCCATGAAACATGGGGATTTGTTGACGCTTGATTAGCATCTGGACTTAAATTGTATAATTGGGGTGCCGGAAGAAACGGAACAATTCCTACATAATCCGTATTTTGATTTAGCTCTTCTACAGCAACATTCATTCGCTTCAATACATCAAGTGAAATATAGCGTTTGCCATTTTCAATTTCATCCGTATTCTCAGGAAGGGTGCCATCAACGACAATTGGGGTTTGAATTCTATTTGCCCATACTGTAAGCCTAGGGTCTTGAAGTTCTCGAAGCTTTTCTACTAATGTTGAACACATTTTAATTCTTCTATATTCGGACCCAGTCGAGCTGAAAGTCGTTGCTATCGGCCAGGAATTGCTTTTTTCTGTGCCGATAAACCCCATTGCTGCGTCATCAGCAGGATTTAAGATTATCGGAAAACTAGTAGGATCCGAAACAATTCTCATAATGCCCTCCTTTGCAAAATCTGGAATTTTAGAGGAAACTCGCATATAATATCTTAACTGTAATGAGTTGGCTAATTTGCGCCACTTACTCGGATCTCCTTGATAATAAACATCAACTAAATCCGCACTACTGCTATATTCATTCTTATTTTTTGACAACAAGATATTTGCCTTTTCCAAATCTTTGATAATTCCTTTATAGATGTCTTCTTGGCTATCAAAGACGGGGAATGTGTTTTCATTTCCGCCTTCTGCGCCTTTGAGTGCATCGGTATAAGGAGCATCTCCCCATAAATCAGTAATCAGCCCGAACAACATGGATTTCATTACTAATGTAATTCCTTCCTGAAGTTCATATCCTAATTCTATCGATCGATCGTGGACATATTGGTTATTTCGAAGAATTCCGTACCATCCTGCCCAGCTCTGGCTTCCTCCCCAGTCAAAGTCGTTGTGTGCGCCAGTCCAACCGTCTTTTTGCGTATGCTGCATTAGTCCTGAAAATATATCATCAAATGCTAAAGAGACGTAGTCAGATCCAGTTTGTGTTAATACAGTAGATAACACCAAATTCGGATTGGCCTTCGTTGGATCGGAGCCATTAGGGTTGATATTCAAATCTTCTAGATACTTCTGACACGAAGTAAAATAAAAGACAAGCCCGATTGAAAATAAAAAATACTTTATTCTATACCGTTTCATGACTAATTTCTTTTAAAAAGTTAAACCCAACTTGAAGCCTATTGGTAATACCCAAGGAGTAATATTATACCTCTCTATGCCTTGTTTAAATTGACTTCCTCCGCCTTGGACACCTGCCGACGGCTGAAACGCTTGTTCTGGATCTATACCGATCTTTGCAGCGGTCCATAATAATATATTTCTACTATATACCGTTATATTCGCATTTTGCATACCAAGTCTGTTGGCAAAATTTGTAGATAAATTATACGAAAGAGAAACCTCCCGAAGTTTTAAGTAGGACGCATCAAACAAAAAAGCCCGCGTAAAACGCCATGCAGTTGCTCCGGCAATGGGTAATGTTTTTGTCCCATTTGGCTGGCCAATGTTTTCTCCTAGATTCTCAATATAAATGGTATTCCCATTTTCATCCTTACCCTCATAAACACCCGGAACAAAAACTCCTCCATGGGGTAGAACATAAGGCGGATAGTTAAATGGTAGACCTCCCGTCTCCGGCGTCATACCACCTACTAAAGGAAAAAAATTGCTATTTATCCTAATCAATTGATCTTCATTACTTACCAAGTAATCTCGAAGTTCTTTCCCGCTCATATTGCTTGGGTCGATTAGTTTATCCAAAAATAGTTGTGAGCGACCCTCTTCTTCAAATTGGCGATAACTTTGAGAAACAAAATCACCCCCATTTCGCCAATCTAACGTTAAACTTAATCTAAATCGCTTATACGAAACACTTGATTGCAGGCCTAGAATGAATTTCGGATTAAAATTCCCGATTCTATTTTTCGTATTGTCAGCATCGATTGGAAGCCATTTCCCCGTTGGGTCCAATAGAGGATAGCCGTAATATTGACTAGTTTGATCCGTTACTGTCCTTACTTCAGAATCATAGATATCACCGATCTCATCACCAAGGTATGTCCATGCACCACCTGCGGCATCGGTCCATAGCACATAGTACGGCAAGTCATCTGATAATTCCATTATCCTAGTCCGATTTCTTGAAAGGTTTGCATCAACATCCCATCGCCAATTGGTTGACCGAACAGGTGTCCCACCTAAAGTAACTTCAACCCCTTTACTGGTTAACAACCCAGAGTTAATATTTTTCTGGGTATATCCCGAAGACGGCGGCATCAATGTGCTGAAAATTTGGTTTCTATTTTCTTCTTTATAAACTGTGGCGCTAAATCTCAGTCTATTTGCCAATGCATTTAAATCAATCCCTCCCTCGAAAGAGGTTGCTTTTTCTGGTTTCAATTGTGAATTAAGTAAGGTGCCGCTTGTTGATAAACGTGGAATGTCACCCCACATTGAGGTACTACCCAAGGTGCTCATTAGTTGATAAGGCCCGGTGTCATTACCTACCTGCGCGATCCCCCCGCGCAGCTTAATTAAACTTATCGAACTGGGAAGACGGAATATATCGCTTAGAATAAAGCTCATCGATGCTGAGGGATAAAAATAAGGATCAGCTCCTGGCAAGGTACTCGACCAATCGTTTCGACCCGTCAAATCCAAGAACACAATATCTTTATAGGCAAGGTTCACTAGGCCGAATAAGCTATTCACCCCTTTTTTATATCTATAATTCAAATAGTTCAAATTTGATGGTAATGTATTACCGATAGAATACAGTCCAGGTTCGATCAAACCTGTTCCTTCATTTTTTGTTGAATTCGAGAGATTTTCCCCTTTTTGATATCTGGCATTACCTCCAACCGAAACTGTATAACTGAACTTATCTAACAAGTTAGAATAAGTTGCTAAAAGGTCTAGATTTCTTTCGTAATTGAATGAATTGCTTATTCCATAAGCACCTCTTTTTTCTCTGCTGTAGCTTTGGTCAATTTTAGTTTCTCTGGTTTCTGAAATATTATCAATGGCATATCTCGCCATAAAGCTAAGGGTTGGAGTGACATGCCAATCTGCTTTAACGTTGCCGAACACTCTGTCCCTATTAAATCCGTTGTTTATCTGATTTACTAAAAAATAGGGGTTATTCGCCTGCCTACTTTCGGGTTTATTCCTTACATCTTGAGCTCTTTGCTGTAGCCCCTCAAGTCCAGGGATCCAGTAATCTTTCATTTCTCTAATATCAACGTTTGCGGAAAGTAAGTAGGCCGCCTCGAGGGGGTTCGTCCCTCGATTTCCTGAAGGGCGATTATCAGAGTTATTTCGGCTCACATCCAAGTTAGTACTTAAGTTGAATTTCGGATTTACCTTAACTATTGAATTTAAATTTAAAGAGTTTTTATGAAGATCTGTATTCGGTATGATTCCCTTGTTCGACATATTAGAATAGGAAACCCTATACGCAATAGCATCCGTGTTGTTTGCTAGGGAAATGCCATTTGTACTAGTAATTCCTGTTTGAACAAAATTTTGTACGTTGTTTGGGAAAGACACTAAAGGGGTAAGCATGGGCTTCCCTTTTTCATCAAGTGAACTATTCCATTGGGCAGCCGACCACCCCCTGTCCAATTCAGCTCCAAACCCGCCTCCAGTATTATCATCAACTAGCGCACCGAAAGGGTTAGTTAACGGCGATCCGCTAACATCCGGAGGAATTGCCGAAAACTGACCAGATCCAAACCTTGACTGCATTTTCAAAAATTTGTAAGGCTTATCAAATACCGTATTAGAAGTAACGGAAATAGTCATTTCGTCTATGTTAGTTGCTGTCTTTGTCGTTATTAGAACCACCCCATTTCCGGCCCTTGAACCATATAAAGCGGCCGCACTCGGCCCTTTTAGGATTGATACGCTTTCGATATCTTCCGAGTTCAAACTTGAAATTGAATTACCATAATCAACCACATTTCGGTCGCCAACTTCACTTATATTATTTATTGTATTCAAGACGGGCACCCCATCTATAACAAACAAAGGCTGGTTGTCACTACTAAGCGACGTAGCACCACGAATGACCATGTTTACTGAAGAACCTGTTGCTCCCGTTGAACTGATCGTAACACCAGCAACTTTTCCTGCCATAGAGTTCATGACATTTTCATTACCCACTTGGTTGAGACTTTCTCCCGATATTTTCCCAATTGAATAACCTAGCGACTTCTCCTCTCGTTTTATTCCCAATGCAGTTACTACTACATCATCAATAAACTCCGAACTGGATATTAAGTCTACGTTAACTATAGTATTTGACCCCACTGCCACCTCTTCTGTTTGGTACCCTAGATAGGTAAATTGTAAAGTTGAATTTGGATTAACAAGGATGGTATAATTACCCAGCGCATCCGAATGAACCACATTCTGAGTGTTTTTCTCCCGAACATTTACACCACCAATAGGGCTACCGTCGCTAGCGGACAATACCTGACCTTTGACTTGCACTTTCCCAGCTTCTTGTCCGAATGAGTTAACGCTTAGAACAAAGGCAAGAAAAAACACTAGTAATAATGTTAATACCCTTAGTCCTCTGAAAAAAATAAACGTTTTCTTCATAATATTTAGTCTTATGTTTCACAAATAATTTTAGAAATCGCAACGTCCATTAAAGACCTAAAGTCCTGGCACACTCCCTACAAATAGACTCCTCCCAGCTATAGTGATAAACCATAAGGCAACGCAAGAAAAATAACCTGCCTAAACAAATCGCTTAGGAAATCATACAATCAAAAAATAAAAACCCTGTTCACCTTACCTTAATATCACTTAATTATTACAAACATATTGAAACATTTAACCCTTTTATTGTAGTATATTAACATGTTTGTCCTGAAAGTTAGCTTTCATGATGTAAATGAATTGATTACTCGCTTTTCTTATTATCTTGAATTTGAAAAAAAAAATTACCCTCAAGCCTTTCTTAGTTATTTAGGATGTTTTAATTATTATAGCGTACTTTGTAAAGTTTGGGAAAAACGTTGAGACTATGGATTTTGAACCGGGAGATATATTAAAGTTGATTGACACACCTGCAGACTTAAAGAAACTGCAAGAAAAAGACCTCGAACCTCTTTGTAATGAATTACGTCAATATATCATTGATGTCGTATCTACAAATGGGGGACATTTTGCTGCCAGCCTTGGTGTTGTCGAGCTTACAGTTGCGCTCCACTATGTATTAAACACTCCCTATGACCAGTTAATTTGGGACGTTGGCCATCAAGCTTATGGACATAAAATCCTTACAGGCCGAAGAGAAGTATTTCACACTAACCGCTTGCATGGCGGGATAAGTGGCTTTCCTAAGCGTGCTGAAAGCATATATGACACCTTTGGCGTTGGTCACTCTTCAACGTCAATTTCTGCTGCATTAGGAATGGCTGTGGCTTCTGTATACAAAGGAGAAGTAGATAGGCAACACGTAGCTGTAATTGGCGACGGTGCGATGACGGCAGGCATGGCTTTCGAGGCCTTAAACCATGCTGGAATTGAAAACTCAAATCTTTTAGTGATCCTAAACGATAATTGCATGTCGATTGACCCAAATGTTGGGGCACTTAAAGAATATTTAACTTACATATCTACATCGAAGCCTTATAATCGTTTTCGGGATGACATTGGTTATGTCTTAGGAAAGATCTCAGAATTAGGACCAGATGCTTTAGGGATTGTCAAAAAAATAGAAAAGAGTATTAAAGGGACATTACTAAAGAATAGCAATTTATTTGAGTCTTTAAAGTTTCGTTACTTTGGACCAGTTGACGGTCATGACGTAAAACGATTGGTGAAGACTTTGCAAGATTTGAAAGATATCCCTGGACCGAAATTACTCCACTGCATTACAACAAAGGGTAAGGGCTATGCCCTCGCGGAAAAAGACCAAACCACTTGGCATGCTCCGGGTCTTTTTGATAAAATAACGGGTGAGATCAAAAGAACTAAACCTGCAAAGCCAGCACCTCCCAGATATCAAGATGTTTTTGGAAACACCTTGGTTGAACTAGCAGAGAAGAATGACAAAATAATGGGAATTACTCCTGCTATGCCTTCAGGCTCATCCATGAATATTATGATGAAAGCTATGCCGAATCGAGCTTTTGATGTCGGGATTGCTGAACAGCACGCCGTTACCTTTTCCGCTGGCTTAGCTACTCAAGGACTTGTTCCATTTTGCAACATTTACTCGAGTTTTATGCAGAGAGCCTATGATCAAGTCATCCACGATGTTGCTTTGCAAAATCTCAATGTCGTCTTTTGTCTAGATCGTGCAGGCATTGCTGGCGCCGATGGTCCAACACATCATGGCGCCTACGATCTTGCGTTTATGCGCTGCATTCCAAACTTAACGGTTTCAGCACCGATGAACGAAGAGGAGTTAAGAAATCTTATGTTTACTGCTCAGCAGGAAAATATGGGTCCTTTTGTAATTCGATATCCACGTGGACAAGGGGTTATGCCTGATTGGCGTAGACCCTTAAAAGCGATAGAAGTCGGAAAGGGAAGAAAGATTTGTGACGGGGAGGAAGTGGCCATTATAAGCATTGGCCATATTGGAAATGAAGCCATTAAAGCCACTCAAGTGTTAAATAATGAGGGGATCTCACCAGCACACTATGACCTCCGATTTGTAAAACCTTTAGATGCTAAATTGCTACATGAAGTATTTAAGAACTATAAATACATCGTTACGGTAGAAGATGGCTGCATAGAAGGTGGAATGGGTAGTGCTATCCTCGAGTTTATGGCAGATAATAATTACCATCCTCAGGTAATTAGGCTAGGCATTCCGGATGTAATCGTTGAACATGGCGAACAAGCTGAACTGTGGACTGAATGTGGCTACGATGCTTCTGCAATTGTTAAAGCTGTAAAACAATTCGCCATCCGCAGGAAAACCAATACTTTGGTAGGTTAAAATTTAAAGTAAATTTTGAAAGGATTAAATATTACGCAATAAAAATGTATAGAACACATACTTGTGGTGAGCTGACTCTTGCCGATCTTGGAAAGGAAGTACTATTAAGTGGCTGGGTGCAAAAATCGCGTGATCTAGGGGGAATGACCTTCATCGACATGCGGGATCGTTATGGAATTACGCAACTGACCTTTAACTCTGATGATAACGCTGAACTTCGAGCAAGCGCTAGGGAACTTGGGCGGGAATATGTAATCAAAGTAACTGGAACTGTTATCGAGCGTTCAAGTAAAAATCTAAAAATACCCACTGGGGAAATCGAAATTAAGGTTACTGAGCTGGAAGTACTTAATTCTTCAAAGCTTCCTCCTTTTCTGATTGAAGATGAAACGGATGGTGGAGAAGACCTAAGAATGAAGTTTCGATACCTCGACTTGAGAAGAAACACCGTACGTAACAATTTGATATTACGCCATAAGATGGCTCAGGAAATCAGAAGGTTCTTGGACGAACAGGACTTTTTAGAGGTCGAAACACCCGTTTTAATTAAGTCTACTCCAGAAGGAGCGAGGGATTTTGTTGTTCCGAGCAGAATGAACCCGGGAGAGTTTTATGCTCTCCCGCAATCGCCACAAACCTTTAAACAACTCTTAATGGTTTCTGGTTTTGATCGCTATTTCCAAATTGTAAAATGTTTTAGGGATGAGGACCTACGTGCAGATCGCCAACCCGAATTTACGCAAGTCGATTGTGAATTGGCTTTTGTCGAACAAGAAGACATTCTCAACATCTTTGAAAGCTTAGTGAAGCACCTGTTTAAAAAACTAAAGAATATTGATTTCGATCGTTTCCCAAGAATGGATTATGCAGACGCAATGCGTTTATATGGTTCTGACAAGCCAGATATTCGGTTTGGAATGCAATTCGTTGAATTAAATGATCTAGTCCAAAGTTCTGGTTTTCCAGTTTTTGATAATGCTGAACTGGTAGTAGGAATTAATGCCGATAATTGTGCAAGCTATACTCGGAAGCAACTCGACGAGTTAACGAATTATGTTAAGCGGTCACAAATTGGCGCTACTGGATTGGTGTATTTGCGCTACAATACCGATGGCAGCTTAAAATCATCAGTTGATAAGTTTTATAGCGAAGAAAAACTAAGGCAGATCGCCGAAAAATTTAATGCTAAGCCTGGGGATTTGATTTTGATGATGGCCGGACAAGCCGATAAAACGCGAAAGCAACTCAATGAATTACGTTTAGAAGTAGCGAATCGCGAAGGGTTAAGAGATAAACAAATCTTTGCACCACTTTGGGTTGTCGACTTCCCATTATTGGAATGGGATGAGGAAAATAACCGTTATCACGCTATGCACCACCCTTTCACTTCACCTAAAACAGAAGACATGCACCTATTAAATACCCATCCAGAGCAGGTTAGAGCGAACGCTTACGATCTTGTCATCAATGGGGTTGAGATCGGTGGAGGTTCAATTCGTATTCATGATGGGGAGTTACAGTCAACTATGTTTTCTCTACTTGGGTTTAGCTTGGATGAAGCGAAAAAACAATTTGGTTTCTTAATGGATGCGTTTACTTATGGTGCTCCTCCGCATGGTGGGATTGCTTTAGGATTTGACCGACTAGTATCTATCTTTGCAGGCTTGGATTCTATACGAGATGTGATTGCCTTTCCGAAAAACAACTCTGGCAGAGATGTGATGATCGACTCTCCTTCAAATATTGACGAGAAGCAGTTAAAAGAACTAGCGATTTCAGTAAATAATTAAACTTTTAGAGTCATTGAATTATGAAAATTCAGATTTCATGACTCTAAAACTAAAAAGGCAGGTCGTCTTCGTCGTAGCTTTCTGTTCTTTTATTCTCTTTGAAATCGACTGCATCTGAGTCGACTGCTTTATTTTCTTGACCAACATGTGAAGGTCCTTCAAAATCTGTCTTACGGCCTAACATGGTAAAGCTTTCAGCTACAATTTCAGTAGCATAGCGTCTTATGCCTTCTTTATCTTCATAATTGCGGGTACGGATCTTCCCTTCAATGTAAACGAGTTTTCCCTTATGTAGAAATTTCGCTGCGATATCTGCTAACCCACGCCACATTACAATATTATGCCATTCTGTTTGCTCTATTCGTCGACCGTCTTTGTTATAATTTTCTGATGTGGCTAAAGGGAAACTGGCGACTGAGACATTATTATCAAGGTGACGAACTTCTGGATCCTTGCCTAAATGGCCAACTAAAATAACTTTGTTAATACCTGACATAATCGACTTATTTATTTGAAAAATACTTTTCTAAGAAAGAAACAATCAACTTCGATTTAGCTAATTTATCTAAATCTTTTATTAAAACATAATTCCATGTCGCATTTTCATTTATATTCGTGGACGGTCCAGATATCTCAAAAAAACGTGCATAGATGTTCTGATGACTCAATACATGTTTATAACGCTCACTAATATACTTAAAAGTTAAATTCCCACCAAATTTGTCATTAATCTCCGGATGTACCATAAGCTCTTCAAGTTGTAAATCATTTTCCGTTTCAATCAGTGGAAAATCGTGCAAATGCTGCCAAATATCCCCCTTACCTCTCTTATTCATCAGAATATGATTACCATCCCGGATGATGAAGTAATTAAAATAACGATTTCTAATCTGAGTTTTTCTCTGCTTCATTGGTAACTTATCTACTTCCTGATGAGCAAAGGAGTAACAAGCGTCCCTAATTGGACAGGTTGCACAGTCAGGGTTCTTAGGTTTACATTGTATGGCACCAAACTCCATTATAGCCTGATTATAGATAGCGGGATTATCAACATCGATAAGCTCATTTGCCAGAGCAGAAAACACTCTTTTCCCTTTTGGCGTATTAATCACTTCCTTAACTCCCCAGTAACGCGCTAATACACGAAAAACGTTCCCATCCAACACTGCATGTACCTGATTAGCGGAGAAGGAAGCCACTGCAGCAGCGGTGTATGAACCAATACCTGGCAAGGTCAACAAAACAGCGTAATCTGATGGAAATACCCCTTGGTGCTTGTCTACTACCTCTTTCGCAGCTTTATGCAAGTTCCTTGCCCTAGAATAATAACCCAATCCTTGCCACATCCGCAACACGGTATCTTCATCGGCACTTGCTAAATCAAAAACTGTCGGAAATGTATCAGCAAATAAGTGATAATAAGAAAGTCCTTGCATTACCCTAGTTTGTTGAAGAATGACTTCAGAAAGCCAAATCAAATAGGGATCTCTAGTCTCTCGCCAAGGAAGGTCGCGCTTATTCTCATGATACCATTGGATTATTTCTTTTGCAAATCCCATTGCTTAGATATTAGTATGAAATTTAAAGATAATGTTTAAAATTAGGGCAAAGATTGGATTTTCAAACTTGATATTAACGAATTTTGCAAAACAATGATCTATTAATTTGGCTAATAGTTAGTTTCCCTAAAATCTATTTGCTTTATTTTTGAGAATTCAATTTAAAAGTCTTACTTTTGCGTCCCAATTCAAAGGATTGGTATACCTTGTTAATAATATATAAGAATAATAAAAACATGACTAAAGCAGAAGTTATCGCAGAAATTTCGGACAAGACTGGAATAGAGAAAGTTGTTGTGCAAGAAACTGTTGAAGCATTTTTCAAAGTGGTTAAAAATGCCATGGTTGAAGGAGAGAATGTGTATGTAAGAGGATTTGGTAGCTTTGTAGTAAAAAAGCGTGCGGAAAAAACCGCTCGTAATATTTCGAAAAACACAGCTATTATTATTCCAGAGCACTTTGTACCTAGTTTCAAACCTGCAAAAGTTTTCGTAGAGAAAGTTAAAGCTGGAAATAAGGTCGAAGCCTAATAAAAAAAACTATGCTTAATACCAAACAAATAATACTGATTGCGGGTGTAATTATACTAATGATTGTACTCTATTTACAACCCCTTAAAAGTTTGGTTAAAGAAGAGGATGCACCTACTGCAGCTGTAGCCGCTTCTCCTAGCAATACCTTTACACTCGAAAATATTTCTGAAATAGCAAAACAGGGTTTAAATCCCAACCTTGAAAAAGACATATCCGATTTAGAGGCTTTAATAGCCCAAACACCTGAAGAGGAGAAGCTTCCCTTGCTAAAACAGCTTGCGGATAAGTGGCATGACGTAAATAAATCATCACCTCAAGCTTATGTCCTTGAAGAAATTGCCAATAAGGAATCTACTTTCGAAAACTGGTTAAAAACAGGAGATGCATTCTCTGAAGCATATTCAAATCTACAAGATACGGTGATGGTTCCCGTACTTACTCAACGCGCGATACATGCTTATGAAGTCGCGTTGAGTCTAAATGAAAATAGTTTGGAAGCAAAAACTGGGCTTGGTTCAGCTTTTGTAACAGGAGCTAATCCTATGCAGGGAATTACAATGCTGTTGGAAGTTGTAAAAGAGGATCCAAAAAACAGTAAAGCAAACTTCAACTTAGGTTTGTTTTCGATGCAATCCAGACAATTTGATAAAGCTGTAGATCGATTTAAAACCGTTGTCGAAGAAGCTCCAAGTGCAGAGGCATGGTTTTATCTCGCAACAAGTTATGAAAATATTGGCTTGAAGAAAGAGGCTATTAATGCTTATGAAAAAAGTAAACAGCTAGCCGCTGACCCAAGCTTATCACAATTTATCGATCGTAAGATCGACGAATTGAGCAATTAAAACATTTATTTAAAAACATTTAAAAAACTAGAATTATGCCAAGCGGTAAAAAAAGAAAAAGACATAAAATGGCTACCCATAAACGCAAAAAACGTTTAAGAAAAAACAGACATAAGAATAAAAAATAAAATTAAGTAACTGATCAGCTTTCTTTTAAGCTGATTATACTATTTAATTAAAGTCGATGATAAATACATCATTGACTTTGGTATTATATAATCTTATGGTTTTATCGAAAGAAGCCATTATCCTATAATATAAATCACAAAGTTAACCTTGGTGTAACCTTACATTTAAGATTTTAGGCTGCTTTCTAATTCATTAGCTGTTGGTAAAGGAATTAATAATAGATTCATCTCCCAATTCGGAGGTGACTATTGCCTTACTACAAGACAAACAGCTTGTTGAGCTTAATACAGAAGAAGTAAATAGTAATTACGCTGTAGGCGATATTTATCTGGGTAGGATAAAAAAAATAATGCCTGGTTTAAATGCAGCATTTGTGGATGTTGGCTATTCTAAAGATGCTTTCTTGCATTATTTGGATTTAGGCCCACAGGTGCAATCTCTCATCAAGCTTACTAAAGTAGTAAGAAATGGCAGTTACAAAGAAGAACTGCTATCAAGTATAAAACTTGAAACAGATATCAATAAAGCGGGAAAAATTTCTGAGATATTATCTCGGAATATGTTATTGCCTGTTCAGATAGCAAAAGAACCTATCTCCACCAAAGGTCCCCGTTTAAGTTCAGATCTCTCTATTGCTGGTCGATTCGTTGTTTTAGTACCTTTTTCTAAAACAACCTCCATTTCAAAGAAGATAAAAAGCAATACCGAAAGGAATCGCTTAAAAAAAATAGTAGAAGCTATCAAGCCTAGAAACTTCGGAGTAATTATCCGTACGGTTTCTGAGGGGAAAGGTGTTGCCGAACTTGAAAAGGATTTAAAAGACCTTATTGCAAAATGGGAACAATTTATTCGCCGTCTTCAAAATGCAGAACCTGCCAAGAAGGTTTTAGGCGAAATGGATCGTACGTCAACCATTTTAAGGGACATTCTTTCTGATGAGTTCACAAATATCTACATCAATGATCCGGTGGTTTATGAGGAAACTCGCTCTTACGTACAAGAGATCTCTCCAGATTTAGAAAAAATAGTTAAGCTTTATAAACAAAGCCAACCCATTTTTGAACACTTTGGAGTAGAAAGGCAGATTAAAACGGCCTTTGGAAAGACCGTAAATCTACAGGGAGGCGCTTATTTAGTCATTGAGCATACAGAAGCATTGCATGTTATTGACGTGAATAGCGGAAACCGAACAGCAAACAAGGAAAATCAAGAAGAAAATGCTTTCTTGGTAAACAAAGAAGCTGCTAAAGAAATTGCTCGTCAACTTCGTTTAAGGGATATGGGCGGCATAGTAGTCATCGACTTTATTGACATGCACAAAGCTCCGAATAGAAAAGAGCTGCACGATTATTTAAAAGAGTGCATGGCAGACGATAGAGCTAAACACACTATTCTTCCCCCAAGTAAATTTGGATTGGTCCAGATTACACGCCAGCGTGTTCGTCCCGAAATGAATATCGTGACGAATGAGAAATGTCCTTCTTGTGGAGGAACTGGTGAAATCCGTGCAAGTATCGTCCTAATGGACGACATTGAGAATAACTTAAGTTATATTCTCAACGAACAGAATGAAAAGAACATCACGTTATGCGTACATCCGTATATTGAAGCATACGTCAAAGGAGGATTCCCTTCTCCTAGAATGAATTGGTTTTTTAAGTATGGGAAATGGATAAAAGTAAAGGCTTTGTCGTCCTTCCATTTAACAGAATTCCATTTTTTGAATCACAAGGGAGAAGAAATTAAGCTTTAAAATTATAAAAGCCGCATGATTCATGCGGCTTTTATAATTTTAAAGCAAGGTATTCGGTAACAGGTTTAAGGTATTTGGCTGTGCAGGCTGATTAAACCTTAAATCTGTTAGCTTAAACCTTGCGCCTAATACCTAACCGAACTCGATCACTTTTAAAATAAAAGGCTATATTTGGTTGTCTAATTTTATTAAAAATTAAGAACTAGTACGATTTGTCTAGTAGCTAAAACGTAAAACCTAACGCCTAATACCTACAACCTGCAGTGGCTAAATCAAAAACAACTTACTTCTGTCAAAGCTGCGGCTATGAAACTGCAAAATGGCTTGGAAAATGCCCATCTTGTAACGAGTGGAACTCTCTTGTAGAAGAATTATTAGAGAAATCTTCCACTAAAATTCCAGATTGGAAAACTACAACCATAAACCGGCGCAGCAATAAAGCGACTGTTATCCATGACATCGTTTATCAAGAGGAGGCACGCATTCAAACCGGCGATGTGGAGCTTAATCGTGTTCTAGGCGGTGGAATTGTACCAGGATCACTGATTTTAATTGGTGGTGAGCCTGGGATAGGAAAATCCACATTAATGTTGCAACTCGCCCTCACGATCACAGATCTCAAAATCTTATATGTATCGGGAGAGGAAAGTGAACAACAATTGAAAATGAGAGCAGAGCGTATTCAGTCCAACTCAAAGTCAGATTGTTTCATTTTGACGGAAACTTCTACCCAGCATATTTTTAAGCAAATTGAGCAAATAGAGCCTCAGCTAGTAATCGTTGATTCTATTCAAACCTTACACTCTTCTAATATCGAATCTACTCCAGGAAGCGTAAGCCAAGTGCGCGAATGCACTTCCGAACTATTACGATTCGCAAAAGAAACCAGTACACCCGTATTTATCATTGGCCATATAACTAAAGAAGGATCTATTGCAGGCCCGAAAGTGTTAGAGCATATGGTTGATACCGTTTTGCAGTTTGAAGGCGACAGGCATCATGTTTACCGCATCTTACGGTCTATTAAAAACAGATTTGGTCCTTCGTCAGAACTAGGTATTTACGAAATGCAGGGTGAAGGCTTAAGGGAAGTAACCAATCCATCCGAAATCTTATTATCACAAAGAGATGAAGCCCTAAGCGGTATAGCGATAGCAGCCATGTTAGAAGGAATTAGACCTATGCTGATCGAAGTACAGGCATTAGTCGGTACCTCGGCTTATGGAACGCCCCAACGAAGTGCAACGGGATTTGATGGTAAGCGTATGAATATGCTCCTGGCCGTATTAGAAAAACGCTTTGGCTTTCGATTATCGATAATGGATGTTTTCTTAAACATTGCAGGAGGATTGCGAGTTGAAGACCCTGCAATTGATTTAGCCGTACTGATGGCTATTATATCTTCTCAACAGGATATTGCCCTCTCTAACGAAATATGCTTTGCGGGGGAAGTTGGCTTATCAGGAGAAATAAGAGCGGTCAACCGAATTGAACAGCGCATCACCGAAGCTCAAAAACTCGGATTTAAACAGATATACATTTCAAATTCGAACATGAAAGGAATTAACATCTCTAAGTACAACATTGCTATCCATGCCTTTTCCAAAGTTGAAGAAGTATTCAATAAGGTATTTGGCTAGTACGCGACCCAAAGAAAAAGCCGCCTCAAAATGAGAGCGGCTTTTTCTTGTATTATATAATTAAATTAATCGTTCTTCCTGACTTAACTTAATTTACGTTTCACTTCCACTTGTTCGTACGCTTCCACAATATCTCCTACTTTAATATCATTAAAGTTCTGGATGTTCAATCCACATTCGTATCCTGCTGAAACTTCCTTTACGTCGTCTTTATAACGTTTTAATGAAGCAAGATGACCGGTATAGATTACTACCCCTTCGCGAATGATTCTGATAGCATGATTACGGGTAATTTTTCCGTCTAACACCATACACCCAGCAATTGTACCGACTTTAGTAATCTTGAACGTTTCACGAATCTCAACATTGGCTACAATTTTTTCTTCAAATTCTGGGGCTAACATACCTTCCATCGCAGACTTCAACTCTTCTATTGCATCATAAATGATGGAGTATAGACGGATGTCAATTTGCTCTTGTTCTGCAAGCTTTCGAGCGTTAACTGAAGGTCTAACCTGGAAACCGATGATAATCGCATCAGAGGCCGAAGCTAACAATACATCTGATTCAGATATTTGTCCTACCGACTTATGAATCACGTTTACTTGAATTTCTTCCGTAGACAGCTTAATTAAGGAATCCGATAAAGCTTCAATTGAACCATCCACGTCACCTTTAACGATAATGTTTAACTCCTTAAAGTTTCCAATTGCTAAACGGCGACCGATTTCATCCAATGTAATGTGTTTCTGTGTACGCATTCCTTGCTCTCGTTGTAATTGTAAACGTTGGTTAGCAATTTGACGTGCTTCAGATTCACTTTCAAGAACATATATTTTATCACCCGCTGCTGGCGCACCATCCATACCTAAAATCTGAACGGGCGTTGACGGTCCGGCTGAGGTCACCCTCTTACCTAATTCATTCGTTAATGCTTTTACCTTACCACTATGAGATCCAGCTAAAATAGCATCACCCACACGTAAAGTACCGGATTGAACCAATACAGTCGTTACAATACCTCGACCTTTATCTAAAGCGGCTTCCACAACAGAACCAATAGCTCTTTTATCTGGGTCAGCTTTTAATTCTAATATATCAGCTTCTAAAAGTACTTTTTCTAGTAGTTCATCAACGTTTTCACCTGTTTTACCAGATATCTCCTGAGCTTGGTATTTACCGCCCCAATCTTCGACAAGAATATTCATTTGAGATAATTGCTCTCTGATTTTGTCTGGGTTCGCTCCCGGCTTGTCAATTTTCGTAAATGCAAATACAATGGGCACCCCAGCTGCTTGAGCGTGGTTGATGGCCTCTTTAGTTTGAGGCATCACGTGGTCATCGGATGCGATTACAATAATAGCAATATCCGTTATTTTCGCACCACGTGCACGCATCGCCGTAAAGGCCTCGTGACCTGGTGTATCTAAGAAGGTGATTTTTCGTCCTTCATCTAAAGTAACCGCGTAAGCACCGATATGTTGTGTAATACCACCAGCCTCACCTCCAGTTACCTTTGTTTTACGTATATAATCTAGTAAAGAAGTTTTTCCGTGGTCAACGTGCCCCATTACAGTAACAATTGGCGCACGAGAAACTAAGTTTTCCGGGTTATCTGCTTCTTCTAAATCTAAAGCTTCTTCTTCATCAGCCTTAATAAATTCTACTTCATGGTCAAATTCTTCGGCCACAATTGAGATCGTCTCAGCATCTAAACGTTGGTTTATTGAAACGAATAAACCTAAGCTCATACAAGTAGAGATTACTTGTGTCACCGAAACATCTAAAAGAGATGCTAAGTCATTAGCAGTAACAAACTCCGTTACCCGCAATACTTTCGACTGCATTTCTTCTGCTGCTGCTGCCTCTTCTGCTGATAAAGCAACATCATCTCGTTTTTGTCTACGTAACCTCGCTCTATTAGCAAATTTACCGGATCTACCTGCACCACTCAGACGGGCGAGGGTTGCTTTAATTTGATCCTGAATTTCTTTTTCTGTAGGCTCTTCTTTTTTAACAACAGGCTGTCTTCCACGTGTTCGATTATCATGTCGACCTCCTCTGCCGGGAGCATTCGCGGGAATCCTAGGCGATGCATGCGTACCTGCCCCAGTACCAGGAGCACCTCTTTGTGCAGGTGGGGTAGTACCAGCCGCACCGGTATTCCGTTGCGTGTTTGGACGAGCGCCTGGGCTTTCCTTACGTTTTCTTTTTCTTTTATGGTCGGTACCAGCACCAGAAGACGAAGCAACAGGTTGATCTCTTCGTCTTGGTGAACTCGGCAATTCAATTTTCCCTAACACGTTAGGACCTGTTAGGCGTTCGGCTTTAGCTCTAATAACTTGATTAGGGGGATTGCTTTTCGGCTCTTCCTTAGGTGTGTCACCTGGTCGCGCTTCTGATTCATTCTTAACTGGCTGTTCAGTTTTGATTGGCTTTTCAACAGGTGTCTTTACTTCTGGAGAAGTCTTTGTTTTATCCTCCAACGACGCCTCCTTAGCCTCCAACTTCACCTCTGGCTCGGATTTCTTTTCTTTATCCTCAACCTTGATCGGTTCAGCTTCTACTTTTTTGTCTATCTCAACTTCTTTTACAGTTGCCTTTGGCTCTTCAACAACTGATTTGTCTGCAACCGGTTGCTGAGGAACAACTTCTTCCTTTTTAGGGGTTTCAACAGCTTTATCTTCTTTAGGCTTAACCGCAGCTTCCGTGGGTTTAACTTCTTCCGTCGGCTTTTCGGTTTTCCCTTTACGATTTAAATTATCTAAATCGATTTTACCAACCACCTTTACACCAGGGGTTGGAGTTTCTTTAACTGGCTCAAAAACTTCAACCGCTGGTTTTTGTTCTGGGGTCTTTTCTTCAACAGCAGGCTTGAGAGTGCTAGTGTCTTTAATCAAGATATCCTCGGAATCATTCGTTTTGGTTTGTTTTGCAGGCGCTTCTTCTAGAGGAACCTCATCGCGGCGGATTTTTCCAATTACAATTTGATTGGCTTCTTCCTTAACGATTTTATCCCCTTGAAATTCTTTCAATAGAACGCCATACATCTCACTGTTTAACTTTGTATTGGGTTTTGATTCCACCTCGAAACCCTTCTTACTTAAAAAGTCAACAGCAGTACCAATACCGATGTTCAATTCCTTTGCGGCTCTCAGTAAGTTTATGCTTTTACCTTCTGTCATTTAATGTTATTACCTCTTCGTTTTTTGTTATCTATTACAAAAGTATGATTTTTTATATTGTTATTAACAAAAGCATACTTTTATCTTATTTTTATTCAAATTCGGACCTAAAAATCTCAAGAACCTCTTCTATCGTTCCTTCTTCTAAGTCTGTACGTTTAACTAATTCTTCAGTATTTAAAGCCAATACAGAACGCGCTGTATCCAATCCAACACGTTTAAATTCATCTAAAATCCAGCTTTCAATTTCATCAGAGAATTCTTCAATATCAACATCCTCTTCTGTTTCATCTGCATCTCTGTAAACATCAATTTCATAACCTGTTAACTTCCCGGCAAGCTTGATATTATGGCCACCACGACCAATTGCAAGGGAAACCTGATCTGATTTCAAATAAACCGATGCACGTTTTGTTTCTTCATCTAAAGTAATGGAAGTAATTCTCGCCGGACTTAGTGCTCTCTGAATATAAAGTGTCGTGTTATTAGTGAAGTTAATAACATCAATATTTTCATTCCGTAACTCCCTAACTATCCCGTGAATTCTTGAACCTTTCATACCTACGCAAGCACCCACCGGGTCAATACGATCATCGTATGACTCTACAGCAACCTTAGCGCGCTCTCCAGGCTCACGAACAATATTCTTAATGGTAATTAAACCATCAAAAATCTCCGGCACTTCAAGCTCGAATAGACGCTGTAAAAATTCAGGAGCTGTGCGTGAAATAATGATCTTAGGAGAAGCATTCATCATATCCACCTTAAGAACAACTGCGCGCACGCTGTCTCCCTTCTTAAAGTAATCCGCCGGAATTTGTTCAGATTTAGGCAGAATAAGCTCATTGCCCTCATCATCTAAGACGAGAGTCTCCCTTTTCCAAATCTGATAAACCTCTCCGATAACTAATTCACCCTCTCGATCCTTATATTTTTTAAATACTTCATCTTTCTCTAGCTCCAAAATCTTGGATACTAATGTTTGGCGGGCTGCGAGAATTGCACGACGACCAAAGCTTTCCAGTGTTATTTCTTCGATAAAATCATCACCGACTTCTAAATCAGGATCCACTTTTTTTGCTTCTGCCAACTCAATTTCCAAATCATCATCCTCAGAAAACTCATCCTCAACCACTACTCTCGTACGCCAGATTTCCAAATCCCCATTATCTGGATTCACAATCACATCACAATTCTCATCCGTTCCAAATCTTCTGCGTATCATGCTGCGAAACACTTCTTCCAAAACGCTTATAACCGTTGGACGGTCAATATTTTTAAAGTCTTTAAACTCCTGAAAAGAGTCTATTAGATTGATATTGCTCATTCTATTTAAATGAAATTAACACCTTTGTTTCTTTAATTTGATCCAGGGGAATCAAGCTCTCTCTCTGTTCGGCCTTCTTCCCTTTTTCTTTGATTGTTTCTTCAATAATGACACCCTCCTCTTCATAACCTAGCAACTTACCTTCACGCTTTTCATTAGTTGTCAACTTAACGCTTACGCTACGCCCAATGTTTTTCACATATTGACGCTCTAATACAAGAGGAGTATCGATGCCAGGAGATGAAACCTCTAGATTATAGGCCGTCTCTATTACACTCTCTTCTTCTAAATGAAACCCTACGTGTCTACTAATCGCCACACAATCTTCGATAGTAACTCCATGATCACCATCAATCAGAATGGATAACTGTCCATTACTAGCTAATTTTACGCTCACAAGAAACAAATCATCGCGATCGACGATCTTCTCTTCCACTAATTCGATAACACGTTTTTCAATATTCATTTTGAAAAAAAATCATTTGAAAAAAAAGAGGGAATACAAAATTCCCTCCCTTTCAAGATGTTGCAAATCTACGCAAATTAATTTTAAAATCAAAACCTTATAAATTCACAAAAATTAGCGATCCTACTGGTACACTTTTTGATTAATTCCAACTACTAGAAATTAACTGATACTAAAATCATCCTATGCACTTTATACTTCAACTTGTCTTAATGGCAATAGCCATCATGGTCGGCGCTTATCTTATTCCAGGTGTCGAAATTATAGGATTTTGGAACGCCTTATTAGCTGCGCTTCTAATTGCAATCGTCAACACCTTTATAGGCGGCATCTTAAGAATCTTAACTTTCCCGATCAATATTCTGACTTTTGGATTGATGTCGTTTGTCATTACAGTTCTTATGATTATGTTGGTCGATGCCATGATGTCTACTTTTAATATAAAGAACTTTTTAACGACGGTACTTTTCGCGATCGTCCTTGCAATAATAAAAACTCTTTTCAACAGCCTATTAACGACCAAGAGAATCTAGTTTTTTCATGTCTGATATCCTGGTTAAGCCTTTAATAACAATATTAGGACCTACAGCGTCGGGAAAAACCTCACTTTCTATATCCTTAGCTAACATAATAGGTGGGGAAATAATCAGTGCCGACTCGCGCCAAGTGTATCGATCAATGGACATCGGTACGGGTAAAGACATTTCAGACTATAAAAACCTTCCCTATCATTTAATTGATATCGTAAACGCAGGAGAGCAATATAATCTGGCAGCCTTTCAAAAAGACTTCCAACTGGTGTTAGCGGAAATACAATCCAGAGGAAAGTCGCCAATTCTATGCGGAGGATCTGGCTTATATATTCAATCTGTATTACAAGACTTTAAACTCACAAGCGTCCCTAGAAATCAAGAATTAAGAGAAAAACTAGCTCCCTTAAACCTTGAGGAATTAAAAGCAATATTTAATACCTTAACACTCGAATCCCCGTTTCCTACTAATCCAAGTACAAAAAGACATTTCATTCGGGCCATAGAAACTCAAGAATGGCAAAATGAAAATAAATTCAATGGCGTAAATTACGTAGATCGATCTGTTAAGTCAAACTCAACTCTGATTTTCGGATTAAACCCAAAACCTGAAATTCGTCGCGAACGGATAAGCAATCGCCTACAAAAACGCCTTCAGGAAGGATTGTTGGAAGAAATAGAAACTCTATTATCAAGTGGCATAACTCCCGAAAAGCTTATTTACTACGGTTTAGAATATAAATGGGGTACCCTTCACTTAAAAGGAGAATTGACTTATTCCGAATTTTACGGAAAGCTAGAAACGTCCATACATCAATTTGCAAAACGGCAGATGACCTACTTTCGGAAAATGGAGAAGGATGGTTTAAAAATAGAATGGCTAAACTGGGAGGACACTTTGGATGAACAAACGAAGGTCATTATTGGGAAACTAAAAACAGTTCCAAGCCCTTGATCGACATTATCATTTCGCATAAGCCAAAGTGATAATGCTAACTCTTACCCCTTTCACCTCTAAAAGCGCATTGGTACAAGATTCTAAGGTAGCGCCTGTAGTAAGCACATCATCCACTAAAATAACGTGGCGATTAACAATGATATTTGGTTGTAATACAGAAAAAATTCCTTTTGTATTTTCATAACGTTCATAGCGATTTCTCGTAGTTTGACTCTTCTTATGCTGTGTTCTTTTTAAAACCTTTGTACGCATTTCGATTCCCATACTTTCGGATAAGCCTTTCCCAAAATACTCGCTCTGATTATAGCCTCGCTGGATCATTTTTTTTTTATGAAGGGGAACTGGAATAATTAAATCTGCATCGCTAAAAATTCCCGAAGCTGCTAATTCACTCCCGTAGCGACGACCAAAAAACCGAGCTACATTTGGCCGGTTACCATACTTTAGAGAATGCATCAGCTGCTGCACGTGAGATCCATTGGCAAAATACAGATACGAGGCCACTTTTTCAAATGGAATCCGCCCCCACAACTTCTTTGCCGCTTGACTATCTTCTTCTAAATGAAAATTTGTGTAGGGGAGGCTGTATTCGCAATGGGCGCAGATAAATTCTTCTTGATACAATAAGGATCGTTTACAACCTAAACATATCTCAGGAAAAAAAAGAGAGATAAAATCGCGAATGTATTCACTAAAAACCATACCCTTCCTAATGATTTGTACAATAAATCAAATCTAGAAGGGAAGATATTAATTTTTTTCCTTAACTGCTAACTGTCCACAAGCCGCATCAATGTCTTTCCCTCTACTTCGTCTAATATTTGTAATAATGCCATGCTTTTGAAGATATTCTGAAAAACGATCGATTTTATCGCCTTCAGCATTTTCAAAGTCAGCAAAAACAATAGGATTATATTCGATTAAATTTACCTTGCAAGGAATATGCTTACAAAACTCTACTAATTCAGCAGCATCCTCAAGCTCGTCGTTGAACTCATTGAATACTATATATTCATAAGTGACTGGATTACGGGTCTTAGCATAATAGTACTTTAAAGCCTCTGCTAATACTTCTAAGGTGTTTTGCTCATTAATTGGCATAATTTCATTCCGCTTTTTGTCATTTGCGGCATGTAAAGAAAGCGCTAAATTAAATTTCACCTCGTCATCACCCAGTTTTTTAATCATTTTAGCAATTCCGGCAGTAGATACCGTAATACGCCTAGAAGACATATTCAATCCGTCAGGAGAGGTAATGCGGTCAATGGACCTCAAAACGTTCGAGTAGTTCAAAAGCGGTTCGCCCATCCCCATATAGACAATGTTCGTAAGAGGAACATTATAGTTCTTGAGAGCCTGATCAGCAATTAGTACCACTTGATCGTAAATTTCATCAGCGTTCAAGTTACGCTCACGATCCATATACCCCGTAGCGCAAAACTTGCAAGAAAGACTACAGCCCACTTGTGAGCTTACACATGCGGTCATTCGATCTGTAGTTGGAATCAAAACACCTTCGATGATTTTAGCGTCAGCCAAGACAAATGCGCTTTTGATCGTCCTGTCATGGCTAACTTGAGATTTCAGAACCTTCACGGCATTAATTTCGAATTTATCCTTCAAAGTTTCCCTTAAGGATAAACTCAAATTGCTCATTTCGTCAAAATCCGTGCACGACTTCTCCCATAGCCACTCATAAATCTGTTTGGCCCGGTACGATTTTTCATCCAGCTTCTTTAATTCCTCCCCTAACTGCGTAAGTGTTAGCGATCGGATATCGATTTTTTTCGGTTCTTTTATCACGTTGCAAAGTTACGGGTTTTATGCTAAAGATTTTATAGAAACTCTTTAGCGGATAGAATTGACTTTATTTCGATAAATTGTTTTAATTTTACTACAATTGTCGCGTTCCGATGCCAACAGATAAAAATGACTCGATACTTAACCGCCGATTACATATTTCCCATTCATCAAGCTCCAATTAAAAATGGGGTAGTCGCCGTCAACAATGAAGAGATTATCGGACTCCATTCTTTAGATGACCCTAACCTTCGAGGTAAAAACATTGAACATTATAAGGGGATCATCACACCAGGGTTTGTAAATGCGCATTGTCATTTAGAACTTGCACACCTTTTCGAACAAATTCCAAAACACACTACGCTTATTCCATTTTTACAAAAAGTGATGCAACTAAAGCTCCCAGAAAGTGAGCTCATGGAAACGTCAATGGTAGCAGCGGACAAACAAATGCAGGAATCAGGAATTGTAGCGGTTGGTGATATTTCAAATACTATTCGATCTAGAGATGTAAAATTAAACAGCAAGATCTATTACCATACTTTCGTAGAAATTCTTGGCTTCGATCCTAAACTGGCAACTGCTGCTTTGAATAGAGGAAAAGATTTAAAAAACGACTTTCAACCTCTTTCTGCTTCTATCGTTCCGCATGCTCCTTATTCTGTCAGTCAGGACTTATTTTTGGCTATTCAGAAATTTAGTGATGTAAATAGTAACCGGTTCAGTATCCACAATCAAGAGAGTGAAGAAGAGAATCGCCTTTATCAAGAAAAACAAGGGAAATTCATTGATTTCTATAAAGCGATGAATAGAGAGATCGACTTTTTCATGCCACATGCCCGTAATTCTATTGCCAGCATTCTGTCTTGGTTACCGAAAAAAGAACAAATTTTATTTGTTCACAATACCTTTACAACTCAACAAGATATACTTTTAGTAAAACAACACGGCCTAAATGCTACTTGGTGTTTATGCCCAAATGCCAACCTATATATTGAGGGTGATCTCCCTGATGTAACACTTTTTACCCAATTCAATTTCCCAATTGTATTAGGCACGGATAGTTTAGCCTCTAATGATAAATTATGCATTTTATCTGAAATCAAAACCTTACATCATCACTTTCCGACTTTGGACTTGAATGATACTCTAAAATGGGCTACTTTAAATGGGGCAATTTTTTTAGGCATTGAAAACAAAGTTGGAAGTCTGGAAAGAGGAAAAAAACCAGGCTTGAATTTAATTAGCCATATAGAGAATTTAAAAACAACTGCGCAATCCACCGTAAAAAAAATCATCTAATTTGAAAAAACATCTTAATATCACCGTCTACGGAAAAGTTCAGGGCGTATTTTATCGAGCGACTACCAAATTTATCGCCGATCAGTTAGGAGTAAAAGGTTACGTAAAAAACCAAAATGATCAGACGGTTTATATAGAAGCCGAAGCAACACCTTTTCTTTTAGAGCAGTTTTTGGACTGGTGCAAAGAAGGACCAGAACGTGCCGAAGTAGAAAAAGTAGAGCAGCAAGAATCAGAACTCAAAAACTATATTAACTTTGATATCCGAAAGTAATGGCTTGGCAGGAAGGCCGATGGATTCAATCTCAAAAAACCGTAACTTCGGCACCAGAAATAATCGTTGATCAAACAAAACTAATTTGTCTACTCTTAAAAAATTTGCGGGGCAAACTCTCATCTATGGCTTAAGTACCATAATCGCACGATTATTTAATTTTATTTTAACCCCAATTTTTGTCAAAAAATTTCCAGCAGCGGTTTATGGTATCTTCACAACCGTATACGCCTGGGCAGCCATTTTGAACGCAATTATTGCGTTCGGAATGGAAACCACATTTTTTCGATACCTCCAAAAAAATGAAAAGGACAAAGAAAAGGTATATAATAATACCTTTATCGTCATTCTTTTTATTGTCGCGTTATTTGTGTCCAGCACTTTCTTCTTCACCAAGTCTATTGCCGCATGGGTATTGCCAGGAGAAAACCTAGCCGATGCTAAAAGGTATATTCAATTCTTCATTTTCATCTTATCGGCAGATGCGCTAGCCGTCATTCCTTTTGCCAAAATCCGCGCCGACGGAAAACCCATAAGATTTGTAATCATTAAAATGATAAACATCTTGTTTTTTGTGGGTTTGAGCTTACTGTTCATTATCGCTATTCCCATCATATTAAAAAACCACTGGTGGGGTAGTGAGTGGATTGGTACATGGTACAAACCTGGTTGGATCGGTTATGTCTTCATTGCCAATTTAATTGCCAGCATGGTGACCTTATTAGTTTTATTACCTGAAATTTTGGAAATCAAATTTCAATTGGATAAAAAGCTAATCACAAACATGTTTTGGTATAGCTTCCCCATCCTCATTGCCAACATCTCCTTTATCATTAATGAAAATCTAGATAAAATATTTCTATCCAAACTGTTGCCTGAAGACATTAGTAAAGTAGCAATAGGAACCTATGGAGCCGTTCAAAAAATTGCAATATTCCTCAGTATTTTTATTCAAGCGTTTCGCTTAGGAGCCGAACCCTTCTTTTTTAGTCACGCTAAGAATCCTAATTCAGGAAAAACCTACGCACTAATCATGGACTATTTCATAATTTTCATGGCCTTGGTTATGGTGGGATTAGTAGCTAATATCGACATCCTAAAGTACTTCATTAAAGGCGGAGACGCTATTGAACAAGCAAAATACTGGTCAGGATTGCCTGTTGTACCCGTTTTATTGATGGGATATGTGTTTTTGGGGATCTACATGAACCTCTCCATCTGGTATAAACTTTCTGACCAAACGCGCTTTGGGCTGTATATTTCTCTGACAGGCGCGATGATTACCATTGTGTTGAACTTTATCTTTATTCCGTATTATAGCTTTTTCGCTTCTGCATGGATCACTCTATTTGTGTATTTTAGCATGGCCGCCCTATCCTATTTGTGGGGGCGAAAGCACTATCCAATTCCTTACCGCGTAAGCAAGAATATTTTTTATATTTTAGCCGCTGCAGGAACGAGTTGGGTTTCTTTTAGTATTTTTAACCATAATTTAATTATTGGAAACGTCTTGTTCATCCTTTTTATGACCGCAACTTGTTGGATAGAAAGGAAACAAATTAGCCAATTTATAATAAAAAAAGATGATCATTAAAGTTATCAATGAATCGGAGCATCCGCTACCGAAATATCAAACAGAAGCATCAGCAGGATTAGACTTACGCGCGAACTTGCCCGACGGATCCATTATTTTAAAGCCTTTGCAAAGAGCATTAATACACACTGGTTTATTTTTGGAGCTCCCTTTTGGCTTCGAAGCACAAATAAGACCTCGCAGTGGCTTGGCTTTCAAACACGGTGTTACCGTACTGAACAGCCCTGGCACGATTGATGCTGACTATCGTGGAGAGATAAAAGTATTATTAGTCAATCTTTCAGATACGGATTTCGAAGTGATACATGGAGAAAGAATTGCTCAGATGGTGGTTGCCAAACACGAACAAATCACCTGGGAAGAAACCCAAACACTTTCGTCAACCGCTCGAGGAGCAGGTGGATACGGCCATACTGGCATCCATTAAAAAAGATCTCATTCAATATAAAATGATCATACGTCTTCAATATTTCTTACTATTTATAGTATCGTTTACTATATATCAACCCGTATTTTCGCAAGATTCACGAAGCCTTCAGGATCAAAAGTCGTTAACTGTTGATTCTACATTCACAAACCATCTCTACTCCAAAGCCTTACAGGAAATTTCTCAACAAGATTTTCATGGAGCAGAAAACAGCCTTAACCAGGTTTTGAAAGCAGATCCGAATCATGATGATGCACGATTTGCACTGATTCGACTATATTTTGCTCAAAAACAACTTCCTAAAGCTGAAGCTTTGGCAAAGGAAGGGCTTAAATTAAATCCAGACAAAGCTATATTATGGGAAGCTTTAGCAGACATCTATAAGGAAACAAAAAACTATAAGGAGATTCTACCGGTTTTGGATGAGCTCATTCGGATTAATCCCAGCCAAATAAAAAACTATCTGGATAAAGCCTACAGCTACAGCTTAATTAAAGATTATCAAGAGGCATTAAATACCTACGAGATCGCACATACTAAATTTGGAGAAGATGAGAGTATCTATTCTGGTCGAATCGCCATTTATATCCAACAGAATAATCCTGAAAAAGCGCTTCAAGAGGCAAACAAATACCTTCAAAAAAATCCAAATGACAGCAGAGCCTATCTAATGCTAGCTCATCTTTACTTAGATCTGAAAGAGCCAAAAGAGGCATTGAAAACGTTAAACGAAGCAGAAGAAAAACTTCCAGATGACCCTTACATTTACCTTACGAAGGCCGATGTATATCAGGTATTAAAAGATGATAACGAATTATTAATTCAACTTAAAAAAGCTTTTTCCTTTAAAGACTTTGATATAGACAGCAAAATCAAGATACTATTCAATATCTTCCAAGATTTTGCGCCAGCAAAGGCCATTGTAATTACGGATGCTCTCTCTCAGGTATTAATAGAAACCCACCCAGAAGATCCAAAAGTATATGCTGTATATGGGGATATTTTATCACAACAGCACAAAACCGATGAAGCGTTAATTAAATTCAAAAAAGCTTTAAAAATTAATCCAAAAATAGCACCCGTTTGGGAAAACGTATTACAGATTGAAGTGTCTCAAAGCAACTTTTCTGAAGCACAACAAGACGGAAAACTCGCCTTAAGTCATTTTCCTCAAAATCCAATGTTGCTATTATTCACGGGTTATGCATTCTCTTTAGACAAAAAATACGATGAAGCACGCAACTACTTAGAAGCGGCATTAAATAATGTTGATCCACAAAACAAGACTTTGCAGTTACAGATATACAGTAGCCTAGGTGACCTTTATAATCATATAGGTTTACATGAAGTATCTAATGCCGCTTATGACGAAGCCCTTGCAATTGATAGTAACGATACGTATGTCCTAAACAACTATGCATATTATTTAGCTTTAAGGAAGGAAAGCCTTGAGAAGGCGGCCACATATTCAAAACGATCAAATGAATTACAACCAAAAAATGCTTCCTTTCAAGATACATATGCCTGGGTTCTTTTTCAGCAAGGAAATTACAAAGAAGCATTAATTTGGATCGAAGAAGCGATTAAATCTTCTGCTGATCCGTCATCCACATTGATCGAGCATCATGGAGACATCTTGTTTAAACTCGGAAAAGAAAAAGAAGCCTTATCAAATTGGAAAAATGCGCTAGACATTTCTTTATCAACCGACAAAAATCAAGGTAAATTGCAAAGAAAGATTAAAAACAAAAAATATGAGGAATAAAAAATATTTAATAGGAATAATGCTACTAGTTATTTTTTCAGCCTGCGCAGTAAAAAAACCAAAAGTAACCGAAATAGTAGTAGGAAATGCAGTATCATCGTCTGAAAAAAAGACGCTAATTAGCCAGCTCGAAGCAAATAAAATAATTTATTCTACTTTTAATGGCAAGGCAAGAACGAAGTTAGAAATCAATAATAAAACCTTTAGTGCGACTTTAAACCTAAGAATTAAGCACCAAGAAACCATTTGGATTTCTGTTACTGCTTTTATGGGTATTGAGGTAGCTCGCGTATTGATTACCCCGGACAGTATCAAAATTATGAACCGCCTGCAAAGCGAATATATCGATAAACCTTTTGAATATATATACAATTACACCGGTAAAGAAATGGGATTTGATGAAGTTGAAAGCTTACTTGTAGGAAATAGTATGAAATTCCCTTTTGATCCGCAAGTTGACTTCTACTATACCTCATCAGGATTTGAAGCTCAAGGGAACTATATGGATTTAGATTTTCTGATGCATTTTGGAAATGACTTCACACTTTCACAGAATAACTTCTCGCAGAAAGGGACAAACCAAACCCTCATCAGCAACTATAACGAGTTTCAAGAGATTATGGGACAAAAAATTCCTAGCGATGTCCAAATTTTAATAAAAACAGATAAGCTGGATTTAAATGCAATAATGAACTATAATAACATTGGCCTAAATGATGAATTAAGTTTCCCATTTCAGGTTCCCTCTAGTTTTAAGCTAAGCAATTAATTCAAGAAATATCAATGGCAACTCATTCGATCATTGTTCAATGCGATTGTTTTATTACCTTCGTAAACCGATTAAATTGAGCACCCACAAGGTTAAAAGAGGGCTGTCGCTTTACATAAATATACGATTAAGAGAATGAGATTGATTAGGTTATTATTGTGCGTTTTTATATTCTTGTTATTTGCCAAAACCAATATGGCTCAATCCAGTGCGGATCTGAGAAAAGAGCGAGAGCGATTAACGAGAGAAATTGATGTACTTAATAAAAGTCTACAAACTACTGCAAGTGACAAAAACCTTACTCTTAAACAGGTAAATACAATCCTCGCCCAAATCAACTTACGAGAGCAGAAAATATCCACGATCAGCTCGGAAGTAATCCTGATTGACAGGGAGATAAGGAAAAACACTCAGGAAATAAAAAAACTAGAAGAACAGCTGGTCGAGTTAAAAAGGAATTACGCTGATATGATTCGTTTTGCATATCGAAACAAAAGCGGCTATAACAAATTAATGTTTCTTTTCGCCGCTGATGATTTTAATCAGGCCTTTAAACGAGTAAGATATTTACAACAGATTAGTGAGTCCCGAAAAGGTCAAGCAAAAGAAATCGAAGAAACCCAAAGCGTTTTAAAGAAAAAAACAAAAGAGTTAGAAGCAAATAAAAATGAAAAGGCTTCTTTAATAAGCGCACAAGAAAGCGAAAAGAAAACGTTAAGCTCCCAAAAGTTAGAAAAAGACAAAGTAGTAAATAACCTCGCTAGTCAAGAGCAAGAATTTAAAAAAGAAATTGCTAAGAAGAAGCAAGAAGCCGATCGACTTTCAAGAGCTATTCAAGCAGCGATACGCAAGGAAATAGAAGAGGAAAGGCGGCGGGAAGAAGAAGCACGCAAAGCAGCGGAAGCAATTGCAGCCGCCAAAGCGAAAGCTGACGCCGAAAGAGCCGCTGCGACCGGAAAGCCAGTTGAGGTAGCGCCAAAAGCAGAGGAACCAAAAGCAGAAACCAAAAGTGCAGCCAATATACTATCAGCAACACCAGAAGCAGCAAAATTATCGGTAGACTTCACCAGCAATCGAGGTAAACTCCCATGGCCGGTAGAAAATGGAATTGTTACGCAAGGGTATGGACAGCACACCTATGGAAGGAATGTTACAGTAAACAATTCGGGTTTAAATATTCGGACTAACGATAATCAAGAAGTAAGAGCTATATTTGATGGTGTGGTTTCAAGTGTTGTTCAAATGCCAGGAGGCTATGCTGTAATCATCAGACATGGTAAATATTTTACCGTGTACTCGAACTTACGTTCGGTATCAGTTAAAAAATTACAAAATGTTACAGTTAAACAAACCATTGGGGTAGCAGCAAAAGATCCTATTGAGGGCACTTCTGAAATACATTTTGAAATTTGGGAAGGAAGTGCACCAATTAACCCAACCCCATGGCTTGCACGTTATTAATTATTTTTGATTACTTTTGTAATCAGTATCCTTTCTGTGAATAGGTATTACGGAAAGAGAATTATTCATATTATTAAAAAAATACTTGTATGTCAAATACGGTTTTAGGAATTATGGGTCTAGGTACACAAGAGATTATTCTTATTGTGTTGGCAGTTTTACTTTTATTCGGTGGTAAAAAAATTCCTGAACTCATGAGAGGACTTGGAAGAGGAGTTAAAGAATTTAAAGACGGTCAAAAAGAAGACACCAAAGACGCGAAAGAAGAAACTCACCAACCATAGCTTGAGTAAAGAAGAGTCCTACCATAGGCATTCTCTTTAAACAACGAAATGGCGAAGTACATCTACTTAAGAATAAGCGGATGTACTTTATAATCATTACTATATAGCTTATGTATTTAAAAGAAGCTTCTGCTTTGGTAATAGGTATTGCCTTGTCTATACATGTTACCAAAGCAGAAAATCCTTATACCCAAAAAGACACAATAGGAATCAATAGAGAAAACAATAAAAGTTTTAAGAAATCTATAGAAACTCCTTCTCCAACGATCGACATCTTACCGATCAAGCATGAAAACGATCTTGGCAATTCGCATTTCAACTCTTTATTAGCAAAGCGGCTTTCTCCATTAAAGTTAAAAATGGAAACGACCGACAATGCCTATGTACAAAACTATATAAAGAAGTTCTCTGCGAAAAACTACCAATTTCACTTGTCTAAGATGCTGGGTTTATCAACGTACTACTTTCCTATCTTCGAACAGGCATTTAAAGAAGTAGGGGTGCCTCACGAAATTAAGTATCTTACAATTATCGAATCGGCACTCAATCCGCATGCCGTTTCCAGAGTAGGGGCTACCGGCCCGTGGCAGTTCATGTACGCAACAGCCAAAGGCTATGGTTTAACGATGAATAGTTACATCGACGAACGAAAAGACCCATACGCCGCAAGTTATGCAGCAGCAAATTATTTAAAAGATGCCTTTGAAACCTATCAAGATTGGTTTCTGGCGATAGCATCTTATAATTGTGGCCAAGGAAATGTGAACCGTGCCATTCGAAGAAGCGGCTTAGATAATCCGAGCTTTTGGCAAATTAAGCATCTTCTACCCCGAGAAACCCAAAATTATGTGCCCGCATTTATTGCCATGCATCATGTTTTGTCCAATCATGAACAATATGGAATTGACGTTGACAAAACCACTTTAGGTAAAAAAACAGAAGTGATAATGGTTGATCGCCATGTTTCTTTATCATCCGTTGCCAAAGCCCTAAATATCGACGAAAATCAGATCAATAAGCTAAACCCGGCTTATAAACGTAAGGTAATAAATGGAAGCAAAGATAATTTGCAAAGGTTAGTCGTACCTGTGGTAGATGAAGCTTCTTATGGCGACCTGTATTATGCATTACAAGGCGATTCTCAAAATGAACAAGCCAAAGTTAATCTAGCTTCAACGAATCCAAAGAAGTCAACGATTACCCATCGTATTCAAAAAGGGGAAAGCCTCGAGAAAATAGCATTAAAATTTAAAGTTACCGTACAGGATCTGAAAGCATGGAATAACTTAAAAACTAATGTGATACTTCCGGGTCAACTCTTAAAGATCAACAGCGTTGACCATTCCATAAAATTAAAACCAGCGCAATTCGTAACTCATAAGGTGAAAAATGGCGACACGCTTTCAGCGATCGCAAATCGTTATAAAATCAACAACATCTCCGAACTTAAGGCGATGAACAACCTGAAAAGCACCGTATTGAAGCCAGGGATGACTTTAAAAATAAAAGAAATTTAGTTAAACAAGAAGTCGCTGCTTCGTCTATAAAAGATAAGCAGCGTCTTCTTCACTATTTTCGTCGTTGAAGTTTACCAATACGTGTTCATTTAAAACTGTCGATAATTCCAACCCAGCAAAATCACTTACAATAGGAAATTTGCGATGATTACGGTCAATTAACACGACCACCCGCATTTTCTTTAAAGAAATATTTAAGAACAAGCCCAAGGCATACGCTAGGGTCCGACCACTGTTTAACACATCATCAATCAATATTACTACTCTATCTTTAGCAATTTCCACGTCAATATCACTGCTGCCTACTAAAGAAGTGCTATCCTTATCTATTGTAAGCTTTAATAAATCGACTGGCTTGGACGAAATAGATTCAAATTCTTTTTTTAAGCGCTGGGCGAATACAAATCCACGGTCAGCAATCCCAGCAAAAACTAATGAACTTTCTTCAAAGTTATCTTCAAGGATTTGAAAAGCTATCCTTGTTGTTTTTTCAGCAATATCTTTTGAATTGAGTATTGAAAGCTTATGTGTTCCCATTTACTATTTTATTTGAATATCGAAAATTAGAAAAAATATGGTAATAAAAAAACCGGATGCATTTATATATTTAAACACATCCGGTTTTTTATTATTAACAACCTTAATTCAAAGCTAGCTCTTCGCTTTCTTCCTCGGTTGCTAAATCTGCGGTCAAATTCTCATTCAGAATACGGCCCCCATTAAAGTAATATCTCTTCCAATATGCCTCATCAAGGTTACTGATCATCACACCCTTACTTGTAGAAGCGTGAGCAAACTTATTGTCGCCAATATAAACACCGACATGGGTTATATTTTTACTTCTAATTTTAAAGAAAACAAAATCCCCTGGTGTTAAATCACCTTTCTTTACTTTGTCAACATTGGAATATATATTTCTAGAATTATAGCCAATTGAAGTGTTAAATACTTGATCGTATAATTGAGCTGCAAATTTTGAGCAATCAATTCCTTTCTTTGAATTTCCGCCTAATCGATAAGGTGTACCAATCCAATCGTATACAAATTGGTACATTTTTGAGTTGGTTGTAGCAGAAACTGCTACCCCCATTATTTGGGAAAAATATTCTTTAGCTAAATTATCAGGGTCAGCGGTGCTTGTAGTCTTTGAACTTTGTTGTGCGAATGAATTATTAAACAGGCATGTAAATAGCATTATTGCTATCAATACAGTCTTTTTCATGAGATTCGATTAAGTAAAACTATTGCGGAAACCCTGTGTTAGATAGGGTTATCCTTTTAAAGCCGACGCAAATCTAATAGAAAAGGCTATTGCTTCCAAACAATTTCGAAAATAATTCATTATAATGAACAAGTTTGCCTTAAATTTAGTACAATCGTTTTATAGAAATCGAATTATCATTTCTCAAATAGATTGTTTAACTTTGCCTACCGTTAAATTTTGCACAAATACTAATAAATGAGTTCAATAGAAATAACAAAGGAAACCTATTTAGAGTGGTACAAGTCAATGCTACTCATGCGTAAATTCGAAGAAAAATGTGGTCAATTATATGGACAACAAAAAATTAGAGGATTTTTGCACTTATATATCGGTCAAGAAGCGGTTGTCGCAGGAGCAATGTCAGTCTTAAGACCTGAAGATTCAATGATTACAGCCTACCGCGACCACGCTCACGCCATTGCAAAAGGGATGTCTCCCAATGCGGCTATGGCAGAAATGTTCGGAAAAACTACCGGTTGTTCAAAAGGAAAAGGAGGCTCGATGCACTTTTTCAGCAAAGAACATAAATTTATGGGCGGACATGGAATCGTAGGAGGTCAGATTCCATTAGGAGCCGGCATCGCATTCGCAGAAAAATATAACGGAACCGAGAATGTTTGCGTATGCTACATGGGGGACGGTGCTGTTCGCCAAGGAGCCTTAAACGAAACCTTTAATATGGCGATGCTCTGGAAACTGCCAGTAATATTCGTAGTAGAAAACAACGGTTATGCTATGGGGACATCATTAGAACGTACCACAAACATGACCGACATTTATAAAATGGGATTAGCATACGACATGCCTTCTGCACCTGTAGACGGAATGGATGTAGTAGCGGTTCACAATGCCATGGATGAAGCCGTTATACGTGCAAGAAAAGGCGATGGACCTACGTTTTTAGAAATCAGAACTTACCGCTATAAAGGACACTCGATGTCTGACCCTGCAAAATACCGCACCAAAGAAGAATTGCAAGAATACCAAGGACGCGACCCATTGATTACCGTGAAAACTCAAATCCTTGAAAAGAAATATGCAGATCAAAAGTGGTTTGAAGAAGTAGAAGCAGATGTAAAAAAACAAGTTGAGGATTCAGTTAAATTTGCTGAAGAATCTCCTAATCCTGATGCTTCAGAGATTTACAATGATGTCTATGCTCAAAAGGATTATCCTTTTATAACAAATTAAAAACAAAATATTTTTCATACACTACAAATAAAACACATATGGCAGAAGTAGTTCGAATGCCTAAAATGAGCGATACCATGACTGAAGGTGTTATCGCCAAATGGCATAAAAAAGTTGGTGACAAAGTAAGTTCAGGAGATATAATCGCAGAAGTTGAAACCGACAAAGCGACAATGGACTTTGATTCTTACCAAGATGGAACACTTTTATACATTGGTCCAAAAGAAGGTGAAGCTGTACCTGTAAATGCAATTATTGCAGTTCTAGGTGAAGAAGGTGAAGACTTCGAAGCTCTTTTAAAAGAGGAAGAAGCAGAATCCGAAAAAGAAGAGACACCAAGCAGTGAAAAATCGACTTCAAAAGAAACTGAAGAAGATGATGGCGATGATGAAGACAGTGATGTAACTCCAGAATCTTTAGGTGTCACCATGATTACCATGCCTTTGTTAAGTGATACCATGACAGAGGGAGTAATTGCAGATTGGAATTTCAAAGTAGGCGACACAATCAAAAGCGACGACAGCATTGCTGACGTAGAAACCGATAAGGCCACAATGGAAGTTACTGCATACGCAGATGGAACCTTACTTTACATAGGCCTTGAAAAAGGAGAAGCTGCAAAAGTAAATGATATCATCGCAATAGTAGGTCCAGCAGGAACTGATATAACCCCTTTATTAAAGAAGAAAAAAGCCTCGAAACAAACCGAAGATAAATCTGCCGAAGCAAGTGCCCCTAAAGCGGAGGGAACAAAACCAGCTGAAGCCTCGGCGGAACAAGAATCCGTATCCGACGATTCAAGAGTTAAAGCCTCCCCATTAGCACGCAAAATGGCTAAAGAAAAGGGCATTGATCTAAATGAAGTAAAAGGATCAGCAGAAGGTGGTAGAATCATAAAAAGAGATATCGAATCCTTCACTCCTAGTGCAAAACCCGCTGCAAGTGCAGCCGCACCAAGTGCTTCAAAAGGCGCAGAAACAACCATCAGCATACCGCAGTTTATAGGAGAAGAAAAATATACAGAAAAGCCTGTTTCGCAAATGCGTAAAGTAATTGCTAAGCGACTATCTGAAAGTTTATTTACCGCCCCACACTTCTACCTAACGGTAAAAGTAGACATGGACAATGCAATCGCTGCTCGCGTTAAAATGAACGAAACTTCGCCTATCAAGCTGTCATTTAACGACATCGTTGTTAAAGCAGTAGCCGTAGCGTTGAAACAGCATCCTAACGTAAACAGCTCATGGAGAGGTGATACAATCAGATACAATGAGCATATAAACATCGGCGTAGCGATAGCCGTTGAAGATGGTCTTTTAGTACCTGTGGTTCGCTTCGCTGATGGTAAATCTCTCTCTCATATCTCTGCTGAAGTAAAAGATTTTGCACAACGTGCGAAAGCAAAAAAATTACAACCAGCAGATTGGGAAGGTTCTACTTTCACCGTTTCAAACTTAGGAATGTTTGGTATTGATCAATTCACAGCCATCATCAATACGCCAGATGCTTGTATTTTAGCTGTTGGAGGTATTCAGGAGGTTCCAGTAGTTAAAAATGGAGCCGTAGTTCCTGGAAACATCATGAAGCTTACCCTTAGCTGCGACCACCGCACGGTAGACGGAGCAACTGGAGCTGCATTCTTACAAACCTTAAAATCATTAATTGAAGAACCGGTTAGGTTGTTAATCTAATCAGCTTTGAACATAAAGAAGAGGCCGCATCATTAATAAAATGAGCGGCCTTTTTAAATTCCTATAACATTTTATAGAGTTCAATAACAGCCAAAAGTTGATTCATGAATAAAGTCAACATTAGAACCGCTTTAGCAACTGACGCTTTGTTGATAAGCGATCTGGCAATTAAAATTTGGTGGCAAGCTTATCCTTCTATTTTAAGTGAAGAGCAGATTAGCTTTATGTTGAAAGAGATGTACAACCCAGCGCTCCTAAGACGTCAAATCAACGAAGGAGTTCCTTTCCACATAGCCGAATTAAATACGAACCCATCTGGCTTTATTTCCGCAATGCCAAAAGAGAACCAAACCCATATTTATAGAATTGAAAAATTATATGTCTTAAAGGAAGCACAAGGTATGGGGCTAGGTAGAAAACTAATACTCCATGTCCAAGAATTGGCAAAAAACAACGGCTTTACTACTCTAGAGCTCAACGTAAACCGCAACAATCCTGCTACTAAGTTTTACGAAAAAGAAGGCTTCAAAACCGTCAAAGAAATAGATATCCCCTATCACCAATTTCTCCTCAATGATTATGTAATGCAAAAAAGCATTTAAGTCAAGAAAGAAAACAACTCTCATTAATTCAAATAACACTTCATTAATACCTCCTAATTTCATTGGCCAAACTGAACGATAACCGGCATTGATCAAAGTTAAGTTCCGCAAATTCTTGTGAAGACGACTTCTCGATTCCTTATGCTTTTAGCAGGTATCAAAATGGACGAGGATCGGGGCTAATTCGAGTTTCTCCTAAGGAACTCCGAACAAAGTCCGAGGAAGACCAGAGTATAAACCAAATTTGACTACACATTGGCAACGCAATTTTTAGAACAAATGTGCTGCTTTTTATGTTATTAATTACACAATTTTATTTTGTGGTTGACCGATAGGTTTATCTGATTAAATTCTTGTATGAACGTTCAATAGCCTGTTCCACTTCTTTTGAGAAGGGTCTAATTAACCTTATGTAACAGCTAAACTTTTCTCAGAAAGAAGTTGATTTTTCACTTCTAATTATTGGATTCAGCTTTAATCAAATTGTTGCATCTCGATGAGTTTGCGGTAAAGGCCGCCTTGTTCCATCAGCTGGTGGTGAGTACCATTTTGAACTATTCTTCCGGCATCAATCACGTAAATATGGTCGGCTTGCTGAATAGTACTTAGGCGATGAGCAATGACTAAGCTTGTTCGATTTTTCATTAAATTGTTGAGTGCGGACTGAACTTGCTTTTCTGATTCAGTATCTAAGGCTGAAGTAGCTTCATCAAGCAATAAGATCGGGGGATTTCTTAATATAGCGCGTGCAATGCAGATTCTTTGTTTCTGCCCTCCTGAAAGCTTTACGCCTCGATCACCGATATTGGTTTGATATCCATTTTCGGTTTCTAAAATAAAATCATGGGCGTTTGCAATTTTAGCGGCTGCTTCTACTTGCTCTTGGCTGGCTTCTATACCGAAAGAAATGTTATTAAATATAGTGTCATTAAAGAGGATGAGTTCTTGATTGACGGTGCCCATTAGCGATCTTAGGGAATTGATTTTAATATTTTTTATATTCTCACCATCGATTAACAATTCACCTGCCGTTGGATCAGCAAAGCGGGGCAGTAAATCCATTAATGTCGACTTACCACCACCTGAAGGTCCCACTAAAGCTATCATTTTCCCTTTTGGTATGGTTATGTTGATATCCGATAATACTTCTCGGTCTTCGTTATAAGAAAATCGAATATTCTTGAACTCAATGCTTTCATCAAAGGAATGAATTTCTTTAGCATCTAGCTTCTCTATTATAACTGGACGGTTATCAATAAGTTCTAAAACGCGTTCGCCGGCGGCAATTCCCGAGTTAATATTACTGAAAGAGTCCGTTAATGCTTTAGCGGGACGCATCACTTGTGAAAAAATAGCGATATAAGCGATGAATTTGGTAGCATCTAAAGCGGAGTCTTGATTGATCACTAAATTACCACCATAAAGTACAATGATCGTTACCATGATGACTCCAAGAAATTCGGATACGGGGGACCCTAACTGCTGGCGCCGAACCATCCGTCTTCCAATCTTTGAAAAGTGTTCGTTTTCGCCGTTAAAGCGACTTTTCATGAATTCTGTAGCATTGAAGGCTTTGATAATTTTGATGCCTGACAGAGATTCATCTAAAAAGCTTATCATGTTTCCATATACTTCCTGTGCCTCTGTTGCTTGCGCTTTCAATTTCTTCACAATCCTCGAGATAAAAAAAGCGGAAACTGGAATCACTAAGACAGCGAAAATAGTAAGCTTAACCGAAATGAAAAACAGCATCGCAAAATATGCAATAAGCTGTAAAGGCTCTTTAAATACAACCTGCAAGGTGCCTGTAACAGAGAATTGAACCACCTGGACATCGGATGCTATTTTGGAAATGATATCTCCTTTACGTTGGTTATTGAAATAGCCGACGTGCATATTCATAACGCTATTAAAAGCGGTTCTCCTTAAATTCAGAAGAGTATGGATTTTAAGATTTTCCATTATCCTTTGTGAAAGATATCTAAAAAGATTGCTAAAGAGGACGGAAAAAACTATGACTGTGCAAACTCTTTTCAACGCGCCAAAGGTACCAAACTTCAAAAAAGCTTGCTGGGCGTAATAATTAAAAAAACCTAATATATCGGTCCATTCCTCTGGTTTTGTAATGAGCTCGGCATTGGTGTCCGCGTTAAATAGAGTTGTCAACAAGGGGGCTAATAATGCAAGATTAAGCGTGCTAAAAAAGACCGTAAAAACAACGCATATAATATACGGAATCGCATATTTTTCTATTGGTTTCGCAAAGGATAATAATCGGAAATATGTATTCATAATTGGCAGCAGCAAAGATAACAAAACAAAAGTCTTAGAATATTTAAAATATGGACTTCCTTAAGCGCATTTTTCAAAAGAATTGAATAAAGGCTGTATAAATTTTTGAAATCCCATAAAAATATGCAGATCATTAGTAATTTAGCAGATTAAATTATTTTTTTGAATGAAAAATCAAATTGCAGACCGTTTAAAAAATACTGAAGAGTATTATTTCTCAAAAAAGTTACGAGAGATCGACCAAATGAACCTTCAGGGTAAACGGGTATTGAATTTGGGTATTGGCAGTCCGGATTTGCCTCCGCCTTCGGTTGTCGTGGAAGCTTTAGTTAAAGAAGCACAAATCCCTACTAATCACGGATACCAGAACTATAAAGGAATTTTACCTTTTAGGCAGGCAATTGCTGATTGGTATGGTCGACATTATGGTGTTTCTCTAAATCCAGAGACGGAGGTTTTACCTTTGATGGGTTCGAAAGAAGGGATTATGCATATTTGCATGACCTACTTACAAGAGGGAGATGAATGTTTGATTCCAAACCCAGGATACCCTAGCTATCAGTCTGCCGTTAGAATAAGCGGGGCAAAACCGTTATTTTACGAATTAAGTGAAGAAAGTAATTGGCTTCCTGATTTAGATCAATTAGAGATGCTAAACTTGGATAAAGTAAAAATGATGTGGATTAATTATCCACATATGCCAACCGGCGGCACGGCTTCAATTGATTTTTTTGAGAAGCTAATTGCGTTTGCAGAAAAAAATCAGATTCTAATTTGCCATGACAATCCTTACAGTTTCATTATGACAAAGAAACCGTTTAGCCTGTTGTCAATTCCTGGCGCCTTAGAAGTTGCTCTTGAGCTAAACTCTTTCAGCAAGACTTTTAATATGGCCGGTTGGCGTATGGGAATGTTGCTTGCTTCGGAAGAAAGAGTTTCGCAAATATTACGTTTTAAGAGTAACATGGATTCTGGTATGTTTCTTCCTTTACAGAAAGCCGCTATTAAAGCGTTATCTGTAGGTGAGGAATGGTATAAAAACCTGAATGAGATCTATAGAAAGCGTAGGGTAAAAGTTTTTGAACTTTTGGATCTATTTGGCTGTACCTATAATAAAAACCAGGTAGGCTTGTTTGTTTGGGCTTCTATCCCGGAACGCTATCCTGATGGGTATGCTTTAAGTGATGAAGTTTTACACTCGGCGCACGTATTTATCACCCCTGGAGGCATTTTTGGTTCTGCTGGAAATCGATATATTCGGATTAGTTTATGTAGTGATGAAGCCGTGCTGGATTTAGCACTTCAACGACAACGAGAGGCCAATCAAAATAAGATCATAGATTAAGGAAACACAACATAAAGTCGTCATGAGCTTGCAAAGTTCACTTAGCGAAATGAACATTAGTTACTCCTGATTGCTTTATCACATTTAAAAACAAAACATTCGGATGAAAATCACCATTATAGGGATTGGACTCATTGGGGGTTCATTGGCACTGAGTTTAAAAGAAAAAAACTTTGCAAGTAAAATTTTTGGGATTGATAAAAACGCAGACAACATTAAAAAAGCGCTTCAGTTAGGGTTAATCGATGAAGAAGTTGATTTGGATACTGCTATTAAGAAATCTCAACTTATCATACTAGCTATTCCTGTAGATGCCATCAAATTACTGCTACCCTCTATTTTAGAGAAGATAGATAAGCAGCATATTGTAGTGGAAATGGGTTCCACCAAGGAAGAAATATTGGAAGTAATCAACAGCCACAAAAACAGGGGAAGACTTGTTGCTGCTCACCCGATGGCTGGTACCGAATACTCTGGTCCAGAAGCGGCAGTTCCGGATCTTTTCCTAGACCGTACAATGGTTTTATGTGACGTAAAAAACAGCGATGATGATGCTTTAGAGCTCGTGGAATCGATGTGTGAAGTGTTAGACATGAAAATCATTTTCATGAATGCTAAAGAGCATGATTTACATACTGCATATGTTTCTCATATATCCCATATCACTTCTTTTGCTTTGGCATTGACTGTATTGGAGAAAGAAAAATCACAAGGGAGAATCTTTGAACTTGCAGCAGGGGGTTTTGAATCAACCGTTCGATTGGCGAAGAGTTCACCTGATATGTGGGTACCCATTTTCAAACAGAATCGCTCCAATGTTTTAGAAGTGCTAACCGAGCATATCAGACAGCTTCAAAATATGCACGATGTTCTTTCTAGTGAAGACTATGAGGCTTTCAAAAAGTTAATAAAGCGATCTAACAAAATAAGAAGAATTATTAAATAGCTTACATAAACGTTAATAGAACTTGATTCTTTTCTACTTTGGATCCTTTTTGAATTTCTATTGATTTAATGACTAGTTCACCAGAAGATTTGATAATATTCTCCATCTTCATGGCTTCAAGTGTTAATAGGTTATCGCCTTTATTGACCTGATCTCCAACCTCGACTGTTATATCTAAAACCAAGCCGGGCATCGGTGCTTTCAGCGTTACTTCATTTTTTTGGGAGGAAAAATTCATCCCCATTGTTTCCAGTAGCCTATCATACTTATCTTGGAAAGAAACCTCATATTCGTTTCCATTAATTTTGACTTTTACTTTTTTATCGTCGTTAGAATAGGAGATTAATTCGGCGGTATAACTCTTATTCTCATGCAAAATATGGAAAACATTTTCCTTAAGTTGCTTTAAATCAAAAACGAATTCATTATTGTCGATAAAGGTACTTTCCTCTTTCTCTTCAATATTGAAATGATGTTTTTCGTTTATTGTTAATTGATTCATGAATAAGATAGGGTTTAGATCAAGCTCATTATCGGATATTTTCTCCAATTTACACAAAGTATCGAAAAAAAATACTTTTCATTAACGGTTTAAGTAATTCACTTCAAAACATGCAGCTAATGCTGCTGTTTCTGTCCGCAATCGTGCTTCTCCTAAGCTTATTGGCTTGAAACCATATCGACGTGCGTCCTCCAGCTCTGCGGGGCTAAAATCGCCTTCTGGTCCTATTAAAATGATAGACCGGGAAGAAGTCGTTAATACGTCACTTAAGTAGGTTTTTTCACCACCCATACAGTGGGCAATAAACTTATTCTGTTGACCAACAGATTCAACGAATTTACTAAAAGGGGTCAAGTCGTTTAATTTAGGATGATAAGCCTTTAAGGATTGCTTCATTGCCGCTGTAATTCTTTTCGTTAGCCGCTCAATTTTCACATCCTTCCGTTCTGAGTGTTCACATAGAATGGGAGTGATTTCATCTATCCCTATTTCTGTCGCCTTTTCCAAAAACCACTCAAGACGTTCAATATTTTTGGTCGGCGCGATAGCGATATGTAAGTAGTTATTCCTCTTATTAAAATCGGAAACAACCGATAGAATCTTGATTAGGGTCCGCTTCGGATGCGGGTCTTCGATTTCTCCGTTAAACCAGCCACCTACACCGTTCACTAATACTACTTTATCTCCGGATCTTAGTCGTAAAACCTTAATACAATGCTTACTTTCATCTTCAGATAGAGTATAGCTATTGGTTGTAGGATGAAGATCGGGCGTATAAAAAAGATGCATGGCCTAAATGTGTTACCAAAACGATTAGAGTTCGTTGTCCTCGTCTTCTTGGTTGACAATTTCTATTTTTACGGATTCGATATTCTGCTCAGTTTTCTTCAAAATGGTAAAATCGTATCCATAAAAATGTTTCTTTTCACCCACATCTGGTATTTTGTCGAAGAGTTCGCTGACCAAGCCTGAAATGGTGTCGTAATCGGTACTTACCGGAAGCTCTAATGGCAAAAACTCATTTACGTCGTGTAAAGATGCGGAAGCATCCACTATAAATTCCGTTTCAGAAACTTGCTGAACAATTGGCTTTTCCTCGTCATATTCATCCTGGATTTCACCTACTAGCTCCTCCACGATGTCTTCAAGCGTAACGATTCCTGAAGTGCCGCCAAATTCATCTAATACGACTGCTATCTGGATACGCTTCAACTGGAACTCGCTCATCAAATCGTTAATCTTCTTGGTTTCTGGAATGAAATAGGGCTTTCGAATGATGTTTTTTAGCTCCAATTCCTTTTTATCGATTAAAAACGGCAATAAGTCTTTGGCATGAACCATCCCAACGATCTTATCAATACTACCGTCGTAAACCGGTACTCTTGAATAGCCTTCGCTGATGATTGTATGAAGAAGTTCTTCTTTAGGGCTGTCGACTTCAACGGCTGAGATCTTGGTTCGAGGCACCATTATATTTTTTACGATTCGCTCATTGAAATCAAATACATTTTTGATGAGCTCGTGTTCGAGCATATTTAGCGCTCCCGATTCCTTCCCTTGATCGAGTAAATATTGCAGCTCTTCAGAAGAGTGATGTGTGTCATTTAAATTGCCTCCAAAACCTAATAACCGGAGCAGGAAATTTGCAAAGCCGTTTAAAAGCCAAATTATGGGTCTAAAAATCACATAAAAAAACCGTAACGGAACGGAAATAAACATTGTTGTTCCAACCGGTTGTTGGATCGCAATCGATTTAGGGGCCAATTCCCCGAATACAATATGAAGGACCGTTATAATCGCAAAAGCGAGTACATGTCCCATATTGGTAGCAAAGGAGCTTGTTAGTTCGATATTGAACAAAGATAGGAAGTCGACTACAACTTTAGTCATAACTGCCTCTCCAACCCAACCTAAACCTAAAGAGGCTAGTGTAATTCCCAGTTGCGTCGCGGCTAAATAACCATCTAAATGAGAGGTTATATGTTTAGCCATTTTAGCTACGCTGCTTCCAGTCTTTGCTTGAATTTCTATTTGAGATGCTCGAACCTTGACGATCGCAAATTCCGCGGCCACAAAAAAGCCGTTTAAAAATACCAAAAAGAAAGTAAGAAAGATCTGGAAGCCCATGACTACTTGTTCTTGTTCACAAATGTATCTTGATAAAGCGTTATGCTTTCTTCGATAACTTTATAAGCGTAAGATTTATCAAGGAGCTGCTCAACTGTTACGTTCTTTTTCTCTAAGGCTTTATAGTCTTGGAAAAAACGAACGATCTCTTTCATGGTATGTGGGGGTAGTTCTGATAAATCATTTATGTAATTTACCGACATATCGTGGGTAGCGACAGCAATTATTTTATCGTCTTGCTCGCCGTTGTCAATCATATGCATGACACCAATCACGGTAGCCTCTACCATCGTCATAGGGTATACATCTGCTGAGCAGATAACCAGAATATCAAGAGGGTCATGATCATCACAATAAGTTTGTGGGATGAAACCGTAGTTTGCTGGATACATAACTGAAGAAAATAATACACGGTCGAGTTTCATTAGACCGCTTTCTTTATCGATTTCGTATTTCGCTTTCGATCCCTTAGGGATTTCTATAATGGCATTTACAGATTTTGGAAGATCGCTACCTGGAGAAATATCATGCCATGGATGATTAGCACTCATAAATTTATAATTGTTATTTTGTTTTTAATGTTTTTTAAACTTTGTTTTAATAAAAGCATAAATTATTGGACTTGTCGCCAAAACGATAAATCCGATCACTATATATTCAATATAATTAATAATCTGTGGGAATTCTCTTCCTAAGAAGTATCCTGCTAATGTAAGGGTCAATACCCAAATGAGGGCTCCGATAATATTATATAGCACGAACTTTTTGAAATCTACCTTCACAATCCCCGCAAATATTGGAGCAAAGGTACGTATAATTGGAAGGAATCTTCCCAAAACAATGGCTACGGCTCCGTATTTATGGTAAAACTCTTCCGCAACCACTACATATTTTTTCTTAAAAAGTAGTGAGTCCTCTCTTTTAAATAGCATGGGGCCAGCACGACGTCCAAAAATATAGCCCACAAAGTTTCCTAAAACCGCTGCAACGATAAGTCCAATACACAATATATAAATATTCGTGTCTAACATTCCGGATGCAACAAACAAGCCAGACAGAAAAAGTAAATAGTCGCCAGGTAGAAAGAATCCGAAGAAAAGACCGGTTTCAGCAAATACAATAAATAAAAGCAAATAGAAGCCTCCGGATTTTAAGAGAGCTTCGGCATCGATAAGAGTGGATAAAGAAGACCAGAATTCATTCATTTCTTGATATGCGAATATATAAAAAAAATCAAAAGGATTTTTATTTAATAATGTATTAGCTACTTAAATCTCAACAGGTTAAGCATTAGGTTATTTTGCAATACTTATATCAAGCCGGAAATCAATCCAGGATACACGCCGAAAAGTATCGTTAGAAGTGCTGCTAGCAATAGTACGATTTTATAATTTAAATTCAGCTGAATTTCTTCTCTCTCCCCACCACTGCGGAAATACATCGCGATAATCACTCTGAAATAGTAAAAAATTCCGATTGCTGCATTAATAACTGCCAACACCAACAACACCACGTGGTAATTGCTTAAAGCAGCGGAGAACATCATAAATTTACCGATGAACCCAAACGTTAGCGGGATACCCGCTAAGGACAACATGGCGATGGCTATGGATAAAGATAAAATTGGATTCTTTTTCGCTAGACCATTGAATGCTTCATATTGTTCACTGCCATAGGAGCGTTTAACAACTATAAAACCTCCAAAAGCAATTACCGTCGCTAATGAATAAGCAGCTACATAAATAAAGATTGAATTAGCAGAACTTGCACTCAAACTAATAATCGCAAATAGCATATAGCCCACATGGGAAACACTCGAATAGGTTAACATTCGCTTGAAGCTTTGCTGCATCATGGCGGTTATGTTTCCTATAAATAAAGTAAGTACCGAAATCACTAACAATATAGGAACCCAAAAATCCTGCACTGGCATAAAGCAGAACCAGAAAAGACGTAAAAAAGCAGCGATCGAGGCTATTTTCACGACCGTACTCATAAAAATAGTGATCAGCGTTGGCGAACCGTCGTATACATCAGGAACCCAAAAATGGAAAGGAGCGGCTCCTACTTTAAACGCCAGACCAATTATAAGAAATAAAATTCCGGTATAAAATAATGGAGAAATTGCAGTTTCTGAGTTTACTACATAGTCTTGAATTGCCTCTAAACTAAACGATGCAGTTGCACCGTAAAGCAATGCTATCCCGAACAACAGAAACCCGGTTGAAAAAGCGCCCATTAAAAAATATTTTAATGAGGCTTCATTTGAAGCAAAATCTCGCTTCCGAATTCCAGCGAGGATGTATAAGGCGACCGACATAATCTCTAATCCAATAAAAAGCATGGTTAGATTATAAAAAGATACTACTAGAACTGCGCCAGTCAAAGAAAACAATAGTAAAGAATAGTATTCTGCGATCTGATCGCTTATCGCTTTAAAGTAGTCTTTAGATAACATCAAAATGAATATGGTCAGAACGATCATTAAGACAGAGAAAGCAATAGAAAAATTATCAAACAGCACCATTCCACTAAACAAAGGAACTAGCTCGCTATTCCACTGATAGCATAGAAGCCCTGCTGCGGCTAATAGACCAATTATGGAAACAGGCATCAAGGCCTTTTTTGCTTTAAATAATCCCAAATATAAAACCAGGATTGCTAAAAGAGAAAGTGTAATAATTGCACTCATTGATTTTTTATATTAGTTCCGGTATACGATTCCCGAAATAAATTTATTTGATTTTAAAAGACACTTGATTTACTAATTCTGTTACTGCCGCTTCCGAAATATTCAATAATGGCTGCGGATATATACCTATTGCAATAACAAGAATGACAATGATTGCTAGCACTAAACGTTCGGAGCCTCTGATTTCAAGAAAGCTGGCTGTAAGTTCGTTTGTCTCGCCCAACATTGTTTTTTGATACATTCTTAATAAGTATACTGCTCCAAATATCAACGTAAGCCCTCCGAAAGCCGCAAACCAAATCCCTTTTGAGAAAATACCCACAAGTAATATGAACTCGCCGATGAATCCATTGGTCATGGGTAGCCCAATGGCTCCCATCACAATGATTAAAAAAGCGATTGCTAAAAGAGGAGCCGATTTAGCAATCCCGCCGAGCTCCCTTAAATCTCTTGTATTCGTTCTGCGCATGATGATATCGACAACGAAAAATAACCCGATGACGTTAATACCATGATTTATCATTTGGATGATGGCACCTTGCAATCCTTCTACACTCCAACTAAATATTCCTGCCGCTATTAAACCGACGTGAGCAATAGACGAATAGGCGATCAACCGTTTACTATCATTTTGTTGAAAGGCAATAATAGAAGCATAAACCACTCCAATAATGGCCAAGCTCAAGGCAAGGGTTCCATATTCATTGAAGGCTTGAGGAGCAATTGGGATTAGCCAACGTATTGCTCCATACGTTCCCATTTTTAACATAATTCCTGCTAAAAGCATGGTTCCAGCAGTGGGCGACACGGTATAGGTATCCGGCTGCCAAGTATGAAATGGAATAAGAGGCATTTTTATTGCAAATGCTAAAAAGAATGCCCAAAATACCCACCCTTGAGCATTAGAGTCTAAAGCCAGCTGATAAAAAGAACTTAGTTCGAAATTTTTCTCTGGAACCTGTAATTGTAGGTAAATGATTGCTATTAGCATCAATAAACTACCTAAGAAAGTATAGATGAAAAATTTAATCGTGATGGATATTCTATTTTCGCCCCCCCATAATGCGCAAATAAAATAGATGGGGATTAATGCCGCTTCCCAACCGACATAAAAAATAAAAGCATCCAAGGCTGTAAACACCAATAATAATCCAGCCTGCATAAACAGGACTAAGGCGTAAAAACTTCCTTTATAATCATAGCTGAACGCTGCCAAAATAATAAGCGGGATCAACCCATTTGTTAACAAAATCATGGGTAGACTAATGCCGTCAATTCCGACATGAAAGTTGATTCCCAAAGCGGGTAGCCATGCAAACTCTTGAACAAATTGCATCGACGCATCTGGAACAAAATTTACCAAAAACGGGACGGTATAGGCTAGTGATATAAGAGATAGCAATAAAGCCAATCGTTTAGCAGATTGGGCTTGCTTCACAAATGCAAGCATCAAGGCGCCAAGTAAAGGCAGTATCAAAAGTATTAGTAAGTTGTTCATTTATTTAAATCGTCCTATGTCTAAATTATATATAAACCATAAATAAAAATGGCGATAATCCCTATTACCATTAGGAAGATGTACATTCCGACATTTCCACCCTGCAATAAACGAATTCCCTTTCCTGATTGATTAAAGCCGTTAGCGATACCGTTTACAACGCTGTCGATGCCTTTCTTGTCCACAATACGATGAAAAAAGACAGCAAGGTAATCCAAGGGTTTTACGACTAAGGCGTCATAAATTTCATCCACATAGAATTTATGATATGAAAGTTTCTCAAAAATACCTTTGGGTTCTCTATCGTCCTTTGGCATAAGGGCTTTAGTCACATATGTGCGGTACGCCCAAATAGCCATGACAATGGCTGCTATCCCAGAAACTGACATCAGGACGTATTCAGTATTGTGATCTAAATGGAAAGAACCTGTAATGGCAACAGAATCCGCAAAAACAGGAGTTAAGAAATTAGCTAAACCGTAATTTCCACCTAGTGCCTCCGGAAGGTTAAGCATTCCGCCTATTACCGATAATACTGCGAGAACGATCAGCGGAATAGTCATTGACAAAGGCGATTCGTGGATGTGCTTTTCTTGTTCAAAGGTTCCTCTAAATTTTCCGTAAAAGGTAAGAAACAACATCCTGAACATATAAAACGCGGTGAACAAGGCTCCAATAAATCCGCCAACCCATAGTGCTTTATTATTTTCAAAAGCGTGGGCAAGTATTTCATCCTTGGAAAAGAAGCCGGATAAAGGAGGTATTCCTGCAATTGCAATTGTTCCAATTAGCATGGTTATAAACGTGATGGGTAGCTTCTTTTTCAAGCCACCCATAGAGCGCATATCTTGTTCATTGCTCATCGCATGAATTACTGAACCTGCGCCTAAGAATAAAAGGGCTTTGAAAAAGGCATGTGTAATAACGTGAAAAAATGCACCTGTAAAAGCTCCTACACCTAATCCCAAAAACATATATCCCAGTTGCGAAACAGTAGAATAGGCTAATACTTTCTTAATATCATTTTGTGTAATAGCGATTGCCGCTGCTAATATTGCGGTTGCTAAACCAACGATAGCCACCACTTGCAACGTAATAGGGGATAAAGTGAATAATATATTTGATCGAGCAATCATATAGATCCCAGCGGTTACCATCGTAGCCGCGTGAATCAATGCTGATACAGGGGTGGGTCCCGCCATCGCATCAGGCAACCAAGTGAACAACGGAATTTGTGCCGACTTTCCAGTTGCAGCAATAAACAGCAAGATAGATATTAATATGATGGTTGAATCTCCGATCGTCATTCCCGAGGCTTGAGAAAAAACAGATGAGAATTCAATGCTTCCAAAAGTCACAAAAATTAAGATTACCGCAAGTAAAAAGCCTAAGTCACCGATACGGTTCATTACAAAAGCTTTCTTACCAGCACTTGCGAAGGAGGAGTTCTTATACCAAAAACCTATCAAAAGATAGGAGCACAATCCTACGCCTTCCCAACCTATAAACATAACTAGGTAATTGGATCCCAGTACAAGGAGGAGCATAAAAAATATAAAAAGGTTAAGGAAAGAAAAGAACTTCCCAAATCCTTGATCTTGCTTCATGTATCCAATCGAGTAAATATGGATTAAAGCACCAATACCGGTGATGATCAATAGCATTATAGAGCTCAGCGGATCGATCAAGAAGGATAAACCGACATTTAATGATCCGACTTGAATCCAGTCAAAAATCGGGACGGTGAAACTGGCGACATCTCCAAGCTGACGTGCTTGATATACATCTGCAAAGACTGCGCAGCTTAATAAAAAAGAAAGGATAACGACGCCACTACCAAGTATCCCGATAAGCGAATGGGATAATTGATTTCTTCCGAGTCCGATAATCAAGAAGCCGATTAAAGGTAAGAGAGGAACTAACCAAATTAAGTCTATCATATTATATTGCAAATTGGCCTTTTGGCCGAAAAAATCTAAAAAATTACCACTTAAGCCTATTCAAGATATTGATATCTATTGAACGGGTATTTCGATAAACCATCATAATTATCGCTAAACCAACCGCAACTTCTGCCGCTGCTAAAGCAATAACAAAGAAAACAAATACCTGTCCAGCTGGATCTCCATGAAATACGGAAAAAACTACTAAAAGTAAATTCACTGAATTCAACATGAGTTCAATGGACATCATAATAACGATTACATTGCGGCGTGTTAACACACCGATAATACCAATGCCAAAAATAAGGCTACAAAAAATGATATAATGATTTAGAGGTACGCTCTGTATAGTCTCGAACATTTCTTATGCGTTTTTCGTGTCTTTTTTTGCTAATAAAACAGCACCAACCATGGCTGTCAACAATAATAAAGAGGAAATCTCGAAGGGTAGTAAAAAGTCGCTAAAGAGGACTTTCCCTAAGTTTCTTACAAGGCCTATTTCAGGGTCTATGATCTCTACAGGTGCAGATGGATCAAGTACCCTTAGTGATCCGGCTAGAGTAACTAGTAGACACATTCCGGCAATTACGCCCATTCCTTTAACCAATCCAGATTTTAACGGCTCCGTCTCTTTATTTAGATTCAACAGCATCAATACAAATAGGAAGAGAACCATTATTGCACCCATGTACACAATAAAGTTAACTACTGCTAAGAACTGGGCGTTCAAAAGAATATAATGAATGCTGATAGTAAAAAAAGTAACAACCAAATATAGAACACTGTGTACTGGATTCTTTGTCAGAATGGTCATTACTGAAAAGAATAGGGTAAGAAAAGCTACAAAATAAAAAATAGTCATTGGCTGTTATTTTGAAGGAAGGTTTTCCAAGTTAATAAAAGGTTTCTCTACTAGTTTATCCTTCCCATAAATAAAGTCTTTACGGAGTAACTCTGGTGGAACATGCGAGCCATCTAAATATATTGCTTCTTTTGGGCACGCTTCTTCACATAAGCCACAAAAGATACAACGCAGCATATTGATTTCATATACAGCAGCATATTTTTCTTCGCGATATAAATGCTCTTCCCCTTTTTGTCTTTCAGCAGAGATCATAGTAATGGCTTCTGCTGGACAAGAAAGTGCACACAATCCGCATGCAGTACACCGCTCTCTTCCTTCTTCATCACGTTTTAAAGAATGCATCCCTCTGAAGTTTTTTGAATAAGGGCGAATTTCTTCAGGATACTTAATGGTAGTATTCTTCATGAAAAAATGTCGTATGGTAATACCCATTCCTCTCAAAATAGCGGGAATATATATTCTCTCCCAGAAATTCATAGGTTTCTGGGGAAGTACTTTTTTTCTATTACTTAATGATTGCATTGTCAATTTTTCACCTCTTTAAAACACTGTATCTTTCAAAATGATTACGATTCCTGTAATTACGATATTTGCAATTGCCAAGGGTATTAAAATTTTCCATCCCAAATTCATCAATTGATCATAACGGAATCTTGGGAGCGTCCAGCGGATCCACATAAAGAAGAATATAAAAGCAAATATCTTGATAAAAAATACAATTACTCCAATAATCGTTATCCAATTTGCCGAAAGACCCAAACTATTCATAAACGGGAAATTATAGCCTCCAAAATAAAGTGAAGCCATAAGTGCTGATGAAACAAACATGTTTATGTATTCTGAGAACATAAACAATCCCAATTTCATAGATGAATATTCGGTATGGTAACCTCCAACTAATTCAGTTTCACACTCTGGCAAATCGAAAGGCACCCGGTTAGTTTCAGCAAAGGCACAAATTAGGAAAATCAAAAAGCCAATGGGTTGAACCCAAATATTCCAATCGAGAAAACCCGACTGTTGCACAACAATTTCTTTCATGGAAAGAGTTTGCGTAACCATCAACAGTGCTATAATCGATAATCCCATCGGTATTTCATAGCTGATACTTTGTGATCCAGCCCGAATTGCACCCATTAAAGAAAACTTATTGTTGGATGCCCAACCACCGAGCATAATGCCGTAAACTCCCAAGGCAATTACGCCGAATATATATAGAACGCCTACGTTTACGTCTGCAACCTGTAATTCAATAACACGTTCACCGATAATTAAAGGTTGTCCCCAAGGAATAACGGCACTACTTATACAAGCGGTGATAATAGCCAGTGTTGGGCCTAATACAAAAAGGGTCTTATGTGCACCGGCTGGAATAATTTCTTCTTTAAAAAAGAACTTCCCGCCATCAGCTAGGGGTTGCAAAATCCCGAAGGCTCCCGCTCTATCCGGGCCTGGACGGTCTTGCATAAATCCGGCAACTTTCCGTTCAGCTAATGTAGAGTACATTGCGATTACCAACGTAATAACAAAAACGATGATAACTAAAATGAACTTCTCAATAACAAATGCTAATTCCATATTTCAATGCTTTCCGCTGTTCTATTTTAACTTTTCAGTTCTTTCTAATTGTACTTTATTTCCTTCTTGCAATTTCAAATTCTCTTCGATTACCGGCGGGGGAGCTAGGGTTTCATAATGATTTGAGGCAATTACCGAGGTATTCTCTACTTGAGTAGGCCCCTCAATAATCCAATCGGAAGTTTCCTTCTTATCAAAACGACAAGTATTACAAATAAACTCCTTCACTTCGCCAAACTCATCTTTTCTTCCCGTAACGCGCAACACTTCTTCACCTTTGTACCATAATCGGACATTGCCACTACATGTAGGGCAATCACGATGCGCATCAACAGGTTTTGTATACCAGACCCTATTTTTAAATCGAAAAGTTTTATCTGTTAAAGCACCTACTGGACAAACATCAATCATATTTCCAGAGAAATCATTATCGATTGCTTTCGTGATATATGTTGATATTTCAGATACATCTCCACGGCCTAGAACACCGTGTACACGTTTATCAGTAAGTTGATCGGCGACCATTACGCAGCGATAACATAAAATACAACGTGTCATGTGCAGTTGAATTTTATCTCCAATATCTATCTTATCAAAAGTTCTGCGTTTATATTCGTAACGCGTCTCTTCCAAACCATGCTCATAACTCAAGTTTTGCAAATCGCACTCCCCAGCTTGATCGCAAATCGGACAATCTAAGGGATGGTTAATCAATAGAAACTCCACAACTCCTTTTCTCGCTTCAAGAACTTCTGGTGATGTAATATTCTGAACCTCCATCCCATCCATTACAGTTGTTCTGCAAGAAGCCACTAGTTTAGGCATCGGGCGAGGGTCTTTCTCGGAGCCTTTGCTAACTTTCACTAAACAAGTTCGGCACTTTCCACCACTTCCCTCTAAAGAAGTATAGTAACACATAGCAGGAGGAACAATATCTCCTCCAATCTGGCGTGCAGCGTTCATAATGGTTGTTCCCGGCTCTACTTCGACCGGAATACCATCTATGCTTATTTTAAATTTTGTCTCTTCAGCCATAACTTATCAATTCCACTCTATATTGGCAATGCTTAACCAGCTTGCGGACTAAGAACATCGGCATAATGCGCTAATCCGTAATTTCTTTCCTGTGATTCTATCGGATGATTAACATGCCATTCAAATTCATCTCTAAAATGTCTAATTGCACTTGCCACTGGCCATGCAGCAGCATCTCCTAATGGGCAAATGGTATTGCCTTCAATGTTCTTGGCTACATTAACTAATAAATCAATATCACTGTAGGAGCCTTGTCCATGTTCTAAACTGTATAATACCTTATCCATCCAGCCTGTACCTTCTCTACAAGGAGAACATTGCCCACAACTTTCATGATGGTAGAAGCGAGTAAAATTCCAAGTATTTCTTACGATACATTGATCTTCATCGAACGCGATGAACCCACCTGAACCCAACATTGTTCCTGTTTGGAAACCTCCCTCAGCCAATGATTCGTAACTCATCAATCGATCTTCACCTTTGGCAGTCTTCAGAATCAGGTTGGCTGGTAAAATTGGAACTGAAGAACCTCCGGCTACTACTGCTTTCAAGCGTTTACCATTTGGTATACCGCCGCAATATTCGTCAGAATAAATAAACTCCTCGACGGATAAACTCATGTCTATTTCATAGACTCCTCTATTCTTCAAATTTCCACCAGCTGAGATCAGTTTGGTACCCGTACTACGTCCGATACCGTATTTAGCATATTCTTCGCCTCCATCATTCACAATAGGAACAACGGCCGCGATAGACTCTACGTTGTTTACAACAGTCGGTCTACCGTACAATCCAGAAACAGCAGGAAAAGGAGGCTTAATTCTTGGGTTTCCTCTTTTACCTTCCAATGATTCCAATAGGGCTGTTTCTTCCCCACAAATATATGCACCCGCTCCTGGATGAACATAGAGTTCTAAATCATATCCAGAGTTCAGGATGTTCTTTCCTAGAAACCCAGCTGCTTTCGCTTCAGCGATTGCTTTTTCAAGGATCCTAATCTGCACCATCATTTCCCCTCTCACATAAATGTAAGAAGTGTTTGCACCGAGTGCAAAACTTGAAAGAATCATTCCCTCAATTAAGAGATGAGGAAGATGAGTCATCAAGTAACGATCCTTAAAGGTTCCGGGTTCCGACTCATCGGCGTTGCAAACTAAATGACGTGGAACGCCTTCTGGCTTTGCCAAAAAACTCCATTTCATTCCCGTAGGAAACCCTGCTCCCCCTCGGCCACGAAGACCAGAAGTTTTTACTTCTTCAAGTACACCTTCTGGACCTAGGGTCTTTATTGCTTTCTCAATAGAACGATACCCACCTGTTCTGCGGTAGACCTCAAAGGTCTCGATCCCGGGTTCATTTATATGTTCTAATAATAACTTACGAGCCATAATGCGTCTTCGTTATTTATTTTTCAATTCAGTAATTAACTTATCTATACTCTCTTCGGTAAGATTTTCGTAGTACTTGTATTCGGGCCCGATATGCAATACTGGACCAGTACCACATGCGGCCATACATTCTACACCTCGCCAACTAAAGAGTCCATCCTCCGTCACTTCTCCCTCTTTTACGCCCAGCTTCTTTTCGATATACTTCATTCTATCTTCGGCGCCCACTAAACAACAAGGACCCGTTCTACAAACCTCTAATACATATTTCCCTTGCGGACGCAAGAAGAACATCGTATAGAAAGTTGCAACCTCATATACCTCTATAGGCTCAATTTTCAGGTAAGCAGCTATTTTGTCCATAGAAGCTGCACTCATCCATCCCTCTTGGGCCTGCACTTCATGCATAATCGGCAGTAAAGCAGATTTATGCTTTCCTTCAGGATAGCGAGCAACAAGCTCATCAAATTTGGCGATCAGTTCAGGCGAAAAATCACCATTTTCAGTATTTCTTACACTAAGCATCTAATTCTCCAGCTATAACGTTTAAACTACTCATGTTTAGAATGGCATCAGAAAGAAGCATTCCTGCACTCATTGGAGCAAACATAGCATAATTAATAAAAGACGGTCTGCGGAAATGCAAACGATAAGGAGAACGTCCCCCATCATTTATCAAATAAAACCCTAATTCACCATTTGCACCTTCTACAGCATGATATACTTCCGACTTTGGAGTATCTATTTCTCCCATCACAATTTTAAAGTGATAGATAAGAGCCTCCATATTGTTATACACTTTCTCTTTTGGAGGAAGATAATATTCAGGCACATCCGCATGAAAAATACCTTTTGGTTCTTTTTCAATCTTATCTAAAGCCTGCTCAATAATGCGCATACTTTGTCGCATTTCTTCATTACGGACCATGTACCGATCATAAATATCCCCAGTGGTTCCTACTGGGATATCAAAGTCAAACTCTTCATAAGAAGAATAAGGCTCATTTGCACGTACATCATAATCCAACCCAGTCGCTCTAAGAATAGGGCCACTCCAGCTATAATCTAAAGCTGTTTGGGTGTCAACTGCTGCTACACCAGATGTACGTTCAATAAATATTCTATTTCTATTAAATAAATTCTCAAATTCATCTAAAACCGCAGGAAACCGTTTTATGAAAGCACGTGTTTTTGCGAAAGCAATCTCATTAAAATCACGTTCGAACCCGCCGATACGCCCAATGTTCGTAGTCAATCGAGATCCACAGATCTCTTCATAAATTTCATAGATGTTTTCACGCTCCTGCATTAAATATAAAAATCCAGAAAACGCTCCAGAATCTACACCCAAAATTCCATTACAAATAATATGATCGGTGATACGCGCCAATTCCATGATCATTACCCGCATGTAATCTACACGTTTAGGCATCTGGATATCCAATAACTTCTCAACTGTCATATGCCACCCCATATTATTAATAGGCGATGAACAATAGTTCATCCGGTCAGTAAGGGGTGTGATTTGATAAAATGGTCTATGCTCGGCAATTTTCTCAAAAGCACGATGGATATATCCGATAGTAGAAACGCCACTTACAATACGCTCGCCATCCATTTGAAGGATGTTCTGAAAAACGCCGTGTGTGGCAGGATGCGTTGGCCCTAAGTTTAGGGTTACCAATTCGTCCTGAGGATCGTTATCGGTAAAAACCGGTGTATTGGGTGTAATTCTTGTGATAAACTTGCTCATAATACTTTCTCTTATCGACCAAAGAAATAATCCTTCTTATCCACTCGGTTTGGATCTTCAAGAGGATATTCTTTACGCATGGGAAAAACCTCCATATCATCCATATTTAAAATTCTACTTAAGTCTGGATGCCCTAAAAAGTCAACTCCATAAAAATCATAGGTTTCTCTCTCCATCCAATTTGCACCTTTCCACAACACCGTAGCACTTGGAATCTTAGGCGATTCGCCATCGATATATACTTTTATACGAATGCGAATGTTATTGATAAAGCTATGTAAATGATAAACCACTGCGATGGAGAGGTCCAATTCAGGGTAATGGACAGCAGTAATGTCTGTCAGATAAATAAATTGAAGCTCTTCGTCTTTTTTTAAAAACTCTAATACCTCAATGATATGCTCACCATCGGTTTCTAAAGTCAATAAACCGTAAGGTTCGCTTGAATTATTCACAACTTCGCCAAATCGCTCTTTCAAGCGAGATAACACTATTGTATTTTCTATTTTAGCCATTGTTATGAATTCCGTACTGTTCTAATAACGCTTGATACTCAGGAGTGTTTCTCCGATTTAAAGACTCATCTTTTACAATTTCTTGCAAGCGCATGATACCATCTAAAATTGCTTCCGGACGTGGTGGACATCCAGGAACGTAAACATCTACGGGAATTATTTCGTCTATGCCTTGCAATACCGAATAGGTGTCAAAAATCCCACCACTAGATGCACAAGCACCGACAGCAATAACCCATCGAGGTTCCGCCATCTGAGTATAAACCTGCTTTAAAACGGGCGCCATCTTTTTGGCTATAGTACCCATTACCAGCAACATGTCAGATTGACGGGGAGAGAAACTTGGTCTTTCCGAACCAAAACGAGCCAGATCGTAATGCGAACCCATGGTAGCCATGAATTCGATCCCACAACAAGAAGTTGCGAATGGCAGTGGCCACAACGAATTAGCTCTCGCCAAACCAATAACTTTATCTAATGAAGTAGCAAAAAAACCTGATCCCTCAATTCCAGGAGGAGCTTCTGCTAATTTTATATCGCTCATAATAACTTTTCTTAAAGAACGTGAAATCTAAAAGTTCTTTTTAAGAATAAAGGAAGAACCTTTACATTTAACAGATCGAATTGGAAATCTTTTAATTATGTAGTTTAATCCCAATTTAATGCCTTCTTTTTTATTACATAAATAAATCCTAGTAATAACAAACCCATAAAGACAAACATCTCCAAAAGTCCTGCTAATCCAAATTCTCGGAAATTCACAGCCCATGGATACATAAAGACAACCTCAATATCGAAGATCACGAAAAGGATCGCTACCATAAAGTATTTAATAGAGAAAGGTTGTCTTGCATTGCCTATTACTTCAATTCCAGACTCAAACGACGAAAGCTTATTTGAATTTCGAATTTTTGGCCCAATCAGATGAGTAGCGATAATGGTTGTAATTCCAAAACCAGCAGCAACAATAAGTTGAAATAGAATAGGCAAATAATTCGCCGAAGTGTTGATAACTTCCGTTTCCATAACGTCTTTAATAATGGAATGAAATATTAATAATTGCAACAAAGGTACAGTTTTTTTTAAATAAAAAAGCGCCTAATGCTTAATGCATTAGGCGCTTTCGTCTTTGTTGCAAAAAAATTACTTTGCGGGCTCTAGATTCTCTAAAGCGTGTAAAGCATATTCATCAGCTGGATCTAAAAGCAATACCTCTTCAAAATGATTCCTAGCTTTTTCGTAGTTATTAACGCCTTCTCCGCCAACATTTCCGAGGTTAGCATAGTAAGCACCTAGTACGCTATGAGCTTCAATTAGGTAGCGTTTGTTATTAGTGACTGTTGCACCGCCTTTTTCGTTTACTACTTCAATGAATTTCTCGTAAGGAGCAACCATTAACCCTTGTGGATTTTCTGGATCTTCTAACATATACTCAGCCTTAGCTTCATATAAGTAAGCGGTTTCTGTAGTAGGAGCTAATTCTCCAACCCTCTTAAATGCTGCTGCAGATCTCCTCAATAAGTCCTTATCAGGTTTGATCTCATCATTCATATGAGTAACGTATGCAAAATAAAGTGCATAACCTAAATAGAAATGATCGTAAACAGAGTTCTTAGAAGACTCAACACTTGATCCTAAATCAAATATCTGAGCTGCTGCCTCGTACTGTTTTGCATTAAAAAACTTCATTCCAACTTCATTTAGATCTTCAGCAATAAGGCTATCCTTTTCAATTGCTTTTTTTAGATCTGAAACTCCCGTAGAGAATAGGTCTTGATTTATGGTGTTATTAACTGTATCAGTAGCCAAATCGATTTCCGTCATTCCTAAGAACAAGTAATCTTGTGCAATAACACGTTCTGGATCAACTGAAGAAATAAACTCTTTTAAAGCATTCTGACTTTCTTGAAGGTTCCCGTTTTCATAGGCAGCATAACCTAAATAGCGAAGAATCCTTTTATTCATAGCCGCGTCATTAGCCATTTCTCTTGCTTGTTCTTGCAAAGTTTTGTAATCTTTTGCTAAGATTAAAAAGTCGGCATAACGCATACGTGAATCAATAGAATAGTCTGTTAAGTCCATATATTTTTTATAATATTGAACTGCCATTTGGCGCTTTTCAGCTTGATCTTGTAAAGTGGTAGAACGTGTAGACCACTGGTAATAAGTCTCCGCTAATTCACGATAAGCAGGAGCAAAGTCTGGATGCTCTTCAGTCACCTTAATTAGGTCACTGACAGCCAAATCTTCAGCATATGCCTTCTTTTGAATTACCGCAAGTTGAACATTGGCGATTAATAACGAAGGATCTAAATTCCTAGCTTCGTTATATGCAATGTAAGCGTGGCTGTTATCACCATTACCCAAATAGGCATCACCTAAAGCTAAATGGATCTGCGGATCACTTGCATTTCTTTCCTTTGCCTTTTCTAAATTCTCTATTGCTTTTGCGTAATTAGGCTCTTTTGCATTTATATATCCTTCTCCGATATATAAATACTCCTCGTAGTCGCGTTTTTTAAGCTTAGCAGTAGCTTCAGAAAATAGACGCTCTGCAGTAGCAACATCACCTTCCAAAAGCGCTACTTCACCTAATCCCACTTTATTTAAATTATATTTTGCATCAGCGTCAACTCCATTTTGAAACACAACCTTTGCAGAATCCGGATTATCCGTCTCAAGATAAACCTGGCCTAAATAAAAATAATTATCACCCTTGGCTTTCGCTCCTTGCTTTTGTATCAAACCTGAGAGCATGGTTTTCGCTTTATCATATTGCTCGGCGTTTATGGCTACTTTGGCATCTTTTATACTTTGAGCAAAAGCACCAGACACAACGAAAGATAATGCTAAACCAATGTTTATCGCTTTTTTCGTAATTTTCATGTTTATTGAATTTATATTAATTTCTAATTATTAGTTCTCTTCTCGGAATACTGTCTGGCAATAAACCTGACTTTAAAATCAACCTCTGTCCGCGATCTCCAGCGAGGAAAGCAGAAAATCCTAAGCCTAAGCCATATGTTCCTTGGCAGTTTATTAAATACAAATCTCTTGCCAAAGGATATAAACCCAGTGCTAAATTCGATTGCGTGGGCTTATAAGCGTTCTCATCAGTAATCTCTAATTTTACCTTTAAAGCAATTAGTTCCTCGACCATAGGAGCCAACTCCATATTCGGTTGAGCAATCCAATTCACTCCGATAACTCCAATAGCAGTAGGTACATTAAAAACGTGCTCAATTACAGCCGCGTTAGACTTCAATGCATACACGCCCGAACTTGGCAAAGAATCAACATCTGCTAATTCTCTAAGATATCTAACAGTACTCGAGTTCGGATTGTCAAAAACCAAAGACTTGGATCCATTATAATTACCTTTCAATATTTGTATGATCTCTTCTACACTTATCACACTATCTGGATTACTCTTATGTGTAATTAAAGCAATTGCATCTGTAGCAAACTTCCTCGTTTTCGGAATGATGTTCTTCGATCTAAAAAACTCATCCTCCCTATCGGTCAGCTGCCTCGAAACTATAGCCACTCTAGCAGAATCTGATAACAACGAATGGAATACACTGTTTTCAGGAGCATTAATTAAAGTAATATCGACATTTTTATAACTACTTTCAAATACTGTCAGCTGATCCTCTATGATGGGTTCAAATGTCTCATCGACCAACATGGTGGTTCGACCTGTTACAACCGTTTCATTATCAACTGAAGGAGCAGAACTACACGAAATGCCAAATAACACAACAATTGCACCTAAAAATATATGTATCTTGCTAATATGTACGTTCATAATAAAGCTGGCTGATTCTTGTCGATTAACAATCTATCCTTCTTCTACCCTATTTTTCCAAAGCCTTCTAAATCGAATAAAGGAATATACAATTAAAAGTAAGCCAAAAAGTATTCTATAAGTAGGTGTTAAAGGGATTGGAAATTGCTTCCAAAAAATGATGGTAACTCCTAAAACGAAATATAGACCGAACATAAATAAGCCTATAATCGACAGAAATCGCTTTGTAGGCGATTTCTGTTTTCTTAAATAGCTTTTGTTCTTATCAAGCATCAATTATTGGTTAGCTAAGTTTAATACAATTGGCAATGTGTATTGAACTCGAACTGGTCTTCCATTCTGAATACCTGGCGTCCATTTTTTTGCTCTTTTCAAAACACGTACGGCTTCTTCACCAGTACCATATTTCAAATCTCGCAACACCTTAATATCTGTTAAAGAACCATCACGCTCAACAACAAATGTAAGAGTTACACGTCCACTCACACCCTGAGCTTCGGCTTGAGCTGGATATTGATAGGTATCTCCAACGTACTTTAAGAAACCGGCCAATCCTCCCGGTGGCTGAGGGGCAACTTCAACCGCCTCAAATATGTGGTTCTCACCAACAGACTCAGTCACTAATTGATCCTTTGGACCTTCACCAACGGGCAAATCAATTCTAATTTCAGCGGTGGGGTCTCCCTCAATAGTTTTAGGACCTGGGTCAGCTTTCCTTAGCTCTTCCACAGTTGGAGGCTCCTCGTCTTGAACTTTAGAGGCTTCCACGACAACCGGAGGCGGCATTCTCACTTGATCCACACGTGGTGGAGGTGGCTCTACCGGTGGAGGTGGAGGTGGAGTAGCTTCGTCGACAGGTGGTGGTTCAGAAAGAACCACTTCTGTTTCAATAAAGCGATCAGTTTCCACAACTTTATCCCCGTTACCAAGGAATTTCATTACTAAAGGCATACTAATTGCAGCTACAAAAAGTGCAACGCCAATAAATAACGCTTTAGTGGTCATGGCTGGACCTACCTTTCGCAGCACGTAAGCACCGTATGCTTTATTACGTCCAGCGAAAACGACATCTAGCCATTCTGTCTTAAATATATTTAATTTTGGGCTTAACATTTTCTTTTATTTATGTGGTGCTACTAATTATAGATCCCTTCACGAGTCAGAAGCTCTATTTCTGCAGAACCGATATCACCAATCATATACTGTTTTGCATCCACGATCTTCATTTCGTCTAAAATATCTACCAAATTCCTATAATTAGACTTTTCACTTGGTCGAATAATCACGATCAAACCCTTTTCTGGATCACCAGTTACCTGAGGAACTTTTTTCAATTGCTCAAGTAGTACTGGTCTGATTCCGTCTTTACCATAATCGGTTACTGTTGGCCCTTCAATTGGTGTATCCAACAGTCCCATGTAGTATTCGATTTTATTATCGCTACCCAGTAAGATGGTCATCGTTCTATTATCTGCTAACTCCAACATATCTTCCTGATCTTCCTTGTTTTTATCCGGCATCGCCACGTCCATGGCATGCGGTTTGGAAAGGGAAGTAGTAAGCATAAAGAATGTAATTAATAAGAAGGCTAAATCCACCATCGCGGTTAAATCGACGCGCCCGGCTTGTTTTTTACTTCTTACCTTTCCATCTTTTTTATCTTTAACATTTACTTCTGCTGCCATTATTCTGTTTTTTTAAAAAATTAATAATCTTCACTTCTCAAGTTGGTGAGCAGACTAAACTTATTGATCTTCTGATCTTGCAAAATGTCTATTACTTTTTTAATAGATGGATATCCTTCTTTCGCATCTCCTTTAATAGCAACTCTCATTTCTGCGTCGTTTACTTCTTTAGTTGCATAACGTGCAGCAAGAATCCATTCTGTCAGCTGATTATCCAAGGAGTCGGCGGGAATGCCTGTGTCTTGTATTCCAGAGCTCATTCTTTCAGCATTATCCATGTTTATCAATTGCTTTAGACGACTTACTGGAACTCCAAAACCTTCGATCAACGCAAAGCGCTGCTTTTCCTCTTCGGTAAAGCTTAGGTTATATTTCTCAGCAATTCGGTTAAGCATATTAATCCTAATCTGCTGCCCTCCTACACCAAAAAACAATTTACCATCTCCGCCGACTGTTATAATACCAATATTGGTATCAGGCACCTTCATCTGAACAGTAGAAGCCGGCGTATCAACCGGCAAAGGTTCTGGTTGCCGTGCTGTTGCTGTTAATATAAAGAAAGTCAACAAAAGAAATGAAACATCGCACATGGCGGTCATATCAATTAGTGTACTCTTCTTTTTAACTTTAAATTTTGCCATTGCAATCTTTTGTTAATTGTTCTTAATCCTATTCGTTTTACAATTAGATGCTTTTTTTCAGAGGATTCCATAAACCCCCTGAAAAAACATCTAACTATTTGTTATCTGTGCGTTGAAGCATATGTTTGGACAATTGAATATCCAGCCTCATCGATAGAATAGGTAAGTTTGTCAATTTTTGTAGTGAAGACGTTATACATAACTGTCGCTACTGCAGAAGTAGCAATACCAGTCGCTGTATTAATTAGGGCTTCAGAAATACCGTTTGCTAATTGGGCCTGGTCAGGAGCTCCACCGGTAGCTAAAGCAGCAAAGGCTTTAATCATACCTGTTACTGTACCTAATAAACCTACCAACGTACCAATAGAAACCAAGGTTGAGATAATAACCATGTTCTTCTCTAACATTGGCATCTCTAATGCCGTAGCCTCTTCAATTTCTTTCTGAATAGCAATAGTCGCTTTCTCAGAATCTACACGAGTATCCGCATCGGACTCTTTGTATTTTACTAAGCCCGCTTTTATGACGTTTGCAACAGATCCTTGTTGTTTATCACACTCTTTAATAGCAGTATCTAGATCACCTGAGTTTAATAATGATTGAACGCGAGTAACGAATGCATCCACATTTCCTTTTCCGGCTGCTTTACTAATTACAAAGTAACGCTCAAAAGAAAACACAATTGTCATTAAAAATAAACCTAATAATACCGGAACTACTAACCCCGCCTTATAAATCATTCCGAAATAGTTTCCTGGTAAAGGTTGACCAAGATCCGGGTCCCCCCCCTCAAAGTTTGTAGGGTTACCCATTACAAACTCCCATACAAGATAACCCACCACGAAACAGATTATTATTGCTAAGCTTGCAAAAATACTAGACCCTGAAGAGTTGCTCTCTTTTTTTGCTGTAACTGGTTTTGATGCATTTGCCATTTTTTTAATTTTTAGTTTTTAGTTTTATGATTATAGTTATTTAATATACTATTTACTTCCCTTTTTCTAAGAAGGGTTAAGCAAACTTAAGATTTTACATTTTAAAAACAAATAAAGTTTTACGTATTTATTTTGTTAGTTAAACATGTCAACGCAGCATCAATGTTTAAAAAATAATCTTCCAAATTGTCATTCTCATTGAACAATCTTTTACAAGTAAACTTATTATTTATTGGATATGCAAATATTAATATCAAAAAAAACAAAATAACTTTATTTTGTTTTGATAACGCTCTTTGTAGAAAAGGGACAAGTTTCCCCAAAAACGCTATCGTTGGCATTAACCGTGCTAACCTCCTGAAATTTTCGCTTTATATCCCTCTTTTAATAACAGTTCTAGAATCCGAGTTTTAAAATCTCCTTGGATAATAATAACCCCATCCTTAACAGAACCCCCGACCCCACATTTCTGCTTAATGAACTTTCCCAAGTTATCCAGTTCTACTTTATTACCTATAAAACCTGTTACAAGGGTGACGGACTTTCCCCCTCTTTGTTTTCTATCTAATAAAACACGTAAGTTTTGTTTGGATGGTGGCAGATTTTCTTCCTCATTAGTTTCTGCGTCTACATATTGATATTCATCATTAGTAGAATATACCACGCCATCAAAACGTTGCTTCTTTACCTTTGCCATTCCACTGCCAATTCTAATACAATTAAAAATACTGATTTGTAAATATAACAGGAAATTTCAATAGTTACGCACGGATACACTAATTATCATTCTATTAGTGTTTGACTTTAGCTGGCTCGCATATCACCTGAAGAGCTCTAGGTGAAACGTTAACTTCTAAATCCCTTTCTAAAAATTTAGGCTCACCATCAATATGCACTTCTTCAAGAATGGATCTTTTAATTTTTATACTCCTTCCCTGAATAATTTCCACATACTTCGTTTTATCTGCGGTTTTACTAAATAAATGATAAATCATCTTCGGCAAAATAAGAAGGTGAAAAGGTTTTACTATGCAAACATCTAATAAACCATCTTCTATCGATGCCTTTGGAGAAATATAGGCTTCATTACCATACTGAGGTGAATTAGCAATACTTATCATAAAAGCTTTCCTAAAATACAATTCCCCATCGATTGTGATTTCATAATCAATAGGCTTGTAATTTGAAATTTCATAAAGTATCGTTTGCATATATCCAAGTGGCCCTCGCAAATCTTTCTTAGCAAAGCGACTGCTAATTAACGCATCAAAGCCCATACCTGCCATATTAAAAAAGGGTAATCCATTAATATAACCAACATCTATTTCTTTAACAGTCATGTTGCTTATCAACGCTAAGGCAGCTTTCTCTTCTAATGGTATTTGCAGGGCTCGGGCTAGTCCATTTCCTGAACCTTTTGGAATAATACCTAATGGTGTTTTACTATTCAATAAAACCTTAGCAATCTCGTTTATGGTACCATCACCTCCGACAGCAACTATAAAATCGAATTTCTTTGCAAGGCCCTCTTTCGCCAACAATTCGGCGTGGTTTGGCTTTTTTGTAAAAACAAACTCAGGAGCAAAATGCTCTTCGCTCAAATGATCGCGAGCAAACTTTTCAAAGTTATACTTTTGCTTACCTCCAGAAATTGGATTAATAATAAATAAGATTCTCTTTTTAATCATAAACATTTCTGTCGCTTCATGCAAATCTAGCCATTAACTAGCTTGAATAAAAAGACCAAACCCTAAATTTGGTTTTTATCTCGTTCTTCAAGAGTTCTTCACAATTTTGTTCCCTTATATACCCAAGGAAATAACTTCCACCTAAGTAAGCCTATTATAAAGGAGTTATGGATCAATATTTAGGATAAATACTTTCAATAATTAAAAATAGTTGTACTTTTGCTTAACAATGTGGACTGATTTGCTGTACTTTTATGAAAGATACGAGATTGCAACCACGATAAAAAAGTGCTAAAACCTGCCCACAAAGTTCGTTTTATTCACTGTATCTCGATTTTTCATATTTGTAAATTTTCAGCATGTTAATCGCTTTAATACTTACATTTTTATAAAAATAGAACATATGTCTTATTTATTTACATCCGAATCTGTTTCAGAAGGGCATCCTGATAAAATTGCTGATCAAATTTCAGATGCTCTAGTTGACAATTTTTTAGCATGGGACTCAGAATCTCGAGTAGCTGTTGAGACTCTTGTTACTACTGGTCAAGTAGTATTAGCTGGGGAAGTAAAATCAAAAACATACTTAGATATTCCGAAGATCGCAAGAGGGGTCATCCAAAAAATTGGCTATACTAAATCAGACTATATGTTTGAGGCTAATTCGTGTGGCGTGCTATCGGCTATTCATGAGCAATCTGCAGATATCAATCAAGGAGTAAACCGCGAAAACAAAGAAGATCAAGGGGCTGGCGATCAAGGAATCATGTTCGGTTACGCAAATAATGAGACTGAGGACTATATGCCATTAGCGTTAGACCTATCACATAAGCTATTAATTGAACTTGCCGCATTACGGAGAGAAAATAAGGAAATTAACTATCTCCGCCCAGACGCAAAATCGCAAGTAACCATCGAGTATAATGATAATCATAAAGCGAAGAGAATTGATACAATCGTCATATCTACGCAGCATGACGATTTCGATACCGATGAAAAAATGCTCGAGACGATTAAAAATGATATCATCACTGTTTTAATCCCAAGACTAAAGAAAAAATTAAAGCCAGAGATTCAAGCTTTATTCAATGAAGATATCAAATATCATATCAATCCTACAGGTAAATTCGTCATTGGAGGTCCTCATGGCGATACAGGCTTGACTGGTAGAAAAATAATTGTAGACACATACGGTGGTAAAGGTGGGCACGGTGGTGGTGCTTTTTCGGGTAAGGATCCTTCAAAAGTGGATCGGTCTGGCGCTTATGCAGCAAGGCATATAGCAAAAAACCTCGTTGCCGCCGGTATTGCAGATGAGTTATTAGTCCAAGTATCCTATGCTATCGGAGTAAAGGATCCAATGGGAGTTTATGTAAATACCTATAATACCTCTAAGGTTGATTTTACCGATGCTCAAATTGCAAGTAAAATACAAGAGCTATTTGATTTAACTCCATATGGTATTGAAACGAAATTAGGACTTCGAAACCCTATTTATCAAGAAACCGCCGCTTATGGACACATGGGTCGTCAACCAAAAGTAGTCGAAAAACATTTTGAAAATACATTAGGAGAGAAGAAAAGCATAAAGGTTGAGCTCTTTACTTGGGAGAAACTAGATCATTTAGAAGAGGTAAAAGCTGCATTCGGAATTTAAATTATATTTATAACAAAGAGACTGTCTCCTAACTTGCTTCATGATGATCAGATCATGGTCAGAGCAATTAGGAGACAGTGCTTTTATATAGCAAATTCATTCTTCATTTATGAACACTTGGAAAATAAAAAAAATGTTGGGTTATGTTTTAAGCCCTTTACATTATATTGTTTTCGGTATCATTCTATTGATTTTCCATCCCATTCAGTGGATTTCCTTAAAACTGGGAGGATATTCGTACCATAAAAAGTCCGTAGATCTTTTAAACCTTTTCCTAGTCCTTACTTATTATATTTTGGGCGACACCGTAAAATTCATCAATCAGCAGACGTTACCCACTGAACGTCCAATTATTTTTATTTCAAATCATCAAAGTATGTATGATATTCCCCCTTTAATTTATTATCTGAGGAAACATCATGCAAAATTCATATCAAAGATCGAATTGACTCGTGGAATCCCAAGTATATCTTTTAATCTGAAATATGGTGGCGGTGCTAACATTAATCGAAAGGATAGCAAGCAGGCGATTATCGAAATTTCGAAATTAGCTCAAAAGATGAACCAAAATAATTGGTCGACTGTAATTTTTCCGGAAGGGACTCGCGCCAAATCGGCAAAATTAAAACCTTTCGCAGTAGGGGGGATTGCTACACTTTTAAAAAAGGTACCTCATGCACTTGTTGTTCCTATCGCCATCCATGATTCCTGGAAAATGGTTCAATATGGCAAGTTCCCCTTAAATACTTTTACGAAGATGACTTGGACGGTATTAACCCCCATTGAGCCCAAAGATAAAAGTATTGATCAAGTAGTAGCCGAAGCTGAGAACGCCATCCGAACAGCTTTAGAGCGACAGGACAGGCAAGTCTAATTCACCAATCTACCTTTCCAGTAATATTTACCGCTATTCCCAGCGATTCCTATATAAATAAGGTAGAACACATGGATAATGCTGAGAAAGGGGAGATATATCAATAAGCTTAGTCGTTTAAAAAAATGGCACATCGGCAACATAAAAAAGAACTCCACCCATAATTTTAGTGCGAAACAGGATACGGTCACAATCCAGTATTGTGGATATAGGATGGAGATAATCATGCTTGCCAATAAAAATACATTAAAAAGCCAAACGCCTATACCCAAAAATACGATTGATTTCCTCTTATAATGTGTGCTTTTTGATGCCCAACGTTTTCTCTGTAAAATAAAAGAGTTTAACGACTCTTTAGCTTCTGTATACACCACAGCTTCCTCTGCCTTACAAAACCCTATTTTATCAGGATATTTAGCAGCTACTTTGTGTAAAAACAGTTCGTCGTCTCCCGAAGCTAGGTCCTCAATTCCCTGAAACCCTTTAAGTTCCATAAAAACGTCTCTCTTATAGGCTAAATTTGCGCCATTACAAGTTGATGCTTGTTTATTTCCGATAGAGGCAGCACCAAGTCCAATTAAATAAAGAAACTCTAAGGTTTGAAGTTCCTCAAAAACATTCTTTTCTTTAAAATAAAGAACCGGACTCGAAATAAGGTAACAATCATTTTCTTTGTAGAATGAAACAATTGTACTTAACCAGTTTGATCCCATTTGGCAATCAGCGTCAGTCGCGACGATCAATTCGCCTGTTGAAATGCCAATAGCTTCAGTCAAAGCCTTCTTTTTGTAAGAGTTTAATACCTCAGATTCATTCAAACGTAAAAGCTTCACCCCTTGACTCTGATAAGAACGAATAATATCTGGTGTTGTGTCGCTTGAATGATCATCAACAATAATAATCTCCGTCAATTCCTTTGGATAGTTTTGGGCTAATATTGCTTCTATAGTTGCTCCAATATTCTTTTCTTCATTCCGCGCTGCTATTAATACACTCACTTTCGTAGTAAATGCACGTTTTTTAGGGAAAAATGGCTTCATCACGAGCCAACCTCTTAAAAGATAAAGTACAAGTAGAACGTACAGAAAAGAAAATAGATATGTTAATAAGCTAATCAGTATTGGTATCAAAGAATTTTATTTTTAAAGTGAAAAAAGATCCTATTATGGCTGGAACGATTAAATTGACAAACCAAATGCATGCCGCAATGGCCATTATTGCAATATTCATTTCAGTAAGGAACCCAAAGAAATAACTTGCTGTTAAACTTCGAACACCTACATCAAATAAATCTAATGAGGGTAGGGCCGATTGTACAAAAAACAAAATAAAAATCATCATTACCATTTCAAAAAACGGCAAATGAGGAACTAAGACTTGCATTAGTAAACAATATTGAGAAGTAAAAATAACATATCTGATCACTGAATATAAAAATATCCTTCTGAGTTCCCTTTGATCGTAACGAAGCAACAATTCAAAAAATCGCTTGTATTTTTTTAAGAAAGGTACCTTGATTAATAAATCATTGATTAAGCCAATCCTAAAATAGAGAATAATAAAAAAAAATGAATATAGGATGGTTAATAAAAGTACCCCAGCAAACCAAAGCCCTTGAATTTCTAGGTAGGTGAATACAAACCAACAAAACGCCCAAACACCCACGATATTTGTAATGACCATTTGCGAAATGGAGCCAATACCCATTCCTATCACACCGAAAATTCGTTTTTTGGGATTCAAGAATAAAACACGGCCTCCATATTCTCCAATTCTATTTGGTGTAAAAATTGCCCAAGCTAATCCTGAGAATACGGATTCAATAGCCTTGCTAAATGAAATGGGTTGGAATTGCAAGCATATATATTTCCATTTTAAGGCTTCCACTGTCCAATTCATTAACATTAACGCAAAAACTAACGTTAAGGAAGCAAAAATAACCTCATTAGAAATGGATGAAAGCAGAACTTTAAAATCTAATAACGCAGTATTTTTTGTTAACAAACGATAAGAGTACCAGAAAACCAGTAAAAAAATAATCGTCTTCAGAAGAATGCTTAAAACTTTTTTCGACTTTCGGTTCAAATTTCAGGGGTTATTAAATGCTTTTGTTTCTAATTCGGATGCACTTATCAAAATGCTAACCAATAAAACAAATACAAGACAAAGAAATAGAAAATTCTTGAAATTAACAGTAATATTGTAAGATGTTGCAAGTAAAGAGAGAAAGAATAATATTAGGAATCGATCCAGGAACAACGGTTTTAGGATATGGAATTCTAAAAGAGAGCGGCAAAGAAATTAGTTTAATTAGTTTGGGGATCATAAAACTTGGCCATTTATCTAATCAACCTTTAAAATTGCAGCAGATTTTCAAAAAGACAGAAGCACTTATCAAGGCCTATAAACCAGATTGCATGGCTTGTGAAGCTCCTTTTTATGGAAAGAACGTGCAAGTAATGCTTAAACTCGGCCGTGCACAGGGTGTAGCCATGGCAGCTGCTCTATCGAATGACATACCAATATTTGAATATGCCCCTAGAAAGATCAAGCAGTCGGTTACAGGCAATGGAAATGCTACCAAAGAACAGGTCTGTGCAATGCTAAAGAAGATATTAAAATTCGAAGAAAACCCTGAATTTCTAGATGCAACGGATGGACTGGCAGCTGCAGTTTGCCATTCATTCCAAGGGACAATTTCGGAAGGAAACACAGGCAATTACTCGGGCTGGGAGGCATTCGCTAAAACAAATTCGAATAGAATTAAGAGTTAAGCATTCGTTATTGGTTTTAAAGCTTCCCTAATTTTTTCCGAATCCTCAATAAACTCTTCGGAAGTCAATTTCAGTTTTTTTCTATTAAAATCCATATCGGAGACGTTATTAATAGGAATTAAATGAATGTGTGTGTGAGCTACTTCTAAACCGACAACTGCTACGCCAACTTTTTCACAAGGAAATGCTACTTTAATTCCTTGTGCTACAATCTTGGCAAACATCCATAACTCAATGTATTCGGGATCATCCATATCAAAGATATAGTCGACCTCATGCTTAGGAATAACCAATACATGCCCACGTGCTAGTGGACTTATATCTAAAAATGCCAAAAAATCGTTGGTTTCGGCAACTTTATATGCTGGAATCTCACCAGCAACGATTTTAGAAAATATTGTTGACATAACATATTTATTAAACAGTAAATATAAAAAAAGCGGCCTTAAAAAAGGCCGCTTAAATAAGTTTTTATATGACGACTATAAAACCGTCTTTTTGATCATCGAGATATTTCGAGAACTTCAAGCTCTATTTTGCCTGCGGGAACTTGTATTTCGGCAACATCACCTACTGACTTCCCTAATAAGCCTTGCGCGATGGGTGACTTTACAGAGATCTTCCCTGATTTCAGATCAGCTTCCGTTTCCGAAACCAACTGATAAGTCATCACTGCACCATTCTTTTTATTTTTTATCTTCACAATTGATAAAGCTAGTACTTTGGACACATCCAGCTTCGACTCATCGATCAAACGCGCATTTGCCAAAGCGTGTTCCAATTTGGATATCTTATCTTCATGATGCCCTTGTGCGTCTTTTGCAGCATCGTATTCAGCATTCTCAGATAAATCTCCTTTGTCTCTTGCCTCTGCAATTTGCTTTGAAATAAGCGACCTACCCTCCGTCTTAAGAAGATGTAGCTCCCTCTTTAATCTCTCCAGCCCTTCCTCGGTAAAATACGTTATATCTCCCATAATTTTTAGGTATTAAATTTATACAAAAAAGCGACAAGACCATATGCTATTAAAACACATGGTCTTGTCGTATTAAACGAAGATAAGAAAAATCTTATCTAAAAACCAATGATTATTCTGGAGTTGAAACAAATTTATAACCCATTCCCCTTATGGTAACTAAATATCTAGGCTTATCTGGGTTTTCTTCAATCTTCTTTCTTAAACGGACAATATGCATATCTAGGGTGCGGGTATTCACATTTGAAGTATATCCCCAAACCACCTCCATCAATTCTTCTCGCGATATCACTCGATCCAGGTTTTGAAGAAAATAAAGAAGTATACGATTCTCTAAAATTGTTAACTCAATTCTTTTCCCATCCTGTATTAGCATATGGGTACTCGGTTGGTGTTGGGTATTTCCGAAGCTTAAACTCTCTGCAGGCTGCGCAATAAAAAACTTAGCTTTGTTCTCAATCATCGCTACCAAAACATCCATGTTAAATGGTTTGGTAATATAATCTGATACGCCAAAACTGTAGGCATCAATTTTATCGATATCTTGAGACTTCGCCGTCATCATAATGATTAAATTCGTAAATCCAGCTTTCCTAACGTTTTCACACACCTCTGCACCCGATTTACCTGGCAACATCCAGTCTAATAAAACAATGTCTGGTTTTTGCTCGAGGATTAGCTTTTCTCCATCTTTTCCATTAGACGCTTGAATCACTTGATATTGGTGTGATTCTAAACGATGAACTACCAAGAAACGAAGGTTCTCATCATCCTCAATAATCGCAATTTTAATATTATTATTCTGCATAATCTTTTCTTTAATAAATTTAACTAATTAGGGAATTCATAAGGAAGTATAATGGTGAAGACGGAACCGACTCCCTTTCTACTTTCAACGCTTATGTCTCCATTCATCAGCTTTACTACCTCTTTACAAAAGGCTAGACCTAAACCTACACTTCCTTGCTGATTATATTCAGATTGAATTCTATAAAACTTCCTGAATACATTTTCTTTCTCGCTACTTTCTATTCCTATCCCTTTGTCCTCAAATTTAAAAATTATTTGTCGATTTTGTTTAAAAATAAAAATTCTCATGTATTTTCTGTCTTCAGTTGAATACCTATAGGCATTATCTATCAAGTTCTGAAAAACACTAGTCAACATGGTCGCGTCTGTTTTAAAAAAGCGAACATTTTCTATCTTAAAATTAATGTCAAAATCCGGATATTTTACTCGATATGAATTTACCATGCTTTCACAAAATTCGTTCAAGTCTATTTCTTCCAACTTTGGTTTTATAATATTGTTTTCAATTTGTGTAAATGAAAGCAAAGTATTTAATAAATTATTTAATTTGTCCGCTTCCTCATCCAATATTTTTCCATAAAAGTTCTTTTCCTTCTCGGTCAAACCTTTCGAATTGACGATATTGTTCCCTGCAATTTTAATAACACTAACTGGAGTTTTAAATTCATGTGAAAGGTTATTGACAAAGTCATACTGCAGTTTAAACATCCGCAAATTGGCCTTAAAATTTCGATAGATCAAATAAGCTATCGTTAGAAAAATAAAATAAATCATCAAAATTCCAAAGCCTATAGGCAGAAATCGCTTAATGACTTCATACTGGATAAAGTTGGAAGAGGAAGAGAAATAGATTTTATAATCTGACAAAGCAGCGGGAAGAGGTATTTCAGTATGTTTTACATGATCTTCTCTTTCTGAACTCTCGTAAAAAACAGGCTTAATTTCTACATGCTCGTAAAGTTGAGGTTGAGTATTAAATATCTTTAAGGCTTCCGGATTTATGAAATAAGTAATAACATCCTGCTGATAAACTGCATTCGCATCTCCATAGCCATTCATCATATTCTTAAACTGAATAACCTCCTCTCTTCTTGGAAGTGTCATGTAAGATAATTTCCCTGGCATTATCGAGTAAAAGTTTCTGAAAATCTCTTCATTGCTAATAGACCTCATGGTATCCGCCGATTCAACAAAACTGGCGAATTTGATAGCCATTTTATTGAAATCATCTTCTAAAAGAAGAGAATAGTTTGAATCTACACCTGCTTTATACAACAGATTAGAGCTGGCTGGAATATCTTTGCCAAATTGGTAAATCGCCTTTGGAGAAAGGAATAGATCCTGGGACTTAAATCCTTTATTTTTATAATGCTGGCTAATATCGATATCAAAAAAAACAAGCCTTTCCACAAAGGGAAACTTCGTATAAATATTTTTCGCATATTTGCTCGCGCTTGCAGAATCAAGAAAACCTTGATAGTATGACACTTCTGCAACTCCATTTTGCGTAAAATCATTATATGAAGCAATGCTTTTTTCTAAAGCACCTACCTTACCAGCTTCAAATTCATTATCTATAAATTTCTTCGTTAACGTATAGGCCAAAATTAAAGCCACTACAAAAAGCGTTGATAAAAGAATCAAAAGTGAAACAATTAGCCATTTGTTCTTACGAAGAGAAATCCGCATTATTTTAATATCAAATTAAGGCCTTAACAGAAACCTTTCAAAAAAAGATTCTAAGGCGCGGTAAAAATCTATTTTATTTTGATCCATTCGGAAAGTATTTCCTTCCTCTTCCTTCAACATATAAACTACATCGACATCATTATTCCTTAACTCTTTAACAAAAAGATTTGTTTCATTAACACTGTTCCGATTATCCAACCCCCCTTGTGCGATAAATAGCGGGATATCAATTTTGTCGGCATGAAAAATGGGCGAAAACGCTCTTAAATAATCACCGTCCGTCCTCGGGTTACCTACCATTTCATAAAACATTTCCATATACGGCGTAAAATATGGTGGAATCTCTTTCAAATAGGTATATAAATTCGTGATACCTGAGTAAGAAGCTGCACAAGCGTATAGATTAGAGTTAAAGCAGGCACCATGTAAGGCCGAATACCCGCCAAAATTAGAACCATAAATTCCAATCTTCTTGGGGTTCGCGATACCTTCGTTTATCAACCATTCAGTACCATCTCTTATATCTTCTTGAACTTTCTTTCCCCATTCTTTAAACCCAGAGGCCCAAAAAGCTTTTCCATATCCTGTTGATCCACGAAAGTTAGGCTGAAAAACTGCAAAACCACGAGACGCCAAAAACTGAACTTCCGCATTATAACCCCAAACAACTCTAGTGGAAGGACTAGAATGAGGAATTACGATAACCGGAAGATTTTCTTGTCTTCCTCTTTTAGGAAGAGTAAGGTATGCCTCTATTTTTGTTCCGTCTTTAGCCGAATAAGTAAATGCCTTTGTAGGCGACAAATCATCTGAGTTCAAAAATGCATTTACTTTCCCCAGCTCTCTAAGCTTATTTTCACTTAAATCATAAAAATAGTACGTTCCGGGATCTACGTCCGTATATGCTCGTATTAAAAACTTAGAAGACGAGTCATCCTTTCCTTCCAAATCAATAATATAACCTTTAAGCTCCTGACTAATGGCTTCATATACTTTCTCAATGTCCTTATTAAAAAAATGACGCTCCGGCTTCCAGGTATTAAAGCTGGCAAACTCCATGGTGCCATCTTTTTCAGAATAGCCTCCCTTTGCGATATCCACATCTTCATGGATAAATAATACTCTTTCTTCCTTACCTGTCTTTAAATTAATTTCGACCAAGGCTTTCTTATCTCTTCCTTGATTAGAAAGTGCAAATAAATGATTGCTATTTTCAGATGAAAATCCCAATGGCTGTACTGCAGTCCTAAAGTTATTTTTTATTATCGGCACAAAAGCATCATCTTCATCTTCTCTATATAAAATTGTTTCCGTATGCCCATTTGAGGCTACCGCTACTTTTATCTTTCCTTTCTCATCAGGCAACCACTCAATTATATTCCCGGGATTTTCCGCAACCATCTCCATTGTACAATTGATAATGTGAAGACGATATACATCAAAAACTGAAGAATCTCTAGAATTTAAACCGATAAGAAGCTCTCCGTTCTCATTAACCCGCAAGGGACCTACCCAACGCATTTTCACATCTGAGGGAGGGAGGACATACCTCACCGATAGTGCATCTTTATTCACTGCCATTAAACGCAAACTATCACCAGGAGGACGAGTTTTTAAAAAAACAACTTCATCATTATTGGCCCAAAATGAAAAGCGAATCCCAATATCTGTTTCACTTGTAATGCGCTCGACATTATTATTCTCCAAATCCATTACATACAAATTTTCAATATCCTGATATTTTTGAATGTATGATACAAACTTTCCGTCCGGTGAAAGTTGAAAATTGCTCCTTTCAGGTTTATTGAAAAAATCGTCTACGGGAATTTTCGCTTTATCGTTTACGCCGCACGAATAAAAAACAGAAATAACACTAAATAACAATATAGTAAAATGTAGACGCATATTATAAGAAATAAGAGATCCCCGATATTCCATATCATTTCGAAAAACCAATACGAAATTGCCTCTGTGAATTTAACAAAAAAACTGATGCTTTGTCATAGCCAATGGTAACAATTGAAATACAGCGATTACAACAAAAGAAGCAATAAAACCTTACATTTGTAAAATGATACTTTTTAATTTAACAATACTGGCTAACCAGGAAATTCATGAAGAACTAAAATCGTGGATTTTGAAAGAATTTTTACCTTCTATTACCGAAGAAAAGCTATTTGGTTCTCTGTCTCTTTTAAAATTACTCAATTCCCCCAACGAAGGAGTCACTTATGCCTTACAATTCAAAGCGACTGACGAAAATGTGATTAATAAATTCAGAGAACATCATTTACCCTTATTAGAGAACAAGGCTCAATTAGAATATGCAAATAAAATATACTTTTTCGAAAGTTTAATGGAATACCAGTCGATTTAATAGGCTCCCTAAAGATTATATGTCTTTTTTATACTTTGGGTCATACTTGATCTTGGGACTTAGATAATAAAGTAATATTAGGCGTGAATATCGAAAGTTGACGGGCGACAAGAAAAGTGTTACTGTTAAAATAACGCCTAAATATAGCCAGATCGACTCACTTCCCGAAAGCTTAAAAAGCAGCCAACCTGTAATGCCCCCTTCAGCGATAATCATGAAATAACTGATATACATCGCCCCGTAGAAGTACCCTGGTTCCAATTCAAAGAACAGTCCACAATGCGAGCAAATTTCATTCGTTCTCCGCTTTTTAATAGAATAGGTCGGCCCTGAGAACACCTTTCCAATTCTGCAGCGTGGGCATCGACAACCGATCAAGGCTCTTATTTTTTCCAATTTACCCATCAGGAAGAACTTCTAGATACAAGTAACAAATGGAATCGTTTTAAGATTTCAGAACGGGAGTCTTTTTACGATATTTTTTATACCAAATAATACCGATTACGATGACCGCCAAATAAGGCATAAAAAGTAAGAAAAGTATGCCGTCATTTAATCCAAAGCCTTGCGTGTTTCCATTTTCAGTTGCTGCCTGAGCCGTCAACGAACACATAGCACATTGTGCCTGAACCTTGGCGATAAATGAAATGCATAACACAACAACTGCAAAAAATGATTTTAAAATAAAACCCTTCATCTTATCTAAATTTATTTACCCATTATTCTCGAATGATCCCTAAAACGAATAATAAGGCGATACCATCAAATATACTAAAACGCCGCTAACCGTCACATACAACCAAATTGGGAACGTCCACCGCACCAATTTACGATGCTTTTCAACCTGCATTTTCATGCCCCTATAAAAACTCATTAACACTAATGGCAATACTATAGCGGCTAAAATAATATGTGTAATCAAAATAAAATAATAAACATATCGTATAAAACCAACTCCCCCAAATTTTGTTTCAACTCCCGCAGAATGAAATATCAAATATGATATTAAAAACAGGGAGGATAGTACAAGAGCTGTAACATTCAAAATTTTATGCACTTTAACATTCTTTTTCATAATAAAATAGAATGAAGCAATTAATAATACAGCACAGGTACCATTAATCATCGCATTGAGCCTAGGTAAAAACTGAACCCAAAGCGGCAAAACCTCATGATTGGGGAAAAGATTTACTATTTTAGCTTGCAAAACAATAATTACCAATAATACGATAGCGGAAATCGTCCACACCAATCTAAAAACACCTTTATCACTCATTAATATAATTTTTTATTTCTTATTTCTTCGGTCACCAACAGCTTAATCTCGTCAATCAGTTGGTCTATTTGTTTGGAATCGCTGCCAACATAATAACTCCGAATACGCTGTTTTGAATCCAAAAGCACTAAAGATGGGCTGATAATAAAAGCCCCGTGCTTTGTCGTATCGACCAAGGCATCGAGTAAAAAGCCTGATTTAGATATCTCCAACACTTTTCTATCTTCTCCGGTAAGGAACTGCCAGTGTGTATTTCCCTTATTAAACTGCTCAACATAGCCTTTTAATACCTCTGGAGTGTCAGTTGAGTCAACAGATATACTATAAAACTTGATGATGTCATTTTTGGAAAATATATGCGCCAAGCGGCTCATTTCATTATTCACTTGCAGACAAAAAGTATCGCATCCTGTATAAAAGAAATTTACTATAGAGATACTTTCGGTATCCATAGGGAAGTCAATCAACTCCCCATTCTCATTGAATAAAGAAAAGGGTGCTACATGATGGAATAAAGTATCTGGTATTTGGACGCCTCTTTTTGAGTGAAACGTGCCAGTCAACTCCTTTGGACCTAAAATTGGCAAGGATTGGTATCTGTTCTCAGCTTTTTGCTGAAGGAAATAAAACAGTAATCCTGGCATCACCAAAATGATTGCCAGGATTACTATTTTGTTATATTTATTATTCCTTTTGCTGTTTGTCATTAACTATTACGCCTCTTCAAAATTCGCTATTCAAAAAGATGTTCCATTAAATAACCTCCTTCAATGAACATTAAGATTATAAAATAAATCAGCAAAAGCATTGCAATCGAAATTAGAATGATGAAACCAGGGGTCTCGAATTTCAAGTGCATGAAATAAGCAATGATATAATACGCTTTTATTAGCGTTAAAATAATATAAATCGAAATCACGAAGGGGCCTTTTGCTATTATCCCGCCGTGTACAAATACTAGAGCAATGATAAATTCAAGAGCAGTAAGTCCTAAAAGGTAAAAAAACACTTTCCATATTCTCCGTGGAGTCATCCCTTCCTCTTGATGTAAAGCCGCCGTCGCTTGTTGATTTTCTGTAGCCATCTCTTTATTATTTTTTATATTATACTAAATAGAAAAATGTAAATACGAACACCCATACTAAATCCACAAAGTGCCAGTACAAACCAGCTTTCTCAATCATTAGATAAGTACCTCGCCTTTCGAACACATTACAAAGTGTCATAATAAGCACGATTATATTTACCAAGATCCCTATTGTAACGTGGAAACCGTGGAAACCAGTAATTGCAAAAAACGAACTGGAGAACATAATCGCCCCACGCTCTTGGACTCCCCTATATGAATCAGGAATATCACCGAACCAGAAGCCAGCGTGGTTTAAATGTGTCCACTCCAAAGCTTGGCAGCCTAAGAACGTTAAACCTCCAATAACTGTCCAAATCATCCATTTTACCACTTCCTTTTTAGAATTCCGATGCCCTGCCTCAACCGCTAGTACCATGGTGACGGAACTCATAATAAGTATAAACGTCATAATCCCCACAAATACCAAAGGAGCACCAGAATCGGTAATAAAGGGTATCGATTGAAAAACGATATCCGGATCAGGCCAAGTAGCTTGGGCTACACGTTGTGCTCCATAAACAAGTAAAAAACCTGTAAATGTAAAGGAGTCAGAAACCAAGAATAGCCAGATCATGATTTTACCATACTCTACTCCATATGGTGATCTTCCGCCGCTCCACTTCCCGGTTTTAATTTCATCTAATTTTGATACAGCTGTGCTCATTTATAAAAAATTTATTGGTTCAAAAGTAAGAAAACATATATATATATCCATAATATATCTAGAAAATGCCAAAATAAAGCAGCAAGTTCCATTCTGAAAATATTTCTCGCTTGCGTTAACTTACCTAGTTTATGCAATAAGACGATTAGCAAAACGATTACGCCTGCAATAATATGGGCTAAATGGAATCCTGTAAATACATAAATAAACGATTGAGACGCATTATAATTTACAAAGTAAACTCCTTGATCGATTAAAACGTTCCAAGCGTGAAACTGTGAAAAGAAAAATCCAATCCCTAGTAGAATAGTAACTAGTAAGAAAAGCTTTTGTTTTGCATAGTCACTTCGCTTTGCTGCGCGAAACGCCAAGTGCATGCTTATACTACTGATGACTATTAAAACGGTACTTAAAACAAACGCATTTGGCAAAATAACTTTAAGACCCTTGTCTATACCACTGGCTGTATAAACAATAAAACCACTGCTTAAAGACGCAAAAATCATAAAGGAGGCTATGATAAACAACCACAGCGCAAATTTCTTTGCTTTCAATTCGACCGTTACGTCACTACTATTATTAATATCTTCTGTTTTCATTAGAACAAGTTATTTTCAATTGTTAATGTGCAAACCTGAGTGCCGCTTCGGCAGACTCATGAGAGTTCACTATCCAATAAAATCAAACAGCAACATAAGCTGAATTAAGGGTAAATAAATAAAAGATGTAAACATAACTTTTTTTGCTGATGCTATATCCATCTTCACGTAAAGCTGCCAAGCATACCAAGCAAACAAAATACCACCCAAAAGAGAGACAGCCGCTAAATAATACCCTCCAAAACCCATTAAAGTGGGCAGTAAAACCACAGGAATCAATACGATCGCTGAGAGTAATACCATGAATGCACTAAATTTATCTCTCTTGGTTGTTGGTAACAATTTAAATCCAGCCTTCTTATAATCGTCATCTACCACCCAAGCAATTGACCAAAAATGTGGGAACTGCCAAACAAACTGAATTGTAAATAAAACAAGGGGAATCCAAGATATTATCGGCTGATCAAACGCAGCAAAGTACCCTATTAATGGGGGTAGTGCTCCAGGAAAAGCTCCCACAAAAACGGCTATTGGTCCCACCCGCTTGATAGGCGTATAAACGATAGCATATAGAATAATCGAGAAAACGGATAAAGCGCCAGTCAAAAGGTTCAATTGAAACAGCATAATGGTGCCAATCAACCCCATAAAAACACTTAATACCAAGGCTTGCCCAGTGTTCATCCTCCCAGATGGCAAAGGACGGTCAGCCGTGCGATCCATCAATTTATCTAAATCCTTTTCAATGATTTCGTTAAAACCATTAGCACATCCTGTCACTAAAAATCCACCTAATGTCAATATCAACCAATTGATCCAGTTGATATCACCTTGGACCTTACTGCCAACCAAGAATGCAATTGAAGCCGAAAACACAACAGTTAGCGTCAGACGCAACTTAACCAACTTCTTAAAATCACTTATAAAACTATTCCTTTCCACTCAGATATCAGATAATTGCTGGTTTCTTCAATAATAACGTTAAATAAAATTGAGACCCAAAGACTAAAGCACTCAATATTAAATGAACGGTTTGCATATATGCTGGCATTCCAAAATAAGCCAATATCAATCCACTAATCGTTTGTATTACCAAAAGTATAATGATCGCATTCACCACTTGGCTATGCTCACTAGATTTGGAAAAACGGGACCTAACCATAACGAATAACAACCCGTTTAAAATAATAGTGGCCAGTGCCAGTTCTCTATGCCATAAAAAACTATCTCCCAATTTCGCTATCCACAATTCTCTATGTAGACCTTTAAAATTAACAGAAATAACATCAATGCTCTCCCTGATGTCTGTACCAATAACAACCTGAATCAATGTTAGGATTACCATAGCGATCGCCAAAACCCTAATCCATAGAATACCAGAGCTTTTGTTCAACAACACGATTCTCTCAGAATATACTTTAGCATGGAAATAAGTATAAATACTAATGGCTAAAATAACCAAGGCCAATAGCATATGTACCGTAATCACCCAAGGGGTTAAGTTTGTTGATACTACTATAGAACCCATCCAGGCTTGAAAAAAAACCAGGAAAAGATTAAATAGACTAAGGTAAAAGATTCGTTTTTTATTATTTATAAAGGAGAACGATAAAACGAAGCTTGCTAACAAAAACAAACCCAGCACTGCCCCGGTAAGTCGATTTATATATTCAGTCCAAGTTTTAGCTGCATTAAATTCTTCATGCACTAAAATAGTTTCGTCATGCCTGATCTTATATGCCAATTCCCCGAAGCCCAGTTTTTCCAGCGTATTTGCAAAACGCTCATTTTTCTTTTCTCTGCCGTCTATATAATGCTGTTCATAATCGGCAGGCAATTGCGAGACATCGGTAGGCGGAATTAATCTATTGAAGCACTTTGGCCAATCTGGACACCCCATGCCTGAGCCGGTACTTCTGACAACGCCACCTGCCAGAATCACCAAAAAAATCATTATAATGGCGAGTTTATTCACCATTATAAATCTTTTTTCAGCAGATCGATACATTATATAATCTTTATACTCCGTTTTTAGTTTTCAACTTTGTCACTCATAGGGTTACTAGCTTCCCAATCCCTTTGAATTTGTTCTGCTTCAACATCCCCATCAAAATCATGTGGCAAATTAGAGCTCATTGTTTCTGAATGAGGTACAGTTTGTGGAATGAAATCTTGATCAGCACCCGGTTTACTGTAGTCATAAGGCCAGCGATAAACAGTTGGAAGCTCTCCAGGCCAGTTACCATGGATTCTCTCCACCGGAGTGGTCCACTCTAGCGTATTAGCGCCCCAAGGGTTTTGAGTAGCCACTTTACCATGTTTCATTGAATAAAAGAAGTTCCATAAGAAGGCCACTTGTGCCAAACCTGAAATAATGGCTGCCCAAGTAATAAATACGTTTACAGTAAGCCATTGTTCCATGAACTCGAAAGAGGTGAAAGCGTAGTAACGTCTTGGCACACCGTCAATCCCCATAAAGTGCATAGGAACGAATACGAAATAAGCGCCGATAAAGGTAAGCCAGAAATGCAAATATCCCAGACGGGTATCCATCTGTCTACCATACATTTTCGGATACCAATGATAAACACCTGCGATCATACCAAATATTGCGGCTGATCCCATTACTAAATGGAAATGCGCTACAACAAAATAGGTATCATGCACGGATATGTCTAAAGTTGCGTTTCCAACAAAAATACCGGTGATACCACCAGAAATGAAGAAAGAAACCATTCCAATTGCAAAGACCATCGCTGGTGTGAATCGAATATTTCCTCGCCATAGCGTTGCAATATAGTTAAACACCTTTACTGCAGATGGTACAGCGATGATTAGCGTGGTAATCATAAATACTCCACCTAAGAACGGATTCATACCCGTTACAAACATATGGTGACCCCAAACTAAAAATGAAAGTACAGCAATTCCCAATAGAGAATAAACCATCGCATGATACCCAAAAATAGGCTTTCTAGCGTTGGTAGCAATTACTTCGGAAACAATACCAAAGGCTGGTAAGATAACGATGTAAACCTCAGGGTGACCTAGGAACCAGAATAAGTGTTGAAATAGAATAGGGCTACCACCTTCGTTAGGAAGGATCTGTCCTTGTACAACAAGATCAGACAGGTAAAAACTCGTACCCATACTTCTATCGAAGAATAACAATACAACAGCCGATACTAGTACAGGGAATGCTAATAAACCTAGAACTGCAGTGAACAATAGAGCCCAAACAGTCAAAGGCATTTTCCACATATCCATCCCTTTTGTACGCATGTTCAAAATAGTACTGATATAATTTATACCAGCCATTACTTGAGAAGCGATAAAAAGAACCATACTCACTAACCATAAGGTCATTCCTGTTCCTGAACCACTTATTGCAGTGGGTAACGCTGACAAGGGCGGATACACCGTCCAACCAGACGAAGCCGGTCCACTTTGAACAAAGAAAGAGGCCAACATGATGATACAAGAAGTAAGGAAAAACCAGTAAGAAAGCATATTTACAAAAGGGGCAGCCATATCTCGTGCTCCAATTTGTAAAGGAATCAATAGGTTACTAAAGGTTCCACTCAAACCCGCTGTTAAAACAAAGAACACCATAATGGTTCCGTGTATAGTTACCAAAGCCAGAAAGAAATCGGGTTTGATTCTTCCACCTTCCGCCCACTTACCTAAGAAAACCTCCAAAATTGGAAACTCCTTCTCTGGCCAAGCCAATTGCAAACGAAAGAGAATGGATAAAAATAAAGCAATAAAAGCCATGATAATCCCTGTAACAAGGAATTGCTTTGCGATCATCTTATGATCTTGGCTAAAGACGTACTTCGTTATAAACGTTTCTTTATGATGTGCGTCTGGAGCGTTATTAAATTCTGCCGAAGGCAGAGTTGATATAGTTGCCATATGTCTTAAACCTCTTTTTAATTAATAATTACTGCCATTTTATCGCCCTCTTCTGCATCCTTCTGTTGGGCAGACTGAAATTCTCGTTTCATGTCCTCATCAAAGAAGTAGGATTGCTGGCTTAACCATTCCTTGTATTCTGCCTCACTCACCACTCTTACTGTTTTTTGCATATTATAATGCCCACTACCACAGATTTTAGAACAAAGTAGGATGAAATTATAATTTGGATTATCCAGTTTTGCTCGCATTTCTTCAGTCGTATACTTTGCTACGATTTGGAAGAATGTTGGCATACCAGGAACCGCATTCATTTGTACTCTAAACTCGGGAATATAAAAGGAGTGAAGAACATCCTTTGAATTGATCGTAAAGCGAACTTGCTTTCCTACAGGAATTACAATATCACCTGCCCGAACATCATCTAAAGCTGACTTATCGTTATAATCAATTCCTAACCCGTTTGTCGGCGTAACCAATTTATAGTTATGCTTACCAATCTGATTATCGCGCCCACCATATCTTACCGTCCAAGCAAACTGCTCACCTGTAACTTCAATTTGAATGGCATTTTTCTGAACATCAATTGGGATATTGGTAATCGATCTCCAAGTAAAGAACCCGAATAAAACCAAAATAGTCAATACAATAGCTGGGATAATGGTCCAGATTTTTTCTAATGTATTATTATGTGGATAAAAATAAGCTTTGCGTTTACTAGATCCTCTATACTGGAATGCAAAGCCAAAAAGCAAAATATGCGTAATCACTAATACGATAGTCGTTATGATTACTGTGATGATAAACATAACATCGATCGCTGCACCGTGCTCTGTCGCCGCTTCACGAAAACTTTGAGCTCCGTGGTTGGCATAGGACCAATAAATGCCATAAAGGAATACAAACAGTCCCACTAAAAAGAACCACCCCTGAGATTTGCCCCAAATTTCTTGTGATCTATCATAACCCTGCATTTGCCGGGTAATTCCATAGATATCCATTACCTTTCCGATAATACCTACAATGAAGCATACCAATAAAAAGAGTAATACATAAAAGAAAAAGTTTACATAAACTTGAGTGGGAATACCTTCCTCTTCTACAGTTGCTGCAGGGGTTGAACTTGCAGCTGTCTGAGCAGGCTCTACTTTAGTTTCCGTAGCTGCTTCAACAGAAGTACTTGTCGTAGTTTCACTTTCTAATTCAGTGGTCGTTGCTACAGTATCGGTATTAGCAGTATCCTGCGCAAATGATGTATTATGGAACAATAATGATAGTCCCAAGAACAAACCAAATGCTAGTCTAAAATTCAAAAATTGTTTTAATCTCATTTTAATAAAAGGGTTAATCTCTTTTTATTATTCTGTTCAAAAAATTAAATCTGGTGATGTAAACTTTCTTCTAAAAGAGGATGATTTTTTGGAGCTAAAGCCTGCTTACTTAATTTATTTAATACTAAATAAGCGAATAAGCCTACGAATCCAACTGCAACACCGATTTCTACTATACCAAACCCTCTATTTTCAGCAACGGTCCCTGGCATGATCATTAAATAATAATCTAACCAATGTCCAGCTAATAATATAATACAGACGGTACTTAAAAACTTCATATTTCTTACCCACGGCCTATTGACAAGCAAAAGAACTGGAACTACAAAGTTAATAACAATATTTAACCAAAACCAAGGTTTGTATTCAGGTTCCCATCTTTTATAAAAATAAACCGTTTCCTCGGGCAAGTTTGCATACCATATCAGCATAAACTGAGAAAACCACAAGTAGCACCAAAATATAGAGAAACCAAAAATAAGTTTTCCCATATCGTGCATATGATTTTCGTTTACCCAGTTCATATACCCAGCTTTCTTTAACTGAATCACTATTAAAGTGATTGCACAAAGCGCGGTTACATACATGGCCGCAAAATTATACCATCCGAACATCGTTGAAAACCAATGTGCTTCTAAAGACATAATCGTGTCAAAAATCCAGATTGGAGAAGTAAAACCGAAAACCACCAAGAATATCGCAGCTAGTTTAAAGCTCTTCTTATAATAACTCATTCCGCCCTGAAAGTCTTCCTTATAGGAATACTTCGCAAGTAAAAAGGCACAGATGCTATAACTCGCGATAAAAACAACTTCTCGAATCAAAAATCCAGGTGCGTTTAGGTAAACAGCCTTACCAGCAACAAGTGCATCATAGTTTGGGCTATTAGGATCTGTTAATCCTTCAGCATACCACTGATCATATAAATGCCCTGAGAACAAGCCTAGAGTACAAATCGTTAACAAAATTAAACTTGCGATTGGCAAGACACTAGCAAAAGCTTGAGGTACCCGGAGAAAGCCAGCCGACCAACCTGATTGAGATACAAGTTGTATTCCCAAGAACACTGCTCCTGCGGCGCAAATACAGGTAAAGTAATAAGACATTAACAATAGGTTAGCAAACGCACGATCACTACCGGTAACAATGAATCCGTAAGCAACAGCTATAACACCTATTAAAATAGCAATTAAACTCCAAGTTTTAGGTTTACCTGAAAATTCAAATTGTTCATTAAAATTATAAGTATGATGAGTTCCCATTTGATATTATCTATTTTTCCTATTGTTTTTGTAATTCATGAACATGCATTACCACTTTCCATCTATCTTCTGGTGAAAGTTGAGAAGCATGAGAGCCCATAATGTTTAATCCGTAATAAATAGTATGGTAGATTTTTCCGTCAGTTAAATCTTTCATCGAACCACCACGTGATGAATTTCCTGTTGAAAAAGATGGGGGAGGTGGAAATTTCTCCAACTTCACTATACTACCATCGCCGGTTCCAGACTCACCATGACAGGGCCCACAGAAACGGTTATACAAAATTGCTCCATCTTTTAAATTTTGCTCAGTGCGCTCCAAAGGATTGTATAGGTTGGCACTTGCTTCTTCGTATCCTTCAATTGTACTTGGATAATCAAAACGATCAAAACCGATCGGCGTAGTGCCTTCAGGGGGAACCTGCGCAGTAATCCCATTTGAGAAATTGGGATTAGGTTGATCGGGGTTATAGCCTATTGGATCATACATGTTTCGAGAAAACTCCCAACCCGTACTTTTTGTTTTTCCATCGCCACAAGCCGAAACTAAAGCTGAAAAGGCTACAGCTAAGCATACAGATCCTATTATTCTAATCTTATTCATAGCTAACATATTTTCTATCATTGTACAATACTTCTATTGCACCAGCGTCTTTTAAAAGGTTTTCAATTTTCTCGTGATCTGTGTTTATTTTCGCATCGATTGCTATGATAAAGCGATCATCTGTTGCTCTAAGATCCATAACTCTTGGTGCGCGACCAGGAAAGAAATGATTTCTATAAAAGAAAGTCGCTACCATCCCTAGAGCTGTAAGCAAAATCGTGATCTCAAATGTAACCGGAACAAATGCTGGAGCAGCAAAAGCAGGTTTTCCACCAATATTCATTGGCCAATCATACACCATCGTGTAATAAAGCAAGCTAGCACCCAAGGTCAAGCCTATACAGCCAAAAATAAACGCTACAGTAGGCAAACGGGATGGGGGAACACCCATTTTTGCTTCGATACCATGAATCGGCATAGGCGTATATACATCGTATATACTTATTTTATTCTCCTGCATTTTGTCAATGCCGTGCATCAACTCATCAGGATCTCCAAAACTTCCTAAAATATATTTTGTGTTGCTCATTTCTATTTTACTTCTATTTCGTCAATTTCTCTTTGGCTAACCGAATCGTACATCTCTAATGTTTCCTTAAAGTATTCTACATGAGATGAATCTTGGTTACCTTCTTTAACAAGTTTCTTCTTACCGGCCAAGCTTTCCGCTTTTAGAATCATTTTTACTTCTGCTATTGCTACAGGAGGTAATACCCTAACGAAAAGCAAAAACAGGGTAAAGAATACACCGATGGAACCAACAAAAATACCCACATCCACCCAAGTAGGATAGAACATCACCCAACTTGATGGCAAATAATCACGGTGCAATGAAGTTACAATAATTACGAAACGCTCAAACCACATCCCGATATTCACTACAATAGACAATACCCAGGAAATTTGAATACTGGTTCTAATTTTCTTAAACCAGAAAAGCTGAGGAGAAATTACGTTACACGTCATCATCGCCCAATATGCCCACCAATAAGGACCTGAAATCCGGTTGGTAAAAGCGTACATTTCATATTCAGAACCTGAATACCAAGCGATAAATAACTCGGTCAAATATGCAACCCCAACGATTGAACCTGTAACCAAGATCACAATGTTCATGGATTCAATATGAAACTTTGTAATGTAATGCTCTAGGTTCAATACTTTCCTCATCACAAGCAACAGCGTCTGCACCATCGCAAATCCTGAGAAAATCGCCCCAGCTACGAAATAAGGAGGGAAGATGGTAGTATGCCATCCAGGAATTACCGAAGTAGCAAAGTCCATGGATACAATTGTATGTACCGAAAGTACAAGAGGAGTAGCTAATCCGGCTAAAATCAAAGCAACGATTTCAAAACGCTGCCAAGTCTTTACCGATCCGTTCCAACCTAAAGATAAAATCGAGTAAATTCTTCTCATTAAGCCAGTTGCACGGTCACGTATAGTAGCGATATCTGGTAGTAAACCTACATACCAAAACACTAAAGAGACCGTAAAGTAAGTTGAGATTGCAAAAGCATCCCATACTAATGGCGAGTTAAAGTTTACCCAAAGAGAACCGAACTGATTAGGAATAGGGAAGATCCAATAAGCTAACCAAGGGCGACCCATGTGAGCAACAACATAAGTTGCCGCACAAAGAACGGCAAAAATAGTCATGGCTTCTGCCGATCGGTTAATAGAGTTTCTCCAGTTTTGTCGGAAAAGCAAGAGAACAGCAGAAATTAAGGTTCCAGCGTGGCCAATACCTACCCACCAAACGAAAGTGGTAATATCCCAAGCCCAGCCTACGGTTTTATTTAAACCCCAAGCACCAATTCCTGTCCAAAATGTATAACCTACACATACAACCCATAATAAAGCTCCTAATCCGGCAACGGTAAAACCGATCCACCAGGCTTTATTAGGCTTGTTTTCTACAGAAACAAGAATGTCGTCTGTAACCTTAGCGTAAGTAATATTTTCCCCTGTAACTAAGGGTTGTCTAATGATAGATTCGTTATGCGATGACATATTCTATTTATTTCAGATAATATTTATGGTTATGAGTTGAAAGTATTTCTTACTTTCGTCATATAACCAACTCCAGGTTGTACGTTCAATTCCTCTAATACATAATAAACGCGCTCGTTTTTCAATGCTTTCGATACTTCTGATTCAGGATCATTTGCATCTCCAAAGATGATAGCATTCGCTGGACATGCCGATTGGCAAGCCATTTTAATATCACCATCCTTTAATTTACGTTTATCAATTTTCGCTTCTAACTTACCAGTTTGAATACGTTGGATACACATCGAACATTTTTCCATTACACCACGAGAGCGTGACGTTACATCTGGATTTAATACTAACTGTGTGAATTCATTATTCAAATAATTATCGAAACGAGAATCATTCCAGTAATTAAACCAATTAAAACGACGAACTTTATAAGGGCAGTTGTTTGCACAATATCTTGTACCGAAACATCTGTTATATGCCATGTGATTTAAACCTTCGGAAGAGTGAACGGTAGCCAATACCGGACAAACAGTTTCACAAGGAGCGTGATCACAATGCTGACATAACATCGGTTGATGAATAACAGAAACATTTTCTAAATCATCTAAAGTTCCAATATGATCCTCTTCGCTTACTGCCTCTCCATTGCTTTCAAAGGTGTAATAACGGTCGATTCGGATCCAATGCATCTCACGACGACGACGAACCTCATCTCTTCCTACAACCGGAACGTTATTTTCAACACTACAAGCCACGATGCATGAACCACAACCTGTACATGCGTTTAGGTCAATAGCCATTACCCAGCTATGTCCTGGCTGCTCATACTTATTCCACAAATCATAAGTTTTGTGTTTTTCACCGTGGTTACCACTTCCGTGAGCAGGATCTTCTAAATAATTCGCGAAAGTAGTTTCACGGATTATATTACGTCCTTCAATGGTATGGTGAGTTTGCGTTTGCGCTAACTCATACGTTTCGCTTGTCTTATTTATGGTAGCTGACGTAGCATATTGCAAAGTACCATTCAAGAAGCTTGCAAATGGATAAGCATTCTTACCTACATTATCCCCCGCCTTTCCAGCCTTGCTGCGTCCGTAACCAACCGCAATTGAGATCGTGCCTTTTGCCTGACCAGGTTGAATTAATACAGGAAGCTTAATAGTATATCCATTCTCTCCTTTTACTTCGATCACACTGTTCTCACCTAAGCCTAAAGATTCAGCGAATTTCGGCTCTATCGCAGCATAGTTGTCCCAAGTTACCTTAGAAACAGGATCTGGTGTTTCTTGTAAATATGCGTTATTTGCATGCTTACCATCTCTAATAGCCGTACTTTGGTAAAGCTGTACCTCAATATCCTTAGCAAGGGCTGCACTATTTTTAGCAATTATACTAGCTGCCTCATTTATGTTTCCTGCAAAAGAGAAAGAAGTTGAACCCTCTCCTCCACGGTAAACGAACCCTTCCTGTAAAACATCATTCCATGACTTACCGTCAGTAAGAATATTATTAGTCCAGTAATTTTTAACGTAATCATGATAAGAAATCATGTTCCCCGCCCAGATCAAAATACTGTCTTCAAACTGACGAGTATTAAATACAGGGTTTATCGTAGGCTGAACAACTGTAAAGTATCCTTTTTGCGACTCCGCATCACCCCAAGATTCTAGATAATGATGGTTAGGAGCAATAATATTTACGAAAGCTGCGGTTTCATCTCTGCGATCTGCAAATGAAAGTTTGAACTTAATTTTGCCTAAGGCATCTTCGACAGCTTGTGAGTTAAAATACTCATAAATTGGATTGCTGTTCAAGAAGAAAGCAACGTCGATTTGTCCGCTATTCGCCTCTTCTAAGAATTGAGCAAATGCTGCATCATCCCCCTTATACCGATTAGAAGTATTCTCCAAATCAATAGTTGTTCCATAACTTCCTAAATGCGCGTTGATCGCGTTCACAATAGTCTGAACAGCAATATCATTTGAACCCGCTACAACAAGTGCACGTCCATTAGAATTTGATAATTCTTGTGCTACTAATTTTAAAGCGACTTCCGCTTTTGCATTACCACTTAACGCTCCTGGCAGACCAGCACCAGTCAATGCATTATAAAGTGAAATCAACAACGGACCTTCTTCAGAAGGTTTTACTGCAACTCGAACGTCTGCGTTCGTTCCTGTCATGCTTAACCCAGCCTCAAACTGAATATGGCGTGACATTTTTCCACCCTTCAAGGATGCATGATTTCTGTTTTTCATGTATTGCCCAGTGAATTCAACACCGTCAATCCATGTACTTAAAAAATCTGCACCCACACTAACGATGGTGTCGGCTAGGTCAAAACGATAATGCGGAATTGCCGCTTTACCAAAACTTTGTTCGTTTGCTTTTATGATACCCGCATAAGAAACGGCATCAACTTCAACTAACTTCGCTGTTGGGTATTTTGCGATAAACTCGCTAATTGCCGACAAAGCAGAAGGACTATTAATAGTAGAGGAAACTATACGAATCTGTTTTCCAGCCGCCGCAGCTGCTGAAAGTGCCGCACTAACCTGAGTGTCTACTTCAGACCAAGCGATCTCATCGCCATTTGCAGTTTGTGGACCTTTTAATTTTGACATATCGTACAAATCCAAAACAGAGGCTTGCGCGACCGCATTTGTACCATTATTGCCAAAAATAGCCTTAGTATTCGTTTCTATAAAGATAGGTCGTCCTTCACGGGTTTTAACCAAAATACTTTGCCCGTTAAAACTGGAAGCATAATAATTGGCAATCCCTGGAGTAACTTCTTCTGGCTTAATTAAATAAGGAACGGCTTTATGGACGGGAGTACGGCTACAAGCAGCAAGAGTCACTGCACCAACACCGAAACCTAAAGCTTTAAGAAAATCACGACGAGGGGTTTTTGACTTTAATCCCCCTTCGCTTAAAACGTCTTCAACCGGAATGGTCTCTGCAAACTCCGCCTTATTGTTTTGAACAAAAGCAGGAGTCTGTTGCAATTCTTCTAAACCTTTCCAGTATTTTTTGTTGCTATCCATTTAAGATATATATAAATAATACGTAATGACTACGTGTTTAAATTAATAGTGACACTTACCACACTCAAGTCCACCTAAAAGGGCTGGAGTTAACTTTTGACCTTCTTTCAATTGATCATGCGCAGCAATTAACTGATCATAATAGGCATTGTCTTTATAATCCACTTCCGTTTCTTTATGGCATTCAATACACCACTTCATGGTTAAAGGGGAATATTGGTATACCTCTTCCATTGTCTCAATCGGTCCATGGCATTTTTGACATTCAATACCCGCTACAACAACGTGTTGCGAGTGATTAAAATAAGCGAAATCTGGAAGATTATGAATACGAATCCATTCTATTGGTTTCTGATTATCACCATATTCACGAGTTGATGGATTGTAATCTAAAGCTTTATAGATTTTTGCGATCTCTGGAGAAATATCTCCGTTATATTTTTCTGTAGCTTGAACCGTGTTATGACAGTTCATACAAATGTTTAAAGAAGGAATGGAAGCGTTTTTTGAACTAGATGCTCCATAGTGACAATACTGACAATCAATCTGATTAATACCAGCGTGCAATTGATGGGAAAATTTAATAGGCTGAACCGGCTGATAGCCTTCATGAACACCTACATTCCATAATGTTTTCCAGCCCGCTGTACTCAAGAAAGCAACAAACAAAAGGACTACAAAAAAGACTAATTTCTTATTTTTCGAAAGTCTCTTAATGGTTTCAAGAGTTTTTTTTCCTCTTCCTTCCTGTTCTTCTTCTTCTCCTCTAGCAAGGATTAAATCTTGATTCTTTTCAACAACCTTCTCTAAAGTACGTATGACCCGATTAAGAACCAAAATGACTAAGAGCGCGATTATTAAAACTGCGATTAAGCCTAAAAGCATGAAGTTGCTGATGTCACTACTAGCACCTGCACCTGCTGCACCACCTTCTGCACCTGCTGCAGCGGGAGCGGCAGCTTCAGCTGTTTTCGCATCAACAAACGCGAAGATATTTGTGATGTTTTCGTCCGACAAAGTAGGAAACGGAGGCATCATCATCTTATTGTGAGCCTCAAAGAGCTTAACTGCTTCAGGATCGCCAGCCTGTACTAAGGCTTGTGAGTTTCGAACCCATTTAATCAGCCAGTCCATTTCAAAGCGATCAGTTGATCCTTTTAAGGCAGGCCCAATAAGGTCACGATCGATTGCGTGACAAGCCGTACAACTTTGTTTAAAAATAGACTCACCTTCCTTGATGTCTTGCGCATGAACAGATTGAACCGCGAAGCCAAAAACAGCAAACAACGTTAAGGCTCTGGTAACACGTCCAAAAATTAAAGAAATATTTCTCATTTTGAGAGTTTTATACAATTTATGTTTTGAGTAAATCGACAGCACAGCTGTTTATAAAAAAATAACTATTAGCAGAATTACAAAAGTATAACTAATTCACTTATCACTGACAAAATCATGACTGAATTTACTAATTTATAATTATTCTAAATAACCCATATTTCTATGTTTATTGTTTCAATACCCATGCAAAAATCAGGGGAACAACAATAGTTGCATCAGATTCAACGATAAATTTAGGAGTCTCAATGTCCAATTTTCCCCATGTTATTTTCTCATTCGGAACGGCTCCTGAATAAGATCCATAAGATGTAGTTGAATCCGAAATCTGACAGAAATAACTCCAAAAAGGAACGTTTTCCATTTCTAAATCTTGGTACAGCATCGGCACTACACAAATTGGAAAATCACCCGAAATGCCGCCACCTATTTGAAAGAAACCAACGCCTTTACCATCAGAATTTTTCATATACCAATCGGCAAGATAGCCCATATATTCAATCCCACTCTTCACGGTAGAGGCTTGTAACTCACCTTTAATCACATAGGAAGCGAAGATATTACCCATCGTAGAATCTTCCCATCCTGGAACGACAATTGGCAAATTCTTTTCAGCAGCAGCTATCATCCAAGAATTCTTTGGGTCAATTTCATAATATTGTTCTAATACACCACTATTAAGCATTTTATACATATATTCATGTGGGAAAAAACGCTCGCCTGCTGCTTCAGCATCTTTCCATATTTTTTGAATATGTTGTTGTAAACGGCGAAAAGCTTCTTCTTCTGGAATACAAGTATCGGTAACTCGGTTATAATGGTTCTGAAGTAAGTCCCATTCATCTTGCGGACTCAAATCTCGATAATGAGGAACTCTTTTATAATGAGAGTGCGCCACTAAATTCATTAAATCTTCTTCCAAGTTCGCGCCTGTACAAGAGATAATAGAAACTTTATCCTGACGAATCATTTCTGCTAGGGAAATTCCCAACTCAGCGGTGCTCATTGCTCCCGCCAAAGTAATCATCATCTTTCCCCCAGCATCAAGATGAGCTTCATAACCTTTTGCAGCATCTACTAAGGCCGCCGCATTAAAATGCAAATAATTTTTTTCAATAAATTGAGAAATTGGACCTCTTTCCATGATTGTATTTTAAGAATAATTTGTGAATCGCCAAAGTTAAAAAATTATACTTGCTAAACCCTATTCTTATCTTCATTTCCTCCATTGTTTATATATGAAAGCCTGTATTTCTCTTTTCATAACGAAAACTTATTGAAATTTGAATTTTATGAAACCAATTATATTAAACAAATTTGTATAAGTTTGCAGCAAAAGAAATGAGCAGTAGTCCTTATAAGAGCATTCTTATCCTTTTTGTTTTACTATTCGCAAAAAGCCCTGTATTTGCACAAAAGAAAATTTTAAAATCGAAATTCGTGCAAAGCCTTATTTCCAAGGATAAAGACAGTGTCAAAACAGCCAGCATTATTGCATTGCCGATACTGGCTTATTCACAAGAAACCGGATTGGAATATGGCCTCTTGGGAAGTTATATTTTTGTCGCCGACCGATCAGACAGCCTAATTCGTTCATCAAATATAGAGTTGATCACCTCTCTGACATCCAAGAGGCAATCCAACGTGAAATTGGCTTTAAACATTTGGTCTCCCAAAAACAAGTATCACTACGTCTCTCAAGTAAGCTATAGGAACTTCCCATTTAGCTTCTACGGCATTGGCGATCAAACATTGGCGGTTGACAAAAAACAACTTACTCAAAAACTTTTTCGGCTGAACGTTGAAGTTGAAAAGCTCCTCTCAAAAAATTACTATGCGGGAGTAAATTTAAGATTTGAAAACTTTGACTACACAAGCCAACGGGAGGAACCTTATAACCTAAATAATCTTTACGGAGGAAATGGAGGAAGAGTTTTAGCTTTAGGAGTCTCACAGGTTTACGATAGCAGAAACTCTAGCAACAACACTAAAAAAGGCTTTTATGGCCGTCTTAAATATGCTTATGCACCAAACTTCTGGGGAGAAGAGAACTATAACGGAAGCATTCTATCCCTCGACTTACGACAATTCGTCCCGCTCAGTAATAAATTTACTCTAGGATTCAATAGCATCTATCAGGCAACAATTGGGAAGAAGGTACCGTTCTACCTGCTACCTCAACTAGGAAATGATGAAATGATGCGAGGATATTATCAGGGACGATTCAGAGATAAAAAACTATTCACCGTACAAAGTGAGCTACGCTATAGAGTGCATGAAAGAATCGGAATTGCACTCTTCGGATCCGCAGGAACTGTATACCCTAAAAATATCGACATTTCCCGTTTGAAATTCTCTTATGGCTCGGGAGTACATTACTTTTTTAATCTTGAACACGATGCCAGTATTCGGATGGACTATGCAATTGGCGAAAGAACGAAAGGTGAAGCTAGACAAAGTGGGTTTTATTTATCCTTAGGACAAGCTTTCTAGCTTCCATATCTTTCAAGCTAGTACTCTTACCGAAACCTAATTTTAAAATCTTCTTTGGCTTGATCTTTTTTGAAAAACACCAAGCCAATATAAAACAAATCAACTGTCACGGTCACCTGGGGATGATTTTTTATTTCCGTCCAAGCTTCCTTCATTCCTTGACTCCAATATATATCATCAAAAATTAAACTGGTTTCGTCGTGCACTTTATCCAAACACAAGTAGAAATACGCTAATGTTGCCTCTTTACGATGATTTCCATCTATAAATAGAAAATCAATTCTTTCCTGCTTCTGTATAATTTGAGGAAGAATCAAATCAAAATTTCCAACCTTTAAATCGATGTTAGATAAGTTAAACTTATCAAAGTTCTCTTGCGCTACACCCGCAGTTTCCGCACAGCCTTCCACAGTAATTACTTGAGCAGAAGGCAATGCCTTTGCCAAATAGCAAGTGGTTATTCCTAAACACGTTCCGAGTTCAATAACAGTTTTTGGTCTTGAAAAAGCCGCAAGGCGAGTAATTAACTTTGCGACCCGCGGCGGCTTAAGTGAATGCCTAGCAATATTTCCAACACTTTTTTCCGGCTGCTTATTTAACATGGACCCTGCTCCCAAATCGGTAAGCTTCAGTATTCGCTTATCTCGTTTTAGAGACCTCCGCAACGCTTCAATTTCGATCTCATATTCTTTAGGGGGATAATCATAAATCACTTCATCAACTAACTGATAAACGAAAGGAGAATGAACGCCGTGTCGTGTTTTTGACGTTAAGTAATGAGAGACGTAGTCCACGAAAAAACGGTAATTGGCCATTCGGCAAAGATAAGTCTTCTAGCGAAGGTTTGAAGGAAAGGGTACTATAATCTCAAAAAAAATTATTATTTTGCTAAAACCAACAAAACAAAATCCAGCTTTTACAAGAAAACGGAAATAGTTAAAGCTTGAACGACTAAAGAAACAATATTAGCATAATTGCTCCTAAATGATATATAAATGAAATCATCATGAGTTCACCAAACTCACAATCGGGTGCAACGGGCTCATTAGTTCAAATAAAAACGAACATTAATTAATAAACCGTGATGAGTAATCACTCATGATAGCTTCATCACGTTAAACCGAGTGTAATGAGCTCATTAATGCAAATCATTATAAACACTGATTAATAAAAATAAATAATTCTGATGAAACCATCATGAGCATTAACAAATTACTCACAAACCGCGAAAAACATACAGCTCATGATAGCTTCATTACCATTTAAAAAAAATATTCCAATGAAAAATAAAGAAGTAGAGGCATTAATTCGCCTATTGGATGATCGCGATGAAGAAATTTTTCAGCATATTGAAAATAAACTATACTCCTTCGGAGAAGAAATCATTGAACCATTAGAGGAAGCCTGGGAGAAGTCATTTGATAGTTTATTACAGGAACGAATTGAAAATCTAATCCACAAAATACAATTCAATGCCGTTTTAAACGATTTAGAATTATGGCGCCATAGCGGATCCTTTGATTTACTCCAGGGTCTACTTATCGTTAATAGATATCAATATCCAGATGTTGATGAACAAAAAATCATAAATAAAGTAGAAGAAATAAAAAGAGAGGTTTGGATGCAAATGATTTACAAAATGCATCCAGTAGAAAAAGTACGACTCTTAAACAATGTATTTTTTAATACGTTTGGCTTCACAGGAAACATCAAACGATATAATGATCCTCAAAATTATTTTCTCAGTCAAGTATTAGAAACTAAAAAGGGGAGTCCGATTCTATTGGCTAGCATTTATAGTATCGTTGCACAAAAGCTCGATATGCCGATTTATGGGGTCAACCTTCCAAGGCATTTTATATTGGCCTATACGGATGACTACAATACCAATACCGAAGAAAATGAGATCTTATTTTATATTAATCCATTTAATAAAGGACAAATATTTGGCAAACATGATGTCATATCGTTTCTCAAACAGCTAAATCTACCGCCCAATCCAGCATTCTTCACCCCTTGTACAAACGTGGAGATTGTCGCCCGAGTCATTCGAAACCTCATCAACTCATTTGAAGAGAACGCACTAGACGATAAAGTTAGAGAGCTAAATAAAATGATTGATCTACTATAGGCGCGAAAGCTTGATTACTATTTAAGAAACTTATCGAGCATCAAGATATATGGAAGCTGGAAACAGGGGCAAAGCAAATGCGGTCTGAGGGGCAACATTACCACGGTCGGATAGACTAAACCGAAGAATCGATTTTGTACTTTCGGCTCGATCTGCGACGTATAAAAACATTTTGTCATCGCGATCATCAATGGCCACATCAATCGGTTGACTAATACGGGTTAATGCTCCACTAAGTGCTTCATCTGCAGGAACAGTCAAGTTTTGGGTAAAAGCTTCCCTGGCATTTTCAATAAAGTAAACCTTTGATGTTACTGCATCAGACACTACTAACAAGTTTAATTTATGAGAATAGGCAATTCCACGCAAATCAGATGCCCCTGTCACGGTAATTTTCTTTGTCAAACTCACAATCCCACTATCAATTTTTGTCGGATTTTCGAGAAGACCAATTTCGTTGATCCCATCTGAAGTACGAAGCACAACCATGATGCTATCATTATCGAGAACCAATCCTCGTGGTTGCGCACTTAATTGAAAACGTTTTATGGGTCCATTTCTCAATACTCCATTCAGTTGAGCAGCCCTTTGATAAACATGAATGCTGTTCGTTAAATTATTGGCAACGTATAAATTTGTTGAAACCGCGTCGTATGCCAAATCCGGCTGTGCTGTCAACGTGCTATCCCTAAAAGTCGTACCCGATCCCAAAACCCCAGCGACACTTACTGAAAAAGTTTTTATTGAAAAATTTTGCACACTTCCTTGAAAGACACGTTTTGCTGTTGGACTGAAAAATATCCCCGAACCCTCAACTACTTGAGAGTTAAAATAATTTGGCTGTGCCAATGACGCAGAATCCGCAGGATCAAAAACTGTAATATTATTAAAAGGGGTCGCGAGATCATCGGTTTGGACATCTGAGAAAGAAACATAAAGCCGAGATATTCGAGTAGGTGGTAAAATCGGCTCGTCATCATTCTTTTTACAAGCGATTATACTTGTAGCAAGTAAGAGTAGACTCAAAAAATAAACTGCATTCGCTTTCGTTGACATAATTGTTTTATATCTCTTTCAATTAACAAATTTAAGAAATTCTTTTATAGGAATGGACTATACTGAATTTGCTTTTCTACCTTTATCTTAAATATTGATAAGATGACCTTAATTCAACTAGAATATATAATTGCTCTCGATACCTATAAAAGTTTTATGCTGGCGGCAGAAAAAAGCTTTGTTACCCAGCCTACATTAAGCATGCAAATTCAAAAATTAGAAGCTTCTCTTGGTGTAAAAATCTTTGACCGTAGCAAACAGCCGGTAGTTCCTACCAAGATTGGCAAGCAAATCATACAACAAGCGAGAATAATTATTGCGGAAAGCAAGAAGATACAAGAAATCATTTCAGATGCAAAAGAAGAGCTAAAAGGAGATTTGAAAATTGGCGTCATCCCGACAGTCGCCCCGTATTTATTACCCAAAGTTTTAGGTGCGTTTATGAATAAATACCCTAAGCTTCATTTACAAATCTGGGAGTTTACCACAGACAAAATTGTTAGCCAACTTAAAAACGGACTATTAGACTGCGGAATTCTGGCTACCCCCCTTAACGAAGAGTCCTTAATAGTGGAGCCGATATATTATGAAAGCTTTGTTGCATACCTTAGTGATCACAGCTCTCTAGAGAATAAAAAAACGGTTACAGCAAATGAATTACTGGGTGAAACACTTTGGCTCCTAAATGAGGGCCACTGCATGCGAAACCAGGTTTTAAACCTTTGCCAAAGACGAAATCTGTTAAATCCAGATCGTTCCCTAGAATATAATACCGGAAGTATAGAGACTTTAAAGCGAATGGTAGATACAAATGGGGGAGCGACCATCATTCCTCAGTTGAGCATTTTCGAGTTTTCCGAAAAAGAATTAGATAGAGTGCGCTTCTTCAAATCCCCTGAACCCGTCAGAGAAATAAGCATGGTGACCAACCGTCATGTCCTAAAAGAAAAAGCGATTAAACTACTTCATTCGGAAATCCTTAATTCCGTACCGCAACACCTAAGAAGTAAGGAAAAGAAAGAATTATTACAAATCGAATAATTTTCCTATGTTTGCGACGTAAAATCTGAAAATGATTTTACAACTCTTAGGGAAATTAGCTCAGTTGGTTTAGAGCACTACCTCGACAAGGTAGGGGTCACTGGTTCGAATCCAGTATTTCCCACACTTATACCTTCTATTCGTAACTCTTAAACTAGCCGCTCGTAACTAACAATCTACGCGCATCCTCCAAATTTAATATATTAAACACAAGATTGGGGTATCTCCCTCTCTAATTTCGACAAATCAAATAACATTTCTGATTACAGCCACTACCGGTATACTTTGTAAAGCTATTCAGTATCACTTCGATTATTGTCAAGTAATTTCAAGGGTAAGACAAGTGGATTATTGCGGAAAGTAGTGAAAAATTACGGTCATCAAATTCTGAATTAACTCGGAGCTTGTTCGGAGTTTCCTCGGACTTTGCTTGGATAAAAGCGAGTAAACTCCAAGTAATGTCTGGAAATAGTTAGGGTCAGTTCCGAATGAGTATATAGCAGCATAATTGCTCCTCAATAAAAAAGCATTTGTAAAAACAAAAGTTGAATGAAATAAAAATAATTCACCCACGAATTGGGGTGAATTATCATCTAGAGGGGCCTTACTTGCGTACTAATTCTTTAAAAACTTCTTTAAACTGTTCTGCTTTTGGACGAACGACCATTTGGCAATAAGGATTGTTAGGGTTTAGTTTATAATAATTGGTATGATAGTCTTCTGCTTTATAAAATTCGCCATAAGGACTAACTTCAGTAACAATCGGATTAGGGTATGCCTTCTCTTCGTTAAGACGCTTGATCGCGTATTCTGCTTTTTCCTTTTGAGATTCGTCATGGTAAAATATTGCCGAACGGTACTGCGTTCCGATATCATTGCCTTGTCGATTCAATTGAGTAGGATCATGAGCGACGAAGAAGGCCTCTAATAATTTCTCAAAGCTAATACTATCGGGGTAATATACAATATTTGCAACCTCTGCATGTCCTGTTTCTCCCGTGCAAACCTGTTCGTAGGTTGGATTCTTCACATGGCCACCTGTATATCCCGAGACGACCTCCTTTACACCCGCTAACTGCTGAAACTGCGCTTCAACACACCAAAAACATCCAGCCCCAAATGTTGCTGTTTCTGTTCTTCTATTTCCAGATTGATTATCTTCTATCTTATTTTCCATTGATTTTCCTGAATTTATTCGTTTGTCTGTATTCTCTCTTGGTGAATTTGCTCTTGCACAAGCTGTACCAACTAATGAAAGTAAACAAATCACCGCCAACGCGTGGTTAAATTTCAATCTTCTCCTATACATCTTCTTTTCCGGTTAACCTTTAATTTATTTATCGATAACTAAGAATCCATTTTTAACACAATTTTCCCAAATTGAGATGAGTTATCCATCATTCTTATCCCTCGCTCTGCCTCTTTAAAGGGATGTACAGAGTCAACAATTGGCTCTAATTTATGTTCGTTAATAAATTCAAGTAAATTTACGAAGTCTTTTGGTGAACCCATAGTTGTTCCCAAGATACTTAACTGTTTCCAAAATATTTTCCTCGCGTTCAGTTCGGGGATGTTTCCTGCAGTTCCACCGTATAAAACAATTCTTCCGCCAGGACTACATAAATCTAAGTGATGTTCAAAATTCGACCCTAAAGCACCGTCGATAATCACGTCAAAACCTTCAGCTATTTCTTTTAGCTGTTCTGCCCAGTTTTCATCTCGGTAGTTCACGCCGGCCACCGCGCCTAACGATTTAGCATGTTCAATCTTAGTAGAGCTGCTAGAAGTAACATACACCTCCACACCGATTGCCTTTGCCATTAATAAGGCGAAGCTTGATACGCCGCCTCCAATACCGACAATAAGAAGCTTTTCATCTGACTTTAGTTGGGCACGACTAAACAAGGCTCGAAAAGCAGTAAGACCAGCTAAAGGGAAAGCGGCTCCCTGCTCAAAAGTTAGATGCTTGGGTTTTGGATGAAGGTTTTGGACATTTATCTTTACATATTCTGCAAAAGTTCCGTTTTGAGGTAGACCTAAAATTGAGAAGTCTTTCGACTGAAAAGCTTCATTAGCGCCCCAATCTATACTGGGATTAATCACTACTTCCTGTCCAACCCAAGATTGGTCGGATAAAGAGGCAACCTTCTCTACGATGCCCGAGCCGTCAGAGCCGAGGATAATCGGGTACTTCAAACCGGCATATTGCCCTTTTTGGATCCAGTAATCTCTACGATTAAAAGATGCGGCTCTTATCTTTACTAAAGCCTCCCCTTCCTCCAAGGTTGGAATACTTACTTCTTCAACGACTAAGGGAACATTCTTTCCGGGAAGAACAACTGCTTGCATAGTTAAATTTTTAAACCAAAAAACGAGCCTATCTTGAAAAGAAAAAGCTCGTTAATCTATGTAAAACTAAAAATTATTTTGCGTCTTGATAACGTTTTGCAACTGCCTCCCAGTCTACAACCTTAAAAATCTCCTCTAAATAGGCTGGCCTTTTATTTTGATATTTCAAATAATAAGCATGCTCCCAAACGTCAATACCAAAGATGGGAGTACCTTGTACTTCTGCGATATCCATTAAAGGGTTATCTTGATTTGGAGTTGAAGTTACTTGAAGCTTGCCAGATTCATCAACAATTAACCAAGACCATCCTGAGCCAAAACGTTTTGCTCCAGCATCTTGTAATTGTTTCTTTAATTCATCAAAAGAACCGAAAGCCTCGTTAATGGCTGTCGCTAATTCCCCAGTTGGCTCTTTCCCTCCATCCGGAGATAAAACTGTCCAAAAAAGAGAGTGGTTATAATGTCCACCACCGTTATTACGAACCGCAGTATTATATTGTGAAATATTTTTGCAAATCTCTTCAATGGATTTCTTTTCTCCATCTCCACCCTCAAGTGCTTTATTAAGGTTATCTACATAAGCTTGATGATGTTTACCGTGGTGAATTTCCATGGTCTCTTTATCGATCGAAGGTTCTAATGCGTTGGAGGCGTAAGGTAACGCCGGTAGTTCAAATGCCATAATTGTTTGATTTAATAAATTAATAGATAACAAATATAATGAAAAAGAATGACTTTTGTTTTCAAAATCGGTCAGAAGAATCTCACGAATATTATCTTTTATGCTTAAAAAAGCTTTTTATTAATTCTGAACACTCGTTTTCTAATACTCCTTTAGTAATTTTAGTTTTTGGATGTAGAATACTGTTACTATAGACTGAATACCCTCTTTTTTCATCGCTGGCACCGTAAACAATCCTTCCGATTTGTGTCCAAAAAGAAGCTCCGGCACACATTACACAGGGCTCCAGCGTGACATACAATGTACATTGAGGCAGGTATTTTCCTCCTATAAAATTAGCGGCAGAAGTAAAGGCTTGCATTTCGGCATGGGCTGTAACATCATTTAACTGCTCACTAAGATTGTGCCCCCTTGCAATTACTTTTCCATTGTAAACAATAACCGCCCCAATAGGAACTTCATCCAGCTCGAAGGCTATTTGTGCTTCTTTAAATGCCTCCCTCATAAAAATTTCATCGGGCAATTCCGAACTGTCATCATCAAAATTTATATATCTCATGGTTCACTAAATGATAAAAATATCAAGAGTATATCTCATAAAGTCACTAAAACAAAAAACACGCCATTGCCTCACGATACGTTTTCGCGAGGAACGAAGCGATCTTTCGCCAGTTAATGCTTAGAATATAGACTGCTTCGCAAGCTCGCAATGGCGGTAAAATTTGATTTTTGCTATTAAGATTTATAAGGATAAAACACAAAGTTCGCCCCCTCTGGAACTACAGCAAACACACACATGAACTCTGATGGATCTTTATAGTTTTTTTCAAAAAGTGCTTTCTTGTCCTTTTGAATTAATCCCTTTTCAACGAATTCCTCTAAAGTAGACGCATGGATTGTCCATTGTGTTCCTAATTCCTCACGATTCAAAATGAGCTCGCCAATGTTCATTTCATGTTGATGGGCGATAAATATCGGAAAAGAAGAAATCCCTTCCACGTCAATTTCGACAGCAACTTCCTTTATAGAGTCGCTATAAAAGTCCAAGTCTTTTTGCAAACTTTTCAAGGGACTGTCCTTTTTTTTATTTTCTCCAGCACCCTCATCTCTTGGTGCCAGCAAATCTTCTATTTTCATTACAATAATTTGTTTGAATTGGCAATGAAGCTATCATGAGTAATTATTCTTCACTAGAGTTTATTTTACTGCGTTCAAGAGATCGCTTCGCTAACTTCCTATCTGTTAGCTTTGCGAACTCATGATGGTTTCATTATTTCACTTTATTTCAACTTCATTAGCACTACGTTTTCGACATGTTGCGTATGAGGGAACATATCTACTGGCTTAATCCTGGTCACTTCATATTTTGGAGTTAATAGTGCCAAGTCTCTGGCCTGCGTCGCCGCATTGCAACTTACATAAACTATTTTCTCCGCTCCAATTTCCAATATACGCTCCACAACGTCGGCATGCATACCGGCCCGTGGCGGGTCAGTGATAATCACATCGGGCTTGCCATGTAAAGCAATGAAGTCACTGGTCAATACATCCTTCATATCACCCGCAAAAAAGCTTGTATTGCTGATACCGTTTAGTTCCGAATTAAGCTTTGCATCCTCAATCGCAGAAGGAACATATTCTATTCCAACAACTTTCCGAGCGCTCCCGGCTACAAAGTTGGCTATCGTGCCGGCACCCGTGTATAAATCATATACCAACTCATCCCCTTTTAAATCGGCAAACTCCTTTGTGATCTTATACAATTCAAACGCTTGTTTTGAGTTTGTTTGATAAAAAGATTTTGCACCGATTTTAAACTTTAAACCATCCATTTCTTCAAAAATATGATCCCTACCAGAATAGATGTTTATATCTTGGTCAAAAATGGTATCATTTTTCTTTTGGTTGACGATGTATAAAACAGAAGTAATTTGAGGGAAAGACTGTTTAATGAAATCCATCAGTATATCCACCTGACCTTCTTCGGGATAAGCAAAAACAACGATTATCATCAACTCTCCGGTTGAAGTATTGCGGATAATTAAATTCCTCAGAACACCTTCGTGCTGTCGGACATCATAATAGCTAATCCCATTTGCGACAGCAAACTCATCCACTGCGTTTCGAATACTATTAGACGGTTCTGCTTGCAAATAACAGTGGTTGATTTGCAAAATCTTATCAAAATGAAGGGGCACGTGAAAACCCAAAGCTTGCTTTCCAAACTGTTGATCGCTCCTGATCTCTTCATCCGTCAACCAACGCTTGTTGGAAAACGTATATTCCATCTTATTCCGATAATAGGTCGTTTTCTCGGAGTGTAAGATCGATTCTATTCCGCTCACGTCAATTTTGCCAATGCGTTGCAAGGCACTTTCAACTGCCTTTTGTTTGAAATAGAGTTGGGCCCCGTAGGTCATATGCTGCCATTTGCAACCGCCACAAGATCCAAAATGCTGACAAAATGCTTCAGTCCGGTGCTCAGAAGCCGACTTTAAAGCCGTTACTCTGGCCTCGGCAAAGTTCTTCTTTTTGCGCGTTACTTCGACATCAACAACATCTCCAGGGATGGCATGTTGAACGAAAAGAACTAAGTCATCGATACGACCAACACCTTTTCCTTCTTCTGCAATATCGATTATCGACACGTCCTCGAACGTGATTCTCTCTCGAACTTTTCTTTTATGGACTTTCTCTTTCATTGGGAGCAAAATTACGAATTATAAACGAATAGCGTTGTTTAGCTTAGAAGTTGTATTTTCTCAAAAAACAATTGGGCGTAGTGTTATTTTCAGAGTAACTATTTCTTTTTGTCTTGACACAAAAAGAACCAAAAAGGTCAAGGCTGTACAATATATGTTGCATAATGAACAAATCGTTTTGTGACGCAATTTTGAATCGTGGGTTTCTTATTGCGGTTTGAAGGTTTTTGCTTCACGTAAAATTGCTTGGTTTGTGCTTGATGTTCTTTCTTGCAGAACGATTTATCCATTCTGCTGCCATATCTTGTAAGGCCATTTCGGCAATCAACAACGTTATTCGGTTATTGCCGTTAATTCTTGTTGACTTCTGTTTGTGGTTTTATGGTGCGATGAAGTCCTATTTAACCAATTAGCTATTAGCAGTCATTGATCAGCCTTACTAATGCAACAATAGGTTGTTAATAATTGATCAGTGCTATTTAGCCATGCGTTAAAGCACTTCAGACCACAGCATAGTTGTAGCCTTGTAAGTTCCGGCAGAGATAGCTTCGGTGCTCGCAACCAACAGTCAAAGGAAATTACGCAGCCACGAGCTTTTTTGTTTATTCATCAGTGCTTATTTTTATGGATATTCATGAGCTCCCTTCAGTCGGTTCTTTTTTCTCGACAGAAAAAAGTAAAGCTAGATTTTATTTTGAAACTGCAGCCTTGATCAGGTAGGGGAGAATATCTTTTTGGAAGGAAATAAAGTTTTTGCGTACGTCTGCTACGCTTACTGATGTGAATGCAAATGAAAAAACGATGTTTTTGCTGGATTTGATTAGAAACCGGAGGTTTTCCGTTGGTATCCGCAATGATTCACTTTCTTTAAAGGACTGAATTAACAGGTTTTCCAAATCATCAGAAAGTGTTTTCATGTATTCTTGAGCATTGGCAGATTCACGGATAAAATCCCATCCTATAAATTCGTTACAAATCGTGTAACTGATACGACTTACTTTAAAGATCAATTTGCTTAGATAAGCTTCTTGATCTTCAATCTTTTCAGGGTTATTCAACAAGTCATCTACACTTTTTCTAATATATTCCATTAAAATAGAATGCAGAATCATTTCTTTACTTTCGAAGTATTTGTAAATCGTGGCCTTCGCAACCTTTGCCTTCTTGGCAATCTCATTTACGCTGGTTTTATTATACCCATAACGTCTAAAAAGCTCCTTCGCAGCTTGTAAAATACATTCTATGATTTTATCTGCTTGCATTTCTTAATTGGTAACACGTAATAAATATCCATTTCCCGTTACGATAACTCGATATGCTTTTAAAGCCTTTTCTGCAGGAGCCTTACTAGGGAAGCCTGTTGCTAAGTCAAATTTAGCTCCACTGACCCGATCGATTAAAGTGAATCCGTTATCATCAATTTCAACTGCATTTTGTTCCTCAGGATTAACTGTACTGCACCGATCATAAGCGACATAACCCTTCCCTGTATTATAGACAACTATTCCAGCAATTCCTCCCTCAAGGAAAGCAAAATTACTGGGGGCTAACAAATTAGCATATTTTGGATCTTGTAATGATATGGGAGGAATATCAATGAAAACGTTAGGAATACCTGTATTATCCTTCATACACCCGATGGATAGAAGTACTAATACAGATATCCCAAACATGTAGATCCTTTGCATTTTATATAATTTCAGTTTCAAACTGCTTCAAGAATCGAATATCGTTTTCAGAGAAAAGTCGCAAATCTTTAATGACGTATTTTAAATTAGTAATACGTTCGATTCCCATTCCAAATGCAAATCCACTGTATTTCTTGCTATCAATTCCGCAATTATCCAGCACATTAGGATCTACCATACCGCAGCCCAAAATCTCTACCCAGCCACTGCCTTTACACATGTTGCACCCTGTACCTTTACAAATTGAGCAAGAGATATCCATCTCTGCAGAAGGCTCTGTAAAAGGGAAATAGGAAGGACGAAAACGCACTTTCGTGTCCTCTCCATAAAGCTCTTGGACGAAATGAAAAAGTGTTTGTTTCAAATCCGCGAAAGAAACATCTTCATCAACATATAGGCCTTCAACTTGGTGAAAGAAACAATGTGCACGTGCAGAAATAGCTTCATTACGATATACGCGACCGGGCATAATAGCTCGAAATGGTGGTTTCCCATTTTCCATCATTCGCACTTGAACAGATGAAGTATGTGTTCGAAGTGCAATATCATTGCCGTCAATCTTTTTAACAAAAAAAGTATCTTGCATATCTCTTGCTGGGTGATCTTCCGCAAAGTTCAAGGCTGAAAAGTTATGCCAATCATCTTCTATTTCGGGACCTTCAGCGACAACAAAGCCCATCTTCTGAAAAATCTCCACAATTTCTTTCCTCACTAAGGACAGAGGATGCCGTGATCCCAATTCGAACCCCTCTCCTGGAAGTGTCAAATCTTCTACTGCTTTGTCCTTAACTACGGTCGACGCATTGACTGCCTCTGAAAGTGCCTTATATTTATTTTCAGCAAGTTGTTTGAATTCATTCAAAACCTTCCCCAAAGTCCGTTTTTCTTCAGCAGAAACCGTTTTAAACTCTTCAAATAGGCCTTTAACGATTCCTTTGTTTACCAGAAACTTCAATCGGTATTGTTCCAATTCTTCTGCTGAAGAGGCATTAAACTCATCTATTTCAACACGGTATACGTCAATTCTTTCTTGAATGCTCATCCTGTATTAATTTTTTATTGAATCACCTTTAATTCTTTCCCGACTTTAATAAATGCAGTGATTGCTTTATCCAATTGTTCTTGCGTATGGGCAGCAGACAATTGAACCCGTATACGGGCTTTTTCCTTAGGTACTACAGGAAAGTAAAAACCGATTACATAAATTCCTTCTTCTAACATTTTGGCGGCAAATTCTTGTGCAAGCTTTGCATCATATAACATCACGGGCACGATTGGATGCGTTCCTGGGGTAATGTCAAATCCTGCGTCCACCATTTTCTCGCGGAAATATTGAGTATTGCTTTTTAATGTATCTAACAGATCAGAACTCTCACTCAGCATATCCAACACGGCTATAGAAGCGCCTACAATAGCAGGAGCTAAGGTGTTTGAGAATAAATAGGGGCGGGAGCGCTGGCGTAGCATATCGACAATCTCCTTTTTACCGGATGTAAACCCTCCTGAGGCGCCTCCTAATGCCTTTCCTAGAGTGCTTGTAATGATATCAACCCGATCCATTACATTATGATATTCATGCGTTCCTCGTCCAGTTTTACCTAAAAAACCCGTACAATGCGATTCGTCAATCATTACCAAAGCTTTGTATTTATCTGCTAAATCACAGATTTTATCAAGTTGGGCGATGGTACCATCCATTGAAAAAGCTCCATCCGTTACGATAATGCGATTTCTAGCATCCTTTGCCGCGATTAGCTGAGCTTCCAGATCAACCATATCATCATGCTTATAGCGAAAGCGTTGGGCTTTGCAAAGACGAACGCCATCGATTATAGAGGCATGGTTTAATTCATCGGAGATAATCGCATCTTCAGCGCCTAATAAAGGTTCGAAAACACCCCCATTAGCATCAAAGGCAGCTGCATAAAGTATAGTATCTTCGGTCCCTAAAAACTCAGCGATCTTCGCTTCCAATTTTTTGTGGATATCTTGTGTCCCGCAAATAAAACGCACTGATGACATTCCATATCCGTGAGAATCAATAGTCGCCTTCGCAGCTTCGATTACTTTGGGATGGGAAGAAAGCCCTAAATAATTATTTGCACAAAAATTAAGTACTTCCTGTCCGCCTTCAATTTTTATTTCCGGTCCTTGAGGAGTAATAATAACACGTTCTTGTTTATATAAACCTGCATCTTTAATCTCTTGAATTTCTTTAACTAAGATGGGCTTTAATGTTTCATACATATTGAGGAGTTTTTTGTAAAAATACGGCATTAAGTGCGAAATGCAAAAAATTGGATTGAAATCAGCAGGAATTTATCTAAGTTTGATATGCGTATGCCGGAAATTATTGACAATAAAACTGTTTTCTCTTTATTCGAAGTAGCCAAAAGTGTTAGAAAAACTATTGCTGCTCGTTACACCCAATCGTATTGGGTTTCGGCTGAATTGAATAAGTTGAATTTCTACAAACATTCTGGCCATTGCTATCCTGACCTAGTAGAAAAAAAGGACGGTAAGGTAATAGCAGAAATGCGGGCTACACTATGGGGATCCGATTATCAAAGGATAAATAAGCAATTTCAAGACATCACTAAGGAACCTTTAAAAGATGGAATTGGGATTTTGATTCAGGCTACTCTTTCTTACGATGAACTTTATGGTTTAAGCCTTCGAATAATTGACATCGACCCTAACTTTTCTTTGGGAGTTTTAGCCCGAGAAAAGCAAGAGGCCCTAGATCGATTAAAAAAGGAACAAATCTTTGATCTAAATAGAAAACTTCCTTTTCCCTTACTGCCAAAACGAATTGCACTAATTTCTGTTGAAACCAGTAAGGGCCTAGCAGATTTCTTGAAGATACTACAAAATAATGCCTGGAACTATCGCTTTGAATTTATATTGTTTCCGGCTCTATTACAAGGAGATCGAGCAGTTGCTTCCATCTTATCACAAATTAAAAATATAGAAAGTAGGGTTGATGAATTTGATGCGGTAGCCCTAATTCGTGGTGGTGGTGGCGACGTTGGATTGTCTTGTTACAACCAATTTAGTCTAGCAAGTGCCATCGCAAGGTTTCCTATCCCGTTTCTAACTGGTATTGGGCATGCGACTAATGAAACCGTAAGTGAAATGGTGGCCTATAAGAACGCCATCACGCCAAGTGAGCTAGCCGATTTTCTTATCCAACATTTTCATAATTTTTCTGTACCTGTCATGGAAGCGGAGAAAACGTTAATAAAAAAAGCCGAGAAAATTTTAGATAAAGGGAGGACGGATTTGGAGCAAACGATTAAACAGTTTCGTTTCGCCAGTCAAAACTTGATTAGAGAGAATAGAATGGTGATAGATAACAATGCCCGACAGGTGAAAGTAAACAGTCTAACAATAATTAAGCAGCACCAAGAAAGGATAGTACAAACGACTCGACAAGTATCCATTTTAAGTCCGAAAAACATTTTAAAGCGTGGGTTCAGCATCACTTACTATCAAGGAAAAGCCTTAATTGATGCTTCCGCTCTAAAAGAGGGTGCAGAAATTACCACTGTGGTGGCAGAAGGTGAAATTAACAGTGTAGTTAAAACCATTAAAAATCCAGAAGATGAACGATAATCTTACTTATGAAAGTGCTTTTAAGGAACTGCAGCAGATTGTATCCGATTTGGAAGAGGGGGAAGTGAACGTAGATGAATTATCTGAAAAGGTGAAGCGCGCTACTATGCTAATTGCTATTTGCAAAAGCAAACTGACGGAAACCGAAGAGGATGTAAATAAGATTTTGAAGGATTTGGAGTAATGAGAATTGACTGCATTCACGGGATAAAAATCTCTTTGTTACTGGCATTGCTTTCAACAAAGAGATTTCTCGACTTCATTACATTGCGCTCGAAATGACGTAAATGTCGAAATGACGTAAGTACCAAAAAGCCGTACCGTGTAAATAAAATCTTATTCCCACCAGCACGGCTCTATCACCTAAAACCTAATATCTATTACCCACTTCAAAACCTCACGTTCAACCCGAGCATAAAATTACGGGTAGCTTGCGGGAAGTAAAAATTGTATTCTTCCAACACTCCTTCAGGGTTATAATAACCATAAGTATAACCATTGGCTTCGTACAGTTCATCAAAGAGATTGTTTACTCTTAATGTAAGGCCAATATTTTTCAATCCCTTAAAAGAAGTAGAATAGTTTAGACGCAAATCGTTCACAAAGAAAGCATCAATGCTTTTATGATCACTCTTTGTATTATCCAAATATTGCTTACCCACGTATTTACTAATCAGGGCTATTTCCACCTTAGGGATTGGTTGATAAGCAAACTCGTTAGACAAGATTGAACTCGGCGACATGGCAATCGTGGTATTCTTTAAATTCACCACTTTTTGTCCAGTAGGTTTCCAGTTTTCATCTAGCTCATCAATATAATAGGTGTAATCTTTAATGATGTTCTTACTAAAGGAAGCCGCTGCCGACCATGTGAATTTCTCAAAAGGCTTCCACTTCGCATCCAGCTCAATTCCGCTGCGATAACTTTTATCTACGTTTAGGCGGACTGCTGAACCAACATCATTAATAAAACCAGTTGTTATTAACTGATCTTTATATAACATAGCATACCCATTAATGCCCACTGAATAGTTTGTGCCGTTGATTTTATAACCTGCTTCAAAATCCGTTAGACGCTCTGGCCTAGGCTGACTATCTGGTGAAGAGTCTGTATAATCTCGACGAATAGGTTCTTTATTTGCAACTGCAATTGAAGCATAAGCCAAACTATTATTATCAAAATTGACACTAAAACCAACTTTCGGATTGAAGAAGTTCAAATTTACCTGTTGTTGCAAAAAGCTTAGATCACGATTAATTCCCTGATAAGAATAATCTACATTTCTGTACTGCAAGTCGGCAAATAAAGAAAATCGCTGAATACGGTAATCCGCTTTTAGATAACTATTGAAGTCTTTTTTGGTGGCATCATTGTCATAATAACGATCGCCTAAACTTCCATTAGAGGCATATTGTGCCCAAATAACTTCTCCAAAGTGATCTCCTTTATAGATATTATAAGCACCTCCTAAAGTTAGGTTCAAATTAGTAAGGGGAGTATAACGTAAGGAATACGTCATCCCGTAAAAATCATTTCTTAACCAGCGCTGGCGTATTAAATCCGTTCTATCCAATGTATCCCCACCTATTACTATATCTTCTAATTGGTAGTTTTCAAACTTTTGTCCAGTTTTAAACTCTTCGTAATATCCCTCGCCCCTAGTATAATGCAAGGCACCATTTAACAAAAGGCTCGGAGTCAAAGAATTGGAGTATAACAATTGATAATGGGTTTGCAAATAATTATCGGTTTGATCTTTATAGGTAAACTCATTATAGGTGCGGTTCGTTTTTAACAACTCCTCAGGCACACCGTTCCAAGCTTGATAGGTCTTTTGAGTTCCTGAAAACACATTCGCGCGGAGCAGGCTTGTTTCTCCATACCAGGCACCACTCACAAAAAACGACTTTAAATCTGCTGCTCTATCGGCATCACCATGGTCCATATAGCCATCCGAAAGAACTCTGGATAACCTACCATCAAAGCTAAATCTATTATTGATAAGCCCTGTTCCTAACTTCACCGTGTTTTTGACTGTTCGATAGGAACCGAAACTATTATCCAATTCGGCGTATGCTGTGTCCTGTCTGGTATTCGTTTGTATATTAATACTTGCACCAAACGCTCCAGCGCCGTTGGTTGAAGTTCCTACACCCCGCTGAATTTGAATGTTATCAATGGAAGACGAGAAATCGGGCATATTTACCCAAAAACTGCCTAAGCTTTCTGGGTCATTATATGGGATTCCGTTTAGCGTAACATTCGTTCTTGCCGCATCGCTTCCACGTATGGTCACGCTCGTATGCCCAATTCCTGCTCCAGCATCAGAGGATACGACCACAGAAGGAGTCTGATTTAATAAATAGGACACTTCTTGTCCCATATTATTCTTAGCAATATCTTCCTGAGACAAGTTTTTAAAAGTGGTAGCGGCATTCTGATTTGCTCGAGTAGCTTGAACGATAACCTCATCGGTTAAAAAAACGTCGGATTTAAGAACTATGGTAATCTCAGTACTTTGCGGAACTTCTATTTGTTTCTCTTGAGCTTCGTACCCTAAATAACTGACGTATAGAAGATGCTCCCCACCCTTCAAGTTTTTCAATTGAATTTCACCTTGTGAGTTGGTTTGGCCACTTAAAAGAGAGCCTTTAATTATTACGGAAGCGCCGACCAATGCGTTTCCTTTTTCATTTTTAACTCTTACCGTTAAAGAGTTCTGTGCAAAAAGCCATATAGGCAATAGCAACGCAATCGCGGTTGATGCAATTGTTTTTTTCATTTTAATGTATTTGTTTATTTATAAAACATAGTGGAAATGAGGGTAACATCCACTCCTATTTTATCTACCTCCCTACGCCGGCATTATCCGGATCAGGTTCCCAGCTAATTTCACTTCAGATTAAAGTAAAATCGCCGATGGGTATAATCTCAGCCCCGATTCCAAAATCGAGACACCCCCTTTGAAGCCGCAAATATACGGTAAAAAACGTAGAAATGAAAATAAAGCCTCCATCATAAATAAACAGAGCACTGAAATACTAAATTAAAAAATGTTATTTTTGCAGCTATTGCTAAAATTACTTAGCGATAAGAGCCAAAAATAATATGATAAATAAACTACAGGCTATAAAGGAACATTGGCAAGATGTAGAGCGTGAACTTAGCAACCCTGCTACGGTTAATGATATGAAACGTTATGCCAAGCTGAGTAAAGAATATAAAGATCTTGGAAAAATCGTGGACAAATACCACGTCTATAAAAACATTGTTAGCAATATTGCAACAAACAAAGATATTCTTGCTAACGAGAAGGATCAAGAGCTGAAAGAGATGGCTAAGGAGGAGATGGATGAGCTACTTGAAAACAAGGAAAGCTTGGAGGAAGAAATCCGACTGATGCTTATTCCGAAAGATCCTGAAGATTCCAAAAATGCGATCGTAGAAATTCGTGGCGGTACTGGGGGAGATGAGGCAGCCATTTTTGCGGGTGATCTTTACCGTATGTACACTCGTTTCTTTGAGGATAAAGGTTGGAGAGTAGAAGTAATGGACGTTACGGAAGGTTCATCGGGCGGTTATAAAGAAGTTATACTAAAAGTGACTGGTGAAGATGTTTACGGGCAATTGAAATACGAATCTGGTGTTCATCGTGTTCAACGTGTACCGGATACTGAAACACAGGGAAGGGTTCATACTTCCGCAGCATCTGTTGCCGTTCTCCCTGAGGCAGAAGAATTGGATTTATACTTAAATCCTGCAGATATAGAACTGCATACTTCCCGTTCTGGCGGGGCAGGTGGCCAAAACGTCAACAAAGTAGAAACAAAAGTACAATTAACGCATAAGCCAACAGGCATTGTGGTGGTTTGTCAGGTAGAACGTTCGCAATTAGCCAATCGAGAATTAGCCATGGAAATGCTTCGTTCCAAATTATACGAGCTAGAAGTACTGAAAAGGCACGGAGATATTGCTGCAAAAAGAAAGACTATGGTGTCGACAGGTGACCGTTCGGCGAAAATTCGTACTTATAATTACCCTCAAGGCCGAGTTACTGAACATCGTATTGGATTGACCTTATACAACCTTCCTTCTGTGATGGATGGTGATATTCAAGAGATTATAGACGCTCTGCAATTTGCCGAAAATGCGGAGAAAATGAAAGAGGGAGAAACTTTATAATTTATTTCAAAAATAAGTTGCATAATATAAAAAAGCACGTATATTTGCATTCCCAAACGGGGAAACGGTTCGGTAGTTCAGCTGGTTAGAATACATGCCTGTCACGCATGGGGTCGCGGGTTCGAGTCCCGTCCGGACCGCAAAATCCTCAGAGAAATCTGAGGATTTTTGCATTACAGCTATTTTCACACACAACATTTGATCTTGATCCCCAATAACAACGATATCTATACAAATTGAGACTTTGTATACTTGTCAAGTACAACGTGTATACAAAAGTCAACTTTATATACACGTTTTCCGTTGGTGTGCATGAAATTCAGAAGACTTGTATGGGAATAATTACAAAAACGGACATTCGGTAGATTTGAGTAACGGTGATTGATGGCAGTGTATCAACAACAAGCTTCAGGCGCATATCATGTAAGCTCACTTGGTGGGTTTTATTTCAAACCTTTCCAAATGGATATCGTTTACTCGCCCCCAACCTTGTCTCGCTAGGTAACTTAAATTAATCAAGTAGCGATTAATGATAACTTCTTTTTGTGGGTGTTCATTTAGCCAAGTTCTCCCATTTTCTAAGAGTTTGTTAATTTCATCTTCAGTAATAAAATAGTGTTTATTCTGATCAAGTGTAGGAATGAGTACATAGAGGTGAGAAAGCAATTTTTGAGTCGTGATTTTGTGCTTCAACTTCAGGGTAAAATAATTACTGTATTCCCATTGCGGGAATTTTGCATCTAATTGGTGGGGAATTATTTTCACTTCATAGCCCAAAGGTTCAAATAGTCTCCTTATTAAATACTCTTCATCCTGAGATGCTTGAATAGCCGAAATTGCCACTTCAAAAGGCAAAGGAATGTTCACGAGCTCTGGCTGGTCTTTACATTTCCCCTTGAGCGCGGAAGAAAAAGCTTTCGAAATTGCAGTACTCATAAAAGAATAAGCCGAATGAGGCCGGTCGTTCACATATGATAGTAGTGCGGAGTTAACATCACCAGGGCTTTTCGATCTTTTCCCGGTTTCTCTAGAATCTAGATCTAACAGCAAGCTGATCGTGGTTCGGCTTACATCTTTCTCCGAATAAAAAATATATACTTTTCCGAATGCTAAGTCTAGTCTTTGAAGACAAGCTGGATGCTTGTGAAACAAATACGCTAAGTCTGTTGCTGGTTGATATGTGGTGGTTATAGAGAGAATCATTTTAATTCTGAATTGAGTGAAATTATTGCACTATGCTTTAAGAGCAATGAATACAAAAGTAAAACATAACTACGCCAAAGAATGTCGCAATCACTTCTATTTTAAGAACCGAATGTAGTTATTCAGTAAGGATTCAATATGCACTTTTGCCACTGGATTAGCGGAGTGCACGTTGAATTTTAACTTACGGAGATCGAATCCGCTTGCATATACTAACCATTTTGCGGCGGCATAACCATCAGGCAAAACCTCGCCATATTCGTCTTCCCCTAGATCATTGTCGAAACTGATGAAATCGGGTAGTCCATTTTTAATGATATGTTTTAAGAAATCATGATAATTTCTTACAACTACAAAATCCTTCTCAGAAAGATTTTTATAAACCATATCCACGGTTCTGATATCATCAAGGAACAATCTATAGGTCATGATTTAATATTGCTCAAAAGCCTTACGGTGATCCTCCTGAATCCTGTCCCTCAAACTTTGAGGCTGTATAACCCTCATGTTATTGCCAAAAGAGAGTAGCTCCATAATAAGGTCATGGGTAATGTTCAATTTCAATTTTATTTGCAATTCCTCTTCAGTATCTATTAATATCTCTTGCGTTTCATGTAGAGGTAAGGTTTTGATGTATTTTCCTTGAAAAGATGTAAAGGATAGAATGATTTCTTCCACTTCAGTATCGTTTGGACTAATAATTCCAAAGCAATACCGGTAATGCTCATCCACATCAAAATCAGCATACTTATCAACCTTAATATTACTTATCACGAGATCCGATATGCGATCTATAGCAAAGCTTTTCATCTTGTTGTTCTCATCCTTTGCCAGTAAGTACCAACGGTTTTTAAACTCTTTAAGTGCGTAAGGGATAGCCAATCGTTTACTGCTATCTTCTTCCCAGAATTTAGTATAAACGAAGCTTATTTTTACATTATTTTTGATTGCTTGCATTAAAGGTAACAGGCTTTCTGTGCCTTGCGGTCTTCGAGTTTCCAAATGTAAAAAGGGAGAAAGATCATGCGCTAGGTTTAAAGAATTGAAAACATCAAAAGCCTCCATCATTCGTTGAAAGCTTTTGCTTTCACGTTCTTTTTCCTTGATATAATATCCTTTAAAAGTTCTCGAATATTGAATTTCAATACCAAAGCTATTGCGAATCTCCACGATATCACGTTGAAATGTGCGCTTTGAAAAGCCTATTTCAATCGTATCATCTAGAATTTGAAGATGCTCCAATTCGTTATTTACAAAACTTAAAATTTCTTCATAAGAACTGTAAGTTTTTGCATTCAGCTTTTTGAGAATAAAAGAATAGCGAGAAAAGTAACCACGTTTAGACATTTGTTTCGTTTCTATGAATCAATCCTTAATTGATTCTGGTTTAAATTATAAATACAAATATAGCATCCGAAGCGACAAACCATGTCGCCGACCAAAAAAATCTTTATTTCTTCTTCTTTCATCGTCATAGTTTGGCACAGCTCACTATTATTTTCGCAAATAAGATAAGGTGACTATTGTCGGCCATAAACCTGAGGATAAATTAAATTAACTATAAAAGGGACCAAGATGCTCAACAAATTCAGAAGAGATAAAGAAAAGATACAACCTCCCCTTCGTTTCAATCTTTCACATCTTTCTAGGTTAAATAAGTTGAATAGCGTGCTGAAAAAGAAACAAACAGAAATATGGATCGCTATTGATCAACAGGTTTCTGATTTAGAGGCTCAACTTATTAAAGAGAATACAACGCTGAGTAATTATGAATTGAAATTAGGCATTCAATATTACGTTATGAAGAATAGTCATCCTATTCATAGCAGCTGTTTAACAATTAACTTGGTAACGAGGAGAGAAATGGCAAAACAAATGAATGACCCTAGTTTTGACTGGTGGGCTAAAGGGATGCCCATTTTGGAACAACCTTATTGTTTTCTATTAAGTCAGCTATTTGAGCAATGGCACATCGCACACCGTATTCCTGATATTGCGATGGTATGGACGACTATTCAAGTAGAGTATCAAAGCAGCATGCTTCTGAAAAATAACAAATGGACTTTTGTTACAAAATATGATGAAGAGATTTAAGCATTTGTTGGTTCTTGTAAGGTTATTTATACAGCGACGCCTCTTGGCGTTGTGGTGAATTACATTTGTATTCAATAACTAATAATAATAATTGGCAGGTCTTGAGACAAAAGATAAATGAAATTGACTTACCATAACACCACGAAATAATAAAGGAAGTTTTAAAATAAAAAATATGAAATCAAATTTAAATGAACCAAATAATCTCTGCAATACAACAAATCCTACATTTTATAATAGAACCGGTATCAGTAATAATATTTTCACGACCCACAATATGCGTTATTCATTCATAATGGTTTTTATTTCCCTTTTATTAACCTCCTGCGAGCATGTAGATAAAGTTACTTGTGATAGTCCAAGTGGTATCCGTTTACTGCAGGAAGGCATCATGGATAACTATTTAGAGGAGATGGCATTAAAACTAGCATCAGATGATTATAGTGAAAATAAATTTGGATGGAGTTCCTTTACATATAATTATCAAGAATATCTAAAAGAACAAACCAGACTGATCATTACTGGCGAAAGTTTGTACTATGATTATGTATATGAGGTCATTGTAGGCAACAAGAATTTCTTCTCAATAAGGCATATTATTACGGAGTCTTATAATGAAGAAGTTAATAAATGTTCATGCAAGGCAACGATTAATTATGGGGATTCTTCCCCTTCAACAGACTTAGAATATACATTCGTTATTGATAATGAAGATTATCTTCATGCCGAATATATAGCAGAATCCAATATTGTGTTTGATGATAAAGATTATGATTTCAATAAAAACTTCATGAAAGGCTTATTGAACGATATTAAAAAAGCAAGAAAGAATCGTTAAACTACGTCATTGGGAACGTGGACTATAACTGAAAAATAAAAATACCGGAAAGCACTTTGTAATATTAAGTGCAATGTCCTATATTGCAAGTAACGTTAAAGTTAAAAAATTGTATCATTGAATAGTTAAAATTAAATTATAAAATTATGGCAAATTATTACTGCAAAAATTGTGGCAAAGACTATAGTTCTATCCAGTCTTTAACAAATGGCATATGTTTTAGACATCCTAATGGAACAAATAAGGGGAAACATCAACTTTATGAAGGGAGCGAGAAGTCGCAGTATGATTGTAAATACTGTGGAAAGCCATATAGTTCAATTCAATCCTTAACTAATGGCACATGCTTTAGACATCCTGAAGGAACGAACAAAGGGAAGCACTCGCCTGCTTTGTAATGTATTGACTATAAAGTCAACAGTTCTAAATTCGATATCAGAGAAATGATTAAATCGTGATTGTTGGTATGGCTTTATAAGGCAATAAATTATAAGAAAACTAGATTATTATAATTTTATGAAAAAACTTCCTGGCATCTTGTTTACATTATCAATGGTACTAGCGCTTCTTACATTGATAATATTTACCAATCTCAGCATCTTAGATCATGAAGAAAAGTCTATTATGTATTGGGGACTTGGGTTCATTGTATTATGGTACGTGTTTCTATGGATCGTCGTCGTGAAAGTAGTCTTAGCGGTTGTCAATAAAGTTAGGCAAATTTTAACCTAAAATATTTTCAATAATTAAACGATACATTCCAATAATATTAGACCAAAATAAGAAAACCATACTTGGTATCGCACTGACAATTCCCACAGATCAATCAATCAATCGATTAATGTTAAGAATAGGAAAAAAATGAACTGCGTATGCAAATTGAATCGCTTTATGAAATGTCAACTGAACTCTTTAAAAGATTCGTAGCTATTAGTATAATAGCAAAGATGCAAGAAACTACCTTTAATTTGTCAGTTTTCGGAGAAGATAAAAAATAATTTAAAATATTGCAAAAGAAATTTAGACGGAATTATTAAACTAATTATAATATGAAAAGAACTTACAAGAATTTCATTTTACAGGATATAGAAGACGCTCTTTCTAAACTTGAGAACAAAATAGAAGACGAAGACTATGATCAGTATGAACAGGGTTTCGATGAGGAATTTAATAATATTTCTATTGAAGTTCAAAGCTTAACTTTTGAAGATTTTATTGAAGACGATGATGTCGATGTTAATTTTTTCAAGAAAAGAATAGACCGTATTAAAAACGAGCTGGATCTTTATGATGAAGAAGCAGAACTTGATATGATGTTTCCAAATGAAGATGATGAAGATTAAGACTCCGCATTGAAATTACGGATTGATTTTGTAACAGCGATTCTGAGTAGGAGTTGGTCCTTACGTCAATCAGACAAGGAATAGACGTCATTCGTGAAATCATTGGCTGGAAATTATAAAGATTCGATGAGGCAGAAGTAACGTTAGTTTATTAAAAACAACGACTAAAATGATTATTCTTAACACGGTCACCATTTGGCGTAGTTGATGATTACACTTGTGCTTCCATAAGATGTAAATTAAGAAATATACATTTAGTCGAAGAATATGATATTAATTTTTTGGAGATGCAGCCTTATATAGAAATAAAATAATCCGATTTTCAAAGTGTTAGCGGCTTTGGTTTTTTACTCAACTATGTCACTGTATAAAGATGCACGACGATTAGTATATCCTGTTAAATAATACTAGATTTAAAGTTTTCACTCTCCTCCTTATTTTAGGAGCATTTACTACTATTTAATATATGGCAATAAAAAAATCAGAACTCTATAGTTCCCTTTGGGCAAGTTGTGATGAATTACGGGGAGGCATGGATGCTTCTCAATATAAAGATTATGTACTCACCATGTTATTTGTGAAGTATATTTCTGACAAATATAAAGGGGATCCTTATGGCGCGATCACCGTTCCTGAGAATGCTTCTTTTGATGATATGGTCGAATTAATTGGGAACACAGAAATTGGGGATAAGATCAATAAGCAAATTCTCAATCCTATTAAAGAAGCGAATAAACTAACCGAATTCCCTGATTTTAATGATGAGAATAAGCTAGGCAAAGGAAAAGACCTGGTAGATACGGTTTCTAACCTAATCCGTATATTTAATGACCCAAGCTTAGACTTCTCTAAAAACTCTGCTGAAGGAGATGATATATTGGGTGATGCCTATGAATATCTGATGCGTCACTTTGCAACAGAATCGGGTAAGTCCAAGGGGCAGTTTTATACGCCAGCGGAGGTATCTAGGGTATTAGCAAAAGTAATTGGCATTAACCAACGAAATTCTTCACATCAGACCATGGCTTATGACCCCACATGCGGTTCGGGTTCTTTGCTTTTGAAGGTGATGAATGAGGCAGGGAAGAATATCGACTTGTACGGACAAGAAAAGGAAAGCACTACCGCCAACTTGGCTCACATGAACATGATTCTACATGGGGCTGAAACGGCGACAATTATTCCTGACAATACTTTATCACGCCCGTTTTTTAAAGAAGAGAATGGAAGCTTGAAAAAGTTTGATTATGTGGTAGCCAACCCGCCTTTTTCGCTAAAAAGTTGGAACAATGGAGTGAATGTAGAAAATGATGAGTTCAATCGTTTCTCATTGGGCGTTCCACCAGAAAAGAATGGGGATTATGCTTTTTTATTACATATCCTCCAATCGATGAAATCTACAGGAAAGGCTGCGGTAGTATTGCCTCATGGGGTATTGTTCCGTGGTAATGCCGAAGGAGAAATCCGTAAAAATATTTTAAAGAAAGGCTATATCAAAGCTATTGTAGGTTTGCCAACCAACTTGTTTTATGGAACGGGTATTCCAGCTTGTATTATCGTATTAGATAAAGAAAATGCAGCGCATCGAAAAGGTGTTTTCATGGTTGATGCGAGCAAGGGTTTTGTGAAAGATGGAAACAAAAACCGGTTGCGCGAGCAAGACATCCGTAAAATAACGGATCTGTTTGTCGATTTCGAGGAAGTACCGAAATTCAGCCGTATGGTGTCAATGACAGAGATTGCGGATTCTAAAAATGATTATAACCTCAATATACCTCGTTATATCGATACACAGGAAACTGAAGACATACAAGATTTAACCGGACACCTAGTAGGTGGCATTCCGTTAAAAGATGTGGATTCACTTCAAGCCTATTGGAATTTGTTTCCTTCCTTGAAAGCTGATCTGTTTACACCCTTACGTGAGGGGTATTTTGAATTGAAGATGCCAGCCGATCAGGTCAAATCAAGCATTTACAACCATCCAGAATTTGTAGCCTTTAACCAAGCGATGCATAAGGAGTTCGATTCTTGGCTTTTGGAACAACAAAATCAATGGAAGGCATTGGATAAAGGATTTGCAGTAAAAGAGACAATTGAATCTTCAGCCCAAACTATTCTTGACCATTTTGATACTAATGCCTTGGTTGATAAATATGCTATGTATCAGCAATTAATGGCCTATTGGAATGAAGTGATGCAAGATGATTTCTATTCAATTTCTTTAGACGGTTGGCAAGCAGGGAAGGAGTACACGCGCTTAGTGGTTAAAGGCAAAAAAGGAAAAGATGGGAAATCAGGAAAAGACAAAGAAGTAGCGGGCTTATCAGGAATTGAAGGCAGAATGATCAGTCCCGAATTACTTATCGAAGTATTCTTTAATGATCTAATGGCCAAAGTTATGGAGCAAGAGCAAATAGTAGAAAGCGCGCAAGCCCGGATGACTGAGATTGAAGAAGAGCAAAGTGGGGAAGAAGGTTTGTTTGCTGATTTAGAAAAAGTGAATGCTACGGAAGTGACTAAACTCCTTAAAATGAAAAAGCAGGAGATAAAAGTTGAATTAGCCATCGCAGCGGAACCTGATGCCCTTTATGGCGAAAGTGAAGTAGTGGATGAGGTGGGTTTGCTTGAAGAATATATAAATCAATCCGAGAAGATTAAAAAAGCCAATGTAGAGATAAAATCCTTGAACACTAAATTGGAACAAGCTGTATTGGCGAAATATCCGATTTTAACCGCGGAGGAAATTAAAGACTTAGTGATATTCCAGAAATGGACACCTGTATTGCAGAATGCCTTAGGAAGCGAACAAGAAAAACTAAGCCAAAACCTTACGCAACGGATTCAGGAATTGGCAGATCGTTATGCAAAACCATTAAGTAGTTTGGAAACAGTTGTACAGTCTGCTGAAAGCAAAGTAAAAAATCACTTACAGAAAATGGGCTTGGCATGGTAAAGGAGAACAAAATGAAAGAAACGGAAATAGGGTGGGTTCCTGAGGATTGGGAGGTGGTGAATTGGAATGATGTATTTGATTTTAAATCAACTGCAACTTATTCAAGAGCCGATCTTCAAAAACAAGGAGAAATAGGATATATTCATTATGGGGATATTCACACAAAAATAAATGCATTATTAGATACGAATAAATTTGTTTCAGGATATATTTCTAACACACAAATTAAAACCTATTCTATAATAAAAGAGGGTGATTTAGTAATAGCTGATGCTTCCGAAGATTATATTGGAGTTGGTAAAAGTTCTGAAGTCATTAATGCGCCTGATTTTCCTGTAATTGCTGGATTACATACTTATTTAGTTAGAGAAAAAAATAAAGGGACTTTTGCAAAAGGGTTTAAAGGGTATTTCTACCACAATCCGTTAATAAAAAGACAATATGACTCTCTGGCATCTGGATTAAAAGTTTATAGTTTATCTAAAGGATCTTTTCTAAATATTCAAATTCCACTTCCTCCACTCCATGAACAAGAAGGCATTGCCGAAGCACTAAGCGATACCGATTTATGGATTGAAAGTTTAGAGCAACTCATCACCAAAAAACGCCTTATCAAACAAGGTGCTATGCAAGAATTATTGACCCCAAAGGAAGGTTGGGAAGTGAAGCGATTGGGGGAGGCTCTTATTAATGTTGTAGATAATAGAGGAAAAACACCTCCAAATAGTCCTGATGGCGAACATGAGTTGATAGAAACAGCATCTGTAAGTTTTGTAGATAAAAATGTGGATTATACCAAAGTTACAAAGTATGTAAGTGAGCATACATATCAGCAATGGTTTAGAAAGCATCCTCTCAAAGGAGATTTGCTCGTATCGACTGTCGGCGAATATTCAGGGTCTAGTGCTTTGTATTTTATAAATAAGGGTACTATTGCTCAAAACCTGGTAGCAATTCGTTTGGATGCTATGTTAATACAACCAGATTATTTACTGTACTGGAGTAAATCATTATTTTATTCTATTCAACTTAAAAAAGTTATGATGCATCAAGCCCAACCTAGTTTAAAGGTACCTTGGTTATTAAACTTCCAAATTTCTTTTCCGAAATCCCTCACGGAGCAAACACGCATAGCTACTATCTTATCCGACATGGATGCAGACATCGAAGCTTTAGAAAATAAATTAGAAAAAGCACAGCAGATTAAGCAAGGGATGATGCAGGAGTTGCTGTCAGGGAGAACAAGGTTGATTTAATTTAGAAACAATGGATAAACTCATACTAATTAATCAAGTTATCAAGGGTTATTTTGCAAGCAATCAGAGTATTAACCTTGTTCTTGCGAAGGATTTAATGCCTCAATTTATTGAAGCTAGTATCTTTAATAAAGACCATAAAAATGGACTTCCTATCAGAAATATTTTGAGAGCCTTGGATAAAAAACAACAGCTTCATCTCATTCCTACCATTTATGCTGATCGTAAGAAAGTTAATACCAATTGGTATTTTCAACGAAATGACAATTCTACTTAAATCTCTATTTAGATTTGATATAACCTAAGAAAATAAAACTACGACCATTTAAAGAATCCAAATGAATAACGATGACTCTACTCTTATTGAAGAGAACTTAATAGTTGACACTCAACGGAAAACTCTATTACTTTTACCTATCACAAATTTGGATAAGATGAATTTTAAGATCGGTGGATATCAAAGAGGGTATAAATGGGGAAAGAAAGAGATCCTAGAGTTACTAAATGATATTAATGAATTCGATACAAGTAACGGGATTTATTGTATTCAGCCTTTGATATTAAAACCTCAATCAACCCATTTAAAAGAGATTACGGTAGGTGATCGAAAGGAAAAAATTCATCTGGAGAATGAAATAATTGATGGTCAGCAACGAATTACTAGTATCTACATCCTGTTGAAATTCCTGCAATCTGAACTCGAAGGTTCCGATTTAATTGACTATTCAATTCACTATAATGTACGTCCCAAAAGTGGTGAGTTCTTGAATGACCACTTCAAGGATTTATTTGATTACCGCCCCGACAGCGCAGATGAGGATTTAAATAATAGTGACTATAGGGAATTGAAAAACGTACACGACCATTGGAATAAATACATACAAACTCATCCAGAATATAACAATGTAGATATATACCATTTCTTTGTAGTAGGTTATTATATTAAACTTTGGTTTTACCAAGTGATAGGGCCAGATAAAAAGCTATGGAAAGAATACATTGAAAAGTTATTGTACCATGTGCATGTTATTTGGTATTCATTAGACGACAATATTAGCGACAGTAAAGTAATAGAAGTTTTTTTGAATAATAATAAGGGTAAAATTTCTTTAACTACCTCAGAACTTATAAAAGCGCTATTTATCCTTGATATTAGCAATAAAGAAAGTAAAGCAATTTCGGATTATAAAATAAATCGTTTCGCATTGGAATGGGATCTTATCGAAAAACGACTTCAAGATGACACCTTCTGGTATTTCATCCAACCTGACTCTTCAAAGTATAATAAAGGAACACGTATTGATTACTTATTTGATTTACAGATAAGATTAGAAAATGGACGCCATAAAATTGCCGATGAGGCATATGCGTATAGATATTACGAAAAGTTATTTAATGAAAATAAACAGCGCCAAATTAAGGTCTTTGAGGTAAAGTGGATGAACATCCTTCAGCTTTATAATAAGTTGGTGGATTGGTACAATGGCAAAAAAATCTATCATTTGATTGGCTTTCTAACCGTAACTGAGATTGAAAGTTTAGAAAATATTTTAAAAGCTAGCAAAGGACATAATAAAAAGGACTTTGAAAATATTTTAGAAACATTAATAAGGGTTGCTTTCAATAAGCCTATAAAAGATGTAATGCCTTACCATATAGACAATTTACATTACAAAAATTTCTATAAAGAAACCCAAAATGTTCTGCTGCTTTATAATATCATGTACTATATTAATAATATGTCCAGCAATAAATTCCCGTTTGAGTTATATGTAAAAAAGCAATGGAGTACAGAGCATATTATTCCGCAAAACCCGAAGGACATTGTCGATTTTACACAATATAAATTATGGTTTGAAGACCAAATTAAATTTCAAAATATGAGCATTGCTGAAAGTGATCAGAATAACTTGAATTCAATTCGTGAAAAACTTAAGACAATATCAGAGGATGACTTCAAGGCAGATAAGACATTTAGGGAAGAGGTTTCCTTAATTATAACATCCTTCGAAGATAAAACTCATGAGATTTCTAATCTATTGCTTTTAGATAAAAGTACAAATAGTTCACTTGGTAATGCTTTGTTTGAAAAAAAGAGAGAAAAGATATTAGAAATAGATCGTGAAGGTAGAATTGAGTTAATAAATAAAAATAAGGGTGATTCGGCTTTTATTCCACATGAGACTTTAAATGCGTTTAATAAGACTTTTTCGAATAAGATGGATCTGACTGAATGGTCTTGTGAAGATGGAGAACGATATAAAGAATCAATTTCAAAGAGATTGAAGGATTTTTTACCAAATATTAATCATTTGTAAACGATGGATTATAATACTTTAAGTACTTTTTGGGATACACTGGAAGCGGTTGGTATCGAGATACCTGCTATACAACGGGATTATGCACAAGGTAGAGAAACTGGTAAGGTCCCTGTTATTCGGAAGCGATTTATTCAATCAATCATTGAATCCATAGAAAATAATGACAAACTTCGACTTGATTTTGTTTATGGAAAAATATATGGCGAAAAAAATGAAGATGAAATTCGAAAAAACACCAAAGCGATTTATTCCTTATTAAATAGTGTTAAAGATTATGCAGATAGCATTGATCTAATTGTACCCACTATTGATATACAGCATAAGAGTAACAATGTGGGCGAAACTGTCTATTTAATCCCTTTAGATGGACAACAAAGACTAACGGCATTGTTTCTCATTCACTGGTATTTAATCAAGCGCGTTGGATTGATGTCAGAATTGGATATCTTACGAAGATTCAGATATAAAACAAGAAAAAGTACAGAGCTATTTATAGAGATGTTGTGTACAAAGAATTTTCAAATCGACTTTGATAAAGAGATTCGAGAAGAGATTGTCAATCACGAGTTCTTTTCAAATACCTGGTTAGACGATCCTACTGTAAGATCTATGCTAGTAGTATTAAATGAGATTGACACTGTATTTAAAAACAGTATATCTCCTGATTTTCAATTTTATTGGAATAATTTGACCAAGAATAAAGTAATATGTTTTGACTTTTTGAATCTGAAAAACTTTAATCTGTCGGATGACCTATATGTCAAAATGAATGCTAGAGGTAAAACTTTGAGCGATTTCGAGAATTTCAAGGCATGGTTGTTCGGAAAGATAGAAAACGAAGAGGGGTGGTATCCAGAAGATAAATGGAAAAAAGATGAATCGAAATTCGATGTAGTTTGGAATGATATCTTTTGGCAAGAAAAGGATGAGGATGTATTTGAAGTGGATGATGCATATTTTAATTTTTTTAAAATTCAATACCTCATAGATATTGTAAAAAAAGCAGAGGTGGAAAAGTCTTCATTTAAAAATGGAAATGACGAAGACGTCATCGATAATATTAGAGAAAATGTTGCAGATTTTGATTTTGAACAGGATTACGATCATCGCTTTAAAGAAAGGTTATGTGATTATTTTAAATTGCTAAATATTAGTTCTAAACAAGAGTTGTCAGCAATGAAGCATGACCACCCTAGTGTAGAGTCCTATTATAAGTTTTTCTTTAATAATACAAAGAAGATAGAATGGGTAGATTTAATTGAAAATTATATTGTTTCCGCTTATTTCGAGGTAAATATTGAAACGGACTTTGATAGAGGTCATTTTGACAAATACATAAGAGTTTTAAGTAATTTGGTTAACAATCAGACCTTCGATAGTGCTAGATTATACCAAAGCGCACTTAAAGATATTTATAAGATTAATAAGTATTTATACAAAAATGAATGTGATATATATGCTTGGTTAGAGGCTTTAGAATTAGAAAATAATACTTGGGTATTTACAGAAGATCAGTTGAAAGAAGAAATTAAAAAGTACAAATTAATTATTGGTGATACGTTATTAACTGACGATCCCAGCTCTTGGCTGAATTTGCTTACTAATGCGGAGAATAATGATTATTTTAGAGGGAAGGTAGAGTTTCTTTTGACGATTTCGAATTCTGACAAAGCATTGTTTGTTAAAAACTTTACCAAACTATCTTCTATATTTCAAGAGACTATAGTAGCTCATCCCGAATATCTGTTTCATCGGGCATTGTTGACTTTAGGTAATTACTTCCTAGAGAAGGGTGTGAGTAAGGTTTCGTTTGTTAGAAACCTTAATGGCAGTTATAGAGATCGAAGAGAAAATTGGCTAGGTGTACTTACAAATTCAAATAAGATAACTATAGTTAAGAAGCTAATTGATTCTCCTTTATTCGATGAGACTCATGTAGAAGAATCGCTGAGAGTTATTATCGAGGATTGGATTAAGCATAACCCTATTGATGTTATAGTACAAAAAGATTTATCGGAATTGGAGTATAGGCAGCTATATATTCATTGTTTCATTTTATTTAATTACGGCGAGTCAAACCTTATTCAATTGTCTTCTAATGAAAAGTACGCGTTTCAATTAAATAAGTCCAACACAGGAGGATACTTCAAAGATATTATCATTGAGTTTATAAAGAATGTGTTTTATCTTGAAAGTGAGAATGTAAAGGCTTTTGCGGCTATGGGTTGGGGGAATAGCCCAATTTTGCAACTAAGTGAGGAATTTACAATCAAACTTGATCCTAGCAAAAACTATTATATATTAGAGACTGAAAGTGAAACTCTTGAGTTAAAAACAATTAAAGAACTTTTGGAAGTTATAGATCAAGAAAATTCTAAACATGATTAATCCCATCGAACGCATCACCCAAAACCGTATAGTAAAGCTATTCGTAGAACAGTTGGGCTATATCTATTACGGCAATTGGGAAAAGCGGGAACACAATAGCAATGTAGAGCAAGAATTTCTAACAAGATCACTGCTCAAGCGCGGCTATTCAGATAATTTGGTGCAAAAAGCGGCCAAGGAAGTTTATGATTTGGCGACCACCAGTAGTGGTAATCTTTATGACCGTAATAAAGCAATGTATTCATTGCTGCGTTATGGTGTTAAAGCACGTCCGGAGTTGGGGGAGCAGTTTGATACGATATTCCCAATTGATTGGGTGAATTGGGAAAAGAATGAATTTGGTATTGCAGAGGAAGTTACCTTAAGCCAAGGGCGACATACTAGGCGTCCTGATATCGTATTGTATATTAACGGCATTGCAATAGGAGTTTTAGAGTTAAAACGAGGCACAACGGATATTGCGGAAAGCATCAGTCAGTCTATATCCAATCAAAAGGAATTGTTTAACGAATGGTTCTACACAACGGTACAATTTCTATTTGCGGGCAATAATACACAAGGCCTTAAATATGGATCGATTGGAACTCCAGCTAAATATTATTTGTCTTGGAAAGAAGAAGAGGAAGATAATCAAGATTATAAATTAGATAAATACCTAAAGAAATTATGCGCTAAAGAGCGCCTGATAGACATTATTTTCAATGCCGTCGTTTTCGATGCGGGAATGAAGAAATTACCTCGTCCTCACCAGTATTTTGGACTAAAAGCAGCACAGGATTTCGCTAAGAGAAAAGAAGGCGGTATCATTTGGCATACACAAGGATCAGGAAAATCTCTAATGATGGTGATGTTAGGGAAGTGGATTTTAGAGAACGTACCGAATTCGCGCATTGTGATCCTTACCGATCGTACCGAGCTAGACGATCAAATTGAGCGCGTATTCAAAGATGTCGGAGAAACTGACATTGCCAAAACTAGATCTGGTAAAGAGCTGATGAATTTTTTAACTTCCTCACGCCCGAGATTGGTGTGTTCGCTCATTCACAAATTCGGCAGTAAAGATGAAACGGATTTTGATGCATTCATCAAAGAATTACAAAATAACCCTGTTCAAACCCAAGGCGAACTATTTGTATTTATCGATGAGTGTCACCGTAGCCAAAGTGGAAAGTTAAATCAAGTGATGAAGGCAATATTGCACAATGCAGTCTTTATCGGTTTTACCGGTACGCCCTTATTAAAGCAAGATAAGAAAACAACAATGGATGTATTTGGCCGATATATTCATACCTATAAATTTAATGAGGCGGTAGAAGACGGTGTAGTTAAAGATTTAATGTACGAGGGCCGCAGCATCGAACAGAGCTTAACTTCTCAAACTAGAGTGGACCAATGGTTTGAAGGCAAAACGGGCGGGTTAAATGACTTCCAAAAGAACGAACTCAAGAAGAAATGGGGAACCATGCAAAATGTATTGAGTTCGAAAAGTAGGATGGAAAAGATAGTGACAGACATACTTTTTGATTTTATGACGAAAGCGCGCTTAAAATCACAGATGGGAAATGCGATTCTGGTAGCATCCAGTATTTATGAAGCTTCTAAATACTACAATCTTTTTCTACAAACGGAACTTAAGAACAGGTGTGCTATTATTACTTCATACAATCCAAATGCACGTGACGTTTCATTAGAAGATACAGGTGCGGATAACGAAACAGATAAGGAATATATTTATAACACCTATACCGAATTACTTAAAAATGTAAGCCCAAAAGGCAATAAGTCAAAAACAGAAACCTACGAAGAGAATAGTAGAGCACAGTTTGTTAAAGAGCCTGCTCGAATGAAGTTGTTGATTGTGGTTTCCAAACTGTTAACCGGTTTTGATGCGCCACCTTGCTCGTACATTTACATCGATAAAAAGATGCAAGACCATACGCTTTTTCAAGCTATCTGCCGTGTGAATCGTTTAGATACGGACGATAAAGATTATGGTTACATAATCGATTATATGGAACTATTTGGCAATGTAAGGGATGCAATTAATGTGTATACGTCTGAACTGGATAGTGAAGGGTTTACAAATGAAGAGGTAGAAGTGCAGCTGAAGGACCGTCTTAAGACGGCAATTGATCGCTTGTTAACCGCCATGGAAACGGTCGAGAGTATTTGTGAAAATGTAACACCTCCCAAAACAGTTTTAGAGTACATCCATTATTTCTGTGGAAATACTGAAAATCCAGAAGATTTAAAAGCGAATGAATACAAACGTATGGCTCTATACAAGGCTATAGTTGAATACATTCGTGCTTATGCAAATATGAAAGCTGACTTTGTAAATTCAGGTTTTACAGAAAAAGAGATCCATCGCTTTCACCAAAAAATGGAAGACTATCTCGCACTTCGTGAATCCATACGAAAAGCAAGTGGGGAAAAGATTGACCTTAAAGCATATGAAGCGGATATGCGTTTTTTGATTGACACTTATATTAGAGCAGAAGAATCTAAAACAATATCACCATTTGACGATATTTCGTTACTGGATTTGATGGAAGTTAATATCGATCAAGCAATAGATTCCTTACCCGAAGATATTAGGCATAATAAAGAAGCAGTAGCTGAAACCATTGAAAATAATGTACGCAGTAAGATTGTTGAAGATCATTTATTAGATCCCAAATATTTTGATCAGATGTCTGTCTTACTACAGGAGCTTGTGGAAAGAAGAAAACAAGAGACTATTGTCTATCAGGATTATTTGAAAAAGATGGCAGCCTTGATTGGGCAAGTGAATAAAGGGAAGAGGGATGACGTTCCAGTTTCTTTAAACACGAAAGGAAAGGTAGCTTTGTACCATACTTTAGAGAATGAACAATTGGCTTTATCTTGTGAAATAGCGGTACAATATGCCAAACAAGAAGGTTTTAGAGAAAATCTGGCTAAGCAAAACTTAGTAAAAAAAGCAATTTTTGAAGTAGTGAAAAGTCAAGAAAAGGTAGAAGAAGTCTATAAAATAGTTGAAGCGCATAAAGACGAATATTAATGCAAAAAGAAAGGTTGAAGATAGGGTCAGTGGAGATAGAAATAACTTTCAAAGCCATTAAGAATTTGCATTTGAGTGTGCATCCCCCTCACGGACATGTAACCATCGCCTCTCCAGATTTTTATGATTTAGAGAAGGTCAAGATATATGCTGCAACAAAATTAGCTTGGATTAAGAAGGAGCAGAAGAAATTTGCTGAGCAAAAAAGAGAATCGGCGAGGGAGTATATTTCACAAGAAAGTCACTATTTTTTTGGTGAGCGTTATTTGTTGAACGTAGTAGAAGGTAACAGGAATTCTGTGAAGATTAAAGGAAAGAAATTGATTCTATGCGTTACAGATGTTCATTCCTACGAACTAAAGCAAAAAACTTTGTACCGCTTCTATAGAAAAGAACTCCGTATTAAGCTCGCTGAAATGATTGAGAGCTATAGTTTAAAAATGGACTTGCAAATTCCGGAGTTTAAAATCAGAAAAATGAAAACTCAATGGGGAAGCTGCAGTACAGATAACAAACGCCTTTCCTTGAATATTGAATTGGCTAAAAAGCCATTAGAGTGTTTGAAGTACATCGTTGTTCATGAAATGGTCCACCTTATCGAAAGAAAACATAATAAGCGTTTTGTACTGCTAATGGATCAGTATATGACCCATTGGCGTGTACAAAAGAAAATACTCAATGAGTTGGCTTTGTAAAGTGCTTAATTAGGATTTATAAAACCTATCTGCGTCCGTTTAGTAACCATTGACTCCTCATCACAAAATGATAATATGCGTTCAAAGTCGGCTATTGTACCATGAACAATTTCTTGTATTTCATTTTTACGAATTATATTATCAATTTGACCTCCGGAGAGATCAAATTTTCCTGCCAATAAATGACACTCTTCAATAGTTAAGGAGGGCAGCTTTGATTTCCAGATCTCGGCCCTAATGGATGCTGAAGGTTTCTGAAAAAGAACCTTAAATAGAAATCTCCGGTCAAACGCTGTATCCAGATTATTTGCTAGATTGGTCGTTGCAATTAAAATTCCCTCAAAGTTTTCTAATTCTTCTAGAATGATATTTTGTATGGCATTTTCAGTTTGGGCCACATTGGAACTGCCGATTTCTTTCCTTTTCGAAATGATGGCATCCGCTTCATTGAACAACAATATCGGAGCGCGTTCACAACCTTTTGCATAAGATTTATAATCAGTAAAAATACGTTTGATTATTTTTTCACTCTCACCAAACCACATCGATTTAGATTGACTGATTTCAACCTTCATGACTTCTCTATTGGTCTCTTTTGCCAATTGTTTTGCGATCTCGGTTTTACCAGTTCCCGGAGCACCATGCAGCAAAACCGTAATGCCTTTTGGCAAACCTTTATCGCTTAACCGGCTTTGAGTTTTTTTGAAGTTATCGTCTTCTAATAAGCTTTTAAGTATGGATAATTGACGCATTTCTGTAGGGTCGAAAATCAATTCCTTATGAGGAATGTCTAAAGGAATGATAATATTATCTTTTTTCTTCTTGTTGAGAAACAGTTTTATTTCACACTCGTTCAATAATAGGTGAGAAGTTTCTGTCAATTTTATTTGTGTATCATTGAAAAAACGAGCCTCTTCAATTTCGAGCAGATCGTTTTTGATAAGAATATGCTCACCTGTTAAGAATTGTTGCATATAACGAAATCGCTTTGAAGAATTATCATAAATTCCTTCCAAGGCTCTGCCTAGATCAGCTGATTCATTTCCAGAAATGGTTTTCCATATTAAGTATAAATACAAATGGATATCTTCAATATTGAAACCGAATCGGTTCACTTTTTCTATTAATGGAAAATGAGTGTTTGCAGAAAAAATTTCCTTGGCTTCATTAAACATTTCATAGGTTGAAATTTTGTCATCATCTCTTTGAGCACCTAAGTTGTATAATTGTTCAAGCAAGTCAACGATGTCTTCAATCTTTTTTTGAATGATTTCGGGCATGGGTAAATTTTGGAGAATGGCTTCCGCAACTTTTTCGTGAATGGTAAACTGATCATTGGCACCGGCTATTTTAATGCGGTGCCTCGATTTTTGTTTTGCAAAAAGCCCTATTGAACATAAATATTCAAAGTCATCGCTGTATTCGAGTATTCTCATGGGATTACACTCGAAGTAATCGGTTAGATCTTTTAGATCAACACTATCACCTCTATAATTAAGGGTAAAAATTATTGAGGTAAAGAACGCTTGGCTTTCAGAAATATTAAAATACCGAGAAAGCACACTTAACTCAATATTGATTGTTTCAAAAAATGAATTTTCGAGTTTACAAGCTTTTGCTTGTTCATACACTTTTCCAATGCTTTCCAGAATTCTTTGTTTTGTAATGTTTTCCATATCCTTTTTGTTGTTTTACAAAGATCGACCGTTACTACGCCAAAAGGTGTCGCGATAGTTTTGGAAAAATTTTAATGACTTATTAAACCATGAGATTGCAAAACTCACAAATATAATTACGCTCTAAATGATGAGTTAATACATACTTTTATGTCCATCGATTATGAACAACCAATCCGAAAACAGATGCTACTAAGTTGTTGAGCTACAAAACAATCACCTAATTGAACATTTCATAATAAACTGCGTTAGGTTCATATAAAAACGAATCTTATGCTAGTTAAACCACCCGAAAAAGAACCCTATCCAAAACTCAAAAGTAGCTTTTTTGAACGGTTCGCAAACAAAATCACGAGCTGGACAGGTAGCTCAATTGCTTTTTCTATTGCTGCCTGCATTATTATTACCTGGGGCATTTCCGGCCCGCTCTTTAATTATTCTGAAAGCTGGCAGTTAGTAATTAATACAGGAACGACTATAATTACTTTTTTAATGGTCTTCCTAATTCAAAAATCTCAAAATAAAGATTCCAAAGCTATTCAATTGAAATTAAATGAGCTAATAGCAGCAAATCGAAATACTAGCAATAGAATGGTAGATATTGAAAGCCTTACGGAAAATGAACTGGAGGAACTGCACAAATTTTATAAAAAGTTAGCCGAGTTAGCTAAAAATGAAGGGGATATTCATAAATCTCATTCAATAGATGCGGCGCATCATCTAAATAGAGAGAAGAAGAAGATTAGGCTGGAAAACCAAAGCAAGATTACACCTCCCAGTCCCCCAAACTTATAAACCCCATAAAGTAGTTTAAATAAAATCCTTAAATTTGGATTCTAACAAATCGGGAGGGAGCTAGACGGAAAGGCAAAGAACAATGGAACTTAATTCAAAAGAAGAATTTGCTAATCGAAAAATTATCCACGTCGATATGGATGCTTTTTACGCTTCGGTGGAGCAGCGCGATTTTCCTGAATATCGAGGCAAGCCATTAGTTGTAGGGGGATCTCCTGATGGACGAGGGGTAGTGGCTGCAGCAAGTTATGAAGCTCGTGTTTTCGGAATCCATTCTGCGATGCCTTCCCACAAAGCCATTAAACTTTGTCCACAGCTTTTGTTTATCCGACCAAGGTTTGATGTTTATAAAAAAGTTTCTTTTCAAATCCGGGAAATTTTTAAAAAATATACTGACTTAATAGAGCCCCTTTCCTTAGATGAAGCTTATCTAGATGTTACGGACGATAAAATGAATATTGGCTCGGCAATCGAAATTGCTCAAGAAATAAGAAAAACTATTAAAAAAGATCTTGGACTAACGGCATCTGCAGGGGTTTCTGTCAATAAATTTGTTGCTAAGGTAGCTTCGGACATGAATAAACCAGATGGCCTTACTTTTATCGGACCATCTAAAATTGAAGCATTTATGGAAACTTTGCCTGTAGAAAAGTTCTATGGAGTAGGGAAGGTTACCGCAGCAAAAATGAATAATATAGGCTTGCACACCGGGGCGGATTTAAAAAAACTAACTGAAGCTGAGTTAGTAAGCCATTTCGGAAAACAAGGCCGTTTTTATTTTCGGATCGTAAGAGGGATTGACAACCGTCTGGTTCAACCCCACAGAGAGGCAAAATCTATTGGGGCAGAAGATACTTTTCCAAGCGATTTGACTGAAGTAGAAGATATGATACTTGAATTGAAAAAAATAGCGGAAAAGCTTAGCGAACGAATTCAGAAACATCAATTAAAAGGCCGAACGTTAACTCTAAAAATCCGATTCAACGACTTCAGCATCATTACACGAAGCAAATCTCTACATATAGGAATTGATGATTATCATTCAATATTGGATATCGCAAGTGATCTATTGAAAAAAGAGCTATTCCCAAACTGTGATGCCGAACCTAAAAAAGTACGACTTTTAGGAATAACTCTTTCAAATTTCCATGAATTAACGATCTTGAAAAATAACCCTTATCAATTGAAACTCTTTTAATGTTCTACTCGAAATGAAACTTTACAAATTACTCCATAAGTAGTAATTTCTTCATCTTTGACATGAACTTTAAAGTCTTTCACAAATACAGAGTCTATATTTTTTACAGTTTTGGAAACCTCTTTCACAACATTCTTTATAGCATCCTCAAAACTTACTTCCGAAGAAGCAATTACTTCAATTACTTTTACTATTGCCATTTCGCTTGATTTTAATTAGTGTATATTTTTTTACCTATAGATAAAGACAGTTAAGCTTTGCTTTTGTTTTATAATTGGAGCACTAATATTTAGGGAACTTTTAGAAGATTTTGAGGACCTAGGGCTTTTAGGAAAACCAAAGATGCTATCAAGTTTAAATATCCGACTTGTCCCTTTTCGATTTTTTTATTCTAAAAATATTTTTGAAATTCTTTTGTTCCCTCGCTTTTTGTAATTTCACCGGATATTTCATCTAAAAATGGTTTGTTTTTAATGGCGATATTTTATCCATTTTCCTGCTTGACTATGAACTTCGCAAAGTAATTACATGCAGCCATTATGATCTCCCTATTTTAAAAGTGACGAACAGTGTTGATTTTACATTTATAGAACCAAATGAACAATATAAAAAAATTCCCTCTTTCAACTTTAGGCTATGGCTTTATCAGTGAAAGCTTCATTCCGGAAGGGAAAGACGAGTATTATTTAAGAAATATACAGAATAGAAGTGGAATCGAATACCGAAATCTGTCGGCTTTCGAAATTGAAGTTTTGGTCAAGAACGGAAACACCACAGACAATTGGAATAACATTTTAGTTTCTGATGCTTTTAATCCGGACTTGGTGAAGAGCTGTAAATTTTATGGTTTGGTTCGCATTGGCAAGCTGGAACCCTACTTTCTTGAATACAACGCTTTAAGAGTTGCTGTTGGCTTATATAATTCCACCATTATAAGCTGTGACTTTGGAGATAACGTGGCTATAAATCATGTGAACTACATGTCGCATTACATCATTGGCAATGAAGTAATCATTGTACAGGTTGATGAAATGAAGACAACGATGAATGCAAAGTTCGGAAATGGGATCATAAAAGACGGTGAGAGCGAGTCTTCAAGGATTTGGTTGGAAATCTGCAATGAAAATGGCGGTCGAAAGGTTATTCCTTTCAACGGAATGTTGCCTGGCGATGCGTGGCTATGGAGCAAGTATAGAGATGATAAAATCTTGCTTGATAAATTTTTAGAGTTTACAGAAACAGAATATAAAACAGAGCCGGGTTATTATGGCAAAGTGGGAGATCGAACCGTTATAAAAAACACGAATATTATTAATGATGTGTGGATTGGATCGGATGCCTATATAAAAGGAGCGAATAAATTAAAAAATCTAACCATTAAATCTAACGCGGAAGCGAAAAGTCAAATTGGTGAGGGCTGCGAACTGGTTAATGGCATAATTGATTTTGGCTGTCGTATTTTTTATGGTGTAAAAGCGGTTCGCTTTGTGATGGCTAGTAATTCTCAGCTAAAATATGGAGCCCGATTAATCAACTCATACCTAGGAAGTAACGCAACGATATCGTGTTGCGAAGTGTTGAATTCTTTGATTTTTCCGGCCCATGAACAACATCATAATAATTCCTTTTTATGCGCTGCTTTAATATTAGGTCAAAGCAATATACCGGCCGGCGCTACCATTGGATCTAACCACAATTCACGCGGAGCTGACGGCGAAATTATTGCAGGACGAGGGTTTTGGCCCGGCTTATCTGTAAGCTTGAAGCATAATTCAAAGTTTGCTAACTATACTATCTTAGCAAAGGGAGATTATGATTATGAACTAAATATCCCTATTCCATTTTCTTTAGTAAGTATTGATAAAGACAATAACGATCTAAGGATTATGCCGGGCTACTGGATGATGTATAATATGTATGCCCTACAAAGAAATGCGTATAAATACATCAATCGCGACAAGCGCTATGATCCGGTACAGCATATTGAGTATGACTATCTTGCTCCCGATACTGTGAACGAAATGTTTGACTCGCTAACACTTTTTGAGAACTACGTCGGGAAAGCATATGCTCTTCATTTTCCAGAGAACGAGATATCCGAAAAGGAATATGGTGTTTTAGGAAGAAAGCTTCTTGAGGAAAAGAGTCCCTTAGTCAATGACTTAAATATAGTAGCGGATGGACTTGAGAATGCTAAACGCCCGGTACGGATAAATAAGATTCAGAAAGCCTATGATATTTTTAAGGTGATGATTCATTTTTACGGTATTGTTCATCTTCTTAAGTATGCAGAAAAAAGAAATGAGTATTCTCTTCATACCTTGTTTTCTGAATTAGCATCTGAAAAACTAGAGAGAAAAGCGTGGCTGAATGTGGGTAGCCAACTTATCCCAGAGAATGTTGTACTGGAATTAAGAAAAGATATTCGCGAAGGGAAGTTAAAGTCATGGGACGATGTACATCTGTTTTATCAAGAAGAGGGAGACCAATATGAAGATAAAAAAATGTTGCACGCAATTGCGTCCCTTCTAGAATTGGAACAAAGCACTTTGGACAAAATCGATATTGAAACGTTGGCTGACTGGATAAAAGAGGTGAAAATCACTAAAAAATGGATGGTCGAATCTATAGAATCGTCGCGTAAGAAAGATTATACTAATCCATTTCGAAAGATGATGCATGATTCTCAAGACGAACTAGATGAGGTTCTCGGAAAATTTGAAGATAATGAATTCATTAAAGATCAGAAGGCCGAACTTCTTGCATTTAATAAAAAAATGGATTTCATAGCTAACATGATTTGCGAATAATCAAAAGGAAATACTGTATGTTGCCAGTGCAATTAACTAGTCCTTGTTTCTCAAGCGTCCTTTTCATGCTTTTCCTTTTCTCCATTACAGTTGATTGTAAAGCACAAAATGAAAATGGGAATGACTTTTTATTGTCCATTGACCGAACTCTTCCAAAAGCAGAAAGTCAAAATATTACCCTCCATTTCAAAGATGGCTCGAGTTTAAAGCTATCTGACTACCCGGATCAGAAATACTCGTCCATGTGGCCAGCTGAAACGTTGAGACAAGTTTTAATTGACTTAGACGGGGATGGACATGACGAACTTATTGTTCAACATTTTTCAGACGGTGCTCATCGCTCCTATATTTTTAATTTGTTTAAAAGTCTGGGCAAATCCAATTTTACAGAAATACTTTCTAGAGAAAATGTGTTAGTAAATAAAGACAGCATCTTGCGCATATGGCTATACGGTGAACTAGGACTTTTTCGTAGTTGCTATGGCTGCTATGTTAAAACACCAAAATATCTTGAAGCGTCAATTGATCTGACTTACGATAAAGGGAAACTTATATTAAGGAAAGATGATGAATTGGATCGTTTAATAATAGATAACTTAACGTTTCTTCATAATAGAGGCATCCCTGATTTAAATGATTTCGAATCTGATGATGCGACCCGGAAGAGCTACTTATTACATCTTACCACTTATCATTTCAATAATTATTGTGAAATGAACGATACAAAGCGTTTATTTGATAAATATTATGATCATATCGATCATGTCAAGATCTGGACAGAAATCGAGAGCATCTTGCGAAAACAAGAACTTTTATTGCATAACTTGGAAGTCAGGATAAACTGATGCTGCTGCTAAATTGAGACCGAATATTTATCAAAAATAAGCATTTACAATATGAATAAAAGCTTTACTTTTGTGATTCAATTTTTATAGCCCCGTAGTTCAACGGATAGAATAGAAGTTTCCTAAACTTTAGATATGGGTTCGATTCCCGTCGGGGCTACTAAACAGGAGAAGTGATTTTGAGAATCGTTTCTCCTGTTCTTATTTTGAGGTAATTCGTTGTTTATCTGAAAGATATAGTTTGCTATTACGTTCATTCGGGCGGTTCGATACGTTTTTCCGTCAAACTCCAGTTTTTCGGGGAATATCGAACCAATTACAGCTCTCCTTGTGTTGATTTCGCCCTCACTGTACATTTGGGGAACACTTTCAATATACCGTAATGCCCTGTCTAAAGACTTTTCTATATTGACTTTCTTGGTGTCGGAACCGTCCTTGCTCAATTGTTCTTCCAGACTTTCAATCCGATCCCTGCATTCCTTTTTGATTTCGAGGTATTCATCGTCATCAATGGTTTCCGATAATAGCTTGTTCCGTGCTACCGACAGCTTTGCATTAAGTTTATCTATTTCCTGTGCGATTCGCTTCTTTTCGTCAAATGGGTTCTGCACGAATTTCTTGTAGTTGTTCAATACCAGTTTTTTGACGATACCAATAGCAGTACCGTTCAGTTCAAACTGCCGCATACCTTTTTCAAAAATATCATTGGCAACCTCAGCTTTCTGACGGAAACCACACGAAGAAACACAATGGTAATAGTAATAGCGGTTCGTTCTCCCTTTGGATGCACTACCTGTTAAGTTGCGCCCACATTCGGGACAAACCAAGAAACCTCTTAAAGGTAAATTAGTGTCTGATAATATTTTGGTGTTTGGGCGTTCTACTCTTTTGTTTCCGTCCAGTATAAATTGTACTTTCTGGAAAAGCTCTTCGGAAATAAGTGGTTCGTGTTGACCTTCTACCAAATGGGCTTCTTCATCCTGAAATTTTGCGATGAATATTTTTCCATAATATAAAGGATTGCGAATGGCTACGTGGAATGCACTTCGGCTTAATTTTGTTGGACTTTGTGCATTCATTTTCTGCCGTACTTGGTCAGCAGCAAATACACCCTTGGCTACTTCATTGAAAGCCCATCGCATAGCCGAAGCTTCGGGGTCTTGTATGGCAACGTATTTTCTGCCATCCTCTTTACTTCTATTGATATAACCAAATGGAGCTCTGCCCATCAAACGTCCTTCTTTTCTTGCCCGACGCATTCCATAGAACGTATTTAACGCCCTACGGTCATTCTCCACCTCAGGAGCGGCTAAGTAAATAGCCAACATCATTTTGTTTTCGGGAATGGATAGGTCTAAAGGCTGTTCAACCGCTTGTGGCTCTACGCCTAACTTCGTCAATGTATTAATCATCTGATAGGCATCGCCTGCATTACGGCTGAACCTGTCCCATTTGGTAAATAATACAAGATTAGTCTTTGAGTTTTTCTTCTTGAGGTTGTTCAGCAGTTTTATCCATTCGGGACGGTTAAAGGTTTTTGCAGAATGGTCTTCATAGACAACCTGACCAACGGTGATTTTATTGGTTGCACAAAAACGTTTAAGGCGTTCTTCTTGGTCTCGTTGTGAATATCCTTTATCCGCCTGTTCATCGGTGGAAACACGTATGTATAAATCGGCTTTCTTCATCGCTAATCTCTTTTAAATGGATAATGCTCCTTGGGATTAGCTAAATTACGAAATAAATCACTCGACATCAAAGCATTCCCGAATAACTATCATCGTTAGGTTATACAGGAATTCCATAATCAGCTCGGCTTCTTCCTGCTCCACCTCAATACCGCCTTTGCGGAGAAGCTCTATTGCTTCCTCGATCGGTATTTTCTCTATTTCCTTGCTCTCTTGCATCGCCTAACGCTGTGTTTACTCCAACTAAATTAGTCGGGTTAACGGGTTGGACTACGAATGTTGCATTCAGAGGTTGTATTTGGCGTGCAGATGCCTAATTGTTTTTGGGTTTATCGTTGTTTTTAAAGAGAATGACAATAAAACAATGTTTTTGTAGCCCGAAAGATATTTTTTGTAATTTTGCTTCTAACAAAAATGCAAAATACATACACCAATGAAGCTATAAGTAATTGTCTAAATGAATGAAACAGAATTTTATCTTCACTTACAGTCAAGTGAGGCAAATTCTTATTATTAACTTTTAAACTTATTCAAATGATACAGTTACAAATGATTAACAAAGCTAAATCAATAGCTCAACAAGACGAAAATGTTTCCGCAGTTTTAATGTATGGTTCGTTTACCAAAAATGAGGGCGACCAATATTCTGACATCGAGTTTTATATCTTTCTGAAAAACAAAGAAAATTTTTCTGCCGAAAAGTGGGTAAATCAAATTTATCCGACAGCGTTATATTTTACGAATGAATATGGAAGTGAAGTTGCAGTTTTTGAGAACCTGATTAGAGGTGAATTTCATTTTTTAACAGTAAATGAGATTGACGTTATAAAATCGTGGGAGGGCTTTGTAGCGTTCAGTGATTTTGACCAAATGAATTTAATTGACAAAGACGGTTTTCTGATTGAAACACTTAACCAAATAAAAACAAAATTGCCTGACCGAACTACGAATGAAAATATCTTATTTTTAAGTCAATCATTACTAAATGTATTATTGACAACAAATAATTTGATTAAAAGACAGGAATACGCTCACGCATACCAAAGTCTGTCAAATGTACAAAAGTATTTACTTTGGTTAACCCGAATAGCAACAAATCAACCCCATCATTGGGAAAGTCCTACAAAAAGTTTAGAGAAAGATATTGACAAAGATTGGTATTCAGAGTTTAGATTGACAACATCTGATTTGGATGCCGACAATTTAAAAACAGCTTTCCAAAATTCATTGAACTTATCAAAAAAGCTGTTCGATGGATTAAGTGTTAAAACAGACTTAAAACGATTGCTAAATAGAATTGGATAAAATTCCATTCCCAAAACAAAGCCTTTCAGCAAGTTGTTGAAAGGCTTTGTTTTCGATTCTGTTGGAGATAAAAACCATTCCCAAAAATGAACAAAAAGGTAGCAAAGTTAAGGCGGACACCCACCGCACCACCCAATCAAAAGACTACGGCATAATGGCAGGGCAAATAAGGTGGCTTCGCCGAGCTATTGTATTGCCCTGCCACCCTTCGGGACTTATTCCGTTTCCTTTTGGTTTTTCCGCTTGTCCGCCTTGATTGAACAGCTTTCTTTTTTTTCTGTTTTTTTCTTTTGGAAACAATTTTAAGAGGAAGAAAGACCGTCAAAACAACGGTTTGTGCTTTTCATTATAGATTTCACTAATCAATTCCCCGAACTCTTGAAAATGGTATTCAATAATGTTATCCAAATACGCATAAATCGTGAGCTTGTCAATCCCCATAATGTTTGTAAGCCTGTTGAATGTTTCGTGGTGTTCCTGCCGAACATAGATGGATTTACCTTTGCTTGCCCTTGTATTCGGGGTTTTAAAGAACTGCCCGCAGTAGTCTTCTTTGGTCAACTTTTTTGGCTTTGAAGTCGTTCTTTTGGGAGTGGTTACTGACGATTTTTTACGTTCCGTTTCCGCAGGCTCTTCCCCTGCAATTACCTGCATCAGGGCTTCCTCATCTACTTCGGGTCTGATAAAATTATCCTGATATGTTACGGTCTGTTGTTCCGTTAAAGGTTGTTTCTTTTCATCAGTTAGGAAATTTTCAATAGAAAAATCCTGTGCATCGGGTTGCTGTTTCTTATCATCTTCGTTTATCATATCGCTTGTTTTAATGTTATTTCAAATTAGCTGTTTTGGTTAGTTGTATATATCATTACACCTATGTAACAACCTATATACCTATGCCCCTACATATTTCTAATTAGCTAAAAATCTACAATCCGCCTGCAATCAATCACGCTGATTTGCTGTCGGGATTTATGCTGCTTAGTTACTTGATTAAGGTTATGACCAATCAGCCAGCTAACCATATACAAAGGAAATAAAAGCGACCTCAATCTGAATTAAGGTGGCAGTTTGTGGCACTATTTGGCGTTCATTGGCTTATTAATTATCTGTTATTCTTCCCGAAATTTGATACAGGAAATGGGTGTTTTCCTTGCTAACTACAATCCGTTCCGCAGGACGGGTTTTTGTGTTCACCAGAACACGGCAAGTTGTGTTTTGAGGCACTCGAAACTGAGTTTAGTGCCTCAAAACTACTTGCCCTTACGCAGGGAGCTAAACCATTTCTCCGAAGTCGAATGGTTAAAATATTAAAATGGATTTATTATGGAAGAAATGAACAGAAAACAGAACAAAGGCGGACGCAAACCAAAGGTTAATCCCAAAATGAACCGCTATGTTTTTCGTCTTACGGACGAAGAAAACGCTAAATTTTTAGCCCTTTTTGACCAATCAGGAATAGATAATAAAGCAAGGTTTGTTGTTTCAATGCTGTTTGGAAAGGAAATCAAATCCGTAAAAATCGACAAAGGAACGGTTGATTTCTATATGCGACTAACATCGTTTCACAGTCAATTTCGTTCGGTAGGTGTAAATTATAACCAAATTGTGAAACTGTTGTACAGTAGGTTTTCAGAAAAAAAAGCGTCGGCTTACCTCTATAAATTGGAGAAAAAAACGGCTGAACTGGTACAGTTATTCAAAAATGTTGTGGAGTTAATGGATGAGTTTGAAGCGAAATATCTGAAAAAAGAGTGAGAATAACGTGAGCAAAAGCTGTTTTAAGGATATGATTAAGGTAGCAATCATTCTAAATTGTTTACCTTTGTTTAAAAAGAATTTTAGCTTAAATCTAAATATTGATAGCAAAAAATGAAGAAACTCCCTAATAGAATATCTGAAATTGTAGATGAACTGACAGACCAATACTTGGAGGACGACCGATATAACAGACCTTGGATAATTGGATTTAGCGGCGGAAAAGATTCTACTGTATTACTTACATTAGTTTGGTTAGCATTACAGAAAATCAGAGAAGAAAGCGAATCTCAAACACTTAATAGGCAAATATATGTAGTGTGTAATGACACTATGGTTGAGAATCCAATCATTGAGGAATACACGACTAACGTATTGCAAACGATACAAAAATCAGCCCGAGAGCAAAAATTACCTATAACGGTCAAAAAAACGACACCGCAAATAGAGGATACTTTTTGGAGTTGTATAATTGGAAAAGGCTATCCTGTGCCTAATAATGCTTTTAGGTTTTGTACAGAAAAAATGAAGATTAAACCGACTTCTACATTTATTACAGAACAAGTTGCAGAAGATGGAGAAGCTATCGTCTTAATAGGTACAAGGCTTTCAGAAAGTCAGCAAAGAGCAAAATCAATAAAAAAACACGATATAAAAGGATATAGACTTTCAAAGCACCCACTTAATCCAAATACTTTTACTTATGCTCCAATCAAAGAGCTTATGTTAGAAGAAATTTGGTGGGTAATTAATGCAATACCTTCACCTTGGGGCTTTGACAACCAAATTTTATTTAAAATTTATTTAGATGCTTCGGCAGATGATTACGAGTGTCCGACAGTTGTAACAAATGATTCGCATAAATCTTGTGGGCAAAGTCGTTTCGGATGTTGGACTTGTACAGTGGTAAAAGAAGATAAATCTATGACTGCCCTTATAGATAATGGCATAAGATGGATGCAACCCCTACTTGATTACCGCAATAGATTGGTTGAAAACAGAAATGTTTCAAATAACCGCAATGAAACAAGACGTAATGGTCAATTAGCTGTGGACGAGACTGGGCACAGAATGGGTAATTACACAATGGAATACCGCATACAACTGTTGAAAGAATTGCTGTCTATTCAGAAAGAAATTCAAAAAGACCGTTCAAGCATTAACCTGATTAGAAGTCAAGAATTGATTGCAATTCAAGTAATGTGGTATAGAGATGGAAACTTTACAACTACAGTCAATGACATATATAATGAAATTTATGGTTATGACTTACCAAATGACAATATAGGTTTGCAAGAAAGACTTTTATTGGAGCAATCTTGTAATAATTCTGTTCATTATCAATTGATACAAGAATTACTTGCGTTACAAAAAAACAAAGTTTTATTAGTGAAAAAACACGGATTACAAACTGATTTGGAAGCCAGGTTAGAACGGTTTGTAAAGGAAGTAGAAATATGAAAATAAAAAGTATAGAGCTCTATAACTACCGTCTTTACAAAGGTGTCAATAAACTTAATTTCCAAAACGGAAGTGATAAAAACATATATTTGATTTCAGGAGAAAATGGTTTTGGAAAAACCACTTTTCTTCATTCGTTGTTATGGTGCTTATATGGAAGACTAATGACTGATATTGATGATGCATTTCGTAAAGAAATGTCATCAAGTGTAAACGGCAGTGGCTATAATGCATTCTTAATTGGAAATTTAAACAATTCATTAAGGCAAAAAGTACTTTCGGAATTTTCAGAAATAGAACTAGCTTCTATAAAGAAAAAAGGATATTCTCTTGATAACGAGCGTATAAAAGAATTATCTACCTATTCTGTTTCGATAGAGTTTTCCGATATAATTATCCCGTCAATTCCTTGTCATTCATTAAAAATAATTCGTTCTTACGACTTTATAAGAGAAATTGAAAATATTGAGGTTTTAATTGATGATGTACCCAATGAAATATCCGCAGAAATAGGACACGATGTTTTTATAAATGACTTCATTCTTAATAAAGATATTGCGCGGTTTTTCTTTTTTGATTCAGAACGAATCGTTACACTTGCGGAAACAAATACAATAGAAGATAAACGCAAACTTTGTTCAGCATATAACGAAGTTTTAGGAGTAAAAAAATATGAAGATTTAAAGAAGAATCTTGAAAATTTGCGTTTGCGTTTCAGAAGAAAATCTGCAGATATAGAAATCCGTAAACAACTAAACGATTTACTTGAAAAACAAAAACAGTTAACGGATACATTTGCTGAACACGAAAAGCAAACAGCTGATATAGATAGTCAATTGATTTCAATACGTAAAGAGGACGAAAATCTCCAAATTCAACTTCTAAGAGAAGGGAATCGTACTACTCTTAGTGAATTGAACAGACAAGAGGCTGTATTAGAGGTTACTAGGAGAAAAGATGCAGATTACAAATTACGGATAAAAGAATTTTTAGATTTTGCTCCATTTGCAATTGCTGGGAAATTATTACAAAAAGCAAAAACACAGATAGAATACGATTTCAATATCTTGCAATCACAGAATAATGTCCATAATCAGAATTTTTTATTAGAAAGTATAAAATCTGAAATGCGAGATATGTTTGCAGACGCTTCAATACCTAAAACTCTTAAAAATAAGCTCATAAAATCTTTTCAAAAGATTATTTCTAAACATCAAAATCAAGTAAGTGATGGAGAACCTTTAATGAATGTTTCAAAAGAAGTTTTTGATGAATTTAATTCAGTTTATTCAAATCTTACCAGTACATATAAAATTGAATTTGAACATCTTGCTGATGATTACAAGAAAAACAAGCAAATTCTTGACCGCACTACCAGAAATATCAGCAATATGCAGTCGAAAGAGAATGATAATGTAATCAAGAAGATTCGCAAACAAAAAAATGAATATGAGCGTATTATCGCAACATTAGAATCTAAAATAAGAAAACTGCACGAAGAAAAGGGTTCGTTAAATAAAGAGCTAGCAGTCGTTAGTCGTAAAGTTTCAGAGCTTAGTAAAAGAGTAAGTCTTGATGATAGTGATAGTAAAAAAGATAGAATCGCAGAACAACTCATTATTGAGCTTAATACATTTTTGGTTTCTCTAAAAAGGGAAAGAAAATCTGCATTAGAAAACAGGATAAAAACAATACTAAATAATCTAATGCACAAAATGAATTTCATCAGTAATGTCGATGTAGTAATTAATGATGATATCATTGATATAAATCTTTTTGATGCAGACAGCAATTTGATTAACAAAGAAATGCTTTCAAAAGGAGAGCAACAACTGTATGCAACGTCTTTACTAAAAGCTTTTGTAGAAGAATCTGAAATAAAATTCCCTGTAATTATTGATAGCCCATTACAAAAGTTTGATAAAAGCCACGCCAATAAAATAATAACAGAATTTTATCCTACGGTTTCTGAACAAGTGATACTGTTTCCATTATTACATAAAGAACTCTCTAAAAGTGAATTTGATACGATGAAACCGTACATCAATTCGGTATATGTATTGAAAAACAAAAACTCTTATTCATACATTGAGAGACTGGATAATATAAACGATTTAATGCAGTAAAATATGTTTTCACAGATAAAAACGAGTACACAAAATAGGGAAATCGTAGTTGAGTTAACACGTAAATTCAATTTGGGTGCGGAAAATATCATCGCCCGAATTGGAATTGCTTATTCGTTACAATCTGGCGAGAAATTCTCGCCTATTGATGTTAAGGATTCAGGAGGAAAGGAATATAGCCGAAACGTACTTTTTGGAACTCATTATCCAATTTATGAAGCATTAATTTGTACACATTATCAGATAAATAGTAATGATAAAGATTTATCACGTTATTTTAAAATGCACCTTGACCACGGACTACAACTCATCTATGATGATGTTGCTGATAATCCCAATTTAATTGGTTACGATTACTTATTTGACAAAATTCAAAATGGACTGAAAGAGATATATTGAAAATGAAACAAATGAAAAACCCTAAATGGCATAGGGATGAAGTTATTTTAGCATTAGACCTTTATTTTGATAAAAATATTGGCTCTATAAATTCTAATAATCCAAAAATTATTGCACTATCCGAACTCTTGAATAGGCTTCCGATACATACACATAAACCAGACCAACAAAAATTTAGAAATCCTAATGGCGTTGTTATGAAACTTGCAAATTTCAAAGCATTAGACCCGAATTATAAAGGAAAAGGTCTTGAAGCATACAGTAAACTTGAAAAGGAAGTGTTTGAAGAATTTTGTTTAGACACTGAACGACTTCATAACATTGCAAATGTAATAAGACAAGAATCAAAAAAATATTGAAATTTCCAATGAAAACTTCATTTTCCACAATGATTAAATGAGAAATATACGTCAATAGAAATATGCTAAAAGACACGACATTCAAACATAATTACTCTTCGGGATACGATGAACCTAAAGAATTCTTTACCGAAGCCCTAATTGAAAGTAAATCTTTTGATTTAGGCTTGGGTTTCTTTAGTTCAAGTGGCATACGAAGTTTATCTTATGGTTTTGCTCTGTTCATTGCAAATGGAGGAAAAATGAGAGTTGTAATTAATAACGTATTAAGTTCATCAGATAAAATTGCTATTGAAAATGGGCAACAAAAAATAATTGAAAATTTTGAAGAAAAACTCATTCATAGTGTTACTCATTTAGCTGAAACTTTATCAAGAAAAGATGAGCAATTTTTTAAGTGCTTCTCTTACCTTATTTCTATTGACCGTATAGAATTCGTAGCAGCTATATCAACAAAAGGTGGATTGGCACACGATAAATATGGTGTTTTCACTGATTTAAAAGGAGATAGAGTAGCATTTATTGGGTCAGCTAATTTTTCTAAAACTGCTTTAGAATTAAATAGTGAAACAATAACTGTTTTTTCATCGTGGGATGACCCAAAGCGTGTATCAGAATATCAAAGTTTATTTAATGAATCTTGGCAGAGTGACACACCTCATTTAATTCATATCCCGATTGAAAAAGTCAAAACATATATTGCTGAAAATTTTTCAATAGAAACTCTTAACGCACTTATAGAATACGGAATTGATTTAAGAGAATATCCAGACTTAGGTAGTACAAGTAAGCCCTTATCTTCTCAATTATTAGAGAAGTTAGAAAAGAAAGAACAAGAGCCTCGTTTTCCGTTTCCAGAAGAAAGAGATATACAAAAAGATGCTTACAAAGCGTGGATTCAAAATGATAGAAAAGGGCTTTTTGCAATGGCTACTGGTTCGGGAAAAACAGTCACAGCTTTAAACTGCATATTGAAACGCTATACAGAAGATGGGTATTATAAAGTAATAATTGCTGTCCCTACACAAGCTCTTGCTTTACAATGGGAACAGGAAGTGAAAGCGTTTAATTTTCAAAATACCGTATCGACACATACAGACAGAGATTGGAAAAATACTTTAAGTCGTTATACAACTCGAAGTATTTTTGACCAAAAGAAAAACATTGTCATAATTACAACTTATGCAACCTTTAATCGTAAAGATATTCAAGCGTTTTTGAAAGATACCCAAGGCATTGAATCGTTTGTTTATATTGCGGATGAGGCACACAACATAGGTTCTGCAAATACACTAAAACATTTACCTGAAAAAATAGAACAGCGAATAGGACTTTCAGCTACACCTGAAAGGGTTTATGATGAATTTGGTTCGGAAAGATTGTATAGCTTTTTCAATTCTCGCCCTCCAAAATACACCTTTCGTTATACAATGAAACAAGCGATTGATGATGAAATACTTTGTCATTATGATTATTTTCCACTTTTCGTAGAACTAACTGATTACGAAATGCAGGAGTATAAAAACATAACGAGCCAGCTTCGGAAATATATTGATGGTGAAACAGGAAAATATAAAAAAGAAGCAGAAATGTTACTCTTAAAGAGAAAACGAGTAGTACATAAAGCGGAAAATAAAAAAAGTGTAATTACAAATCTGTTAGGAGAATTAAAAAGCAAAAAGAAATTAGATTATACTTTTGTATTTGTTCCAGAAGGCTATGAACCTGACTATGCGGAAATAGATGCTTATAAAGTTCAGGATGAAGATATTCATATTATTGATGAGTATGCACAAATGTTTAGAGAACAAGGATATAGTTATCATAAATACATTAGTGGCTTAGAAGATGGTCAAAAAGTTCTCACTAATTTTGCTAATGGTGACATACAGATTCTTTTGTCAATGAAGTGCCTTGATGAAGGAGTTGATATTCCAAGGGCTGAACACGCAATTTTTTGCTCAAGCACAGGTAACCCCCGACAATTTGTCCAAAGACGGGGACGTGTATTGCGCAGAAGTAAAGAAAAAGAAAAGGCTACAATTTGGGATTTGATTGTAATTCCACCTGCAACAGATAATGATTCTTCAACAGTTGAAAGAAATATGTTCACAAGTGAGGTTAAAAGAGTAGTTAACTTTGCGGCTTTGGCAGACAATCAAATTGACATTCTATATGGAGATTTAAAACCAATATGTGAACAATTAGGAATCAACCTTTTTGAAATGCTAGAGCAAGAAAACCAACAATATGATTAAACGTGTAAATTATGACAATACAAGATGAAATGTATAAATTGATTGAGAAAGAGATCAGTCAAACAATAGAAACAGGGAAAGAAATTCGCACTGTAAATATTGAAAAGGCAAAAGAAGTAGCAAAAATGCTTACAAGTCTATCAACAGATGCCAGCGATGCTGATACTTTAACCAATCAGTACATCGCCAACATAAAGAACATTTGTAATTCTCAATAGATATGATAATCAAAAACATAACGATAGAGAATTTTCAATCCTACTATGATTCTCAATCTTTAGAATTTTCTAAGGGATTAAATCTTATCATTGGGAATGGAGGAAAAGGGAAGTCAAAACTATTCAATGCATTCTATTGGGTTTTATTCGGAAAAATCTACATTACTGATATTGGTTGGTGTTCTACAGACGGTTTGCCTCATTCTGCAAAATTCGCGATGCAAAGACACGAATTTATCAATAGAAAAGTGATGTTTGAAACTCCAATAGGTCGTGATATCAGAACGTCTGTACATATCGAATTGGAGGACGACAAGGGTATAATATATGAGATTGAAAGATTTGTTACAGCCAGAAGAATTGAAAATGTAGATTGGATTTCTCCTAGTGCTTGGGAAGTGTCAGGTAATCAATTAAAGGTTTCTCACGATTCAAATACAGGAACAAAGGTGAAAACCGACATAATGGCTACTGATATTATAAATTCACTTTTTCCAGAAGGTATCCGTAATTATATTTGGTTTCAGGGAGAATCATTAGATAGTCTGATTAATTTCCGCAACAGAGAAACACTGAAGTCTGCTGTAAAACACATTTCCTATTTTCCTTATTATGAGAAATTATCTGAAATAATCACAAAGTCTAAAGTGAAAATTGAAAGGTTAGAATCTGCTAAAATCCGTGATAACAATAAAAACAACCAAAGTATCAAGGGATTACTCGCTACAATTGATAATTTAAGATTCAAAATTGAACGAGAAGAGGAAAATAAAGAAAAATTAGAACACAATATTAGTACTATACAAATTGCACTTACAGAAGATGAGGGCAAAATGTCTGGACTTGCTAACTTTACAAAGTTGGTAAATGATTATAATAAATGTGAGCAAAACATTAATGATACAATGAATGAACTCACTCAGATAGATGATTTCCAAAGAAAACAAGTTCCTAATCTATGGGTACTGCGTGGTGTTACCCCAATGATTGAACAATGTAAAGGCATTATTAAAAGTCATACGGAAGAGCAAAATACCGTGCCTGAGAAAAAATATCTTGATAATCCGGGTCGATCAAAATTAGAAGAGATTTTAAGAGATAGGCAATGTTATGTTTGTGGTTCCGACACCTCTCAAGGTACAGATGCTCATGATTGGATTCTTCATCGTTTGAAAGAGCAAGAAGAATACTTGATTGAAATGGAAGACTATCGGAGTAATTTAGAATTCAACAAACAGTTTGAACGCTTTATCGGATCTATTCAAGATTATCCCAATTCGTTAAAGATTTCTTTAGATTCAATTGAAAAACAATACACTGATTCGGAAGAGAAAATTGAAAAATTACAAGCCCAAAAAAGACAATATTTAGAAAAAAGAAGAGGGCTGGATGAGCAAATTGAAGAGATAAAGAAAAAATATGGGGTAAACCCTCTTAAAGAAGCTCAACAAGGTGATCGTATTTCGACAACAATTAGAGTGTCTCGCACTAATTTAGAAAGAGAACAGAGGAAATTATTGACCTCACAAGAGGCTATTGCACAGTATAAGGCAGAATTAAGAGTAGCCGAAAAAGAATTGGAAAAGGCAGGAAATAAAACAGGTGGTATTTCAGTTAGCGAAACCGAGTGGAAAAATATTTCAATATTTTTAGAAGATATATGTAAACGTGTTCAAGAAAATGCACGAAAAGATTTATTACATAAAATAGAAAGTCGTGCTAATAAATTTTACCAAAGATTTACAGAACATGATAACGGTTATAAAGGAGAAGTAAAAATCGGAAATGATTATTCTATTGAATTTGATGCGGGATTAAACACAAGCCATGAAGACCGTAAAAAAATGAGTATAATCAATGCAATGCTATCTTTAAATCAAGAAGCAGTTGGTACTTTTTATCCATTTATTAGCGATGCACCAACTTCGAGTTTCGACGTTCCAACAACACATAAATATCTGTTAGGAATCAAAGAAATTTTTGGTCAGTCAATTATAATGACAAAAGACGTAGATATTGAAAGTGATAGCTACAGGGACTTAGCGACTCAAAGTAATGTTTCACGTATTTTTCTACTCGACAGTAAATTGTTTTGTGCAGAAAATCAAGCACCTGAACTTCACGAGGTATCTACTGAAATTAAACAATTGAAATAATCAAATAGATATGGAAGATATATTTGAAATAAGATTCACATTTGAACAAAAGGTCAAAGACGACATTATTGTCAAATTCTCTAACAAACAAGGAGGGGATTTCAATGTCTTTTCGTACCATTGGCAATGTTTTGCTTGGGCTACTGTTATAGGCTTTATCTATGACCAAAAAAGAGCTTTACAATCTCCTTTGGCGGATAAACCATTTAACTTGAATACTATGCGTAATAATAACGGAGAAAAGATAGCACAATCTTTACTTTGTATGTGTGTTGCCAAAACAGGAAGTTTAGATATTTTAAAAGAACCTAAAAAAACTATTGATTTAATAAATGAATATGCCAATGGAGGATTTTACTATATTCAAAATCTAATAGATAACGGAGAAAATACTTTCAATGATTTAGAAAAAGTTAAACAAGAAATTTTTAGACGAGAAATTGCGGTCTAAAAATAAATAATTTTATATAATTAAGCCGTATGTTTAAGAAACTAAATTTTGCTATAATTAGTAATACTGAACAAGAATTACTTTCAGCAATAGAAGATCATCATAAAAATGATAATGCTTTATGGAAATTACCTAACTTAGTAATTCCAATAGCAACAATTTTTCTTGCACTAATTTGTCTTTTAGCTTTTAGTGAAAACAGACTTAATCCTATTAATTATTTAAATTTAATAATCAATGGGAGTTTGCCTTTAATCGCAATTAATCAGATTAGTTCGATTGGGGTTCATATTTTTAAATATGATAGAACTACAGAAAATAATTTTGGGAAAGACACATTTATGTTAAGAACAAAACTTTTTTGGTATTCTATTTCCGTATTAGTTATTGGTGTTATTTTGTTTGCATTTCAAGTTATTTCAAACCCTTTCGGCAGCTGGTTATTATTATTCCTTATGATAATTTTATCAATTTGTCTAATATGGTTCTCCTCGTATATTTCACGAAGAGTTTTTCTTTTGCAAGACACATTTGTTGAGAAAACTTTTGATAACATAATTAGAGAAGAAGCTAAAAATAAACTTGGTAAAAATTGGGGAGATGAATAATTTAAAAAATAATATAATTTATGGTTTTCCAATAATTCAAAATCAACAAGATTTTATTATTGGAAAATTTAGCATTTCTCAAATATTTAAGTTCACAAAGTATACATCAAGAATATTAAATTCATTTGATGAAAATGGGAAGCCCATATACAATGACCAGATTCAAAGAGAAATTGAGAATCCGAGAGCAAATAAAATCGCTGATTTTTTAATTGAAGACCCAGAGGCAACTTTTCCAACAAATATAGTTTTACATATTCCCAAAGAAGCAGTTGAAGAACAGAAGGAGCATCAAAAATTTATTGAGATTAAAATAAAGCAAGAAGTCTTTGATGAATTGAGCAAACAGAATGGAGACGTTTATATTACTGTTATTGATGGACAACACAGAATTCGTGGTATCGAAATAGCTCTTGAGAGAATAAAAGATGATATTGAAATTTTAAGACAAACATTGGTTAAGAGTCCAAATAATAAAGATTTAAACGAAAAACTATCGGCACGAACACAAAGATTAAAAGATTTAGAAGATATTGAATTAGTCGTATCATTCTTTATTGATAAAACTATTGAATATCAAGCAATGATATTTTCAACAATAAACAGAACTCAGAAAAGAGTTTCTCAAAGTTTAGTCTATGATTTATTTGGTTTAGATTTAGATGATACCCCGCAAAAAACTGCAATTCAAGCTATCATAGCTTTAAATGGTCATAAAAACTCTCCTTTTTATAGTAGAATTAAATTTTATGGAGGAGATTACTCTGTTGATGCAAGTCCCCCACTATCTCAAGCAACAATGGCTAAATCGATTGTAAGCTTAATTTCTGAAAACCTTAGAGAATCAGAAAGAGATAGATACAGAAAACGTAGTGAATTAAGGAGCAGAACTTCTGGGTCAAAAAAAACCTTACCATTCAGGAAATTTTACGCCAATAATGAAGATAGCACTATTTCTGATATTTTGTTTTATTTTTTTAATGCTGTAAAAGCAACATTTAAAAACAATAACGGAGTATCTTTTTGGGATTTTCCAAGTTCAAACCTAAAACCAACGAATATCTTACAAACTACCGTAGGATATGAGGTGTTATTAAATATTTTGGTTGAAATTTTAGAGGTTGAAAAATTAAATAAACTTGATAGTAATGATGTTTTTATTCCATATTTAGAAAAATGTAAGAATATTGATTTTGGAAACACGAATCTTTATACCTTTAATAATAGAGGTAAGAAAATATTGTATTTAACAATGAGCTTAGCAATATTTCCACCTAATTTAGACAATCCCAAAGACAAGAGAAAACAAGAATTATCTGAACTATTAATCGAATAAAGTAATTAATAAAAAAAGGTATCCATCCTTCTATAAATTTATGCCTGAACAACAAAACATAGAATACAAAAGTGCATGGCACGAAGATTATCTTAAATGGGTATGCGGTTTTGCGAATGCTCAAGGAGGGGTAATTTATATCGGTAAAGACGATAACGGAAACGTATCGGGAATTGATGACTTCAAAAGGTTAATGGACGATATTCCCAACAAAATCCGTAACGCAATGGGGATTACCGTTGAGGTAAATCTGCACGAAGAATCAGACAAGTATTTTATTGAAATCGTTACGCACCCTTATTCTGTGCCTATTTCTTTGCGAGGTAGATATTATTACCGTAGTGGAAGTACCAAACAGGAACTGACAGGAACATCACTTAATGAATTTCTATTGAAGAAGTCGGGCAAAACTTGGGATGAAGTGATTGAACCTGACGCAACCTTTGATGATATTGATGAAAAAGCAGTAGCTACCTTTATTCAGGAAGCTGAATATTCGGGACGTTTGCCTGAAAGCAAAGGATTATCCGTTCTTGAATTGTTTGAGAAATTAAGACTTGTCAAGAACGGACAGTTGAAACGGGCTGCGATTATCCTCTTTGGTAAAGACCCTACAAAGTTTTATCCAAATGCTCACGTAAAAATTGGTCGTTTTGGAAAAGATGATGCTGATTTAATTTTTCAAGAGAAAGAAGAAAGTAATCTGATTACGCTGTATCAATCTGTTTTGCAACAAATACACCACAAGTTTATCATCAAAAGAGTATCATTTGAAGGAATGAAACGTATAGAAACTCCTGAGTACCCGATTGCAGCATTGCGTGAAGTAATCTTAAATGCTCTGGTACATCGCAATTATATGGGCGCACCTATTCAGATACGAGTTTATGACGACAAAATTATTTTTTGGAACGAGGGCACTTTACCGCAAGGATTAAGCTTGGAAGCATTAAAAGGTTTTCACGCTTCACAGCCAAGGAATACACTTATTGCCGATGTCTGTTTTAAAGGAGGGTTGATTGATACTTGGGGACGTGGAATACAAAAAATATATTCAGCCTGTAGAGAAGCAGGACTACCTGAACCAGAAATAGAAGAATTTCAGAATGGTTTATTGGTAACACTCTTCAAAAACAACCTTACAGTTGAACAGCTAACGAAACTTGGTTTAAATGAACGACAACTCAAAGCCGTTGAGTATGTGAAAGAAAAAGGAAAAATTACAAATAAGGAATATCAAGAGTTAAATTCAATAGCTAAACCAACTGCAACAAGAGATTTAGCAGAATTAGTTGAGAAGTTTGGCATTTTCAAAAACATAGGAAGAGGAGCTGGGAGTTATTATGAAATAATTGGCTCATAATTGGCTCAATTGGCTCACGATCGGCTCATAATTGGTTCATTTTAATATTCTACGGTAGTAACTTCCGTACTTAGTGAAGTTAACCGCTCCAAATCCTCTAAAAAATGTTTCGAGATTTGTTCGGTTTGGGCTACTAAAACCGCATCGATTTGCATTGAAACAGCCTTAACAGCACCCTAAAGATCGTTTATCAACTTTGGTCAAAGCAAGGAAAAGCATCAAAAAGCATTGAATACCCACCAATGTTTTACCTAATGTTTTACCAACATTATTTTATATTTTCATATTTAAGATCAGAAATAATGGCAACCACAAGAGTCGTTTTAAGAAGAAGTAAAGCCTTTCAGGAAAGCTTGATACCACTTTATCTCGCGAATTACTACCCTAAAAGTATGTTTTAAAAGCGTTGTGGCCAGTATTGAAATTTGATCGAAACAAAAAAAGGTGTATCAAAAGTCAAACATTACCGTCATTACGAGCATGCAAAGCAATCTGGTGATGGCAAAAACGAAGATTGCTTCGCATGCTCGCAATGACGTATTTTCTTAGTTTTAGCGGCTTAATGATACAGCCTCTTTAATATACAGAGTGAAGGAATTACAACTCCTTTATTTCATTTACTAATTTAGTAATGGTTTGCTTGGCATCTCCAAACAGCATCAAACAATTATCATAACCAAATAATTCGTTTTCAATCCCAGCATAGCCTTTGCCCATACTACGTTTTGAAACAATTACGGTTTGTGCTTTATCAGCATTTAAAACAGGCATACCATAGATAGGACTAGCTGGGTTCGTTCTTGCTGCTGGATTTACAACGTCATTAGCACCAATTACAAAAACTAAGTCAGTTGTTGCGAACTCATCGTTAATGTCATCCATCTCAATTAACTTGTCATAAGATATATTAGCTTCTGCTAATAAAACATTCATGTGCCCAGGCATTCTGCCCGCTACAGGATGAATTGCAAATTTGACGCTAATGTTCTTTTTCTCACATAATTCACTTAATTCACGTACCGCATGCTGAGCTTGTGCAACTGCCATCCCATAACCCGGTACAATTATTAGAGAGGATACCGAATCAAAAATCTGAGCAGCTTCTTCAATACCAACTTCTTTGACCGACACTTGTTCGCCATCATCAGTGACTTGACCCGAAGTTTGTCCGAATCCGCCTAAAAGCACATTCACTAAAGAGCGATTCATCGCCTTACACATAATTTGTGTTAAAATAATTCCTGATGCACCTACAAGAGCTCCTGAAACGATTAACACATTATTATTTAGTACGAAACCCGTCGCACAAGCTGCCATACCAGAATAGGAGTTGAGTAGGGAAATAACGACTGGCATATCAGCCCCTCCAATAGGGATAACAGTAAGGATCCCTAAAAGAAGAGAAATTCCAACTAAAATTAACATGAACATCGGATCTGATGTGTTCATAAGAGCAATAACAGTAATTACAATAGCTGTAATTAAAAGAACTAAATTAATTGGATGTTGGCCCTTAAAAGTAATGGCACGACCGGAGATCCTACCGTTTAATTTCAAGAAGGCTATCATGGAGCCGCTAAAAGTAATCCCTCCAATAAAAATACCTACAGCAACACTTATTCCCATAATTGAATCCACTTCCAACAGGCGTACTTGCGAATTTAACCAATAATCGGAAAGAGCAACAGCTAAAGAGGCTAAACCTCCAAATCCATTAAATAAGGCTACCATCTCTGGTATTTTGGTCATCTCAACTTTAGTAGCAATAGCTAAACCAATGCCCGAACCGATGACCACGCAGATCAAAATGTCTACTAGGGAAATAGCATCTACCTGTACAACCGTGGCTAAAATGGCGATAAACATTCCTATAGCAGACACCATGTTTCCCTTTCGAGCCGTTTTTGTACGATTCAGCATTTTGATGCCGACAACAAATAATATGGAAGCGATTAAATAAGCAAATTGTATCGAAATACTCATAGTTTAATTTTCTTATTTCTTTTTGAACATTTTTAACATACGATCAGTAACAGCATATCCACCTACCACATTAATTGTAGCCAATATTAACGCTGCCATTCCTAACCATTTACTTAGGGATTCGTAACCTAATTCATTACAAGCAATTAGAGCCCCTACTATGGTTATACCAGAAATGGCATTTGCACCCGACATCAATGGAGTATGAAGCGTAGGAGGCACTTTGGCAATTAGTTCAAAGCCCAATATGCTAGCTAAAACTAAAGAGTACAATAAAAGAATAAAAATTTCTATAGACATGATCTTATTTAATTAATATGAAAGCTATTTAGAAAGAATAGATTTTGTGAATTCATGAACAGTTTCTCCGTGATGGGTAATCATTGAGCCTTTTGTAATTTCCTCCTCCAGTTCAAGTTTGAAACCGCTTTTGTCGGCTAAATGTTGGAGTAATGTGCTGATATTAGTCGCATAAAGTTGACTAGCATTAACGGGTAACAAAGAGGGAAGATTTGATTCGCCGATTATTTTAACGTCGTGCTTTTCCACAGTTTTATCCATTTCAGATAAAGCACAATTGCCTCCCCACTCTACAGCCATATCTACAATTACAGAACCTGGTTTCATAGATTTAACCATTTCTTCGGTTACTAATAGTGGTGAGCGTTTTCCAATTACTAAAGCAGTAGTAATTACAATATCAGCATCCTTTATCTTCGTTTCAATCAGTTCTTTTTGTTTTTGTAAAAATTCTGCAGAAACTTCTTTAGCGTATCCTCCTTCTGTTTTGACATTATCTGCACCTTCAACGCTCAAAAAACGCCCTCCTAAAGATTCAACTTGTTCCTTTGTTTCAGCCCGAACGTCAGAGACCTCTACCACAGCCCCTAATCTTTTTGCAGTTGCAATAGCTTGTAACCCTGCTACACCTGCACCAAAAATTAATACCTTAGAAGGGGTAATGGTTCCGGCAGCAGTCATCATTAATGGAAATATTTTACCCAAAGCATCGGCAGCCAGTATTACTGATTTGTAACCCGCTAGGTTGGCTTGAGAACTCAAAGCATCCATTTTTTGCGCTCTGGATATTCGGGGAACAGCATCCATTGAAAACGCTGTTATTTTTTTGCTGTTAAAAACTTCTAATAGCTCAGGTTGCGTATAAGCATATAATAGAGATATACAATATGCACCATCTTTCATCTCTTTAGCTTCTTCTAAGCTAAGAGCATTTACTTTTAATACGACATCAGAAGCGCAAACTACTGCTTTCGAATTTTCAATATTAGCCCCCGCTGCCAGGTAGTCAGCATCGGAATAAAATGAATTCAATCCTGCTCCAGATTCTACAATTACTTGAAATTCTTTTTTTACTAACTGCTTTACCACATCGGGCGTAAGTGCGACCCTGTTTTCATGTGATTTAGACTCTTTAAGTACACCAATTTTCATATAGATAAATTGCTTTTATTAAAAAATGAAGCCTTCATGTTTATAACTTTCACCACGGTTTCACTAATATTTTGTTAAATGCCAATGAAGGCTTCGTTGAAAAATACATTTTGCTCATCTATAAATAATTTTCAGCATTGCACCATCTAATTTATTTTCAAACATAGACTAGCACTGCGTTACAAATAATAAAGCCGTAAATGTATATTATTATTGTTAAAGAATGAAAATAATTTGCTTTTTTATGCTAAATTTTTAAAAAAGCAGAAATTTTGTTAGTATAATGCTAATACTCTTCTTCTTTAAGAAGGATCAGCAAGAGTCAATATCGCTAGAATATTTACGGAAAATCAATTCTGAAAAAGGTTTTTCAAAAAAACAATGGTTTATTTTTTGAAATATGTATCAAAAAGCTATCTTTGCATTCCGAAAAACGAACAAATAGCGTTTTTGGAAATAGTTGGCCCGTTCGTCTAGGGGTTAGGACGCCAGATTTTCATTCTGGAAACAGGGGTTCGATTCCCCTACGGGCTACCATCTTCAGAGTCAAAACACACAAAAGCTTGCAAATCGACGATTGCAGGCTTTTTGTTTTTTACAACATCGTCAAAACATTCATATTCTCCCAAATAATAGGTGAGTCATTGGGTGAGTCTTTTTTAGCACTAAAAAAGACTCACCCAATGACACGTAAATGACTGATATATAATATGTTCTATAGATAAACATCTTAATAGTACGAAGATGCAAGGCTAATTTTGTTTAATAAATGATATCTACCATGAACAAAATTTTTTTTTGATCTTCTATCTGAAGAAAATGAAAAACTATGTAAATTGCCCTAAACCCATTTATATGAGAATTACCGTGGTCGGTGTGCGAACGGAGTTGTCCAGTGGCCGTGAATGTGACCCTAGCCGCTGGAACTCGCGTACCAACCGCGCCAAAGAAACAAAGGAGGAAATCCGCAATCTAAATTCTTACCTCTATGTACTGGGAAGGAGTCTCTGCTTTCGCCTCTGAATGATATTAACAATTTCATATTTGCGGACCAATTTCTTAAAGAGATACTGGTAAAGGAAGGCGCAGGATGTATATAAATGAGTTCATCATTCGACTTCTAGTCGCTTCGAGATTGGCTTTTCAATTGGTTTAGAAAGAGAACATGCTTATAACCTAATAAAGTCGCCCAATTGATTCATATAGAAACTCTTTATTTTTTCGTTTCATTAGCAAGAGCACAACCCATGTCATAATAGCTACCAATAAAAAAATAAAAACAACCATCGACTTTCCCCAGAAATAATTTTCTGTCAGTTGTATAGGTGATTCGTCTCCCGACAGCACAAACCCTGCCCAATAAAAGGGATGTTGAAGATTTTCGTCTTTGGTGTTTTTAAGATAACTTAATTTAGCTTGTTGCAAGGCAGTGGCCTTATCGTGCCCTTGGTTTAAGTTTTTGTAAAAAGCGATCATTATCTCTTTAGTCGATCGGTCGGGTGCATTCCAAAGGCTGGCTATGGTGGCGGGAATTCCTGCGGTAGTAAATGCGTGATGCATAGACACTAAATTCCCCCCGTCTTGAAAACCACCTATCCCGGTGTTACACGCACTTAAAACTGCCAGATGCGCATTAAAGTTCAGTCCATATAATTCTGATATGTACATTTCATAATCTTGTTCCGAATCTGAAAACACCAGGTTACTTAGTTCGGGATTCTCGTCGTTCAGGTTGGAGTGCATTGCCAAGTGCAGAATAGATAGATCACTTCCTAATGATTTGAAATTAGTTTTTGATGCTAAATTTCCCGTATACATTTCTCCTGAAATGAATTTTGCTATTTCATTTACTTCCTCAGCTGCTCCAGCTAACGAATAGGGGGCGCCACGAACGGCAAGTAAGCTTTCCTGATGGGTACCAGTATATTCCGGAGCAAAAAAAACCACCTTTTGGTTTTTGAAGTTGTTTTTTGCTAAGGTTTTCGTATTTAAAAAATAAAAATTAGAAGCATACGATATAGTGTGGTTTTCTATCAGGTATATATTGTTTTTTACTAAAAGCTCAAAAGGCAGATAATGAAGAATATCATCTGGAATGATAACGGTTGGGAGGCTTGTGTCGAAATCATCTGTAAATAGTTTTCTATAGAGGGCTTCACCTTGTTTTTTTATCGCGCTTACCGGACTTTCTAAGTTGGTTATTAGGGAAAGATAGCTTTGTATTTCTTGCTTTAACACAGGGTAATCCGCTATTTTATGATAGGTTAACTTTCCATTATAAAGCCGTGATTTAAATAATTCATTATCGGTAACATTAAATTTTATAATATTTTTACCTGTGGTGGCTGTTATATCGATTTTAGGAACAACAAAGAGTCCCCCTTGTTTGTATTGAGCAGTAAGTCTTTCAGTGATTTCTTTAAGCTCCAGTTCCTTTTCAAAAAGCTGTTGTTTCGTATTTTCTTCTTTATTTTTCTTGTGTTCCTTTTTTAAGAAAGTGATGTAAGAACGTATATACTGCTCTTCTTCTACCAGTTTATAGAGCTCTGTGTTTCCAGCTACTTCTCTTTTTAATATAAACTTATTGACCAGGTCTTGCGAAGTAAGGGTTTCCATAAAAGTAAGCAGACGGTTGTTTTCTGCCGTAGAAAAACTACGTTCTAAGGCGGCATTCAGCAGCCCTGAAGTTATTTTATCGAAGGTGTTTTTCAGGTCTTTATTTAATGGGGTATTATCGATATTACTTTCCATTTGTGCCAGCGCCATCCAATAGAGCTTTTCTTCTTCCGTGGTATATTTCCCATAATAGTCACGAAAGGACTCGGCTAGAAGAGCTAATAGCTTTGCATCTGAAATGATATAACTGCTTGCAAAGTTTTCTGTATTACCTTTGGGGAAATTAAATCTTTCGTTGTCTTTGTTAAAAAACACTAACAATTCCTTGATAACATCAATAGCGGCATCGGTTTTACCAAGACCAAGTAGGCATTTGGCTTTTAGTTCCAGAAGTAATTTGTCTGTATGGTACCCCGATGTTTTTTCAGCATCTGATATCAACGTCATTGCTTTCTGGTATTCTTTTTTTAGAAAATAAATAGCTATTCTATTAATTCTTGCTGTTTGATTAAAGGATTCTAAAGAGTAGGGTGCTTTTTTGGAGTCTAGCTGCACGGCTAAAGCTTTGTCATTATATTTTTTTGCGGTATTTGGATCAGGTTTTACGGCTAAATAAAAAGTGGTGATAAAATTTAAAATCCCTTTATAGTTGCCTTTTTCTACCTCATCAAGATTATTGTTTTGTACGATATGCTCCACTTTTGCCAAATCGTTCAATAGTTGTTGCTCTTCTTCCGCCTCCATAAGAATAACAGCATTAGCCCTATACAAAGTCAACTCAAGTTTAAAGCCTGTCTGGGCTCTCATTTCATCCTTATGCTTTTCATACAATCCCATTGCTTTGCTCATATAGCCCTTGGCCTTTTCTAAGTTTTTATAATCTCTTTCAAAAAGCGCCAGTCGTCTATAAATAAGAATAAATGGTTCCATGTCAGGCTTATCCATTCTCGAAAAGATTTTTTCAGATTCAATGGTGTATTGATACTCTTTTAGAGGAATGTTTAAAAATTGCACACCATATACCAAGGAAAGGTTATAGTAAATCTTTGCTTTCCTTGCATAGCCGTCATTATTCTTTAGGTCGAGTTGGTTCAATAGTTCAATAGCTTCTTCAGAAGTTGCAATGGATTCTTCAAAGTTTCGAGACATGATTTTCATATATCCCGAAAGGTCCATCATATCTGTTAAGTATAGGGTATCTTTTTCGGGAGCCTTATCGTAATAATCAAAAGCGGTTTCCAAATACTTTTCGGCATCTTGCCCGTTATACATATAGTTAAAAGCATTTTCTGCTAACCTGCGGTATACTTTGCTCATCCTACTTGGCTCAGCATTAGTTTTTTGCAGCATATCAACAGCATTTTTCATCAAGATATAAGCTTCTGGGTTCGTTCTTTTGGTTTGGGCGAAATCATATTCAGCTTGCGTAAATAGTTGTAAGCCAAGCAGAGTTTTTTGAATAGAGTTCGAATTGTTTTTTGCTGCTTCTAGCGCTTTTGTTCGATACGGTAAAGATGCTTCAAAACGCTTTTCCAAATCGAGAGAATCGGCAGTTGCCGTCAACTCTTTCCATTGATCTTGTGCAGACAGGCCAAGGCTAATAAACAAAGAAAAGAAAAGGAGTATAATTCTATTCATAGGTGTATAGGGTGCAGTTCATCCCAAAGGTAGCGTTTGGGAAGTCAATAGCAAACGGTATTTATCCGTTATTTTATTTCTGCAAGTATTTTTTGAGCTTGTGGGGTCATCGCGGCATCAGCTCTTATTACTTTTTCCAAATACGCAATTGCTTTTTCTCTATTTTGGATTTTCAAAAATCCCAATGCAAGGTACCAGTCGGTCTGGTATCGATATCTTTCTGGGATTTCCCAATCTGGATTTTCCAAGGCTTCCACTGCTGTTTCAATCTGGTGGTCAGCCATTAAACTTATACCGTAATAAAAATTGGCATAGTCTATTTTATCCTCGTCATATATTGCTTTGAAAGCCGCTGCCGCTTTTGCATAGTCGCGATTATCGTAATGCCTGAAGGCTTCATTAATATTATTTTCTGGAATGTTGGAATCTCTTACGGTTGGAGCGACAATATTGGGATAGGGATCAAAGTTTTCAGCATATATTTTTTCATAATCAGGAGACATATTAAAAAACCAAAACAAGCTCAGTCCGAGAATAAACACAGCCGCAACTTTCCATATTTCAGAAATAAAGCGAGCCTTCTTTTTCTCCAAACTTTGCAAATGCTGTTTCAGCTTTTGACTTTCTTCTTTTTTTACAGCTTGCCGAAGTTCTAACTGAAAAATGACCTCTTCTTTAAAAATGGTATCCTTCTCCATCAGCTGCTTTATTTCCTCCAACTCGCCGGCGGTAGCTTCTTTTTGGATATATTTATCTATTAAATCTGACTTGTTCATTTCAATAATAGTTCTCTTATTTGTTTTATACAGCGCGATTTCTGACTTTTTACGACATCTTTCGAAGCATAGTTTAACCGGTCTTTTATTTCTTCTATGGTCAAGTTTTCGTAGTAAAACAATTTTACAACCTCTTGGCACTTGCTGCCTAAAGTTTGATAGGCTTGCTGCAGTTCGTTTATGTTTTCCTCTCGCATTAAAAACTCTTCATCATTTTCATTCTCTAAGAAATACGCATATTCATCAAAATCCGCTACATTCGCTTTAACCTTTGTGCTATTATAAATTTTGTATTTGCCAATGGCAAATAAATAGGTTTTTAGCGAACTTGTTAAGGAAGTTAACTTTCCTGACAAAATATTCTCATACAAAACAATAATGCTGTCCTGGTAAATATCAACCGCGTCTTCGTCTCTTATCGAAAAACGGGAAGAATAACGCAAAAACTCCGTTTTATACTGTGTATATATCCTTTCTATGGCCTTCTGATCTCCGGACTGTATTTGCTTTACTAATCTGTTCTCTTTGTTCATTTATAAGTAAAAACTATAGAAGTAAACATTAAAAGAAAAAATCTTAAAAAATAATGTTTACCATTTCCCTTTATCGCTATAAACTAATAAACGCGACCTAATATTGGGGCTGGTAAGATATGTTTTTTATGCTTAAACGGTTCAAATGTTAATATAATAAAGCATAACAAATCAAAATTCGCACAAAAGATAATGATTTTAAAAAAGAAATTGATTATGCGACGCTTTAAATAAGTTAAAGAGAGGATATATCTTGCGGCAGTAGGAAACTCCATATATGTTTCTCGTACGTTAGGAAGCAGCCCTATAGCCAAGCTGTTTTATTTTGCTAAACATATAAATACCGACTTAAAAGAAACGCAAACGTAAAATGGTAAGCTACAATTACTATTCTGTTCATGGAAGAACATTAAACCATCTTTAAACCAACAAAAGCAAAATTATGAAAAGAATCAGTTATTTATTAATGATTGTATTGTCCTTAGGATTTATATCCTGTGGCAAGGATGGATCTGAAGGTCCTTTGGGCCCTCGTGGAGAACGTGGGGAACGCGGAGATCCCGGTGAGCAGGGTGCCAAAGGCGCTGATGGTACAATTTTGCGCCATGGTAATGGTGCTCCCAGCTCCTCCCTCGGTAACGAAGGCGACTTTTACATAGATTTACAAAACAGCAATCTGTATGGACCCAAAACAAAAAGCAACTGGGGTACAGCTTCTAATATGAAGGGGGCTACTGGTGCTACTGGAGTCAAGGGCGACAAAGGTGAAACCGGTGCTACTGGAGTCAAGGGCGACAAAGGTGAAACCGGTGCTACTGGAGTCAAGGGCGACAAAGGTGATACTGGTGCAACCGGAGCTGCAGGCAAAGATGGAAGTCAATTCCTGGCCGGTACGGTTGTCCCAACCAGCCAGGGTGAGATAGGTGACTTCTATTTCAGAACGACGACGGCAACGCTGTATGGTCCAAAAGATTCCAGTGGTTGGGGAGTGGGTGTGAGTCTAAAAGGAGCCAAAGGTGACACAGGAGATAAAGGAGACAAGGGAGACAAGGGAGACAAGGGAGATAAGGGAGATAAAGGAGATAAAGGTGATAAAGGTGATACAGGAAACGCGAATGTAAGGTCTTCGGGATGGGTATCATTCGATGCTTCAGAATGGTCACTTGGTGGATATGGATCGAATTCATCTTTAGATATAGCGGTTATTGGATCGGCCAGTGGGCATTTTGATATTAACATCGGCAATGCTACTGAAGCTTTAATTATGGTTTATGTAAGGGGCGCTAAATTCTTCGGAACCGATATCACGGCGAGCGAAATGGTCTTTCCTCTACCAGTAAGGAATAAGTTACCCGTTGCTGCTGGCGGAGGAGACGTTGAATATCGCTTTGCACATGACGGAAACCCAAATTATGCGGTGTGGCTTCATATTAACGTGGCTCTGCAAGCGGGGAGTTGGAATCAAAATTATATGCTAAATACCTTCCTCCCCTCCTTAGAATTCAAGATGGTAGCGATTCCACCTTTAATAGCAAAAGCGCATGAGCGTGCTTTAGCTTCAATGGATTTGAACGATTATGAACAAGTGAGTAATTACTTTAATCTGAAGGATTAATAATCAATCATTTGGCTAAGTGGTTACTGGAAAAATGATATTGCTGTACCTACCATTATTGGAACAAAAGGTGCAGCAATATCCATATTTGTTGACAATAATGAAGTTTTATGTGTCTGGAAGTGAAAGCACTTCTACTGAGCAAGACTCTCGAGTATTTATAATCATCAAAGTTGCGCAACGATCACCAATCCTAGGGATGCTTTTCAGATTCTTCATTAATCCACTATATTCTTGGTTAATAGGATCACTGATCTTCATATCAAAATCATCAAAACGCCTGATCACCAACGGGTTGATCACAGATATTTTGATCTCATGTTCTGTTAAGAAAAGGGCTAATGGCTATTGGCAGATTTCAAGGGCCTGTGGCTTCCATTATCACCTGGATTCCTTTGACATGTTTCAAAAGCGCCCAAAAAACCCTTCTGGCCATTGGTAACCTTACCTGTATAAACTGTTTTCTCATCCGAAATCACTACTAAATCAAGGAAGTCCTTGGAACAATCAATTCCTGTTGTCATATTTGTATAAATTAATACCTTTATAATATTGGCATCTTATCACAAGCTTATCTATCGTAAAAACGGGCTCCCGGCCTAATGATTTTTCAAGTTTTGAGATAAGGAGAGAGAGGGGACTACCATGATCGAGAGTCTATGATGACTAACGAGACATAAATGTCTTTTTCCTTCTCTCCGCGAATACTTATCACAAAATTAAATTTTGTATTTATTTCTTCTGTTCATATTCTATAAACTTACGATGAGCTCGACAAAGCACTAATTGCAAACAAGTCTCAAAAAAGAGTAATCGAGCTCGTGCGATCGATTTATTATCGTAATGATTTAACAGAATCTTTGCCTTTGCACCAATTAGAATCCTTAGATTTCCTTTCGAGAGCTATCTATTAGCCTATACTCTTGAATTACTCGAGGATATTGACACCAAAGTGAATGCAGCCCTGTTAGCGGTATTAGCTAGATTCCAATGCTTAATCAACCTGCACAGGGGAATCTTCATAACTACAGCTTTTTGGGAAACCCCAAGATTTGAGATGCATATAAATAGAACTATTTATCATCCAGTCGCTTCAAATCCTTAATAAAATGATTCTACTTCCTTCCCCTACGGGCTACAGAAATAACAGCGGATTACACTCAATCCGCCTTTTTTATGCCTTAACAATTACTGAATTTATAATTTTCAGTAACGGTAATCGGCAAACCTTCAACACCTGCATAGAAAACAATGATCTCAGCAGGAATATCCCCTCGATTCTCTCCATAATGACAAGTATTGACGAGTTCAACCAACGCATCACCAGCTTTTAACTGTAAAATGTTATTTTGTTCATCTACCACCGTTAACTCTCCCTTTGTAAGTACGCCAGCATTGATAACTAAATGTTTGTGAATACTTAACTTAGAATGAGGAGGAACAGTTATTTTCAAAACCGTGATCTTAGGTTTTCCGGTAGGGTATTGTGGTAGGGCTTCGCCATTCCAGCTTTTACTTGATTCAATTAAGGTAACTGCGTTTGTTTTAGCCATTTCATTCGATTAATGATGGAAGGATGTTAAAATCAATATATTACCATATTAGATTTCATTACAGTAATGCATATTATTCCCACATACAAACAAATATAATGCAATTCTTGCGAATAATATTATTAGTTCAATCATAGCAAGTTTCGGCTTTTATAAACTACAAATACCTCCGATATTTGTAAATCAAGTTGGAACTAAATGAAAGAGCAAGAAAAATTAAATTATGATCGCATCGCTAAAGCAATCGACTATATAAAGAACAACTTTAAAAAGCAACCTAGCTTAGATGAAATTGCTGGCAGCATAAATTTGAGTCCCTTTCATTTTCAACGATTGTTTACTGAATGGGCAGGCACCAGTCCGAAAAGATTCCTTCAATACATAAGTGTTGAACATGCAAAGAAAATACTGAGAGGAGATCTGCAAGCCACTTTATTCGATATAACCAATGACACCGGACTTTCAAGCACAAGTCGTTTGCATGATTTATTTATTAGCATAGAAGGCATGACTCCCTCGGAGTTTCAACATGGGGGAAGAAACCTGAGCATCAACTTCCATTTTGCCGAAAGTCCTTTTGGAATGCTCATCATAGCTTCCACTAAAAAGGGAATATGCTACATGGCCTTCAATGACGATGAAGATAGAGCGATTAACAGCTTAAAAGCCAAATTTCCAAATGCTGACTTTCAACATCAATTAGATCCAATTCAAGAAAACGCTCTATTATTTTTCCAAAACGACTGGGATAAATTACCTGAAATTAAATTACACCTGAAAGGAACAGATTTTCAACTGAAAGTCTGGGAAGCCCTGCTAAAAATCCCTATGGGACAATTAGTAACTTACAAATCAATTGCGAGAGAGATTGAAAAAGCGGGTGCTTCGAGACCAGTAGGAACCGCGATCGGTAGCAATCCCATTGCTTTTTTAATTCCTTGCCACCGAGTCATCCAATCGTCCGGCACGTTTGGCGGTTATATGTGGGGCAATACTCGAAAAACGGCTATCATCGGCTGGGAAGGTGCCAAGACAAGCGCTGAAGGCCAGGCAATTTTTAACACAAAAAATGGACAAAATGAAGTTATTCAATAACAACTTTGATAAACAACGAAATTTATTACCGAATGACGGAACGGTAAATTATTATGGAAAGCTCTTTTCCAGCCAACAGGCCAACAGCTTCCTCGAAATATTGTTAAATCAAATTGAATGGAAAAACGATGAAGCTATCATTTTTGGAAAGCGTATCGTTACCAAGCGAAAAGTAGCTTGGTATGCCGACCACGATTTTGAATATACATATTCTAACATCACTAAGAAAGCATTGCCTTGGACAAAAGAATTAATAGCTCTGAAAAAAATTGTAGAAAAAAAAACTGGCGAGCAATTTAACTCTTGTCTACTCAATTTATATCACACTGGTGAAGAAGGAATGGCTTGGCACAGTGATGGAGAAAAAGACCTGTTAAAAAATGGTGCAATTGGATCTTTAAGCTTTGGAGCTGAAAGGAAATTCTCCTTTAAACACAAAGTGAGCAAAGAAACCGTCTCTCTACTATTAGAAAACGGTAGCTTATTGGTAATGAAAGATGACACTCAAAGTCATTGGCAACATCGACTGTCGCCGACAAAGAAAGTTTTCGAACCTAGAGTAAACTTAACCTTTCGAACGATTGTAAGGCAATAAGTTTCCGTAATAATAACTTATATCAAATCTCCGAACCTCCTTATTCGGATTTCACATGAGATCCAATCTACCAATTCGTTATATCATTAACCCGTCATTATAGATTTTGACTATAGCACTATAGGGAAAAAGTATCCTCAATAAGGTCTTCATTCTGTATATTTGCACCAACAAAAAAATAAAAAATATTATGAGTTTAGTAGGAAAACAATTCCCAAGTATTACCGTAGACGCCGTGGATCATATGGGCGATGATTTAAAAATTAACGTTTTAGAAGAAGCGACAAAAAACAATAAGAAGGTAATCTTATTCTGGTACCCTAAAGATTTTACTTTTGTATGCCCAACCGAGTTGCATGCATTTCAAGAAGCTTTACCTGAATTTGAAAAAAGGAACACCATCGTTATAGGAGCTTCTTGCGATACAAATGAAGTGCATTTTGCGTGGTTGAATACTGCAAAAGACAATGGTGGGATTGAAGGAGTAACGTATCCCCTTCTTGCGGATACCAATCGCAACCTGGCAAACGTATTACAAATTTTAGATATTCAAAGCACTACATACAATGAAGAACTAGATACGTTGATTTTAGAAGGATCAAACGTGACGTATAGGGCTACTTACTTAATTGATGAAGCTGGAAAAGTATTCCATGAAAGTGTTAACGATATGCCTGTTGGAAGAAATGTAAACGAGTATTTAAGATTAATCGATGCTTACGCTCATGTACAAAACTTTGGAGAAGTTTGCCCTGCAAACTGGGAAGAAGGAAAAGAAGCAATGAATGCAAACCGCGATGGCGTAGCTTCATACTTAGCTGCTCACTAAAATTAAAAACATGTTAAAAGAATTAGAAACAGATAATTTAGCGGAAATCGTAGAAGAAAATGAGATTGTATTAGTACAGTTCTCGGCTACTTGGTGCGGAAACTGCCGAATAATGAAACCCAAATTTAAACGAATGGCTTCTGAGAATGAAGGTGTTACTTTTATAGTTGCTGATGCAGAGAAATTCCCTGAATCAAGAAAGCTAGCTGATGTAAGTAACTTACCAACATTTGCCGCCTTTAAAGGAGGCAAACTTTTGAACCAAGTTCAAACTAACAAAACAGATGCCTTAACCCAATTAGTGAATGAAGTTACCAGTAATTAAGCATTTAACTCAATTTATTGAGGAGAATGATGAAGACTTTGTTAACGAAACAATAGAAACACTAGAGTATTTAACAGAGGCTCCAGGCATCTCTGATGAGGAAATGGATGTTATTGGCGAGCTATTGTCTAATCTATATGGCTCTTTAGAAGTTAGCAAATTGATGAAGGAAGATAACCTATCAGAGAAGGACGCTTTAAATGGCTTTATGAAACGCGTCTTAGGCTCGATCGATAAATAGTTTATATTAAAACAAGCCATTTATAAAAACCATAGGAGACGCGAGGTCTTTAAGGTACTCGTATCTCCTGTTCTTAATTCCGGATAATATTGGCCTTCCTTAGTTCTCCACAGTTCGCTGTTGAAAACCACACGGCTGTGGAGAACTATTTAAAATTTTCAAATAAATTTTTGTATTTTTATATTGTTAAAGGTAAAACTCCTAAAAGCGAACACCAACCAAAAACGAAAAAACTTCATGCCGAGAGGCACGATATGAAGCAGCTTTAAGGAAACACAAAATTTTTAATTGTTGATTTTCAAAAGCCTAACTCGTAAAAAGTTAGGCTTTTGTTTTTTGTATAGAAATAAAACTAAATCCTCGTCATAGTGTTATTTACTACATCGATATTTCCTAAATATATTAAGCGTTGAGCAATATATAATTAGTACGAGAAACTTCTAGCGTGAATCAATAGAGAAAGATTAAAAAAACACTTAATTAATAGTATATTTTCTTACCAATTAACAAATGCCTAAATGGGACAAAAACTAGAAACTTTAACTCAGAGCGTTTACCTCATATCAGGTTTCGTATTTGGCGCCTTAATTGGCGGGATTGCTACAGAAACATTTTTAGGCATTATTATTGGCCTTTTGATAGGCTTAATATTTGCCGTAGTATTCGCAAAAGTCGCTAAACGCCACTAGGCCCATTAAGTAAATCCAAAGGACCAATGGAGGGTTTAACTTCCTCTTTGTAATATTTGTCATACAATTAAACTTAAAGCCTAACTAATCGTCGAAACTAAATAAAACGTAGTACGATGACTAGAATAAGCTTCATATTCTGTTTCTTTTTTTCCCTGTCTGCCCATGCACAGAAAAATCAGACTATAGAGAGCATTTGGAAAAATAAAGTAGAAATTAATGGTGATTTAAGCGAATGGGGAGACTCACTATCTTATTATTTTAGTGACCAAGATCTTCATTACTCGTTCGCAAATGACGATACCCATTTGTATATCGCTATTCGTGTCAAAAACAAAGATAAACAAACCCAAGCTGTCTTCAATGGGTTTAAAATTAGTTTAAATATCAATGGAAAGAAGAAGGAAGGGCCAAGCTTAACATTTCCATTGCCGGATCGTGCCGCATTACGAGCGCTGGTAAGTCAAGAATTCGACAAACCAAAAGATCCAAGAGAAGGAGCGATAAGTACAATTCGGGCTTATCATGTTCAAGATTTTCCAAACATTTTAGATGGTCTGATTTCACTTGACAACAATTATGGGATCAAAGCTTCTGTATTAATAGATTCTGCAGATCATCTATGTTACGAGAGTGCCATTCGACTAGATCAATTAAACTTACCTGTCCAACAAAAAGATTTTGCTATTAACGTAAAAATTAATGGTGTTATAAGAAGCCAATATACCAACTCTAACACTATGAGCCGAAGAGGATACCCTTATGGCTATGGATATGGGGGCTATGATCAGCGACCTCGAACCATTATAAGAACCAGAGAAGAATCCGGTATTTGGCAATACTTAAAATTAGCTACCAACCCACATCTATAATCCAAAATATATTTTATTTATTAGAAATCATGACATCTACGATCTTCAAGACCCTCTACAACCAAACCTTATTCTGCATTTTTTGCTTTTCACTTCTTACCTTTTCTACGGCATACTCCCAAGAATCGAAAAGTGTTAGAGGCGTTTTACAAGATACAACGGGCCTAAGTGTAATCTCAGCAACTGTAAAACTAACATCACCGTCAGACACGTTATACTCTTCAAGTGACGTCGATGGTAATTTCTCGTTCAGTGCTGTTAAAGCTGATCATTTTACGATCCTGATAAATAGTTTAGGTTTTGAAAGTATCAATAAAGAATACCAGTTCAACGCAAACCAAAACAGTCTCGATCTTGGAACAATTACCATGAAAGCTGGCTCGCAAATTTTGCAGGATGTAACGGTTCAAGGCAACCCTTTAATTGTGGTTAAAGAAGATACTTTAGAATACCGTGCTAAAGACTATAATTTAAGAGAAAATGCTGTAACGGAAGACCTACTTAAAAAATTAGATGGCGTAGAGGTGGATAAAGACGGAAATATCAAGGCACAGGGAGAGGCTATTACACGAGTGCGTATTAACGGGAAAGACTTTTTTGGCGGGGACGTAAAAACAGCAACTAAAAATTTGCCTGCGGAAGTTATCGAAAGGATACAAATTATCGACGATTATGGTGATCAGGCAAACTTAACCGGAAATAGGAGTGGCGATCCAGAAAGAGTATTGAATATTCAGATCTCTCCTGATAAAAACAAGGGCGATTTCGGTACATTTAGAGCCGGAGGTGGAAATGAGGAGAGATATCAAGGTACTGCTTCTTATAATAGCTTCACCGAATCTAGACAGTTTTCAGCTTTGGGAAACCTTAATAACGTGAATGCTCCTTTATTCGATTTTCAAACTAGGGGAAGCGGTGCGAGGCGTGGTCCAGGTGGTGGTGGTTTTGGTGGTGGCGGATTTCGTGGAGGCCAAAATGGGTTAACGAATGTGGGTTCAATTGGAATCAACTATAGAAAAACACTGTTTGATGAAAAGCTTACCACCTATGGAAATTACAGTTACAGCCATTCAGACAATATTACGCTGAGAAATGATTTTAACGAATATCAATATGCCAACCCGGTAATAAATTCCCTGGTAAGTCGTCAAAATAACATTGGAAATAATCACCGATTCGATTGGAACTTTGAATATAAACCAAATGACAAAAACTACTTTAAGCTATCTCCTACTTTCTCGATAAGCAATACTGATGCGGAAAGCTTATATAACGAAGACTTTAAAACCGATAATGTTTTAAACAACATTGTCTCCAGAAATAATATTAATGATTCAAGATCTCCCAATATCGGAATAAGCGGTTTGTATAATCGCAGGCTCAATGATAAGGGAAGAAACCTGTTCATGAACTTTTCATTGAATAATTCAAAGACACTATCGGATAGGGATGAGATTGTAAATACCGTATCGTATTTATCAGGTAACCCAGACAGCCTCTATCAACGACAATTGATAGATCTTAATAATAAAAGATTGAATGGTGGAGTTTCCCTCTCTTATACCGAGCCTTTCACCGATAAGAGCGGCTTAGAATTCGGATATGATTACAACTTTGCTAAATACGATAATAGCCGAATGGCGTTTAACTCCGATATAGATGGCATTACCACGCCGAACTGGGATAATACAAACGTTTATGATTATACATTCAATACGAATCGATTTACCTTAACTTACCGGTACAGAGGTGAAAAATTAATTTATTCACTAGGTGCAAGTGCGCAGCCATCGCTATTAAAAGGCAATACGGTAATTGAGGGGAATAATACCACCATCAGTAGATCAGCAGTAAATTATGCTCCAGTTGCACGTTTTGAATATAAATTCAGTAGAACCAAAGGAATTAATATTAGTTATTCTGGCCGTTCAAATGAACCTGGATTTTCACAATTACAACCTATTCGTGATATATCTAATCCGCAATTTCCCGTTACCGGTAACCCGAACTTAGATGCGGAATTCATTCACGATGTAAGATTGAGGTACAACAACTTTAATACACAAACAGGTACAACCTTCTTCGTTATGCTTAGTGGTTCAAAAACCGACAATAAAATCGTTAGTAGTCGGGTTTCTTCCCTCAGTGATCTATATGGCCGAGTGCAAGAAACCAACTATTTAAATACGAATGGATTTTATAATACTAGAGGTTTCTATAGCCTATCAAAAGCTTTTAATAAAAGGAAATATGTGATTTCAGCAAACGGTTCTGCCAATTTCAATAATAACGTATCCTTTGTCGATAACGAGAAGAACTTTGCTAAAAACTGGGTATTATCTCAAGGGCTAAATTTTCAAGTGAATTTAGGCGAATGGTTGGAGGTAATGCCAGGAGTAAATTATACTTTCAATACAACTCAAAACACCATCACCACCAGGCCAGCACAAGACATCAGTACGTGGTCTATGAACCTAAACAGCAAGCTTTACATTGTGCCAACATTGCTTTGGGGCCTCGAGTTAAGCAAAATGTCGAATAACGGGTATTCCACTGACATTGGCGCAAACCCCCTCATAATCAATAGCTACATCGAAAAAGAATTTTTTAAAGGGAAGCAAGGTGCCATTAGGTTACATGCATTTGACTTATTAAACCAGCAAGTAAATATCTCCAGAACGATAACTGATAATGGCACTTTAGATAGTCGCACAAACCGTCTCGCGCGTTATTTTATGCTTTCACTAACCTATAAGTTTCAAAAGTTTGGCGGCGTAAATGCTGCTCCAGATAGAAGTCAAGAATGGCAGAGAGGCGGAGGAATGCGACCTCGTTAGTAGATATCTACTAAAGGAGTCAAAAAACGATTTAAACTCTTTTGAATCCATCTTTATGAGATGGATTTTTTACTTTTGTGTCAAATGGAATATCAGCTTATTACCTTAGCCAATGGTTTACGAATTATTTTCAAACTTGCCGATTTACCTGTGGCGCATGCGTGTGTGATTATCAATGCTGGATCGCGGGATGAACCAGAAGGTAAAGCTGGTCTAGCCCATTTTATTGAACACCTAATATTTAAAAAAACCAGTAGGAGAAGTACTACTCAAATTCTCAACTGTCTTGAATTAGTAGGTGCTGACTTAAATGCCTATACGACGAAAGAGTATACTTGTTTGCATGCTTCTTTTCTAAATGAACACCTAAGTAGGACCCTCGATTTGTTTGAAGATATCTTGTTCCATTCTGAATTTCCAGAAAATGAATTAGAGAAAGAAAAAGGAATTATACTTGATGAAATTTCCTCTTATAAAGATAGCCCAGAGGAAGCTATTGGGGATGACTTTGAAGATATCATATTTAAAAACCATCCTTTGGGACACAATATTTTAGGGACTGCTGAAAGCTTAAACTCTCTTACAAAATCTGATATCCAAGCGTTTCTTAAAGAAAATTACTTTCCTGAAAATATGGTTATTGGCATCACTGCCAATAAAAGTTTAGGCAAAGTAAGAAGCATATGCGAAAAATATTTTGGCCACTTGACATCTTCCAATTCAACTAGAAAAAGACTAGCATCAGTAACGAACAAAGCCATTAAAACAATAACGAAAAAGCCTATCAATCAGGTGCATTATATGCTAGGTGCAGCCGCTTATGATATCCATCATCCTTTGAAAACAGCGTTATTATTGACAAACAACATATTGGGCGGCATGGGGATGAGTTCGCGTTTGAACTTAGAAATAAGGGAAAAATATGGTATCGCTTATACAATTGAATCGAACTATTCCCCTTTATCCGATACCGGAATATTGAGCATCTATTTCGGGACAGATATTGACAAAGTGGAGAAGGCCGAGTCGCTTTTATTTAAAGAACTAAAAAAGTTACGAGATAAGAAACTCGGACCGATTCAACTCCAACAAGCGAAACGTAAATATATTGGCCAAATCGCTCTAGGCGAAGAAAACAGGATGGCACTCATCATATCTTTAGCAAAAAGTGTGATGGATCACGGACACGCAGAAAGTCTTGAACAAATATTTACTAAAATAAATGCTGTAAGCGCTGAACAGATTCAAGAAGTATCGAATGAAGTTTTGTACTCCGGAGGTCTAACTAGCTTAATTTTCTATCCAGAAGAGCATTAAACATCAAAATCTACAAAAAAAACATTAATTTTGTAAAATTAATATAAATAAAAAGCCGCAAACATAGAAAGAATGAAATTACCAATAATTGCATACGGTGACCCTGTTTTACGACAACGAACAAAAGAGATTGATGAAAACTATCCGGAATTGGATATTTTAATAAAAAACATGTTCGATACCATGTATGCAGCATATGGCGTTGGAATTGCAGCTCCTCAGATTGGATTGCCCATACGATTATTTGTAATTGACGGAGAGCCTTATGCAGAAGATGAGCCTATGATGAAGAACTTTAAAAAAGTGTTTATCAATCCTCAAATTATTGAAGAAACAGGTGATCTATGGAGCTATAGCGAAGGTTGTCTTAGTATTCCTGATATTCGGGAAGATATCAGCCGAAAGGAAGAGATCAAGATTGTTTATTTTGATGATAACTGGGTTGAACACGAAGAAACATATACTGGATTAGCTGCCCGAGTTATTCAACACGAATATGATCATATTGAAGGAATCTTATTTACCGATAAACTTAGTCCGCTTAAAAAGGCTTTAATTAAAGGAAAACTGAACGATATCTCTAAAGGGAAGATTGATGTCGATTATAAAATGAAATTTCCAAGACTAAAAAAAGGCTATCGATTCTAATTCATTATAATCGATAGCCTTTTCCAATTCTTCTAATAAAATAAGCAAGAGATCATTTAAAACGTATCTCTATTAACAATAGAAATAAAAGAGTTCTATAAAGGGTGCCTCCGTTCACTGATTCACTCTTTGTCTTCCTGCCTGGGTTGTTTACTAATCTCATCGAAGAGCTTATCCATCTGTTCACTATACTGAACGCTATCGTCTGCAAATAACTCCAGTTCGGGAACACTTTTAACTTGATCCTTTATTTTTCTTCCTAACTTATAGCGAATCTCTTTAATGTGAGTACGAAGCTTCCTAATCGATTCGTCTGAATCTTGTATGTTAAAAAAACTTAGATAAACTCTTGCTATGCTTAAATCTGGTGTCATCCGAACTCGTGTGACCGTTATCATTGTACCCGGAAGCCAAGCATTTCCTTCCCTTAAAAATATCTCAGCCAAATCTTGTTGGATAACTCCAGCAAAACGTTGTTGTCTTTTACTTTCCATACTCATAATGCTATAATTTAAATACTTCGAAATAGATTAATATGCTAAATTTATAAGAATTTAACATTAATAAAGAAAATCGTTATAAGGATACCGAACAATATGCGCCGCACGCACTTTATCATAAAGTAACGTTTTTAACTCCTCGATGTTCTCTTTCTTCTCTGCAGAGATGAAGACTGCAGGACTTTTATGTTTGCTCATCCAACTGTTTTTGAAATCGGCTAAACTCAAAAACTCTTCGGATTCTGGATGCCCTTCCTCATAATGAACATTTTTATAAGCATCAATTTTGTTAAACACGGTAATGATCGGCTTCTCAAGCGCTCCGAGCTCTTTTAAAGTTTCATTCACTGAGAACATTTGATCTTCAAAAAATGCATGTGAAATATCGACTACGTGAATTAAAATATCCGCTTCTCGAACTTCGTCCAAAGTAGATTTAAAAGACTCCACCAAATTATGGGGTAGCTTTCGTATAAATCCAACAGTATCAGACAATAGAAACGGGAGATTCTCAATTACCACTTTTCTTACGGTCGTATCAAGTGTAGCAAATAGTTTGTTTTCCGCGAATACCTCAGACTTAGCTAAGAGATTCATAATCGTTGACTTTCCTACGTTTGTATAACCGACCAAAGCAACTCTTATCAACTCACTACGGTTTTTTCGCTGCGTCTCATTTTGTCGATCAATATGCTCCAAGCGTTCTTTTAACAAACTAATTTTATTTAAGATTAATCGTCTATCAGTTTCAATTTGACGCTCACCAGGACCGCGCATTCCAATCCCTCCGCGTTGTCTCTCTAGGTGAGTCCACATTCGCGTCAAGCGAGGTAACATGTACTGAAGCTGTGCTAATTCGACTTGAGTTCTAGCTTGAGCGGTTTGGGCTCTACTCGCAAAAATATCCAAAATCAAATTGCTTCGATCAAGTACTTTCACTTCTAACGTCCGCTCTATATTCCGAAGTTGAGAAGGGGTTAGCTCATCATCAAACACTACAAGATCTATCTCTTCGGCTTTAACGTAAGATTTAATTTCATCTAACTTTCCGCTTCCAACGAAAGTAGCCCGATCGGCTTGTTGCATTTTCTGAACAAAAGTATATTGAGGTACACCTCCGGCAGTTTCAACCAAAAAGGCAAGCTCCTCTAAATATTCGCGTTCCTGTTCTTCACTTTCTTGAGGGGTGATTATTCCTACTAATACGGCTCTCTCTGGCTTTATTGAGGTATCAAATCCTTTTTCCTTTTGCATTCTATTCTTTTAAATTCTATCTGTAGTTTGGGTGAACCATGCGCTTTAAAAAATCACAAAGATCGATAACTCGATTTCAACAACTCTCATCATAGCAAGTACTTCTTAACGAATGTGTTATAATTTAGGCTAACATCTTCGATATTATGCTATCAATTAATAACAAAGATAAGTGTTTTGTTTAAGAAATTTTCTCCCAAGCAATCCCAATGATCTTTTGATTGAGATAATTTTTTAATAGGAGATTCTCTTCATTTTTAAGCTCTGGATCACTTTCAAAAATCTGGATCACCTCATTTCTTATAGTTTGAAGCAATTGCTGATCCGTAGCTAGGTTCGCCAACTTCAAATCTAAAACTCCACTTTGCTGAGTTCCGCCTATATCTCCAGGACCGCGCAGCTGCAAATCTGTCTCAGCAATTTCAAAGCCATCTGTAGTACGAACCATGGTTTCTAATCTGATTTTTCCTTCTCGGCTTAATTTATTTGTGGACATTAGTATACAATATGACTGTTCTGCCCCTCTTCCTACTCTTCCTCTCAATTGGTGGAGTTGGGATAGTCCGAAGCGCTCTGAATTTTCAATAATCATTACTGATGCATTTGGAACATTCACACCCACTTCGATAACCGTAGTAGCGACCATGATCTGTGTTTCGCCTTTTACAAAACGCTGCATTTCTGATTCCTTTTCTTTTGGTGTCAAACGTCCATGAACAATACTCAACTGATATTCTGGACGTGGGAACTCCCTTGTCAACGTATCAATACCCGCCTCTAAATAAAGAAGATCCAGCTTTTCACTTTCTTCGATTAATGGATAAACTACATAAACTTGGCGACCTTTTTTTATCTCTTCGCGCATTAGCCCGAACATCCTCAAGCGACTACTCTCAAATAAGTGCACCGTACGGATTGGTTTTCTGCCCGCGGGAAGCTCATCAATAACCGAAATATCCAGGTCTCCATACAACGTCATTGCAAGGGTCCGAGGAATTGGTGTAGCAGTCATTACTAACATATGAGGCGGGATGAAGCTCTTTCGCCATAGTTTAGCACGTTGTTCAACACCAAAACGATGCTGCTCATCAATAACCACAAATCCTAACTTTTGAAACTGCACGATGTCTTCAAGCAAAGCATGAGTGCCAACTAAGATATCCAACTCGCCACTTAACAAATGTTCATGAATCTCCCTCCGCTCTTTCTTTTTCGTGGATCCTGTGAGAATCCGTATTGAGCAAATTCCATCTCCCAATAATTCTGTGATTCCATGGAAATGTTGACGAGCTAGTATTTCTGTAGGCGCCATAATACAGGCTTGGTAACCATTATCGACAGCAAGAAGCATACTCATCAAAGCGACAACTGTCTTCCCACTCCCAACATCACCTTGCAAGAGGCGATTCATTTGTGCTCCTGATATTGTATCTCTTCTTATCTCTTTTAATACTCGCTTTTGGGCATTTGTCAATAAAAAAGGCAATCTGTTGCGATAAAAATTATTGAAATGGTTGCCTACCTGATGAAATTGGGCTCCTTTAAATTTCTGCTGATTGATTGTCTTTGTTCTCAATATTTTTAATTGTAAGAAAAACAACTCATCAAATTTCAATCGATTGACTGCTAAACTTAAAGCTGACTCATCAGATGGGAAATGAATAGCACCTAATGCCTCGCGTAATAAAATCAACTTGTGTTTTTCTCTGATATAATCAGGGAGACTTTCTGGGATAGACGTGTAGATACTATCCAACAGATTCAATACCAACCGCTGGATACCTTTACTATCCAATGAAAATCTCTTTAATTTCTCGGTAGAACTGTAAACGGGCTGCAAGTGTTGATTACCTTTATTTTTCATCTTTGGCTCGTAAAGTTCCATTTCTGGGTGGCTCATCGAAAGCTGATTGTTAAATAGACTTGCTTTCCCGAAAACAATGTAGACAGAACCAACGCTTAGATTATTCTCCAACCAACGAACGCTTTGAAACCAAATCAATTCGACAATACCCGTTTCATCTTTTAATTGTCCGACTAGTCGGCGTTTTCGGCCTTCGCCAACCGAAGTCAATTTAATCAAGCGACCTAATAATTGTACAGAACTATATTCTGGATCGATTTGGTTAATCTTGTAAAAACGAGTCCGATCGATATATCGAAATGGCAGGTGATACAGCAAGTCTTGAAAGGTAAAAATACCCAATTCTTTGGATAATAATTCACCCCGCTTTGGTCCTACACCTTTTAAATACGCTATGGGAGTTTCTAAACTGAAGTCTGCCACTTTCTTCTCTTCAATATTTACACTTGTTCTCGATTAGCGAATTTACTAAAAATTTGCTTAATGATTTCGGAGTTATATAGGGCAATCGCGATAATAAGTATTGAATAAGCTATCAATTGGAGAACACTAACGCTTTCGCAAAAGAAATAAATTGCAACAGAGAAAGAAACGACTGGATTGATATAAATGAGAATTCCCATAGTAGATGAAGAAATTCTATTCAAAGCAAACATACTCAGGAACAGCGGTATTATGGTAAATACTACAGCTATTATAGAAATATTGACCCAAAATACAGGTGAAGAAGGAAGCTCATTCTGACCAAAAATAAATATAGGGAGTACGATTAAGGAACAAATCACCAGTTGAACAGCAAGAAAATTCAATTTATCTACATCAACCAATACTCTTTGCACAATAAGATAAAAAGCATAAAACGAAGCAATGGTTATAGACCACATAACTTCAACTAAAGAGGATCTGGAAAGTAATAATACACTGAATAAAGCTATACTCAGACTAATCCATTTTATAGTAGTAAGTCGCTCTTTTAAAATAAAATACCCGGCAAGTGTGGTAATTAATGGACATACCAAGTAGGCAAACGCCGCCGACGTAATGCTTACTCTATTTATTGCATAAATGAATGTAAACCAATTTGCAATGATGAGGATGGAAGACAGCATCATCAAGGCAGCCAATCGTCTCTTTTCCAGCTTAGGCAATCCCTTGATTCGATACCAATCTCTTTTAAGAGCAGAAGCCCTAAAGAAAAGAATAAATAGCCAAATAAAACAGAAAGATGCAAATATACGAAAGTACAAAACTGTGTCTGAAGGCCATACACTGATGTTCCTTAATGGTATAGCCATAAATCCCCAAAGCGCATTTGCAAAAAGGGCAGCGCCAAAGTACTTATACCTTGGTAATCCATTTGACTCCTTTGTCAAAGCATATTATTCTTTATAGGCAATTATAGATATCTCTACATTGACACCTTTGGGCAAACCTTTTACTGCAACAGTTTCACGAGCTGGTGGATTAATCTCAAAAAAACGACCATAAACCTCATTTACCCTAGGAAATAGATCCATATCGGACAAAAATATAGTTGTTTTCACAACATCCCCGAACTGATAATCCGCAGCTTTCAAAACGTTTCCTATGTGAGTCATGACTAAATTCGTCTCTTCTTCAATGGTGCCGACTAGCAATTCATTTGTCTCTGGTTGAATAGCGATTTGTCCAGATATATAAAGATGATTGCCCGCTTTGACAGCTTGGCTATAAGGCCCGATGGGAGCGGGAGCTGCATTGGTTTTAATAATTTTCTTCACGTTTAAGGGTTAAATTGGTAGAGTCCAAAGAGTGATTACTTCGGATTAAAATAAGATGCTTAAATCATCAACTTTATTATTTTGTAAATCAGGCCAATAGCAAAAATAATGATCACAATATAATTTACAATATGCATCACTTTCAAATTAAAGCTTTTAGGCCGATTAGGATCAGGCTTTCTAAATAAATACATCAAACTAAGATACGGCTGTCAACCGAAATTTCAAAGAATAACGGAGTAAAACAAAAAATTTTACAATAAAAAAATCCGAAGGAATTACCCTCCGGATTTTTTTATTGTAAGTTCTTAAGTTATCTTATTTTTTGAACTCAACACGACGGTTCTGAATACGTCCTGCTTCGGTTGCATTTGATGCAACTGGATTAGCTTCGCCGTATCCAATTACATTTAATTTATCTGCTGCAACACCAGAGTTTACTAAATAACCTTTAACTGCGTTAGCACGGTCTTTTGACAACTGTAAGTTGTAAGCCTCAGTACCTTCAGCAGATGCATAACCTTCTAAAGTTAAGCTTGAATCTGAATTACGTAAGTCTTGAGAAACTTTATCAAGAATTGGGTATGAAGAAGTTTTCAACACATAGCTATCAAACTCAAACTGAATAGGAGCGTAGTCACCTAAAGCGGCAACCTCTGGCTCAGGGAATTTAATAGGGCAACCTGATCCGTCAACAACTGTACCAGCTGGAGTGTTAGGACATTTGTCAAATTTATCAGATACACCGTCTCCGTCTGAATCTCTTCCTAACTCATCAACAAGACCTTCTAAAGTAGATACACGTTGTTTTAAAGCTTCAACTTCGTTTCTCAATGTAGGATCCATTAATTCGTCATACATTGCAGCAACTGGGTTAGACCACTCTAAAGATGGTTTCGAAGTGTTACCTAAGATAAACTCTAAACCACCGTAACCGTAGCTGTATTTATCTAAGCTATTCATAGCTTGCCATCCGTCGATCTTATCTGAATCTACGAAATACATTTTATAACCTAAATCTAAGTTAACAGAATTCCCTAACTTAAATTTAATACCTGCTCCAACTGGAACAGACTGCTCATTTCTTGATTCAGGAACAAGAGTAGTTGCTGGAGTTGCCTCTTGAAGAGTGTATTTAGCGATGTTATAACCAGCAGAAACGTAAAATCCTACCGCATTTTCACGACGCAAGAAATCAACTGTTCCTATATGAAGGTTACCAGTTAAACCGGTTTGCCACTCTAAATCCGTTTTAAAGGTGTTTCCATATGCAGCAGCGTCGTTTACAGGAGACGTCTCATTAGTTCCAGAAAGCTTTCCTTTTAAGAAGTCAGCTTGTACCGAGAAATGTGGTGAAAACTGTTTACGGATGTTAGCGCCGTAACCTAAGTTAACTTCTGGCTTAGATTGATCATTTCTTCCACCGATAACAACTGAAGGAGTCAATGCACCTGCATTTATACCAATTGACCAAGTTCTGTATTGGCTTCTTCCGCCAAAGACTTTCGCTGGCTCCTGTGCCTCAGCTGCTGTGGCAAAGCCTAAAGCGGCAATCATGGTAGAAGCAACCGCTTTTTTGATTGTAGAATAATTCATACTCTGTTTTTTTTTTAAAGGTTAAACAATTTTTAATTGTATAATAATTTTTATACAAAAATAATTAATAGTTTGATTCATGCAAATAGAACAAATTCCATACCAACTTTACGCGTCTTTAAATAATAATTAAAGGAAAACTTAAAAATTCAAACCATCCGCTCTTTAGCTTACGTATTGAACCCACACGAAGCCCCATAACAACTATTAAACTAGATTTATTGTTCACATACACATAAGAACATCTAACAAAACACGTAATTTTAAAAACTAACAACAAAAAACAAATAAAGTTTGAGCATATACCATATCGGTGTATACTTTTTCAGTCATTGTAGTAAGATCAGTCACAATCTACAACTTTTTGTTGGTTTTTCAATAATTTTCTTTAACGAAACGATATAAATTAAAATTATCAGAATTCGAAGGACCTTCCAAAACAGCGCGTAATTCGCCTTTATCTATCCCGCGCATTTTTTTTTGTTGAATTAAGCGCCATGCTTTTTCCGTCAGCAGATCTAGGCGGCGTTGTTTATTGCTTCTAAAATGATGCTGATCAAAACTTAAAAGCAATGCATCAATTCCTATACTTCTATCTGCAACCGTTTTTATTAAAGGAATCGTCGAATTCTTTTGTCTCAGCATTTTTCTAAGATGATTTGCAAAACTGTCGGCACCTTCTCGATCTGATTTATTTAGAACAAATATATCTGCGATTTCCATCAACCCTGACTTTGCCTGCTGAATCTCATCGCCACTTTCCGGAACGAGAACAACCACGGTCAAATCAGCTAAGCCTATAATGTCTATTTCAGACTGTCCGACGCCTACAGTTTCTACTAAAATAATATCGAAACCGCACGAGCGCATGACATCCGTGATTTCAATTGCTTTGGCCGCCAGCCCTCCTAATGACCCTCGACTTGCCATGGATCGAATAAACACCCCAGGGTGGTTAAAACTCGAAGACATCCTAATGCGATCACCTAGTAAAGCACCCTGATTAAAAGGAGAACTCGGGTCTATTGCTAATACCGCAACTTTCTTATCAGCGTCAAGCAATTTTTTTATTAATGCATCAACCAACGTACTCTTCCCTGCTCCAGGAGGCCCTGTTATGCCAATAATGGGAATCGTAGAGTCTGGCTTAATTAAAGGTAAAATTTCCTCTGATAATGGGTGCTCATTCTCAACCATACTAATCGCTCGAGAGATATACAAAAAGTTCCCCGAGTCTAAACCCTCAAGAATATGGTCGATATTCAAACGCAATTGTTCTTTAGTTTTTAGAATTATCTTTTGTAATCTCCCTTACTCGCTTTAATAGCCTAATCTTCAGAAAAGACAAAAAACCTATAATCGCCAAAGCCAATACTACAATTAAATATTCTTCTTTTTTGAAAGATGAAACCGCAGCGAAAACCATGGCAATGATTGCAATGTTTAATAAAACATTATAAAGAAATTTTCGTCCCATTAATACACAATCATATCTGAATCAAAGGCATCTCTCCACGCCAAAATCCCGCCTTTTAAATTCACCAAGTTGTTAAAATCTTTCCCTTCTAACATTTTAATAGCTTGCTGACTGCGTTTTCCACTTCTGCAGTGAACGACTACTAGCTTGTCCTTTGCTATTTTTTCTGCCTCCGCCAAAACATTAGCTAAAGGAATGTTTTCACCGTTAATATTAGAAGTTTCATATTCAAATTCCTCGCGTACATCAATCAGTTGAAAATCTTCTTTATTATCGATCTTTAACTTCAACTCTTCAACAGTAATTTCTTTCATAACTTTCTTTTTATATTCAAACTTAGATATTTTTGATTTTATATCCTATTAATAACTTCTTTACAGGTATTTTATTCACACCAATAAGGCCACAAGACCGCTACCTAAGGCTTTAAACACGCTGATACAGTATCTGCTTATATCTCATTGCGGTATCCGCTATCGCCTTTTAATCTATCCAATCGAAAACAGAAGAAAATGGAACTGAATAAAAATAATAAGATTTTTATATAAAATTGATAATTGTTAAATTTTGCCTATTTTTGATAAAAATCTAATTAATTGCGAGCAGATTGAATATTTTATATTTTTACACCCCATTTAATAAAAAAAAAGAAAAAAATCATACTATTGGTGAATTGCCAAGATGTATATAATATAATTAAATTATGGAAAAACGGAACTCTCATTACGAACTTGATAATTTGGATACACAGATTCTGTCCATATTGATGGCTGACGCCTCGATACCTTATACTGAAATCGCTAAAAAGCTTGAAGTGTCAGGAGGAACGATTCACGTTCGCATGAAAAAGATGGAAGAGTTGGGGATAATAAAAAGTGCCAACCTCACCATTAATCCTCAAAAAATAGGATTTGATGTTTGTGCCTTTTTAGGGATATATCTTGAAAAGGGTTCGCAGTACAATCACGCTGTCGAGCAATTAAAACAAATAAAAGAGGTTGTTGAACTTCATTATTGCACAGGGTCATACAGTATGTTCGCAAAATTGATTTGCCGAGACACCAACCACTTAAGAGAAGTGCTAAATGAAGGAATACAAGCTGTTAAAGGAATTCAGAGAACAGAAACTATTATTTCTCTTGAAGAGAGTATTAAAAGACAAATAACGCTAACAGATTAAGGATTCAGAAATACTGTATAAGCCGAGGCTTATACAGTATTTCTGAATTTATTACTTTACTTTATACAATACGTTTTTTACTGCTTTTACCACACGCTCTACACTTGGCAGAGTAGCTTGAACTAAAGTTGCGGCATAAGAAACAGGCACATCCGCTGAAGTAATCCTTGTTACAGGAGCATCCAAGTAATCAAATGCTTCGCTCTGCACCTTATAGGCAATTTCTGAGGAAATCGAAGCTAAGGGCCAAGCCTCTTCAACAACCACCAGTCGATTAGTTTTCTTAACGGAATTAATTACAGTCGCATAATCAATGGGACGCACTGATCTTAAATCGATTACTTCTGCGTCAATTCCTTCTTTGGTAAGTTCTTCTACTGCAGGATATACAACTCTTGGAAGCATCTTTCCAAAACTAACTATTGTCACATCTTTTCCTTCCTTAACAACATTAGCCTTTCCTATTTCAAGATAGTATTCTTCTTCAGGAACATGTCCTTTATCCCCATACATTTGCTCAGATTCCATAAAAATAACAGGATCTGGATCTAAGATCGCCTGCTTCAACAACCCTTTGGCATCATAAGGATTTGAGGGAACAACAACTTTCAAGCCTGGAGTATTAGCGTACCAACTTTCAAAGTTTTGAGAATGTTGAGCTCCTAATTGACCAGCACTTCCTGTAGCACCACGGAATACCATTGGAATTGGGAATTGACCCCCACTCATCGAATTTATTTTAGCCGCCGAATTGATTATCTGATCAATCGCTACCAACGAAAAGTTAAACGTCATAAACTCTATGATAGGCTTCAAGCCGTTCATCGCTGAACCTATACCAATGCCCGCAAAGCCCAGTTCTGAAATAGGGGTATCGATTACTCGTTTAGCGCCAAATTCGTCAAGCATACCTTGACTTACTTTGTAAGCCCCATTATACTCAGCAACTTCTTCACCCATCAAGTAAATCTTTTCATCTCTACGCATTTCTTCGCTCATTGCTTCACGAAGGGCTTCTCTGAATTGTATTTCTCTCATATTACGAATAAAAATCAAAAATTATGGAAGGCAAATATACGGTTTATTATTTAACATTTCACAGTACTCCATGGTTCTGAAACACAGGAAAATTAAACGTAATGGGATAAATCATTTTATTACCAATTTCCGAACGTTCGAAGCAGGACTTTCATTCTTAAGTCGATCTATACTCGTGACAAAATAAGTATAGCGCTTATTCTTTTCAACCGCATCGTCGGTATAAGTCGTGTTTTTTGCATTATAGATTATTTCTAAAATATTTTTAGGGTTTTCTATGTTCACATCTTCACCTTCCTCAAATCGATAAATCACATATCCATATGCCTTTTCGCCATCACTTGCTGCCTTCGGGCCTTGCCAATGCAAGGTCACGCCTAAACCTTTAATCGTTCTTGCCGTCAAGCCCCGAGGCGCTAAGGGCGGAACCTTATCTAACCATGACATCGTAGGAGGGAGAGCTTTATAACGATATAAATCATATTGAAGAGCGTCCCGGAATCCACCCATATTGGTTGTCAAAGATTTAGAACTAAAAAACACACTTCCTTGCACACGGTCATTATTTCTTAAATAATGAACCTGTCTAGACAGTTGATCTTTCTCCCGCCACCCTTGTCCAGATTCTGTCGCCCGATACGCAGCTTGCCCTATATAAAGATGCTTGCCAAAGGAATTATCACCCCACCAATCTAACAACTTCTCAAAAGCAGCGGCACGATAATTAAAAGGAAAGTAAATTTGCGGATTAATATAATCTACCCACCCTTTTTCAACCCACAATCTTGCATCAGCATACAATTGACGATAGCCGCTAAAGCCTGCAGTCTCTGACCCTAGTGGATGCTGACTTTTATTTTCCCAAATTCCAAAAGGACTAATGCCAAATTTTACGTGGGGTTTTACCGTGTTGATCTTTTGAGATATTTTCTCAATTAGCAGATTAACGTTCTCTCTTCTCCAGTCTTCAATATTGCTAAACTCACTGCCATATTTTCTAAACGTTTGAAGGTCTGGCAATGGATTTTTATCTGGGTAAGGATAAAAATAATCGTCAAAGTGAATACCATCTACATCATAGTTATTGACAACATCCATTATCACCGTCGTGATGTAGTCGCGCACTTCTGGCAAGCCAGGGTTAAAAAGTTGCTTGCCAGAATACGTAAAGAACCATTCTGGCTTCTGCTTCGTGATATGATCATTGCTGACGTTAGCATTTACTAAATCAAAAGTTGCACGGTAGGGGTTAAACCAAGCGTGCAATTCCATGCCTCTCGAATGTGCCTCTGTTATTGCAAATTCTAAAGGATCATATTCTGGTGAAGGTGCCTTACCTGGAACTCCGGTAAGAAAGCGACTCCAAGGCTCACGACTTTTAGCATAAAAAGCATCTGCGCTCGGTCTAACCTGAAAGACAATCGCATTAATCCCTGCGCGCTGATGTGTATCTAAAATACGGATCAACTCATTTTTCTGTTCTTGTGTCGGCAAACCGGCCTTGGAAGGCCAATCAATATTGACTACGGTTGCAATCCAAACGCCCCGAAATTCCCTTTTAGGAGGAAGGGCTTCATTTTGTGCAAGCGTAAAATGGGGAAATAAGATCGCTAAAACGCAAAAATAACTAAGTAAAAAAACACTTTTCTTCATAAGGATAACCGGAATTTCATCAAAGATAAACCAACAACTGCTTTCAAAAAGAATATTCTAAATAATAAGTTCCTTTTTTAAGGCTTTCTTCATCTATCTACTAATCGCCAAGAGTTTAATGTATTATAAATTTAACATGGAACGCTTTTTGCTATTATTTTATCTTTTATAGTCTATTAGAAAATGCCAAATAAACATACAGAGGTTTCAGTTACTAAAGCCAAGAAAAACCCTGTCAAAATATATTTCTTTTTCATTGCCATTGCTGTCTTGATAGCGACGAATTTATACTATGTTTTTGAATATAAGAACCTAGGGAATAAAGTTGAACTGCTAGGCTCGGAAAAATACAGACTACAAGCTGAAGTTGACAGAATTGAAGCTGAACTAAATCGACTAATTCAAGATAATCCAACAATTAGCCAAGCTCTAATGGACAATCAGATGGAGGCAAGATCTCAAATCTCCAATCTTCGCTTTCGTTTAAGTTCAAGTGACGTAAACGACGAAGATATCGACATTGTTCGCTTTGAAGTACAAAATTTGAGGTTTTTGGTTGATGAATATAACACGGATATTGAAAACCTAAAAAAGGAAAACTTAAAGCTTTCGACTGAAAGAGATAGGCTTCGAGTTTCAGTAAGCTCTGCTAATAAACAAGTCGATCAACTAACGGAAGAAAATATTCTCTTACAAGAGAAAGTAGAAACAGCTTCCGGCTTAAAAATTTCTGACATCACTCTAAACTCAATACAATTAAGAGGTCGAGATCGAGAGAAAGTAGAAGCTCGTGCAAAACGGGTGGATCTAATTCGTATAAACTTCGACATAGTAGACAATCCCTTGGCTGTAAAAGGCACCCATGATGTTTATTTAAGAATCATCGATCCGAATGGTAACCTACTAACTTTTGATGACGGTATTTTTACCGCAAATGAAAAGACGATGCAGTATACCTATAAAGCATCAATCGAGTTTTTAAACGATGGTAAAAGATATTCCATTGATTGGCAACCAAAAGACAGTCCCAACTTTCAAAAAGGGATATATACGGTAGTATTATACGCTGACGGATTCACTATGGGACGTGGAAGTATAACATTGAAATAATAAAAATCTCACATCTTATTTACTTCTTAAGTGGGATTAAAATATAAAAAGTAGTTCCTACAGACGTTTTAGTTTTATAACTTATCGTTCCACCAATCGTTTCAATTGCTTGTTTAACAAAAGCAAGGCCCAATCCTGTGCCAGAACTTTTCGTTGTAAAATTCGGTTGAAAAATCCGTTCTCTTATATTCTCATCAATGCCCTTTCCATTATCCTGAATATCGATAGAAACAAACCCCGAAAATAAGGACTCCACTTTTATATGAATCACAAAAGGTTTCCCTTTAACTCTAGCTTCGATGGCGTTCTTAATTAAATTATTAAAACTCCTTAACAGCTGATCACGATCGCCATGAATCATAACTTCATGTGGGCCATTAATTTTCAAACTGATTTGAATGTCATTATTCTCGCTATAAATTGAAATGGCTTGCTCGATAACCTCCACAATATTCATATCGGTCAAAATAGTAGCAGGCATCTTCGCAAAGTTCGAAAATTCAGATGCAATATGATTTAAGCTTTCAATCTGCTCAATAAATGATTTACTAAAACGTTCGAATTTTTGATCAAAATCGGGATCATTTTCTCGCCATGAACGGTTTAATAACTGGACACCCAAACGTAAAGGTGTTAGTGGATTTTTTATCTCATGGGCAACTTGTTTAGCCATTTCTCGCCATGCAGACTCTCTTTCTGATCGCATAATTTGATTCGTACTATGATCCAGGGCCACAATCATGTTATTATATTCTTTTATTAAAGACCCTATTTCATCATTCCTTTTCCAAAAAATGGGCTCATTGGTTCTACCAATTGTAGTTCTAGCTAAACTCCGCTGAACTAATGCCAAAGGGGCCGTGATCTGATTAGCAACAAAAGCGGCAAATAGTCCTAAAGCCACAATAACGAAAGCATAAATATTAATAAGCGTATTAAGCAACAAGCCCAACTGATCATCAAGCTCCTTTTGGTTTGAAAAAAATGGCAAACTTAAATAAGCAATAGTTTGCTTATCCTCATTTTTAAGAGAAGAATACGAAGCCAGGTAGTTTAAATTTCCAATGCTTTCTCTCTGCAAATACTCCTCACTACGGTAGTTGTCAAGATACAGCCAAGCTTCAGGATGTATATATCGTGAAGTTAAACCTAAATCGTAAATTTTCGGCTGAGTGCTGAAAATCAACTCACCATCAATTCCATATAAGTTAAGGTCTGAGGAAAGCGTTTCTGCCATTAGGTTAAACTCATGCTCACTTAATGAGGTCTGATTAATATAACCACTCTTAAAAGTTCTGGCTTCGAGCGCACCGGCCAATTGAACTCCTTGAGATATAGCTGAAGCTTCTTGCTGCTTCCGATACTGTAAACTTAAATTAAAGTAGGTAATAATTCCAGCAATTACCAAAGTAAATACAACAGCGAGAACAACAAATGCCTGAATTCGCGTACTGTAAAGAATCCGATTCTGCGAAATCATAAATGACCACCGCAGGTTTCTAAAGTTAAACTCATAATCTCTCAATATCCGAAACAGCCATTGAAATGCATATACAAAAATCGAAAAAACTAGAAATACTAAGAAAAGGAACGAAAGTGACGCGAGCTGTATCCACCAATTTTGATTCTTACTGCTTAATATAATCGTATCATTTTGATCTGGCTTATATATTAAATGGGTAAAGTTGTTTCTATCCTTTATCTTACTAACATTTGTTAAACTTTTAGGGTAATGTTCATCTGTTTGAGGATAAAGGAACTGACCATTTTGATTCTGTAACTTTCCTCCCTTATAAAAAGCATAAGAGTACTTCCCGAAATCATCAGAAACGTCCATATTTCCATGCACAAGTATTTCCGGAAAGAGAGAACGCCTACTAACGGCCTTGTTGTTTAATTCAATTAAATAAAGTCCAATATCCTGATCATGCTCCCTAATGGGCAATAAAGCAAAGTAATTTAAATAACCGATTTTATCATTTAAACGATAAAAATTTACAGAAACCTTCCTAGATCCTTCTATTACTTTATTTTTAAAGTAATCTAACTTAGCTAAAGCAAGAGAATCGTTTGAATTACCTAAACTGTCAAATAGATATCCATTAAAATCATAACGCGATAGATAACCTCCGAAATAATTCTTCCTAAAACTTTCATTGATCACCCGAAGGTCAAATGACTCAGGATAATGAATAAAATCAATCAATTCACTATCCTGGCCGATCTGCTTTTCAATATCGAGAAACAATAAAACAGCATTGGGATCATCAGTAGACCCTAATTTCTGAAGGGCGAGTGATTGCTGGGCTTCAAGCTTCTTTTCCTGAAATGAACCTTGCTTTAGCGATGCAATAGTTGCAAATAAAAGCAAGATTGCTACATAGGTAGCCAACTGAAATCTACCTTTTTCGTTTACAATCCAAACGCGTAAGTAAATAACGAAGGCTAAAAGAAAAAACGAAACACTTAAATTTCCAGAAATTAGCTTCCCTATAAAGAGGATGATCACTATGGAAATAAACAAACTAAATCTACGCTTTGAAGATATCCTTAATTTAAGCCCGATAACAAAAAGTGTTTCAATAATTAAATACAGGTTTAGAAGGGAAATGCATAGAGAAAGAACTCCAATCCAACTATATAAATTTAGCTTAAGAATATTAGTAACATCAAAATTGATGCTCGAATTACTTATTAATCCCTTAAAAACCTCGACGATTAATAAGCTAAATAAATATATCAGAACTCCGAAGCTTATAAAAACAAGTGTACTTTGAAAACGACTTAATGACCGCCGGCTAATCTGAAGTTTATATCTATACGAATAGATATAGCAAATTAACCATGTAATGCATAAAATATTAAGGAAGAGAGCTCCTAACGATGGAGCAAAAAAACTAGAAGCGTAATTAATAGGATCAAATATCCCTCCATAAAATCGGTTTGAAATAAATTGATATTTTAAATCCAAATAGCGGGCTAACATAAAAAAGCTTCCCAAAACTAAGATGGATAGTTTGACCCAACCTTTATTTGCAATCCATTGGCAAATGATAGACATCAGTACTGTAGCCGAAATCGCGGCAAAAATCCACAAGAGAAATTCTAATGTTGAGAAGTAATTTTGGAAGCTCGAGCTCAGTTTTAAAGACAATAAATATTTTCCTTCACTGTTTCGCAGGTTATAAACATCACTGTCTTTAAAGGTTGCAATTTCTAAATTATTGGTTTTAATTAGATCAGCGGAAAATTTATTTTGAAGATAGCTATTATTTAAAGGGTAGCTCTTCTTAATTGGAATTAAACAAACGACAGAAAAACCCCCATCGCTTTTCTTAAAAGCCTCATACCAACCATTATCCCACGTAATAAAACTACTACCTACACTAACCCCCGCATCGGTTTTAGGTACAATCGTATTAGAACCCCAAAAAATTAATTCATTGTTTGAGTAAGTGTAAACATAAATTTGCTTTTTTTCACCATAATTAACAATCAGCTCCTGTGCTAAATCTTCGTTTTGATGAACATCCTTTAGAGAATTAAACAATACGGAATCTGCCAAAAAAGCTCGAACCTCAGCTTCTTTCTTATGAAGGTTTTTTTCAATTGTAGATCCTTCATGAAGCAAGATTTCTCCTCTATCATAAAAATTGTTAACAGTTATTGCAGTAACCGTGAAACAAAGGGTTAAAATAAAAAGGAGTATCCGAACTTTTAAAGCAGTATTCACATTATTGATTAGTTCTAATTTAACAAGAGTTTAACTGAGGGCTGCAGAGCTGGTTTCTGCCTGCCTATTTACCTTTTTTACCAAACCCTGCAAAACATTACCTGGGCCAACTTCAACAAAAGAAGTCGCTCCATCTTCTATCATATGCAAGATAATTTGAGTCCATCTTACCGGGCCAGTAAGCTGATCAATCAAGTTACTTTTTATCTTTTCTGGATCTGTATGCGGTCTTGCATCAATATTCTGATAAACCGGACAGATAGGTTCATTAAATACCGTCTTTTCAATCGCCTCCTGTAGTTCCGCTTTTGCCGATTGCATTAAAGGGGAATGAAATGCACCGCCTACATTTAATTTCAAAACCCGTTTTGCGCCAGCTTCTTTTAATAGCTCCATTGCTTTATCAATTCCGGCAATACTTCCAGAAATCACCAATTGTCCAGGACAATTATAATTTGCTGGAACAACCACATCACTTACACGCTGACAAATGTCTTCAACCGTAAAATCATCCAACCCCAAAACCGCAGCCATTGTTGATGGTTGAAGCTCACAAGCCTTCTGCATCGCATTGGCTCGTTTCGTCACCAATCTTAATCCCGCTTCAAAGTCCAATACATCCGCAGCAACCAAAGCTGAAAATTCACCTAAGGAATGACCCGCAACCATCTGTGGGTCAAATCGGTTTCCTAACGCTTTAACTAAGATAACAGAATGCAAAAATATAGCAGGTTGCGTAACCTTTGTCTGTTTCAAGTCTTCCTCTGATCCGTTAAACATGGCATCAGTAATCTTGAAACCCATAATATCATTGGCTTGTTCGAAGAGATCTCTCGTAAGTTTCTCATAGTCATACAACTCTTTTCCCATTCCAACGTATTGAGCTCCCTGACCAGGAAATATATAAGCTTTTTTCATTTTTATAAATTATTTCAAAAAATAAAGACACATCGCGAATTGCACGATAAACAATAGCTTGTTCATGAGGGCTATACTATCCCAAATTAGCTTTAATTAATTGTAGAAATTCCATCCGCGTGCGTTCTTTTGAGAACTCCCCAGTAAAGGCCGATGTAGTTGTTACTGAATTTTGCTTTTGTATGCCACGCATCGACATACATAAATGCTTACATTCAATTACAACGGCAACGCCAACAGGATTTAATGTTTCCTGAATGCAATCTCTGATCTCATTCGTCAATCGTTCTTGGACCTGCAAACGGCGAGCAAAAGCATCTACAACGCGCGGAATTTTGCTCAGCCCGACGATGTGCCCATTTGGAATATAAGCGATATGAGCTTTCCCAAAAAACGGCAACATATGGTGCTCACAAAGTGAATATACTTCAATATCTTTTACGATAACCATCTGACTATACTCTTCCTTGAACCTAGCCGATAATAAAATCTCTTTCGGATCTATGTCATAGCCATGTGTGAGGTATTGCAATGATTTCGCAATACGTTCAGGAGTCTTCAGAAGTCCTTCACGTTTTGGGTCTTCCCCTAAGGAAGTTAATATATCTCCATAATGACTCGCAATTCGATCAACTGCTTCCTCATTGTAGCGATCAATATTAACGTAGCCCTTCAATTCTGCCTCTTTGGGAAGAATAAGGTTATCATGTTTATCCATTATCTATTAATTATGAAGCGATGCTTTAATCGCCAAAGTATTCAACAAAATTATTTTCAGTTTCGTAAAGTTTAATTGAGTGCAGCTGAACTTTATGTTCACTAATATGCGGTTTCAATTGATTGAAAATTTCATAAGCGATCACCTCCGTGGAAGCCATCTTGCCGCTCATAAAATCGACATCCAAATTAATATTGCGATGGTCCAACTTTTCAATCACAACCTCATTAATGACCTTTTTTAACACTTTCAGATCCATAACAAATCCCGTGCTCGGATCAATCTCCCCTTTGATCGTCACAAAAAGTTCGTAATTATGACCATGCCAATTAGGGTTAGAGCACCTACCAAAAAAATCCTCGTTTTTTTCCTTGCTCCAATCGTCGCGAGAAAGTTTATGAGCCGCGCAAAAGCGCTCTCGACGCGTAATATAAATCATAGCTACAAAGATAAGATATTGATCCCAATTTGGCACACCTATAGGAATCTTAGACAAATAAGTGCGAAAGAAATGACAAAATCTTATCTTCGTACTAAAATTAATATGAGGATCCTTGTTATTGCGGCAACTGAAAATGAGATTCGGCCGTTTTTAGATAGTAATATCCATAAATCGTTTCCAATCGACATTTTAGTTACAGGTGTGGGTATGGTATCAACCGCCTATTCCTTAACAAAACAGTTAAATAAACATGCTTACGGCCTACTCTTAAACGTTGGGATCGCGGGCTCTTTTCACGAAAACGTTCCCTTAGGGACCGTAGTACGGGTTAAACAAGACTGCTTTTGTGAGTTGGGCGCGCAAGACGACGATAAATTCATAACCCTCAAAGAGTTAAATTTAGGAGAAATTGTTTTTAAAGAGAATTTCGAAACATGGGAAAGCCTTCAATCAGTAGAAAATTTGCAAGCTGTAAAAGCAATCACGGTGAACAAAGTCCATGGAAAAGAAAGTTCAATTAAACAGGTCGTCAACCAGTTTTCCCCCGATATCGAAAGTATGGAAGGAGCATCAGTTTTTTATATTGCTGAACAAGAGCAAATCCCTACCCTTCAAATTCGCACTATTTCTAACCTAGTTGAAAAACGAAATAAGGAAAACTGGAATATCCCACTTGCGATTAACAACTTGAACGATTGGTTAATCCAGTTTATTACACAGTTACACAAAATAAACACCTAGACTATGAAATTGACTTTAGGTTTTTCCCCTTGTCCAAACGATACCTTTATTTTTGATGCCCTTATCCATCATAAAGTCGATACGGAGGGATTAGAATTCGAAGTTTTCTTTGACGATGTGGAGACGCTCAATCATAAAGTGTTCCGTGCCGAGCCCGATATTTGCAAAGTAAGCTATCATGCTTATGCTTATGCATTAAAAGACTATGTATTATTGAATTCGGGGAGTGCTTTAGGTTTTGGCGTTGGACCTCTTTTAGTCAGTAAAAACCCTTCTTTAAATTTTAGAAACGTACTTGAGCAATCCGAAAAACTAAAAGTTGCCATCCCTGGAAAATATACTACGGCTAACTTTCTACTTGGTTTAGCGCTCCCTAATTTAATAAATAAGGTGCTAACTTCCTTTTCAGAAATTGAAGGAATGGTTCTACGAGATGAAGCGGATCTGGGTTTAATTATTCATGAAAACCGATTTACTTATCAAGACAAAGGACTATATAAAGTAATAGATCTAGGAGAGTTCTGGGAAGAGAAAACCCTATGCCCAATCCCATTAGGCGGGATTGTTATAAACCGAAGAATCGATATAGAAACACAATATAAAGTGGATCGCGTTCTAAGAAAAAGTGTTGAATTTGCCTTCGCCAACCCCAAATCAGGGATTGATTTTATCAAGTCTCATGCTCAAGAGATGGATGAGTCTGTCATGTTTAAGCATATCGATTTATATGTAAATAAATATTCCATCGATTTAGGAAAGGAGGGAAGGAGGGCTATTCAAACGTTATTCGATCGAGCCACAGACTTGCAAACTATACCAAAAGTCGAATTCAATCTATTTTTAGATTGACGCAGCTCTTTTAATGTAAGACAAAACATTGAAAACTAATCCCTGCAAGCAACAGGCCAAAAGCAATCGATCACTCCTTTTTCAAGAAAGAGATTCACTACTCTTTAAGCTTAATCGTGAGGATACAAATGAAGCAATTGCTGAAATGCCAAAAACTGTACTGAATACGAGAACAAAGTCCATTCCTTTCAAGGCTACTGGATAAACATCGGTGATTAAATCTGCGCCAGACATTTTAATAAACCCGAATTTCAATTGTAGCAGGCTAAACGCTAAACCAAGTAATAATCCAATAATACAACCTATCAGTGAAATAAACATCCCTTCCGAAAAGAAGATTCTTTTGATAAAAGACTGATTGGCTCCTAAACTTTGCAATACAACAATATCCTTCTGTTTATCGATAACCAACATCGTTAAGGAGCCGATAATGTTTAATATGGCAATAATTAAAACAAAGGTTAGGATTAAGAAAATGGCCCACTTTTCTGAATTCAATATCTTATATAAGGTAGGATTCTGCTCCCCCAGGTTTTTTACAACAAAATTTTCTCCTAAAGAAGCGGACAACTCCTTTTGAAAAGAAGAAATAGTTATGCCGTCTTTCAAATCAATCTCTATTGCTGATAGTTGATCATATTCATCCAAAACTTCCTGTGCAAAAGGTAAAGATGTAATAAAGTAATCATCAAATTGAGGTTGTGCAATCATAACCCCAGACGGCTTTATTCTTCTAATCGTAAACTCGTCAGCTGGATTAAGCGAATTTCCAGCGACCTTTCTAGGAGAATAAACCGAAATATCATCCCCCTTCGCTTCTAGAGAAACACCAAGATAAGCATGAACAGCCGCACCAATCACAGTAAACTCTTCACTACCCCGTTGCAAAGAATCATTGCCGAACTCAATTACACCTTTTAGTTTATCCGACTTGCTAGGATCTCGATCAACACCCCGGAGAGTTGCGATAAACTGATTTTGACCGAGGCGTAGTAAAACTTTTTCTTGCAGAACTTCCGAATAATAAGCTACGCGGGGGTCATTCTTAATGTTATCCCGATCAAGAGAATTAAAGTTGAAAAGCTTTCCATTTGCTGGTTCAATTCGCAATTCTGGAGATAGCTCACTGAACATGTTTAAAATTAGCTTCTCAAACCCATTAAACACCGATAAAATAATAATCAAGGCAGCACTACCAATCAACACCCCTAATGTGCTTATCCCCGAAATAATATTAATCGCATTAATCGATTTCTTGGAGAACAAATAACGTTTAGCAATAAATAGAGGAGTATTCATTTTGAGGCGCTTCCTTATCCTCTTACAAAAGGATTATTTTTTTTCTCGAAACCTACGGTAGTTTTAGGTCCATGACCCGGATACACGACAGTTTCTTCCGGCAACGTGTATATATTATTTCGAATGCTACTCATGAGTTGTTCATGATTGCCACCTGGAAGATCCGTCCGACCTACACTACTTTGAAATAAAACATCACCTCCTATTAAAAAGCTTTGTTCAGCATTATAAAAGCAAAGATGTGCTGGAGAATGGCCAGGTGCAGAGATGATTTTAAGCGTGTGTTTACCCAAACTTAGGTCACCTGAATCTTCTAAAAATGTTTCTCCTATCGGAGAAACATCATATCGAATCCCCATTTGTGGAGCGTAGCTCTGTACTTCAATCAATAAAGGAAGCTCACCCTCGTGAAACAGTGGCATAATGCCATAGGTATCGGAAATAAACTTATTCCCTAACACATGATCGATATGACAATGAGTATTTAATAATAGAATCGGACGCAGATCATTCTCTTCAATAAAAGAAGAAACCATCTTCTCCTCTTCCGGTCCGTACATTCCTGGATCTATAATAGCACAATTTCCATCCTCATCATAAAGTAAATAGGTGTTCTCTTGATAAGGATTACAGGTGAACGTTTTAATTTGAATCATAATCCAAAAATACGAAATTACCTATATCTATAAGGATTATTCGGGCTATTTTAACTCTGCCAAATCTCCCAGCTTTTTTCTGCTTGGAGATGAAGCATTTCCAGACCATTCTTTGTAGTAGCGCCTTGAAGTCGACCACGTTTCAAAAATTCAGTCTCGAAAGGATTGTAGACCAAATCATATAAAAGATGCTCTTCACCTATACCTGAATAAGGAATATCCATCAAATCATGAACATCGGGATAAGTACCCACAGGCGTGGTATCTATAATTAACTTATGACTTTTGATAATTTCTTCAGTCAAATCAGAATAAGAAAGATGAAGGTGCGATGCTTTTCTAGAAACGATACTATATTCGATATGTAGTTTCTTCAGCACATAGGTTACAGCTCGGGCAGCACCTCCATGACCGAAGACTAAAGCATTAGTATGCTGCTTTTTTAGTAAGGGTTTTAACGACTCCTCAAATCCGTATACATCGGTATTAAACCCTTCTAAATGCATACGATCGAGAGAAAGCTCACCAGAAAAATAATCTGAAAGCAAATCCTTCTGAGTAATTTTAATGCAGTTAACAGCATCAATTGCTTTCGCCTCTTCCGACACGGAATCTAGGTAAAACATAATTCCGATCTTGTAAGGTATTGTAACATTTAATCCCACAAGTTCAGGCTCGTTTTGGATCAGTTCCGGAAAATCACTGAGTGCTTCTATTGGATAAAGATTGTACTCATGATCAGTTAAGCCAAGCTCTTTAAATTTTTCAGTAAAGTATGTCTTTGAAAAAGACTGCTCCAATGGGAAACCAATTAATCCAAATTTCTTCATTTTAAATGATCTTAACTAAGGAAGTGGCTAAACGTATCACCTCTTAAACCGATGCGAATCGTTTCTAAGGGTATTACTTCGGAAGGAGCTATATTACCTAAATTAACATTTGACCCTAATAGCTTTATAAACCATACTTGCTGCGCTTTTTGAGGAGCCTCAAATATAATGTTCTCGTAAGGTATTTGAGTCAATATCTCATCAATCAACCCTTGTCGTACTTCGCCCGTTTCTCTATAAATTCCAACGCTTCCACTTTCTCGCGCTTCAGCAATAACTTTCCACGATCCAGCCTGAAACTCGGCGTTCATCAATTCAATCCATCGATAAGGTGCAATAATACTTTGATCGTCCTTGGAGCCAACCTCAGAAAGAACAGTTACCTGCTCACTAAGTTTTCGAATATACTCACATTTTTCATCGTGAGGCAGGTCAATAGAACCATCCGAAACCTCAGCATATTCAAGCTTGTACTTGTCTAGCACTCTTCTATATTCATCAAACTGATCTCTGATAATAAAAGCTTCGAAAAGCGTTCCCCCGAAATAGTATGGAAGATTTGCTTCTCGGTATATACGAAGCTTATCCTCCAAATTGGGCATTACATAAGAAGTACCCCAGCCTAATTTAACTAAATCACAGTAAGGTTTACCAACGGTTAAGAAGTCTTCAGCCTCTCGTATGGATAACCCTTTGTCCATTACCATGGTCAAACCCTTTTGTCGAGGCTTTAGAACACGTTCGGGAATATTGTTTAAGGAAAAATTCATGAAGTGCAAATGTCTTAAAAATAATTAAGCTCACAAAGTTATCGGAAGTTATCTTTTAAAAGCTAGGCAGTATATTTTTTTATGAGCGCAGTAATTACTTTATTATCTTGAAGAAGTGGCAAATATTCATATAATATAGGATGTTTATCTGCATCAAGATTCAACGCTAGATCTAGATAGCTTAATGCCTCATTATATTTACCGCATGAAAACAGATATGCTACCATACGATAATAAAGTTCGGCCCCATCAGGATTATTCTTTATTGCTTCTGAGATAACACCGATAGCTTGATCCAATTTATCCTGTTCATAAAGAATCGAGGAATAATCTAACCAAGCCTCCAAATCTAATGGATTCAACTCCACAACCTTTTCATAAGCAAACTCAGACTCGACTATCTGTTTCAGTTTATAGCGGGCATCTGCAATCGCAAACCAATAATCCGGATTTTGGTCATCTATTGCTAAAGCTTTCTTATAATAGTAAAGAGATTCAAAATAGCGGTCCTCAAAGTCTAAGGTAACGCCGATTCCAAACCAAGCATCACCCAGTTTATTATCCAACTTAACCGACTTTTTATAATATGCTCTTGCCTCTTGCATCTGCTCCAGCTTTTCATAACACTCCCCTATAGCACAATAGGTATCAGCATTAGGAGGTTCGAACTCAAAAGTTGTTTTATAAACCTGAATTGCTTCTGCATAGGCATCAATATTTACCAGTGCATTTCCTTTATTAAAATAAGCGGACGAAAAGCTATCATTAATAATAATAGCGTAGTCATAAGCGTCAATTGCCTTTTCGAATTCACGTAGCTTACTATAGGTGTTTCCCAAATTAAACCAAGCGGAGCTGGAATAAGGATCGCTATCGATGTATCCTAAAAAGAACTCGACACTTTCATCATGCTTGCCGAGAACATCATAGCAGAAAGCCAATTCGTAAAGGATATCTTCGTTATCGGAATCACTTGCCATACAAAGCTTAAGATACTTTATTGCTTCCTCAAAATCCCCCTTACCTTGATACATTAAAGAAATTTGCAAATAAATATCTTCTGCTGATTCCGAGAGCTCCAAGGCTTTCGAGAATTCTTCCATCGCGTCTTCATAGCGATTTAAAAAACTATAAACCCCCCCTCGTATCAAATAGATCTCAGCGTTTGAAGGTTCAAGAGACTCTGCTCGCTCTAAGGCACTAAGTGCCCCATCGATTTTATCAATTGCCAAACCAAGCTGAGCCTTCTTAATAAAGAATGTAGCATTGTAAGGATGTTGATTTCCAGCATATTCCGAAACTTCTAAAGCTCTTACCGGATTATTTTCGCTAATATAATAGTTAATAATGGCGTTGAAAGCGCGCGAATCGAAAAAATATTGATCTTCATTTCGGATCATTTCTTCATATCGTTCTACTGAAACTCTTAAGTCTTCAGAATAATAAAAATCATCTTCCATCATATATCATTGGTCATGGTCTTATTTAAATAAGCCATTAACAAATTAGTGTTTTTATTGATACCTATATAATATTTTGGATAAATACTATAAACAGAATCAAAAATAGAGTTGTTAGCAAACATTTTTGTGAAATTACTTCTCTCAATAAATAAAAATTGAAAAATTCACTTTTGCTATATTTATTCATATGCAAAAATACGGAAAATTAAACTCGATTAAGCATCTTTCAAACTGATAATCAACCCTCATTATGAACAATATAAACATTATTGTACCATTCCATCATTTATACGCTTAAAGAGGGTGAGCGACCGAGTGAGAAAGAAGAAGTCGCAAAAACCCACACGAAAGCCAATGAACGATCTGAAAAAATTAAAAAAACGATTTGAAAATACAAGACGTCGAATTCAACTCTTTTGAAAAAATTCTAATTTTCCAAAAGCTTATATCCTTTCCCATGCACATTCACGATTTCAACCTTAGGATCACTACGTAAATATTTTCGTAGCTTACTTAAAAAGACATCCATACTTCGTCCATTAAAGTAATTATCGTCGTGCCATATTTTAATCAAAGCTTCCTCACGGGTTAATACATCATTCTTTTTAAGGCATAGCATTCTCAATAGCTCAGCCTCTTTCGTCGAAAGCTTTTGTTTATGATCATTAAACGTGAGGCTTTGATTCGTATAATCAAAGTAATAATCTCCAATTGTAAAGGTAGTTGGCAATTGATCAGCTCCTCCTCCTTCATTTGAAGAAACGCGTTTCAACAACGCATTTATACGCAATAAGAGTTCCTCCACTCGAAATGGCTTTGTGATGTAATCGTCCCCACCCAAACCATAGGCAGCGGACTTATCTTCCATCATTCCCTTAGCCGTTGCAAAAATAATAGGTATTTCTTCATTAAACTTTCGAATGTCTTTTGCCAAAGTAAAGCCATCCTTCTTTGGCATCATCACATCCAGAATACATAAATCAAACTTTTCCTTATTGAAGCTTTGTAGTGCGTCCTCTCCATTTACGGCTAGAACCACCTCAAATTTACCCTTTAATTCTAAATAATCCTTCAATATCTCACCCAAATTCGGATCATCTTCGGCTAACAAAAGTTTATATTTATTCATTTCTATCCTTTTAATGGCAAGACAATCTCAAATTCTGTTCCTCTATTCAACTCACTCTTGGCTTTAACAGTTCCACCCATTCGCTTGATGATATCCTGGACGTAGCTTAACCCCAAGCCAAAACCCTTTACATCATGTAAATTACCTGTAGGTACGCGGTAAAACTGGTCGAAAATTTTCGTCAACTGTTCTTTTGACATTCCAATACCATTATCAATAATAGTGATAAAAAGCGAATGGTTTTTATTTTTTGTGCTTATTTCAATATAAGAATCTCGATCACAGTATTTTATTGCATTGTCCAAAAGGTTAAAAATAACATTGGATAAGTGCAATTCATCACCCAAGACAAAAGCGTTCTGTGCGTTGAGGTTTAACTTAATCTCAGCATTTTTTTTCTTAAGCTGAAGATCCATGCTATCCGCTACGCCATAAATCAAATCATTTACATCAATCGATTCCTGCTCTAATTCAAGGTCTCCTTTATCTATTTTCGCGATATTGAGTACTCTCTCAATATGATCGCCCAATCGAATATTTTCGTCGTATATAATATCCGCTAACCGCTTTATACGTGCTTTATCTTCTATGATTTCGGGATCCTTAAGAGATTCACTCGCAATCATAATAGTGGCCACGGGCGTTTTAAACTCATGGGTCATGTTATTAATAAAATCCGTTTTCATTTCCGAAATCTTTTTCTGTCTCAGGATCGTTAAAATCGTATAAGCAAAACTTGAGATTAACACGAGCAATAACGCGACAGAGGAAAATAGCATAATCTTAGCATTTCCCATTAAAATAGAGGTCTTGGTAGGGAAATAAACGGAAATAACAGCCTCTTTATCAGAAATTTCGTTGGGGAAAAGAATAGTCGAATAACGATCGCCTTCGTCACGACGATCGACATATTTCGCAAATTGATAAAGAACGGTATCTTTCTCTCCTTTACTAATCGTTAAGTCAAAGTCTAATGGGATATTTCGATTTTGCAACTCTTCTTTTAGCTGCTCAGTTATAAACCTTGAATCAATCCGCTGACCTAAGGATTTCTTAGAACGCTCAAATTCATTAGCCAAACTCTCAATCACCGAACCCCCCACCCTTGAAATAGCACGGATAGAATCAATATATAGGGCTGCAGTTCGTGCTTTGGCTTGTTGCTCATAACGCCTAATTTCCCGCTCCAATCGCGCATCGACACGAGGAGGAAGAGAAAGAATCATTTCACCTAGCAATGGATCAATAACAAAATAGCGGACACTATCATCCTTCGCCTTTTTCATGACAGGAGCTAGCTTCGTTACAAAAACACCGATATCTTGTTGTTGATAAAGTAAGCCTTGACCATTCATCTCATGACGAACAGATGCTTCATATTGTACATAAGGCCTATATTTAGGATCCTTAATATACGTTTCATAAAAGTCATTGTCAATTAATACAGCTCCAGGATGCCGCCTCCTTACTTCGTTTTCCAGTTCTTGAAACTCAGCCTTTAGTTTCTGGCGCTGCATGCGCATACCCTCTGCATACTTCCTAGATTCATCTTGTTTTCTATAGTGATCGCGAGTTTGATCTTTGCGCCTCTTTTCCTGCAACTCCTGCTTTTCCTTTTCATTTATAAAATGAAGCGCCTCATTTTTTTCGGCTTTTAACGCCACCGTATTCAATGCAGCCATTACTGACTCATCAAATAGCTGAGATTTCAACCGAAATGACTGCAAAATAAAATAATATTGCATTGCCATCACACCTAGCAGCGCAATGGTCATCAAGCCAATTATTAAACTTATGCTTTTACTCTTCATGACTTACAAAAATACAGAAGCGTTCTATGTAAATCAGGCATTTAACAAAATTTAACAGTTTCTATTTTGCTGAATGTTAAAACGGAATAAACCAATTTTAAAATATCAACGAAAGGTTTAGCTTAAATATAAGAATTTAAGCTAAACTCAACTGAAACAATTAAATTAGAAAAACCTAGAATGGAAGATCATCGTCATCATTAGACGATGCCGAAATATCTACTGGAGGCGGGGTATGTGGCATTGAGTTTTGAACATCACTAGATTGCATGCTATTCGCAACCTTATTCACTCGCCAAGCCACTAATGAATTAAAATAAGTAGTGACACCTTCTTTATTTGTCCATGGACGACCTCTTAGGTTAAAAGAAACGGTCACATCATCGCCTGAGTTTAAGTTGTCAAATAGATTAACCCGATCTTGGGTCGCTTCGAATTTTATGTATTCAACAAATTGCGGATTCTCCGCATATTGAATAACTAAATCGCGCTTTTTAAAGGATTCTGTAACCTGTTGTACTGCTCCTATCTCGTGTACCTTGCCTGTAATTTCCATAATGATATTGATATAAAACGTAAAATTACAGAATTTTTTAACAAATATCAGTACCTTCGCCTAAATTGATATGCAAGATTTCAACATTCCTTCAAAGGTAATTATTACCTGCAACAAACGGCTTTCTTCTTATCTTCAATCAGAAGTTGAAGAGCTAGGCTTCAAAATTACACGTACCTTTTCAACAGGTCTCGAATTAAATATAAGCTTAAATGATTGCATCAAGCTTAACTTAAGCTTGCGCTGTGCCAGTCAAATACTCTACTCTATAAAAGCTTTTGAAGCTAAAAATGCAGATGATGTTTATCAAGCGGTTGCTTCCATTCCGTGGGAAGATTTGATTGACTTTAATGGATACGTTTCGATAACTTCAAATGTAAATAACGATACCATAACAACACCGCTATTTGCAAACTTAAAGGTTAAAGATGCTATTGCAGATCGGATCAAGGCCAGAAAAGGACTAAGACCTAACAGCGGGCCGGAATTAAACCGAACTGTAGTTCATCTATTTTGGCAAGAAAACCAAGCCGAACTCTATTTTGATACTTCAGGAGAAACGCTTGCAAAACACGGTTACCGTAAACACCCAGGGAAAGCTCCTATGCTAGAAGCTTTAGCTGCTGGTGTAGTCTACTCTACCAAATGGGACAAAAAAAGCGCTTTCATCAACCCCATGTGTGGTTCGGGAACGTTAGCAATCGAAGCGGCGCTGATAGCAACTAATCGCAAACCTGGCCTATTCAGAATGAACTATGCGTTTATGCATATACTAGGCTATGATGAAGAAGTATTCTTTGCTGAGCGAAGAATCTTAAAAGACGCCATTATAAAAACAGTAAACACCAGAATAATAGCTACTGATATTTCCGAAGAAGCAATTCGGATTGCAGAAATAAATGCTCAAACCGCGGGTGTAGATAGACTAATTGATTTTAAAGTCTGTGATTTCGCCGAAACAGAAATCCCGACAGAAGAAAAAGGAGTAGTAATTTTCAATCCCGAATATGGCGAACGTTTAGGCGTACATAGTAAACTCGAGATGACCTACAAAAGGATCGGAGATTTCTTAAAACAAAGCTGCAAAGGTTATTTTGGTTACATCTTTACAGGAAACCCTGAACTAGCTAAAAAAATCGGACTGCGTGCATCTACCAAAATCGAATTTTATAACGGCCGATTGGATTGTAGACTATTAGAGTACGAACTTTATGAAGGTACTAGGAGGGAGGAATAGCGGTTAGAAGCCTTCATCGATAGTTGAAGACTAATCATATTTTTGAATGGGCGTGTTTTGTCAATGGGCAAAGGTGCCATATATAGCGAGAGCACCCAACAGGTAAGATGGATTGATCAAAAGTCATCATAAAAAGAGAGGCCGATCACCTTTTCAGTGATACAGCCTCTTCTAAGAATGTTATGAAAAAAATATATTAAATTCTTCTTGATTTAATACGAGCAGCCTTCCCAGTTAAGCCACGTAAATAGAACAACTTAGCTCTACGAACCTTACCGTGATTATTGATTACTATTTTATCAATATTAGGGGAGTTGATTGGGAAAATACGCTCAACACCAATCCCGTTTGATAATTTACGTACAGTGAAAGTTTCATTAGATCCAGCACTGTTACGTTGAATAACAACGCCTTGATAGATCTGAATACGCTCTTTATTTCCTTCGCGAATTTTATAGTGAACACTTACGGTATCACCAGCTTTAAATACGGGAACCTCGTTTATTGTTACCGCTTGTTCTTCTACAAATTTTACTAAATCCATGATTGTAAGTAATTAATGACGATTTTTAACCCGTAAAAATCGGTTTGCAATATTAGGGAATTTTTATGAAAAATGAAAGCTTATATTTAAATATATTTTATAAGCCTAAATATACAGACTATTCGTCTAAAAGATCGGGCCTTCGTAACCTCGTTCGCTCCAGCGCCTGCTCATAACGCCAGCTTTCAATAGCTGCTTGGTTGCCGCTCAATAAAATATCGGGAACTTTATGTCCATTCCAATCTGCAGGTCTCGTATAAATGGGAGCATCTAATAAATCTCCTTGAAAAGAATCCGATAGGGCAGAAGTTCCATCCGAAATTACTCCAGGAATTAATCTAACGACAGCATCAACCAGCACAGCAGCCGGAAGCTCACCACCTGACAGAACATAATCGCCAATAGAAATCTCCCTGGTTACAAATAGATCTCTAATCCGCTGATCAATACCTTTATAATGACCTGCTAAAACCATAATGTTTCCCTTTGTAGACAATTCGTTGGCTATCTCTTGATTTAAAGTCACCCCATCTGGCGTCATAAAGATGATTTCATCATAATCTCTTTCACTTTTTAACTTTTCAATACAGGCAGAAAACGGTGCAATTTGCATAACCATACCACTTCCACCTCCATAAGGGTAGTCATCTATACTCTTTTGCTTGCTGGTAGAATAATCCCTGAGGTTATGAACAACGATCTCAACAATTCCTTTAGTTTGCGCTCTTTGCAAAATAGAATGGGAAAACGGACTTGTCAATAAATCAGGCAAAACGGTAATAATATCAAATCGCATGTTAATATATTCAATTAGGATTCCAAATAAACATCCAAAAGGCCTTCGGGAAGATCGATTCTCAACGTCTTTGCCTCTTTGTCTATCTCCACAATAAAATCATCATTTAGTGGGAACATGACTTCCTTCGATCGATAACTCACAGTTGCAATAAACTGCTGAGGAAACTCGTTAACTTCCAAAATTTCACCTAATTCACCGTAAGCCTTTTCATGGACAGTGAATCCTTTTAAGTCAGTAATTAAAAACTCATCAGGATCTCGAGCCGGCTTCTTCGTGTTCGGTAAAAATACATTCTTTTTTACCAACTCCGCTGCTTTATCAATATGATCAATATCCTCAAAGAAAAAGTAACCCGTACTGTTGCTAAGCAACTGATAAGAGGAAACAAAAAAAGGAACTAACTTGTCGTGAATGTCAAGGAACACAACATCCAACTCTAACTCCTCAGGATCTTCGTAAAGAAAGAAAAGCTGGACTTCACCTTTTAACCCGCGAGTTTTAGTGATGTACCCAATATTAAAACTGTCTTTATGATTTACCATAGCTAAAAAAAATGCCATTTCTAAAAGAACGATTCCTCAGAAATGGCATTAATAAATGTTTCAAAAATACGAGCTTATGCCTCGTCTGTAGGAGTTTCCTCAGTAGATTCTTCAGCAGCCTCTTCTGTTTCAACAACCTCTTCAGCAGGAGGTGTATTTTTCGCCGCAATTGCCGCTGCAATTTCTGCTTTTTTCTTAGCTTCAGCAGCTAAAACAGCTTTCTTCGCATCTGCCTTCGAAGCGGTTAGACTTTCGATCTTACCTTCGATTTTGGCTGCTTTACCAGTTAACCACTCTTCAAAGCGAGCATCTGCAGTTGCTTCATCAAAAGCTCCTTTAGCTACACCACCTTGTAAATGCTTTTTGTATAAAACGCCCTTATAAGATAAAATAGCGCGCGCTGTATCGGTAGGCTGCGCTCCTTTATTCATCCAGTCTAACGCCTTGTCAAAGTTTAGATCAATGGTTGCCGGATTAGTATTTGGATTGTAAGAACCTATACGTTCAATAAACTTTCCATCTCTAGGAGCACGTGAATCTGCTACTACTACGTGGTAAAAAGGCTTTCCTTTCTTACCGAATCTTTGCAATCTGATTTTAGTTGCCATTTCTTTTTATTTATGTATTCAACATATTTCCCGGAGCCTTATACTGCGGGGCTGCAAATATATATATTATTCGCATAAAAACCTGAACAAAAACCCTTCTTTTTTCCTTACCTAAAGGATAGACAGTCAGTTCACTCTAATCCTAGAGTTCTAAATGTGATTATATTAACTGATATCTTCAGACGCCGCTTTCTTTCTATCAAGCAATAATCAATAGAGTGAAAAAAATACGAATACCACCCAGCTTAAAACGGCTACCTAAATTTCAATACCAGATAAATCCAACCGACAATGATGATAATAGCTAATATCCTTGCAATAATACCTTTAAAGGTTTTAGGAAAACTTTTGTAATAGCGTGAAAACATCAACAATCCAGTCACGAGCAATACAATAAATATGAATTTCATCGGATATCCCCTTTTATATTAACCCGATTCACGATAATCACTTTAGTAGTATTCAAGGCGCTGAACAAGAAAAAATAATACATTATACTCCTTTGTTTATAGATAAGGATTACTTGGAAATGAATGAAAAATAAATCCTTCTTTCTTCAAAGATGAGATACAACTTTCACTAGGTTGCCTTTTAAAGATGATAGCACACAATGTATCGCCAGGAATGAAGGTCGCTTTAACCAATAAATCCCGCAAAGCAAGCTTCCTTTTTATTTTTCTAAACACTTTAGAAGTCGAATCCGCCTTTTCACCAATAACAGAAGTAGAATAAAAGTTGTTGTTAATACCTTTAAATGCTACCGCTGGCAGTCCGATACCATTAGCCAGCTTGTCTATTTCACGTTCAGATAATTTAAACACATAATTACCCACTTCTTCAAATGAATACCTGTTTTTCCAAAATTTATGTACGTACTTAGGATGGATTCGATCGATCAAATTACAAAAGGCAAGCATTAAGGGCATCTTTGCCACGGGGTCTTGTGGTTCGATCAAAACCACTGCTTCTTTCGCTACCCTGATCATTTCGTAAACTGCTAAATAAGGCCTCGGAAAGTGATGATACGCCTCTTTACACATAACATAGTCAAAACTATTATCACCGAAAGATAAGTGCTCAGCATTTTCCGTTGCATATTTTTCGATAATACCTCGTTCTTCAACAATTGGAAAAAAGGTTCCTGCAATATCCGATGCAGTAGCATCTTGGCCCATTTGGTTCAAATAGTAAGCATCAAACCCATAAGGATCACCAATGCTAAGCCAAGTACGTGCATCCTTGACAAGGGGGTTAAGCAAGTTCAGGTAGCGCTGCTGTAGCCATTTATTAATCGTATTGTTTTTTTGATCAGACGTCCATTTATCGATAACTTCCAGCTTTTCCTGTTCGCTTTTGAATTTATCTTCATACCAAACTGAATGCGCCTCGTGGCTTCTTTCAGCTCCTAATTTAGGTTGGTTTACCATGTTTTACCGAATATGGGTTGAAAGTAAACAATTTCAGGATAACAAAAAACTTGGACTACTTTTTATCTTTTTAAAACTTTTTATCCAAGAAACAGTTGAATCAATAATTATATTTTCACTATATTAAGCGATCTTATAACTAATATCGACACCGATATACTGATTTTATTTCAAAACACATTCCATTTTAGAATGAGCAAAACCATTATAGTTTCCAACCGTTTACCCATAAGAATAACCGAAGAAGATAATAAATTGGCCTTTTTACCTAGCGAAGGAGGTTTAGCTACAGGTCTCGGCTCCATCTATCAAAAAGGCCAAAACATTTGGATAGGATGGCCCGGAATGACGATTCAAGAGCCTCTTCAAGATGAGATTACGTCAACATTAAAAGAAATGAGCGTAGTCCCTGTTTTTTTAGACGACCAAGAAATAAAGGGATACTACGAAGGCTTCTCAAATGAATTACTCTGGCCCATCTTCCACTACACTTCTACTTACGCACATTACGACCCAGAAAGCTGGGACATGTATATACACGTAAATAAGAAATTCCGAGATATTATATTAAAACATCTGGAGCCGGGGGATACCGTGTGGATACACGACTACCAACTCCTTCTTCTTCCCGGAATGGTTAGAGCCGAACAGCCGGATGTTACAATCGCATTCTTTCAACATATTCCATTTCCATCTCAGGAGATCTTTCGTTTGATTCCGTGGAGAAAAGAACTACTGAGAGGAATGCTAGGGGCAGATCTGATCGGATTCCATACTTTTGATGATGTTCGCCATTTCATTAGCGCAGCTACTCATTTACTATCCATTAAAGTAGACGCCAACTTACTTATGGTAGGCAATAGACCAGTCGCAGTGGAGCCTTTTCCAATGGGAATAGATTGTGAAAAATTCTCCGATCTATCAAATGACTCAAAAGTAATAAAAGAAATTCAATCTCTTAAAGAACATTATGAGGGTAAAAAACTCATCCTATCAATAGACCGATTAGATTATAGTAAAGGAATTATACAGCGACTAGAAGCCTACGAGCTCTTTTTGGAAGAAAACCCGCAATACCATCACAAAATAGTATTCTATATGATTGTTGTGCCATCGCGAGACACCGTTCCAGAATACTTGCGACTAAAAAATGAAATAGATCGATTAGTAGGAAATATAAACGCCCATTACAGAAGTTTTGATTGGAATCCCATCGACTACTTTTATAAAGGCTTCCCTATCGAAACCCTTTCTGCCTTATATAACATCGCAGACGTATGCTTAATAAGCTCCTTACGTGATGGAATGAATCTGGTAAGCAAAGAATATGTAGCTAGCCGAAACGATAACAAAGGTGTTCTGGTCTTAAGCGAAATGGCGGGTGCATCCAAAGAACTTATTGATTCCATCATTGTCAATCCCACCAATATATCAGAGGTGAAAGAATCGATATTGGAAGCGCTAAACATGCCAGAAGAAGAGGTAATGGAAAGAATGAAAGCCATGCGCCTCATGGTGTTTAAATTTAATATCCATCATTGGGTTAGAATATTCATGAACCGACTTCAAGAAATTAAACAAATTCAAAAGTCGATGAAAGCGAAAACTTTAAAGTTGGCAGTGAAGAGTGAAGTTTTGAATGCTTACCAAAAAGCAAAAAACAGGTTGCTAATATTAGACTATGATGGAACGTTAGTTGGCTTTAGGAAACAGATCGAACAAGCTTCACCCGACAAAGAGCTATATCAATTACTAGATCGATTAGGCGATAATAGTAAAAATCATTTAGCCCTTATCAGTGGTCGAAACCATGAAACGATGGAGCAATGGTTTGGATCAAAAAACTATAATCTAATTGCAGAACATGGTGCTTGGACGAAAAAAAATCAAGAATGGATGCACATACCCGGCTTGTCCAATGCTTGGAAAGAAGAAGTTCATCAATTAATGGATGCCTTTTCAGACCGTACACCAGGGTCTTTTGTGGAGGAGAAAAGCTATTCTCTTGTATGGCATTATCGAAACGTTCAGAAAGGACTAGGAGCATTACGTGGTAATGAGTTAATGGATAACCTACGTTATATGATTGCTCCCCACGGTCTTCAATTATTAAGTGGAAATAAAGTAATCGAGGTAAAAAACACGGAAGTCAACAAAGGGAAAGCCACGTTGAAACTAATCGATCAAGACGAATATGACTTCATATTAGCGATTGGAGATGACTACACCGATGAAGATATATTCAAAGCTCTTCCCGATGATGCAATATCCATCAAGGTAGGAACCGATCTTTCAGCTGCCCGATATTTTGTAGAAGACTATAAAGAAGTACGGTCTTTATTAGACGAATTTTCTAAAGTAGAATAAGACAATAACTAGGGAGCAGACTCAACCAGAAAAGACGGAGTATCCAATTTTAATGCAATCCTGTAGGCCGCATTCATTAAGCCTACATGACTGTATGCTTGTGGAAAATTTCCCCATTGACTCCCGTCTTTTTCATCAATATCTTCGCTAAATAAATTTAAATGATTCCCATAAGTAAGCAATTTCTCAAACGTTTCCTTGGCTTCTGAAATTCGTCCTACACAGGCTAGCGCCTCTACATACCAAAACGCACAAATGAGGAATGTAGTTTCAGGCGTTCCAAAATCGTCTTGATGACGATACCGATAAAATAATCCTTCTGAAGTCTTCAATTCCTTTTCTAAGGCAATTAGATGATTCTTTGCCCGATCAGAATCGGGATCAAGATAATTCATCATGATTAATTGAAGGGTACTAGCATCTAAGTGTGGACTATCGACCGCATGTGTATACACTTTTCTTACCGGATCATAGCATTTCTCAATATGATCACTAGCTTTCTTTATCAAGCGTTTGGCACGTTTTTGTATGGCTACATCACCGATGGTCAATCCTATTTGTAAAGCAGCATGACTTCCTGCCCACTGAAATAAATTACTATAACTGTGTCGGTTCGCAATATTTCTGAACTCCCAAATTCCGGCATCCTTCTCGTCAATTGTTTGTTCGATCTTTTTTAACAAATAAGAGACCCATTTACTAGAATCCGTACGTTCCTTAAAAACAAATCGATGATCGGTAAATAAGGGCAATACCGAAATTAAAGCTTGACCGTATACATCATTCTGAATATGCTCATAAGCCTGATTACCAATCCTTACTGGCTGATTCCCTAAATATCCTTGCAGATAATCTAACGTGCTTTCCACCAGGTCCTTTTTTCCGGTGATGCTATACAAAGGCTGATATCGCCCCTGTTCTTCATAAGAAATGTTGGCAATAAAAGCCGCGTATTTTTCCATCTCTTCAAACTGGCCTATATGGTTTAAAGCGGTTAATACATAATAGCTATCTCGAAGCCAACAATAACGATAATCCCAGTTTCGACCACCACCCATATATTCCGGTAAACTTGTCGTTCCCGCCGCGATAATTGCACCAGTGTCCTCATACTGGTGAATTTTCAAAGCCAATGCCGATCGAATTACTTCCTCTTGATAAAAAGCTGCAATATTACAATGCTTTATCCATCTCCTCCAGTAATTAATCGTCTCTCGAAGAAAATGCTCAGCGGTACTCACTAAAGGCGCTTCCAAAGGTGCACCAAAAGTTAAAACCATGTATTTAGCTTCTGATAATACAATAGTTTGATCTTCAAAGAAATGGCTTACAGGCAGATCGGTTGTCAATCTGATAGGCTCTGGACCACCATCAAATACAATATGATTGCTTCCATAATAAGCTCTTAATTGCGTTTTTCCATAATCATAGGTTGGTCTGCATCGCACTTGTACCTTTGGATTATCACTAATGGGTTCAATCTTACGAATTAACATGAGCGGTTTGAAATACCGCTCATACTGTTCAAAGCGTGGTGCAAAATCAGTCACTCGATAAGACCCTCCGCTGCAAGTAATCTCTGTAACTAAAACATTTGTATTTTCAATATAGCGCTGCTTTGACGTGAATTCACCCTGCGGCAACACTGAAAATTCACCACCTTTTTCATCATCCAATAATCCTCCGAAGACAAAGGAACTATCAAACCTGGGCCAACACAACCAAGAGATATTGGTATTCGTCTGTATATGCGCCATAAATGAGCAATTCCCTATAATACCGCTCTGGTAAGTTTTATTATACATAGTCTTTCTTTTGAGTTAAACGATGCAATAGACGTTCCAAATGTCTCCATTCCATTAAATCTTTTGCAATTATGTGGAACTAAAACGCCTGAACCTCGAGCATACCCAAATAAACACTGTTTGACACTTGTTGACCTTCTGACGAAATAAATGCAAGGTAACCGTGACAGATGTCTCCAGACTTAAAATCTTTGATGCACAACGAATCAGTCAACTGATGACGTTCATTTCCATAAATATAAAAGTTCGAAACTTCCGATCCTGGGCGATACAATAGTAACATGGTGCGGTCAAATATATTTTCAGTTGGAATCCCATCATTAACCTGCTAATGAAAATGAACCTGATCTCCTTCTTGAACCATGCTTGCCTGCTCAACACCCAGCAATAATCCGATACTAAAAGCAAATGCCTCCGGATTTATTTCAAAACCATCCCCGTCCGCAATCAGAGCATGCTGTAAGTTATACGACATTGCCGAGTTATGGGCAGTTTGCCTAGGTGCATACTCTCTGAATCCTGCTCTAATCAACGGGATTATTGGCTTCAACCATTGTTGAACGGCTGCAAAACGAGCCCTCTGCAAAATTTGCTTAGGAGTAGGGGGAAGGTTTCGCCTTTTTTTAGGAAGACTGCGAATATAATCGCCCCCATTCGAACTATAATAAATTACGTTACCTACTTTTCCTGAAACAGTTCCATTCACACCACCAATTACTCTTGCCATTTTTACACGTTTTTAAAATGAATAAATCTACCCACAAGCAGTTTAGACTCCGAAATCACCAACTATTCGAACAAAAAACCGCTTATGATTAAACACGCTTTAAATATAGTTTTTCTTTTGACTGTAGTCGGAGTTTAATCGGCTATTTCCAAATAGTGTCCGAACATGGTCCGAATAGATGCCGAGGTTGCTCCAAATTTATCAATAATATAATAATGCAAATTTCGAGTTTGATTTTACAGAACCAGTAAGCAAAGACTATTACATCGCAGCATTAAAAATGATTTCTGTGTGATAAGCTAAAATGTTTATACTCAATAGCACAGCACTAAATTAGAAATGCGTATTTTTGTAAATTATTTAAATAAATGGAAGCAATACTATTGGGAGCAAGCGGATTAATAGGCGGTGAATTACTTCATCTCTTATTGGCAGACCCTAATTACTCGAAAGTAAAAATTATCGTAAGGAAGGAGCTCCCTATAACCAATAAAAAGCTGGTACAGATCATAGCCGATTTCACTACTATTGAAGCTATTAAAGATGAGCTGAAAGGAGACGTTGTGTTTTCTTGTTTAGGAAGCACAAAAAAGAAGACACCAGATTTAAGTGAATATTACCAAATTGATCATGATTACCCTCTTCTCGTTGGCAAACTAGCTAAGGAACAGGATGTTAAATCTTTTCATATCGTATCTTCTTTGGGGGCAAACAGCTCATCTTCAAACTTTTACCTTAAAATGAAAGGTGAAACAGAAGATGATATTGAAAAATTAAGGTTCAAAAGTTTACATATCTATCAGCCATCACTTTTAACTGGAAACAGAAAAGAGAAGAGAATATTAGAGAAGGCAGGTGAATTTATTATGAAGATTATCGATCCACTTCTTTTTGGTTCATTAAAAAAATATCGTAGTATTTCCGGAAAAACAGTAGCTTCTGCAATGCATAAACAGTCTTTGATGGATAATGCAGGAGTATTTATATATCCATCGGATAAAATTAAGGAATTAGCGTGAGTATTCTATCAACAGAACAATTAGGTCATTCTTACCATGACCGTTGGTTATTTAAAGATTTACATTTTGGCATTGAACGCGGTGATCGCTTTGCCTTAGTTGGCATTAATGGTACGGGGAAATCCACTTTATTAAAGATTTTAGCAGGAATTGAAATTCCCACGGCAGGGAAGGTGGTGAGCGAAAAAGATTTGCGTATTGGATATTTAGATCAAGATCCACGTTTCGAAAACTTCAATACGATAAACGATTTTATCTTTAATGAAAATAACGAAGCCTTACAGCTCATAAAAGAATATGAAAATCTTTTACAGGAAGAGATCTTCGATGAGAATCGAGTAGCAGAAATTACTGAACGTATCACAGCGATGAATGCTTGGGAATATGAGCATGAGATTACGACCATTTTAAGTCGACTTGGGATCAAGAAACTCGATCAAGAAATCAATACCTTATCTGGCGGACAGCAAAAAAGATTAAGCTTAGCGAAGTTATTAATAAGTGATCCAGATGTCTATTTATTGGACGAACCAACGAACCACTTGGATATTGAAACGATCGAATGGTTGGAGAGCTTGCTTACGACTAATCAAAAGACTGTTATTTTTGTAACGCACGATCGGTATTTCTTAGATAATGTGTGTACCGAAATCCGGGAATTAGATCATGGTAAAATGTTTTCTTATAAAGGGAAGTACGGTTATTTTCTGGAGAAGAAGGCAGAGCGAGAGGCTCTGTCGGAAATAGAATTTGAAAAAAACATGAACCTGCTGAGAAAAGAGCTGGAATGGATGCGCAGGCAACCCAAAGCTCGGGGAACGAAATCTAAATCTCGCATCTCGGCTTTTCATGATCTTGAAGGGAAGACACAAAGAGGCCCGGGGAAAGAGCAAGTAAACTTAAGTGTTAAAATTGCACGCCAAGGAAACAAGATACTAGAAATCGATTCCATCAGTAAATCGTTTGGCGGAAATATCATCATAGGCGATTTTAGTTATACCTTCAAGAAGGGCGACAGAATAGGTTTAGCTGGAAAAAACGGCACTGGCAAATCAACGTTCTTAAATTTAATTACTCAAGAATATGCGCCTGATTCAGGAAAGATCGATGTAGGGGAAACCACGGTGTACGGATATTATCGTCAAAATGGATTACCACTAGAAGAAGGTGAACGCGTAATAGACGTTGTGAAAAATGTGGCAGAATACATCAAATTAGCCTCTGGCGAAATGATTACTGCTTCGCAACTTTTAACCCAATTTTTGTTTCCACCAGAAAAACAATTTGGATTCGTAAATAAGTTAAGTGGGGGAGAAAGAAAGCGCTTGCAACTGATGCGTGTTTTAATGAAAAACCCGAACTTCCTTATTCTTGACGAACCTTCCAACGATCTAGATATTGACACCTTAAATGTTCTTGAATATTTTCTAGAAAAGTATCAAGGGATTTTAATTCTGGTTTCTCATGACCGTTATTTATTAGACCGTCTATCCGATCAGTTGTTTATTTTTACGAGCGATCCTGAAATTATTATTTATAACGGAAACTATTCAGACTTCAAAATTGAGCAAGAAGAAAAAGCCAAGGAGGAGAAGATCAAATTAGAAAAATCCGTTAATACAAAAATAATACCGGAGGTAGAAAATTCTGGTCAAAAAAACCTATCCTTTAAGGAAGAGCAGGAAATTGTATCTTTGGAAAACCAAATCGAGGAACTAGAAGTCAGAATAAAAGAAGAAACTATTAAAATGAACGATGCTTCGGATCACACCCAACTACTAGAGATTGGCAAAGAAATACAGGCTCTAAACGATAGCTTAGAGGCGAAATCAGACCGCTGGCTGGAGTTATTAGAGAAAAAAGGGTAATATGTTTCACGTGGAACATACGGCGTTTGTTCCACGTGAAACAATAGAAGGAATATAAGATGTTTGAAAAATATAATGTAATTGTTGTTGGTGGGGGTCATGCGGGTTGTGAAGCTGCCGCTGCTGCTGCAAACTTAGGTTCTAAGGTTTTATTAATTACCATGAACATGGGAGTGATTGCACAGATGAGTTGCAACCCCGCCATGGGAGGTGTCGCCAAGGGACAAATATTAAGAGAAATCGATGCTTTAGGTGGATACTCTGGTATCATCGCTGATAAAACAACCATTCAATTTAGAATGTTGAATTTATCTAAAGGTCCAGCAATGTGGAGCCCTAGAACGCAGAACGATCGGATGCGCTTTGCTGAAGAGTGGCGTTTACAGTTGGAGAAAATAAATAACCTGGATTTTTGGCAGGATACAGTTAATGAAATTCTTGTAAAAGACGGCCGTGCAGTGGGAGTGAAAACATCTATGGGTGTGGAAATCGAAAGTGATACCGTCATCTTAACGAATGGTACTTTCCTAAATGGAATCATTCACGTTGGCGAGAAGAAGTTTGGTGGGGGCAGAAGTGGAGAGAAAGCCGCGACTGGCCTAACGGAACAATTAGTGGAATTAGGTTTCCAATCTGGAAGAATGAAAACAGGAACTCCGCCAAGAGTTGATGGGAGAACACTCAACTACTCTGTAATGGAAGAGCAATGGGGGGATGAAAAAAAAGGAAAGTTTTCTTATACAGATGTGCAAACACCCACTGAAGAAAGATGTTGTTGGATCACGTATACAAACGAAAAAGTTCACGAAGCGTTAAAAGAAGGATTTGAAAAATCGCCTATGTTTGCTGGTCGCATTAAAGGGCTTGGTCCAAGGTATTGCCCATCCATAGAAGATAAAATAAATCGTTTCGCAGAACGAGATAGGCATCAGATCTTCGTAGAACCAGAAGGATGGAACACCATAGAAATTTACGTAAATGGTTTTTCGACCTCCCTTCCAGAAGATGTACAACAAAAAGCGATGCGCTTAATTCCGGGCTTCGAAAATGCCAAAATGTTCCGACCTGGCTATGCTATCGAATATGATTTTTTCCCTCCAATGCAACTGGATCTTACATTGGAAACCTTTAAAGTAAAAAATCTTTTCTTTGCAGGACAAATTAACGGGACAACCGGATATGAAGAGGCGGCCAGCCAAGGATTAATTGCCGGAATCAATGCCCACCAAAAAATTAATGATCAACATGAATTGATTTTAAAAAGATCGGAATCTTATATAGGTGTCTTAATAGATGACTTGGTTACGAAAGGAACGGAAGAACCTTATCGGATGTTTACGTCACGTGCAGAACACCGTTTACTCTTGCGTCAGGATAACGCCGATGAGCGACTAAGTCCTATTGGCTTTGATTTAGGATTGATAGGGGAGGAGAGGATGGAAAAAGTTAAGACTAAGATTGATGCGACAAATAAAGTAATTCGCTTCCTTAAAAATACCTCGATCGATAAAGAATCGATAAACCCTACTTTGTTAGAAAAAGAGAGTAGCCCAATTAATCAGAATGTCCGTTTGTTTACGATGTTGAGCAGGCCTCAAATTAACATCAATGATTTGACCAAAGTTCATACCGGTTTGCAAAATATCGTTGAGGGCTTAGATAACGAAACTCTTGAACAAGTAGAGATCAAGGTGAAATACGATAGTTATTTTGAGAAGGAATTAGACCTAGTCGGAAAGATGAAAAAAATGGAAGACAAAGTAATTAATGCTGAATTTGACTATTCAAAATTAGTATCCCTTTCAAAAGAAGCACGAGAGAAATTAAAAAATGTAAAACCAAGAACATTAGGGCAAGCGTCAAGAATTTCAGGAGTTACTCCCTCAGATATCTCTGTTTTATTAGTTCATATGTCTTAATGAACTGATACACAGATTATTACCTGTTAAAATTAAAAACTCGTTTTTATTAAGTATAATTGATTATTTTTAAAAATATGACAACTAATATCATGAAATATAAAAGTGTCTTAAATCGCATAAAAATAGCCTTAAATAAGAAACGCTTGTTTTTTGCCGTATTATCCACTGTTTGTTTCTTGATTTCAGCGTGTGCTACTGTGCAACAGCCTACGGGTGGGCCTAAAGACGAGACGCCGCCAAAAATATTATCAATTACTCCTGAAAATTTAACAAGAAATTTTGACGTTCGGGATATCAAAATAGAGTTTGACGAATTTATAAAACTTCGAAATGAATTTACCGAGATAAGCATATCCCCAGATATCGATGTCGCCCCTCTTTATAAAGTACAACGAAAAACACTAAATATAAATCTACCAGATTCGTTGGCGGAGAATACCACCTATTCCATAAATTTTGGAAATTCTATTGTGGACTTCAATGAAGGAAACGAACTTAAGAATTTTAGTTATATTTTTTCAACAGGGCCAGAAATAGACTCTCTTTCTATTTCTGGAAATGTAATCAACGCTTTAAATTTGGAGCCGGAAGTAGATATTACTGTCCTATTAATTCCCACTAGACAAGATTCCATATTTGGGAAAAGGAAAGCAAATATATTTACGATGACTGATACTTCGGGAAATTTTATATTAAAAAATTTACATGAAGACAGTTATCACATCTATGCGCTGAAAGAAACGGGCAATGATCGGATATATAATAATCCGGAAGAATTGATTGGCTTTTTGCAAGATTCTATTCAATTAACGAAAGACACTTCAGGAATAAAATTGGTTCTATTTAAAGAAATACCGAAAGATCTTAGAATTCTGAATAGATTCTTAGATAACAAAGGAAAAATCTCCATACTGTTAAATAAGCCCTTGGAAAATCCTACACTTACTATCCTAAATGAACCCGCTTTAGACTTAGAAAAAATAACAGAATTCACTAGAACAAAGGACACTGCATTCGTTTGGCTTCCAGAATTAACCTTTGATTCTCTAGACATCGAAATCAAGGACGGTACTACCATTTTAGACACCGCTAAGTTAAAGCGAAACAAAAAGGATGAATATGATACCAGTTTACTTCTAACGGATAATATGGGTAGACGAACAGTAGATAAAATAAAAAATATTATTATAACCGCCTCGGCACCCATAAAAGAGTTCGATAAAACTAAAATTATACTCACCGAAGACTCTGTACGTAGAGACAATTTTCAAATAAGTTTGGATACGATATCAAACCGGAAAGTTAACATTAGGTACAACTGGAGATCAAAGAGAAATTATCAACTTCAGTTTTTAGAAAGTGCTTTTACAGGATATTTCGGTGAAAAATCCAAAGCTGAAGAGCGGGAGTTTACTTATGATGAAACTGAAAATTATGGTGATGTTATTCTAAAAGTATCGGTTCCCGATTCCAACCAGAATTATTTAGTTCAACTATTAAATGAAAATGATGAAATCATAATCAGTACACCTATTGATCATTCCGGTACTATTGACCATCGAAACCTACCAGGTACAAAATACAAAGTACGAATTGTTTATGACGTCAATAAAAATAATAGGTGGGATACCGGTAATGTTGAAGAAAAAATTCAACCTGAGAAAGTTTGGTTCTGGAATAAGATATTAACGATTCGCCCGAATTGGGAGCAAGAAGAAATAATTGTGATACCCTCTTCAACTGTTAAGCCAGAAGTAATGGATAAAACCGAAGAAGAAATAGAAAGCGCTGATGAACTAGAAGAAGAAACAGAACCAGTTTCGGAAAATGAAAACGAAGTATCACTTGAACCTTCTTCAAACCCTACTCGAACCAACTAGAATAGAGCACATAGTTGTGAGGTAATTGCTTTAACATGGCTCTTTGTTCATCTGTAATCGGCTTAATCTTTTTTGCCGGGATACCTGCATATAGGTATCCTGACTCACAGATGGTATTTTCTAATACAACAGCTCCAGCCGCAATAATGACAAATTCCTCCACAAGGGCATGATCCATTACAATGGCTCCCATACCAATTAATACATGATCATGTAAAGTACATCCATGAACCAATGCATTGTGGCCAATAGAAACGTAATTGCCAATAGTTGTGCCCGCTTTTTTATAAGTACAATGGACTACTACACCGTCTTGAATATTAGTATAATTTCCTATTCTAATAAAATTAACATCACCGCGAATAACGGCATTAAACCAAACAGAGCATTTTTCTCCTAATATAACGTCACCGACGATAGTCGCGTTCTCAGCAATGAAACAACTGTCATGTATAGTCGGATATACTCCTTTAACAGGCAAAATAACTGGCATAATTCAATTCTAAAATATGGTATCTTTTATTTTATCACTATGGGTCGGATAATCTGTAGTATAATGTAAACCTCGGCTTTCTTTCCTCATCATTGCACTCTTAATGACGATATAAGCCACTTGGATCACATTTCTAAGTTCACATAATTTAACTGACAGCTTCGTATTTTTATAAAAACTTTCTGTTTCGTCATAAAGTAAGCCTAAACGTCTAAAGGCTCTTTCTAACCTAAAATCTGAACGGACTATTCCGACATAATCACTCATTATTTTCTGAGTCTCTCTTAAATTATGAACAACCAAAATATCCTCGTTGGATAATGAGGTATTCGATTCATCCCAATCCGGTATACTATCTGGAATTTCATAGGATTCAAATTTCTTGAGTGCGTCTATATAAATACGATGAGCAAATACCGTTGCTTCTAGTAATGAATTAGATGCCAACCTGTTAGCTCCATGTAATCCCGTCGAGGAACATTCTCCGCAAGCATATAGTCTGTCGATCGACGTTTGTCCATGTTCATTTACTAAAATTCCACCACATAAATAGTGGGCAGCTGGAGTAACCGGTATATAGTCATGCACCAAGTCAATTCCTATACTTAAACATTTTGCATAAATATTGGGAAAATGAGAAAGAAGTTCTTCCCTCTTTCTATGGGTTACATCTAAATAAACGTAATCCTCACCTGATTTTTTCATTTCAGCATCGATTGCACGAGCCACAATATCCCGCGGTGCAAGCGATCCACGTTCATCGTATTCATACATAAATTCCTCCCCATTTAATCTTCTCAACACTGCTCCAAAACCTCTCAATGCTTCAGAAATCAAAAACGAGGGGTATTCGCCAGGTTTATGAAGGGCGGTAGGGTGGAACTGAATAAATTCCATATTTCTAACCTTTCCTTTCGCGCGATAGAACATGGCTATTCCATCCCCCGTGGCAATCACCGGATTGGTAGTACTTGAATAAATATGGCCAGCACCTCCACTTGCTACGACGGTAACTTTACTAAGGAATTTTACAATTTTGCTATTCTTGGTATCTAACGCGTAAATACCATAACATTCTATATCTTCCGAATTTTTGTTGATGTACTTTCCCAAGTGATGCTGAGTGATGAAATCAATGGCAAAAAAATGAGTCAATATCTCAATATTTGGATTCTCATGAACTTTTTCTAACAACGCTCGTTCAATTTCGAAACCGGTAATATCTTTATAGTGCAATACACGGCTTTCAGAATGACCACCTTCTTTTGCTAAATCGTAGAAGCCATCTGCCTTTTTATCAAAATGAGTACCGTATTCAATAATCTCCTGAATTCGAATCGGTCCTTCCTTAACCACGATATCCACAATTTTTATATCACATAAACCATCCCCAGCTATCAGAGTATCAGCTATATGCTTATCAAATGAATCAGACTTATCCACAACTGCTGCAACTCCACCTTGGGCATACTTAGTATTGGATTCATCTTCGTTTGCCTTCGTAACTATCAGAACTTTACCATGTTTAGCAGCCTTTAACGCAAAACTTAGCCCAGCAATACCTGAACCCACCACTAAAAAATCAATATCACGCATACCTTATTATACTTGTTAAATTTTTATTCACGTTTACTGTATAGAACCTGTGTAAAGGTGTGTATTAAATGTAGACAAATAGGTATGGTTACTCACTTTCCAGAATTTCATCAACAACAAATATAATTTCTAACAAACTATGCTACCTCTGTACCTCGAAATACCTCAACTTATCCACGAAACAAAGATCACTAAAAATTAACAAAAAAGAATTGAATAATATATTCTTGATATTGATTCTATTTGATTAACAGCACTCTACCTATTAAAATAATGTTAATATCTTGTTAATAAACAACACTAAGTCATTAAACAAATAAAAACACTGTATTTTTCTCACATAACTAACATCATAATAAACAATAATAAATCTTTTATATAAATGAATTATTATATTTATTGTGATGGGGATAACGTTGAAAATCCCGAATTCAATTTCTTTATGTACTTTTGTAAAAGATGAAAGATGCTATGGAAACCTATTCGATTGATTTAAACGAAAGAGGATTTATTGATGAGTTAATAGATCCTTCAGTTGATATTGTTGAAGAAATAAAACGCTTTAAAAAGGAAAAGAATGCTGTTATTCTTGCCCATTACTACCAAGACTCTGAAATACAGGATATTGCAGATTATATAGGAGATAGTTTAGGGCTATCTCAAGAAGCGGCTAAAACTTCTGCTGATGTTATCGTATTTGCCGGAGTGCATTTTATGGCGGAAACAGCCAAGATATTATCGCCTACAAAAAAGGTATTATTACCTGATTTAAAAGCGGGATGTTCGTTATCCGATAGCTGTCCACCACATTTATTTGCAAAGTTTAAGGAGCAGTATCCTGATCATTTGGTCATTACCTATGTGAATTGTACAGCTGAATTAAAGGCTTTGAGTGACATTGTTTGTACTTCCTCTAATGCCGTTCAAATTGTTGAGAGCCTACCGAAGGAACAAAAAATAATTTTTGGACCGGATAAGAATTTGGGTGAATATGTGATGCGAAAATCTGGTAGGAATGATCTTGTTTTATGGAATGGTGCCTGTATGGTTCATGAGATTTTTTCTGAAGACAAAATTCTTAAACTAAAAGAGGAGCATCCTGGTTCAAAATTGATTGCTCATCCTGAATGTGAAAGCCATATTTTAGAATTGTCTGATTATATCGGTTCAACTTCTGGATTATTGAAATATACGAAAGAGAATTCTGCAAAAACATTTATTGTTGCCACAGAAAGTGGAATTATTTATCAAATGCAAAAGGCTAATCCTGATAAGATATTTATTCCTGCTCCACCCACGAATGCTTGCGCTTGTAATGATTGTCCGCACATGAAATTAAATACCTTGGAAAAGTTATACAATTGCATGAAATATGAACTTCCAGAGATCGATGTTCCGAAAGATATCATTGATCGTGCTAGGAAACCTATTGAGAGGATGTTAGAAATATCAGCTTCTTTTGGCTTATAGAAAAAGATTATGTTTGAAAATAAAGGAACTACAAATTTAGAGCAGTTAGGTGAATTTGGCTTGATTGATTTGATTAATAAATCGGTTGAATTAACGGAAAAGACTACTATTAAGGGGATTGGAGATGATGCAGCTGTTCTTGATTTTTCGGATAAGCAAACTTTAATTTCAACTGATTTATTGTTAGAAGGAGTACATTTTGATTTACGTTATGTCCCTTTAAAACATTTAGGATATAAGGCAGTCCAGGTAAATTTGAGTGATATTTATGCCATGAATGGTATTGCTTCTCAAATTACCTTTTCAATAGGTTTGTCGAGTAAATTTCCATTAGAGGCTGTTGAGGAAATTTATGAAGGCGCTTTATTAGCTTGCAAAAAATACAATGTTGATTTGATAGGCGGCGATACTTCTGCTTCTAAGCAAGGTTTAGTGATCAGTGTGACCAGTATTGGTTATGCCGATGCAGCTGACATCGTTTATCGAAACGGAGCTCAGGAAGGCGATTTAATTTGTGTTTCTGGAGATTTAGGTGGTGCTTATATTGGACTTCAGTTATTAGAAAGAGAAAAGCAGATTTTCCTGGAAAATCCAGCCATACAACCCGACTTAGAAGGCAAGGATTATATTGTAGAGCGTCAATTGAAACCAGAAGCACGGCGAGATATTGTTCACTTTTTTAGAGATAATAAGATTAAACCCACTGCTATGATAGACGTATCAGATGGGTTGGCATCTGATATCCTTCATATTTGTAAGCAGTCTGATAAAGGTTGTAAACTTTATGAGGAAAAATTTCCAATAGATCCGATGACTTTTGAGACGGCAATGGAATTTGGAATCGATCCTTCAGTTTGTGTGTTGAACGGGGGTGAGGACTATGAGTTATTATTTACCATTTCCCAGTCTGATTATTCAAAAATTCAGCACTCTATGGATATTACTCCCATAGGCTATATTACTGAAGCTGCAGCTGGTTATAAATTGATTACTAAATCTGATAATGAGTACGATATAAAAGCACAGGGTTGGAATGCTTTTAATTAATCTTCTACGTCAAGGTATTTAGCATCGATTTGTTTGCTGGTTTTAGCACCAAGAGTTTTTAGTTTTTCAATTTTTGAAATTACGTTTCCTCTTCCAGAGTCTAATTTCTTTCGGGCGTCTTCATGGGATTTAGCCAGAGCAGAAATTTGTTTTTCCATTTTGGAGAAATCTTCTGTAAAGCCGACAAATTTATCATATAATAAACCGGCTTCACGTGCAATTTCCAGTACATTTCTATTCTGTCTTTCTTGTGTCCATAAACCAGCGATGGTTCTTAAGGTTGCTAGAAGAGTTGATGGACTCACCATCACTACTCGTTTATCCCATGCAAAATTAAAGATTTCATTATCTAGGGCCACCGATAAGCTAAAAGAGGATTCGATAGGGATGAAGAGCAGAACGAAGTCTGGTGAATTGATTTGATAGAGGTCACAATAGTTTTTTGATGCTAGATTGATGATGTGTCCTCGTAGGGAGTCAACATGTTGTTTCGCGAAAATAGCTTTTTCTTCTTCAATCTCTGTATTCACCCATCTTTCATAAGCAATCAAAGAAACTTTAGCGTCGATAATAAGGTTCTTTTCATCTGGTAGATCAATGATCACATCAGGTTGCAAGCGTAGGCCTTGTTCATTAACATAGCTCGCTTGTACGCGATATTCTGACCCTTTAATTAATCCAGATCTTTCCAGTACTCTTTCCAAAATAACTTCACCCCAATTTCCTTGTTTTTTATTATCCCCTTTTAAAGCTTTCGTTAGGTTATTTGCTTCATTTTGGATTTGTTTACTTTGTTCCACTAGGGTATTGATTATTCCTTTTAGTGTATTTCGTTCATCGGATTCCGCTTTATAAACCTTATCTACTTTTTCTTCAAAGGCTTTTATATTTTCTTTAAAAGGATGTAAAATTTGATCTAAAGATTTATGTTGACTTTCATTGAATTTTAAGGTTTTTTCTTCTAATATTCGATTAGCGATGAGTTCAAAATCTTTGTTAAATTGAGTCTTCATCGTGTCAATCTCGATCCTTTGGGCTTTTAATTTTTCTTGCTCTGCTTCGTAAAAAGCTTTGGTACTTTCTAATGTTTTTATTAAAATGGAGTTTTTTTCTTGTTCCGCAGTCAACTCTTTTTTAAGAATAAGTTTTTCGGCATCTAATCTATTAATAAGGCTTGTTTTTTCATCCAAAATATTATCGATACGTTCTTCATAACGAGCAATTACGATGTTACTTTCATTTATTTCCTTTTGTAGGATTTCATTAATGGACGCTTCTGATTCAGATTTCTTTGGTCGTTTTAGGAACAAAAAAATCGCAATAAGTAGAATAATTAGGGCAATAATTAAGATGATGTTATCCATATTGATAAAAAAATTAGCAATTTAAAATTAGATAAAAAATAACAGGAAACGAAATACGGTTCCTGTTATCTGATAGTGTCTATGCGAAAGCTGCTAGTTCCTTGGATTTTTCTTTCTTAAAAGCTTCCCTAGGTTTTAATCCTAGAATAGAAAACATTTCCATATCATCTATTACACTTGGATTAGGTGTGGTTAACAATTTGTCGCCAGCAAAAATCGAGTTCGCACCGGCCATGAAACAGAAAGCCTGTTCCACTGTACTCATTTCTGTTCTACCTGCAGATAAGCGAACTACTGTTTTAGGCATAATGATTCTGGTTGTTGCAATCATTCTTATCATATCCCAAATGGGTACTCTAGGTTGATTTTCTAATGGAGTACCTTTTACTGGGACTAAAGCATTAATGGGTACGGATTCAGGATGTTTTGGCATATTTGCCAATGTTCGAATCATTGAAATTCGATCATCAACAGTTTCACCTAGTCCAATTATTCCACCACTACATACTGTTAGTTTAGCCTTTCTTACGTTTTCTATAGTTTTCAAACGGTCATCGTAAGTTCGGGTACTGATAATTCGTTTATAATCTTCTTCCGAAGTATCTAAATTATGATTATATGCATATAAACCAGCATCTGCGAGACGTTGCGCTTGGTTTTCGGTTAACATTCCTAAAGTGCAACAAACTTCCATGTCAAGTTCGTTTACCGCTTTTACCATATCAATAACTCGATCAAAATCACGGTTATCTCTAACTTCTCTCCATGCAGCACCCATACATAATCTTGATGCTCCCCCTGCTTTGGCTGTTTTGGCAGCGTCAACTACAGTTTCAAGTTTCATCAAAGCCTGCACTTCTACATCGGTATGATAACGCGCAGCTTGTGGACAATAGGAACAATCTTCTTTACAACCACCTGTTTTTATAGAAAGCAGCGAACTGATTTGTACTTCACCATAATCTTTGTTTTCCCGATGAATGCTAGCCGCTTCAAAGATTAAATCTAATAATGGTTTATGGTAGATTTCAGAAATTTCTTCCCTCGTCCAATTGTGTTTTAATATTGACATAGTATGGATTTATAAAAAGTGTGCAATCTACTAAATTTACCGGTTTTTTGTCATACAATCTGCTATTCTGTCTCAATAATATCACATAAAAGGGTATATTTATTTTGTATTTTTGATTCGGTATAAGATTTGATATAAACTAATTGTATTTATAAAATAAGAAAGAAACAATATGGGAATGATATTATTTATTGGAATCGCAATTATAAGCTTTATAGTTCAATCGCGTTTCAAAAGTAAGTTTAAAAAATATTCAGAAATGCCCTTAGCAATGGGCATGAGTGGAAAGGCTATTGCAGAAAAAATGCTTCACGACAATAATATTTATGACGTGCAAGTTATCTCGGTAGAAGGTCAATTGACCGATCATTATAATCCAACTAATAGGACTGTAAATTTAAGTCCAGAAGTATATAGTGGTCGTAGTATTGCTGCAGCTGCCGTAGCCTCTCACGAGTGTGGTCATGCTATTCAACATGCTAAAGCGTATAGTTGGTTACAATTCCGCTCCGCTATGGTGCCTATGGTTGGTTTTGCTTCAAAATTAACTTCAGTGGTATTAATTATTGGTGTGTTATTGTATTTTTCAACACAAAATCCGATGGTTTTAGGTATTGGAGTAGCTGCTTTGGCAGTAACGACTTTATTTAGTTTTGTTACCTTACCTGTTGAATTTGATGCGTCTAAACGTGCGCTTGCTTGGTTGGAATTGAATCCAGGTGTTATGGCAGGTAGAGAAGAACATGATAGTGCGAAAGATGCATTATGGTGGGCGGCAATGACTTATGTAGTAGCTGCGTTAGCTTCGCTTGCAACTTTGCTATACTACGCTAGCTTTCTTTTTGGAAGTAGAGAGTAACCTAGGCTATTGTGTAATAAAAGAGGTCCAATCTTACTCAGATTGGACCTCTTTTGTTTTTAAGATATTGTTGAATATTTTTAGTTAAGTATAGAATCATGCACTGCTACTTTAGTCCAATACTTACTGTATTTTTCAATTGCCTCTAAATGTATGGGATGTGTTTCATATACATCTAAATCTTCCATATTATCAAAATAGACTAATAAATTATATGAAAAGCTGTTGTCGACGACGTCGCGTTGAGTTGTATTAGCAGGGGAACCATAATGTAATGATTTAATGGTTGGTACTTTTTTCAGGTCTTCAAAGAACTGTGTGAAATCTTTCTTTTCTTGATCAGACAAGTCTTCTTTCAACCAAAATAGAACATAATGTGCGATTAGTTCTTCTTTATTTACCGCAGTTGCTTCACTGCAAGAAGGGATGGCCACTCCAACAACAGCTGCCGCAGCTGTACTTTTTATAAAGTTTCTTCGTTTCATAATTTTTTTAAATAAAAAGCAAGATATGAAAATTATTAATAAAAATAAATTTCAAGGAAATATTGAGGATAAGTAGGAATTAATTTGCTTACAATAGCAGTTGACTTAAATAAAAATCTTCCTTTTCAGTCATTAATTCTTTATCCTTTGCTTTTTCATCTAAGTAGCCGCATAAATGGAGTACGCCGTGAATCATTACTCGATGGAGTTCATGCGATTCCTTTACTTTATACGCAGTGGCATTTTCTTTTATTCTATCAATACTGATAAAGATATCACCGCTAATGATGTTTTCTTCTTCGCTATTATCGAATGTGATGATGTCGGTATAAGTATTATGATCCAGGTATTGCTGATTGATGGAAAGTAAATAAGGGTCACTGCAAAAAATGAAATTTAATTCTTTGCTCTTTTTAAAGCCTTCAGCTTTAATGGTATGTGAAATCCATTTTCTAATTAATTCTTTGTTTTTCAGGGTAAAGTCAATATCCTCAGAAAAAAACTGAATACTTCTTAAACTCATATTTCATTTTTTCATAAAAATACTCAAACATTTTAGAATTCAGTTTCTGAAAGGATAAAATTTGCTTTTCAGAACATTTCAGAAGTATTTTGGTTATTCATAAGGTTACTGATAGTTATAAATTAAAAAAAAGAAGATCATGGCAAAAACAGTTGAAGGAACAGAACAAGTGGATACAGGCATAAGCAATGCGAATACAAAAAAAGTAGCAGATGAATTGAATAAAATTTTGGCTGACGAATTTGTTATCTATGTTAAGACTCTGAAGTTTCATTGGAATATCGAAGGAAGAGATTTTCACGCATTGCACGTATTTCTGGAGGAACAGTATACTGAGTTGCAAAAAATTATCGACGAAGTAGCCGAGCGAATTCGGAAAATCGGAAATTTTTCTAATGGAAGCATGAAGCAATTTTTAGCAGATTGTTCGCTTAATGAACATCTAGAAACTGCTACTGTTACCGAATCGATGATGTTAGAATTGGTTGGTGATCATGAATCGATGATTCGTCGAACTCGTGAATTAGTGGAGGATTTTGATAAGAAATACGACGATATAGGTAGTTCTGATTTTATTACTGGAGTTATGAAGAAGCATGAAAAGATGGCTTGGATGTTAAGGGCTAGCACCCGATAAAAAACGGGAAGTTTGTTCATTATTTACCTTTTTTACAAGATTATTTTTATAGAAATAAATAGGTAACTATTGTGATATATTATAAAATTATTTATTAATTTTATTATAAATCGCTTTAGTTCAATTGTTCATAAATAATCATTTAAAAAGGTGTATGATGAAAAAAATCATTTTTACAATATTAATCATCATTGTCATAGGTGTGGCAATAGGTGCAAGTTATCTTAAGTTTGCACTACCCAACGTTGGTGATGCTCCAGAATTGACGATTGAACTTACGCCTGAACGCATTAAGCGCGGTGAATATTTAGCGAACCATGTTACGGTATGCATGGATTGCCATTCTACAAGAAATTGGTCGCTTTATTCTGCCCCTATTGTTTCAGGAACGCTTGGTAAAGGAGGTGAATACTTTGGACCAGAAATGGGTTTTCCCGGAACGTTTTATTCAAGAAATATTACTCCCGCTAATCTTGGTGATTGGACAGATGGTGAAATCTTTAGGGTGATCACAACAGGAGTAGATAGAAATGGGAAAGCCTTATTTCCTGTAATGCCTTATCCGTATTACCGCAAAATGGACAAAGAAGATATTTATGATATTATCGCATACATTAGGACTATACCGGCTATTGATAATGAAATTTTAGATCCTAAAGCTGATTTTCCCATGAATTTTATAATGAATACGATTCCGACAAAAGCTGCTTTAGTGGAAAAACCTGCGTCATCAGATTCTATAAAATACGGTGCATATCTGGCGAATGCTGCAGCATGTATGGAATGTCATACCCAGGTAGAGAAAGGACAGGTTATTCCAACTTTAGCTTATTCTGGTGGAAGAGAGTTCGTCATGCCCGCTGGAACCGTGCGATCAGCTAACATTACACCCGATATGGAAACAGGAATTGGGTCATGGACTGCGGATGCTTTTGTTCAACGGTTTAAACTTTATGCTGAAGAAGATCATCTGCAAAAGGTAGGTGCTGATCAATTGAATACCATCATGCCTTGGACGATGTATGCCGGAATGGATTCTACAGATTTGAAAGCGATTTACACTTATTTGAAAACGATAACACCGATTAAGAACGAGGTCAATCATTTTTCTAAAAATATTAATTAAATCACTTATTCTGCGTAGCTAAGCCTTCCGTTCTTGATCTTTGCAGGAGCAGTATAAGGGTGTTCTTCAGATTTTTTAAGGCTTAAAATATGAATGACCGTCCAGCCTTCAGATTTTAATTTATCTGCAATCATGCTTCTATGGCAACGCCACCATAATACTTCTGAGCACATTATAGCAACTTTTGTATGTTCTGCCAGTTTTTTTAATTCTAAAATACCCTCTTTAAATCCGTCAGTCTCCATATAATCAGCATAGCCTCTAAATGATGCATTATGCCAAGCTGTATTTTTGGAAGTTTTGGATACTTTCCTGCGGCCGCCAAGAATTAAAAGATGTTTATAAGATATTCCTTCTTTAGGAAGAGATATTTCAAGATTTTCTTTGTTGAATTGAGGAAACTTATTTGAACCGGGCAGACTTCTTACGTCCACAAGCAATTTTATGTCGTAAGCATGCAGAATCGAAATAAACTCTTCGATGGGATGAGTAGAATGGCCAATAGTCCATAGTATTCTTGACATCTTTTGGAACTTTAAATTAAACGGGTTAATCGAAAAGTATTTCAATTTCTAAACCATCGATGTTTTCATTCAATTCAATTTGACAAGATAAATGAATATGTACTCCATTGATTCCCATTTTACTCAAGGTAGCCGTTTCATTTCTGTCAAAAAATGTAATTTCTTTTTTTGGGTTTAAAATTTGAATGACACACGTTCCACAACGCCCCATTCCTTTGCACTCTCCAAAATCATCATCGATGTATATTTTATCATAAAGTAAAGCCATCAAACTTCTATATCCATAAGGATGACTTTGAATGTTATAAGTTCTTCCTTCAAAATATACCGTAAAACAGATGGCTTTTTCCATTTGAAATAAAGACATATTTAAAATTACTCTCTATCTTAGAGTAAGCTTTCAAAGTTCTGTTTTTGATAATGCTTAATTTTGCTTTCAAACATTTCAGCCATTTTTGCACCTCGCCATTTCGCTTCTTCAGCAATATTTCCTTCAAATAACTCATCAACGGTTTCATTAAACATTCCCATCCAGGTTGTAAAATGAATATTATCTACTGGAAGATGTGCGTGAGGTACAAATGGACTCCCAAAATAGGTATGCTCTTTTAATAAGACCGTTTGCCAAAATGTGTACATCTTTTCTAAATGTTCTGGCCAACGGTCCTGTATACGTTCATTAAAAATAGGACCCAGGAGTTCGTTTTTTCTTATTTTATCATAAAAAGTATCGACTAGGTTTTTAACGTCATCTAAACTTAAAATATCGTGTTGCTCTTTCATTTTATAGGTATTAGTCCTTTGTTTTTAGCTAAAGCCAGTTTTTTACATGTCATCTCGATCGTGGTGGAGAGATCTTTTTCCAATTGTATTACTCATATCTAGATTCCTCGGCTTCCTTGCAGTCCGATTGGAATGGCGATAGTTTAATAATTTTTAATCTCCGCATCTAATTCGGAACTACGTTAATATATGTAAATAAATAGAATGCTGCCCATCCCACAAATCCAATTAGTAATATCCATACCCAGGCAGGGATACTTTGTGGAGTTTCGCTACCCGTGATATAGAATTCATTGGAGTCTCCTTTTCCATAGGCATTTATCATTAATGGTAAAACTCCATCTACTACGGCATTTTCACGTATGCCTTCAATAGATATCGCCGGCCCATTTCTTACTTCAAAAGGAATTATGCGTATTCCTTCCTTCCCGTGAGGGTCTTTACTTACTATCTTTAAGGTATGTTTCCCATCTACCAATTTTGTGGTGTCCAGTTCAAATTTAACAGGCGCCATAAAGGAAGCTATCGGATTTGGATTATCATCCACAAAAAGTATTATGCTGCTATTTTTATTCATAATTAATCGTTGTCTAGGATAAAACGTTTAATATGAGTTTCCGACTTTTCTCCTGGGCGAACTAAAAACTTTATCGAAAAGTATAAAGTAACAGCCACAAGCACAATAGTTACCCAAATGATAACCATATCCCAATTGCTTTGTGGCCCCGTACCATGAGAGATTCCTTTTAACATAGCAGGTTGTTGTTTATCACATACCGGACATGCAAGTGCTCCAAAAGTGCTTAAAATAAAAGCGACTAGTAATAATAACCGTTTCATAATCAATATGTTTTCTAATTACTTTAATGAATCTATTATTTTTTGTACTTCCTCTGGACTTATTTCTTTCGCATTATTCCCCCAGCTTGTTTTTTCGTGGTTCATAATTGCAGATACTTCACCTGCTGTTAACCCAGCTAAGGTTCCTACAGCTGCCATTGGACCATATCCTTCACTTGCGCGACCATTATAGCCGTTCATAATGATGTCGACCATGATTTGAGAATCATCATCAAGGACTATTTTGCTCCCTTTTAATGGGGGGAAAGCACCTGGTAACCCTTCACCGCTCTCCTGATGGCAGGCTTGGCAATGAGTAGCATATAAGGCTACCCCATCGGCAGCAATCACACCCCCATCAGCAGTTTCGCCCGCTAATACTTTTTGCTCACGTTTGTATAAAAATTCTGGAGTTGGAATTCCCGTCGGTAATTCTGTTTGTTTAAGAGATTGTAAATAGGCCACTAATTGCAGAGCCTCTTCTTTCGCCACTACTTTGGCATTTTTATTCTTCAAAAACTCCGCGGGAACAGCAACCACTACATCATTTGGACCTGGATTTTCTTTATATTCAAATAACCAAGTATAAGCTGGCATGATCGAAGCTTTTACTACCGCACGTGGATTGTATAAATGTAATAAGTTCCATTCCAAACTAGGTTGACGATTTCCGACATCTATTAAATCGGGACCCGTACGCTCAGTTCCCATTAAAGTAGCAGTATTTCTCCAAATGTCTTGCCTTTTGATATCGGCATAATCAGCGGCAATACTAGGCCTAGAGCCCCACATTTTATCCATATCGATATTTCTAACTTGTTGTGTATGACAAGCTACACAGCCATTAGCAATGTATAGTGCTTTCCCATTTCTAGCTGCTTCGCTCATGGGTTCGGCATTGGGCAAAGGAGCATTCTTCACTTGATTATCTAGTGCCGGCATAATAGCAACAAAAATAGTCAGGGCTATAAATAAAGCGGCTGCTGAAATAAACAGGTTCTTATGATTATTAAAAAATTCCATAACTTTCGTCCTTAGGGTTATTGCGGGCTATTATCTTTTTCTAATTCTTGAAGTGCTAGCTCTCTGATATCCAGCTCATCCGTAGTAACCCACATTTTATAAAGATTATAGGCAAAGAACAGGTGAGAAACCCACATTAAACTTCCGCCAATAGCTCTCCATAACCAATGTGGTGCCATTAAAGTAACGCTATCCATGAAGGGATTGCCTTGCATCCAAGATAAACCTCTTAACGTTCCGCCATACATTAAGGGAATACTATAAAATAACAATCCAATTAAAGCGAACCAAAAGTGCGCTCCTACGGTAATTTGAGGAGGTTCTTTTCCTGTTAACCTAGGAATAATGGCATACATTCCAGCCCATAAGAAGAAGCAAATAATACCATACATGGTAAGGTGAGAGTGGGCTACGGTAAAATCTGTGAAATGCCATATTAGGTTCGTCTCTCTAAAAGCTTCTGCAGTTCCTTGCATCGAGCCAGTGAAGTAAAAGATAATTCCGACCAAGAAAAAAGGGAGGGTATAGCTATCTGTCACTTTATGCCACGCTCCTTTAAAGGTCATGATAAAGTTGGTCGTACCCGCTACTACTGGGATAACCATACCTACACTACCTACAATAGCCACCGTTTGTAACCACCAAGGAATGGAGCTAAAAACAAAGTGGTGAGTACCAATTAATGTATAAAAGAGAATTTGGGTCCAAAACGCAAGGATTCCTAAACTATAAGAGTAAATAGGTCGGTTTAATTGTTGAGGTAAATAATAGTAAACAATACCCAGTGTAAACATCATGAACCACATGCCTACACCTTGGTGCATATAGTAGCCCTGAATAATAGTTTCACCTAATCCGTTTTGCCACCAAGGAACATACGCAATAATAGTAATTGTGATACCAAAAATGAGTGCGGCGACCATATACCAGTTAGAAATGTATATTTCATGCGTTTCTCTTCTCGCGATCGTTTTTAGGAAATTGTAAAGTGTAATAATCAAGGCTATTGCAAAAGGAAGTTGAATAGGCCAAATGTATTCACGAAACTCCCCTCCGCCGTTATTGATACCAGCCATTAAAGCGATTGTGCCACAAAATACGGTGATGTTTATAAGAATTAAAGAAATCCAGCCTATACGGTAACTGTAAAGTTTGTTGTTCCCAACTCTGGGTACTGCATAATACCCTAAAGCTAGCATTCCCAAGGAAGCCCAACCCCAGAAAACTGAATTCGTGTGAACGGGTCTTAATCTACCAAAACTTAACCAACTTGCTTGGTCAATATCAGGTGCGACGAATTTTATCCCAATATATTCACCAACCGAAGTACCAAATACCAACCAAAAAGTGGCTGTAAGGGTGAACCATAAAACTAAATTAGCTAATTTAGGGTCGATAGGAGGGCGTTTACTTGCTCTTTTCTTTCGGGCAACAAAAGGCAGACTTTTATCAGGATTGACACTAATCAAGCCTTTATCATCTCTTGCTTCATTCTCACCAGATAGTTCACTGTTTTTAAGCTCAAAATCTAAAGCTTCTTTTCGTTGTTTTAGTGTTCCATCTATTTCCTCTGGTAAGGAACTTAAGTATTCTGCTAACTTTTTTGCTTCTTCTTTTTTTTGGCTATTACTTAAACTGTTGACCGATCTCCTAATCTTCGCAATCATAAAAGCGATTATGAAAATCAATGGAATTGAAATCAGGAAAAAAGTGATGATCATGCCCCCGTTGTTCAGGAGACTGCTGCCAGTTATTTCTTCATTTTGTGCAAAGCTTGATTGGAATGATAGAAGAAGAATAATGGCAGAAATAGGTTTCTGGAGATTGTTACTTTGCTGCATATTTTTACGAAGTTTTAAAAATAGCTCAAGTTGTTTACTATTAAAGGTACTAATAAGTTCCTTTAGTTTCTCTTCTTTTTTATCCAGTTTTATTGGAAAACTGGTCTTTAAAATCGAATTAAGCTTACTTTTAAGCCGTAATGCCGAAATTAGTATTACGATGAATCCAAGAGAAATAAAGATAACAAGTGTAGTAAAAAAAGGAGAAATAATGCCTCCGAGCTGCTGACCCAAAATAAATGCGTTGAATCCAAAAAAGGAATTAAAAGAATTTAGAATAGCCATGGCTTTTGGTTAACGTTGTTTGATGTAAGTTAGACTTTTTAGTAAATTTTCATTAAATAAGCTCACTTTTGCTTCACTTAAAACACGAAATAACTCATCTCTAACCGCTTTAAATTCATTGTGTATAGGGCAGGGCTTACTTTCTGAACAATAGTTTAATCCTAGGCCACAACCTGAGAATATTTTATCCCCATCAACGGCTTTTACGATATCTGCAATCGTACAAGCTGTATCCTCCTCAATAAAAAAACCGCCAGTTGGACCTTTAAAAGAACTGATTAATCCTTTTTTACTAAGGTCCTGTAAGATCTTTGCAATAAAATGTTCCGGAGAGTCGATCCCTTTTGCGATCTCTTTTATTCCCACGCGTTCGCCTTCGCTTGATTTTTTCGAAATAAAGATTACCGCGCGAATTGCGTATTGACAAGTCTTTGAAAACATATGTTATTATTTTAATACACAAAATTAATAAAGATATTGAATAGTAGAGGATATTATAGTCTTTTATTAATTAATTTTAAAGATGATTTATTTTTAAATGTAAATTATCTGACTTTAACGATAGAATCCTTTAGATTGACCAAATGTGTTTTGAGTATTACCTATTTATTGTAACTTTCCATTTTATTTTAGATCTATGAAGAAGGTTTATTTTATAGCAATGATGTTGTTTACTGGAGTTGGGGTGACAAGTTGTTCCTCTAAAGTAATACAAAATGGCATCGCCAAGGAGGAGTTTAGGCCAAGGGGGCAACTATTTTGGGTGGAGCCAGCTGGACTTTACAAAGGCGCGATTCCCTGTTCTAACTGCGCCGGTATCGAGGTGACATTGAATTTTAAACCAGATAATACGGTGGAGAAATCGATGCGATACATAAAAAAAGGCGGCCAAACTAAGCACTTAAAAGGAACGTGGGTTGTTCAAGCAGGCAATATTGTGGAAGTTACTTACCCTCTGAACGCACCAGTGGAATTTTACAAAGCGAAAGCAGGAGCCCATTTGATCGCCTTAAATTCAAATAAAGAAGAAGATAAGAACCCTGTCGGACAGTTTAATGTATTTAATAAAGATTAGCTATAGTCAGTATATGAGATGCCGATATGACCTTTTATAGGCGTGGAATATTAATGTTCTGATTATTTCTCCTACGTATAACAGAGAATTCGATAGTTAAAAGGAGTTTGTTTACCGAAAATCACATTGCAATTCATGGTCATTTATCATTCCAACGGCTTGCATAAATGCGTAACAGGTTATAGGACCAAAGAACTTCATTCCTTTTTTCTTTAAATCCTTAGAAATGTTGATTGAAAGCTCTGTGCTAGCTGGTATATCGCTGCTATTGTTTATCGTGTTAATGATAGGTTTATTATCAGGCAAAAAAGAGTACAAATAAGTATAGAATGAGCCCTCTGTTTGCTGTATTTTTAGAAATACTTTTGCATTATTGATCGCGGATTCAATTTTTGCTCGGTTCCTAATTATTCCGGGATTTTGCAATAAGGTTTCTACATCTTCTTTGGTAAACTTCGCGACGTTGTTTGGATCAAAGTCAGCAAAGCTCTTCCTGTAGTTTTCTCGTTTCCTGAGGATCGTTATCCAGCTTAAACCGGCTTGAGCAGATTCTAGTACTAGAAATTCGAAAAGTGTTTGATCATCTTTAACCTGTTTTCCCCATTCCTTGTCATGGTAATCCATATATAGCGGATCTGTACCGCTCCAAGTACAACGTTTTTTATCTTTCATATTCAGGATCCCAAAATAATTGACTGAAATTTAGTACTTTATCATTTTCGACTTTAATACCTTCATTTTCTAATAATTGTTCCATCATCGTTGCCGATCCGAAAGCGGCTTTCCCGGTTAATAAACCTATGCGGTTTACGACTCGATGTGCCGGAACAGGAGGAGTAGCTGCAAAAGAAGATCTTAAGGCATATCCTACCATACGAGCGGAGCCTGCCGAACCTAAGACTCGGGCAATGGCACCATAGGAAGTAACTCGACCTTCAGGAATTTGTCGAACTAAATCGTAAACTCTTTCATAAAAGTTTTTTTCCTCAAGCATGCTAAGCAAAGATGATTTTTTTAAAGTAAAAATCCTAAAAAAAGTCCTAAATTGCCATGATCCACAATAAATTGCAAAAATGAAACACCTTACTTTATCCGTCCATGACCGTATGGCTCTTATAGGCTTGAATCGCGGACGATCAAATGCCATCAATGCTGAACTGCTGAATGAACTAGAGGTTATTCTCAGAAACGTTGAAAGTGATGATGCCATTTCGGGAATAATACTTCATGGTAAAGAAGGTTTTTTCAGTGCAGGACTAGACTTAATTGAACTATTTGATTATTCTGAAGTCGAAATTCGCGTGTTTTGGGAATCCTTCCTTTCTTTTGTCCGAGCTTTTGTCGCTTTTAAAAAACCATCTATTGCTGCAATTGGAGGGCACAGTCCAGCCGGCGGTTGTGTACTCGCTTTATGCTGCGATTATCGAATAATGGCGGAAGGAGAGTACATTATCGGACTAAACGAAGTTCCTGTTGGAATCATTGTTCCAGATGCTATTTTCCATTTGTATAGCTTCTGGCTTGGACAGGCCAAAGCTTATCACTATTTGTTAGAAGGAAAGCTTTTAAGTCCTGAAAAAGCATTAGCGGCTGGACTTATTGATGAATTGGTCAGTTCGGCAGCTTTAAGAAGCCGATCCGAAAAACAACTTCAAAAATATATTCAATTAGAAGCGAATACTTGGCAGCAAAGCAAATTAAACATGCGTAGGGAATTGATTTCTAAGATGAGTATGGATGCTTCAGCGACGCTGGATGTTATGCTTAAACAATGGTGGTCGCCATCTACCAGATCTATTTTGAGTACTATTATTGAGAACTTAAAAGGAGGGAAATAAGATGAATTCAAGAGGTTTATCACAAGAAGCGTTACGTGAGGATAGTTTAAAAGGGAAAACTATACTAATTACTGGCGGCGGAACAGGCTTAGGAAAATCTATGGGGATTTATTTTTTAAAGCTCGGCGCTAACCTTATCATTACCAGCAGGAAATTAGATATTTTAGAGCAAGCGGCTGATGAAATGGAGTCGATGACAGGTGGAAAGGTCCTTCCGTTAGCCTGTGACATACGAAATATTGAGGAGGTCGAAAGATTAGTTCAGAATGGTTTATCACATTTTGGTACTATAGACGGTTTGGTGAACAATGCAGCTGGAAATTTCATTTCTCCTACTGAAAGGCTTTCCGCGAACGCTTTCTCAACAATTATCGATATTGTCTTAAAAGGAACTGTAAACTGCACGCTTACTCTCGGAAAATATTGGATTGCTCAAAAGCAACCAGCGGTGGTTTTAAATATTGTCACTACCTATGCATTTACCGGTTCAGCCTATGTTGTACCCTCTGCAGCCGCAAAAGGTGGCGTCTTAGCTTTAACCCGATCTTTAGCAGTGGAATGGGGGAAGTATGGAATAAGGCATAACGCTATCGCTCCAGGACCATTTCCAACCAAAGGGGCTTGGGATCGTCTTCTTCCAGGAAGTTTAGCCGAAAAGTTTGATTTTAAAAATCGCGTACCTTTAAAACGCGTAGGAGAACATCAAGAACTTGCAAATTTAGCTGCCTTTCTCATGTCCGACTTCTCTTCTTTCATCAACGGCGAAGTCATCACGATTGATGGAGGAGAATGGCTTCAAGGCGCCGGCCAATTTAGCGCTTTAGAGGCCGTTCCAACCGAGATGTGGGACGACCTAGAAAAGCAAATTCGAGGCGCAAAAAAAGAATAATTTCCATATTTGTCAATTTTCGTAAATTTGTATTTAAATAAGGAGGCGAGACAAATGACGGAAACTGAAGTACAGGAAGAAACCTTTACATTAGAGGAGATTTTAGCGACAGTAAAAAAGAATAACAGGCTTATTTTATGGAATGATGAAGTTAACACCTTTGATCATGTCATCAATTGCTTGGTGAAATATTTAAAATACTCGGAATCCCAAGCCGAGAAAATTGCATGGGTTGTACATACCAAGGGGAAGTGCACTGTTTTGGAAGGAAGTTATAATGAAATTGAAATTTATAGGAAAATTCTGAAGGGAGAAGGATTAAGTGTCACGAATGAATAGTAAAGTTACACATGACATTTTTGACTTAACGAACATTTTTAGGTAACATTGTTATGAGTATCACCTGTTTGTGTAAAGATAGAGTGATATTTATGGCTGATCCTTTATATAGGAACTATATTTGCGGCTTAAATATTCAAGCATTTACGTAAGATTATGAAGTTCCTTAGTTATCGTTTTTTAGTCCTTTACTTTAGTTCTATATTGTTTTTCAATTATTCTTTTGCACAAAGCACAGGTGCGATCACCGGATCGATCATTGATGAAAAAACAAAAGAATTAGTTGATTTCGCGAGTATTGCCTTATTTCAAGAAGGTGATAATACCTACGTCTCTGGAGTACAATCCGATTTAAATGGAAGTTTTTCGTTTTCAAATTTACGAGAAGGTTCTTACTTTTTAAAGATCACCTTCGTTGGATATAAAGATTATGAAAAACGAGCGATTGAAATAAAAGATGGACAAACGTTAAATTTAGGTGTTATTTCTTTACTTCCAGACGATGCGTTATTGTTGAATGAAGTTGTAATCGAAGGCCAAACTCCGACGATGCAACTGGGTATCGATCGCAAAGTATTCAACGTTGCGCAAAGCGTAGTTAGCGCAGGTGGATCAGCGACAGACCTTTTGTCTGATATTCCTTCTTTATCTGTAGACATGGACGGCGCGGTAAGTTTGCGGGGAACGAGCGGTGTGCGGATACTAATTGATGGAAAACCTTCCCCGATGGGCGGAGACATAAGCCAATTGTTACAGTCTATGCCGGCCAATACCATTGAAAGCGTTGAAGTCATTACGAACCCCTCCTCGAAATACGAAGCAGACGGACAATCGGGAATTATTAATATCGTTTTAAAGAAAAACATCAGAACAGGATTTAATGGAATGGTTGCTCTATCAGGCGGATCCTATGACAACTATAGTGGGGGGTTGAATTTGAACTATAGAGATACTCGTTTCAATTATTTTGGATCCTATAATTTTAGAGGGGGTAATAGACCTGGCGATGGATATAATTATAATCAGAGCTTGCTAAATAACGGTATTACGGAAAATACGAGTGAAAGCACAAGAAAGGGAGATAGTCATCGCGCGAAAATAGGGCTCGATTATTATATGAACGACAAGAATACAATCGGTATTTCAGGAGGACTTAATATCAGAGATAACAATAGTTTAGAAAATATCTTTTACACCTACCAAAATCAAGCTTCACTGAATGGTACAAGCACCAGAGTGAGTGATCGGAATTCAGAAAACTTTGGCTTTGATTTTAGCATAGATTACAAAAGGGAATTCACTCGAAAAGGAGAAGAGTTAGCGGGTAATTTTTCCTTTGGAAAAAATAATCAAGATGGCTTTCATTCTTTCGATCAGCAGTTCACCAATGAAAGTCAACTCATTGATCGTCGATTGAATGACAATGGTGAGGATAATAAAAACATAAACATTCAGATGGACTATATTTTGCCTTTTGGTGAAGATAGCCGATTTGAAGCTGGATATCAGACAGGCATTCGTAACTCGAATGAAACGCAGTATTCTGAAAGCCTAGATCCGATAAATAACGTATTTCTTCCCGACTATAATTTGAGTAATGGCTTTCAAATGGATGATATTGTTCATTCCTTATATAGCAACTATCAAAACAAAATCACTCCAAGACTAGGCTTTCAGTTAGGGTTAAGATTGGAGCAGGCATATCTAAACACTGAATATACTTCTTTAGATCCTTCCGTTCCAGAAAGTGAACGATTTACCAAGGGTAAGTTGGATTACTTGCGTTTATATCCTAGTTTATTTGTTACGCAAGAATTGGGTGACGATCAGCAGGTGCAGGTTTCTTATACTCGAAGGGTTAGGAGGCCCCGTGGTTGGCAGGTCAATCCTTTTAAAGATGTTTCAGATCCAATGAACATACGCATGGGAAATGCCAATTTACTTCCTGAAGATATCCATTCATTTGAGTTAAGTTATGCCAGGTTTTGGCCGAAAATAACGTTTACCTCCTCTATATACCATCGCCGAGTAAACGATGTGATTGAGAGTATAAGAACTTCTGCCGATGATCAAACCTCAGCTACACTTTCCCAATGGTTGAACTTGAGTAAAAGAGAAGCGACCGGTTTCGAAATGATTTCCAAGGTTATATTTAATAAGAATATCGACGCGACAGCCAACTTTAATTTCTTTTATAACAAATTTCATGGAAGCGATGCGCATGGCCTCATGGCAAGAGATGGTTATAACTGGGATTCAAACCTAAGTTCGAACATAAAGCTAAGCAATCGATTAAGTGCCCAAATAAAAGGGAACTACTATGCTCCTCGTTTACAAGCCCAGGGAAGAACAAATTCGAGCTTCGTTGTGGATGCTGGTTTAAAAATGGATGTATTAGATAAAAAAGGGAGTATATTATTCAATGTACGCGATCTTTTCAACCAAAGAATGTGGAGTGGATATACCGAAACAGCTCAATTTACACAGCATTTTGAGAATCGGTGGATGCGTAGGTCATTCATGCTATCGTTCAACTATCGTTTCGGCCTTCAAGATTTCAGCTCTAAGAAGGTCCGTAGAGAGGCTATTGAAAGCGAAGATATGGGTGGAATGGAAATGCGTTAAGCTGAAAAACGATTAATTGCTTCTTTTTTTAAAAATAAAAAACTTAGCTTAGCTAAGAATTAAAACAAACATTTATGAATAGTTATTTATTGCTTAAGTATTTCCATTCAGGATGGCGCTATGTGGTTTTGGCGCTTGTATTAATTGCTATCATTACTGCCTTTGCGGGCTGGTTTGGGAAAAATAATTATACCAATGGGAATAGAAAATTGAATTTATTTGCAATGGTTTCCATGCATATTCAATTACTCATTGGCTTGGCTCTCTATTTTATGAGTCCGAAAGTAAATCTAGGAGATTTTGGTGGAGCAATGAAAGATGCTGTTAGCCGCTATTGGACAGTTGAACATGCTTTAATGATGATTATTGCGATTATCTTCATTACCATCGGTCACTCGAAATCGAAAAAGGCCGCATCTGGAGCTACTAAGCATAAACAGGTCGCAATCTTTTACACAATATCTCTCGCAATCGTCATCGGTGCTATTTATATGAGCGGCTATCCAATTTTAGCAATGTCATAAATTATATTAAAAAAAGTATTACTTTTGTTTTAGGATGATAACGAACATATATACAAATAACTGGTGGTGGCGTAAAGAAATACAACGCCGGGATATTATTGTATAAAAATATTAGATTAAAAAAGACTTTATATAAACCCGACGTGAAAATGTCGGGTTTTTTTATGAAAAAAAAGAAGCATCATGCGTCAAAATTTGCCAACCTGTTGAATTTAGCCGTGATAGCTTGAACCATTAATAACAAGTTGTTCAATGAAAATGAAATCATATAAATTAAAAACTTCCTATAAGCGGCTCCTTTCCGATACGACTACACCGGTAAGTATTTATTTGCGGATACGTGATATTTTTCCCAATTCAATTCTTCTTGAAAGTTCGGATTACCATAGCCGGGAAAATAGCATGAGCTACGTGTGTTGTGATCCAATAGCAGGCATACGATTAGATGAGCGCGAGCTCTATATCACTTATCCAGACGGGGATAGCGTTACAAAAGATGCGGAAAATTTAGACTTGAGACATGAAATATCCAAGTTTAGAAAGTCCTTCATTGATAGCTTCGATGAGAAATTTAAGTTTATCTCAAACGGCTTGTTTGGTTATTTTACGTTTGACATAATAAACCATTTCGATGATATTAAATTAACTACACCTTTAGATCCAGAAAAGAAAATTCCCTTTCTGCAATATAATGTTTATAGGTATGTTATTGCCATTGATCATTTTAAAAACGAACTTTATATTTTCGAACATAGCCTCGAGGGACAGGAGGAAAGCGGAATTGACCAAATCGAATACCTCATTCAAAACAAAAAGTTTCCCGAATATAAGTTCACATTGAAGGGCGAAGAATCCTCAAATTTAACCGATGCGGAATTTCTTAGCTTAGTAGAAACAATGCAGAAACATATTAATAGAGGAGATGTATTTCAAATAGTGCCCTCTCGTGCTTTTTCGAGATCATTTTTAGGAGATGAGTTCAATGTTTATCGTGCATTACGCTCTATTAACCCTTCTCCTTATCTCTTTTATTTCGATTATGGCAACTATAAGATTTTTGGGTCTTCGCCTGAAGCTCAATTAACGATCAAAAACGGAGAGGCGAGTATCTATCCTATTGCTGGGACCTTTAGGCGGACAGGAAATGATGCTGAGGATCTAAAAGTAGCGGAAGAATTAAAAAGTGATGCTAAGGAAAGCGCCGAACACGTAATGTTGGTGGATTTAGCACGAAATGATTTAAGTCGTCATTGTGAGAATGTAAAAGTCGAATCCTTTAAAGAGGCTCAATACTACTCCCACGTAATTCATTTGGTTTCAAAAGTAACAGGAGAAATGAGAAAGGAAGTAGACCCTTTTGATGTAGTTGCTGAAACCTTTCCTGCCGGCACATTAAGTGGCGCACCAAAACACATGGCCATTAACCTGATTGATCGCTACGAAAACTCGCAAAGGAGCTTTTATAGTGGCGCAATTGGCTTTATGGGTTTTAATGGAGACTTCAACCATGCGATTATGATTCGCTCGTTTTTAAGTCGAAAGAATACCTTGCATTACCAAGCTGGTGCGGGCGTTGTAACCGATTCAATACCTCAAAAAGAGTTAAATGAAGTAGATAATAAAATTGAAGCCTTAAGAAAGGCGATGAATCTTGCCGAAACAATAATATAAAATTAATGAAAGCGAATAATAATAAAGTTTTGGTGATCGATAACTATGATTCGTTCACTTATAATTTAGTGCACTTAATCAACGAATGCGGGCGGGAAGCTGAGGTTTGGCGGAATGACAGATTTAAGATAGAAGACGTGGATTCTTTCCATAAGATATTACTATCGCCAGGGCCAGGAATTCCAAAAGAAGCCGGTTTATTGTTAGAGGTTATTAGCAAATACAGCGCTAAAAAGAGCATAATGGGCATTTGCTTAGGGCAGCAAGCTATTGCTGAAGTTTATGGAGGGCAATTGTTTAATCTTGATAAACCTGTACATGGGGTAGCATCGAAAATTCGAGTTACCGATCAAGAGGATTTGCTTTTTCAAGGGGTCCCTGAGCAGTTTATGGCGGGTAGGTACCATTCCTGGGCTGTGTCTAAAGTAGGGTTTCCTTCTGAGTTAAAGGTTACTGCAATAGACGAATCAGGAGTTATCATGGCGCTTAGTCATACAAGTCTTGACGTTAGAGGAGTCCAATTTCATCCAGAATCAATTTTGAGCGAGCATGGAAAAACGATTATCAACAATTGGTTAGAAAATTAAAAAATGAACATTTTAGATAAAATCATAGTACGAAAGCGAGAAGAGGTAGCGGCAGCAAAAGAATTAGTGACGCTGGCAGAGCTCGAAAAGTTCCCTTTATTCGGCCGGAAGCCATATTCTTTAAGGGAGTCGATCTTAAACAAAGACAAAAGCGGTATTATCGCCGAGTACAAACGAGCGTCCCCATCCAAGGGAATTATTAACGACCGTTCGTCCGTTAAAGATGTGGTGAAAGGATACGAGCAGGCTGGAGCATCCGCAATATCGGTATTGACCGATGGCGATTTCTTCCAAGGGACTCTTCAGGATTTAACGGAAGCAAGAGCGGCCGTAAATATCCCCGTATTAAGGAAAGAGTTTATCATTGATCGCTATCAAATTGCAGAGGCCAAAGCTTATGGAGCAGACGTAATTTTGCTCATTGCGGCGGTTCTCTCAACAGAGGAGATAAAAGAGTTATCAAGCTACGCCAAAGAACTTGGATTGAGTGTATTGCTGGAAGTGCATGAGAAAGAAGAGCTGGAGGGAAGCATTTTTGAAACCATTGATGCCATTGGCGTCAATAACAGAAATTTAAAAGACTTTACAGTTTCAATTCAGCATTCCTTAGATTTAGTAAATCTTATTCCAGAATCTTTCATAAAAGTGTCAGAAAGTGGCTTAAGTGATCCTGAAAGTATCATTGAATTGAAAAAGGCCGGTTTTCAAGCTTTCCTCATCGGAGAGAATTTTATGAAGACTGATTCTCCACAAGAGGCCATCAAAAATTTTGTAAGCCAAATACAAAAATAGGATTGCAATAGTCCTCTATTCTAGCTATATTTATTTTTCTTCAGCAGGAGTTTAAGTAATTAACTAGAGCAATTTCATGAAATCACTTGGTTCAATTTTTTCGTAAAATCGGATCGAGAAGGATAATGAATGAACAAAATGGGATAAAATTCGAATAGTTTAAATTTAAATTGATCCTCATCTTTGGAGAAAGGTTAGCAGAAAATAGATAGACTAAAGGACTAAAAATGGAACTAAAATTACGTAGCCAGGAATGGTTTGGCAAAAAAGGCAAAGATGGATTTATTTATCGGGCTTGGATGAAAAACCAAGGTATTCCTTCATATGAGTTTGAGGGAAAGCCAATTATTGGAATATGCAATACCTGGTCAGAGTTGACTCCTTGTAATGCGCATTTTAGAGAATTAGCAGAATCCGTAAAACGAGGAATTTCCGAAGCTGGGGGTTTCCCTGTTGAGTTTCCCGTGATGTCTTTGGGGGAAACTTTAATTAAACCTACGGCCATGTTATATCGAAATTTGGTAAGCATGGATGTAGAAGAGTCTATAAGAGCAAATCCATTGGATGGAGTTGTTCTGTTATGTGGCTGTGATAAAACTACACCGGCCCTGGTAATGGGTGCCTGTAGTGTAGACATTCCTACAATCGTTGTTTCCGGAGGACCAATGCTGACAGGAAAGTACCGTGGAAGGGATATTTCTACCAGTGATATCTGGCGTTTCGCGAGCGATGTGAAAACCGGTGCAATGAGTCAAGAAGAACTTAATATTGCGGAGAATGGGATGTGCCGTAGTCGTGGGCATTGTGGGGTAATGGGCACAGCATCCACTATGGCCTGCATGGTTGAGTCATTGGGGCTTTCACTTCCTGAAAATGCCGCCATTCCGGCTGCAGACTCCAATCGGAAAGTCTTAGCTCAATTATCAGGGAAAAGAATTGTTGAAATGGTTCGCAATCAAACCAAGATTTCGGATGTATTAAGCAAAGAATCATTTGAAAATGCCATTATGGTCAACGCTGCAATAGGGGGATCCACCAACTTTGTGATCCATTTATTAGCCATTGCAGGTAGAATTGGGATCGAACTTACTGTGGATGATTTTGACAAATGGTCAAAAAATATCCCGCTGATCACCAACTTACAACCTTCAGGTAAGTTTTTTATGGAGGATCTTTATTATGCAGGAGGCTTACCCGCCGTAATGAAAGAAATCATTACTTATCTACATGAAAATGCACAAACGGTTAATGGAAGAACGCTTGTTGAAAATGTAAAGCAGGCGGAGGTGTTCAATTCTGAAGTGATCAGCAGTGTAAAAGAACCTTTTAATAGTATATCCGGGATTGCGGTTCTGAAAGGTACTCTATGCGAGGAGAGCGCTGTTATAAAGCCTTCCGCTGCTAGCGAACATTTATTGCAGCATACTGGACCAGCCGTAGTTTTTGAGAATATTGAAGACTATAAGGCGAGAATCGATACTGACGACTTAGAGGTTACCAAAGACAGCGTTTTAGTATTGAAGAATGTAGGTCTGAAGAGTTATCCTGGGATGCCCGAAGTCGGCAATATGGCATTACCAAAAAAATTGCTTGACACTGGGATAACTGATATGGTACGAATATCTGATGGCCGAATGAGTGGTACCGGTTTTGGTACGGTAGTTTTACATGTGTCCCCAGAGGCAGCTGAAGGTGGAGTGTTTTCTTTGATTAAAGATGGCGATATGATCCAGCTGGATGTACTAGGTCGAGAGCTGAATTTGTTAGTTTCACCTGAGGAATTAGCCACAAGGCGCTCGTCTGTTGTGGAAAAGACAGAGCCTACATACACCCGTGGATATGCGCGCTTATTCGTCGAACACGTAGAGCAAGCTCATCTAGGAGCTGATTTTGATTTTTTAAAGGGGGGATCAGGAAGCAAAGTCGATAGAGATTCACACTAATACCTGGCACAAAACAATGAAAGAGTTTGATCAAAAAGTAGCAATAGTTACTGGCGCTGGACAAGGAATAGGCTTCCAAATTTGTAGGGAATTGGCCAAGCAAGGAGCAACTGTTATTCTTAACGATATTGATAAGGCACTTGCAGAAAAAGCTGCAAAAATCATTCAACAAGAAAACGGAAACTGTATTGCATGTGTTGGTGATTCTAGTGATTACCAATTTATACAAGATATGGTTCAACTAGCCGTTTCTAAATTTGGAAAGTTGGATATCGCAGTTGCGAATGCTGGCATCACCTTATTTGGAGACTTTTTATCTTACACGCCCGAGTCCTTTACGAAAGTAATGCAAGTGAACCTCATCGGTTCTTTCTTTTTCGCTCAAGCAGCTGCAAAGCAAATGATTAAGCAGGGAGAAGGAGGCGCTATTTTATTTATGTCTTCGGTAACTGGTCATCAAGCGCATAAGCAGTTAGCTGCTTATGGTATGACGAAAGCGGCTTTGGAATTGTTAGCAAAGAACTTGGTTATCGAGCTTTCCCCTTTTAAAATACGAATAAATGCAGTTGCGCCTGGAGCTACGGAAACCGAAAGGACCACGAGTGATCCAAGCTATCATAACGTATGGTCAGAAATTACACCTCTAGGAAGACCGGCCTCACCAGAAGATATTGCTCATACAGCCTTGTTTCTGGTGTCAGATAAAGCCAAGCATATTACGGGGCAAGCTTTAGTTATCGATGGAGGTTGGTCGGTAATAAGCCCTTCACCGTCCTAATTGATGCCGGCTTTCCTCCCGTTTGATCTTACACGAAATTAGGGATGGCGATTATCGAAACCCTGAAAGTAGAAGTCAAATAGTATTATCTCGGAAACGAAATCTTTCCCATACATATTTCTGGGATGCCTGTGTGGTTAGGAAAGGGGATTGGATCCCCTGCAACGGTTTCATTAGCCAGGAGTGCAAACAAGATTGCTTCTTTAGCATCAGGCGGTATATTTAGTGCGCTAGTACTTTTCATGGAGAATCCAGGTAACTGTTCCTTTAGTTTTTTCATAAGAACAAGATTGTTAATACCGCCTCCGCTGATAAAAATAGCAGCGTCCCTATTTGATGGAACGATCGCCTGTATTGCTTTTGTTATACCATACGCGGTGAAGTCGACCAAAGTTGCCAATACATCTTCATGCCCTAAGTGCTCTGTATTACTAGCCTTCTGAGCCTGCACAAGGAAATTAAGATTGAACTCTTCGGGGCCGGTTGTTTTTGGATAGGGTTGTTCAAAAAAAGTGTGGTTTTTAAGTGATTTCAGTAAAGAGATACTAGTTTTTCCCTTAGCTGCTTTTATACCATCCTTATCGTAAGCCAGATTAAAATGATAAAGCATATATTGATTCATCAATGTATTACCTGGGCCAACATCTGTAGAAACTAGATTTTTAATCGTTTTATTGGTCGGGAGGAAGGTGAAATTGGATATCCCACCAATATTTAACATAATTCTATTTTCTTTAGGGTGAGAAAAAAGCAGATAGTCTCCATAAGCAACCAAGGGTGCACCTTGACCACCAGCGGCAATATGTTTTTGTCTAAAATCGGAAATTGTGATGATGCCGGTTAGTACAGCTATATGATCTCCATCGCCAAGTTGAAGCGTACTGCTTGGGCGTCCGGACGATTGGTTTTTTGGTTCTGGAGCATGAAATATCGTTTGGCCATGACTGGCAATTAAATCAACTTCTTTAAAAGCTATTCCCCACTTTTTAATCATGTCGTTGATAATTTCAGAATGCGTTATAGCAATCTTAGCATTCATTAGGCATACCTTTTTCAAGTTCACTTCGTCTTTTGCAAAAATAGATTTAATATCGTCCCTAAAAAGAGGTGAGTAGGCAACGGTTTCGTGCTTAAGAATAGAAATTTCTGTATTCTTACCGCTTCCTTTAATATGGCAGAGTGCTAAATCTAATCCATCTAAAGAAGTTCCGGACATGAGGCCTAGGATGATGCGACTTTCTTTTTCTGCTAACTCATAAAGATCTCGAATGTTGCGATTCAATGTAGTTGTTTTTGTCATGTTCAGATGGCGATTTTGGGGCGTAAATAGTGTTCATTTGGTGTAAAATAAGATATTTTTTGCTGTATTCTTATTTATCTATAAAAGAAATAAGTAATTTTGGTTTCACCTTAAAAATGCACGGATTAGAATGGCAAGATTAAATTTACAGGAAGAAACTAGATTTGAGAGGTTACCCGTTAAGGTATATCCAGATCAGGAAGAAGCGTCTATTGCAGTAGCGCATCGTATAGCTACAATTATTAAAGAAAAACAAGGAAAGGGTGAGCAGGCCGTATTGGGCCTTGCTACCGGTGGAACTCCGGGACAAGTTTACAAAGAATTAATTCGCTTACATAAAGAAGAAGGGTTAAGCTTTAAAAACGTAATAACGTTTAATCTGGATGAGTATTATCCAATGCAACCCGATGCCGAACAAAGTTATGTTACATCGATGAACAATAGCTTGTTCAACCATATCGATATTGATAAAAGTAATATTCATATTCCGGATGGTACGTTGGCAATGGAAGACATTCATGCCTTTTGTCTTGATTATGAAAGAAAGATCAGTGAATTAGGCGGTATTGATTTACAAATACTAGGTATTGGAAGAACGGGGCATATTGGATTTAATGAGCCAGGTTCGGCCCCAAATTCTGGTACACGTTTGGTGACTTTAAACGATTTGACAAGACGCGATGCCTCTCGTAGTTTTGGCGGTAAGGAAAATGTTCCCACAAAGGCCATTACGATGGGGGTTGGTACAGTTTTTAAAGCTAAAGAGATCATCTTAATGGCTTGGACCGAAACCAAGGCGGAGATCATTAAAAAGGCTGTGGAAGGGGATATCTCATCAGAAGTTCCAGCTACTTTCCTGCAGTTGTCTGATAATGTTGAGTTTGTTTTGGATAAAGGAGCAGCTTCTAAATTGACTCGTTTTGATACACCCTGGTTAACTAGCGATTGTGTTTGGGACGAAAAAACAATTAAGAAAGCTGTAATTTGGTTGGCTAAAACTCTTAATAAACCGATTTTGAAATTGACGGAAGAGGATTATAACAACAATGGTATGGCTCAGTTGGCTACTGAAAAGGGTCCTGTTTATAATATCAATATCCATATCTTCAATTTATTGCAACATACGATTACAGGATGGCCTGGGGGTAAACCTAATGCTGATGATAGTCAGAGACCCGAGCGTGCGGTCCCTGCAAAAAAACGCTCAATTGTGTTTTCGCCACACCCAGATGATGATGTAATTTCTATGGGGGGAACCTTTATTCGTTTGGCATCACAGGGGCACGAGGTACACGTTGCCTATCAAACCTCTGGAAATACCGCAGTTTGGGGCGAAGATACTTTACGTTTTATTGAGTTCGCAAAAGACTTTGCGAAAGCCATGAACAAAGATGTTTCTGCTTTTGAAGAAATGTATAAAGATACTAGAGAGTTTTTAGATAATAAGAAACCAAATCAAGTTGATACACCCGAAGTTTCCACTGTAAATGCTTTAATCAGAAAAGGGGAAGCCATTGCTGGAGCACGTTTTGCTGGTTTACCAGATGAGAACATTCACTTCCAAAATCTCCCTTTTTACGAGAGAAGAAAATTTGAGAAAAATGCTCCATATGAAGACGATATCGTTCAAACGATGGAGCTGCTGCAAAAAATAAAGCCTCATCAAATTTTTGCTGCCGGCGATTTTGCAGATCCCCATGGAACCCACAAAGTTTGTTTTGATATCATCCATCAAGCCATGTTGCGTTTGAGAAAAACGGAAAGTTGGCCAAAAGATTGCTGGATTTGGCTTTATCGTGGTGCTTGGCATGAGTTTGAAATTCATGAAATTGAAATGGCAGTACCTCTTTCGCCAGCGGAGGCTTTGCAGAAACGTCACGCCATCTTTAAGCATCAATCACAAAAGGATGTTCCTGTTTTTCCTGGAGATGATGCCCGCGAGTTTTGGGTGCGTGCAGAAGCTAGAACACAAGAGACCGCTCAGGTATATGATCGGTTAGGAATGGCTGAATATGAAGCTATAGAAGCTTTTGTTCGTTGGAAATTTGAAGATGAGGAGTAAGAAGCTTTAGTCTAAATAGAAAGCTATCGGCGGAAAGTATAAAGTTTAAGAGGGGACGTTTCAATGTGTGACGACCCCTCTTTTTGGTATATAAATTATTGAACTTGGCAAAGTGTAAATTCCTCCTTGAAAGAAGCTCGCTAATTTCTAAAATTTCAAATTTCCTTGATTATCCACTTTTATATTAAAGGGCTTTAAATAGTAATCTATTAAAACCGCAAGCTGGCGCCTTGTTACTGTTTTCGCAGGGTCAAACTCGCTCGTAAAATGAAAGCGCTGTTTCCAGCCTTTTTTCATATCTGCATCGAGTTCGTCGCCCTTCAACGCGGTAAACTTAATTAAGCTTAAAAGATCGGCTAAAGTGAGTATCTCGATCTCTTTATCGCTAAACCAGATTTGACTTCTTGTATACAGGTTTAAGAAAATGGGTTCAATTTCCTTGGAAGAGACGCTATCCATAGGGTTGAAATGAAAGAACGTGGTTTCATCTTTTTGAAGCACCTCGCCCTTTAAAATCCCCACTGCGCCGATGCGTTGTATTTCCGCAAAATGAACGTCTTGTATTTCAATATCTTGAAAGGGTATTAATTGTCCGTGGTAAGCTAATAGCTCGCCTTGTAAAGTTCGGATGTTTATTTTATCAACAGTCGTTTTAAAAAATGCACAGTAGGCGGCACTCGCGCCAATAGCCTGTCCGCTTTGAATAGAGTTGGGTAAATTATTGAAATCTTCCTGTAAGTCGCTTTTGAGCCAAGGATATTGATTGATCACAAATAGATTTTCAGTTGAATTATTTAATAGTAGAGATGCTGGAACTTCACTTGGACCTTCTTTTCCTTCAAACACGAGCAGGCCGGTCCGAAACAAATTGTTGTCATAGATATTATCTGCATTGATTATGTTTCCTTTTACTACGGCTGGCCGGTTCTGCAGACTTAATAAATTAAATATTGCACCATCATCGGTGCCATCTACTATCGCGTCTAATTTTAACGTTTGATTGTTGTTTAACGTGACTCGCCAATGCTTTCCAGATTTTTTAATGTTTTTTATGCCGGAATCAAATAGTATGGTCAAGTTCTTCAAAGAATCGACAATCCCAGTAAATACATTTTGCGCGATTTGAGAGTTTATGCTCTGTTTAGCAAGAGTAGATACTGAATCATCAGGCTTCGACGCCCCTCTAGTTTTTTGCAAGAACTCGGCCCATAGACCGGCATCTAACCCGGTGTTCCCATTTATTTGTATTCTTTCGCTTCCCGAGAAATGAATTCCAATCGGCTTTTTACTTTTTATCCACAATGTTTTCACACCTGATCTAGCAGATTGAACTGCAGCGGCCCATGAAGCTTCACTATCTCCATATACCAAAACCTGGCTCTTTTTAAGTTGAGCAAATGAATGGAGTGAGTATAGAGAAAAAAGGAAAACAAAAATATAGTTACGCATAGGAATATTTTATATTATTCATAAAAATAAATAAAAAAAGCCACGGCATGAAATTGCCGCGGCTTTAAATTTATTGATAAGGTTTGAGTTCTTATTGTGCTTGCGCTTTTGCTTCAGCTTTCATTTTCTCATTTGCTACGATAACAATTTCAACACGTCTGTTTTCAGCACGACCTGTTTCAGTTTCGTTGCTCGCAATTGGTTCGGAAGCTCCCTTGCCCTGTGTTTTAATTCTAGAAGCTGACAAACCCTGAGAAACAGCATAACTTTTAACTGATTCTGCGCGGCGATTAGACAATCCTAAGTTGTACTCTGAACGACCTACGTTATCTGTATGGCCGATAACCAAGATGTCGGTGTCAGCATTTTCATTTAAGGAAGCCACCAATTTTTGGATATTTGTTTTCGCTTGTGGTTTTAAATCAGATTTATCGAAGTCGAATAAAATCCCAGAATCGAACTTTACTATAATACCTTCTCCTGCTTTTATTACTTCAGCGCCAGGGACTGTGTTTTCTATTTCAGCTGCTTGCTTATCCATCTTTCTACCTATCAAACCACCTGCAACACCACCTAAGGCACCACCGATTACAGCCCCAACGGCAGTATTCCCCGCTTTATTGCCGATAATAGCACCGATTCCAGCGCCCGCTCCAGCACCAATTCCAGCGCCTTTTTGAGTGTTTGTTAATGAACTACATCCTGTAATCATCATTGCAGTTGTAGCTAATGCAAGAGCAAATACGGTTATTTTCTTTGAAAAAATCATAGGTTTCTTTTTGCTTAATTTATATTAAATTGTTTTAACAACATGTTGCAAACACGGTGCCAAAACTGTAATTTTGTACTCATTTAATATAAATAACGATGTTATCTAAACTCGATTTTACTACAACAAAAGCTTATAATTACTTAAGCAATCATTATATAGATATTGCTCCTGAACATTTAAAAGATCTTTTTGAGGCTGATCCACAACGCGCTTCAAAATTTTGTGTAAATTATAAAGAAGTTTTTTTTGACTATTCTAAGAATAGGATAGATGCTACAACCGTAGCATTATTAATTCAGTTGGCAAGAGAGTGTGATCTTGAAGGCGCAATCCAATCACTTTTTTCGGGTGAGTTGATTAACGAGACCGAGCATCGCGCTGTATTGCATACTGCATTAAGGAATCAGTCTGATAAGCCAGTGCTTGTAGATGGAAAGGATGTAATGCCAGAGGTTCGCCGAGTGCTTGATCAAATGAAAACATTTAGTGAGTCTGTGATCAACGGTTCTTGGAAAGGCTATACAGGCAAAGCAATAACGGATGTTGTGAACATCGGAATTGGGGGATCCGACTTGGGGCCTGTAATGGTAACAGAGGCTTTGAAGGCATATAAAAATCACTTGCGCGTACATTTTGTATCGAATATAGACGGGACCGATTTGGTAGAAGCATTGAAGGACTTAAACCCTGAAACTACTTTATTTTTGATTGCCTCCAAAACCTTTACTACTCAAGAGACAATGACTAATGCGCATTCGTCCAGAGATTGGTTGTTAAAAAACGGCGCAACTGAAAAGGACGTTGCAAAGCATTTTGTTGCTCTTTCCACCAACACAAAAGCAGTTGAGTCTTTTGGTATTGACACGGCTAATATGTTCGTGTTTTGGGATTGGGTTGGGGGAAGGTATTCACTATGGAGTGCAATTGGACTGTCTATAGTATTAAGTATCGGCTATGATAACTTTAGTGAGTTGCTTGCCGGAGCTCATGATGCTGATAATCACTTCGAAGAGGCTCCATTTGAAGAGAACATTCCGGTTATAATGGCTTTGTTAGGAATTTGGTACAATAATTTTTTTGAAGCTGAAACACATGCAATATTACCTTATGATCAATATATGCATCGGTTCGCTGCTTATTTTCAGCAGGGAGATATGGAAAGCAACGGAAAGTATATCGATCGAGCAGGAAATAAAGTTGACTATCAAACTGGACCCATAATATGGGGTGAGCCAGGAACGAATGGGCAGCATGCTTTTTATCAGCTTTTGCATCAGGGAACAAAAATGGTACCCTGTGACTTTATCGCTCCTGCACAGAGCCACAATCCTATCGGGGATCACCATGCTATCCTTCTTTCCAACTTCTTTGCACAAACCCAGGCGCTAATGAATGGGAAAGCGGAAGCGCAAGTCCAAGCCGAACTAAGGGCAGCTAGAAAGAGCGAAGAGGAAATCAAAATGATAACACCCTTCAAAGTATTTGAAGGGAATCGTCCGACAAACTCTTTTTTACTTAAAAAGATTACACCACGCAATCTAGGAACACTAATTGCATTTTATGAACATAAAATATTTACACAAGGTGTGATTTGGAATATTTTTAGTTTTGATCAGTGGGGCGTTGAGCTAGGTAAGCAGCTGGCGAATAACATTTTACCTGACCTTCAAAATGATGACGAAGTAAATGCTCACGATTCATCAACAAATAACCTAATAAACCAATTTAAAAAATGGCGTTAGGGAATGAATGGCTATTTTCCCATTCTAATTATTAACTTTGTAAATAACTATCTGTCAACTTGTCGGATGTAATGTCTTGGCGTATTTATTGACTTGATATTGGAAATTATATAAAAATCAAGAATGTTAAACTTATTAAGTAAAATCTTTGGAAGCAAATCTGCTCGTGATATAAAACATATACACCCTTTAGTAGAAAAAATTAAGGTAGAATATGCAAAGTTAGAGGCGATAAGTAACGATGAATTAAGGGGAAGGACTGTTCATTTTAAGCAAGTAATTGCTGATTATTTGGCTGATCTGGATAAAGAAATTGCTGAAATAAAGGTTGAGGCCGAAGGCAATGATATTGATATGACAGCGAAAACTGCTTTATACGAGAAAGTAGATAAGCTAGAAAAGGAGAGGAATAAAAAACTTGAAGAGGTGTTGCTTCAAATCTTACCGGAAGCATTCGCAGTAGTTAAAGAAACCGCCAGAAGATTTACTGAAAATCCAAAACTTGAAGTTACAGCAAATCAATTTGATCGGGATTTAGCCGCCACCAAACCCCATATCGAAATTCAAGGAGATAAAGCCTTTTGGAGTAATACTTGGACGGCTGCTGGCGTTGAGATTACTTGGAATATGATACACTATGATGTTCAGTTAATTGGTGGTATTGTTCTTCACGAAGGAAAAATTGCTGAAATGGCGACGGGTGAAGGTAAAACATTGGTGGGGACGCTTCCTGCTTATTTAAATGCTTTATCTGGACAAGGGATCCACATCGTAACCGTAAACGATTATTTAGCTCGACGTGACGCAGAATGGAACGGACCATTATTTGAGTTTCATGGCTTAAGGGTCGACTGTATCGATAAGCATCAACCCAATTCCGAAGCTCGTAGGAATGCCTATGCGGCGGATATTGTATTCGGGACAAATAATGAGTTTGGTTTCGATTACTTGCGTGATAATATGACTCAAACTCCTGAAAGCTTAGTGCAAAGAAAATTGCATTTTGCAATGGTGGATGAGGTGGATTCTGTTTTAATTGACGATGCAAGAACACCTCTTATTATCTCCGGACCTATACCAAAAGGCGATGAGCATGAATTTTACGAGTTAAAACCTAGGATTGAAAAACTGGTTAACACACAGAAAGCATTTATCAATGGCGTATTAAATGAGGCGAAAAAAGCTATTCATGCCGGTGATACAGACGTTGAAGGTGGCGGACTGGCTTTGTTACGTGCATATCGTGGATTACCCAAGAGCAAAGCACTTATTAAATTTTTAAGTGAAGGAAGCAATCGCCAAGTACTAACTAAGGCGGAGAACTTCTACATGGCAGAACAGAATAAGAATATGCCAAAAGTAGATGCTGAGCTTTATTTTATTATTGATGAGAAACATAATCAAGTTCAACTAACGGAGAAGGGAATTGAATTAATCACCACTTCGGGTGAAGATGCCAACTTCTTTGTGATGCCAGACGTTGGTTCTGAAATTGCCGAAATAGAAAAATCCACAATTAGCGCTGAAGAGAAGCTTGCAAAGAAGGATGAATTAATGCGTGATTTCTCAGTAAAATCTGAACGTATACATTCCATAAATCAACTTTTAAAAGCCTATACCCTTTTCGAAAAAGACACAGAATATATTCTTGATGAAGGTAAAGTTAAAATTGTAGACGAACAGACGGGCCGTATTATGGATGGTCGTCGTTACTCCGATGGCCTTCACCAAGCAATTGAAGCGAAAGAAAATGTTAAAGTTGAAGATGCTACCCAAACGTATGCAACGGTAACGCTTCAAAACTACTTTAGAATGTACCATAAGCTAGCAGGGATGACTGGTACTGCAGTTACAGAAGCTGGCGAGTTGTGGCAAATCTATAAATTGGATGTCGTTGAAATACCGACTAACGTACCGATTCAGCGCAAAGATGACCAAGATATGGTGTATCGTACCGCTAGGGAAAAGTACAACGCTATCGCTGAAGAAATACAGCGGTTAACACAGGCTGGCCGACCGGTGCTTGTAGGTACAACCTCAGTTGAGATTTCTGAGTTGTTAAGCAGAATGTTAAAGCTTAGGGGCTTAAAGCATAATGTGTTAAATGCTAAGCTGCACCAACGGGAAGCAGATATTGTTGCGGAAGCAGGTCAAGCTGGAACAGTTACAATAGCAACGAATATGGCTGGTCGTGGTACGGATATCAAGTTGGGTGCCGGAGTAAAAGATGCTGGCGGTTTGGCTATCATTGGTACAGAAAGGCATGAGTCTCGCCGTGTTGACCGCCAATTGAGAGGTCGTGCGGGTCGTCAAGGGGATCCGGGATCATCTCAGTTTTTCGTTTCATTAGAAGATAACTTAATGCGACTTTTTGGTTCTGAGCGTATTTCCAATATCATGATCAAGATGGGAATCGAAGAGGGCGAAGTCATCCAGCATTCGATGATAACGAAGTCGATTGAGCGCGCACAAAAGAAAGTCGAAGAAAACAACTTCGGTATTCGTAAGCGTTTATTAGAGTATGACGACGTCATGAACTCCCAACGGAACGTAATTTACGCAAAACGTAGAAATGCATTATTTGGCGAGCGTTTGGATGTAGACTTAAACAACTCTATTTATGACACCGTTGAAGAAATAGTAAGTGAATATAAAGAAGGTGGAACATACGATGAATTCCAATTGGAGTTTATCCGCGTTTTCTCAGTCGATCCTCTACTGGATGCAGCTGAATTCACAAGTACAGGAATTCATACATTAACAGAAAGTCTTTTTGAGAAAGTTAAAGAAGCTTATCACCGTAAAGCTGAACACATTGCAAATCAGACCCTTCCTGTATTAAAAGACGTTTATGATACGCGAGGTGAACAAATTGAAAATATTGTTGTTCCATTTACAGATGGAGTCAGATCTTTACAAGTAGCGACTAACCTCAAGAAGGCTGTGGAGAATGGCGGAAAAGAAGTGTTTAAATCTTTTGAAAAAGGGATTGTTTTAGCCTTGATTGATGAGGCATGGAAAGAGCATCTCCGAGAAATGGATGATTTAAAACAGTCGGTTCAAAATGCCGTTTACGAGCAGAAGGATCCGATTATCATTTATAAAATGGAAGCATTCAATTTATTCAAAGATATGCTTGTAAGCATGAATAAAGATATCGTTAGCTTCTTATTTAAAGGTGAAATACCTCTTCCTCAACCACAAGAGATCCGTGAAGCTCGCCCTGTTCAGAATCAAAATGCAAAATTAAAGATTTCGAAAGCAGAGTTTGCAGGTGTTGGCGGAGGGTCCGGAGCTGAATTAAATCAGGATACTCGTGAAATACAAAAGACACAGCCGATTAGAAATGAGCAAAAGGTCGGTCGAAACGATCCTTGTCCTTGTGGAAGTGGAAAGAAATATAAAAACTGTCACGGAATAGGTCAATCTTAATAATTCAAGCAATGGGATTTAAGAAGCTTATCTTTTTTGGAGTTCTATTTTGTTTCTGTACTTTAAACTTGTTTGCCCAGCGCGAAAGCGGAAAAGTAGAAGTTATACAAGACCCACTGATTTCTATCTTGCAACAAAAACGAATCGAGTATGCGAGTGCATTTTTGGAAGACGAAGCAGAGGTAAGACGACCAGGTACTAAAGGAACTGCCTTAGGCTTTCGAGTCCAAATATATTCTGGAACGAGTCGTAATGAAGCTTATGCTGTACAGGCAAGATTTCAGAGAACGTTTAGTGATATCAGTACTTACGTGAGTTATACTCAACCTAATTACCGAGTTAAGGTAGGTGACTTTAGAAGCCGTAGCGAAGCTCAAGCGTTAATGCGCGAACTTCGTAAAGACTATACAGCAGTATTTTTATTTACTGAGCAGGTCAACGTGACTTATTAATGAAATAGGATGCTCAAAGAAGTAGTAAAGTCCCTTTCAAAACAGATTCTTTCAGAAGTAATTGCCGATCGTCGTCGTCTTCATGCTAATCCAGAATTATCGTTTGAGGAATTTGAAACTTCTGCATTCATTAAAGGAAGGTTGGATGAGCTTGGGATTCCCTGGGAGGCAATGGCTAACACAGGCATCGTAGCTCTCTTGAAAGGGGACCTGACTTCGACTAAAACAATAGCTCTTCGCGCTGACATGGACGCCTTACCTATACAGGAAGTGTCTGGAAGAGAATATGGATCAAAAAATGCCGGTAAAATGCATGCTTGTGGGCATGATGCTCATAGTGCCTCCTTGTTAGGGGTAGCCAAGATATTAAGTGCCTTGAAAGATAAATTCGGCGGTACCATCAAATTTATCTTTCAACCAGGCGAAGAAAAACTTCCTGGTGGCGCAAGTTTGATGATCAAAGAAGGCGTTTTGGAGAACCCCATCCCTGACGCAGTTGTAGGTCAACATGTAATGCCGATGATCGAAGTTGGAAAAGTAGGCTTCCGCTCGGGAAAGTATATGGCATCCAGCGATGAGATTTATGTGAAAGTTATAGGCAAAGGGGGACATGGCGCTCAGCCTCAACAAAATATTGATCCCATCGTAATTACCGCGCATATCATTACAGCCTTGCAGCAGATCGTCAGCCGAGTTGCTGATCCTAGAATCCCTTCTGTTCTTTCCTTTGGGAAAATTGTGGCCGAAGGCGCCACGAACATTATTCCTGCCGAAGTATACTTAGAAGGGACATTCCGAACTTTTGATGAGAATTGGAGAGTGAAAGCCCATCAAAAGATGAAGAAAATGGCTGAAGGAATTGCCGAAAGTATGGATGCTATCTGCGAGTTTGAAATTCGGAAAGGGTATCCCTATCTTGTAAATGAGGAACGATTGACAGCCCAACTTCGAGCCTTTGCTGAAGATTATGTTGGGAAGGAAAATGTAGAGGATTTAGATATATGGCTTGCAGCAGAGGATTTCGCTTTTTATTCCCAACAAGCGCCAGCTTGCTTCTACCGACTGGGGACAGCTAATACAGAAAAAGGCATTACATCTGCCGTGCATACCTCGACATTCGATATTGATGAAAGGGCCCTTGAATTAAGTACCGGCTTAATGGCATATCTTGCTATCAAGCAGCTGAGTCACTAAAGGAGCTTTACTCACCCTAGGTTCGATTTTATCATTCCCTTAAAAAGCCTAGACGGATAAATCGATCCATCATGATTCGGGTAAAACCATCATGAACATTTTCCAATGCGACCATTATTAAGTAATTCTGATGAAAAAGCTGTAAATTTGCGGGGTGAAGCCATCATCGTTTATAAAACAAGACACCGTTAATCAGATTTTTGATACTCTTCAAATTGAGGAAGTAGTTGGCGACTTTGTATCTTTAAAAAAGCGAGGCAACAGTCTACTGGGTTCATGTCCTTTTCACAATGAGAAGACTCCATCCTTTAATGTCTCCGTAAGCAAGGGTATTTATAAGTGCTTTGGCTGCGGTGAAGGCGGGAATGCAGTGGATTTCATAATGAAGCACGAGAAGTATTCTTATCCTGAAGCACTCCGTTATTTAGCCAAAAAGTACGCTATTGAGATTGAAGTAGAGGAACAATCTGCGGAGCAACAAATTGTAAATGACCATAGAGAAAGTTTGTTTATTGTTACAAACTGGGCGAGCGATTTTTTTAACAAGCAGTTATGGGAGTCAGATGAAGGAAAAGCTGTCGGATTAAGTTATTTCAAAGAAAGGGGCTATAAAGAAGAAACGATAAGGAAATTCGAGCTCGGGTATTCTACCGAAAGTTGGGATATGCTTACTCTTCAAGCGAAAAAGGAAGGCTACGTAGATTCGTTTCTAGCCGACACCGGCTTGATTGTAAAAAGAGAAGATGGCAAAATTTACGATCGCTTTCGCGGTCGGGTAATGTTTCCTATTCATAATCTTACTGGTCGGGTATTGGGTTTCGGTGCGCGGACATTGAAGTCAGATAAAAAGGTTCCAAAATATGTGAACTCACCTGAAAGTGCCATTTATCATAAGTCAGATGTTTTATATGGACTTTACTTAGCCAAAAAAAGCATTGTTGATCAAGACAATTGCTTTCTTGTAGAGGGCTATGCGGATGTTATTGCCATGCACCAAGCTGGCGTTGAAAACGTAGTCTCTTCATCGGGAACGTCTTTAACAGCTGGACAGATTAGACTTATTTCCCGGTTTAGTAAAAATGTAACCCTCCTTTTTGATGGGGATGCTGCTGGCATAAAAGCATCCTTGCGTGGGGCGGATATGCTTTTGCAAGAAGGATTGAACGTAAAGGTATTACTTTTTGAAGACGGAAGGGATCCGGATTCCTTCATAAAAGAGTATGGCTCTAGTAAGTTTAAAAAGTATATTGAAGAGAATAATCAAGACTTTATTTCCTTTAAAACCCATGTACTTCTTAAGGACGCCGGCGCCGATCCAATAAAGAGAGCTGGAGTTATTCGTGAGGTAGTAGAGAGTATCGCCCTTATTCCAGATCAGATAAAAGCAGCTGTTTTTATCAGGGAATGCAGTCAGTTACTTGAAATTGAGGAGCGTGTTTTGATTGCCGAACTGAATAGCATGAAGATCGGCCAATCTAGAAAAGCAACACAGCAGCAACAACAAGCGTTACGCCAACAAAAAAGTCCCGAGTCTGATGGTCCGCCTGCTGATCTGTTTAATGACGAGGTTGAAAGTAAGCCCTTTAAATCTAGTGCAATAGCTGGTTTAGAACTCCAAGAACAAGAAATTATTCGCTTGTTGTTAAACTATGGGCATATGCCGGCTAAATGGGAGCAGGAAGGCAATCTGCCTATTGCGATTGTCCTATTAGTGGGCTTAGAAGATGTAACTTTCCATCATCCAGCTTGTAAGAAAGTTATTGATATCTATTTAGAAAAGATCGATAAGCAAGAGCTTCCTGAAGAAAAGTTTTTTATTCAACATTCTGACAAGGAAGTTTCAGGATTAGCAATTTCTTTATTAACTTCCCCTCACGCCTTGAGTCCGAACTGGGCTGATGATAAAAGGCAGATTTTTGTCGCTGGTGAAGTGGATAATTTAAAAGAAACAGTTATTAAGGCCCTTCACAGGATGAAGAAACGGGCAAATGAAGTTCGTCTAGAGGCAGTAAGAGAAAAATTAAAAGTAGAAGTCGACCCAGATAATATTTTGATTTTGATGAATGAATATCAAAAATATAAGCAGTATGAGCAAGAGGTTCTAGCTTACCTGGGAACTGTTATTGCCAAATAAATAAATGACTGCGAAGCATCTAGATACAGGGAAACGAGGAGAGGAAATTGCTTGTGAATATTTACGACAAAAAGGATATCACATTGTTCATAAAGGTTGGCGATACAAACATCTTGAAGTAGATGTTATCATACGTGATGGTCCAGTATTGGTTTTTGTTGAAGTGAAAACTAGGTCTAAAAATATTTATGGAATGCCTTACGAAGCAGTGGACTGGAAGAAACAAAGAAAACTAGACCGAGCAGCTAATATTTATATTGCCAAAACAAAACATGAAGGGGATATACGTTTTGATATCATCTCCATACTAATAAATAATGAAATGGAACCAGATCTTGTGCATATCAAAGATGCGTTCTGGCCAGAATCATAATCTAGAAATACAATGACTTTAAAAGTAAAGAAAGGAATGAGATTTATTACGACACTTCTTTTAATAGTGGCTACTATGTTTGCATGCAATAGTAAAAAAATGCCGAAGACCATTAGTTTTTCTAGCCCAAAGGCTGGAACAATTATTAGTTTAGGAGATAGCATCGAATTGAGTCTAGATATTCCAGAGGGCAATACCATTGATTCAATAGTGTATTTAATAGATGGGAATATTGTTGGAAAGCAACCTGATAATACTACTTTTTACTTTGACACAAATGGTCAAACTTTCGGCAGCAAGTTGATTGTAGCGCGTCATTATCAAGATGGCAACGAAAGTGAGTCAACAAGCAACGTAGTGATCGTTCCTTCTTCAGCGCCAGATCAATATGCCTTTAGTGTTGTAAATACTTATCCACATGATACGAAAGCGTATACTCAAGGGCTGGAATATAATAATGGATTCTTGTATGAAAGTACTGGCTTAAATGGACAATCCTCCTTAAGAAGAGTAGAGTTAGCTACTGGTAAAGTTCTCGAAAAGGTTGCTTTGCCAGAAAGCTTATTCGGCGAAGGTCTTACGATTGTAGGAAATAAGGTCATCCAATTAACTTGGAAGTCAGGAATTGGAATTGTTTATAATAAAGAGACCTTCCAAAAAGAAAGGGAGTTCAGTTATCAAGCAAGCAGAGAAGGCTGGGGCATTACATTTGATGGCCAGCGATTAATTAAATCTGATGGGACGAACAAGCTTTATTTTTTAGATAAAGATACCTACCAAGAAACAGGCTTTATCGAGGTATATACCAACAAAGGACCATTAGACCAGTTAAATGAATTGGAGTTCATCGATGGGAAAGTATACGCTAACGTATATATGACGGATAAGATCGTAATCATAGATCCTGCCTCGGGAATGGTGGAAGCTGAAATCAATCTCATTGGTTTATTGCCTCAATCTAGTCAAACCCCAGATACCGATTGGTTAAATGGAATCGCCTATGATAAAGCGAAAGACCGTTTATTTGTGACTGGAAAAAATTGGGATACCTTGTTTGAAATTAAGCTGTTGGAGCGGTAGTTCTTTTCTCAGTGTCCCTTTCTCCCATGAAATAGTCTTTCCGCTTGATGGTAGTATAGGTAAGCATCTGTTGGAAGTTTTCGAAGAATAGTAAATAGTTCTATTTAAGCTGTGCTTATTTCTCCTGTGGTGGAATTTCTACCTTAGGTAGCCTCGGTGCTGCCGGACGTCCATTGGCTTCGAAAAGGTCAAAAGATCTTTTGATGTAGGCTCTCGCGTCATATTCATTCCATTTTTCTGCCTGTTGAAAAGAAGGACGATAAATAGACATGAAATTGGCGAGGTCTTTCCCAGATAAGCCTGTATATTCTTCTACTATACGAGTAGTAAACTTTCGATCTACCGTACTTTGTTCAAGTTCGAAGTTCATATATTTTTGAAAGCGCCTAGCATTCTTAGGTGTTTTTCCAATGAGCCCATACAAGGCTGAAATTGGTGTAAAGACATAAGCTAAAGCCGGTGGCTTGCCGTTATAATAATTCCCTTTTTTTCGGAAGTCATCCATGACATCTTCCAGTTGATCCTTTTTCGATTGACCATATACATTAACTTCTTTAAGCAGGAATGCGGGATGTAAGCGGATAATAACATCTTCAACGCCTCGCAAAACGGTTATCGCTTCTTTGTAATCTGATTTATAGATTCTTAACGTATCTCCCTCTCGCCCTTTGATGGAAAATACTCCCATGGTATTGGTTAAGATTTTATCACCGGAACTTAAGTTCGTTATCTCTGCTTCGGCTATACGTTTCCCTTCTTCATAATCCATTACCGCTCCCTTATACTCAACTTGTTGGGCCATAGCTTTGGAATTAATGCCCAAATAAAAAAGGTAATAGATGATAAGAAACCGCACAGTTCTTTAGATTTTTTTGTAAAAATAAGGAATGCTTTAGACTAAAAATGCTAAAAAATGTTAAATGCATTTAAGAAGACATCAGCAAACCTCAGGAAATAAGCGTATTTAATTTATCTTTGCGAATGATTAAATCTATGACAGGCTATGGAGTCGCTATAAATGATAGCGAAAATAGTCGTTTCTCTGTTGAAATAAAATCGTTAAACTCTAAGTTTTTAGAACTTAATTTAAGGCTGCCAAAAGAATTTAGTGATAAAGAATTATTATTGAGAAATGAATGTAGTAAGCTATTGGAGCGTGGTAAAGTGAACATTACCATATCCAGTGACGTAGAAAATCCTCTTGCAAAAGCAGCTAAAATTAATAAAGTCTTGTTAAAGCATTATTATAGCGAATTAAAAAACGCAGCCGAAGAATTAGGAGCGCCAACATCTAATTTATTAGAAACCGCTTTGACGCTTCCGGAAGTGATTACCTATTCAGAAGCTGTGGTCGATGATGGCGAATGGGAACAGGTTTATGAAGTGTTTTTGAAAGCTATAGAACAATTTAATAAATTTAGAGAAGATGAAGGTGAAGTGCTGAAAAATGATCTCTCGATGAGGGTGAAGAGCATTATGGAATTACAATCTATCGTAGAAGAAAAAGAAATAGACAGGATTCCCCTAATTCGAGAAAAACTAAGCCAGTATTTGGATAAAGCGGTAGGGAAAGAGAATGTTGATCAAAATCGTTTTGAGCAAGAATTGATTTATTATATCGATAAGTTAGACATCACAGAAGAGAAAATTCGTTTAAGTAGTCATTGTAACTACTTTATTAAGGCTCTTGATGCACCAGATGCAAATGGGAAAAAACTCGCTTTTATTTCGCAGGAAATGGGTCGAGAAATAAATACATTAGGATCGAAGGCAAATAACGCAGAAATTCAACAGATTGTTGTGAAGATGAAGGAGGAGCTAGAAAAAATTAAGGAACAGTTACTAAACGTATTGTAAGAATGCAGGGAAAGCTTATCATATTTTCAGCGCCATCAGGTGCGGGTAAAACAACCATAGTAAGGCATCTTTTAAAAAAGTATCCAGATAAATTATCCTTTTCCATATCCGCAAGTACCCGCGAACCTCGTGGAGAGGAAATAGACGGGAAAGATTATTATTTTATCAGTAAAGCAGATTTTCTGCACCGCATTGCTCAGCAGGAGTTTGTTGAGTTTGAAGAAGTTTATTCGGGAACTTTCTATGGGACTTTGAATTCTGAAATTGAGCGCATCTGGGCATCTGGTAAGCATGTGGTATTTGATTTGGATGTTATCGGTGGGCTAAGATTAAAGCGAAAATTTGAAGATCGAGCATTGGCGATATTCGTCGAACCCCCTTCTTTAGATGTGCTCGAAAAACGATTACGCGGACGGGGGACTGACAGTGAAGAAAAACTAAAAGAGCGAATAGAAAAAGCCGACAAAGAGTTGGTTTACGCAAAAGACTTTGATGTAATTCTACATAACGATTCTCTAAAGAAAGCATGTGCTGAAGCAGAAAAATTGGTTGAGGAATTTCTTGGAGTGGAAAGCCACCAAAACACATGAAGAAGATAGGTCTATTCTTTGGTTCTTTTAATCCTATTCATATTGGACATTTGATCATTGCAAATTATATGGCCAATCATGCTGATTTAAAGGAGGTCTGGCTCATGGTGTCGCCACATAACCCTTTAAAGAAGAAAGATACGCTTATTAACATGTATGACCGCTTGGAAATGGTCAATTTAGCTCTAGAAGGGGCGGAAAACTTAAAAAGCAGTGATTTTGAGTTTCGTTTAGATCAACCCTCTTATACAATTGATACCTTGACTCATCTGCGAGAGCGTTATCCTGAAAAAGAATTCGTACTGATCATGGGCTCTGATAATTTGCATACCCTCAAAAAGTGGAAGAACTACGAAATCCTGCTTCGCGACTATCAAATTTATATCTATCCTAGACCAGGATTTGATGGGGAAGAATTCGCCAATCATCCATCTATTACCATAACCGATACTCCTTTAATGGAGTTGTCGTCAACCTTTCTCAGAAAGTCTATTAAAGACAAGAAAAACATCAAATATTTTCTTCCGGATAAGGTATTGGAGTTCATTGATAAAAAAGGTTTGTATAGTTAACGGAACATTCTTCGAAAAGTTGGCCAATCGACAATGTCTGAAGTCTCTTTTTTTCAATTCCAAAAATTCATTTTAAACCAGCATACTTTTTATTATTTGATAAAGATATCCTAGGGACATGCTAGGGTCTTTATAGGCTTTTGCCCCTAGCATGTTCCTACGAAGTCCCTATAATGTTTTAAGAAAAACATCCTTTTTTTCTAATTGTTCTTGGTGTTTTTCACGGTTATAAGTTGTGGGTAATTCTTTTTGGCAAAGAAATAGTTCATAAATATTTGCATACTTACGAATAGTTCGTAGATTTATGGTAAATTCGTAAGTATGCAAAGTTTAACAGAACAAGAAGTAGAAGCCATGCAGCTTCTTTGGGCAAATAAAGGGGGATTTATAAAGGATCTTTTAGAGCTTATGCCTGAGCCTAAATTACCGTATACGACACTCGCTTCGACGGTGAAAAATCTAGAAAAGAAAAAATACGTAAAAGGAGAAAAGTTGGGTAATTCCTATCGTTACAAAGTCCTAATAAGTGAGGATAAATATAAAAAGACCTTCATAAATCGGTTTGTAAGCGAATATTTTAAAGATTCATACAAGGATTTAGTGAGTTTTTTCGCGAAAGAGGAAAAGATTTCGTCAAGTGAGTTGGAGGAGATAATGAAAATAATCAAGAATTCTAAAAAATAGTACTATGCTTGACGTTTTTGTTTACCTACTTAAAATCAATGTTGCCATTTCGCTATTTTACTGCGGCTATTATTTTTTTCTGAAAAAGCTGACTTTTTATTCAGTGAATCGATTTTACTTCCTGTTTTCAATTCTTATATCAGTTATTTTTCCGTTTTTGAGCTTCCCTCCAATTTTTAGCAAGCCAGAAATAATAAGCTACAATTTGCCGGTTGTTGAAAGCACAATTAAAAATTTGCCTCAAACGGAAAATACTTCATCGTTGGTCTGGCTGATTTTAACCGCAATCTATTGGTTTATTGTGTTCTTGGCAGGGGTGAGGCTTCTTTCTCGCTTGATCAGCTTGCATAGAATTCATTTAAAATCTTCTCCAAAGCTTTGGAAAGGATATAAGTTCAATACATTAAATTTACATACCACTCCGTTTTCTTTCTTTAGGAATACATACCTAAACTTCAATGAACATACTGCGCAAGAGCTTATTACTGTTTTAAAGCATGAGTCTGTCCATACTAAAAACCTCCATTCGCTAGATATTTTATTAATGGAAATTTGGGCTGTTTTCTCTTGGTTTAACCCTATTTCTTGGTTGTTAAAAAAGGCTGTAATGGTAAATGTCGAGTTCATTGCAGACGATGAAGTAATTCGTCAAGGAGTCTCTTATCAACATTATCAAAAGAGTTTATTGGATTTCGTCACCCGAACTCAGCATATTCCATTAACCAATCAATTTAGTTTTATTAGTCTTAAATCTAGAATCAATATGATGAACAAAAAACAATCTTCAAAAAAACAATTAGGAATGTGTTTTTTGATAATTCCATGCATTGTTGCTTCGTTATTTGTTTTCGGAATAAGTAAGGCTTATCAAGGCGGTGAGTCCCTTGAGATTGATCTTCAGGAGCAGTTGTTTAAAAATGATACTACGCTTAGGCAGGACACTGTTCCTAGAAAAAAGGAGAATATAGAAACTGTTGTAAGGGGAATCGCTTCAGAACTTGAAAAAGCATTGATTATTGTTGACGGTGTGGAGCTGAAAGATGGTATTAAGGATGGGAAGATTAATGTTCTTCAAAAAGAGATTGAGTCGATAGCCGTATTGAAGGGGGAAAGTGGTGCTGCACTTTATGGTAAAAAGGGAGAGAACGGGGTAATTTTAATTACTACCAAAGAGAGGATTCAGGATGTCAGTGGTGAGGGAAAGGTTGTCTTAAGCCCTGAAAAATAGAAACTTTCTCCTTCAGTAGTTATTTTAAAACAACAGAAAAATAGCAGGCTTCTTGTGCAGGTCAATTTTTCTTTTTTTCCATGTACGAATGGGTTCACTGATGATAAGTTCATCTTCTCCTGTCAAGTTGCAAGCCACGCAAAGGAGAGTTTCATCTTGGCAGCTCCTAAGTATCTCTTCTAAAACAGGGTTATTTCGAAAAGGAGTTTCGATGAAAATTTGGGTTTGCTTTTTGTCTTTTGCAGTTTTTTCTAATGCTTTAATGGTATTGCTCCGGGCAATTTTGTCAATCGGTAAATAGCCGTGAAAAGTAAAGCTTTGTCCGCTAAAGCCGGAAGCCATCAATGCCAGAATGATAGAGCTGGGTCCAACTAGGGGAACAACTTTAATCCCGCATTTATGTGCCTCAGCGACGATGTCGGCTCCAGGGTCTGCGATGCCTGGACAACCAGCTTCACTCATTAAGCCTACATTTTTTCCGGCCATCAGTCCTGCAAAGAATTCTTTTAAAATATTTTTTTCTCGAGAATGCTTTCCATAGTCATGGATGGTCAGTTCACTTTGTGGAGTTCGTAACCCCGCGTCTTTTAAAAAACGTCTGGCAGTTTTTTCGTTTTCTACAATGTATTCCTGTATTTGATTTATGGTTTCAACCAAATACGGAGTGAAGGAAGCTGCTGCAGCATTTGCTGCAAGGGGAACTGGAATTAAATAAAGAGTGCCTAAAGCCATGCTACAAAGATGCGGATTAATCACAACAAGTCTATTTAAAAATTTTATCTTTGTGAATATTCCTTTATTAAAAACTATCTTAAGATAGAGGAGTGAGCGATAAATCTAACATGATGAGAACCATGATTAGATTTATCTAAAACTAAAACGACCATTATAAAAAAATGAATATATTAATACTAGGATCCGGGGGAAGAGAAAGTGCGTTTGCATGGAAGATTTCTCAAAGTCAACATACTGATAAGCTTTATATCGCACCTGGGAATGCAGGGACATCAAAATATGGAGAGAATATAAACTTGCAATTATTGGATTTCGAAGGGATTGCCGACTTTGCTTTAGAAAATTCTGTAAACATGATTGTGGTGGGACCAGAAGAGCCGTTGGTAAAGGGGATTCATGATTATTTTCTTTCGCGGCCGGAATTGAAGGATATTTCAATTATCGGTCCTCAAAAGGCTGGAGCTTTGTTAGAGGGAAGTAAAGATTTCTCAAAGCAATTTATGCAAAGACATCAGATTCCAACAGCTTCATCAAAAACTTTTACAAAAGAAACCTTGCAGGAAGGGCTTGATTATTTAGATCGCCATTTTCTTCCTATCGTTTTAAAAGCCGATGGCTTGGCAGCAGGCAAGGGAGTTCTGATTTGCACTAGTAATCAAGAGGCGAAAACTGAGTTTATTGCTATGCTTACTGAATCTAAATTTGGTGAAGCAGGTAATACCGTTGTCGTGGAGGAGTTTTTAAGCGGTATTGAATTGTCAGTATTCGTACTAACGGATGGTGAATCGTATAAGATTTTACCGTCTGCTAAAGATTATAAGCGAATTGGAGTTTCGGATACGGGATTAAATACCGGGGGAATGGGTTCGATATCGCCGGTTCCGTTTGCTACAGATGCGTTCCTTCAGAAAGTGGAAGATCGGATTATCATTCCAACCATGGAAGGTTTAAAGAAGGAGAATATCCCTTATAAAGGGTTTATCTTTTTGGGATTGATGAATGTCGAGGAAAACCCTTATCTTATTGAGTATAATGTACGTATGGGTGATCCGGAGACCGAAAGTGTTGTGCCGCGCATTGAGAGTGATTTGGTAGAACTTTTAAAGGGAGTTGCCGATGGGAATCTTCATGAAAAAAGCTTTTCTATATCTCCTAAAACCGCTGCAACCGTGATGTTGGTTTCGGGAGGTTATCCTGGTGATTATGAAAAAGGGAAAGTGATTACGGGAATAGAAAATATTCGGGAGTCCATGGTGTTTCAAGCCGGGACGATACAAGACGGTGATGAGATTAAGACCAATGGTGGCCGGGTGGTAGCGGTTACGGCCTTAGAGGATACCCTTTTTGATGCGTTGCAACAAGCAACTGCTGATTCTGGTAGGATATTTTATCAAGGTCGCTATTTTCGGACAGATATAGGTTTTGATTTAATGAGTTATATTAAAAGTACTTAATTTCAAAGGATTTATGAAAACATCATCTCCCTTATTTTTAGGAACTATTGTCGCATGGCTTTTTTTAGCTTTTATCATTTTTGGTCTTTGGGGTTGCCCTACTTATCGGGTTTGGCAGCAAGAGATGGAAGGGAAGGCTGAATTTGCTAAAGCGGAACAGAATCGGAGAATTCGTATAGAAGAAGCGAGAGCTAATCTTGAGGCTGAGAAATTGAATGCCGAGGCCGAGGTGGAACGTGCAAAAGGTGCCGCTCAAGCTATAAAAATTGAAAATGGAAGTCTTACTTCCAAATATATCCAATACCTATGGGTAAGACAACAAAGTACATTAAATGATAAAACAGTTATTTATATTCCAACGGAAGGCAATTTGCCAATTTTAGAAGCTGGAAAGAGAAATACTGGAGTTGATCCTTTCGAAGGGGAGGACTAATTTTATTAGAGAGAGATTTCTCTTTAATAGAAGAACAATAAATGATATAAAACGTGAAGAAACTCTTTTTATTGGACGGAATGGCCCTGATTTATCGGGCTTATTTCGCATTAAGTAAAGCCCCTAGATTCACATCGAGTGGAATCAATACTTCCGCTATTATGGGGTTTACGAATACGCTTTTAGAAGTCTTAAGAAAGGAAAATCCAACACATATTGCAGTTGTTTTTGATACGGCTGCTCCTACAAGTAGGCATATTGAGTTTGAGGCTTACAAAGCCCATCGCGAGGCTATGCCGGAAGACTTAGCCGCAGCCATTCCCTATATATTTAAACTTATTGAAGGGTTTAACATCCCTGTAATTACGATGGACGGGTATGAGGCGGATGATATTATTGGTACTCTTGCGAAGAAAGCGGAGACTCAAGGATTTCTAACCTATTGCATGACGCCTGACAAGGATTTTGCACAATTGGTTTCCGAGAACATTTTAATCTATAAGCCTGCCCGTATGGGGAATGGTGCTGAAGTGATTGGTGTAAAAGAGGTATTAGAGAAGTGGGAAGTAGAACGAATAGACCAAGTAATTGATATTTTGGCTTTATGGGGCGATGCGGTCGATAATATACCTGGGATACCTGGGATTGGTGAGAAAACGGCTAAAAAACTGATTAAGGAGTATGGTAGTGTTGAAAACATTATTGCCCATAGTTATGAGCTGAAAGGGAAGCAACGTGAGAATGTGGAAACTTTTGCTGAACAGGGTTTGGTTTCCAAAAAGCTTGCTACGATCATCCTTGATGTACCCATCGATTTAAATTTAGAAGTTTTAATACTTGAAGAACCTGATAAGGAAGTATTAGAGCCTTTATTTGCTGAGCTTGAGTTTAGAACTCTTGGTCGCCGTGTTTTTGGAGACGAATTTAATGTAAATGAATCCAAAGCAGTAGAAGGCGGACAGATGGATATGTTTAATGTTCCGGTTGAAGTTAGCACCGCTGATGTTGAAGTGGCTCAGCCAATTACGTTAGGGAAAAACATTACAAATACAGAACATGATTATCGAATAGCAGATACCCCTGAAAAGGTAGAGGAATTGGTAAACTTATTAAGTGCACAACCTTCTTTTGCTTTTGATACGGAGACTACAGGCCTCGATCCTCATGATTCAGATTTGGTAGGCATGTCTTTTTCTTTTGAAGCAGGGAAAGCTTGGTATGTTCCATTAGATGCAGATCGAGCCCTTTGCATGGAGGTTTTAAATAAATTTAGGCCTGTTTTTGAAAATGAGAACATAGAAAAGATCGGTCAGAATATAAAATACGATATTCTTGTACTAGCTTGGCATGATATAGAAGTGAAGGGTGAGCTTTTTGATACGATGATAGCACATTACCTTATTGATGCCGACTCTAGGCATAATATGGATGTGTTAGCTGAAAACTATTTAGGCTACACTTGTATGCCCATTACCGATTTGATTGGTAAGAAGGGTAAAAAGCAGGGCAACATGCGTGATGTTCCTGTGGAAGTGATTAGTGACTATGCTTGTGAGGACGCCGATATTACTTTTCAGTTGAGTGAAGTGTTCAGACCTCTGTTGAAAGAGCATGAGGCGCATAATTTAGCTCAGAATGTTGAGTTTCCGCTGGTCTATGTACTTGCAGGTATGGAGCGAGAGGGTGTTTTTATCGATGTTCCTTTCCTTCAGGATTATTCCTTGAAATTAGAAAAAGAAGTACTAGAAGCTGAACGGTCAATTTACGAAAAAGCGGGTGTAGAATTTAACATTGCATCCCCAAAGCAATTGGGTGAAGTATTGTTTGATAAACTAATGCTTGATCCTAAAGCGAAAAAGACAAAAACCGGCCAATATCAAACTGGAGAAGATGTATTATTGGCATTAGCTCCTAAAAGTGATATTGTTCAAGATATTCTCAACCATAGGCAATTGAGAAAGCTAAAATCTACTTATGTAGACGCACTTCCTGAATTGATCCACCCAGTTTCTAAAGTGGTGCATACAAGCTTTAATCAAGCTGTTGCAACTACTGGAAGGTTAAGTTCAACGAATCCTAATCTTCAAAACATTCCGATTAAGACCGAGCGTGGGCGTGAAGTAAGAAAGGCTTTTATTCCAAGAAAAGAGGGGCATAGCCTTATTTCTGCGGATTATTCGCAAATTGAACTTCGTCTGGTAGCTGAGATCAGCAAGGATCCGGCTATGCGAGAAGCGTTTATGCAGGGTTTAGATATTCATACGGCAACTGCGGCTCGAGTATATGGTATTCCTTTGGATGAAGTAAGTTCTGATATGAGGCGAAATGCTAAAGCGGTAAACTTTGGTATAATATACGGTCAATCGGCTTATGGTTTATCCCAGGCTTTAGGGATTCCTCGCCGCGAAGCTGCAGATATTATCGAGCAATACTTCATTCAGTATCCTGGTATAAAAGAGTATATGGATAAGACCATCCAGTTTGCCCGAGACAAAGGATATGTCGAAACCTTATTAAAGAGACGTAGGTATTTAAGAGATATAAACTCTGCAAATGCTACTATCCGTGGTTTTGCAGAGCGAAATGCGATTAATGCGCCTATTCAAGGTTCTGCAGCTGAGATGATAAAGATAGCAATGATTCATATCCATGAAGATATAATTCAACGTGGTTTGAAGGGACGAATGACTACTCAGGTACATGATGAGTTGATTTTTGATGTTCCAGAGGAAGAAGTAGAAGTTTTTAAAGAAATAATTCATGATCGGATGAAGAATGCAATGCTTACTGAAATTCCGATTGTTGTTGAAGTAGGTGTTGGACTAAACTGGCTGGAGGCGCATTAATGTTATTGTCATACTTTCAGGATGAGTTTATTGAGGCTGGTTGTGATGAAACCGGGCGGGGATGCCTAGCGGGTCCAGTTTTTGCCGCTGCGGTTATATTCCCACGTGATTTCAAGGATGAGCGTTTAAATGATTCAAAGAAATTAACTGCGGAAGTGCGTTATGAATTGCGCGAGGTTATAGAAAAAGAAGCAATCTGTTACGCTGTTGGACAAGCAACTGTGGAAGAGATTGATGAAATAAATATTTTGAATGCTTCTTTTTTGGCAATGCATCGTGCTTTAGATTTACTGAATGTTCAGGCAGAATTTCTTTTGATTGATGGGAACCGTTTTAATGCTTATAAAGCAATTCCTCATCAATGTATTGTTCAAGGGGATGGAAAGTATCTGTCTATTGCTGCTGCTTCGATTCTGGCCAAAACGTATCGGGATGAACATATGGAGCGGTTGGCTTTCGATTTTCCACAGTATGGTTGGAAAACCAATAAGGGGTATGCTACCTCAGGGCATCGGAAGGCGCTTCAGCATCACGGCATTTGTCACCATCATCGAAAAGCGTTTGTAAGGAATATTTTTGAAATTGAAGTGTTATAAAAGATAGTCTACACTCTGTTTTTACTTATTTTTGTTAGAATATAATAATATAAATAATGATTAAAAATACCGCATTAACGGATTTACATATTGCATTAGGAGCCAAAATGGTTCCTTTTGCAGGATTTAATATGCCAGTTCAATATTTTGGAATTAACGCTGAGCATGAAGCTGTACGCAAAAGTGTCGGTGTCTTTGATGTTAGCCATATGGGTGAGTTTATCCTAAAGGGAGATAAAGCTTTGGACTTGATACAAAGGGTTAGCTCTAATGATGCAAGTAAATTATTCGATGGCAAAATTCAATATGCCTACCTTCCCAATGAGGAAGGAGGGATTGTTGATGACTTATTGATTTATAGAATTGATGAGAAGACCTATATGTTGGTTCCTAATGCTTCCAACATTGAAAAAGATTGGAATTGGATATCTAGGTTCAATACAGAAGGTGTTGAAATGATTGATATCTCCGATCGTACTTCCTTATTGGCTGTTCAGGGACCTAATGCTACGAATGTTCTTCAAAAGCTTACGGATATGGATCTATCGAGCATGGATTATTATACGTTCAAAAAAGGTGTTTTCGCCGGTGTTGAAAACGTTTTGGTATCTGCTACAGGATACACAGGAGCTGGAGGCTTTGAAGTTTACTTTGATAATGAACATGCAAGGGTCATTTGGGATGCCATATTCAAAGCCGGCGAGGAGTTTGACATCAAGCCAGTTGGTTTAGGCGCAAGAGACACTTTACGCTTAGAAATGGGTTTCTGTTTGTATGGAAATGATATTGATGACACTACATCTCCATTTGAAGCAGGATTGGGCTGGGTAACGAAGTTTACTAAGGATTTTGTGAATTCAGATCGGCTGAAAGCCGAGAAAGAGGCCGGATTAAAGAAAAAGTTAATTGGCTTTGAAATGATTGATCGGGGAATAGCTCGTAATGGTTATGAGTTTGTTGATGCAGCAGGACAAGTGATTGGTAAAGTTACTTCTGGAACACAATCTCCAAGCCTTCAAAAATCTATAGGATTAGGGTATATTGATTTGGCACATGCTAAAGAAGGGGCTGAGATTTTTATCAATATCCGAAATAAGGCATTAAAAGCAATTGTTGTAAAACCTCCATTTTTAAAGAATTGATTCCTGAAAAAAGAAATTTAAGTGTTTGCTTAAGTCCGGCATTGTTGCCCAGCTATGCTTTGGAAAACACGATTGTAGTCGTTATCGATATTTTTAGAGCTTCCTCCTCCATCTGCTATGGTATAGCAAATGGAGCGGAAGCCATTATTCCAGTATCCACAGTTGAAGAATGTACGAGCTATAAAGATCAAGGTTTCTTATTAGCTGCTGAAAGAAATGGCCTTATTGTAGAAGGTTTTGATTTTGGAAACTCTCCTTTTTCCTATACGAAGGATAAGGTAGAAGGGGAAACGATTGTGCTTACTACTACGAACGGAACGAAGGCCCTAAAGAAGTCTCTTCAAGCTTCTGAGATTATTGTTGGCTCATTTTTAAATCTTTCTGCCGTTTGCCAGTGGCTTCAAGGGCAAACGAAGGATATCATCTTACTTTGTGCAGGTTGGAAAAATCATGTTTGCTTGGAGGATACCTTATTTGCTGGAGCTGTTGTTGAAAAGTTGAATGGAGTTAATATTTCATTAGACGACAGTGCGATGGTGACTGAGGATTTGTATAAATTGGCCAAAAATGATTTGGCTGGCTATTTATCAAAGGCTTCGCATAGTGAGCGCTTGAAAAACTTACATATTGAAGAAGATATTGCTTTTTGTTTGCAGATCGATGTGATCGATGCAATCCCGATCCTAATAGGAGATAGGCTTTCGAAGCTGAAAATAACTGAACCTAAGGCTTTAATTTAGGGTTGTTATGATGCCTATCAGAATCTCGATCTGTCTTTTTACTTAGATTTTTCTCTAAGGCTTCTGATAAATCTATTCCCGTTTGATTCGCTAAGCAGATTAAGACGAATAATACATCAGCCATTTCATCGGCTAGCTCAAACTTTCGATCTGATTTTTTAAAAGACTGGTCACCGTATTCTCGAGCCATTATTCTTGCGACTTCGCCAACTTCTTCCATTAACATAGCGGTGTTGGTCAGTTCACTAAAATAGCGAACTCCATGGGTCTGGATCCACGAGTCTACCTTTTTTTGTGCTTCTTTGATCGTCATTAATAGTTCTCCTTATCTTTTGTATTCATCATGATGGTTACTGGGCCATCATTTATAAGTTCAATTTGCATATCTGCACCAAAACTGCCAGTTTCTACCTTTTCGCCCAGGAGTTCAGTCAATTTAGCGATCATTTCTTCATAAAGTGGAATGGCTTGATCTGGTTTTGAAGCCCTAATAAAGGAGGGGCGATTTCCTTTTTTGGTATTAGCCATTAAAGTAAATTGGGAAATGATTAATATTTTTCCATTTACGTCCAAAAGAGATTTATTCATTAAACCTTTGTCATCATTAAAGATACGCATGTTTATGATCTTTTGGGCAAGCCATTGCACATCACTTAAAGTATCTTCAGTTTCAATACCTAGAAAGACAAGAAGACCGGTTTTGATCTTACCGGTTACCTCCCCATTAACCTTACAGCTTGCTTCACTGACACGTTGAATTACTGCTCTCATGTTTCTTTATTAAGCTCGGCTATCGTGGCCTTCATAGATACTCAAATAACTTTCATAGCGGGTAGATGCAATTTCATCATTTTCTACTGCTTGAATGATTGCGCAACCCGGTTCATTGATATGTCTGCAATTATGAAAACGACATTGATTTAACCGTTCTCTAAACTCAGGAAAAAAATGACCTAATTCACCTTTATCGATATCAATAACGCCAAATTCGCTGATACCTGGTGTGTCGATAAGGTAGCCACCAAAGGGTAATGGGATCATCTCTGCAAAGGTTGTGGTATGTTTTCCTCGTTTAGACCAGTCGGAAATAGCTCCTGTTTTTAAATCAGCATCAGGGATTAGAAGGTTGATCAAGGTTGACTTCCCAACGCCTGAATGGCCTGATATTAAAGTAGTTTTATCTTTTAGAAGGTCTTTTACGGTGGTTATACCCGTTCCTTCAAGCGCGGAAATTTCGTAGCAAGGATAGCCAACGTATTGATAGATTGACTTATATTCACCTAATACCTCTAATCCGTCTTCACTGAATAAATCAATTTTATTAAACAAAATGCTTGCTGATACACCATATGCTTCCGCTGTTACTAAAAAGCGATCGATGAATCCAAAAGAAGTAACAGGTTCTGCAAGAGTGACCACCAAGAAGGCTTGATCTAAATTTGCCGCAATGATCTGAGCTTGTTTCGAAAGATTGATGGATTTTCGGATAATATAATTACGCCGTGGATGTAATTTTGTAATAATGGCAGTTTTTTGATCGGGCTCTATTTCTATATCCACCATATCTCCTACAGCAATTGGGTTAGTAGTTTTGATATCCTGTATTCTAAACCTCCCTAAAATTCGAGAATCGTAGTTATTCCCATCTGAAGCGAATACTTGATACCAACTACCTGTAGATTTAATAACTAGTCCTTGCATTTATTTTCAGCATTAACGGCATTTGTATTCATAATTTAATGTTTCAAAAATAACCATTAAAATCGAATATGAGCGGATCGGAGATAAGTGATGTTCGTCTAGGTAAAATTAAAATTTAATTTCTCTTGATATATTGAAAAGTAAATGGTTTCTTTGTTGTCAATAACACAAAGAAAAGTGAGAAACAATTCAATTATTACATCCATTATTATTACCATCGGGGGGATTAGCCATCGGAGGAGATAATTTTATGGTGCAATAAGCATAGATAAATACATAAAACGTCTTCCTCAAAACAGGAAGACGTTTTTTTTTGATCAGAAATTTGAAAGAGTAATATATGAAAGTTCTAAAGTTCGGCGGTAGTTCAGTAGGCTCAACAGAAAGTATTGAAAACCTATTAGGCATCCTTAAGGAGCTGTATTCAAAAGGAGAAAGGCCTATAACAGTGCTTTCTGCGATGAGTGGAGTTACAAATTTATTGACAACATTGGCTGAAAACGCCGCTGCTGGGCAAGATTTTGACAAGAGTTTGGAAGAGCTAGAAGCGAATCATTTCGCAATTGTTAAATCGTTGATAGAGGTTCGTTGCCAAAATCCAGTCCTCACCCAGCTTAAAATCTATTTCAATGAGTTGGAAGAGTTATTGCAAAGCGTTTATAGCCTTAGAGAACTAAGCTTTCAAAGCAAAGATTTAATAATAAGCTATGGGGAGCGTTGTTCTACATTTATGATCTCTAAAGTCGCTGAGCAATACTTTCCTGAATCTAGCTACGTAGATGCGCGAGAGTTAATAAAAACTGACAATAGGTTTGGAAATGCACAAGTAAACTTGGCGCTTACAGAAGGTCTTATAAAAGAGTTTGTAAGTGATAACTTGGACAAGATGCTTTTCGTTACTGGATTTATTGGTTCCGACGAAAAGGGTAGGACAACCAGTTTGGGAAGAGGAGGAAGCGATTATACGGCCGCCATTTTTGGTTCAGTGTTGAATGCAGAACGAATAGAAATATGGACTGATGTGGAGGGGATGCTTACTGCGGACCCAAGAATAGTAAAGAAGGCGTTTCCTTTGCCGGTTTTGTCCTATACAGAAGCCATGGAGCTGTCTTATTTTGGCGCCAAGGTAATTTATCCGCCTACTATGGTTCCTGCATTTCTTAAGCGCATTCCTATCATCATCCGAAATACGTTTAATCCTTCTTTTCCTGGAACGGTTATTCAATACGATAGCGGAAATTCTGAATTTCCAATTAAGGGTATTTCTTCTATCAACTCAGTAAGTGTGCTTAACCTTTCGGGTAGTGGAATGATTGGAAAAGCTGGTTTTAGTGGTCGCCTGTTTACTCTTCTAGCTCGAAAGCAAATTAATGTAATATTGATCACTCAATCTTCTTCCGAGCATAGCATTACTTTCGCGGTCCATCCTAGTGATGCTATACGTGCAAAGCGATTGATTGAACAAGAGTTTGAATTAGAGCTTGACGCTAATAAATTGCTTCCATTAGAAATTGAGAATGAGCTTTCTGTATTAGCAATTGTAGGTGAAAATATGAAACAAACGCCGGGAATGTCAGGTAAACTATTTTATGCTTTAGGTAGGAATGGAATAAATGTGCGTGCTATTGCACAAGGGTCTTCTGAATATAATATTTCTGTTATTATTTCACAAAAGGACCTTTCTAAGGCTTTGAATACGGTACACGATGCTTTCTTTGCTGAACTTAAAAAAACGCTCCATGTTTTTTGTTTGGGAACTGGGAACATTGGGGGAACTCTATTTAAACAGATAAAAACTCAGCATGGTTTTTTACAAGAAAATAATGATCTGGAGATTAAAATTGTGGGCATCAGTAATAGTCGTAAAATGCTCGTTGATGCAGAGGGTATTGATTTGAATGATTGGAAGGAAGCACTAGATCAAAAAGGGATGGCAGCGGATTTAAATTCATTCATCTCACAAATGAAGGAACTGAATTTACCTAATTGCGTTTTTATTGACAATACAGCAAGTGAAAGTCCTACCCAATACTACGAGGAAGTATTTCGTTCTAGCATTTCTATTGTAACCTGTAATAAAATCGCTAATTCTGGATCTTTTAAACAGTATAAAACCTTAAAAGATACCGCTAGGAATTTTGGTGTTGACTTTTATTATGAAACCAACGTAGGTGCGGGATTGCCAATTGTTCGGACTCTTAAAGATTTGATGATGAGCGGAGACCGCATTATCCGTATCGAAGCGATTTTATCTGGAACCATATCCTATATTTTTAATAATTTTAATGGAGAAAGTTCTTTTCATGATGTTGTTTTAAATGCACAAAAGTTAGGCTATACAGAGCCTGACCCACGAGATGACCTAAACGGAACCGACTTTATGCGTAAGATGTTAATTCTTGCCCGTGACGCGGGTTATGCGCTTGAAGCAACGGATGTTAAGGTAGATGCGATACTTCCACAGGCTTGCATTGGTGCTCATAACGTGGAGGCGTTTTATGAAGAGTTAAAGAAAGCTGAAGATCATTTTAATCAATTAAAAGAAGTTGCAGCAAAAGAGAAAAAAGTACTTCGTTATATTGGAATCTTGGAGAATGGCAAGGTGGAGATTAATTTGGAAATGGTTGATGAAACCCACCCATTTTACACGCTATCCGGCAGTGATAATGTTATTTCTTTTACTACAGAGCGCTATATTGATAGGCCTCTAGTGGTGAAGGGACCCGGTGCAGGTGCTGAGGTAACGGCAGCAGGTGTTTTTGCAGAGTTAGTTAATGTAGGTGCCTAAAAATGGAAACAATGGAATTAGTAGTCAATAAAAAAGAAGAAAAAAAGGAATTTTTGCCAGAATTAAATGAAGTTGCAGTGTTCGCGCCAGCGACGGTTGCCAACGTAGTCTGTGCTTTTGATGTGTTAGGTTTTGCTTTAGACGAGCCAGGAGATGAGGTGATTATGCGAAAAAGCAATACTCCCGGTGTTAGAATTACATCCATCACAGGTGACGATGGCAGGCTGCCTCGAGAAGCCGAGAAAAACACGGTTAGTGCCTGTGTTCAACAATTCCTGTCTTCCCTAGGACGGAATGATCTGGGGATTGAAATAGAGCTTCATAAAAAGATGCCTATCGGTAGTGGCTTAGGTTCAAGTGCGGCGAGCACTGTGGGTGGGCTTTTCGCTATTAATGAGTTATTAGGAAAGCCTTTAACCGTTGATGAATTGCTACCTTTTGCTATCAAAGGGGAGGAGTTGGCTTGCGGACATGGACACGCTGATAACGTTGCTCCAGCCCTTTTAGGGGGCTTTACCTTAATTCGCAGTTATGAACCCTTGGATGTAATAAAACTGCCTATACCGACTAAGCTCTACTGCTCTGTCATTTTTCCTCATGTTGATGTTCCCACAAGGGCTGCGCGAGAAATGATTAGGTCGAAAGTTGCACTTAAGGATGCAGTTACACAATGGGGAAATATATCCGGACTGATCGCTGGATTGTTTATGGAAGATTATGACTTAATTGGTAGAAGCATGACCGACGTTTTAATTGAACCTACTCGTTCTATTCTTATACCTGAGTTTGATGAAATGCGCAGGATAGCATACTCTTTAGGTGCAATAAGCTTTGGTATTTCAGGCTCTGGTCCATCCGTTTTTGCGTTTGCAGAAAACAAGGAGAAGGCGGAGGTAATCACCAGACATCTTCAAAATCATTTAGATTCGAATGGGGTTGGCAGTAACGGCTATGTTTCTAAAGTAAATCAGACAGGACCAAGAATAATTTAATCGAGAGTTTATAATGAAATTATATAGTACAAATAATGGAGACTTACAAGTTCCTTTTAAAGAAGCTGTTTTTAATAGTTTACCAGCGGATAAAGGCTTGTATATGCCTTTTGAGATCCCTAAACTGGATAGTCAGTTTATTCAAGAGTTGCCCGAATTATCGTTTCAAGAAATTGCTTTTAAAGTAGCTGATAACTTAATCGGCGACTCGATACCTTCCTCTGACTTGAAGGCGATAATTGACGATGCTATAAACTTTGACGCGCCTTTAGTCGCATTAAAAGATGATACATTGGTTCTTGAATTATTTCACGGTCCTTCGTTAGCTTTCAAAGATTTTGGAGCTCGGTTTATGAGTCGTATCATGGCTTATTTTTCTGCCAAAGATGATCATGTACTGGATATTTTGGTGGCAACTTCTGGGGATACCGGAGGAGCGGTTGCTTTAGGGTTTTTAGGAGTTCCTAACACTAGAGTAACAATTCTTTACCCTAAAGGTAAAGTAAGTGAGATTCAAGAATTACAGCTCTGTACGCATGCACAAAATATAAGAGCTCTTGAAATCGACGGAACATTTGATGATTGTCAGGCCTTAGTAAAGCAAGCGTTTAATGATGGTGAAGTGAACAGTCGACTTCGATTGACTTCCGCTAACTCCATTAATATTGCAAGGCTTATCCCCCAGAGTTTTTATTATTTTTATAGTTATGCACAAGCAATCAAACTAGGATATAAAGAGGTGGTCTTTTCCGTTCCCAGTGGTAATTTTGGAAACATTGGTGCAGGTTTGTTAGCCTATAGAATGGGACTACCAGTAAAGCAATTCTTAGCGGCCACGAATGCGAATGATGTGGTGCCTCGCTATTTAGAAAATGGAGAATATAGCCCGCGCCCCTCTTTACAAACATTGTCGAATGCGATGGACGTTGGTGATCCAAGCAATTGGGTACGGGTTTTGGACTTGTTTAATCAAGATGACATTGCTTTAAAAGAAGTATTAACAGCTTACTCTTTTTCAGACGCGCAGACCATAAACGCAATAGAGGAAATTTATAGGAAGAATGAATATATCGCTTGTCCGCATACAGCAATTGCTTGGCTAGCCTTACAATCTTATCTAAAAGATAATAAGGAAAGTAAGAATGAGTGCGCACCCATCTTTTTATCTACCGCACATCCTTGTAAATTTCCAAGTGTTTATGATGAAGAATTATCTTCAAAAATTAGTATTCCAGAACAGGTAGCGGCTTTAGCAGATCGGAAGGAAACCAAAATTTCGCTGGACAAAAGTTATCAAAATTTCAAAAAGTTCTTGATTGAAAATGTTTAAATGATTCATTATATTGATTTTATTTTTTGATATCTTGCGGATGATATGGGCGAATTCGATTTCAGTTTCTTTAATCTCCGATTTTTAGATATCATAGATATCCTGCTGGTCGCTATTATTGTTTATTATATTTATAACCTGATAAGGGGAACGATTGCGGTTAATATCTTCATTGGTTTAGTTATAATCTATCTGGTTTACTTGGTAGTGAAGCAGTCGAATATGCGTTTATTGACTGAAATCTTTGGAGGTTTTATAAGCGTCGGATCGATTGCGCTAATTGTTGTTTTTCAACAAGAAATAAGACGATTTTTAATTCATATAGGCAAGAACATCTCTTTGCGAAGACACTATTTACTATTCTCTCTCTTTTTTGGTAAAAAGGATGTGGATATGGATAATATCGCTCGTTTAAAGCCCATCATTGACGCATGTAGAAGTATGCAGAAATCTCGCACCGGTGCTTTAATGGTCTTTACCAAATATTTTGATGAGGAATACTATCAAAATAGTGGCGAATATATCGATGCGCAGCTTTCGAAAAGACTACTCGAAAGTATTTTTCAAAAACATAGTCCATTGCACGATGGCGCTGTTGTTATCGTGGACTTTAAAATAAAAACAGCAAGTTCAATTCTCCCTTTATCGGATAGTGAGGATTTGCCGTTACAATTTGGTTTGAGACACCGTGCGGCAATCGGCGTAACGGAGATGAGCGACGCAGTTGCGGTAGTCATCAGTGAAGAAACGGGTGAAATTTCATATGCCAAACACGGCAACGTGAATATGAATATTGGTCACGAGGAATTGGAGCTATTGTTAAATGAGGATATCTAAGTAAATTGCCCTACAAAAAAAGGCGAAGATGACTCTTCGCCTTAAATCAATCATAAAATCAACAATACAATAGTAAAAAAGGTTTAACAAAATTCTTCGAAAGCTGCAACTAGATTATCTGCGATCATCTGAGCTGGTTTACCTTCAATATGGTGTCTTTCAATCATATGAACGAGTTTGCCGTCTTTAAACAAGGCCATCGCTGGTGAAGATGGTGGATAGGGAGCCATAAATGAACGAGCTTTCTCTACAGCTTCTTTTTCTACCCCTGCAAACACGGTTACAATCTTACTTGGTCGTGTACTATTTTCGATAGCCGTACGGGCCGCCGGACGAGCATTTGATGCTGCACAGCCGCAAACCGAGTTGATGACAACTAATACAGAATCATTGTTTTTAATTGCGGAATCGACTTCCTCAGCAGTTTTTAAATCTTCAAAACCTGCATCGGTCAACTCTTTGCGCATCGGAGCCACTAGATATTCTGGGTACATCTTTATATTTTTTTAATGGTGATCTAATTTTCATTACAAATATACATATACTTCATGCCGAAGACAATAGAGTTATTTCAAAACAATGTCAGGTTTTGTTGGGAATGGACAAATCACACAATTATGTCGGCAATCTCTGTCATAGCTTTTGATAATGAGTGTGAAAAGGTCTATTTTTGTAAATCAATATAATGAATATGACAACGAAAACTCAATACATACCTTATAAGGTAAAAGATATCAGTTTAGCTGACTGGGGAAGAAAAGAAATTGAACTGGCCGAAGCTGAAATGCCGGGGCTCATGTCATTGCGTGAAGAATACGGTGAATCGAAGCCTTTAAAAGGATCAAGGATTGCTGGATGTTTGCATATGACTATTCAAACGGCTGTTTTAATTGAAACATTAATCGCGCTTGGTGCGGAAGTAACTTGGTCTTCATGTAATATTTTCTCAACGCAAGATCACGCCGCTGCTGCGATGGCTGCTGCAGGTGTTCAGGTATATGCTTGGAAGGGGATGACTGAAGAAGAGTTTAATTGGTGTATTGAACAAACTTTGTTTTTCGGTGAATCTAGAAAGCCTTTGAATCTAATATTAGATGATGGAGGTGACCTAACCAATATGGTTTTAGATTTGTTTCCAGAATTAGTAAAAGATATTAAAGGACTTTCAGAAGAGACAACGACAGGCGTTCATCGGTTGTATGAGCGTATGAGAAATAACACCCTTCCGATCCCTGCCATTAACGTGAATGATTCGGTTACGAAATCTAAGTTCGATAATAAATATGGATGTCGTGAATCGTTAGTGGATGCTATCCGTAGAGCGACGGACTTAATGTTGGCTGGTAAGGTTGGACTTGTCGCTGGTTTTGGAGATGTAGGGAAAGGATCAGCCGAATCATTAGCTAGTGCTGGCGTTCGGGTTATTGTCTCTGAAATAGATCCAATATGTGCCTTGCAAGCGGCTATGGAAGGTTATGAAGTGAAGAAATTTGCAGATGCAGTGAAAGAAGCGGATATTATCGTAACTGCAACTGGGAATAAAGACATCGTTCGTGGTGATCATTTCAAGTCAATGAAAGATAAAGCCGTCGTTTGTAATATCGGGCACTTTGATAATGAGATCGATGTTGCTTGGTTAAATGAAAATTATGGGTCAACCAAAATTGAAATTAAACCACAGGTAGATAAATATACGATAGATGGCAAAGATGTTATTCTTTTAGCAGAAGGCCGTTTAGTGAATCTTGGATGTGCTACAGGGCACCCTTCTTTTGTGATGAGCAACTCATTTACCAACCAAACATTGGCACAAATAGAACTGTGGGAGAATACAGGGAAGTACGAAAATAAGGTTTATACCTTGCCGAAGTACCTTGATGAGAAAGTTGCTCGTTTGCACTTAGCCAAAATTGGCGTAGAATTGGATGTTCTTGATCAAGAACAAGCAGATTATATTGGTGTTCAGGTTGAAGGACCCTATAAATCTGATCAATACCGCTATTAACAAATTTCACCCATTTTTGATAGAAATGCCACATGGCGTGTTTATTGAAAATGGGTGAAATTCCTAATAATAATTATTGCACTTTTACTAGTGGACTTCTTTTCGAAACTCCGTTTTCATTAAAAGATTCAATAGTAAAATAATATTCTTGATCAACACTTAGACTCTTGAGATCTAAGGTGTTTTCTTTGTATACCAGCCATGAGCTATAAAGCTTATCGGGACTGATTCCCCAGATTACGTTGTATCCCTGTGCCGTTTTGTCTGCCTCCCAGCTTATTTTTGCATCACGTCTATCCGGTTGTCTTTTGACAGAGAAATTTTTCACCTCTTTTGATACTTTTTGATTGCCTATACCAAAGACTCTTAAGTCAGATATTGCGAGATGAGGAGTTGGAACGTGGATATTTTTAAATCGAATATATCTAGCTTTTCTTGGTGTGATTAGGTCGACATAATCATTGGGCACATCGTCAAAACTTTTAGTTTTATCAACGATTACCGTCCAGGTTTTCCCATTGATAGAGCTTTCAATTAAGTATCGATGGTATAAGCTATCAATACGCCCGAAAAGGTTTGATTTATAATCATGATAATTCACCTGAATGGCGTGAACGTCGGAAGTATGCATCAAGTCAATTTCCATCCACTCGGCGGAGCTGTTGGTTTCAGAAAGCCAAAATGATTTAATATTTTCATCTGTTACATTTTCAGGGCAATACTCCTGGACAAAAGAAGAAGCGGTTACCGGTTTTTGGTAGGAAAGTAACATCCAGCCTCTAAATTGTCCAGCCTTATCTGGAGTAATAGGAGCATATCTAGGATAATCTCCAAAATAAGTGTCGGTATGCATTAATCCGTCTTTATCGAAATAGGTGGGAAACATGGCAATTCTTCTTTCCCATCCCACATTAGAAGATATTGATATAGAACCAAAATGCCAGTATTGGTTTTTGGAGTCCAAAACAGTACTACCATGCCCAGCTCCATTAGCATATCCGCCAGGCTTATAAGCAAAGGGGTTGTTTGGAGCATACTGATAAGGTCCTAATGGATTATCACTGGTATATACCCCATCACCATAAACATTGAATTCTGTTCCAGGTGCTGCATACTGGATATAGTATTTATTGTCGTGCTTGGTCATCCACGGGCCTTCGATATACCCACTTAAAGTTGTATCAGAGTGGTTCTCTCCAAAACGCTCCCATCCATGTTTTGAACCATCTAAACCAAAAAGCTCATAAGTTTCTTTAGAGGGTTTGAACCTTAAATTTTTATCTAATTTTTTAGCACGTATGGGATAGGTGTTTGATGATCCCCAGAATACATAAGCCTGACCATCATCGTCAATAAAAAGAGCTGGATCCTGCAAATCATTTAATATTGCAGGCACGGCTTTCCAATCACCTTTTTTCGGGTTATCGGTATAGAGAACGCTCATATGACCGGATGGGTTTCCTGTTACATATAAAACTGAGTCTTTATAGTTAAACGCTGCCGGGGCATTTGAACCCTCAAAGTACCATTTTTCTGGGGATATGAAACTCCAGTTTGTTAAGTCTTTAGAATGCCAGTAGCCCATTGACCGCGTGACAAACATATAATATTCACCTTTAAAACTGACCACCGCCGGATCGGCGCCAGAGCGGTATGAAATGTTCTCGTGTGCATTATAAATCATATATGTATAGTCCAGATTTAACGGGTTAATATATGATTGTTGACCGAAGGTTTTATAAATTCCTAAAACGATCAAAAGTTTCAAAACAAAGAAGGTGCGTTTCATTTTGCTAATCCCCCATATTTGATCTGTACTATTACTTATTTAAAAGTTTTATTTTTCTATAGATAGCATATCCGCTATTACTTTTAAACTTTCATCAGCTACAAAATCATTATCTGTTTTCGGTATTGTATCCCCTTTTTTAATTGGTTCTAAGCCTTTTAATTTACGTCTTGAGTTAATGCGATCCAAGTTTTGAGCTTCTCTTAAATCTCTTTCCTTTTTCAGCTTAGCTTCGTTTAAAGTTACAGAGTTTTCGTTTTCACGGTCTTTTAACATGTCAATATCCTCTAACATGTATTTATATTCTTGGGAAACGGATAATCTCTTCTGATGCTTTTCTTCAAGTATATCAATGAGAGGTTTTAGATTTGCCACTTGTGTGTAAGTCGCCGATTTGATTTGATCCCATGGTAAAGCCGCAGGTTCTGAGCTCTCACCGAACTTGTCTGCGGGAAACATCATTGGAAAGACGATATCCGGCATGACGCCTTTGTGCTGCGTACTACTTCCGTTTATTCTATAAAATTTCGCCATCGTGATATTGATTTGGCCAAACTCAGGGGCACCCACAGGAATACCCTCATTGCTATCTTTTTCGGCACTTGCTTTCAATAATAACCGATTGGTCGGACTGATAAGTCGATCCATCTTTATTGCCGATTGAACGGTGCCTTTTCCGTACGTTTGGGTCCCAAGTACAATTCCACGACCATAATCTTGAATTGCAGCTGCAAAGATTTCGGATGCTGAAGCGCTAAAACGATCCACTAATACCCCTAAAGGACCATTCCAAGCCATCCCTGGATCATCATCGTTGCTCACTTCAACTCGGTTCCTGGTGTCTCTAACCTGAACCACCGGACCATGGTCTATAAAAAGACCTGTTAGTTCAATTGCTTCCATTAACGAACCACCACCATTCATTCTCAGGTCAATTAGAACAGCATCTACTTTTTCGTTTCTCAATGTATCCAAAATTAATTTTACATCACGAGTAGTGCTTTTATAATTTGGGTCATTTGCGTTATAAGCGTCAAAATCTAAATAGAAACCTGGAATCTTGATAATTCCGATTTTATAAGTTTCGCCGTCATCTCCGGTAACCGTTTTTGTTTCCTTTTTAGCTGAAGTTTCTTCCATCACGATTTTATCGCGAATTAAAGTGACAATCTTTGGAGTGGAAGTAAGCTCCTGGCCAGCAGGAATTACTTTTAATCGTACTTTTGTGCCCTTAGGGCCTTTGATTTTAGCGACAGTATTGTCCAAGCGCCATCCAATAACATCCACAAATTCGCCGTCGCCTTGCGCTACTGCTATAATTCTGTCGTTCACATGAAGCGTATTGTCTTTGAAGGCCGGTCCACCAGGAATAATTGCTAAAATTTTTACAACTTCATTTTCTAACGTTAAACTCGCACCAATCCCTTCAAAGGTTCTAGCCATATCTTCATTAAACCGTTGTGCAAAGGAAGGATTGAAGTAATTCGTATGGGGGTCTATTGAGCTAGTAAATGCATTCATAATGATTTGGTAAGCATCATTACTGTTTATTTTACTGGCTTGAGAAATCAAATTCTGATAACGCTCAGTTAAGGTTTTTTCATTCTTACTTACACTGTCTTTCGATACTGTGCTCATGGTAAGCAATAGCATATCATACTTCACTTTTTTCTTCCAGCTGGAATCAGCGTCTGCTGTAGAAGAAAACCAATCCTCTTTCTCTCTATTGTATGTATATTCTTCATCTTTCGTAAAGTCAAATGGTGTTTGCACTTGCGAAAGAGCATAATCTAAGCGGTCTAAATAACGTTTTTGGTAAACGTTAAAAATATAATACATCGTACTTAGATCCCCTTTTTTCAAATCGGGAAGAAGGGTGAACCTGTATTTTTCAAAATCATCAATATCACTTTTTAACAAGTAGTTTTTCCCTTCATCGATGGTTTTAATATAATTATCAAATATTACGGATGATAAGGAATCATTGAAAGAAACTTTTTTGTAAGAAATATTCTCAAACAAATTGATTACCTCTTTGAGTATTACTTCTTGTTGAGTATTAGGCTTTAAACTGCCAATTGTATCGTCCAATGCGATACGCGGACTTGCATTACATGCAACTGCGGCCACTATAAAAAGAGCCAAAAATACTTTCTTCAACATTTCTTGAATTGATTTATAATCCATTTGTTTTATTCTACTCTAATCTTTATGTCTAAACAATAACCCTGACTAGAAAAGGTTTGTAAAATAAGTAAAAATTAGTAAAATGAATAATATAACCGATACTGTTTGGTTAACTCCGTCTCATTTTTTAGTTTTTGAGGTGTTGATCCAAAAGGCTGGATTTTAACGAGTGATATTCAGTTAAAGCCAAGGCGGCCGCCTTAAAGTCATTCAATTTTAAATATGCGTCCCCCAATCCGTCTTGGATCTCGATTAATAGATCCTCCATTTGATTTTTAATTGCCAAATCTTTTGACGCCATAAAGTCAGCAATTGATAAATTTACATCTCCAATTCGATTTTTTAATTGAGCGAGATTATAAAGGCTGATCGCCAATCCCTTTTCGTCATTATGGTTTTTTGCAACATCTGCTGCTTGCAAATAAATCCATTTTGCTTCGGTATCGCTTTCTTGCATCTCTTTAAAAGAAGCTAAACTATTTAAGGCAAAAACTATTCCCGAATAATTTTTGCTTCGTTGGAGCAAAGGGATACATTTTTTGATCACTAAATTATGAGCGGCTATGTGGTCGCCCAACCTTGCTTGAAGTTTAGCAATAGCTAAATATGATTGCGCTTGATTATTTAGGTTTTTTGTTTTTTTAGCTTGCTCCAACCGTTGATCATAAAGAGAAAGAGCCTTTACATAGTTTCCGACTTTGGCTTCTAATAGAGCAAGATTGCCGAGAATGAGAAGCTGATCTTCAGTGAGTCCTAACTTTTCTTTGGTTTTTAACGACTCTAAGAATAAGGCATTTGCCTTTTTACTTTCCCCAGATAGAATATAGAAGACTGCCAAATCATTTTGCCAGTCAGCATAATAATTTTCATTCTCATTTTTGAAATAATTTGCCACCGCAATTAGGTGGGCTTCTTCACTTTCATGGCGTAAAGAATCTACAACAGACGAAGAAGAAGGAAAGGTATTCATTCTCTTTAATTCTCTTTTTAAATTCAGATTTACAATGACTGAATCTATCTGATGCTGATTTTCTTTTTTAGTTGCGTATCGTTCTATTAACAATTCCTCTTCCGTTTTCGGCGGAGGTAAAATATAAACTTTAGGTCCAATTCCTTCAAAATCATTACTGAATTTGTGGGGATCATCGGTTGAATCCAGCTTATTCTCTTTTTTTTCTTGTGCAGAAGCTAATTGCGGTTTAATTGCAGAGCAAGAAAAAAGCACTAATGCAAGCGACACTATGAATTTTATTTGTTTATACATCAAAGTCTATTTATTAATACAAAAATAACTAAATTAAGTGAGTTTAATGCTTATCAAGATTTTCTAGAATGATTAAGCACTTTAGCTGATGAATAGGTCATTTTTATTCTTTATTTTTGTTTTAAATGGCAATCAGTCAACCTTTGGCCGAACGAATGCGGCCCAGAAATTTAGATTCTTATGTTGGACAGCAACATCTTGTAGGTCCAGGTGCAGTATTACGAAATGCTATAGAGAGTAATAATATTCCGTCAATGATACTTTGGGGCCCCCCAGGAGTCGGTAAAACTACTTTAGCCTCTATAATTTCTCATCAACTTGTCCGGCCATTCTTTAGTTTAAGCGCCATTAATTCAGGTGTTAAAGACATACGTGAAGTTATAGAAAAAGCAAAATTAACGAGAGAGAGAGGGGAGAAGCAACCCATATTATTCATCGATGAGATTCATCGTTTCTCAAAGTCGCAGCAAGATTCACTTTTAGGAGCAGTTGAGCAGGGCTTAGTGACACTAATTGGGGCAACCACTGAAAATCCTTCTTTCGAAGTGATCTCCGCATTGCTGTCCAGAAGTCAAACCTATATTTTAAATGCTATTGATAAAGAGGACTTAATCGCCCTGGTAAATAAAGCATTAGTGGAAGATGAGGTCCTTAAAAGTATAAAAATAGAGATTAAAGAATATGAGGCTTTATTAAGAGTTTCTGGAGGAGATGCTAGAAAGCTACTTAATTTAATCGAGTTGATAAGCAATTCTAGCGAGTCTCCAATATCGGTAACCAATGATCTCGTTCTTAAGCTTGTACAGCAAAATATGGCTTTATATGATAAGTCTGGAGAACAGCATTATGATATCATCTCAGCTTTTATTAAGTCCATAAGAGGAAGTGATCCAAATGCTGCTGTATATTGGTTAGCACGTATGATTGAAGGGGGTGAAGATCCGGCTTTTATCGCTCGCCGTTTACTGATATTAGCTTCAGAGGATATAGGAAATGCTAATCCAAACGCACTCTTATTAGCGAACAACTGTTTTCAAGCAGTAAAAGTAATCGGTTGGCCTGAATCAAGAATTATCTTATCCCACACGGTTACATATATGGCAGCTTCCGCTAAAAGTAACGCTGCATATGAGGCTATAAATAAGGCGCAAGCACTGGTTAAGCAGACAGGAAACCTTCCTGTGCCATTACATTTAAGAAATGCACCAACTAAATTAATGAAAGATATCGGGTATGGAAAAGGCTATCAATATGCGCATGCATATGAAGGTAATTTCGCCCAAGAGGAGTTTCTTCCAGAAAATTTGATCGGCACTAAATTATACGACCCTGGGAATAATTCTGCCGAAAATAAATTAAGGGATCAACTAAGACAAAACTGGAAGAAGAAATATGGGTATTGAGCTGTTGTAACTTAAATCTCCAAAGCCTGACAGGCTTTTTCAGCTGCTAATTTTTCGGCGTTTTTCTTGCTATATTCCCTACCGACTCCCTTCACTTGGCCATCAATAAGCGCTTCAACGGTGAATAACTTACTAGATTCACCTTCTTCATTTTTAATTACTTTAAACTCGATCTCTTTATTGAATTGTTGGCACCATTCAATTAAGCGACTTTTGAAATTCATTTCAGTTTGCTCGAGTCCAGATATATCCACCAGAGGATCAATAATCCGGTTGAGAATAAAGTTTTGTGTATACTGGTAACCTTTATCTAAATAAACAGCTCCAATCAGGGCTTCAAAAGCATCACCCATCATCGAGCTCTGCTTTCCATTAAATCCGATCATCCTAGAATCGTACTCTATAAACTCGTCAATTCCCATCTTTCTCGCCAATTGGTTTAAGTTGGACCGACTGACGATTTTTGACCGCATTTCAGTAAGGAATCCTTCGTCTTTAAAAGGATACCGTTTGAATAATAGAGCGGCGACCACTGAGCCTAAAATGGCATCGCCTAAGAACTCCATTCGCTCATTGCTGTTTTTTGCACCATTCCCATTATCTTTGATAATTACTGCAGCAGATTTATGGCGGAATGCCATACGGTACAGGTGCAAATTGCCAGGCACAAAACCTAATAGGTTTTTGAGTTTTCTGAAATATCCTTTTTCAGAAGCAATGTGTAATTTATAAATTCGAGAAAAGGGCATCAATCTCTTAAATAAAGAAGATTATAGACAAAAATGGATGATGGCAAATGTTTATTCTTCGTATTTCTTGAAAACTACAGAGGCATTATGACCCCCAAAACCAAAAGTATTGCTAAGAGCGTATTTAATTTCTCTTTTTTGGGCATGGTTAAAGGTGAAATGCAAGCGATTATCTAGGGTAGGGTCGTCGTTAAAGTGATTAATAGTTGGCGGCACATATCCATTCTTAAGAGCTAAAATACTTGCTATACTTTCAACTGCACCAGCAGCACCTAAAAGATGGCCAGTCATTGACTTGGTAGAGCTAATGTTTAACTCATAAGCATGATCACCGAAAAGGTCAATAATAGCTTTCGATTCACTGAAATCTCCTAAAGGAGTAGACGTTCCATGAACGTTTATATAATCAATATCATTTGTGCTTAAACGGGCATCTTGCAATGCATTCTTCATCACTAGTCGCGCACCTAAGCCTTCTGGATGAGGGGCAGTAATGTGATTTGCGTCAGCACTCATTCCTCCGCCTATAAGCTCTGCATAAATTTTTGCTCCCCTTGCTTTTGCATGTTCAAGGGTTTCCAAAATAATAGTCCCAGAACCTTCACCAGCTACAAAGCCATCCCGATCTAAATCAAACGGACGAGAGGCTGTTGATGGGTCTTCATTTCGAGTGGAAAGGGCATGCATGGCATTAAAGCCTCCAATTCCTGCTTCGTTAATAATGGCTTCTGATCCACCTGTAATAATAACATCTGCATACCCAGCCCTTAGATAAACTAAAGAATCAATTAAGGCATTTGTAGATGATGCACAGGCAGAGACTGTAGAAAAGTTCGGACCATGAAGTCCATATTTCATAGAAATATGGCCTGGGGCAATATCCAAGATCATCTTGGGGATGAAAAATGGATTGAAACGGGGGGTACCGTCCCCGTCGGCGAAGTTTGTTACTTCATCAAGGAAAGTTTTTAAGCCGCCAATTCCGGATCCCCAAATTACCCCGATTCGATTGGTATCGAGTTTGTCAAAATCCAGTTCTGCATCTTTTACGGCTTCATCTGTAGAGGCAAGTGCATAATGTACAAATGGATCCATTTTTCTGGCATCTTTACGATCCATAAAATCTGTTGGATCAAAGTTCTTTACTTCACAAGCAAATTGTGTTTTAAACTTTGACGCATCAAATCGCGTAATGGGAGCGGCGCCACTCACACCATTTAGTAAACCATTCCAGTACTCGGGAATGGTATTTCCAATTGGTGTAAGTGCTCCGAGTCCTGTTACAACTACTCTTTTAAGCTCCATTTATAGTTTTTGGCTCTATTTAACGTTTTTTTCCAGATAAGCGACAGCTTGTCCAACAGTGCTGATGGTCTCAGCCTGATCATCCGGGATGGCTACGTTGAATTCTTTCTCAAACTCCATGATTAGTTCTACGGTATCTAAAGAATCCGCACCTAAATCATTAGTGAAAGAAGCCTCCGGTGTAACCTCGTTTTCGTCAGCACCTAATTTTTCAACGATAATTGCTTTTACTCTTGAAGCGATATCAGACATGATTTTTATGTTTTAATGTTTGTAAATAATGTGCAAAGAAAATTAAATTAAATCAAATATCAAACCTTTTTGAGGATTAAGATATTTTGGTGTCATATTTCTTATGGAATTAAGGACGATATTACATAATTCCCTCTTATAATAAAAATTAATATTAATTGTTTTACTACCTTCGTATGAAAGTAAGAACTAATTGAATAAAATTACACTAAAATACGAATTAGATCTCAATTTTACTTTAATTGCGATAACTTGTCCACTTAAAGACTACCGGCTTTGTTTTCATATTAACCGCGCCTCAGGTCTTAACCTAGTAAAAAATGATGATCATGAGGTTTGGGTTTCCAAAAATCAGTCTCTCTTTTTTACCAAATATAGTTATATAAGTTCTATCGAAGAAACGGAATTCTATTTATTAGGAAATAAAGGGATAAATGGCGGAATTTTGATTTCTGAAGCCAAGGCTACAGATTATTTTTTGCTGATTAGGGGGTTTATCGATGATGAAGATTTTTTATCATTGATGAATGCAATTAATCAAATTGAAGAAGTGCAAGTTGCTATGGAAATTGATATCGAAAAATTAAAGTCTAAAGAAAATCTTGTATTTTAGCCGATTGTTTGCTTTAATTCAAATGTTAACACAAGTACAATAACCCTAGAGTAAATAAAAGCTTAGATTAGAATAATTTTTAAAGAAGAATATAATATGAAGAAAGTTCAAAAAAGAACTAAGATTGTGGCAACCTTAGGCCCGGCATCAGTAGACAAAAACGTATTGACTGAAATGATTAGCCGTGGGGTAGATGTCTGTCGACTTAACTTTTCACATGGTAGCCAAGAGGATCATTTGATAGCAATAAAAACAATTCGCGCAATAAATAAAGAACATGGCACTAATATCGGGATTTTGGCTGATTTACAAGGTCCAAAAATACGGATTGGTATCATGAAGGAAGGTGGCGCCCTTTTAGTAACCGGCAAGGAAATTACCATTACCACAAAGGAGCAAATTGGTGATGAAAAGAATGTTTATATCACTTACGATGAATTTCCTAAAGACGTGGAAGAAGAGGAAATCATTCTGTTAGATGACGGAAAAATACAGTTACAGGTAATCGAAAGCAATCGAATTGACACAGTTACTTGTAAAATTGTGCACGGTGGAATCCTTACTTCCAGAAAAGGAGTGAATTTGCCTAAGACAAAAGTTTCCATTCCGAGCTTGACAGATGAAGATAAGGAAAATTTACTTTTCGCATTATCACATGATGTGGAGTGGGTGGGAATGTCTTTCGTAAGAAATGCTGCTGACATGGTGAAAGTAAAGGAAATCATTAAAGAACAAGGCAAAACTGCAAGGGTAATCGCCAAAATTGAAAAGCCAGAAGCTATTGATAATATTGATGAAATCATTGCAGTTTCAGATGGTATCATGGTAGCCCGTGGAGACCTAGGAGTTGAAATGCCAATGGAGGAAGTGCCTATCTTACAAAAAATGATCGTCAATAAATGTAGAGACGCTTCTAAGCCTGTGATTATTGCGACTCAAATGTTGGAAAGCATGATTACTACGCCTAGACCGACCCGGGCAGAGGTAAATGACGTTGCTAACTCAGTTCTAGATGGAGCTGATGCCGTGATGTTAAGTGGTGAAACTTCTGTTGGTGAATTTCCAGAAATTGTAATTGAGACCATGTCGAAAATTATCAAACATGTGGAAGAAACTTCCTATCCGTATTTCACTCCAAAAGAATCAGATATTAATTCTCCGACTTTTATTTCCGATAATATATGTGAATCATCGGTCTACTTAGCAAAGAAAACGAAAGCAAAAGGAATCGTTGCAATGACTTCTTCTGGTTATACCGCCTATGAGATTTCTAGCCACAGGCCTGATTCCGAGGTGTTTATTTTCACGGGCAACGAATCTTTATTAAACACTTTAAGTCTAGTATGGGGCGTTAGTGGTTTTTATTACAATGCTTATGAAAGTACCGACGATAGCATCCAAGATGTGAATAAATTATTGAAGGAGATGGGACTAATCAATCAAGGGGAGATTATTGTAAATACCGCTTCCATCCCAATTGATCAAAAGGGTAAAACCAATATGATAAAAGTAGGAGTAATAGACTAAAATAAAATCTAAAGAATTTCTATAATATTTTCAAAAGCCATTCCTCGAGATGCTTTCAGTAAAATCAAAGCATCTCGGAGTGGCTTTTCTGTTAAGAAATTCTTTGCTTCCTGAGTAGTTTCAAAAAAGTGAACTCCAAGTATGTCCTTTTTATGAGCATAAAAAGATTGACCAATAAAAACACATACATCCGCATTCACAAACATTGCTCTGTTAATGATGTGTTCGTGCTCTCGATAAGTTTCTTCTCCTAATTCAAACATATCCCCTAAAATGATTACTTTTTTAGGGTAGCTTTTTAGACTATTAAAGTTCTCAAGTGCTGCCTCCATGCTGCTGGAATTGGCGTTGTAGTAGTCACAAATTACAATATTTGTATTTGTCTTTAAAAGTTGAGAACGGTTATTTAAAGGTTCATAGCTTCTTAAGCCTTCATTAATTAATTCCGAACCAATGCGCATATAATCGCCGACACATATTGCCGCAAGTATATTTTCTAGATTATAAGCCCCTGTTATTTGTGTCTGCACTTCTGTGCTAAACTCTTTTTTTGACCAGCTAATCAATAAAGTAGGGTCCCGTTCTAAAATACGGCCATTGATGTCGTTATCAAAGAAGCCATAGGTTATTACCTCTTTAAAGCTTCTTTTGTTAGCCATCTCTAGTAATTCAGGGTTATCCTTTTGCAAAAACAAGGTGCCGTTATTGTCTGCTAAGAAATCATACAGTTCAGCTTTTGATTTTTTAACTCCTTCAATCCCTCCAAAACCTTCCAAGTGAGCCTTGCCGATATTCGTAATCAAGCCATGTGTTGGTTGTGCAATTTGACATAGGAAAGCGATTTCCTTTCGATGATTAGCACCCATCTCGATAATTGCAATTTCTGTTTGCTCGTCTATTTCCAATATTGAAAGCGGAACGCCGATGTGGTTATTGAGATTTCCTTTGGTAGCGAAAGATTTGAACTGTTGCGACAAAACCGAAAAAAGCAATTCCTTCGTTGTGGTTTTACCATTGGTGCCGGTAATTCCGATAATTGGAATATGTAATTGTTTGCGGTGGTGTTTTGCTAAGTCCTGAAGAGCAGTCAACACATCTTCTACCAAAATATAGCGTTCATCTTTTTTATAAACCTCTTCGTCAATTATTGAAAATGCCGCACCCGCTTTTATTGCCTCTTCTGCGAATTGATTCGCATTGAAGTTTGTGCCTTTAAGGGCAAAAAACAGAGAACCAGGAATGATATTCCTGGTATCTGTGGAAATCTTAGGGTGTTTTTTATAGAGCTGATAAAGCGAAGCTGAATGCATGTCGAGATTTTCAGCGAATTTAAGGAAACCATCATGAGTTCGCAACATTTACCAGCATAATTGAACTTATTGGCCTACTCGCTTTTTTTCATCACTCGAATCGTCAGTATTTCTCCTTTCAATTTTAGTGCTTCCAAAGTTATAACTTAAAGTTAGTCGGAAAACTCTCGTTTCGCGCTTTTGGTTGATATCGGCATTAAGGTTGGCATGACGCGTCGAAACGTTTTGAGTTCTAGTATTGAAAATATCTGAAACAGCAAGTTTAATGTTTGCCTTATTGTTTTTGAAGGATTTATTTAAGCCTGCATCAACACTCCATTGCTGTCCGATTTTGTAAATGCTATAAGTCAACGGAGATTGATAGTTCAAAGTAGCTTCAGCTCTTAATGTCGGACTAATAGTAAGTGTATTGTTATTATATATCTGAGAAGCAAACTGACCCGACTGTAGCGGATTATTCACATCCTCTGACTTAAATCCTAAATAGAAAGCATTTAAATTTGTATTTGATTTCCAAAATTTTGTTACGGTTAGCGGTACATTCGCATTGATGAACCAAGTCTTGCTACTCGCAAAGTTATCCCTAAATACCGTGGTAGTTTTCTTGATATCGTCTTGTTCCATTGATTCAACGATAGCATCTCTAGTCAAATTTAAACCGCCAGAGAAATTGAAACGTTGCAATAGGGTGTAGTTCATTTCAAAAGCTTGTGTATATTCTGGTTGTAAGTACGGGTTGCCGCGTTCGGATGTGTATTCGTCTAAAAAGTATGTAAAGGGATTCAAGTTGCCATAGTAGGGTCTATTGATACGTTTGCTATAGCTAACTCCGAATTGATGATTGTCAGATGCGGTATAATTAATTGAGACATTAGGAAAGAAGTCAATGTAGTTACGTTTTACCCGCTTATTCAAAGTAATTGAGTTGCCGTCTGAAAAAGTATATTCGGTTCTTAAACCCGTTTGAATGCCTATCTTTTTAAAACTCAAACTGTAATTTAAATATGCAGCTGCTACACGTTCGTCGTAGACAAAATGATTGGTTCTATCCGCCATGTTTTCCCAATTCTCGCTGATTAACTTTTCATAGTGCATATCATTGTCAGAACTTACTTGGGCATATTTTGTCCCCATTTCTATTTTGGAATCTTTGTTTAAAGGATGTGTATAGTCCACTTTTAGCGTTTGAATACGAATCGTTGCAGGCATACTACTGCGTAAAATAATTGGTGATTGTAAATCGGCACCAGCCGCATCAAAAAAATAATTGCCATAATTTGCAGTCCTATCGTCTGTGAATTGAGACAGCTCGACATCTGCGCTTAACTTCCTTCCAAGCGTGTCTATCACATAAGCATTATTGACAGAAATGGAGTACGAAGAAAATTTATTTTGCGAAAAGGTGCTTCCTTTCAAAACTGAATCCAATACAGAATGATAGGAGCCAATATTGGTGATGTTCGAATTGTTATTCTTGTTATTAGCCATATTCATACTGGCTTGTAGTCCCAGCGTATTTTTTTCGGATGTTTGATAATCTATTCCAGCTCTCGCCGAATTGTTAGACCGCTGATTATTAAGCTTGGTTAATTGGTCAAAACTGGTAAATGCAGTTTCAGGTCCTACTAAGCGATAGATGCCAATATCCTGATTCCCTTCATTATTTAAATAGTTGTATGTACCATATAGATTCACTTTCCCGTTTTTGTGGTTCAGCGATAAGGAGTTGCTTGTTTTATGTGCGTTGCCATAACCTCCACTTAAAGATAGGGTTCCGTTTGTACCGGTTTGTTTGTTCTTTTTTAACTTGATGTTAATGATTCCAGCTGTTCCTTTAGCATCATATTTAGCGGAAGGGTTGGAAATGATTTCTAGCGACTGAATGGTGTTGCCATCGGTAGAGCGTAATAGGTTGGCCAGTTGCGATGGCGAAAGGTGTGTTTCTTTTCCATCAATAAGGATTAGCGTACCTTGCTTTCCCTGCAAGCTGATATTGTCATCTTTATCGACGGATATACCTGGAGACCGCTCCAAAATATCTAGGGCATTATTGCCAGCAGCAAGGGTTGAGTTTTCGACGTTCACCACGAGCATATCGGCTCTGCGCTCAATTAATGGCTTTTGAGCGGTAATCACAACCTCATTAAGTGAAGTCGAAGACTTGGTTAAAATTAGATCCTTCACCGAATAAAAATCGGTTAAATTCTCGGCGATCGTAAATGGATCACTTTTCCCATCAGTGTAGCCCGTCATACTTGCACTGATCATATAACTTCCTTTTTTTACATTTTTAAATTGGTATAATCCATCGTCATCCGCAAAAGCTACACTCAACACAGTTGAATCTTTTGCATTTAACAAGCTGACGGTCGCATAATCTAAACTAGATAAGCTTTCATCTTTAATCAAACCTTTAACCGTAAAGGAGGATGTATTTTCTTGAGCTTGTGTAGTAAAAGAAAATAATAGGAAAAAAGTCATGATGGCAAGTAAAGACTTTTTACTTAATTCCTGTGTTTTTAAGAAATACTTCGGTGTCATAATTTTAATATTTGTATCAAAAGTAGACGTAATCCACAGCCCTCCCAATGGTAAGTTGGTAAGTAGAAGAAAATATCCGACGAATGGCGGGAAATTGTCGGTAAAATAAAAAAGGTTATAAAAGTGATCGAGCTAAATCGCTTTTATAACCTTTCTCTTCATAAGAGTAAAGTTTCTACGGTGTCACGGTGATAGAAGAATCTAGTAATAGAGAGTCAATTTGTGTAGAGTCAATCGAGTTTTTACGTGGCAAATCAATATCATAGGCCATACATTGTAACCCGTTTTCTGTCATCTGCCATTGTGTGAAAACCGCGCTTTGACTACTGGGATATGCATTTTCACATTCCCACACAGACAAACCTCGAATGTTAATTTTATTCTCAAATTCTTTAGGAATAAGTAAACTAGTACCTACAGGCAAATACAATTTTATATCAACCTCCTGGTCTCGAAAAAGCTCATCCTTTGGAAGAGTCGCATGACTTGCAAGCCAGATATCTTCACCTTCTTGATTAATTGAATAAGAAATCCTTTCGGCTCGATTTGCAGCAATTTCAAAGGTTCTCCCTTTAGCAGAGAATTCCTCCATGAGTCTGGCTGTTTGATTGGAATCTATTCTTTCAATCCTTAAGGAAACTCTCCTGTTATGGTTGAAGAAGTTTCGTTCGTTATTCTGAAGAGATTTTTTGACATCCTGAGAAACATTCAGCGAATCTACCTCATTTCCTTTTTTTAATATTACGGTATTATTATCGCGAATGTTTAACTTGTAAACTGCTTGAGGCAACAAGCTGACTTCTTGAGTAATGGTTGCTTCCTCCTTAAAATCTATCGCGGTTTGAGTGATATAAAAAATTGAGAAACCCACAGCCACAAGCCAAATAATAAGTAAAGAGAAGCCAAAATAGCGGCCCATTATTTTTCTGTTGAAGAGTAGTCGGATTGCTAAAAAGATTAATAGTAGAATAGGAATTGCGATTACAAAAAATACAGCAATCATCAGTGTGTTTCTAAATTCGGCATCGACGGCATATAATGGAAAGTCACTACCAAGAACACGCACATCCCAGAATCCTGATCCTAGAAATAAGGTGAATATCAGGGCAATCAACGCTATGCTAAGGCCGAATATAATGAATGCACCTACGATTTTTATAAATCCAACAATGATTTTACCAATCAGATTAATGAAAGAGTTTAAGCTACTGTTCGAATCATCAAGGCTGGTTCTTGCTCTTTCTCCAGCCGCTGAAAAATTTCTTTTGACATCTCCCATCTCTTCTTGAAAACTTCGTTTGAAGTTTTCAAGATTAGCAGGTTCACCCCGCATTTTCATCCTATCAGAGCGAGTTTTGGCTTTAGGTATGACAATCCACAGAACGATGTAAATAAGAAGCCCCGCTCCTGCGAAAAGGAATACAAGAAGAAAAATCAAGCGTACCCATTTAGGCTCAATCCCAAAGTAATGGCCCAGGCCAGAACAAACCCCACCTAAAATTTTATCATCTGGATCTCTGAAAAGAGATCTTTCATCTCGATAAGAATATGACGATTCTTGAGTGAATTCATCTGAAGGCTCATCATCCATGTCAAAATCTTCTACTCTCCCCATTTGGGCACAAACTTCCTTCACATCGTCCATCAGGATAACTGCCTTATGTTCATTTAGACGCTCACTGAACATCTCAGCAATTCGATTCTCAATGTCACCAACTATTTCTTGGCTATCTGCGGAATAGCCAAAATGTTTTTTCACATTGACCATATAGGCCTGCAAAACTTCATAGGCATCCTCCTCAATGTGAAAGATAACGCCATTTATATTTATAATTATTGTCTTATTCATGATTTCTTTCTATTTGATCTATAATGGGTTTTCAGTCTGTTCTTGGTTTCTTCTTTTTTCCATTACGGTGTCTACCGCAAAAACTAAATCTTCCCAAGTTTTGTCAAGTTGATTCAGCACTGTATGCCCCATAGGAGTAATTTGATAATACTTTCTAGGAGGTCCTTCAGTAGACTCTTTCCAGGTGTAACTTAAAAGACCATTGTTTTTAAGGCGAGTTAATAAAGGATATAACGTTCCTTCAACGACCAAAAGCTTGGCTTTTTTTAGCTCGCCCAAAATGTCGGAGGCATAAATTTCGTCATGCGAAATTATAGAGAGAATACAATATTCTAGTATCCCTTTCCTCATTTGGATTTGTGTGTTTATTGCTGCCATGTGACAAAGGTAATATAAAAGATAGTACTATGCAATACATAGTTCTATATCTATTTTCGTTGATCCTGCAAGTGACTGTAAATCAGTCATAATATTTTTTATACTAGTAATACTAAAATTAATAGGGGATTGTTCGGCGCTTTTTTTGGCGATATCTTTTGCAAAAGCTATCTTTAAATTCCGGGAAAGAATTAAACAAACATTTGAAGAATGAAACCTTATCAATTACCTAATAAAGCAGACTTTGAAAAAGATATTAATGGCAAAAAGTCTCACCTTATCATCTTGAAAAACAAGCGAGGAATGAAGGTAGCCATATCGGATTACGGTGCCAGAATTGTCAGTATTCTAGTGCCTGATAACAAAGGTGAAATGGTAGATGTCGTTTTGGGATTTGATAATATTGATGGCTACTTATCGGCTGCTGGAACTTATCAAGGGGCTACAATAGGGCGTTTTGCAAATCGAATTGCGAACGGAATTTTTAAAATTGATGATAATACTTATCAAATTAAGGCCAATAACGGACCAAATGCTCTGCACGGAGGACAAGGGGGTTTCGACAAAAAGGTTTGGGATAGGAGGGTCAATGAATATCATAAAGTGGAATTCTATTTAGTCTCACCTGATGGAGATGAAGGCTTTCCTGGTACGTTGACTGTAACGGTTACCTACTCTATTACAGATAATAATGAATTAATCATTAGCTATAGAGCTCATACCGACAAAACTACAGTTTTAAACCTCACTAACCATGCGTTTTTTAATTTGAATGGAGAGGGAAAAGAATCAGTTGTTAATCATAAGATACAATTGAATGCAGGTCATTTTTTGCCTGTCGATAAATATCAAATCCCAACAGGCGAACTTCAAGCCGTAGAAGGAACCCCTTTCGATTTCCAACAATTAAAATCCTTAGGTGAAGCTCTCGATTTATCCAATCAGCAAATAAAAGAAGCCGGTGGTTTTGACCATAATTTTGTTCTTAAACCTTCAACGACCAACGATGTTTGTGCGAAGGTGATTTCTCCGCTGACGGGTATTCAGCTTGAAGTAGTAACTTCGGAACCGGGAATGCAGCTTTATACCGGCAACTTTTTAACGGGAAATGATATCGGAAAGCAAGGTAATCCCTATAACCCACACGACGCTTTTTGTTTAGAAACTCAAAAGTTTCCAGATTCCCCAAATCAGACAAGCTTTCCCTCCTGTTTGCTTCATCCGGGAGAGGTATTTACGTCTGAGACACGTTATCGTTTTTCCGTGCAAAAATAAGGCAGGCACTAAACTATCTTAATAGACTTAGAAGCTCATCGACGGTAACGCTGCTCTGGTCTCCACTTTCCATATTTTTAAGGGAAAGTTGCCCACTTTTGATCTCTGAATCTCCAATCAGTAAGACAAAGGGGATATTTTTGGCGTTTGCGTAAGTCATTTGCCTTTTTAATTTTGATGAATTAGGGTAAAGTTCCGCCGAGATTCCAGCATCTCTTAGCCTTTGCAAAATCGGGAGAGCGTAATCTTCTGCAATCGCGTCAAAATTTGTAATTAATACTTTCGTACTTACTGTAGAATGAGCAGGAAAAAGGTTTAATTCGTCGAGAACATCGTAGATCCGGTCCGCACCAAATGAGATCCCTACACCGCTCAAATTTTTAAGACCGAACATTCCTGTTAAGTCATCATAACGACCGCCTCCACCTATACTTCCCATGGAGACTTCATTGGTTTTAACTTCAATGATGCTACCAGTATAATAGTTTAAGCCTCTGGCCAAGGTAATGTCAACTTCAAAATAGGGTAAGGAATCGGGAGATAGACGATTTACATAATCGATTACCTTCTCGATTTCTTCAATTCCTTTAATTCCGATTTCAGACTGCGATAGCAAAGCGCGGAGGGAGGAAAGCTTGTCTTCGCTCTGTCCTTCAAGAGTGAATATAGGTCTAAGTTTATCGATTTGATTGTCTGTAAACCCTCTCTCTTTTAGTTCCTTTTCCACCCCCGCTACTCCGATTTTGTCTAATTTATCAATAGCAACGGTCATAGGGATGATTAAATCCTCTCGACCTAACATTTCAGCAATTCCTGAAAGGATTTTTCTATTATTGAACTTTATTTTAAAATCTTTTAACCCTAGCTGGGTTAAAACTTCACGATAGATAATCACAAATTCCGCTTCATTCAGAAGACTATCAGAACCAACAACATCGGCATCACATTGATAAAACTCTCGATATCGTCCTCTTTGTGGGCGATCGGCACGCCATACTGGCTGTATCTGATAACGCTTAAAAGGAAACGTAATTTCATTTTGATGCATAACAACATAACGAGCAAAGGGCACCGTAAGATCATAGCGCAAAGCCTTGTCAGATAATTTTGCTGTTAATGATTGTGAATTAAGTAACTTGTAATCTTCACTGCTAACTTTAGATTTGAAGTCACCCGAGTTTAAGATTTTGAAAATCAATTGGTCGCCTTCCTCCCCATATTTACCGGTAAGAGTATTTAAATTTTCGAAAGAAGGGGTTTGGATTTCATTATAACCATACTTTTCAAAAGTCTTTCTAATGGTATTGAATATATAATTACGCCTTTCCATTTCCATCGGAGAGAAATCGCGTGTGCCTTTTGCTAATGAAGGTTTAATTTGCGCCATACCGCAAAGATAATATCTTTTATTACTCTTGGAGATATACAAGCACAGTTTTTAAGGATAAGCCAATGGGGAATGAAGGAAAAGAAATTGGTAACTTAGTGGCCTAGAATACTGTTAGGTAAACGTAAATGGCACTAAAAGAGGAAAATAGATCTTATGTTATTTTTGACGGATCCTGTGGGTTTTGTAATTATAGTGCTATGTTCATTGCCAAGAGAGATGTATCCGACCGTTTTATCCTGGTAGCTAATTCTTCCAACTTTGGAAAGGGATTATTGGCGAAGTACAGTTTGGGAAAGGTGTCTCCGCATTCAATCATTTTAATAGATAGAGGTCGAGTAAGCATTAAAAGTAGAGCTATCCGCTATATTTTGCAAGAAATACCGGGCTTGAATTTCTCGAAGTTCCTACTCAAAGTAATACCCACCTTCGTTCAAAACTTTTTATATAATATCATCGCCAATGTAAGGAAATACCTCCCGGTGAAAGTGAGTTGCGAAGTGCCAGATCCGGAGTTAAGAAAAAAGTTTAGGCTCTGAACCGATAGTTTTTGTCACCTTATACTGATCGGATTACAACTCAATCGAATCTCCAATTTTTAATAGGTGTAATTCAAGTCCAGCGTCCGCGAATTTCTCTATTGCTTCTTCCTCATTTATAGTAATCGGTGGAAACGTGTTATAGTGTATACCAATAATGTTTTTGCAATCAATAGATTTTGCCGCTTTGATAGCATCATTGACATCCATGGTGTAAAACCCTCCGATAGGTAAAAATGCCCAATCCAACTTCTCTTCAGCCAGCAATTTCATTTCTACAGTAAGGGCAGTATCGCCGGCAAAGTAAATCTTTTTATCGTTGATTGTTAAAAGATAGCCAACTGGAAGGCCTGCGTACTTACCCTCTGGTGTACTATTCGTATGCAAAGCATACACCATTTTAGCATAACCAAAAGAGGTTTTCAATGTACCGCCCAAATTCATCGCTGTAATCTTTTCAGGAGATACCCCTTGCTCTTCCACCCATGACCCTGTTTCTACGATGCAGACAACCTCTGCTTTGGAATGTTTTTGGATCTTAGCCATATCGGCTACATGGTCTCCATGGGCATGGCTAAGAAAAATATAATCTGGGTTTAGCAAATTGATATCAATATCCTTGGCTTTTTTATTTGGTGTAATAAAAGGATCAAATAAAATATCGATACCATCTCCATTGATCCCTACGGCTGAATGACCATAATACGTTGCTTCCATAATTTCTTGAATTCTTAAAAAATAGATTAGGAACCAAACATGCCGCCTAAGCCGCCAAACATCCCTTTGGTTGCAGACTCCATTTCTGCTTGACTCACCCGATCGGCTTGTTCTAGCGTTTTGTTGATAGCTACTATCAAGACTTCCTCAAGCTCTTCCTTTCCAGCATTTGCAAGGAAATCGGGATGAATGCTTAAGTCTTTAAAATCTTTATTGGCGGTAGCCGTAATTTTTATCATTCCACCACATGCTTCACCTGTTACCTGAAGAGAGTCCAAGCGGGTTTTTATTTCTTCAATTTTCTGTTGGGCCTGAGATAATTTATCAAACATAACTCTTATTTATTTTTTGAAATTCTTTTGAATATACGAAAAAGCAGCCATAAAGTTTTATTTATTTTTAACAAGCAACTCTCCAGCGCGACTATATGCTCCCTGTCGAATAACAGGCATATCTAAAATTTCATAAAGACCATCCAGGTTTTGTAAGCTGTTATTCGCAAGATTCGTGAGTAAGATAATCGTAATATCGTTTTTTAAATCTCGTATATATAGATTTTTAAAGCCATGCCACCATCCTGTATGATAAGCCACCACATGCTCGTCTTTCTCGTAAAGACGCCAACCGTAACCGTAATTGAAAACGGTGTTTATAGGTTTCGCATATCCAATATAAGAGGAATCTTGAGTGGGTTTTGACAAAATTCTACCATCGTATAATGCTCTGTCAAAAAGAAAAAGGTCTTCTATTGTACTATAAATTCCTTTATCTCCAACTGGCCCATCGTGGAAGTTTTGAACAACTGATCTTCGCCAGACTTTGTCATGGCCGACCACATCCGTTGGGATTTTTTCATATTCAGCTTTGGATAAAACAGCCGTATTCTTCATGCCTGCAGGTCTAAATATATTTTCCTGCATAAAAACTGTAAAGGTTTCTCCGGAGACTTTCTCTATGATCGATGCCAGCATCATGTAATTGGTGTTGTTATACAAAAAGCGATTTCCTGGAGCGTTATAACGGGCAGGTTTGAATTTTATTAACAAATCGATTACATCGCTGTTAGACATCCCTTTTCGTTTATCGGGCCATTTGTCATCAGTAAAGTAAATGTAATTCGGTAGTCCAGAATAATGGGTTAATAGCTGCCTGATGGTGACATCTTGGTAAGGGAAATCTGGGAAAAAGTCATTGACAGTCTGATCCAATGTAAGTTTCCCTTGCTCAACCAATAGCATAACTCCAGCTGCAGTAAGCGGCTTGGATACTGATGCCAATTCAAAGTTCGAAGTTAATTTTAAGCTATCCCTATGGAGATAGTCTGCCCAACCAAAAGTATTTTTATAAATAATTTTCCCTTTTTTGGCAATCAAAACATTACCATTAAAACCGGAACGTTTATGCAGGTTTTTCATGAAGGCATCGATGTCCTCATGCGCATCGGCGGTATCGTAAAGAAGACGGATGCTATCAGTTATTTGCTGTTTTTTTACTGCCTCAACTTTTTTACTCTCAGCAGAACTGCAAGCTGCTATAAAAATTGAAAAACAAATAACGAAAATCAAACGTCTGGACATAGCATAGTGAGTGTAGATAACAAAAGTTCGAAATTGCAGATTTTTTATCAAAAAACCGATTTCTTAATCCATTAATTGCTTCTTTTGTGTAAAAAAACGGTTGAGATGCCTGAAAAACGTAAGTCCTATTTCATTTTAAGGCGGCTATCCCATATCTATTTTTAACTTTGTAATAGATCCTTAATAATTCAGATTATGTCATATAGAATAGAGCGTGATAGTATGGGAGAAGTGCAAGTACCAGCAGATAAGTACTGGGGTGCACAAACAGAACGGTCACGAAATAACTTTAAGATCGGTCCGGCTGCATCGATGCCAAAAGAAATCATCGAAGCGTTCGCCGTTTTGAAAAAGGCGGCTGCCTTTACCAATGCAGATGCGGGAATATTGGCGCCCGAGAAAAGAAATTTAATTGCCCAAGTCTGCGATGAAATCTTATCTGGAGAATTATATGAACAATTTCCTTTAGTAATATGGCAAACCGGTTCGGGGACACAGTCCAATATGAACGTCAATGAAGTGGTTTCTAATCGCTCTCATGTCATTCAAGGTAATAAATTAGGTGAGGGTGTACCGTTCATTCATCCTAATGATGATGTTAATAAATCACAGTCTTCAAATGATACTTTTCCCACAGCGATGCATATCGCAGCTTATAAGCTGTTGGTAGATGTAACGATTCCAGGAGTGGAAAAGCTTCGTGATACTTTAAAAGAGAAGTCTGAAGCCTATATGAATGTAGTCAAGATAGGGCGTACCCATTTGATGGACGCGACTCCTTTAACATTGGGACAGGAGTTTTCTGGATATGTGGCACAATTAGATTTTGGTATTAAAGCGCTAAAAAATACATTTTCTCATTTATCGCAATTAGCCTTAGGAGGAACCGCAGTGGGAACAGGAATAAATACACCTGAAGGATATGCGGAAAATGTTGCTAAATATATTGCGGAATTCACTGGTCTTCCATTTGTTACCGCTGATAACAAATTCGAGGCTTTGGCTGCACATGATGCAATTGTGGAAAGTCATGGCGCATTAAAGCAATTAGCAGTCGCCTTAATGAAAATTGGGAATGACATCCGAATGCTAGCTTCCGGTCCTCGTTCTGGTATTGGTGAGATCAGCATTCCCGAGAATGAGCCGGGTTCATCCATTATGCCTGGTAAAGTAAACCCAACCCAAGCGGAAGCGTTGACCATGGTCGCAACCCAGGTGATGGGGAATGATGTTGCAATCACATTTGGAGGAGCAACAGGTCATTATGAGCTAAATGTTTTTAAACCTGTAATGATTGCGAACTTTATTGAGTCGGCTCGCTTGATTGGAGACGCATGCGTATCTTTTAATGACCATTGTGCTATCGGAATTGAGCCAAATTATGAAGGGATTAAGAATCATTTAGATAATTCATTGATGTTGGTCACTGCATTAAATCCACATATTGGTTATGATAATGCTGCTAGTATTGCGACGAAAGCTCATCAGGAAAACACCTCTTTACGCGAAGCAGCTCTCTCACTTGGCCTATTAACAAATGAGCAATTTGACGAATGGGTTAAACCGGAAGATATGATTGGTGGATTGAAATGATAGTTAAAAGTGAACTAATCATCACGCGACTACTTTTTGTAATAGCCGTATTATTCTTTCTAAGCTCTTGCAAGTTTAACTCCAATTATCAGAAGACAGGAGAGTCAAGCTTGCAAGGTACTTGGATCCAAGAGTCTGTTCCTTATCAGGATGATTTATTAACTTATTTTCTGCATGAGTTTCGATTCTCCTGTGATTCGGTTTACGTCAAGATATCCAGTTTTGCAAAGCAACCGATTATTGTCGATTCATGCTATAATAACGGCGCATGGACAGAGTATGCAAAGGGCTTATATGTAATAAGAAATGACAGCCTTTTAATCGAAGCAACCTACGTTTATGAAAATGGAAAGCAAAAACTAAAAGGCTGTTACCATATCGGACAATACTTGCCTCGTTTGCAAATCAAAAGGCAGAGTAAAGACTCGCTTTATTTAGAAGCAAAAAATAGCCATATTCCCATAAATTTAAGAAAAACTGAAACGACAACCTGTGTCCCTAAAATAGTGTATTAATTTTTTAGTGGTTAAAACGATTTCTGAGAATCATGATCTTAAAAGGGCTACTCTCGAGGCGTTATCTCCATATAAATAATAACGTTTATGAAATAAACATAGCCGTCGTCCCGACTGGAGAGCGATGTTAATTAAAGTACTGAGTTTTAGATGGTGTAACACAAAGATTAAGTTTAATATCAAGAGAATCGATGTCTTTTATTTTATCAATTGGATCAAAGAAAGAAAGACCAATTTTTTTACAATCCTCCCGGCAATCCCCTAAAAAACGATCATAGAAACCTTTTCCAAAGCCTACACGGTTTCCTTCTTTATCAAAAACCAATAGAGGGACGATTACAGCGTCTAATTGCTGAGAAAGAACCCTTGTTCCGGAATGCGGTTCTTTGATGCCCCAGCGGTTTTCTAAGAGCTCTTGTCCGTCCCAAATGAAATGCTCCATCAAATTGGTTTCTAGATTACAGCGAGAAAGCACAATTTTAACCTCTGGGTGTTCTTTTAAAATCCAGTGGATGATTGGAAGGGTATCGGGTTCGGTAAACTTCTCTATGGGGAAAAAGAAATGTATAAGACGGAGACCTTTTAAGGACAGCTTTTTAAACTCGCTTAATAGATCTACATTCAGCCGATGAATCTCGGGCTTAGAGAGGCCTTCCCTTTTTTTAAGGTATTCTTCCCTAAGCTCTCGTTTCAAACCCACAGTCATTAAATCAATATTATTTTTATTTTACCCGCTCAACATATTCACCGGTACGGGTATCAACCTTTAATTTGTCGCCTTGGTTTATAAATAGAGGAACCTTTATTTCAACCCCCGTTTCTAAGGTAGCGTTCTTCATAGCACCCGAAGAGGTATCTCCTTTTACTGCGGGCTCAGTGTACGTTACTTCAAGCTCTACACTTGTTGGTGCACTTGCCTGTATGGGTTCATCGCTTTCGAAAGCAACAATTACATTCATCCCTTCTTTTAAGAAACGCGCCGAATTACCAAATAAATGCTTAGGAATATTATGTTGCTCAAAAGTAGTATTATCCATTACAACAAAGAAATCTGCATCATCATATAGGTATTGATAGTCGTTAGTTTCAACTCTTGCAATATCTACCTCTTCATCTGTTCGAAAACGGTACTCAACTAATTTACCAGTCTTCACGTTGCGCATTTTTGCTTGATAAAACGCACGTAAATTTCCTGGAGTACGATGAATAAATTCTTCCACAGTTACTAACTCACCATTAAAACGCAATACGTTTCCAGTTTTTATATCAGATGCTTTTGCCATTATATTACTTTTTTTTAAGAACTTCTTTTTTGTTGATTGCGAATATACCCGATTTTTGACTTTTAAACAAAAAAACCAAGCTCAATCCTGTGCTCTCATTTGTAATCTAGAACGTTGAATTGATGATTGCAAAAATCATGCTCGTGGATTTGATTTGAGCAAATTAAAAGTAGTTTTTTAGATGCAAAGGTTTTTATTAACTCTAAATACCATTCAACGCCTTGGTTGTCAAGGTTTGATGTTGGTTCATCGAGCATTAAAATAGGAGCATCAGTGCAGCATGATAAAGCTAATTTAACACGTTGCTTCATTCCTGAAGAAAAATATCGGATTTCTTTATTGGCCGATTTTTCTAGTTGTAACAGCTGTACTATTTTCTGAATATCCCAGCCTTTTTCCATTCTCTTAAACTTGAAATGAAAATTCAATAGCTCAAGCAATGTAAATTCTTCTATTAATTCTAGGTAAGGAGCTGCTAGCGCTAAATGCGAATAAACCTTCTCCACATCAACGATTTTATCCTGATAAGAATATGTTACTTTGCCTTTAGACGGAGATAGGTTTCCTGCTAATACCTGCAGAAAGGTCGATTTTCCCGAGCCATTAGGACCAAGAATAGCATAGGATTGGCCCTGAACAAATCGATAATTTATTTTCTTGAAAATCCATTCTTGATTAAATCGTCGACCAATATCTTCTAGAAGTATTTCCAAGTTTACAAGGTTATATCATCTTGCCAAATCCAAAACCTTTCATGACACCTCTATTGGAATTTCTAATAAAACCCAGAATCTCATCTCTAACTTCTGTAGGAGCAAACTCGGTTTCTATAATCCCCATAGCTTTCGTCAGGTTGTTGTGTTTAACAAAAAGTGTACGATAGATATCTTGAATTTCATTAATCAATTCCGACGAATAACCACGTCGTCTCAAGCCAACGGAATTTATACCAACATAGGCAATTGGTTCCCGCGCCGCTTTTACAAATGGAGGAACATCCTTTCTTACCAAGGTGCCACCTGCAATAAAAGCGTGTGAGCCAACCTGAACAAATTGGTGTACCGCAACCATACCCGCCAACACCACATAATCGCCAACGGTAATATGACCAGCTAAAGTGCTGCTGTTTGAAAAGATGCAATTATCTCCCACGATGCAATCATGGGCGATATGACTATAGGCTTGAATGAGGCAGTTTTTGCCAACTACTGTTTTCCAACGATCCCTTGTACCTCGATTAATAGTAACATGCTCTCGTATTGTTGTATAATCACCAATTTCAGCAGTGGTCTCCTCGCCATCAAATTTAAGATCTTGTGGAATTCCAGAGATAACAGCTCCTGGAAATATTCTACATCCTTTTCCAATGCGTGCGCCTTCCATGATCGTTACGTTTGAACCTATCCAAGTACCCTCGCCAATTTCTACATTGCCGTGGATGGTGGTGAAAGGTCCAATTTCTACATTATCAGCTATCTTTGCCTGAGGATGTATATATGCTAAGGGTTGAGTCATTATTCCTCAGTTTCTTTTACTTTAACAATTTGAGCCATTAGCTCAGCTTCAACTACAACTTTTTCTCCTATCATCCCTACACCTTTCATTTGTGCAATGCCTCGACGAATCGGGGTCATTAGATCACATCTAAAAATTAGGGTGTCACCAGGATTTACCTGTGCTTTGAAACGTGCATTTTCAATTTTTAAAAATAACGTTAGGTAATTTTCTGGGTCAGGTACGGTATTTAAAACTAAAATACCACCTGTTTGTGCCATTGCTTCAATTTGTAATACACCAGGAAAAACCGGAGCGCCAGGAAAATGACCGACAAAGAAATCCTCATTCATCGTTACGTTTTTAACGCCTACGACATACTCCTGAGTTAGTTCCAAGATCTTATCAATCATTAAAAAGGGCGGACGATGAGGCAAAATATTCATAATCTGAACCGTATCGTAATAAGGTTTTGCGTTCGGATTATAAACTTTCACATTTTTTCGATTTCTCTCTTTTTTGATTTGTGCTTTTATCTTTTTTGCGAAAGCGACGTTGGCTGCATGTCCAGGGCGCGCAGCCATGATATGACCCTTGATGGGCATGCCAATTAAGGCTAAATCCCCAATCATATCTAATAATTTATGACGTGCAGGTTCGTTTTGATGCCTTAATTCAATGTTATTTAAAATTCCTTCACGGGCTACCGCGATATCTTCTCGATTAAAAAGCTTTGCTAAAGATGAAAGCTCTTCTTTGCTTACTTCTTTATCTACAACAACAATCGCATTGTTTAAATCGCCCCCTTTGATCAAATTATTGGCGAGAAGCGTTTCAAGTTCATGTAAAAAGCAAAATGTTCTTGAAGAAGCGATTTCTTTTTGAAATTCATCAATAGATGAAATACTGGCATGTTGACTACCCAAAATTGGTGAGTTATAATCAATCATGCAAGTAAAGCGATAGCCATCCAAAGGCATAGCAACCATCTCTACTTTGCGGTCGGGTTCGGTATAATGGATATTGTCTTGAATTACATAATACTCCCGATCTTGACTTTGCGTGAGAATTCCCGCTTTTTCAATCGCTTGAGTATATTCTATAGCACTTCCATCTAAAATTGGAACCTCGGGCCCATCAATTTCAATGAGTACATTGTCAATTTCCATCCCTACAAATGCGGCAAGTAAATGTTCAATAGTGCTTACACTTGCTCCGTTCTGAGAAATAGTAGTTCCTCTTGAAGTATCGGTTACATAATCGACATCTGCTTCAATTATCGGGCTACCCTCTAGGTCAATTCGTTTGAATTTATAACCATGATTTTCGGGAGCCGGTTTAAAAGTAAGTGTAGCAGGTTTCCCAGTATGTAAACCTACACCAGAAATACTAATTTCACTTTTTACAGTTCGTTGTTTTATATTCATTCTCTTAAGCTCAAACGCTAGGCGATTAAAATTTATCCCTGTTTATTTAATAGTTTCTCTAACTCTAAAATTCGTTTCTCCAACTCTGGTAGGCGACTCATCGTTACCTGTATCCTCATTTGAGAAGCATAAGGTAAAGCAGGCGAGCCCGCCCATTTCTTATCTTCTTCTTCAATTGAGCGATTGATGCCAGATTGTGCTTGAATCTGAGATTTATTGGCTATCGAAATATGGCCAGCAATTCCCGCTTGACCACCAAGAACCACATTATTACCCACTTTAGTACTTCCCGAAACACCGGTTTGGGCGGCAATAACGGTATTCGAGCCAATCTCAACATTGTGCGCAAGCTGAATGAGGTTATCTAACTTTACCCCTTTGCGAATAATTGTAGAACCCATCGTAGCCCGATCGATGGTAGTATTTGCACCAATCTCGACTTGATCTTCAATGACAACATTTCCAATTTGACTTACTTTATGATAAGTCCCGTCTTCTTGAGGAGCAAAGCCAAAACCATCGCTTCCGATAACTGCACCAGAATGGATAATACAACCATTCCCAATAATGCAGTCAAAATAAATTCGAACCCCTGCATAAAGTGTACATCCCGTTCCAATACGGACATTATCGCCAATGTAGCTGTGAGGGTAAATTTTGCAATCATCCTCAATTACAACATTCGGGCCAATGTAAGTAAAGGCTCCGATATAAACATTTTTTCCAACTTGAGCGGTAGGATGAATAAAGTTAGGCTCTTCAATCCCATGTTTATCCAAACGAATAAGGTTGTACTTCTCAAGTAAAAGGGAAAAACTGGTATAGGCATTTTTGACACGAATCAGAGTCGCACCAATAGGCTTTAGAAGTTCTTGATCGTTATTGATTATTATGATCGAAGCCTTCGTTGAGTAAAGATGATGCTCGTATTTAGGGTTTGCCAAAAAAGCAAGACTTCCCTGCTCAGCATCTTCAATCCTGCTAACCTGAAATATAGTTACTTCAGGGTCACCTTCTATTGTCCCATTGATTAGAGTACTGATCTGTTGAGCGGTAAATTGCATTCGCAAATTTATAGGTTAAAAGCGTATTAACAAACTATTAATTACTGAGCGGCGAATTTAAGCATTTATTTGCTTTATATGATAAAGTTCTTTGGGATAAGATACAATATGCTTTTGGACTTTCTTGGATAAAACTTCGAGATTGGAGAGGTCAGACGCTAATGTTATATCCTGAATTGATCCGTCTTTCATTAAAATTTGAATGTTTCCTTCTCCGACTTGATAAGCACTATTGGAAACGGTTTGGCTATAAATAATATACTCTGTCTCCTCTTCATTAAGGTTATACTTGTCCATAGCGCGTTTCCTAATTTCAGAAAGATAAGACTCGTCCGGAGCTTCGTTGCTCATCTCTACCTTATTTAGCTTTCTGCTCATAATTCCATTGCAAAGCATAGATAAAACCGTGTCTTCGTGATTCGTCCAAACCTTCAAGCTAGCCAAGATATCCGTGTCATCTAGTTGAGAAAAATAATAAAGGTGATCGGGCGTCTGCTCAAATGTATCTTCATCGATGTTGTTTTGTAAGAAATGAGTTAATGCCGGACTAGCGAATAAATTAGCACCTGTGGAACTAAGATATTTAGCTCGTTTTAGGGTCTGGATCAACATTTGTTCCGCACTAACAACCGTTTTATGGAGATATACCTGCCAATACATCAGGCGACGGGCAATTAAGAACTTTTCGATAGAATAGATGCCTTTTTGTTCCACAACCAATTGATTATCGGCGACATTTAACATCTTTATGATCCGGTCGAAACTAATAACTCCTTCTGAAACGCCAGTGAAAAAGCTATCTCGATTTAAATAATCCATCCGATCAGTGTCTAATTGACTAGAAACTAACTGATGTAAAAAATGCTTTGGATGCTGATCCTGAAAAATGGCAATAGCTAAAGTTAATTGGCCCTTAAACTCCTCGTTCAATTTGTTCATGATTAAATGGGAGATATGTTCATGTGAAATCCCTTCAACCAATGTATGTTCTAAAGAATGAGAAAATGGACCATGCCCAATGTCATGGAGTAAAATGGCGATAATAGCAGCCTCCTCTTCTTCTTTCGTTATTTCAATACCTTTGCCTTTTAATGTGTCTATTGCTAACAACATCAAATGCATGGCACCTAGCGCATGGTGAAACCGAGTATGCAAAGCACCTGGATATACCAGATGGGTCATGCTTACCTGTTTTATATATCGTAATCTTTGAAAATAAGGGTGTTCGATCAAGTCGTAAACCAAATCAGAAGGTATGGAGATAAACCCATAGACTGGATCGTTAAATATTTTCTTTTTATTTAATGACATCTGAATTTTTCTTCAAAGATGCTAAGATTATATAAACTTAGATAAATTTTATCTATATATATAATTGAGTTGTAATATAGGAAGCAAATTTACTGGTCTCTCCTCTACCATTTTAAGACTTTTTTTAGAAGGCAAAGTTCATGGCTATAGCGAGTTAATTAATGTTAAAAAAGAAAGCCTTTGGCAAACTTTAATTAAGTTCGTAACTTATACTACAAAGAATCACAGAATGCAAGAAACAAATATATTATGGGCCGATGATGAAATTGATTTGCTCAAACCTCATATTATGCTGCTTAATGAAAAAGGATATTTCGTTAAGACAGTCACAAATGGGAATGATGCGGTCGAGGCCTTTAAAAACACCTATTATGATTTAGTATTTTTAGATGAAAACATGCCAGGTCTGACTGGATTAGAGACTTTAGCCATATTAAAAAGTGTAAATCCTGCAGTTCCGATGGTTTTGGTTACCAAAAATGAAGAGGAACACCTCATGGAAGAAGCCATAGGATCGAAGATTGACGATTACCTTATTAAGCCCGTAAACCCTAGACAGGTATTATTAACGATAAAAAGATTGACCGAAAATAAAAGATTGGTGAGCGAAAAAACTTCTCTAGCTTATCAACAAGACTTTCGCAACTTGGGAATGACCCTTAACGATCGATTGGATTATCAGCAGTGGGCGGATGTCTACAAAAAGCTGGTCTATTGGGAACTCTCACTTGAAAAACTTGAAGATGCTGGAATGCATGAAGTATTAACTTTGCAAAAAGCAGAGGCAAATGCTCAGTTCTGCAAGTTTGTTGAAAATAACTACTTAAACTGGATTAAAAACCCAGATGAAGGGCCCGTGCTTTCCCATCAGCTATTTGCAAAAAAGCTGTTCCCTAAGTTGGAAGCAGACAAGCCTACTTTCTTTTTCCTAATTGATAACTTACGTTATGACCAATGGAGAGTCATCAATACGGTTTTAACAAACTACTATCGCCTAGATGAAGAAGATAGCTATTACAGTATATTGCCGACCGCTACCCAATACGCAAGAAATGCTATTTTTAGTGGGTTGATGCCATCGGATATGGAAAAAAGATATCCAGACATGTGGCAAAACGATGAAGATGAAGGTGGAAAGAATCTGCATGAAGAGGATTTTATCGCGGACCAGATTAAGCGGACGATGCGGAAGGACTGCAAGTTTTCATATCAAAAGATACTAACACTAGATCAAGGCAAAGAGATCGTTGAAAATCTACCAAACTTCATGGGCAATGATTTGAATGTAATGGTATATAACTTTGTCGACATGCTTTCCCATGCAAGAACCGACATGGCAATGATCCGGGAATTGGCAAATGATGAAGCCGCTTACCGGTCACTGACTCTTTCTTGGTTTGAACATTCACCTCTATTGGATGCCTTAAAATGGCTAGCCCAAAAGAATGTACGCGTTATCGTTTCTACAGATCATGGCACAATAAAAGTAAAACATGCAAGTAAAGTAATCGGAGATCGTAATACAAACACAAACCTTCGATATAAGCAAGGAAAGAACTTGAACTACATTGCGAAAGATGTTTTTCATGTTAAAAACCCACAGGAAGCCATGTTGCCGAAATTGCATGTGAGTTCGAGTTTCATTTTCGCAAAGGAAGACACCTACTTTGTCTATCCCAATAATTACAATCAGTTTGTAAACTATTATAATGAAACCTTTCAGCATGGAGGAATATCGATGGAAGAAATGATAATTCCATTTATTACCTATAGTCCTAAATAGAAACGTCACCAGTTTGCAAATTTTGAATATCTTTGTAGTTATCAATAATTCACGATACAACAAAGATATTTTTTTTGATAGCGATAAAAGTAAAAGACCTTTCCGAACTACCCAAAGCTGCAGCTCTAATTTTAGAGAATGCAAAAGGGAATCTTATTTTCTTATTCTATGCCACAATGGGAAAAGGAAAAACCACCCTAATAAAGGAGCTCTGCAAGCAATTAGGGGTGAAGGATAATGTATCAAGTCCTACCTTTTCCATTGTAAATGAATACGAGGCCAACGGAAAGCAAGTCTATCATTTTGATTTTTATCGTTTAAAAGATGAGCAAGAAGCTTTTGATCTTGGTTATGAGGAATATTTTTATTCAGGAAATTACTGCTTCGTTGAATGGCCAGAAAAAATTGAAAACTTATTACCAGAGAAAGCTGTTTCAGTCCATATCTCAGAAAACAACAAAAACGAAAGAATGATCACTCTTCATTTTCCAACTGAAAGTTAAGCCCATTTCATTTCTTTTGTGTAACTTAAAACTAAATTAGATCTTCCAAACCCTATGAGTCAGTTTTCTCATTTAGCACAACAAGCCCTAAGGCAGCCGCAAGAAATGCTGCAAGAAAGTGGGAGTAAGAACAATCAGCTTTTTATTGGTATTCCGAAAGAGGTAAGTTTCCAAGAAAATAGAATTGCCTTGACCCCTTTGTCAGTATCTGTACTAGTAGAAAATGGGCATCGGGTGCTAATAGAAAGTGGAGCAGGAGATGCTGCTAATTTCTTAGATCACCATTATAGCGAGCAAGGTGCTGAGATTGTAAACGATAAGGCAAGTATCTACAAAGCAGATATTATCATAAAAATAGCACCACCATCCCTTGAGGAGATCAAGTTAATGAAAAACGGACAAGTGTTATTTTCATCGCAACAACCTACGTTTTTAACCTTAGAGCATTTGCAAGCGATGATGAATAAACGCATCACAGCGCTGAGTTTTGAATACTTGCGCGATGAAGGGAATGTGTTGTCGGTGGTAAGGGCTATGAGTGAGATAGTAGGTGCGACATCAGTTCTCATCGCAGCCGAATACCTCAGTAATGTAATGGATGGAAAGGGGCTGATGTTGGGGGGAGTGACCGGTGTTCCTCCGACTGAAATTGTCATATTAGGAGCAGGTACCGTAGGGGAATATGCTGCTAGAACAGCTATTGCATTAGGCGCTCAAGTCAAAGTGTTTGATAGCTCAATATACAGGTTGAGGCGTTTGCAAAACAATGTAGGTAGTCGGATATTTACGTCTGTCATTCAGCCTCTCGTTCTTCGAAAAGCAGTGATTAGTTGTGATGTTGTAATTGGTGCAGTACGAGCAAAAAATGGTCGCTGCCCATGCTTAATTTCCGAAGAAACTGTTTCGAAAATGAAGCCTAATTCTGTGTTGATAGATGTAAGTATCGACCAAGGTGGATGCTTCGAAACCTCAGAAGTTACCAATCACCTGCAACCCGTTTTCAAAAAACATGAGGTCATTCATTACTGTGTTCCAAACATAGCTTCGCGCGTAGCACGGACAGCAACGTATGCATTGACGAATATATTTACACCTATTTTATTAGAATTAGGAGATACAGGAAGCATGATGAACTTAATTTGGGAAAAACCTGGCGTTAGAAATGCAGTTTATATTTTTCAGGGACAACTTACCAACAAAGACATCGGCGATCGATTTAATCTCAGGCCTAAAGACTTAGATCTATTGGTGCTCTCGCATCGATAAAAAACTTAAAAGTATTTTGGCTGTTATTAAAGGAATTGGATAGATATGAAGCTACATGAGTCGCGAAACTAGCAAATCCGAAAAAAGCAGTTCACTTATAATAGCTTCTGCGCCTTTAAATAACAAACCGAGTGTTACGAGCTTATTGATGCTCGAAAAGATAAACACCTATCAATAATTATTTTGATGAAGACTCAGAAACGCTTTCTTAAAAATGCATTTGAACTTTTAAAAGATACCTTTTCAGCGTTTTCACAAGACAATGCAATGAAGATGAGTGCCGCACTCGCGTATTACACTATTTTCTCACTGGCACCTCTTCTGCTAATCATTATTTGGTTAACCGGTTTCTTTTTTGGAGAGCAAGCTACCAGGGGCGAAGTGTATAGCCAGATAGACGAGTTTGTAGGTGAGGCCGCGGCAAAGCAGATTCAGGAGTTTATACAGGCGATTAGCTTGGCTGGAAAATCAGGATTCGCCATCACGATAGGTGCGGGGACACTAATTGTGGGTGCAACCAAGGTTTTTATAGAAATACAAGATTCAATAAATATGATCTGGGGCGTACGCGCAAAACCCAAAAAAGGATGGGTGAAATTAATCGTAGATCGCGTATTGTCATTCTCAGTGATTATCGGCTTAGGATTCCTGCTGATCGTTTCTTTATCCGTTAACATTATTATTGATACGCTGAGTAGCGTCTTAGTGGAATACTTTCCCAATACGACCGTTTTTTTGATGAGTTTAATCAACGGCTCCATTTCTTTTGTCATCATTGCTATTCTTTTTGCGGTAATTTTTAAATTTTTACCCGATGCAGAGGTTAAATGGAAATATGTAAGAATCGGAGCAATCTTTACTACAATACTGTTCATTATTGGAAAATACTTGATAGGGCTGTATATGCAATATACCGCCCCTGCAAGCGCTTATGGAGCAGCAGGCTCTGTCATCATTTTATTATTGTGGATATATTATACGGCAACCATTTTATTTTTTGGTGCAGAGTTTACGCAGGTATATGCAAAAAGGCATACCGATGAAATTCGACCTTCTAAGTATGCGGTGCGCGTTATTGTATCAGAAATAGAACAAGATGTGGATGCAGAACCACAGCCAGAAGCTTCTGAACCCTATGTCAAATCATAGGGAGTTTTAAAAAAAACTATCGGAGGTTTTATATAGGTTCTTTAAAGTAGCTCATCCCTTTTGAGCATGAAATGAGCTACTTTCTCTTAGAGTAAGGCATTGAAATGAAACAATTCTGAACAAATTAAAGAGATAAAATCTCAGCAATTTTTAATAGGCTTGAATCTACATGATCGATATGTTTAATAGCATGGGCAAAGTCATTATATTTAATTACACCTCCCACTAAACCTACCATTTCCCCTTTTCTGCCCGCCAATAAGCCTTCCACAGCAGCAACGCCTAAGCGACTAGCCAATACTCGGTCCATACATGTCGGACTACCACCGCGTTGAATATGACCTAATACCGAAATTCGAACATCATAATGTGGGAAACGATTCTTTACCTTATCGGCAACACTAAACGCATCGCTTTCTTTATCGCCTTCAGCAACAATAATAATGCGTGAAGATTTATTTTTACGAGTCTTATCTAAGCGAGTTAAGAGGCCAGAAAGATCGATTTTATTTTCAGGAATCAATATAGCCTCTGCGCCTGTTCCAATACCGCTTCTCAAAGCGATCAAGCCCGAATCTCTACCCATCACTTCAACAATGAAAACACGGTCATGCGATTCAGCAGTATCCCGAATCTTATCAACGGCGTCAATAACAGTGTTAATAGCCGTGTCATAGCCAATAGTGAAATCCGTGCCTAATAAATCGTTGTCAATGGTGCAAGGCATGCCCATGATTGGCATATCATGTTCCTTCATAAAGATATTGGAACCTGTAAAAGTGCCATCACCGCCAATAGCAATCAGACCATCTATATTAAACTTTTTTAAGTTTTTAAAAGCCTTCGAACGGCCCTCAATAGTCCTGAAATCATCACTTCTCGCTGTTTTTAACATCGTGCCACCACGTTGGATAATATTGGCAACAGACTTTGCTTCCATCGGAAAAATATCGCCCTTTACCATGCCATCAAAGCCACGATAAATTCCAAAAACGTTTAAATTGTAATAAAGGCCGCTTCGTACTACGGCACGTATGGCTGCATTCATTCCTGGAGCATCCCCTCCAGAGGTAAAAACAGCAATGTTTTGTATTTTACTCATATATATTTACTTCTAAGAAAACGGCTAAGATAATTTTTATTTTTTAAATGCGCTCAAGCCTTTATCAAGAAAATTTATATAGTTCTGAATATCTAAATCATAAGCTTGAGCCGGCACTAGACGATTCTCATCCGAATCCATAATCACATAATAAGGTTGAGAATTGGTTTTAAATACGGAAGATTGCAAGTCACTCCATTTTTTACCAATCGTATTAATCTTTTTCCCACTGAAAGTAGAAATGTATTGTTCATCCTCAGCTAAAGCGGTTCTGTCATCAACGTATAATGAAATGATCACATAATCCTCACGCAAACGACGCAATACCTCTTCGTCTGCCCAAACCGTTGCCTCCATTTTACGGCAATTCACACAGCTCCACCCTGTAAAGTCAATTAATGCAGGCTTGTTTACTTTGCGAGCATAATCTAATCCTTCTTGATAGTCATAAAAAGCATCCAAGCCATGAGGGGCTTCAAAGAGGCCAGCATACTTTTTAGAAACAGCCGCTTCATCCCCTTTTGCAGACGTTAGCTGACCATAAGATAAACGAGAAAGATCGAAATCTTGGGTAGGTTGAGGTGGAAGCCATGCACTTATTCCCTTTAAAGGTGCACCCCACATGCCCGGAACCATATACATGGTAAACGTAAGGATAAGCATAGCGAAAAATAATCGCGGCAATGAGATGATGCTGATTTCATCAGAAGAGGATAGCTTTAGTTTCCCTAAGAGATACAAGCCAAAAAGACCAAAAATCACAATCCAGATTGCCAAAAAGATTTCACGATCTAAAATGCCCCAATGGTAAGCCAAGTCTACATTGGATAAGAATTTGAAAGCAAGTGCCAATTCTAAAAACCCTAAGGATACTTTAACTGTATTTAACCAACCACCAGATTTTGGCATTTCTTTTAAAAAGGCTGGGAAAGCAGCAAATACAATGAAGGGAAGCGCTAAAGCAATGGAGAAACCAAGCATCCCAATGGCCGGCCCTAATAAAGCACCTTCAGAAACAGCCTCAACTAACAAATACCCAATAATAGGACCTGTACATGAAAATGATACAAGCGCTAAGGTAAAGGCCATAAAGAAAATGCCAATCAGTCCACCACGGTCAGACTGCTGGTCTATTTTATTTACAAATTTTGCAGGAAGCGTAATCTCAAAAGCACCTAAAAAGGATATGGCAAATATAATGATAACCACAAAGAACGCTAAATTAAAGAGGGCACTACTAGCCATTTCATTTAAGGCTGAGGCCCCAAAAGCGAGGGTAATCAGGATTCCCAACGCAACATAAATGACGATGATGGAAAGACCATAAATGAAAGCCATTCTCAATCCCTTTACACGATTTCCGCCTTGCTTAGTAAAGAAAGAAGTCGTTAAAGGTACCATTGGATAAATACAAGGCATTAAAAAAGCAGCAAAGCCACCGATTAAACCAGCGATAAAAATTCCCCAAAGACTAGAAGGGCTGCCGGAACTTTCTACCTCACCCGCAGCTTTAGCATTGCTTATTAACGAATCGGCACTATTTACAGTTAAGACATCAGTAGAATCTGCAGATGTCGGTGCGTCTAGCAAAGAAATAGTATCTGGAGAATCGTTAGGTCCTAATGCAGGCAATGTGATTTCAACGGGGATATCGTCTTGAGGAACAGTAGTCTCCTTGACATTGCTTTTCTGCTGGGCCTCAGCGAAGGTTTTTGAAGCGTCAACCGTTATTGAAAAAGGGACTTCTTCTGGAGGCAGGCAGTTCCTGTCATCACAAGTCATAAACTCTAACATCCCTTTTACGGTGACTTTAGGCTTCAGTAATTTCACTTTCTGCTTAAAATCTACCTTGTTTTTATGCTTAGCAATCTGCATGCTAAAAACTGAATCAAAACCAGTGATAGCCTTTGGGCTCTCGCTGACAGATCCAACCAAGCTGTAGTCATTTGATTTTTGAAAAGAAAAACTGGTGGGAATTGGTCCCCCATCCTCAATAAACTGAGAATATAGATACCAGCGATCTTGAATAGTTGCACTTAGTACTAAGGTGGCCTCATCGCCCTTTATATTTTCAACGCTGAACTTCCAACTTACCGGATCGTAGATCTGAGCCTGTGCCGACCAAGATCCACAAAGCAATAAAAACAATAAGAAAAACCTCTTCATCTTAAAAATTATATCCATTTAGGCTTATTTAGATCAAATATTCAATTTCTTTAAAACCAAAGCTTGCGGAATGACCGTCAAAATCGACGACTAAATTACCGCTTTCATCCACATCTACAATCTTACCTTCAACAGGAATCCCATCAATTTTAAACTTCCTTTTTTTATTTATCCCAAAGAGATGATTAAGGTAAAGTTCTTTCTGCTGATCTTGCTTCCCTTGTATAAGCTGGTTATATTGATAACCAATGCAATTGCAAATTTCGGTTAATAACTTTTCAATACTGTACGTTTCATGTAATAATTTAAGAAGAGAAACTGCATTCTTAGCCTCTTCAGGGAATGTAGATTGATTTACATTTATACCGATGCCAATTATGGCATACTTCCAACTATTTCCTTGCAATATATTCTCAATCAGGATACCGCCCAGTTTTTTATTACCCACATACATATCATTGGGCCACTTAATAAAAACCTGCTCGCTCAAAATAGCGCTCAATGCTTGCTGGATGCCCAAACAAATCGCGATATTAATTGTAAATTGCTGAGAGGGTTGCAAAAAGCTTGGACAGAGTAAAATGCTAGCTGTTAAATTTTTGCCTTTCTGACTTTGCCACTGTGTGCCTACTTGGCCTCTACCGGCAAATTGCTCAACTGCCATTATTACAGTACCTTCAGGGAATGGCTTAGATTTTGACAGTTCTGCCTTAAGATAGTCATTGGTTGAACTTACGCGATCTAAAATGATTCGATTTTGACCAATAAATATTCTTGAAAAATCGTTACTTTGCAAGGATTAAGGCGTTCTAAAATGATGAAAACAATCAAAATTAAGATTTTTAATGATAAAAACTAAAAAAGTAAACGATTCAATGCTAATTTCCCAGCTTGCGGTTCATGGAATGCAAGAAAAGAAGGGCAACGATATTGTACGATTAGATTTAAGAAATATTAACAGTTCTGTGTCCGATTATTTCGTAATTTGCCATGCGGAAACATCAACGCAAATGCGGGCATTAGCAGACAGTGTAGAGGCGGAGGTTTTTAAAGGTAGTAAACAGCATCCATGGCGGGTAGAGGGCTATGCAAATGGCGAATGGATACTACTGGACTATGTAGACGTTGTGGTGCATATTTTCAAAACCGATAAAAGAGAATACTATGGTATTGAAGACCTTTGGGGCGATGCCAAATTTGAAAACTATAAAAGCGCTTAAAGCAAAACATGCCCAAAAGGTAAAATGAAGGTTGAGGAAAATATAAAAATCTCAGCATCCTAAAATGAAGAAGATGAAAGAAAAAATGTCTAAACAGACAGGCAAGAAGAAAATAATTCCTGGAAAGAAAATCACCCCAAAACCACCCAAATTTAATATCATGTGGCTTTGGATGGCCATGCTCTTAGGTTTTTTTGTTCTTCAATACGTATTTAGCGGGGAAACCGCAAAAACGATAAACTATAAGCAATTCGAACAGGAAATGCTTATCCCAGGTGATGTAGACCATCTCGTCGCCTATAAAAAGAACGACTTGTATGTAGTTGAAGTTTTTATTAAGAAAGAAAAACTTGACCAAGAAAAGTATGCTGATGTAAAACCTCAGCCTAATGCTTTAAATATTACGCCGACTACCGGACCACAGTATGTATTCAATGAAGGCTCAATGGATTTATTGGATCGTAAACTAGATGCCGCACAAATGGGAATTCCCATGGAGGACCGCGTCAGTATAAGTCTAGAGGATCGTACTAGTGCATGGACAGGCTGGTTGATCACCTTACTTCCAATATTATTGATCGTCGCTTTCTGGGTATTTATTATGCGACGAATGGGTGGAGGAGCTGGCGGTGGCGGTGCTGGCGGACAGATCTTCAATATCGGGAAATCAAAAGCTACACTTTTTGATAAGGAATCACAGGTAAACGTTACCTTTAACGATGTGGCCGGATTAGAAGAAGCCAAGCAAGAAGTGATGGAAATTGTTGACTTCCTAAAGAACCCTGGCAAGTACACGAATCTAGGGGGTAAAATTCCTAAAGGTGCTTTATTAGTTGGGTCTCCAGGAACTGGAAAAACGCTTTTAGCAAAAGCCGTTGCAGGAGAAGCGCAAGTACCTTTCTTCTCACTTTCAGGCTCAGATTTTGTCGAAATGTTCGTTGGAGTAGGTGCATCCCGTGTACGTGACTTGTTCAAACAGGCAAAAGACAAGGCGCCATGTATCATCTTTATCGACGAGATTGATGCCATTGGACGTGCGAGAGGTAAAAATAGCATGATGGGTGGAAACGACGAGCGAGAGAACACCTTAAACCAACTTCTCGTTGAGATGGATGGTTTTGGAACAGATTCAGGAATTATCATCTTAGCGGCAACAAACCGTCCTGATGTTCTAGACTCCGCTTTGCTTCGTCCAGGTCGTTTCGACAGACAAATTTCTATAGACAAGCCTGACTTGGTAGGGCGAGAGCAAATATTTAAAGTGCACTTGAAGCCCCTTAAGCTGGCAGGAGATGTGGATGCTAAAAAGCTCTCAGCTCAGACTCCAGGTTTTGCAGGCGCCGAAATTGCTAACGTATGTAATGAAGCTGCATTGATTGCCGCCCGTCGTTCAAAAACTGCAGTGGATATGCACGATTTCCAAGATGCCATAGACCGGGTTATTGGTGGTTTAGAAAAGAAAAATAAAATTATCTCACCAGAGGAAAAGCGAATTGTTGCTTACCACGAAGCCGGTCACGCCATAGCTGGATGGTTCTTAGAGCACGCCGATCCATTGGTAAAAGTATCCATCGTTCCTCGTGGTGTTGCCGCTTTAGGTTATGCTCAATACCTTCCTAAGGAACAGTTTTTATACACAACCGAACAATTAATCGACGGCATGTGTATGACTATGGGAGGACGTGTAGCCGAAGATATAACCTTTTCAAGGATTTCTACAGGGGCACAAAATGATTTGGAACGCATAACGAAACTGGCCTATGCTATGGTTACCGTATATGGTATGAATAGAAAGGTGGGGAACATTTCTTTCAATGATAGCCAAGAAAACCAATTTAATAAACCATATTCCGAAAAAACCGCTGAACTGATTGATGAGGAAGTAAGGTTGCTAATTTCTGATGCCTACGATCGCACGAAAAGGCTACTTTTAAGCAAAAAAGACGGTTTAGTCGCATTAGCGGAAAAGCTATTAGAGAAAGAAATCTTATTTCAATCCGATCTTGAAGAAATCTTAGGAAAGCGTCCGTTTGATCATCGCACAACATACGATGAGTTTGTAAACAGTGGTGATGACGAGAAGAAAGATACCGTTGCTGATAAGGACGAGAAGGCTCCCACTTTAGAAGAACCAAATTCGACTGAAGCTTCTTTCAGTGCCGCTCCCGCGAATAGCGCAGAGCATGATAAAGACGACTTCAAACAAAAGGTAGGTCAGGGTGAAACAATAGATAAGACAAATTCTATTGAATCCAGAGAAGTGGATAATACATAAGTTAAAACGGTGTAAAATGAAATCCAATAGCCTTAATTCAGAAACCACATCCAGGGAGCGAGTTTTGAAGAAGATCAGGAGTGCTTTGTTAGAAAAGCATGATAATCCTTATCAAAATTTAGAGGAGACTGCCCTGTATCCTGAATTTGAAGACCCTTTGGAGATCGTTTTTGCTCAGCAGTTTACCGCTGTTTCAGGAAAGTTCGTGTACTGTGAGGATGATGTAGACCTAATCGAGAATCTCTTAGCTTTAGCAGAAAGAGATTCATTAAGAAGAATATATGCTTGGGAGCCAGAGGTGCAAAAGATATTGAGCACCTATGGCTTCCCTTTTTATAGTACAGATACCGACTTTGAACAAGCCGAAGTAGGAATAACCACCTGCGAGGCATTAATTGCCAGAAACGGAAGTGTTTTAGTCAGTAATGCCAATGCAGCCGGGCGTCGATTGAGCATTTACCCACATATTCATCTTGTCATTGCTTATACGTCTCAACTTCTTCCCGACATTAAGGATGGATTGAAGCTCATGAAAACCAAATACTCCGAAGACCTGCCAAGTATGATGAGCTTAATAACAGGGCCAAGTCGTACTGCCGATATTGAAAAGACCTTAGTCCTTGGAGCCCATGGCCCCAAAGAAATCTATGTTTTCCTGCTCGATGATAGCATTATGCCTCAATAGCTGCCATTCTCATCGATGATTCAAGACATCGCCTTCCCAAGCAGGACATAGTGAAGCCGAGGAGTTTTATCAGATATGCGGAATTAATCTTGAAGTCAATACGTGAATAAGACAGCAAGACATACCCCTGGGGAATGCAGCCGTAAGATAATAAAGCTTTTTACTTCACTCTATCCCGTTATGCCTTAAAGCAGGTCAGACCATACCATCAAATGTGGCCTTATAATTTACGGCAATGATACCCTGCGTGCCTGCAACAAATAAACATAGTAAATTATCCAGCCACGAGGATTTTTGTTTCTTTTTTATCGGTAAAAAAAGAAATTTACACTCTTCCTACATACACACTATCAGAAACCCTACTTCTGTCATCCGAAATAAACGCAAAGTAGCAATTAAAAGTATAATTCTTTAAAGCGTTGGATTCTAAATATATTCTTTGCTTTCCGTCTTTTCTTTGTGCTCCACTAATCTCACCAAACTGAAGATTCTCCGCCTCCTCATCGGGTAGCAGTAGAACCATCACCTGATCATCATATTCGCCATTACCTTCTGATTTTGGATCCCATGTTAGTTCAATGTAGTCGTCAAAGCGCTTAGGATGAAGGTTTTTCGCTCCCTCCAAATCCCCTTCCGCAAATCGAACCTTCTCATAATCTATTTCAAAATTAGGATACTCTCCTTTAATAGCATGTCTTTTATTAAAAGACATCGCAGCATTAAACGCACTCATTCTCCTTTTTTCGCCTTCTAAGTGATAGCCCTTTCTTATATAGTCGATCATCCTCTGCAGCAGTTTCAATATGAGAGACATCTTCTCCTGATTTGCTAACTGTTTTAGACTTCTCTCTTTTGTGCTTACTTTCGGGACGCTTCTCATGACCCAAATTCCCCGCCATCGATAGCTCACTACCGAGCCCACTTTCCCTTTAAATGGTCCGTTTATTCCACTCTCATAAATTGCCATATCTGTCTATTTAGTTCATATTCAATCGGGAACATAATAAAATAAATATAGAAACGCAAATTCATAGTGAAATACTAGGGATCCTTTAGGGACATTATAGGGATTTGGACCTATGATGTCCCTAGAATGTCCCTAGGAAGTCCCTATAAACTGGTGTAATTTCTTCAGCTTGATCTGATGAATATGGATGGGTAAAAAATATTTTTATTCACCCTATTCAATGCTAAGTATATTAGTATCTTTGCTAAGATGAATGAAAAAGAAAATTATTTCAAGGGGAGAGGGGCGCAGGTAAATCCGAATAATAAGTTTTCGGAGAACCGCTATGTTACTGAACATATAGAAGGGCTGGATGAAGAGTTTCTTGATAATTCTACAACGCAGTTTTTTGAGGAAAATCCTAAAAAGATCATTAGTAAAAGTGATAGTCCAGATTTGCGTTTTATGCATTCCATAAATCCCTATCAGGGATGTGAGCACGGTTGTATATATTGTTATGCTAGGAACTCCCACCAGTATTGGGGATTTGGTGCCGGATTGGATTTTGAACGGAAGATTATTGTAAAAAGAAATGCTGCCGCACTTTTAGAAGTAGAATTCAACAAAAAAAACTATGAGCCGGCTACCATCATGCTATCTGGAAATACGGATTGCTATCAGCCGATTGAGCGAAAGTTAGAATTAACTCGTTCACTTTTGCAGGTGTTTTTAAAATACCGGCACCCGGTTTCATTAATAACTAAAAATAATCTAATAATTCGAGATTTGGATATTCTAGAGAAGTTGGCGGAGTTGAATTTGGTTCGTGTGGCGGTTACTTTGAATTCTTTAAATGAGGAATTGAGACAAAAGATGGAGCCCCGTACGGTTACGGGCAAGGGCCGCTTGAAGGTGATGAGGCAGTTAACAGATGCAGGAGTGCCCGTAATGCTGATGTGTGCACCCATTATTCCTGGATTGAATAGTGATGAGGTGCCTGCTTTGATAAAATCTGCAGCAGAAAATGGGGCAAGGTCTGCGTCATTTACTATTGTTCGTTTAAATGGCGAGATTGCTTCTATATTCGAGGATTGGGTGGTCAAAGCATTCCCAAATCGCGCCGAAAAAGTTTTGAATATGATAAGAGAATGCCACGGCGGAAAATTGAACGATAGCCGATGGGGTATACGCATGAAAGGAGAGGGGAAAGTTGCAGAGAGTATTCATTCTTTATTTAAACTTTCGGTAAAGCGTTATATTGGAGAGGACAGCATGCCACCTTTAAGGACCGATTTATTTGTTTCAAAATTTGGGAGGCAATTAGATTTGTTTTAACAGAAGTTTTCACTTTAATTTTACTAATTTCACGGCTTATTATAGGTCTTATGCAAGAATACTTAACACAAACACCAGTTGCCAGTCTGATATTATTATTTACGGTTATTACTAGCGTTTATGCTTTTTCAAATCCAGACCTGTATGGTAAGTTTATGTTGCATCCTTACAGTGTAAGTCGCCGTCATAACATGTATACTGTGATCACTAGTGGGATTGTGCATAAAGATTGGGGGCATTTGCTGTTTAACATGCTTACTTTTTTCTTTTTTGGATTTCCGCTCGAGCGTTTATTGAGCAGTGTAAGCAGTTGGGGGCATGGGCAGTTTTTATTGATTTATTTGCTTGGTTTGATTTTAAGTGATATCAGCACAATTGTAAAAGAAAAGGATAATTATCATTATCATAGTTTAGGTGCGTCGGGTGCAATATGTGCTGTTCTCTTCAGTTTTATTTTGTTCAATCCGACAATGTCGATTTATATATTCTTCATTCCCATTCCTATTCCAGCCGTTATTTTTGGCTTTTTATTTTTGGCTTATTGTGCTTGGGCGGCAAAATCGTCAAGGGATAGTATTAATCATGATGCGCATTTTTATGGCGCTTTGACAGGATTGGCACTTACTATCATTCTATATCCCAGCGTGATTGCGCATTTTGTTCGAGAGATTGGAATGATGTAAATGCGATTTTGAGTACAAGGTCAAAGGTTTGAAAGGATCGTACTGCTGAAAGATACTTAACTTTACGCGTCAATATCCTAATCCAATACCCTGCTATGTCTCCCTTTCAAGATATTAAAGCATGTATAAGATAGTCTCCTACATGTCACGCTTCTCTTCGGAAGCTGGCTAGGGTGCGCTTTCTAATAAAAGCATATTCTGAAGTCGTCAATAGCCAAAAAAACGATATTTCAAAACTTCATTTATTTTTCGTTGGTGATTTGGGTTTGTTTCACTTGGTTCAATCTTATTGAGTTCGTGATAATTTTTGGTATTTCTCTAAAAGTCACTTGTCGTAATTATTAGTTAATTCTGACAGCTTGTTGAGAGCCAGTTAATTATTTTTTTAATTGAAATGTTGCAAATTTTATATGTAACATAACGAGGACAATTAGTTTCTTTTCGCCTTGCTTTTTTGGTAATTTTTCATCAGATTTACATAGCATCATTATTACTAAATTATTAAACTATGAAAAAACGATTTACTTATTTTTTCAAGCTAGGGTTTGAGAAAAGAACAGGCTTCTTGTTATGCAAAGGCGTTTTTTATTTAACGTGTGTTACAGGTTTTGCCTTCGCGAAGTCGGATCCTTATTCTTTAGGATCGGATAAAATCATAAAATCGTATTCTGGTGAACACATCCAGAACCAAGACATCCCCATTAAAGGGACGGTGAGAGATGAGACGGGCGCGCTTTTGCCTGGTGTGTCAGTTACAATTAAAGGAACGAAGACTGGTACGGTCACGGATTTGAACGGAGCTTTTTCGTTAAGTGTTCCATCTACTTCTTCGGTGCTTGTCTTTACCTTTACGGGGCTTGAGCCAAAAGAAGTGACAGTCGGCAATCAAACAACCATTTCCGTTCAACTTCTTGCCAGTACGGAGGCTTTGAGTGATGTAGTTGTTATCGGTTATGGTACGACACGAAAAAGTGACCTTACTGGCTCTGTGGGTTCCGTTAAAGCGCAAGAATTGCAAGAGCGTCCTTCAGCTTCTTTAAGCCAAGGGCTGGCCGGCAGGATATCCGGAGTTCAAGTTAACTCCAATTCAGGGAGACCGGGTGGGCGATCTAATATCAGAATTCGTGGGTTTAGTTCCATTAACTCATCGAATAACCCATTATATGTGGTTGATGGGGTGCAGTTACCTGTTGGTAATCAGGCGCAAGCAAGTCAGGCAATCGACTACATTAACCCAAATGATATTGTTTCTGTGGAGGTCCTAAAAGATGCTTCTTCGACTGCTATCTATGGATCTAGAGGGGCAAACGGTGTCATTTTGATCACCACTAAACGTGGGCAGTCCGGCGAAGGTAAAGTTGCCTATAATGTCGACTTTAGTGTTCCCACGGTAGGGCCTAATTTTCCGAAAGTATTAAATGCAAAGGAATTCATTGCAGTGGAAGACTTGGCTTATCGGAACATGGAAAAGTATGATCCCGCTGGATGGGCATCAGGTAAATATCTGACAAGAAACCCTGCATTAGCGCGTACCGATCCGAGAGTATTCGATAGTAATGGGAATCCTTTGTTCGATACCAATTGGCTCGATGAGTCTACACAGAATAAATTATCCCAAAATCATCAATTGGATTTTAGTGGTGGTAATGAACGTACTGCCTATGCTTTTGCCTTAGGGTTTCGCGACGATCAGGGTTTGATTAAAACTTCTTATATGAAGCGATATTCAGGTCGATTTACCATAGATGATCAGATAAAAAGTTGGTTAAAGGTTGGGGGTACTCTAAGTTATATTAATCAGACAGAAAATATCGTAGATCAGACAGATGCGGTGCCACGCCAAATTGTGGAGGATTTTCCATTTCTACCAGTAAGGTATGAAGATGGTACTTTTGCAAATAATAGAGATTATCCTAATGCTGAAGGGACGATGAGTTCGGTTCACCGATTGATGGATACTAAGTTTATTTTGGGTACCCAAACTACTTTGGGAAGTGCATATTCCAATATTACCCTTATGGAAGGCTTAGAATTGCGTACTATCTTGGGTGCTAACATTATCACTCAGGAAAGTAATGAGTTTACCAGCCGTACCTTAAATATCGGCGCTCGTGGAAATGCGGCAAGGCGTGAAAGAAAGGAAGCTTTTTGGTCCTTTGAGAACTTCCTAACCTATAATAAGCGTTTTAACGACATCCATTCTTTCACTGGCTTATTAGGTATTTCGTGGCAAGAGAGTAATTTCGATAACATGAGTTCTACAGTAAGTGGTTTTGCTACTGACTTTTTCGGGTTTGACAATCTAGGTGCGGGGAGCCTTAACCCCGCTGTAGGATCCAATCGGTCTAAGCAGTCTCTTAACTCCTATTTTGGAAGGATCAATTATAGCTTAAAAGATAAATACTTGTTTACAGCTACGGGTCGGGCGGACGGCTCATCGAAGTTTGGTGACAATCACAAATTTGCGTTCTTCCCATCAGCTGCAGTGGCTTGGAGGGTTTCTGAAGAGGATTTTTTCGCAGATAATAGTACGATTTCCAATTTGAAGCTCCGTGCCAGTTATGGTGTGACCGGTAACTCAGAGATTCCACCTTATTCTTCGCTTTCATTGTTAAGCTCTACTTATACTACAGTTTTTAATGATGAGCGGGTAGTAGGGACAGGTATTAACAGACTTGCCAATCCGGATTTAAAATGGGAAAAGACCACACAAAGTGATATTGGTGTAGAGCTTGGTTTGTTCGGCGGTAGAGTTTCTTTAGAGGCCGATGTTTATTATCGGAAGACAACCGATATGCTTTTGGATGCTCCTGTACCGCGTACTAGTGGCTATGCAACGATTAGAAAGAATATCGGGTCAATGGAAAATAAAGGTTTAGAAATTGCCTTGAATACGACCAATATTCAAACTGAAAATTTTACATGGACTACTGCTTTTAATGTTTCCATGAATCGTAACAAGATCCTTTCTTTAGCTACACCTGCTGATATATTTGGTATTGGCGGACCTAACTTTACCAACCCGACGAATATTATTCGGATTGGAGAGGCAGCTGGTTCGTTTTGGGGATTGACCCGCTTGGGTACTTGGTCAGAGGCTGAAGCTGCAGAGGCGGCGAAATTTGTTAGTTACCGTAATGGCCTAACAATCCTTCCAGGTGATATCAAGTATTTAGATGTTAACGGTGATTATGCTATAAATGATGCGGATAGAATGATTATCGGAAATGGTAGTCCGGATGCTTGGGGTGGGTTCTTAAATAATTTCCGTTTCAAGAATCTGGATCTTATTGTTGAACTTCAATATTCTGTTGGAAATGATGTTATGGACATGACGTCTCACTCTAGCGAAGACCGCGTATCCCTCGCTAATAGCTATGCGACCGTTCTGAATGCTTGGACACCACAAAATCAGAATACCATGATTGCGGAAATTCGTGACACTCGTGCAGGTTATGTAACCAATGTGGATTCGCATTGGATAAAAGATGGTTCGTTTATACGTGGTAAGAACTTATTGCTAGGGTATACTTTTTCTAACCCTATAGTCGAGAGGATGCATTTAAATAGACTACGGGTATATGTTTCTGCCCAAAATCTTTTTCTTATTCATCACAAGGAGCTTCAGGGTGATCCTGAGGTGACTCCTACAGGTGGTTATGCAGGTGATGGCAATAACGTCTTTTCGCAAGGAATGAACTGGCAGAGTTATCCAAAACCAACAATTTTTATGTTGGGATTGAATATAGGTCTTTAACATATTTTAATTTATATGATTATGAAAATTAATATAGCAAAAAATATTTTCAGCGTATTCTTGTTTGGACTTGTCCTTCTTGGATCTAGCTGTTCAAAATTTTTAGATGAGCAAGATCCATCGAACTTGTCGCCTGAAAGTTTTTATACGATTCCCGAACATGCTGAAGCTGGAATAGCAGCTGTTTATGCAGATGCTCGATTCATTGGTGGTGGGGCGGGGATCTTTTCGTCAAATTGGCAACTACTGGAAGCTGTAACGGGTACTTCGACGACGGAAACGGCTCAGAACTCTGACCTGAACAACCTTTACGGGCTGATTTATGATGGAAATACCGGCCATGTGATCAATTGGTGGAATGGTGTATTTCGTGTTATTGCACAGGCCAATCTAGTTTTAGAAAAGGTTCCTGGAATCACTCCGATGGATGAGGAGCAGAAGAAGCGGATTTTAGGAGAAGCGCAGTTTCTTCGCGCATGGGCTTATTTCTATGCGGTAAGACTTTGGGGAGACGTGCCTTTGATCCTAAAGCCGCAAACGGCTCAATCTGAAGATTTCTTTCCACCGCGGACTCCGGTCGAACAGATTTATGCACAAATTATTGCAGACCTGACTGCTGCAGAAGCAGCCGGACTACCTTGGATGGATAAAAGAGGACGGGTTACAATGGCGGCTATAAAATCCGAATTGGCTATTGTGTACCTAACTATGGCAGGATTTCCATTAAATAAGGGTGCGTCGCATTATACATTGGCGGCCAATAAAGCGAATGAGGTGATTACCTATGCCAACGCAAATCCTAATAGTATTAATCTTTTTCCTACTTATGCCGAAGTGCATTTGGAGAGTTTGAAAAATGAGAAAGAGCATCTTTTCATGCTCCAGTATAATTCTGTAGTTGCAAGTAATCCAATGGATAATATGTATCCAAACTTTAAGCCGGTTACCTATAATGGACCTTCGGGTACGGGTAGTACGGTGCCTGTTCCTTCATTTTATGAATCATATGAGCCGGGCGATTTGCGTGCTAAAGATCGAGAAGGCTATTTCTATACGAGTTACTTCACAAATGGAAGTGGTGATTTGTTTCAACTGGGTGCGCCTTATGTTTTTAAGCACTTTAACATAATTGCCAATGGTACAGCTGGAGTTCCGGGTACTCGTCTTAATAACCTCAATGTGCCTTTGATACGCTACGCAGAAGTTTTGTTAGTATTTGCAGAAGCTCAGAATGAGATAAGTGGTCCTACTTTAGAGGCTTATAACGCCTTTAAGCGAATAAGAGATCGGGCGCAGTTGGTTACGCCGCCGATAGGATCTTATAATCAGTCTACTTTCCGGGATGCGATTTTGAGGGAACGTTGGCATGAGCTATGTTACGAGCAGATTACTTGGTTTGACATGGTGCGACTTCGAAAAGTATATAACCACATAACCAATGGTTTTGATAATTTTGTGGGACACGTCAATCTAAGCTCTAATCAGCCTTTAAGGGAGGCGAATTTACTATTCCCTATTCCTAGGGCAGAGTTGCAAAACAATCCTAATCTTGCTCCGCAAAATCCTGGTTACCCTGATTAAAATAAACTAATGATGTGTTTTAACCTTAAGAGTTGGCTTTTAGCTTACTTTTAAGGTTAAATTTTTATTAAGCAGGGAGTTCAATTTCTGTAGACGGCATGAACTCCCCGTTTTTATCTGTAATGAAGGACATCGGATTTTCTGGATCTTTAATTATTTCAAAGAGAGTAAAGCCCCAAGGTTTCCAGAAGTTTTCGAGTACTTGTCCGTATGTTTTTGCTTGCCAATGGTCAAAAACTGGGCGAGAATTTACGCCGATTAAGGGCATGGGTTCGATAAATATTTTTTCTGGAGTTTGCATTATGGTATAGTCGGGGAGGCGATTGAAAAGATAGGCAGAGTAAAAGAAGCGAGCACAGATTTCTTCGAATTGAATGGGGTGCAAGGTTTGTTCTTGTACTAGCTTCAAAACCTCTTCATGATATTTTGCATTTGCTCCATTATCTTGGAGACAGACAATTATTCCAAAGTCTTTCATTCGTATTGAAAATACTAAAGTATTTATCTCATCCCTGTAATTGAAGAAGTCAGCAGAATTATTGACTGGAAAAATAAAGATACTAAACGGTGAAACGGTTTCAAATTCTGTAGGATGCAAAATAGACTGCATCATTTTATGGAGGTTTGAGAATTTTTGAACCAGCGCTTGTGAGAAATTTATTGGTTCATTGGCTAAAACCTGCTGCCTAACTCCTGCTTGTATTTCATTAAATATAATACCGTAAATCCATTTTGAGATCCATTGAAAAAGGCGGGTTTCATTTAAAGATTTAACGCCCTCAACGCCTTTTTGAAACGCAGTTGATATTTCAGAATCGAGCTCGTCTAATAATTCCTTTGCAGTTGGTGAGCAAGGAACAGTGATCTGCTCGTAGGTTTTATAGCTTTCATCAAGCATTTTAAAGGGTTGTCCTTTTAAGCCAAAGTCACTGATTATCCATTCGGGGAAGACAGGGTATGTGCTTATTCCGTTTAGGGCTTCGCCCGTTAAAAAGCAAGTTTTATTATCGAAGCTGAATTTTTCGAATGGATTGTAAAGGTCTTTTTTCATTAGAAAAAATAGTTGTTAAGGATGATGAGCTGTCAGTGAGTTTATTTTCATTGTTATCATCAGCTCTTTTTATTTGTGGGTTTTGCTATCTCATGATGCTTTCATGCCCAAACAAAGGTATCCATAAAAATCTATTGATATTATTTGGGGGAGGTTAAAACTTGCTTTTTGAACTTAATATGATAGAGCAGTGAGTGCGGGTTGATGTAGCTGGAATGCTAACTCAAACCACTTGGATACTCATTAATTGTTGATTTGTACGTTGAATTAGAAAATCATTCTAAATAAAGTGAAAGTAGATGTTCCCATTCCTCTTCCAAGTTATTAGTTGGCCTGCTTTTACCTGCTTTCCTGTACCAATAATCAGCATTCCATATATCTCCTTCTTTTCGATGTAAGTAGGCATGAATGTGAGAAGAGATCGGGTCTTCTAAGTGATCAATTAAAGAATGTGCTTTTTCCCAGTCACCTCTTCCGTCATGCCAGAGCGCTTGAATATAGGGAGGGATACCAGAAGGTAATTCACCACTCTGAATTGAGTTTCTAAAGTTTTGAATAGTAAGGTTCATGGATTAAAAGTACGAAATCCTAAAACGTGGAGCAAATTTGGTTGAAGAAGTATGTAGGAGTTATATGGATTAGTATCGCTATGATACGATCCGATAGCTAATATTTTTCATTGCCAATTTATTAAGCATTTCTTTTTTATAGTTTATAAATTTTGTATTCTTGCACTCCCTTTACGGGATGTAGCGTAGCCAGGTATCGCGCCAGCATGGGGTGCTGGAGGTCGTGGGTTCGAATCCCGCCATCCCGACGATATTTATACTGAGTAAGTAAAATACCCGCAAATTGAAAATTTGCGGGTATTTTTTTCTGCATCATTAAGAAGTTTCAACAGTTCGCAAAGGTTGTCTCAATATGCCAGAACTTGCGCCGTTTTGTATGGCCCATGGCTCTGTTGCTGATAATATTCACAAAATTGCACGGATAAAAGATTTTTATAGGTTAACGAGTATCTGTCGGGTTGCAGTTTAGAAATTATTATACGCCTAAAATTAGTTTGAGAATTTCAAAGTTTGTAGCAACTGATCGGGGTTTTGCGACAAGTTGATAATACTTATTAATTATTTTAATAAGTATCTTGTTTTATTTCATTTTTCAATTATCTTTGTCGTAATAATTGTAAAGGATCAATGGAAATAAAGTTACCCCCCCAAACATTAAAGCAGAACTTGTTAAATAAGGAGATTTTAAAGTCTCTCTATTATAAGGGTTCATTGTCTTTAACAGAGTTAAGCCATTTGACAAAAAAAAGTTTGCCTAGCGTAACGTCCGCAGTGGATCTAATGGGAGAGGCTGGATATATTCTCGATAACGGGCTTGCTCCTTCTACTGGTGGGCGCAGAGCATCGACATTTTCTATAAATAAGAATATTGATCGGTATCTAGTTGCCGTAGGGATGGATCAGTTAGTTACGCGAATAGCGGTGTTCAACCTTAACAACGACCTTGTCGTTCCCATCGAATCCATCCATTTAGATATTGCTAGTGATCCTCAAGCCTTAGAGAAGGTTATTTCTTTTATAAATTCATTCTTTGAGGAAGCTGGGATTGATAAAGCTAAACTACTTGGGCTCGGTTTCTGTATGCCGGGTTTCATTAATGCTAAAGAAGGGGTGAACCATTCTTTTTTTCCTATTCAAGACAGCAACTTAAGAGATTACTTAAGTAATGAATTAGAAATTCCTGTTTTCTTAGATAATGACTCGAGTGCGATCGCCTTAGCTGAGTTGCATTTTGGGGCAGCACGTGGTATGGAAGAGGTAATGGTCGTCAATATGGGGTGGGGAATTGGTTTAGGAATGATTATTAACGGTAGTCTGTTTCGTGGGCACAATGGGTATGCAGGTGAGTTTAGTCATATTCCTCTTTCAAAAAGCGACAATTTATGTTCCTGTGGCAAACGGGGTTGTTTGGAAGTAGACGCCTCTTTATTAGTCGTTGCAGCGAAAGCACAAGAGGCCCTAGAAAATGGTGTAAAATCTAGACTGACGGAATATTTTACATTGGATGAAAAGCTGCCTGCAGAATACCTTTTGCAAGCCGCTCAAGAAGGTGATCAGTTAGCTATTTCCTTATTATCAGAAGCAGCTTTAACCGTCGGAAAGGGGCTCGCTACTTTGATACACATCATGAATCCACAACGTGTCGTCATAAGTGGAAGAGGAGCAGAGGCTGGAAGAATATTACTCGCACCCATTAATCAAGCTCTTAACGAATATTGCATACAAAGGTTATATGAAAATACAGACATTGTGGTTTCTGATTTAGCCTACGGTGCAGACCTTATTGGAGCAGCAACCCTTGTAATCGAGAATTTTAATTTTATACAAGTTTCAAAATAATAGGAGTTTAAACTAATCAAAATGAATAAAACCTTAATTAACACAAATAAATGAATATGAACAAATTTTACGGAAGATGCATCTTGTTGATGTTTATGACTTTCATGAGCGTCGGCACATTTGCACAGAACACGGTTACCGGGATAGTTTCGGATAATAGTGGTACATTGCCAGGTGCAACTGTACAAGTTAAGGGTACTAATATCGCTGCCCAAACTAATGGAGAGGGAAGGTATACTATTCAGGCAAGTCCTTCTAGTGTTTTGGTTTTTTCGATGTTAGGTTTTGAAAAACAGGAAACGACAGTCGGAGAAAGAAGCCAGATCAACGTTACATTAGTTGAAAGCGCAAGTGAATTAGAAGAGGTTGTCGTAACCGCAATGGGTATAAAAAGAGAGGAGAGAAAATTAGGATATGCAGTTTCTACAGTTTCATCCAAAGAAATACTCCAAGCTTCTCCGACCAACGCGGCCTCTGCACTTTACGGTAAAGCCACAGGGGTGTCTATTAACACGAATGCTGGAGGTGCGACAAGTGCAGTTTCCATTGACATTCGTGGAGGGATGAATTCTATTGGTTTCCAACGTCAACCCTTATTAGTTGTTGATGGTATTATCACTCGTAATGAGGAGGTGAATAATGCTGGGTTTTGGGGTGATCAACGAATTCGCGGAAATGGTATTTTGGATATTAATCCTGAGAATATCGAAAGTATTAATATTTTAAAAGGTGCAGCAGCCTCAGCTTTGTATGGGTCAGATGCGGCTAGTGGGGTGATTGTGATTACTACCAAGAGCGGTACTTCTGCGAACGGCTTTGGAGTTGATTTCAGTGGAACATACGGTTTGGAGAATGTCGGTATATTACCAGACTACCAAACCGACTTTGGTCCAGGTTATGAGAGAACTATTAATAAAGCAAACTTTGGTGCTACAAATGAGGGTTTTTTACGACGTGAAGTAAGGAATGGTAGAATTTGGATTGGCGACCCTAGTAATCCTAATACAGTAAGTGTTCCTGCTCCAGCTGGTTATTCGGATGGAGATTTTGTTGATCAACCTTTATTGAACGCGTGGGGTCAATTTGGTCCTCGATTCGATGGGCGGGATGTTCTCATTTGGGATGGCGTTGTGCGTCCCTATGTTGCTTACAAAGATAATGCGCGTAATTTTTATAGAACTGGACATAGTGGGATCGTGAATTTAGCAATTTATAATAATACCGAAAAGGGAAATTATCGTTTGGCTTACACTCGAAATGATTATTTAGGAATTATGGAAGGTGGTCCGCAAGGAAAAAATACCTTTAGTTTAAATAGTAACTATAAAATAACACCCAAACTAAATGTTGATTTAGTAGCCAGTTATATGAATGAGCATGTAAATAATCGTGCTTATATGGTTGATCGGATGACCAATAACTATACTGGATTTTTAGGAGCTGGAAATAATATTGATTGGTTTAAAGAGAAATATAAAACCAGCAAAGGGTTTAGGTATGTTACTTCGGGCGACCGCGCTCAGGATCCTGAAGAGGCATTTATATACAATACCGCAGGTGTAGACTATATGAATTATTTCTGGGATCAGCGGGAAAGGCAGTATGATGAATACACGAATCGTTTAATGGCTTCGACAACATTAAATTATCAAGTCCTTGAAAATTTATCGCTTAGAGGAAGATTAGGAACCGACTATACCAGTTACACGTCTGATAATAAAGAGCCAAATACGGTTCCTTTATCTGTGGGTAATTCGGGTTATTATAGTACAGCTGCTAATAAGTATAACTTTTTGTATGGAGACTTTTTAGCATCTTACACGAATAATCTGAGCGACAATATTGGACTTAATATTCAGTTAGGGTATCAAGCAAGACAGGAAGAATTTATTAGAACATCTCAAAATACAGAAGGAGGGTTATCCCAAGTTAACTGGTATAGTTTGAGCGCTTCTAATCAGAATACTAGGGGGTATTCTAATCGTTCAACGTTGGTGAAAGATGGTTTATTTGGAGTGCTAGGTTTTGACATCAATAATTATTTATTTATAGAAGGGTCGCTTCGCCAGGAAAGAACGTCAACACTTTTCCCAGGTAATAACGTGTTCTATTATCCATCAGTCAGTGCGGCTTTTGAATTAAGCAACGCTTTTAATTTACCTTCCTTTATCAATTACAGTAAATTGAGAAGCTCTTTTGGTATTGTGGGTAATCCACCTAACTTATATGCCGCAAATATGGTTTATAATGCTCAGGTTGTAAGTGGCTCGCCATCATTGCTGCCGCCTATCAGTTATGGGAATAACCAGCTAAAGAACGAAACAAAAAGAGAGTTAGAATTTGGATTAGAGACGAGACTTCTTAATAATCGTTTAGGTTTTGATATTTCATACTATACGAACGAAACTTCTGATATGATTACTCAGTTGGCTATTCCGTCCTCGACAGGAGCAAGTTCAATTATTCAGAACGTTGGAAGCATGCGCAACCATGGGGTAGAGCTTGGTTTAAACTTTAGTCCGGTAAAAACTGACAATTTCGAATGGAGTTCTACCTTTAATGTCGGGTTTAATAGGAATAAGATTCTAAGTTTAGCGCCCGGTCTAGAATACTTAGAGCATAGCAATATCGACAACGGCTCACTATATATTCGTTCGAAAGTCGGTGAAGCTGCGGGTGATATCTGGGGGTATACATTAACCAGAAATGATAAAAATGAATTGGTAGTTGACGAGGATGGCTTTTATATGCCAGATTATGATCGCTTGGTGCGATTGGGGAATATCCAGGCTAAAGCAGTCGGAGGATTCTTAAATAACTTCACTTTCAAGAATTTCAATTTAAACACTGTAATTGACTATCGTTATGGAGGAAAAGTTATTTCTCCATCTATACAGTATGGACGAAGTGCAGGTATGTTTAAAGAAACCTTGTTTGGCCGTGACGCCGCAACAGGTGGATTGCCTTACTATGTAGATGGTAGTGGTAATTTTGTTGCCGCAGATGGTCTTTCAGCAGGGCCTTCAGGTCAACCTGTATTTCATGACGGGATGGTTTTAGATGGTGTAACGGAAAGTGGTAGTCAAAACCAAAAGATTGTTGAGTCTGCTAAGTTCTATCGGTTGAGTAATTACTGGGGTTCTTATCCTGGATCAGGATTAGTAGGTACTTATGAAAATGCTGTTTTTGACAATAATTACATTCGTCTTCGTGAGCTAACTGTTAGTTATACTTTACCAAAGGGAGTAGCAGCAAAGCTTAAGTCTCAAAATGTTACAATCTCTGCTTATGGAAGAAATCTGTTCTTTTTATATAAGACTTTACCGCACTATGATGCTGAGGCAACCATTGGAACAAATTGGATTACAAGAAGTAATGTAGGAAATGCTGGTGCAATTGCTCGTTCATTTGGAATTACTTTGCGTAGCACATTTTAAGTAAATTTTAAAAATAATCAAAATGAAAAAATATTTTTCAATATCAGTCGTGTTGTTGTTGGTAACGGCATTGCTGGCAGGTTGTAGTAAGAAAGATTTTGACGAAAACTATAATAACCCTGAAAAGTCTGTAACTGCAAATATCCCACATCTGTATACAGGGCTGTTGTATAATCACGACCGTCAAAACATGAACACCATTTTTCCGCGCTATTGGAACCTGTTTACATTTCAGGTACCGATGTTAGGGACCTATACTCAGACAAATGGGTATTTTAATAATCCGGGGGTTTATGAACAAGCGCTTGCTTATTCTCAAACACGTTGGGAGTATTACTATACCGCTCCTTTGGCGTCATTTAGAGAAATGGAAAAGATATATAACGGATTAACCGACGAAAGCGAAAAAGCGGGGTATCTACCATTCTTAGAAACTGGACGAATATTTCTTTATGATCAAACCGCGCAGATGGTAGATATGTGGGGAGATATTCCATTTACTGAGGCTGGGCAATTAAATACCACTGGTGGACAAATCATCCTAGCAAAATATGATAAACAAGATGAAATATACAATTTCATCTTGGATGATCTAAAACGAATTTCTGATTACCTTGCTGATTATCAGGCTAATCCTTTTTATAAAGATCAGCTTGATAAAGCAGATATCATTAATTTAGGAGATATTAAGAGATGGCGAATTTATGCCAACTCGCTACGTTTGCGCTTAGCGATGAGAATTTCGCTTGTAAATGAATCCAAAAGCCAAGCGATTGTCACTGAAATTCTGAACAATAGTGATCGTTATGCAATTGTCACGAATAATGATGAAACTGTTCAGATTAAAGCTCGAGGCGATCAATTGCGTTCTGTAATTGGCGTTGATGGAATTAAAAACGCTATTATCGGATATCCTGCACCAGATTTCATGGTAAATGGATTACTTAATCCATCTGGGGATCCTCGTTTGCAAGTGATGTTTTCAAAAAATGTTGACGGTGAATATAAAGGATTGCCGATCAACTGGAGTGTGAGTGAACAAAATGCGGCAATGGCGGCTAATGAAATTTCCAGAATTGATACGGCTACCTATACTCGTAACGATAAGTTTCCGGGAATTATTATTACAGCAGCGGAGATAAGTTTCTTTAAGGCGGAAGCTGCGGAGCGTTGGGGGTTGGGCGATGCAAAGACCGAATATGAAAAAGGCATTCGTCAATCCGTTGAATATTTATATTATATTAATGCTCTTAACGATAATGCTGACGGTACAAACTTCGTTGCGAAGGTGCCACCAACGGAACAAGAAATAAGTGCATTTCTTGCCAATGCTATTGTTTCGTATACTGGTAGCCAAAGCGAAAAACTGGAAAAAATAGGCACACAACAATGGTTAAATTATGGTTTGATACAAGCTTATTTGGGTTGGTCTGAAGTTAGACGTACTGGATTTCCACGATTGACATTCGTAACCGATAATAGTTCAAATCAAGCACCATTACCTCCTAATAGGTTAGTATATCCGGAAAGTGAGCGTAATTACAATAGCGCAAACTATCAAGCGGTTCAAGCGCAGGACCAACCAACTACCAAATTGTTTTGGGATGTAAATTGATAGTAAAGCTTTCTTGATTGTTTTAGAAGGAAGTAACCATGCGCTGCAGGATTTCATTTGAAGCTTGCAGCGAATGGTTTTTTATGATACAGAAAGCAATGGGATAAGGATTTTGACCAGATGTGTCGTTTATCCAGTCAATAAGTCCGGGATTCATAACGGTCCCGATTCTTCTTGCATGCCAACAGCCTTTCAAATAAAAAAGTATAGCGATGCAATTTGTAATTGCTTTTCTTTAAAAGCTTCTCCTATGGATGGCAGAAAAAAAAGGCGTTACAATTTTGATTTGTAACGCCTTTTTAATAGTTGTTGATAGTTTTAGCTTAAGCGTTCCCCTTAGCTTCATTAATTTCTTGCTGCTCCTTAAGTTTATCTACGTTGTTTTTTTCTCCAAATGTTTCAGTTTTATCTGAAAAACCATCTAATAATGCATTTATAGAGGCATGGTCGTCTGCAGTACTTTGATGGATATCTGACATTACTTTTTCTAGGTTTTTGTCGTTCAGATCAAAGTTATCGATCTCGATTTTACCTATTTTTTCAATAATGGCCTGTTGACTATGTTGTAAATCTTGTAATTGACGGACAATCTTTTCCATCAGTTCAAATTTTTTTAAATTATTCATACTCATAAGTTAATGTAATTATTCTTAAGTATTAACACCCCTGTGTCAGTATTGTTTTTTTATGATAGGAGGGAGTTATCATTGATTTTATTTTGAGGAGGTATATTTATTTGGCCGTGATTTTGTAGTTTAACAAGTATGAAACCCAAAAATATTGAGGACAGTTTAAGGGATTTGTCAAGAAAGTTTAGCAAATCCAAAACGAAAGCATCGGTATTAATTAACGATAAAGAAAAGACCAAAGAAAAGATTGACGAAGCCTTTAAAAAGGCAAATGCGAATAAAGCTGACTTGCAAAGCGTCTGGATTCAGTTCGAATTACTACTCTCTTTGATCAAAGATTATTTTAACGGAGCGTATAGAGAAATTCCTAAAAAATCGGTTATTGCCATAGTTGCTGGGATGTTATATTTTTTATCGCCAGTCGATTTGATACCCGATTTCATGTTAGGTTTTGGATTGATAGACGATGTGTTTATCATTGGACTTGTTATTAAACAAGTAACGAAAGATCTTGCGAAATACAAAGAATGGAAAGCTAAAGGAGCCCCTGTTTATTAGGGAACTCTTTTCTTAAACCCCTTTACTTTAGAGGGAGGGCCCATGAAGTTAAAAATAAAAGCCTTACAGATAATTGCAAGGCTTTTAATTTGGATTGAACTGTATCAATGGATGATTATGCGAAATCTAACCAAGAGCTATTGTCAGCATAATCTTCAATAACAGTCGTAATACTATCAAAATGGAAGGATGCGAATAATGCCGCTATCTCTTGTTTAACGGAAGTTATGGAGTTGTCCACTAAATCCTTTCTGAACCCCTTAGCTTGTAAATCCAATACATAACCGACGCAGACAATCCTTGCCAATATTTTTCCCAGATCTACTAGTTTTCGTTGTGATAAAGTACCATTTAGTGTAAAGCTCAAGTCCTTTTTAAAGTACTCACAGGCTGAACTTGTCAAGTTAAAACTTTTTAAGAAATCGTATAGGTTTACTTGTTTTTGTTTTTTCATCATACGGACAATCATGTCAGCGATCTGCGCATATAGCATTTCGTTCGATCCTTCAAAAATTTGGAAAGGTCTGCTATCCATAATTCCTCTACCCCCAATATGACTAGTTCGAAACCCTTTTGCTCCAGATACTTGAACAAGTAGTTGCGCAGACTCTTGCATAAGATCTGTTACCACCGCTTTCATACTATTAGCCTCCAGACCAGCCATTGCTAAATTAAATTCAATTCCGCTAGTCTCACTACTTTTTGCACACATAGCTGAGCATATGGTATATGCATTTTGGATTCTTGATAACTGGTATTGTACTTGATCCATTGCAAGTAAATTGCCGGTCCCTACAACCCTTGTTTGGCATTGAAGTATTGCTTCATCCAACATTCTTTTTATGAAACCCATGCCCATCCCAGGGAATTGAAGTCTACTTCTGTGTAGAATATCGAGCATCATTTTGATGCCTGTTGTTTCTGGGTTTAACTTGTGATTTTTAGGCACCTCAAGATCGATCTTATTTAATCCATAAGGGATCATGTATAAACCGGGGTTATCAAACAGCTCCTCTACAACTACTTTTTGTTTTGGCTGAGACTCGTCTGAAATAAAGAAATCAATGTCCCTTGCTAATTCCCCGTTTTCAAGTTCTTTTCTCGACGCGATAATCCAATAATTAGCTAAGCCGGTAAGACCTTGCCAGTGTTTCGTCCCTTTAAGTTTATAACCGTTTTCGACTTCTATATTGGAAGTCTTCATGTTTAGGGCATCACTTCCATAATCGGGTTCAGTTATCATCAGTCCGCCCATGTTTTGATTATGAAGGAAGCGATCAAAGATTTCCTTCTTCATGTCTTCGTTGGCATATTTAGCAACTGGCTCAAGGAAGAGCGCTATATTAATGCCGAAGGTTAAGGAAAGGGAAAGCGATTCGTAAGAAGCAGCAGCGAGTAAACCCAAACATTCTTTTACAATACTACCGCGACCTCCGAATTCTTTAGGAATCGCAACAGATAATGGAGCATTTGCCATAATCCCACTCCATACTTCTGGAGGCAAACCTCTATCTAAGCTTAATATATTGATATCATTTTTTTCGTGGAAAAGTTGATATAAGGTTTTTTCAAAGGTCTTTATAAATTCTGTAAAATTGTTATTGGAGGATTCCATAAATACTTGTCTTGATTGCTTTCATGTTTAAAATTGTAAAATTAGAATAAATTTTAGTATTGTACAGGATTTCGGTTATATATAAAGTATTTAGGGTACTTTCTTTTTGTTTTCTATCTTAAGACTGATTTATCTTATTGAATGATCAGATTTTCAAAGCAATTTTCTGTTTTGTTTTCACTGCGGAATAGATGGCGTCGATAATTTTTAGATCCTTCAAACCCTCCTCGCCGTCCACTGGAATGATTGGCTTTTTTCCGTCCAATATGATGGCTGCCATTTCGTCCATTTGTATAGTTTGATGTGTTACATGCGGTTTCCCTAAATCGCCTTTATGACTACGGCCTTTAATTGGACCATACCCTGTAGAGGGTTGTAGTTCAGCAAATCCTTTGTCCCCGTTTAGGAAGAAACGGTCTAGGTGATTCATACTGTAGGTAGATAAGCAAGAAGCGACTGCGCCGCTTGGGAATCCCAGTTGGAACTGAATGGTTTCATCCACACCCTCTTTAAATTTCTCATGATCCGTTTTGGTTTCCTGCGCTGTGACCCAAATCGGATCTTCGCCTGTCATATATCGAGCACCGTTAATAGAGTAAATTCCAATGTCCATCATAGCACCGCCTCCTGCTAACTGTTTATTTAGACGCCACTGGTTAGGATCGCCTATTTTAAAGCCACTTAAACCTTCAAAGAACAAAATTTTACCAAACTCTCCTTCATTTCGCATCCGAACTACTTCTAACGTATTCGGTTCAAAATGCATTCTGTAGCCGACTAGCAATTTAACATTTGCCTTCCTACAAGCCTCAACCATTTCTTGGCCTTCCTTGGCATTTATAGCCATTGGTTTTTCACAAATGACATGCTTATTTGCATTCGCAACACGTATAACCTGACTGTGATGTAGAGCATTCGGCGTTATAACATATACAGCGTCGATGTCGGGGTTATCTTTGATTAGGTCAAAGTTTTCATAATTATAACAGTTCTTTTCTGGAATGTTATATTTCGTTTGCCAAGTTTTAATTTTAGAAGGAGTGCCACTTATTACGCCTACTAGTTTAGCTCTATTGGAGGATTGCATTGCTTCCGCTACGCGGGTCCCATAACTGCCTAAGCCCATAATAGCTACTCTAAGCTTGGGGCTTTGATTCAAAAACCCTGAAAGGTTTTCAACGTTGGCAAGGCTGTTTTGAGGGAGGAGGGGTAAAGCCATTGCAGAAATAGTAAACTTTCTTAAAAAATTGCGACGTGAATTCATAGTCCAGTAATTTAAATTTGTTTAATTGAAAGTGTAATCTTTAAATATATAAATTATATCGCAAATACTTAAGTGGGTTACATATTAAGCTTGTTTTTCTGGAGAACTTCTATATAATAGCCATGACCCGGAAAGCCCTGCGACTATCGATGCGATAAAAACTGCAATTTTAGCCGCCGAGAGATCACTTTCAAGTGGGAATGAATGAGCTGCAATAAACAGCGACATCGTAAAGCCCATGCCGGCCAGAACGCCCGCACCCAGAAGGTGATGCCAGGTATATTCAGCGGGCTTGACTGCTAATCCAGTACGAGTGGCTAGCCAAGAACATAGGAAGATACCGACTGGTTTTCCTATTACAAGTCCTAAAAATATGGCTAACATGAATTGAAGGTCGTCTTTTTGGAAGGTATAGGAAAGAACAACGCCAGCATTGGCGAGGGCAAAAATGGGGAGTATTAAATAACTTGACCAAGGCTCAACAATACGAAGTAGTTTTGCGGCAGGCGATTCAAGATGATCATGGATAGTATCTAAAATCCTCAATGCTTGTGGTGAAGGGCTATCACGCATAAGTTGTCCTTCGCCAACTAGCGCTTCAGTTTTAAATAGCGCCTGTGCTTGAGCATTGAGTGCTCGCAGATTTGTAGGAGGTTTGGCTGGAATGATCAGGGCGATAACGATGCCGGCTAATGTGGGATGAAGCCCTGCTTGCTGCAAACATGCCCATAATGCAATTCCTAAAAGTACATAAGGTGCCTGCTTGTAAACGTTCCATTTGTTTAAGGCTACTAGTATCAATAAAATGAGGAGGGAAGCAAATAGGTAATATATGTTAATTCCATGGGAATAAAATAATGCAATCACTACGATGGAAATTACATCATCTACTATGGCGGTTGCGGTTAGAAAGATACGTAATTCGACGGGGACCCGAGAGCCTAAAATTGCTATAAGCGCTATTGCGAAAGCAGTATCGGTTGAGATCGATACACCCCAACCAATGGATAGAGGGCCGGAAGGGACAACGCTCAAGTAAATTAGGGCTGGGAAAATCACGCCTCCAAATGAAGCTGCTATTGGCAAAGCAGCCGTCTCTCGTGTCGATAACCTGCCAATTGTAAATTCTCGTTTAATTTCTAATCCTACCACCAAAAAGAACAGGCTTAGCAATCCATTATTGACCCATTCGCGTAGCGTCATCATGTGTGCATTTGTGTTAATAGTTAAGCCTACAGGAGTATTCCAAAAATCCATATACACAGATCCTACGAATGAGTTTGTTAGAATAATGGCTACCAAAGACATGATGAGTAATAGAATTCCAGCTGATGGTCCCCATCTGACGAAATCTAAAGTTGCGGTATGAAAGCGATGGCCTAAAGACCCTATCAAAGCTTCTGATAGTGAGCTTTCGTCCCATGGTCCTTCATAGCGCCTATTATTGATAAAGAAAGTTGGGCTCAAGATTACTTCATTGTTTTTAGCATTGTTTATGTCTTCCTGTACATGCTTGTATGCTGTGGTCAGTGACGAATAGTCAATTTGGTTAAAATTAGGCAAGTCAAATTCGTCTGTTATGATATCAAAATCTTCTTTGTCTAAGGATGTTCCTCGCTTCATGAGTGCGTCATGAACTTCCCAGAATTTTCCGTAGAATTCTCCCGCGAATTCAGCAAAAACTGCAGCTTTTCTCGCTATTTTGTTGTTTTCTAGGGGTTTATGCCGGAACACATAACGCAGTTGGTCACCAAATCGAGTGCGCAAATTAATAACGATATTATGAGCCTCTTGGCAAGAAGGGCAGGTATAGCTTCCATATTCTACTAAGGTCATTTCAGCTTTTGGGTCTCCAAGAATATGGTCTCTTGCTGCATGGACAGGTCGATCTAAACGGTTGCTTGTGTTTGAACTCCCGATTTCTGATTGTGCGTTTTGCGGGAATGATTTAATCATAAACCTTTAGACCTTTGCTCCTTTTACTTGGATTTAGATAAATCCTCCATTTCATTTAGAATCTATTCATTTCAAATAATTAGACTATATAGTATAGTTAACATGTTGAAATAGAAATGGTTTTATTGATCTAATTGTGAGGGTTCTTGGTTTTTCTAGTTAGAATATAGATCCCGATCAGACCAGCAGTAAACGAGGCAATGAAAATAGCTACTTTCGCTGCTGAAAAATCATTTAGGTCTGGGAATGCACGATTGGCGAAGAAAAGAGACATGGTAAATCCCATTCCCGCAAGGACTGAGGCACCAAATAGTTGCCGCCATGTGTATGCGGAGGGTTTATCTGCCAAATTGAAACGGTCAGCCAACCATGAGGCAGAAAAAATTCCTATAGGTTTACCGATGACTAAGCCTAGAAATATCCCCCACATTAATTGAAAATCTTCTTCTCTAAAATCAAAAGTTAACAGAATACCTGCATTGGCTAAAGCGAAAAGAGGAAGTACAAAGTAGCTGCTCCAGGGTGCAAGTGAGTGAAGTAATCTATCTGCTGGAGATTCAATTCGGTTATGGATATTATCAAGGATTCGGATCGCGTTTTGCGATGGTCTTTTGTTTATTAATCGATCATCGGGAAAAAGTGTAGTCGCTCTAAAGAGTGTTTGGGCTTGGAGATTTAGCGCATGGTAATTTATTTGAGGTTTAGCAGGAATAGTAAATGCTACAATTACTCCGGCTAAAGTAGGATGAATACCGCTATTATGGAGGCATATCCATAATAATACACCTAAAGTCATATAAGGGAGGGGATGATGAACATTCCATCTATTAAATGCTGATAATAAGAGGATAATAGCTATTGAGGGAAATAAATAGACTGTATTAAGCTCAACAGAATAAAATAAAGTGACCATAATAATGGAAATTAGGTCATCTACAATTGCCGTCGCAGTTAGAAATATGCGCAATCTCACTGGGATTTTATTGCCAATCATGACGAGTATCGTAATTGCAAAAGCGGTATCTGTTGAAATTACAGTTCCCCAGCCATTTGCCAGAGAATCTTCAGTAACGATGGATAGGTAAATTAGAGCCGGGACAATGACACCGCCTATGGATGCGGCTATCGGGAGTGCTGCTGCCCGCCTATTTGCTAACCTGCCAGAAGTGAATTCACGCTTAATTTCCAATCCCACAACTAGAAAAAATATGGTAAGTAGCCCATCGTTTATCCACTCGACTAAGGATAGAGAGAACTCTTTATCGTTAAGAGTAAAGCTGAACGGGGTCATCCAAAAGTTTTGAAAACTTTGACTCACAGGAGAATTTATAAGAACGATTGCTAACAGGGACATTACTAATAACATTATACCTGCCGAAGGTCCCCAGCGAACAAAATCGTTTGTTACTGATTGTAGTTTATTGCTTAAAGAACCAAGTAAGGCCTCAGAAAGTGAGTGCTCGTCCCACGGTGTTTCATAGAGTCTATTATTAATAAAAAAAGAAGGAACGATAAAAGCTCCACTTTCCCTAGCGCTTTTTATATGTTCATGTATATACTGACGAAAAGGCGCGAAAGTTGAAGAACTGAGTTGATCGACAGTAGGTAAGTTAAATTGTTCGGCGACACAATTGAGGCTTTCCCAATCAAGCAGTGCTCCTTTTTTCATCAATGCTACATGTATTTCCCAAAAATCATGATTGGTATACACCGCGTATTCAGTTAGAATAGCAGCCTTGTAGGCTAGGTCGTTATTTGAAAGAGGTTTGTGTCTAAATACGTACCGCAATTGATTGCCAAAGCGATCTCTTAGGCTAGTAATAATATGATGAGCTTCTTGGCATGAAGCGCTGCCATAACTTCCGTATTCTATCAATGTCATTTCGGCATCTGGATTTCCAAGAATGTGATCTTTATTAGGATCTACAGGACGATCCAAATGGTTCGTTACGTTGGCGTTCGTAGATTTAGAGGTCGACATTGATATGTCTGATTAAAATACCAACGTTTAACAATGAGTTTAAATAGATGTTTATTTGTTTTTGAAAAAATATTAAGCAAATAAAACGTTAAAATTCAAGTTATGTTTTATTTTTTTACAGTTTCATTAACATATGAATGATTCAAATTCACAACAGTTATTGTTTAACAAGTCACATAGTTCCGTCTAAAGTATTTTTTACTGCATATTCTAATGACTCATAACTATCATAATAGTTGTCTAATCTGTTTCCGTTTATGAAAAATGTAGGCGTGCCATTTACGCCACTCCTAATTCCATTTTCTATATCTTTTTCAATTTTGAATATTAGATTCTGACTTCGCCAGTCATTGGTAAATTTGGGTAGATTTAGGTCTAATATATCTGCATAGTGAATCAAGCTATTTTTATCGATGTCTTTTTGGTTTTCATAGATGATATCGTGCATTTCCCAAAATTTGTTTTGTAAGGCAGCGGCTTCAGCGGCAAGGGCTGCGGTCATCGAATAGGGGTGCACCTCTCGCAAAGGAAAATTGCGAAACACAAAACGAAGTTCACCGTAAAATTGTTTCATCAATTGCTTAATAAGTGGATAGGCGAAACCACAAGTTGGACATTGGTAATCACCATATTCGACAAGAGTAACTGGCGCTGAAGCATCGCCTAATATATGATCATCGACATTCACTGGATTTTTCAATTTTGTCATGATTTCGCTTTTTCTTTATCTGCCAACTCTTCCAATGCATCTAATATTCCATCTGCTCCAGGATTTATTCCTTCAGGTGAAAGATAACTCCATTGGATTATCCCCTCTTCATCAATTACGAAAAGCGCCCTGGCACTTTGGCCAGTTGATTCATTGTAGACGCCATATTTTTTTGAGACTTCGCCTTTGGGCTCAAAGTCTGCAAGCAAAGGGAAGTGAATTTTCCGATCTTTGCTAAAAGCAAGATGGCACCATTTGCTATCAACTGATATCCCTACTATTTCGGCGTTGTATTTGTGAAAAACAGAGCGTATTTCATTGTACAGCGACATTTGGTCACTGCAAACGGGACTCCAATCTGCCGGATAAAAGGCTAGTATAAGTCGTTTTCCTTTAAAGTCATTTAAGCTTAATTTCTGATCTGGGGTAGAATTTAACTCAAAATACGGGGCTACTGTTCCTTTTTGTAAAATCATCTTGGTTAAGTTTGGGCACAGGGTAAATTGATGATTTAACAAAACGGGACAGGGAAAGTTTGTAACTATAAACCGCGATTTAGAGTTGCTTATTAAAAATAGACCCCATCGGATTTTTACTTATCGCTTATTTTAAGAAAACTGTTTTTTTAGTACTTACCGACTGCTTCGCTGCATCAAGTATTTCTGCAACCGTTACGTTAATAGCTAATCCATAGAGGTCATTCTCGTTTAGAATCAAGTCGCCTTTAACAACCGAGGCAAATAGAGAAAAAGGATCCCTATAAGGTTCGGGCCTAGCATCTAGCTTTAATGTTTCTTCAGGAGAATTCTGTTTCATACGCTGTCGAACGGTTAATTCATTTACGGCAATGGCATAGCCTTTAGTTCCATAAACTTCCATGTCTTTTCGAGAAAATGGCCAATTCCATGATCCTTGAATGATGCATTGAGCTTTTGGATATTGCAAGATAATGGACGCTTCGTCATCAACGGTTTTGTAAATATCTGGTTTGTTCTGATTAAATACAGCGGTTACAGAGATTGGCTTTTCGCCTTTTAACAACCAAGTCATCAAGTTGGCTCCATAGCATCCAAAGTCCGTTACTGCCCCACCACCATTTTGGACAGGGTCGGTCAATATTTCAAAAAACTCGTTGCTTACTCCAATTTCTTTTGGTCCTTGGTGACCATCATTTACCATTACTTTTCTTATTTCTCCTAGTTCTCCCGAAGCTACCAGATTTTGGACGTATTGGTTGCTGGCATACCACGACGTTTCAAAGTTTGTTAATACATGAATGGAATGCTTAGAAGCAAGTGTTTGAATCTCTTTCGCATCATGAAATGTAGTTGCAAGCGGCTTTTCGACCATAACATGAATTTTGCGTGGTGCACATGCTCTTACAAGGGCTATATGGTCACTTATTGCCCCAAATGCTGAAACCGCTTGTGGCTTAGCTTGATCAAGCATCGTATTGAGGTCGGTAAAAAATAAATCTGGATGAAGCTGATATCTTTTTGAATATCGTTCAACTAATATTGAATTGGGTTCATAAATGCCCACCAATACTATATCCTTTTTATCAGCCCTATTGAAAATCCAATTTACGTGATCGTGGCTAAGACCAGCTATCGCCAGTTTCATAGGCGATTGAGCAAAAAGCTGAGTAATCGAAAGAAGGCAAATTAAAAGGGTAGTGGTCAGTTTCATATAAAGTAAATTTTCGTTGTAAAGCAAGATTGAAGATACGGAAAGATAGTGAGTTTTTAATTTTAAAAATTATAAACGATCATGCATTTCTCGGCATATAAATGATAATGCACGCACCTATTAATGCTATTGTTGCACCGATGATATCATATTTATCTGGTCTGAAGTTATCGAACTTCCAAGCCCATATAAGTGCTAATACGATAAATATACCTCCATAGGCGGCGTAGGCCCTTCCGAAACTAGTCGCTTGATTACTAATCACCACTCCATAAAGAGCAAGAATGATTCCGCCTAAAAGTCCAACCCACCAAGGTTTACCTTCCTTCAGCCATAACCAAACCAAATATCCTCCACCGATTTCGAAAAGAGCTGCTGCGATAAAGATGGCGAACGATTTTAAAATTACCATATATCAAATTTTAATATTTCACTCATACTGCCGCTAATATGGCTAGGCTAAATTAAAAAGACCATTTTAAGTAGTTGATACTTTTTCCAACGGAAAGGTATTTCTTTTCATAATAGGTTTTAATTTGTAGAACCTCATTTAAAATATCGGCGCGATAAAGGTCTTCTGTTTTAGCTTGGATGTTGAAATCCAATTCTTCTAGTACGTTATGTGTATAAAGATGTAACTGATCGTTATCCGTTTTAAGGTGCATAATACCTGATGGTTTTAATATTATTTGATAGCGTTCTAAAAACTTAGGGAATGTAAGACGCTTTTTTTCTCGACTAAGCTGTGGCTGAGGGTCTGGGAAAGTAATCCAAATTTCGGACACTTCATCTTCAGCGAAATAATCTAGGATGTGCTCAATTTGAATTCGCAAAAATGCGACATTTTCAATTCTTTCCTCTAGGGCTGTTTTTGCTCCTCTCCAGATTCTATTTCCTTTGCTGTCAATTCCGATAAAGTTCTTTTCTGGAAAAAGTCTCGCCATATTGACAGAATACTCGCCTTTTCCACAAGCTAATTCCAAAACGATTGGCTTATCATTCCCAAAATGTTGCTTTGCCCAATTTCCTTTATACGCCTTACCATCCTCCAATTGGTGCACATTCTTGAATGTCCCAATCTCTGTGAACTTTCTTAACTTGTCTTTTCCCATTTTTACCTTGATCTGAAATACTAATAATCGACAAAAATAGTTTTATCTTTGAGATCAAAGGTATTAAAAATTGGAAAAGGACGCTAAAATATACATTGCCGGTCATCGTGGAATGGTGGGATCGGCTATAAAAAGAGAGTTAGAATCTAGGGGTTTCCACAACTTTGTGCTTCGGGTATCTTCAGAACTAGATCTAAGAAACCAGAAAGATGTGGCTGATTTTTTTGAAAAGGAAAAACCTGATTATGTATTTTTAGCTGCGGCCAAGGTGGGGGGTATTGTGGCAAATAACACCTATAGAGCCGACTTTCTTTACGATAATCTAGCTATTCAAAACAATGTAATTCATCAAGCAGCAATTTATAAGGTTAAAAAACTGTTGTTTTTAGGCTCTAGTTGTATTTATCCTAAATTGGCACCTCAACCCTTAAAGGAAGAGTATTTTTTAACAGGAAAATTGGAGCCTACTAATGAACCATATGCCATTGCTAAGATAGCGGGTATTAAACTTTGTGAAGCATATTACGATCAATACGGCTGTAATTTCATTTCAGTAATGCCTACTAATTTATATGGATTAAATGATAATTATCATCCCGAAAATTCACATGTATTACCTGCTTTGATCCGAAGGTTTCATGAGGCTAAGCAGAAAAGATTGTCTAGCGTGACATTATGGGGAAGCGGTACGCCTAAAAGAGAGTTTATGTTTGCTGATGATCTCGCAAATGCTTGCGTTTTCTTAATGGAGAACTATAACCAAAAAGAGTTTATTAATATTGGTACTGGAGAGGATCTTAGTATCTTGGAATTAGCAAATCTCGTCAAAGAGATCGTCGAATTTGATGGACTAGTCCAGTTTGATCCAGAGAAGCCAGACGGTACACCGCGAAAGCTAATGGATGTCACAAAATTAAATGCCTTGGGGTGGTTTTCAAAAACTAATTTACGCAATGGGATTTCCATTGCCTATGAAGACTTTCTAACCAGATTTAATACAGGTGAACGTTAATAGGTTTCACTGTCAGGAGGAATCCCATAGTCTGTTTCTTTGGTCTTTCTGTTCTCTTTTGTTGAGGGCTGAATAAATGACGTTATTTTGTCAATAATTTCTGCCAATCTGTTCTTGTTGATGAAGCCTGCTGCTTGTTGAGAGGCTAATAATAAAAGCCCTTTCTTAATGAACCCCGCTTTTCTAAAAAGTAATTTATTAAAGAGGAAAGGTAATGCCACTCTAAGTGAGTTGGTTACCCAATCAGAACCTGAAGACTTCATTTCTGGAAAAAAAGCTTCTTTTGCTGAAGGGAAAAAAGAAGTAATACGTTCGTAGAGACGAATGGGCGCTTCCATTTTATGGTGTAGATGATTGAATTGATCTTCCAAGTAAACTTCTTGCTCGAGTTTCAAGACCTTAAGCCTTGCAATTTCCTCTCGAAGGTCTTCTATATTGTGTATTTCTTTTTTATTCTTCATCGGATTCGTTCCATTTTTTTAAAAACTTTTGAATTGAAAGATTGATCAATTTGTCTTCAATTTTAGTTTTTAGTAATGCAATAATGATAATAATAATAAGATATATTCCTGAAGTGATAAAGAAACCCAGTGCAGTGCTTCCGGTAATGTCACCCAGATAAAACGATAAAGATATACTGAGCAAAAAGAATACAAGTAAACCAAGGATAACCATAAAAACGTCTAGGATCAGACCAGATAGAATGCTAGATATTCGTTCTACCAGTACAAGGCTGGACAGTTTTTTCCAGTTTTTAATGTATTCCTTGGTTATTTGTATTACACCTTTTAAAGAAAAGTTTTGATCGTCCATGCATTTTTTTTTAAGAGGGATTTATCCGAATAGTGATTCATCTTCTCTTTTGTTTATATTCAAACGTGCTCGTCCAGTGCATCTTCTGCATTGCGTTCACCTGCTTTTAGCTTTGACTTTAAGCTTGCCGATACTTTATCGGAGAGATCTTTTATTTGCTCTACCTGTTCAGATGAACGCTCCTTAATGGCTTCTCCTAAATCTTTTAAAGATTCGCTGAGTTTATCACGAGTATCAGTTCCTTTTTCTGGTGCAAATAAAATACCTATTGCCGCTCCCGCTGCTAATCCTGCTAGAAGTGCTGCTAAAATTTTTCCACTGTCGTTCATGTTCTACAATTTAGGTTGTTAAAATAGGATAAAGTAACTTAGTATATTATATTACAAATATTACCTGCAAAGTGTTTGCCAAAATTTAAGATTACGAAAATTATCTGGATTTTTTTGTAAAAAAAAGAGGCCAACTTTTAGGTTGGCCTCTAAACGATATATGAAATTAGTTTAAATAACTTTTACATTAACCGCGTTTAGTCCTTTTTTTCCTTGTTCTACATCGTAGCTAACATTGTCGTTTTCACGAATGTTATCGATTAGACCTGTTGAGTGGACAAAGATTTCGCTCTCTCCAGAATTTGGAACGATGAATCCGAAACCTTTAGTTTCATTAAAGAATTTTACTACACCTTCTTGCATGATAATTTTAAATAAATATTAATAATAAACAAATATGAGTATTATATTTTTATTAAAAGCATAAAAGTGTAAAAAATTTAAGTTTTCCTTGCTAAAGAATAAGAAAACGCAAGATGCTGACTATAAACCGTCTCCATACTTAAAAAAACTGTTTATCGTTATGGGAAGTTTGCCCTTTGCTCGAATCTCCTTTAATAATACCTTTGCACCTGCTTTTTGTAAAGTAGAATCATTTTGATATCCTATCAGGAGTGCCTTAGCGTTTTCAATTCCTTTTAACGAAGCCAGCGCGTAGGGGTTAGAAAAAGAACAAATGATGCTCTCTTCAGCAATTGCTGATATGAAATTCTTGACGGCATCGTTGTAGTTTAATATGCTTGCTGGTCGCGGTCTAGAGTCATGAAGGACAACGAAAATTTGTTCATAACCTTTTAATTCACTTTTTATTTTTGAAATCTCTTCGATGTTGGTGATGCTTGGTACAACGAAGTTTAGTGAGTTTTTGTATTTTTTGCCTATTTCTTTTTGAAACGTACTGATTTCAGATACACCTATGCTGATTATTGCAGTTTTTTTAGATATATTAAGTCCGTTAATAGGTTCTTCATTGATCAATAGGGTGACTGCATTGTCTGCCAGAGTCTGGTTTAACAATTGAGCTTTTTTGCGATGGAGGTCAGTGTAAAGGTTTAAGGTATCTACTGGTTGCAAATTATCGAGGCCCAACCAATATTTTGCGGCCAAAACTTTTTTAATTCGGGTCTCTATGTCGTCCTTGTTAATTCTTTTTTGTCTAATTGCTTTCCTAACCATTTTTATGGCACGTTTGCTGTTTTGAGACAATTCCAATACATCGTTCCCCGCAATGATCGCCCGAACATCGGCTTCCCCGTCCTTAAAATACTTCACTACTCCTGTCATGTCCATTGCGTCAGTAAAAACTAGTCCCTTGAACCCTAGTTCATTTTTAAGAATTCCGGTTACTATAGGCTTCGATAAGGAAGAAGGAAGATTAGGTGTCGAGTCTAAGTTGGGAATGTTCATGTGCGCTATCATTACGCCTGAAGCTCCTTCTTCAATCAGTTTCGCAAAAGGGAACATTTCAAGTTCATGAAGCCTTTCTTTAGAAAAATCTAATGTCGGCAAATCATGATGGGAATCGACATCGGTATCGCCATGTCCTGGAAAATGCTTAAGCGTAGCTAGTATTCCCTCATCCATCATTCCATTCATATAAGCTTTCGCTTTGGAGGCTACGTTTTGTTTATTCTCTCCAAAAGATCTGAAGTTAATAACTGGATTTCTAGGATTATTGTTAATATCTACGACGGGAGCAAAGTTAATAGATAGGCCTAGGCGTTTGAAATCTTTTGCTATTTCTTGTCCCATCTCATATATAAGGTTTTCATTTTGGATTGCCCCCAATGTCATTTGATAAGGGAATGAAATTGTTGAATCGGACATTCTCATGCCCAGTCCCCATTCTCCATCCATAGCTACCAATAAAGGGACTTTAGAGAGCTTTTGATATGTGTTTATTAGTTCAGCATGGCGAATAGGTCCTCCTTGAAATAAAACGATGCCACCCAGCTGTTCTTTTTTTATGACTCTTGCGACGGAATCGCTATACTTTTGTCCTAAATTGGAGTGAGCTCTTACCATGAAAAGCTGTGCAATTCTTTGGTTTTTATTTAGCTTTTTATATACAGAGTCGACCCACGCATGTTGGCTGTTTATAAACGGGATAAAATCGTTATTTTTTTGAGCGCTGACTGAAAGGTGGAAAGCAAGAAAAATAAAAAAAGTTATTTTGAACTTCATAGTTGATTTCATTGATTTGCAAATTTAGGTAAATTTGATAATAATAGGTTTTTTGCTAACAGATCAATTTGTCGGCCTCGCCATCGTTCTGCTACAATGAGGTTTTACAATAGGTGTATCGGAAACTTTTTGTTGTTTTTGGTAGAATAGAAAATCAATAGATTTTAGCAAATAGTCGATTCGGCGATCATAATTGTATTTTTTACGGTATAAAAGCATCAAAATTTCATTATTAAAGTTTTTATGTAAAATTTTATCAATCAGGATTTGGATTATCGATTTTTTAATACTTATCTTTGTGGTCTTATTCATTACGACATTAAGAAAATGAAACTAACGAAGTTGAATTTAAGCAATTTTATAGCAGACCATAAACATGGTTTGTCTTCACCTGCTTTCTATAATCGACGACGACCCCTGCTGCCTCGGGCTTAAGAACGGCACTCTCATCAGCATTTAGCAAGTCCGGCTAGTTGCTAAGATCCCATAATTTATTTTATACACATACTGAATAGCTCTTTATTAGGGTTATTTAATATAAATTTGCTTTTAAGAAAATGCAATTTTCAGATTTCACTTTTGTCCAAGCTACAGAAAGTCATGCAAAATATGCGGAACTAATTTGTAATGAAATGGCCGAATCGGCGAAAGCTCGCGGTACAGGGATAGCTCGTCGAACACCAGAGTATTTAACAAGAAAAATGGAAGAGGGTAAAGCGGTTATCTGTCTTTATAAGGACGGAACTTGGGGTGGGTTTTGTTATATTGAGACCTTCAGTCATGGCGAATACGTGGCCCATTCCGGTTTAATAGTGAACCCTCAATTCCGTAAATTCGGAATCGCAAAGGCAATCAAAAAAAAGGTTTTTGATCTTTCAAGAAGTAAGTATCCTAAAGCAAAGGTTTTTGGTTTGACGACGGGCTTAGCCGTTATGAAAATCAACTCGGACTTAGGTTATGAACCCGTAACGTATTCAGAACTTACTCAAGACGATGAGTTTTGGAAAGGCTGTCAAAGTTGTGTAAATTACGAGATTTTACAAATGAAGGGGCGAAAGAACTGCATGTGTACAGCGATGCTTTGGGATCCTGTTGAGAAGGAAAAAGAAATAAAAGAAAAGATTCAACGTAAAGCGGAAGCAAAAGAACGCTTAAAGCAGATTACAAAGAAGTCTTCGCTATTTAATAAGTTGAAGAAAAAGATCGGCCGTTCGGCTAAATCGCTTCTCGCGATTATTGTAGTAAAATAAATTTGTGCATTTTAAGAGAAAATAATGAGTAAAAGAAAAGTAGTGTTGGCATTTAGCGGAGGTTTAGATACTTCTTATTGTGCTATATATTTAAGTCAGGATTTAGGACTAGAAGTACATTCAGCGGTAGTGAATACCGGTGGCTTCTCGCAAGAAGAATTAGATCAAATAGAGAAACGAGCCTATGAATTAGGTGTTACTTCCCATGTTTGTATTGACGAGACTGAAAACTACTATAATAGCAGTATTAAATATTTGATTTTTGGGAACGTCTTGAAAAATGCAAGCTATCCGCTTTCTGTTAGTGCCGAGCGTGTTTCTCAAGCCACTGCTCTTGCTCATTATGCTAAGAAAATTGACGCCGATGCTATCGCGCATGGTAGCACTGGCGCAGGAAATGATCAGGTTCGTTTCGATATGATTTTTAATATCATTATTCCTGAAGTTGAAATCATTACTCCGATTCGGGACATGAAACTAAGCAGAGAGGAAGAAATTAATTATTTACATAGTAAAGGAGTGGAATATAGCGCTGCAAAAGCAGTTTATTCTATTAATAAAGGATTGTGGGGAACTTCTGTAGGAGGAAAGGAGACGTTAAATTCCCGCGAAACGCTGCCAGAAGGAGCTTGGCCAACCCCTGTTACTAATACAGAATCACAAGAGATCTCCATAGAGTTTAAGCAGGGAGAGCCGGTGGCACTAAATGGAGAAAAAATGACCTCAATAGAACTCATTCAAAAACTTCAGGCAATTGCACAGCCTTATGGAATCGGTCGTGATGTCCATGTGGGCGATACTATTATTGGTATTAAGGGACGGGTGGGTTTTGAAGCAGCGGCACCTGTTTTAATCATTAAGGCACACCATCTTTTAGAAAAACATACGCTTACCAAATGGCAATTAAGCTGGAAAGACCAGTTATCTTCCTTTTATGGAAATTGGTTGCATGAAGGTCAGTTCCATGACCCTGTAATGCGTGATATTGAAGCCTATCTTACTAACTCCCAAAGCTACGTGAGTGGGACGGTATTTATTGAACTACATCCTTATCGTTTTAATATTATTGGTATTGAGTCGGAGAACGATTTAATGTCTAATAAGTTCGGAAGTTATGGAGAAATGAATAATTCTTGGACAGGCGAAGATGTGAAAGGCTTTTCTAAAGTTTTTGGAAACCAAGTAATGATTTGGAACAAAGTAAATAAGGGAGGGATATAATGGCATTGAAAGAAGAGAAAGTTAAAGTTGGAATTGTTGGCTCTGCGGGATATACTGGCGGAGAATTAATTCGACTATTAATTCATCATCCCCATGTGGAAATTGTGTTTGCACATAGTGGAAGCAATGCTGGAAAATCGATCGCTTCAGTTCACAATGACTTGTTTGGTGATACCGATCTATTATTCTCTGATACCTTGAGTGAAAATATTGATGTGCTATTCTTATGTGTAGGACATGGAAATGCTCGTGTGTTTTTAGAAGATAATGCCATTGCAGCGCATATCAAAATCATTGATTTAAGTCAAGACTTCCGTTTGGAGAACAATTCTTTATTTCAGGATAAAGAATTTTTATACGGTCTTCCTGAATTGCAGAGAGAGAAAATAAAACAGGCGAGCTATATCGCTAATCCTGGCTGTTTTGCCAGTAATATCGAATTAGCTTTATTGCCTTTGGGCATGGCCGGACAACTCAATGGAGAAGTTCATGTGAATGCAACAACCGGGTCCACAGGTGCAGGGCAGCAGCCTTCGATGACCAGTCATTTTAGCTGGCGTGATAGTAATTTATCCGTTTATAAAGCGTTCTCACATCAGCATTTGGAGGAGATAGGCGAAACACTTTCAAAAAAGACAGGTATAAAGCCTAAAATCAATTTTATTCCTCAGCGAGGAGCATTTCCAAGAGGAATTTTCTCTTCAATCTATGTGTCTAGTGCACTGACACTTGAAGAAGCTTATAACGTTTATGAAAGTTATTATGAAAGCCATCCTTTTACACATGTTAGCAAAGACAATATTGATCTAAAACAGGTAGTAAATACAAATAAGTGCTTGTTGCATCTCGAAAAACACGACGGTTACCTCTTTATCGTTAGTATTCTGGATAACCTACTTAAGGGAGCGAGCGGAGTGGCTGTACAAAATATGAATCTATTATTTGGTTTGGAAGAAACCGCTGGGCTTCGTCTTAAAGCAAGCGCTTTTTAATACTATAAAAAATGAAACTTTTTAATGTTTATCCGCTCAACCCTATCGAAATTGTTCGTGCTAAAGGATCAACAGTTTGGGATAGCGAGGGAAAAGAATATTTAGATATGTATGGAGGGCACGCAGTTATTTCCATTGGTCATACCCACCCTCATTATGTAAAACGGATTTCCGATCAATTAAATAAAATTGGTTTTTATTCAAATTCTGTTGAGATTCCGTTACAGCAAGAATTTGCAGACTTATTGGGCTCAATTTCTGGTAAGGATGATTATCAATTGTTTTTATGTAATTCAGGTGCAGAAGCGAATGAGAACGCGCTAAAGTTAGCTTCTTTTTATAACAAACGTAAAAAGGTAATAGCCTTTAGTGGAGCTTTCCATGGCCGTACCTCACTAGCAGTAGGCTGTACAGATAATCCAAAAATACAGGCTTCCGTAAATAGGCACGATGTTCTATTCCTGCCTTTTAATAATGAAGACGCTATCGAGCAAGCTTTTCAAGATTATGGAAGTGAAATTTCTTCCGTAATTATAGAAAATATTCAAGGAGTAGGAGGAATCAAAGAAGCTACACCTTCTTTCTTGCAAAAAATCAGAACTTTAACCGCTCAGTATGATGCCGTCTTTATCGCAGATGAAGTACAGTGTGGATACGGACGTACAGGTAAGTTTTTCGCCCAAGATCTTTCAGGCATCGATGCTGATATTTATACCATGGCAAAAGGCATGGGAAATGGATTCCCAATTGGGGGGATAATCATTGCTCCAAAATTTGAAGCTTGGCATGGTATGCTAGGAACCACTTTTGGAGGAAACCATTTGGCTTGTGCAGCGGGTATCGCCGTATTGGAAGTGATGAAGCAAGAAAATCTAATGGCTAATGCAGAAGAAAAGGGAGCTTATTTAATTGACGAGTTAAAGAAATTCGACAAAATTAAAGAAGTTCGTGGGAAAGGATTAATAATCGGGATTGAGCTTCCAGAAGAATTAAATGAAGTAAGAAAAGATTTACTAGTTAAGGATCGGATTTTCACAGGTGAAGCCAAACCCAATGTGATCCGGTTACTACCATCATTGGCGATTTCACAAGATAGTATTGATCACTTTCTAGAAAGGTTCAGTACTAGATTAAAGGCATTTTAAATAAAAGTTGAATGAATAAATTTTTTTCTGTTGCAGACGTTCCTAGTTTAAAGGAATTTATAGAGCAGGCAAAATCTATAAAAGCAAATCCCTATGCTTTCGACAGTTTAGGAAAGCATAAGACTTTAGGATTAATTTTCCTTAACCCAAGTCTGCGTACACGCTTAAGTACCCAAAAAGCAGCACTTAACCTTGGAATGAACGTTATGGTGATGAATATGGGGCAAGAAGGATGGGCGCTTGAAACACAGGATGGCGTGATCATGAATGGCTCTAAAGCAGAACATATCAGGGAGGCAGCAGCAGTTATTGGTGAATACTGTGATGTTGTTGGACTTCGCTCATTTCCCAGTTTGAAAAACCGTGAAGACGATTATAGAGAAGACTTATTTACTAAGTTTTCTGAATTTTGCAAAATTCCTATCATTAGTTTAGAGAGTGCTACTCGACACCCTCTACAAAGCTTTGCTGATCTTTTAACTATTGAAGAAGAAAAGAAAGTTGCTAAGCCTAAAGTTGTTTTGACTTGGGCTCCGCATGTGAAAGCATTGCCACAGGCTGTTCCTAATTCGTTTTCTGAATGGATGTGTGTTGCTCAATCAGAAGGCATGCTCGATTTCACTATTGCCCATCCCGCTGGATACGAATTAGCCGATGAATTTACGAAAGGTGCAAAAATAGTGCACCATCAAGATGAAGCATTGAAGGATGCCGATTTCATTTATGTTAAAAACTGGTCAAGCTACAGGCAATACGGAGAAATTATTGAAGTGAAAGAAAAATGGATGCTTACTAATGAAAAACTTAAGCCCACTAATCAAGCAAAAGTAATGCATTGTTTACCAGTAAGAAGAGACCTCGAATTGTCTTCAGAAATATTAGATGGTCCGTCTTCTGTAGTTATTAAAGAAGCAGGTAATCGCTTATGGACAGCGCAGACTGTCTTGAAAAACATGTTAGAAGGATTAATTTAAAAAATGGAACACCTTAGAATTATTAAGATTGGCGGAAATGTTATTGATCATCCAGAACTTTTAGACAAGTTTTTGAGGGATTTTTCAAAACTCAAGGGCGCTAAAATCTTAGTTCATGGAGGTGGTAAACTGGCAAATAAACTGGCAACTGACTTAGGCTATGAAGCAAAATTAGTTGACGGCAGAAGAATTACGGATGAAAAAACCTTGGAGATAGTCACCATGGTTTATGCTGGTTTAGTTAATAAAAATATAGTCGCTAAGCTACAAGCGCAAAACTGCAACGCTTTGGGACTATCTGGAGCGGACGGGAATGCTATAAAAGCTGAACAAAGGCCTGTAAAGGAAATCGATTATGGATTTGTAGGTGATATTCCGGACAACGCAGTAAATGTCAACTTACTGGGTAAGCTGCTTTCTGAAGAGTTCGTCCCTGTCTTTTCCGCCATTACACATGACGGAACGGGTCAGCTACTAAATACCAATGCGGATACAATCGCCTCTGTTTTGGCAGTTGCATTATCAAAAATATACAGATGCTCCTTAATTTATTGTTTTGAAAAAAAAGGAGTTCTTGAGGATGTGAATAATGAGAATTCTGTAATTAAAGAAATAAAATCATCCGATTTCGTCACTCTTCAACAGCGAGGGATCATTTCTGATGGTATGATCCCTAAAATATATAATTCTTTTGAAGCTATAAATAAAGGAGTTGAAGAAGTACTTATCGGTGCATCTGATGACTTGACATTATTGGAAACTGATACATTTGGTACACGATTGGTGAAATAATTTTAATATAAAAGCGCATTGTTATGAGTAAAATTACAATTATTGGAAGTGGAAATATAGGCTTATCATTGGCTAAAGGGCTTGTAAATAAAGAATATTGTAAAGCCAGCGATATTACCCTGACAAGAAGAAGCCTACATTCTATGAAAGAGGAAGTTGAAGCTGGATTTCAAGTTAGCGATCAAAATAGATTGGCCATATTTGGTGCCGATATTATTGTTTTGGCGATTCTGCCCCAACAATTAAATGTAATTTTAGACGAAATATCTGGAGCAATAGATGCTGAAAAGCAACTTATTGTGTCTGTAGTTTCGGGAGTCACCTGCGAGGATATTCGAGAAAAGGTAGGGAATAATGTACAGGTAATCCGTGCAATGCCGAATACTGCAATTGCGATTGGGCAATCCATGACTTGCGTAGCTTCAGATAATGCGGATCAGGAAAATATTGAAGAGGTTGTCCGACTTTTTGAAACAGTTGGAGCAGTGGTTAAGATCAACGAGGATTTAATGACTGCTGCTACTGCATTATGTGCTTGTGGAATTGCATTTTTCTTACGCTCGATTCGGGCTGCGTCACAAGGGGGTGTAGAAATAGGTTTTCATGCAGATGAAGCTTTGAAAATGGCTGTTCAAACCGCTAAGGGAGCAGTGGAATTGCTACTACAAAATCAAAGTCATCCTGAGGGAGAAATTGATAAAGTTACCTCGCCCAAGGGCTGTACAATTTCGGGACTTAATGAAATGGAATACCATGGTTTTAGTTCATCAATGATAAAAGGGATTAAACTTTCAGCAATAAAAGCTGGGGGACTTTATTCAGAAGGGAAGTAAACTATGGATGTTCAGAAACTTACAGAAAACAGTATAAACCTGCTTCGTGAATTAATTCGTATACCATCCTTTAGTAAGGAAGAAAAGCAGACAGGAGATGCAATAGAGCGCTTTTTGCAACAAAAAGGTGTTAAAACATTCCGTAAATTGAATAACGTTTGGGCATATAATAAATTTTATGATGATTCGAAGCCCACAATCTTACTTAATTCCCATCATGATACAGTAAAACCCAACACAGGCTATATTCGAAACCCTTTTTCTCCTGATATAGATGGTGAAAGGCTGTATGGTCTAGGGAGCAATGATGCAGGTGGTTGCCTAGTATCTTTACTGGCTACCTTCCTTCATTTCTATCCTCAGGAGAACTTAAATTATAACTTATGTATAGCAGCTACGGCCGAAGAAGAAATTTCTGGCTTGAATGGGCTGGAGTTAGTTATTCCGGATTTAGGACCATTAGAATTTGCAATTGTAGGAGAACCAACATTAATGCACCTAGCTATTGCCGAGCGCGGACTTTTGGTTCTGGATTGTGAAGCACACGGAAAAGCAGGACATGCCGCTAGGAAAGAGGGTGACAATGCTATTTACAAAGCATTAAAAGATATTGAATGGTTTAGGAGCTACCGTTTTCCCAAGGAATCTGATTTGTTTGGACCAATTTCGATGACGGTAACCATCATCGAAGCCGGCTCTCAACACAATGTAGTGCCAGCATCATGTAAATTTACCGTGGATATTCGGGTAACGGATGCTTACAAAAATGAAGAGCTATTGGAAACGATAAAGCAGCATGTTGAATGCTCTGTAACTCCGCGCTCCACAAGGTTAAAGCCTTCCTCAATCTCTGTAACCCACCCTATAGTGCAAGCCGGTATTGCTCTAGGCCGTGAAACTTATGGATCACCGACTACTAGTGACCAAGCTTTACTCGATATTCCATCCTTAAAAATGGGACCGGGAGATTCGGCCCGATCGCATATGGCAGATGAGTTTATTTATGTTAATGAAATCAAAGAAGGGATTGCCTTATACATTAAGCTTTTAGAACATATAGTTAAATAAAACATTATAAATACGCAGCATTTTAAAAACCATATAAAATGAAACTCTGGCAAAAAAATATACAAGTGGAAAACTCCGTCGAAAACTTCACGGTTGGGCAGGATCGTGAATTGGATCTCCAACTGGCAGCTTTTGATGTTTTAGGATCCCTCGCACATACTAAAATGCTTAAGGAGATCGGTCTTCTTGAAGAGAACGAATTGGTACTTGTAGAAAATGGCCTTAAGGAAATTTATAGGGAAATAGAAGCTGGAATTTTTGCTATTGATGAGCAGGTAGAAGACGTACACTCTCAAGTTGAGCTTCTATTAACAAAAAGGATCGGTGAGGCGGGAAAAAAAATTCATAGTGGACGATCTCGAAATGATCAAGTTTTATTGGATTTAAAGCTCTTCTTTAGAAGTAAAATTGAGGAAATCATTAACAATACGGAGGTATTGTTTAATCAATTGATAACGCTAAGTGAGGAGCACAAAGCTGAGTTGCTTCCTGGTTACACCCATTTACAAATCGCCATGCCTTCATCCTTTGGTTTATGGTTTGGTGCTTATGCTGAAAGCCTGACGGATGACTTGCAACTTATGCTTGCTGCCTGGAAAGTTTGTAATAAAAATCCCTTGGGTTCTGCCGCTGGTTATGGATCTTCATTCCCATTAAATAGGACATTGACCACTCAGCTCTTAGGTTTTGATGATCTTAATTACAATGTTGTTTACGCCCAAATGGGACGTGGTAAAACGGAACGAATCCTTGCTCAGGGAATGAGTAACATTGCCGCAACCTTAGCTAAATTTGCTATGGATGCTTGTCTTTATATTAATCAAAACTTTGATTTTATTTCTTTTCCCGATGAATTGACTACGGGATCAAGCATCATGCCTCATAAAAAGAACCCAGATGTTTTTGAATTGATTCGAGGCCGCTGCAATAAAATTCAGGCTCTACCTAATGAAATAGCCATGATGACTACCAATTTACCTTCTGGGTATCACCGCGATTTACAGCTATTAAAGGAGAATCTATTTCCAGCTTTCGACTCTCTGAACGACTGTTTAAAAATGACGACTTTAATGCTCAAAAACATTCGAATAAAGAGCAATATTTTGAATGATAAAAAATATGACTATATTTTCAGTGTTGAGGTAGTAAATAAGGCAGTACTTGAAGGCACTCCTTTTAGGGAAGCTTATAAGAATATAGGACTGGCCATTGAAAATGGCGATTTTGTGCCTTCTAAAGAGATAAACCATACCCATGAAGGAAGTATAGGGAATTTGTGTAATGCGGAAATTTCGAAAGCTTTTTCAAGCGTTAAAAATGAATTTAAGTTTGAAAAAGTGCATGCAGCATTAGAGACATTGCTTATGAGCAAAAATTAAGAAGAAAACGATGACTAAACTATCTGTTAATATAAATAAAATAGCCACCATTCGGAATTCAAGAGGTGGGGATACACCCAATGTGTTGGAAGCTGCAATTGCTTGTGAACGTTTCGGTGCCCAGGGAATTACCGTTCACCCCCGGCCGGATGAGCGTCATATCCGTTATCAAGATGTATTTGATATAAAGGCGCATATAAAAACGGAATTTAACATAGAAGGTAATTGCCGGGAGCAAAGATTTGTGGATTTAGTAATTGCCAATAAGCCCGCACAAGTTACTCTTGTTCCCGATGCGCTTGGTCAAATTACATCCAACCACGGTTGGGATACAATTGAAAATCAATCCTATTTACAAGAAATGGTTAGCGTATTTCAGAAAGAAGGAATAAGGGTATCGATATTTGTAGATCCCGTCGTTGAGATGGTTGAAGCTGCAGCAAAGACAGGGACCGATCGGATTGAGCTTTATACGGAAGATTATGCTGTTCAGTACCCCAACGATCGAGAGCTAGCGATCAAGCCCTATAAAGAAGCTGCATTGCTTGCTCAGAGACTAGGGTTGGGCTTAAACGCTGGGCATGATCTAAGCTTGGAAAACTTGCGGTACTTCGCTGAAAATATCCCAGGATTGTTAGAAGTCAGCATCGGACACGCTTTAATCTCTGATGCTCTATATTTGGGGTTAGAAGAAACGATAAAAAGATACTTAGACCAACTTCATTAAAAAGTAAGGTCACTTCCCTCTAATTAGCCGATTTTTTTCAAGTAAGTAGTAAGCTACAGTTATTAAAAATGAAATTGCAAACGCCTTAAGGAAGAAGAGGTAGTTTAAACTGGTGTCCCAACCAGCCATGTATGCGATTACGGACGGAATAGTAAACACCCAAACAAAAAAGATTAAAAATTTAGTTTTTAATATACCCATTTTGAAAAAGCGGGTTTAGACGGAAAGAGATCTAAACCCGTTATTAAGGATTTAAAACTGCTCTAATTTAGAGAAGTAGAAATTTCCCTCAATAGCCGCATTTTTATCAGAATCTGATCCGTGAATGGCATTCGCATCAATTGATTTAGCATATTTGTTACGAATGGTGCCGACTTCCGCATCCGCAGGATTAGTTGCACCTATCAGTTTTCTGAAATCCTCTACTGCATTTTCTTTTTCTAGAATAGCTGCTACAATAGGACCAGAGCTCATAAAAGAAACTAAATCGTTGTAAAAAGGACGTTCTTTATGAACTTCATAGAACGCTCCAGCACTTACCTCCGTTAGATGTGTATATTTCATTGCTACTATTTTGAATCCAGCAGCTATGATGTCGTTTAAAATAGCACCAATATGGCCGTTTCCAACCGCATCAGGCTTAATCATTGTAAATGTTCTATTCGTTGCCATTATATTATAAATATGTTTTTGCAAAATTAAGCTTTTATTTGAAACTGGGCCTATCATTCAAAATTATGAGAAAATACAATTTAAATGAACAGCAGTTTATACTTAAATTTTTTATAGCTTTGCTCTCTTAATTGCAGAGATGCTTACATTAGACATTTTAAAACAGAAGCTTACCGAAAAACAAAGGATCGTAGTGACCACACATTATAAGCCTGATGGGGACGCTATGGGTTCATCACTGGGACTTTATTATTGGTTGCAAGCGAACGGCCACGATGTAAATATTATTGTTCCTTCAGATTATCCTTCATTTCTTTTCTGGATGCCAGGTCAGGAAGATGTAATTATTTATACAGCTCAATTGGATCGTTCGCATCAATTAATCGATGAGGCAGACTTGATATTTTGTTTAGACTTTAATCATTTATCACGTATTCACGAGATGGAGCATGTAGTTCGTGATGCTAAAGCCTTAAAGATCATGATTGATCATCATCTCGTTCCAGAAGGGTTTGATGATTTTCGGCATTGGGACAGCTCAGCTGCAGCTACCGCACAATTGGTATATGATTTTATTGTGAACCAAATGAACGACCGTGCAGGCATTACTCCAGATATTGCAACCTGTTTATATACAGGTATTATGACCGATACGGGTTCATTCCGTTTCCCATCTACTAGTGCTCAAGTCCACTTGATTATTTCAGATTTAATAAATTTGGGAGCCCAAAATTGGAAAATTCATGAACATGTATTCAATAGTTCTACTGAAAACCGTTTAAAGTTTTTAGGCTTTTGCTTATTGAATCGGCTGGAAGTATTGTCTGAATATAATACTGCGCTTTTTGCAGTTTCTAGAGAAGACATTGAACGCTTTAATGTTTCGACCGGAGATACAGAAGGTCTTGTGAACTATGCTTTATCTGTAAGTGGAATTCGTTTAGCCGCTTTGATCATCGATCGTAAAGAAAGAATCAAGATTTCTCTTCGTTCTATCGGTGATTTTCCTTGTAATGAAATATGTAGTATCTATTTCCAGGGTGGGGGGCATAAGAATGCGGCTGGTGGAAGCTCAGATGAAAGTCTAGAAGATACAGTTACTACTTTCAAATCTATATTACCTAACTATAAAAATCTTTTAACAAAATAAATTCTCAACAAAAAAATGAAAAAATCAATTATCGTTTTAGCTCTTGCTGCCTTGACGTTTTCTGCTGCCTGTCAGAAGTTTCAAGAATCCGAGGGAGGTATGCTTTATAAAGTAGTTACCGACAATGGTCAAGAAAAAATTAAGGAAGGTGATTTTGTTTCCTTTGGTGCAGTTATTAAAACTGATAGTGACTCCACTCTTTTGAGTACTTATGATTCAGGTCAGCCTAGTTATATGGCTGTTCAATCCCCTATGTTTGCTGGGGATATCATGTCTGCTTTCTTAAAATTAGGTAGTGGCGATAGCGCAATATTTAAGCTTAACATTGACAGTATGGAAGCTCACGGGATGCCAAGACCGGAGGAGACCAAAGGGGATCATATTGTTTATGAAATAAAAATTAATCATGTTATTCCAAAAGGAGAGTTAACGGATAGTGTATTCCATGCTCAGGTTCAAGAATATATTGAAGCTGAACAGGAAAAGGTGAAAAATGCAGAAACCGAAAATATCAAAAAATATATTGAGAAGAATAAATTGAATGTTAAGACCACCGACTCTGGGATTAGTTATGTAATTGAAAAAGAAGGTAAAGGTCCGCTTGCTCGTGTTGGAGATACAGTGCTTGTAAATTATACAGGTAGGTTTTTGCACGGCAAGGCTTTTGACACTAGCATTCAAGATGTCGCTAAAAAAGAGAATTTATTTGATGAACGTCGCCCTTATGAGCCGATTCGTATACCAGCGGGTCTTGGGAATGTGATTCCTGGATGGGACGAAGCTTTGACTACTTTTCCTGAAGGAACCAAGGCGATGATTATTCTTCCATCAAAGCTTGCTTATGGAGAGCAGGGTGCAATGACTATCGGCCCTTATACTCCCTTAGTTTTTGAAATCGATATCGTTGATGTGATCCCACAAAAAGGTGAAACGAAAGAATAATTTTTCAATGAAGTTTGCATTAAGCAGTTGACTTAAAAATAAGAAGCGCCTTTCGTACTATTCGAAAGGCGTTTCTTGCTTTTAAAAATTTAGCGTTTTTTACTGCAACATATTTATAGTTTTTTTCAAATGCAATTGACCGACACCCATACTCATATTTACTACCATGATGGTGAAGAGCTAGAACTGCAAATAGAGCGTTGTTTTGAAAATAATATTGACCGTTTATTCCTTCCCAATGTAGATTTAGGATCTATCGATAAGGTAATGAATGTTGTTAAACGCTTTCCAAAGAATTGCTTTCCTATGCTTGGCCTTCATCCTTGCAGCGTGAAAGAAAATTTTTTACAGGATTTGGCATTTATTGAAAAGGTGATTCCAAGCTACAAGCCTGTAGCCATTGGCGAAATTGGACTTGATTTATATTGGGATAAGTCTTCTCTAGAAATTCAAAAGGAGGCTTTCCGTATTCAGGTATCTTGGGCACGGAAGCTTAATTTGCCGATAGTGATTCACTGTCGCGATGCTTTTGATGAGTTATTTGAATTGTTGGAAGAGTTGGCATGTAGTTCACTTTTTGGGATTTTCCATTGTTTTACCGGAACTTTGGAGCAAGCTAGGCGCGCGATATCGTTAGGATTCTATTTAGGCATCGGTGGAGTTGTGACCTTTAAAAATGCAGGGCTAGATAAAGTTGTAGAGCAGATTGAACTAAAGCATATTGTGCTAGAGACAGATGCTCCTTATTTAGCGCCTATGCCTTACCGTGGGAAGCCTAATGAAAGCAGTTTTCTCATCCACATTGCACAGAAAGTTGCAGATTTGCATAAAATATCGACTGAAGAGGTGGCTAATATAACCACGGGAAATTCAAAGCAGATTTTTAAAATATAGTTATTGAGCTCTTGAACTTGATTGACAAGAAATATTAAAAATGAATAAAATATTTGTACTCTATACGGGGGGAACCATCGGGATGGTCATGGACGAAGGAACCGACAGCTTCGTTCCTTTTGATTTCGATTTAATAAGTCGTAATGTCCCAGAACTGAATAGGCTTAATTATGAATTGACCATTCACTCTTTTGATACTATTATCGACTCTTCTAACATGAGGCCAGATATTTGGGTGGAAATGGTGCTTTTGATTAAAGAGAATTATGAAAAGTATGACGGCTTTGTAATACTTCATGGTTCAGATACAATGGCGTTTACTGCATCTGCGTTGAGCTTTATGTTTGAAGGCTTACAAAAGCCGATTATTCTTTCTGGTTCTCAACTGCCTATAGGAGAGATCCGGACAGACGCTAGAGAAAACTTGATTACAGCATTAGAGATAGCTTCTGCAAAGAAAAATGGGCAGTCTTTAATACAAGAAGTGGGTATATTCTTTAATAGCCAGCTCTATCGTGGGAATCGCACATTTAAGTACAATTCGGCGAAGTTTGAAGCGTTCAGATCTCCCAACTACCCCGTATTGGTGGATGCTGGCGTTCATTTGAAATACAATGAAACGGCGTTGCTGGATAATAGCGGAAAGGAATTTAAAGTTCATCTTAAGTTAGATAACTCGATTTCAGTTTTAAAACTCTATCCAGGTATTCACCGGAATGTAGTTAAAGCAGTACTTGAGTCTGACGCTCGCTCAGTCATAATGGAAACGTTTGGAACGGGTAATACGACCACCGCCGGTTGGTTTTTAGATATACTGCGCGAGTCCATTAAAAATGGTAAAAATATTGTGGATATCTCTCAATGTAAGGTTGGCTCTGTTGAATTGGGGAGGTATGAAACGAGTAAGTGGCTGAAGGACATGGGAGTTTTAAGTGGGTTTGATATGACGTTTGAAGCCGCAGTTACCAAACTCATGTATTTACAAGGCAGTATGGAAAGTCAGTCTGAAGTTGCCCATTGGACCGAAGTTGATCTTCGTGGAGAATTAACCGTAATGAGTGAATAAATAATAAAATTATGAAAGCAATATTGACCCTTCTTGTATTCTCACTTTTAACTGGCTGTTCAGTTCGAAAGTCGAAAAGTATAATTGATAAAACTGACGTGTCAAGGGTCGTCCAAATCCTTGCATCCGATGAGATGGAAGGAAGGGCTTCGTTTACTCCTAGCATTGCAAGAGCTGCAGATTTTATCGCTGAGGAGTTTAAAATTGCTCAATTGGACTTTTTTGAAAATGAAAGCTACCTTCAGCAGTTCAAAACCGAAGACGGAAGAGAATTATTCAATGTAGTTGGCGTTTTAAAAGGGAAATCTAAGCCGGAGGAGTTTGTGGTTTTTTCTGCTCATTATGATCATGTGGGAATAATCAAGCCCGTAGGATTGGATTCTATCGCTAATGGAGCAGACGATAACGCTTCTGGCGTGTCTGCGGTAATAGCTTTAGCTAAAGCATATGGTAAATTGAATAATAACGAGAGGACACTAGTTTTTGTAGCTTTTACCGCCGAAGAAATCGGTGGATTTGGTTCTAAATATTTTTCTACGCAGATAAATCCTGATGCAATAAAAGCGATGATTAATATTGAAATGATCGGTAAAGATTCAAAATTTGGACCTAATTCAGTATTTATAACCGGATTTGAGCGGTCTAACCTTGGAAAATTGATGCAAGAAAAAGTAAAGGGTACTAACTTTACTTTTTATCCAGACCCCTATCCAGAACAAAGATTATTTTTTAGAAGTGATAATGCTACGTTGGCCAGGTTGGGAGTTCCTGCCCACAGTTTCTCTACTGTTCAATTGCCTACTGACACCTTTTACCATACGGTAAAAGATGAGTTTGAAACCTTAGATGTGGATAATATCGTTTCTACGATTAACGCAATTTTTATCGGTGCAAAGGGCTTGGTTGATGGAAGTGAAACACCAAGCAGAATCGTTATAAAACCTTAAAAAAATCTCATAAGAATATTTGAAAAGGATAATTTTCGATATTCTTATGAGAATAAATCTTTAGATGTATCGAGCCTATTTACTCAGGTACATCGATTTCTTAGCATAAAGCTCTCTGAAAACCGGATCTTCAAGATCTTTTATAAAACGAATGGCTTCTCCAGTTGATTTCATTTCAGGTCCTAATTGCTTATCAACCTCTGGGAACTTATCGAAAGAAAATACCGGTTCTTTAATAGCAAAGCCCTTCAGGTTACGTTCAATTGTAAAGTCTTTAAGCTTATTTGCTCCAAGCATGATTTTTGTAGCTATTTTAATGTAGGGGACGTCGTAGGCTTTTGCTATGAAGGGTACCGTGCGTGAAGCTCTAGGATTAGCTTCTATTACATAGACGATTTCATCCTTTACGGCAAATTGCATATTCATCAATCCTTTTACATTTAATGCTTTTGCTACCTTGACGGTGTATTCTTCCATCTTTTGGATAACATTTTTCGAAAGGCTGAAAGGAGGAAGGACAGCACTTGAATCTCCAGAATGTATTCCCGCTGGTTCTATATGCTCCATTAAGCCAATGATATGAACATCATCGCCGTCGCAAATCGCATCGGATTCTGTTTCTTCAGCACGATCTAAGAAATGATCAATTAATACGCGGTTGCCAGGAAGGTTCTTTAATAATGTAACCACTGCTCGTTCTAGCTCTTCGTCATTAATCACAATGCTCATTCCTTGTCCTCCAAGCACATAGCTAGGACGTACTAGAACTGGGTAGCCCACTTCTTTTGCGACCTCCAAAGCTTCTTCTGCACTTTCCGCTACGCCGTATTTAGGGTAAGGAATATCCAGCTCTTTAAGCAAATCTGAAAAGCGACCGCGATCTTCCGCCATATCCATATCCTCAAAAGAAGTTCCGATAATTTTAATACCGAATTCAGTGAGTTTTTCAGCCATTTTCAGCGCAGTTTGACCGCCAAGTTGAACAATTACTCCTTCTGGTTTTTCTAGTTCAATGATTTCCCTAACATGCTCCCAAAATACCGGTTCGAAATAGAGCTTATCAGCCATGTTAAAATCTGTAGAAACAGTTTCAGGATTACAATTGATCATAATTGATTCGTAACCAGCTTCTTTTGCAGCTAATAACCCATGTACGCAAGCATAATCAAATTCGATGCCTTGTCCTATACGGTTAGGTCCTGAACCTAATACAATTATTTTTTTCTTATCGCTGACGATCGATTCGTTTTCGGCCCCAAAGGTAGAGTAGTAATATGGAGTTAGTGCTGGGAACTCCGCAGCGCAAGTGTCCACCATTTTAAACACTCGGTTTATCCCTAAAGACTTTCTACGAGAGTATACATCATCTTCACTTACGTTGCCTAGCAAATACGCAATCTGTGCGTCTGAATATCCTTTTTGTTTTAATGTAAAGAAGAAGTCCTTTGGAATGTTATACAATTGGTAGCGTTTAAGCTCGGCTTCAAGCTGTACTAATTCTTGGATTTGAACTAGAAACCATTTGTCTATCAAAGTTGCCTTTCTGATGGATTCTAAAGGAACACCAAGGTCAAAAGCATCTTTGATATGGAATAGACGTTCTGCATTAGCGTGTTCAAGGCTGTGCATAATTTCCTCAAGGTTACGGCTTTGTTTCCCATCTGACCCTAATCCGAAGCGATTGGTTTCTAAACTTTGACAAGCTTTTTGTAGTGCCTCGATGAAGCTTCCACCAATTGCCATGACCTCGCCAACTGATTTCATTTGTAAGCCTAATTCTGGGTTTGCCCCTTTGAATTTAGCAAAATCCCAGCGAGGGATCTTTGCAATTACATAATCTAAAGATGGTTCAAAATAAGCGGCGGTACTTTTAGTGATTTGGTTTTGTAACTCATCTAAGTTATAACCTATAGCTAATTTAGATGCTATTTTTGCAATAGGATAGCCAGTTGCTTTGGAGGCTAATGCGGATGAACGTGAAACACGAGGGTTGATCTCAATAGCTATGATATCTTCTGTTTCTGGATTTACAGAGAACTGAACATTACATCCACCAGCAAAATTTCCGATTGCACGCATCATTTTAATTGCCTGAACCCGCATTTCCTGATAGCAGCGATCACTAAGTGTCATTGTTGGCGCAACTGTGATAGAGTCGCCCGTATGGACGCCCATAGGGTCAAAGTTTTCGATGGCGCAGATGATGATGACGTTGTCATTGCTGTCTCTAAGAAGCTCTAATTCAAACTCTTTCCATCCCATCACGGCTTGTTCAACTAAAACCTCATGGGTTGGAGAAGCCTGTAGGCCACGACTTAGCGCTGCTTCGAAATCCTCCTTTTTATAGACAATTCCACCCCCTGAGCCGCCAAGAGTATAAGAAGGACGTATTACCAAAGGGTATCCAATTGTTTGTGCAGCTTCTTTACCTTCGAGAAAAGAATTTGCAATATGTGAGCTCGGGACGCCAATGCCGATATCAACCATTAGTTGCCTAAACTCTTCGCGATTTTCAGTTTTCTCGATAGCATCAATATCTACACCTATAATATCGACATTGTATTTTTGCCAAATACCCCGTTCGTCTGCCTCTTTACAGAGGTTTAAAGCGGTTTGTCCGCCCATAGTGGGCAGTACTGCATCAATATTCCTTTCTTTTAATATTTCTTCTATGCTTTCGCAAGTCAAAGGAAGTAGATAAACGTTGTCGGCTATCACTTTGTCCGTCATGATCGTTGCCGGATTAGAGTTGATAATAGAAACCTCAATACCCTCTTCTTTCAAAGATAGAGCAGCTTGAGAGCCTGCATAGTCGAATTCGCATGCTTGACCAATGACAATCGGGCCGGAGCCAATTATTAATACTGAACGGATGGAAGTGTTTTTGGGCATTTTGTTTTTTAGAAAAAATGAAATCAATACGTTAACAAAATCAGCATGGAATGCTTGTCTTTTAGGCGGGATTCCGACTGCTTTGTCGGAGTGCAAAGGTACGTTATTTTTAATTTAAATCTATTAAATCATGAGAATGTTTTTAAAAAATTAATAAGCTTATCTTTGTACACCTATCGTTTCTTATAAAACAAGGACTTAAGATCATATTATGGACAAAAGTAAAATAGTTAAAATTGCGGTTGTGGGACCCGAATCCACGGGAAAATCTACACTAAGCGTAGATTTAGCTTCACATTTTGATACGATTGTAGTTCCTGAATTTGCTCGAGAATATTGTAAAGACTTAAACCGAAATTATACGTTAGAGGACGAAATAAATATTTTTCATGGCCAATTGGCGTTAGAAAGGAAGCTGTTGCCTTTGGCAAGACAACAGTTGCTTTTTTGTGATACAATGGTTCTGACTGTAAAGATTTGGTGTGATCATCTGTTTGGATACACTCCGGAATCTATTTTGTCTAAATTAGAGAAGCAATCTTACGATTTATATTTATTGATGGATATCGATTTGCCTTGGGAGGATGATGAGCTTAGAGATTTTCCACATTTAAGAACCCATTTTATGAACGTGTGGCACAAAGAATTAAAGGCGATAGGAGCCAATTACGTTTTGATTTCAGGAGAAGGGAGTCAGCGTCTTGAAAATGCTATTCGTGTGGTGAGTAACTTTTTAGAAAATAAAAAAACAGGGATTTAACTTATAGACGGTTGCTATTCAGGTCTGCCAATCCTTTTTTTAAGGTGAAAAGGACATAGTTTTCATCTCTTTTCAACCGTTTTGCCAAACGGTTTACTAATATTTCTTCTTGTCCAGCAGTATAAGCTAAATCCTCTTCTGATAAGTGATTGTATTTGCGCAACACTTTAAGTTTAAGAATCTCCCATTCAGCCTCGCTCAGCGTAAAGTCCTTCATGATGTTTTTGTTTGCTGCAAAGATAATTATAATGTGATTTTGAAGCAAAGCAAAAAGCTTAATTATTTTAGGCTCGAAATTTGCTATTTTCAGTACATTCTTACAATAGTTAAATTAAATGATATGAAAACGTTTTTCCTAAGTGCATTTCTGATTGTTGCGACCATGTTTACCGCATCTGCACAACTATTACCTTCTTTTCAATTTGGTATAAAAGGAGGTGCCAACTTTTCTGATATAAAAGACATCAGTTTAAAATCCAGTTCTCGTACCGGCTATTTAGTAGGTGCTTGGGCAAGGCTTGGAGGAGCTGGGGTTCATTTTCAGCCTGAACTATATGTTACTTCAAAGGGCGCTGAAATTGACGAAGCTAACCAAAAGGGAAAAGTAACGTTCACAACGCTGGATGTTCCTCTATTGCTCGGAACTAGAATTGGAGTCGGTCCAATAGCTGCTAGGGTTCAAGCTGGGCCTGTATTTTCTTTCGTAATGAACCAAGACGATAGTTTCGTAGATAATGTAGGCCAGGCGATACAGTTCGATGAATATAAAAATCAAACGGTCGCGATTACCGGAGGCGTTGGTGTTGATATTATGAAACTAAGAGCAGACTTGCGATATGAGCATGGAGTTAGCGATGTTTTTAATAAGACTGGTGACTCGGATAACGGTCGTATGAGTTTGTGGACTCTATCTGTCGGATACAGGATATTTTAGTAGCACAGTCTTTGTGAAATAAGCTGAATTCACCTTTTAGATTCAGCTTATTTTTTATCTGGAGCCTTTTGTATTCTAATTGCACTAAGCCGTCTATTTTTCCTGTCTTCTAAAAGTCGGGTTTCTCTTTTCTAAAAAGGCTGCTATGCCTTCGTTAAAGTCTGGACTACCAAAACTTTCTGAAAATTCTTTAATTTCAGTTTGAAAGCCATCTTCTCCATCGATAAGTGATGCATTTACTGACCTTATAGCCGCCGCAACTGCTCGGGGGGATCTTTTTGAGATAGTGCGCAGGATTGATTTGGCTTTATTTAATAATTCCTCGGGAACCACGACATGATTAACGAGTCCGTACAAAAAGGCTTTTCTGGCATCGATCATATCCGCCGTTAATATCATTTCAAGAGCACGCCCCTTTCCTATGAGTTGTGTCAATCGTTGCGTCCCGCCATATCCAGGAATCAAACCTAAAGAAACTTCAGGAAGTCCCATTTTAGCCGTATCAGCCGCTACACGCATATGGCACGCTAAGGCGAGTTCTAGTCCTCCACCCAGAGCAAAGCCGTTCACAGCGGCAATAACAGGTTTGCTAGCGTTTTGGATAATGTCAAAGACTTTGGACTGTCCGTCTTGTGCTAAATCTCTACCTTCGTCCTGATTAAAGTTTGCTAGTTCAGAGATGTCGGCGCCAGCAACAAAAGCTTTATTTCCTGCACCTGTCAGAATAATTCCAGAAACCTGATCATCGTTTAATGCGTTGGTGATGGCAAGATGTAGTTCATTTAATGTTTTTCTATTTAGGGCGTTTAATTTGTTTGGCCTATTGATAGAAATGGTCAAAATGAACTGGTCTCTCTCTTCAAGAATGTTTTTGTATGTCATCTTTGGCAGTTTTTTAGGTACTGATCAATTAATAATTTCGATTTTTTTCAACCCAATTTTTAATATAAATTGCGACGTCAGTCATAGTTGCTCCCGGAGCAAACAGCTCACCTACTCCCATTTTCTTGAGCTTATCCATGTCTTCTGAAGGAATTATTCCCCCGCCGGTTAGTAATACATTATCCAATTTTTTTTCTTTCATAAGCTGGATAACTTTTGGGAAAACAGTCATATGAGCACCCGACAAAATGGAGATCCCAATGGCGTCAACATCTTCTTGGAGAGCCGCATTGACGACCATTTCAGGTGTTTGTCGTAATCCCGTATAAATGACCTCCATGCCCGCATCTCTTAATGAGGTGGCAATGACCTTTGCTCCTCTATCATGCCCGTCGAGCCCGACCTTTGCTACTAATACGCGGATCGGACGGTTAAATGTATGTTTCATATGAAGTTTTCTATAAAGTTAAAAAAATGGATGATTCTTTTCTTAACAAGTCATACAATCTTTATGAAGAATTGGGTGACTTTGTAATATGTCATTGTCTCGTTGAATTATTTTCAGTAAATTTGCGACCAGTATCCTTAGCTATAACTCCTTGGGGTTAAGCATTTAATCAAAAAGCCAATTGCTTATGTATGTGAAGAAATCAGTTTCCTTCATCTTAATATTATTTTTTGTCTCGTTTGCAATAAGTTGGAAAATCACTCCCTCAATATCTGAAAATGAAGATAATTTAACTAAAGTTTCTGAAAAACCGATAGAAGAAGCTCCTCCATCACCCGCTAAACTAATTGATGAGGAAAGTCAAGATGTTTTTGAAAAGAGTGGGTTAGATAGTTCAGGGCTATCCTACGAAGTTTTTCGAAAAGCTCATATTGGTTTTATTAATTTAAAGACCGTTGGTGAAGTACCGGATTCTGCAAAAGTTTTAAGCATTGCTGATTTTAATATGTCAAGTAAAAGAAAGCGATTGTGGATTGTGGATTTGGACAAGAAAGAAGTTCTTTTGAATACTTGGGTTTCTCATGGTCGGGGTAGTGGCGGTGATGTGGCAACTAAATTTTCAAACACTCACAGTTCTCATCAAAGTAGCTTGGGTTTTTATGTTACAGGTGAAGTCTATCACGGGAAACACGGTCGCTCTTTACGTTTGGACGGTATGGATAAAGGGTATAACAATCGCGCCCGCGAACGAGCAATTGTGATTCATGGTGCAGATTATGTTAGTGCCCAAGCAATAAAGAGCCTAAATCGTTTAGGACTTAGTCACGGATGTCCCGCTGTTCCTTCAAATTTAAGTAATCAAATCATTGACATCGTTAAGGATAAAACTGTTCTATATATACATTCCGATATAACAGATTATGACTCCAGATATTTAAATGAAGAACTTGCGGGAACCACTTTATTGACTTCTTACTTGGAATCCAATTCTGGTACCCAATTAGGAAGTTTATAATTGACCTCTGTTCTTTATTTAGTTAGATGAGTATATAAGACAATGTCAAGACCATATACGTCAGGAAAAAACGCTATGCTTTCGCCGTTAACCATTATCGTATTATAATCAAGAACTACAGTCATTTTAGGGTTCAACGAAATATCTTTTGCCTTAGTACTTGTACCCTCCATCTCGTCTTTTATAAAATTGAATTTTTCAGCATCGGTAAAAATGCGATCTGCTAAATCTAGAGGCTTTTCAACTCGCACGCATCCATGGCTAGACGCTCTGATATCTCGCTCAAAAGCAGCTTGTGCTGGCGTATCGTGTAAATACACGCTCGAATTGTTTTTAAAAAGAAATTTAATTTTCCCTAAAGCGTTTTCTTCTCCTGGCTTTTGTCTAAACCTGTAAGGTAAGTTGTCTTTAGAAATTGACGACCAGTCTATCAATTCGGGATCTTCGATTACCTTCTCATTTTCAAGTACCTCGATGCCATTGTTGGATAAATAAAAGCGATCATTTTTGACAAGGTCAAGGATTTCTTTTGAGGCAATGCTTTCGGGTATATTCCAGACGGGGTTGACCTGAACGCTGTGAATAAGACTATTTAGAACTGGGGTTTCATGTGAATGCGGAGCATCTATTACTGGATTTGAATGCATGGATATTTCGTCCGTACTCACATTGTTTCGGCCTGTTCCTACTACTACTTTCATTTCTCCTATAGGCTTTCCATCTTTAATTACCATGAGCTTAAAGGCTGGGATATTAACGTAGACCATATTCAACGTATCATAATTATGTTTCCATCGCAAACGTTCTAAATTAGCATGAATAATCTTTTTCGTTTCCTCTTCGGTTTTTCCAGGTGCTGTTATCGATGAGGCTAGTGCCTTTTGTAACGATTTATACTTTTCCGATGAAGGCTGGATACTATCTAAATAAACTTTCAGGTCGTTTATGTTTAAAACATTCATCAAAGTGCTCGTATCCGGGCGCATTGTTTCCATATAATATCGCTTAAAGATTTTAGTAGGATCTAATAAACCATAAGTTAACGCGTTACTGTAATTTAATAGGTTATCTGCGGTTTGCATCTCAAGCTGCACCAATACTTCATAAGCCTCGTCAAGGGTTTTAAGCGTTTCTTTACCGATCACTTTGTCTATTTGTTGGCGGTAGTGGTCGGCATTGAAGATTGCCGGCGACAGGCCATGTATATCGGCTTCCATCAGATAATTGGAAAAGTCCTCTAATTGGTGATTTGGGAGAAAACGTTTAAGTAAAACCGGCTGAAAGCTATTTTTTTTATAATAGTCTAATATGAATTCAGGGTGCTTAAGCTTTTTTGACTCTTTATTGATCGCTGTTTCTAATACGGTAGCAAACTTTGTTTCGTCAATCTCTTTGTAAAGGTTGTTTTTGGACACCTTATATAATACTTCATCAAATGTTCTATCCTTTTGACAAGCGCTTTGAAATAGAAAAATAATGGGTAAAAATAAAAGGAAAATCGTTTTGTTATGAGGAGTTATGCTCATGCGTTTAGGGTTTAGGACAAGTTTAGTTTTGGTATTAATATTACCTAGTTGCAATAACTTTGCCATTCACAACCTTAAGGCCCACATCTACGATTTCGGGGAGTGGGTTTATGCGCATATTTTGCTTGATTCTAAAAGTATGTTCACCAGTGTCTGCAAAATGGTGGTCTTTTAAAAATAGTACTTGATTACTGAGAATATTACCGGTTCCAGCACCCTTCCATCGTCCGTCTGGCGTTGTTAATTGGAGTTCTACACGGTATTCTTTTGTTTGCTTTTTGGGACTAACCTCCTCAATAAGAAGAGAAATGTTTGAATATTTATAGTGCGATGTATGCCTTAAGTTAATAAAAAGATCAAAGTGTTGATCCGAATTGGCAACATGTACGTTAAATTCAGGGGTTTGTTGGTAGTTCCAAGAAAAGTCTTTGATGGGAATATTCTTTTCGTAGAGGGGATTGTCTAAACAGCTAGTCAGAATAAGAAAAAAGCAAAAGAGGCTCCATTTTTTCAAGAGAGACCCTTTTGCTAGAATAAATTTATCCATTCTCTTTTTTATTTTGCTCAGAGGCTTTGCGGTTTTTGGGATTAAATCTTCTTTTGTTTCGTTTTTGGACTTTCTTTTCTCCATCTGGAGTAGTTTCTGCCTTTATTTTAGTTTCAGCTGTCGGTTTTTTTGTCTTTTCTTTGGGTAATGGCCGATTTACACTTTTCTCCTCTTGTTTCGTATTGGAAGATGTTGTTTTTTTAGGTCTTTGTTTATTTCGATTAGTAGACCTCTTTTTCTTTTTTGTTTCATCTAGCCTAGTCAGGCTATCCTGACCAACAACGTTTTCGTAATCGTATTCTACAGACATCTCTTTGGGTAAAATATCTGCCATCATCACTTTTAAATCTTCCGGCTTTTTTCCTTCTTTGTTGAGAATTTGAATTTCTTTAACCTGTTCAATATGGAGGGGAACCCAGTTTTCATCCCGTGGGTAGGCAAACCACATCAAACGTTTGAAAATATCTGTTTTTTGTAAATAGGCAGGACCCTTAACTGTTTCAAGTTTCTCCACGTTGTTTGGAATGTCTTTAAGAGCATCCATATATGAGTCCAACTCATAGTTTAAACAGCATTTGAGCTTCCCGCATTGCCCAGCCAATTTAAGTGTATTTAGTGAGAGGTTTTGGTAACGAGCTGCAGAAGTTGATACAGTTTTGAATTCTGTGAGCCACGTAGAGCAGCACAACTCTCTTCCGCATGACCCGATTCCACCTAGGCGGCTCGCTTCCTGTCGCATTCCAATTTGGCGCATTTCAATTCGTATTCGAAAAGTTTCTGCCATTTTTTTAATAAGCTCCCTAAAATCTACACGACCTTCTGCCGTATAATAAAACGTAGCTTTTGTTTTATCACCTTGAAAATCTACATCACTAATTTTCATGGAAAGGCCAAGCTCAAGTGCAAATGTTCGAGCTTGGTGCATGGTTTCCCATTCGAGGTCTTTGGCCAGTTGCCATTTATCAAAATCGGCATGAGTAGCTTTTCTATAAACTTTTTTAGCAACCGAATCCTCATTCACTCTATTCTTTTTTAGCTGCAGGCGGACAAGTTCGCCCGTTAAGGAAACATGACCTAGATCATAACCCCCTGTGCTACTTTCTACTGCAACCAATTCACCCATTTCTAAATATAAGTTGTCTTGATTGACGAAAAATTCCTTTCTTGACCCTTTAAAGCGCACCTCGATGATGTTGAAAGGCTTATAATTTGCTGGTAAATCCATTTGTGATAACCAGTCATATACGTCTAATTTATTGCATCCGTTTGTCATGCAAGAACCTTTGTTTTCACAGCCTTTAGGCGCAGTTCCTCCACCACCGGATGAGCATCCATTACATCCCATAGTTATATATATTGAGTCCCTTTCGGGAGCGTTTGATATTTAAATAATAATATTAGTTGCAAAGATACATCTAAAAATAAGATTTTAGGATTTGCATTTCTTTCAATATGTTGAATGGCTTCTTCAAAAAGTCCAATAGCCGTTTCAATTTGTATATGGCTAAACAGCTCGGAAAAGCGTTCAGCAATTACCTCTTCCTTACCAGTTAAATGAACCATTCCTGATAAGTTGTTTTTAAATAAAAGCACTTCGCGCATGAGGTTGATCGCATAGAAAAGAAAGCTCTTTTGGTTCTCACGACCCATTTTGGGGAATTCTTTTTCGACATAGTCAACCAGTGCTAACCCTTCGCCTTTATAGCATAATAAAATCCAGGATCGGTAAAGATCATAATAACTGTTTTCAAGCTTTTCATCAAATAGTGTTAATGCTTTTTCCAAATTCCCATCACTTAAAAAGGCAATCTGCTTTGCTTTCTCTTCGCTTAAGGAATATGTTTCTATCAGATAAGTATAGATATCTGAAGTGTTAGGGCGGTTAATTTTTACCAACTGGGTTCTAGACAGAATAGTTGTTAAAATCAAATCTGGATTTTGTGCAACTAATAAGAAAAGAGTTTTTTGAGCTGGTTCTTCAATTAACTTTAATAAGGAGTTTCCGTTTCTACCGAGGTATTCAGGTAGCCAAATAATTAAAACCTTGTATTCAGCTTCAAAAGGTTTTAAACTTAGACTTTGAATGATTTGGTGACATTCTGCAATATTGATATTAGCCTGCTTGTTTTCGGCTTTTACAAAGTCACGCCAATGGTTCAAACTTATATATGAGTTGTTAAGAAAAGCGTTGCGGAAATCGGCTATATAATCTGTCGCCGTTTCCTTGGGATGTTTTGCATAGAAAGGAAAAGAAAAATGAAGATCCGGATGGATCATTTTGCTGTATTTTCTGCAAGATGGACATTCTTCGCAACTATCATTATCTAGGCGATTCGTACAATTTATAAATTGGGCGTAAGCCAATGCTAGGGCGAGGCTGCCGGATCCTTCGGGACCTAAGAACAGTTGTGCATGACTTATTCTATTGTCTTTAACGGTTTGGATTAATTTATTTTTTATGACCTCTTGGCCAATAATGTCTTTAAAGCGCATATGTATTGCTTTTTCAAGCGTATCTTTGTATGGAATTAACAAATATATACAAAAATGAGGATAATGGCTTTTGATTACGGCACAAAACGAATAGGCATTGCCGTCACCGATCCATTGCAAATAATAGCCACGGCTTTAACCACTATCCATTCCAAAGACATTCTTAGCTTTTTAAAGGAATATACGGGAAAAGAGCAAGTTGAAAAGTTTGTGGTAGGGAAGCCTCTACAGTTGGATGGGACTGATTCTCAGTCATCTTCTCATGTTGTGGGCTTTATTAGGTCTTTGAAAAAACATTTCCCATCAATTGATGTTGTTACAATCGATGAACGCTATACGTCAAAGATGGCGTCTGCCGCTATTGCCCAAAGTGACCTTAAAAAGACAAAGAGGCAAGATAAGGAATTAATCGATCGTATATCAGCTGTCCTAATTTTGCAAAGCTATATGGACAGCCAATGAATCATTAGATAGAATTTGTTACTTTTGCCAAATGGATTTGTTTAATAATAATTTAGTTTCTTATTTAGAACAGACCTGCGACAAGGAAAGTGATCATTTAAAACAGATCAACAGAGAGACCTATTTGAAGGAAACGATGCCTCAAATGCTTTCTGGTCACTATCAAGGACGCTTGCTTAGTTTATTGAGTAAATTAACAAGTCCTTCCCGTATTTTAGAAATTGGTACTTTTACTGGCTATGCTACCTTATGCCTTGCAGAAGGACTGGATGAAGATGGAATTCTACATACCATTGAAGTTAATGAAGAGCTAGAGTCAAGGTTAGTCAATTATTTTAGTCAGTCGACAGCAGCGGACAAGATAATTCTCCATATTGGAGAGGCACTGAATGTTATCCCGACCTTAGATGAGACTTTTGACATGGTTTTTATAGATGCGGATAAAAAGAATAACTATAATTATTATAATTTAGTGTTGGATAAAGTGCGACCTGGCGGTTTGATATTAATTGACAACGTACTCTGGAAGGGGAAGGTCTTAGAGAAAGATCCTGATGCGCAGACAAAGAGTATTGTTGAATTGAATCGCCAAATCGCTGCTGACTCTCGTGTAGAAAAAATAATTCTTCCCATACGTGATGGATTATTTTTGATTAGGAAGCGTAAATAACGTAAATGATAAGCGAACTATCTTGAGCATTTTAATCATCGAATCGTTTAAGGTAGATCGTTTTTTAATAAATTAGTTGATGAACATGATCGCTTTGGCGATAAATGTCAAATTAGTTAATGAAAAATAAAAGATATGAAGAAGTTTTTATTCAATCTCCGCCATTTCAAACCGCTCTTACTTATTGTTTTTATTAGTTTATTATTTTATTCCAAAGCGTCTGCTCAAAAAGTTTCCGTTCAAAAATACATCGATACACATAAGGAGAGAGCAATTCAAATTATGGAAAAGTACGATATTCCTGCCAGCATTATTCTAGGAGTTGCAATTCATGAAAGTGCATTTGGCAACAGTAGGTTAGCCCAATACCTCAACAATCATTTTGGAATAAAAGGAAAAAACGATAGTAAAGAGATCAAATCAGCCTATAAAGGTTATGAATCGGTCGAAGATTCCTATCTCGATTTTGTAAGAATTTTGCAAGATCGTAAGCAGTTTAATCATCTTTTTTATAAATATGATAAAAATGATTACCAGAACTGGGCGCTAGGGATTGCTCGAGGTGGCTATGCAAGCAGTAAAACTTGGTCAGCCCAGGTTATAGGGATTATCAAAAGGTATGAATTAGACAAATTAGATCAAACCAATTCTCCCGATGATACGCCAAGCTTTACTAGAAGTTCATACATTGTAAAACCTGGTGATACCCTTTCTGGAATTGCCAGTAAGTTTAATACAACCGTTTATGAAATTCAATCTACAAATCAGTTAAGATCGACACGTTTGCAGATTGGGCAGGAATTAGCTCTTTAATACATCTATGAGGAAGGTTATTTGGTTTTGTTTTTTACTGTTTTTGGTAACATCTTGTTTGCCGAAGCAGAAGGTGCTTACAAACGGTCCGGCAAAAGTAGTTTCAAACTCAGATCCTGTAAAGAGGATTTATCCACAACCTGTCGCTCCGCGGAGCGCTACCGCTGAGGCTTATATCGCACAGTATAAAGATATTGCAATTAGCGAAATGGATCAGTATGGTATTCCTGCAAGTATAAAGCTGGCTCAAGCGTTGTTGGAATCTGGTAATGGCAACAGCTCGCTGGCTAGGCAGGCAAACAATCATTTCGGTATTAAATGTGCCTCTGGGTGGGCGGGGAAGAGAGTGCTGAAGGATGACGATGAGATTGATGATTGCTTTAGGGTATATGACAGGCCTGAGCAATCTTACAGAGATCATTCTGAGTTTTTATTAAGGAAGCGATACGCCGCATTATTTGAGCTTGATAAAAACGACTATGTCGGTTGGGCAAGAGGATTAAAAGCGGCGGGTTATGCTACAAATCCTAAGTATGCAGATTTGCTTGTAAATATCATTGAGCGTTATCAATTATTTCAATATGATTCTCCCGAGTCAAAAAGGGAAAAGATACAACGTGAGGAGAAGGTGCTTGCCGAAATAATAGAGAATATTCCCCTTGAAGTTAACGATGCGGCTGCAAAGCCACCAGTTAAGATGGTTATTCACGAAGTAAAGAAGGGAGAAACTTTATTTGCAATAGCGGATCGATACGGAATAGCTATTGCAGAATTTAAGCAGTTGAACAATATTAAGGGTGATACGATATTGCCCGGTCAGCTTTTATTGGTATCTAATTAAAAGAATTGTTAAAATGTGTGAAAAGTTTAAAAGTAAGCACTTTCCTCTGTAGTTTTACCGAGGTGAGAGCTCAGCTAATATTCTTTTTCATTCTTTTAAACACATTTACTCTTTTTGCACAACAAGAAGTAAAAGGATTAATATTTGATGCCACTACTAAACAGCGTGTTGCTGGAGTCTATTTATATAATACTGCGAGTAAAGAAGGTGTATTCAATAATTTAAAAGGAGAGTTTCACATTTCAGCGAAAGCGGGAGATGTTGTGATTTTAGCGCGAGAAGGGTATTTTCCCGATACCATTAGGATTGAAAATTATAATACATTGATGGTAAATCTTCAGCGGTCTTCAATCTGGCTTAGAGAAGTCCATATTTTGGCGAAAAAGTCACCACAGCAAGACTTCGAGCAAAAGCAAGCCGATTATGAATCTGCGTATAGAAAAGGCGATCCAGGTCCGTTTCTTTCTACAGGAAGTAATGGAGGAGCAGGATTAAGTATTGATGCTTTATTCTCTCTTATCAGTCGAGAAGGTAAAAACGCCAGGTATTTACAAGAAATTATTGAACGAGATTATCGAGAAGCGCTCATTGATTATCGCTTTACTTCTCAATTAGTAACAAGTTTGACAGGTTTAGAAGATGATAAAGCTGAAAGTTTTATGCGTCAATATCGCCCGAATTATTATTTTATTCTCAATTCCAGCGATTATGAATTAGGTGTCTATATCAAAAAAAGTTTTGAAAGTTATAAAATAAACCCGGACGCAAGGAGGACCCAAGGGCTCTTTGAAAATCTCGAACCATAAAGTATTATTACTAAAAAGGTTTTTTATCCTTGTTAGCATCAATGCTTTCTTTATTTTTGCATTACTATGAAGAAATATTTCTCTTTTATTTTTTTACTTTTACTATCCCTTGGATATAGCGTTTCGGCTCAAGCGCAAAATTTGGATGATTTAAGGCAAGTACCCAAAAAAGGAGCACTTAAAGTAGAACCTCCCCCTTTATTGCTTGAAGAGGTCATTATTCCTCAAAAGACTTTAGATCTTGAAGTGAGTTATTGGCGAAATTGGACGTCTTTCGGTATTAATGCGAATCAGGCTTCCTTCAGTGATAATTGGAACGGTGGTGGTGTGAACTCGATATCGGTAGGGGGGTTATTTGACCATAAGTCGGAGTACGTAAGAGATGATAAGAGCTTTGTAAGTCAAATTTCTTTAAAATATGGCAAAGTTAAAAACAAGGACCAATCTGCAAGAAAGAGTAATGACCGTATTTTTTGGGATAATAAAGCCGCTTTAAAGTTTTCTAAATACTGGTCTTTCTTTGCGTCTCTCGCTCTCGAAACTCAATTTGACGTAGGTTATTCTTATTCTAGAAATGAATTTGGAGAAGAAGTCAGAAGTGCTCCAATCTCAAACTTTATGGCTCCGGGATATATAACAGAATCGATAGGTTTGGAGTATAAGCCGGATAAATCATTTTCGCTACGTCTGGGTACCGGTACGGCTCGACAAACTTTGATTTTGGATGATCGTTTGGTTTATGATGACCGGCCAAATTTTGGGGTAGAGGCAGGCGAAAGGTTCAAGAATGAGCTCGCTTTTCAAGTTGTTGCGAACTTGGATAAAAACATCAGTAGCAATTTGAATTTATTGGCGCGGTACGCTTTTTTTGCAAATTATGAAGAATTAAAAAATGCTTCTCATCGTTTAGATGCCACGTTAACCGCTCGAGTAAGTAGAGTAATTAACGTTTCTTTGAGTACAGTTGTTTGGTACGATAAGAATGTGGTTTCTGATGTCCAAATGAGTGAAAACTTGGCCCTAGGCATTATGTATAAATTCCCAAGATAAAAATTGAATATATAGAACCTAAGAATGGTATGAAAGATTTTAGAATTGGGGTTATAGGTTTTTTATTGGCATGGTCTTTTGCTTCTTGCTCCACAAATAAATATGCAAAGACTAATAAGATATATACTCAAAACGTTAAAGAGATGGCGGAGGTTATTCAAGAGCCCTTGCCGCCACCCATGCCATCGCCAGAAGCTTTCGTCGCAGGAGTTGAAGGAAAGCGAGATGACCTGGATTGGGTGGGAACTGTGAATTTCAACTTACGCAAGCCTGATTTTGTTATTATTCATCATACTGCGCAAGATAGCACCGAGCAGACATTGAGAACCTTTACTGCAACACATACACAAGTGAGTGCACATTATGTTATCGGTCGGGACGGAAAAACCTATCAAATGTTAAACGATTACTTACGAGCTTGGCATGCAGGGGAGTCACGATGGGGAAAGATTAGAGATATGAATTCTCATTCCATCGGTGTAGAGTTAGATAATAATGGGACAGAACCGTTCCCTAACGTTCAAATCAATAGTTTATTGCGCTTGTTAGATACGTTAAAAACCAACTATAATATTCAAACAGAAAATTTTATTGGTCATTCGGATATTGCTCCAGCTAGAAAGCAAGATCCAAGTGTACATTTCCCTTGGAAGTTGTTAGCTTATAAAGGGTTTGGACAATGGCCTGATGAATTTTTGATTGATCCTCCTGAAAATTTTGACCCAGCCATCGCATTGAAAGTAATCGGCTATGATACAAGAAATTTATCTGCCGCAATTGTTGCCTTTAAACGACACTTTATACAGGCAGACATAAGTCCTGATTTAACTTGTCTCGATTTAAGAGTATTATATAATCTTTATTTGAAACAAGAGTAAGTGCTAGGTTTAACTGCCAGTGACCTAGGTCAGTTGAAACACATAGCGTCTCAATTAAGAATTCCGTTTGAAGCTCATGAAGCTTCTAGTTCTAAATAAAAAAAGAGAGGTGGCTTTTTGGCCGATCCTCCCTTTAGATACTAAAACAAACTATACTTATAGAGAGCTTCATATTTTGGGGAAAGAGAAGCTCTTATTAACCTATATAGAAAGAGCCGTGCCAGAAAACAGGAACATCCCTATATCGTTTATTAAAGGAACAAAAGAACTTTGTTCACAGTTTTTCCGTTCTTTAGTGTAGAGAGTATTCTACACTTTGTTTATTAAACTTGAGTTGACAGTCCTCTATTAAAAACTTTATTATCCAGATGAATGAACGGTTCATTTGATTTTATATTCAAACCAGTTACATCGTTTATTCATCAAATTTATCTAAGTTTGCATTAATGAAACCATCGGTAATAAACAAAAAATGGCTTGAGCTGCAAAATAAAACTGCCGAGCAGTTCGATACGGATATCCCGGATTTAAAAGTATTTTTATTTCTTATTGGTGTTCAAGAGTTGGGCAAAGGGCCACTGAAATTCAGCAAAAGACAAAAAGAAGAACTGATGCATATTGCAACCTGCCGACTTTTTAGTGCAATGGGTTTCTATGAATTAGAAGGTACTGACCAAGATGGCTGGCCACACTGGAAGTTAATAAATAAGATTCCTAATTATACACTCCTTGAGCAGGAAATGATTTTGAAATCCTTAATTATAGATTATTTTGAAGGCTTAAATTTAGACTAAACTATTTTGTTTAAATACGTTGAGAGACAATGAAAAGATTACTTATTTTAATTATAATATCGTTTATTACACAAAGTACTTGGGCAGCCAAGCCTAGAAACCAGTATGTAGAAATTCGCACTGAACTAGGCGCTTGCACAGTAAGGTTGTACAATGAAACTCCGTTACATCGAGATAATTTTCTGAAATTAGTGAAAGCTAAGTTTTACAACGGACTATTATTTCATCGGGTTATTGAAAATTTCATGATTCAAGGCGGAGATTCTGAATCGCGATATGCTGCAGAAGGAACCATGTTAGGCAGTGGCGATATCGGATATAAAATCCCTGCTGAATTTAGTGATAGTTTATTTCATAAGAAGGGTACTCTAGCAGCTGCTAGAGATAATAATCCAGAAAAAGCATCCAGTGGTTCCCAGTTTTATTTGGTGCAAGGTAAAGTGTTTACGGATGATGAGCTCAATCGAATGGAGGAAGGGCGCTTAGAAGGAAGGAAAATTCCCGAAATTCAGCGTGAAGTATACAAAACCATTGGAGGAGTTCCGCACCTTGACCAAAACTATACAGTATTTGGCGAAATAGTCAAAGGAGTGGGTATGGTAGACGCGATTGCCGCAGTTTCAACTGACAAAAATGATAGACCTTTAATCGGTCAGAAGATGGATATCAGGATTTTGAAGCGCAGAGAAGTAAGAAGATTGGAAAAGGAATTAAAGAAATTAGCGGTTTAATCATTCGTCTTCCTGTTTTTTAAGTAATACCATCCAAGTTTGATGGCAATAATGCTATGGCTGAATAGGTTAGGTAGAAACCCATAATACTTGCTGAAAATCAAAAATCGTTCTTGTAGACTTTGTCGATGTCTTTTTTTTGATATTCCGCCAACTAAGTATTTGGCTACATAGCCGGGCACTTTAATAGTCGTTTTTGCTTTTTTTGCGGCCTTTATGATCCAATCAATATCTGCACTTAATTGATATTTCTCATCATATGGAACGGTAATGGATTTCTTTATATAAATGGCTTGGTGACTTACATTCATGCCGTATTTAAAACTTTTCCAAGTAAACTTCTCTGGTATTTGATGTCTACGCTTACCCAAGCTAGTCCAGCTCTCATCATACATTTCGGTTTCGCCATAATAGATATCAGCATTTGGGAATGAAGCAAAAACATTTTCGACGGTCCGAGATTCATAAATTTCGTCTCCTGAATTCATGAATAAAACATATTCTCCTTTTGCCATTTTTAGCCCTTTGTTCATCGCATCATATATTCCCTTATCTTTTTCGCTAACCCAAGTGATTTTATTTTCATATTTTTTTATAATGTCTATTGTTCCATCAGTTGAGCCACCATCAATTATTATGTATTCAATATTATTATAGGTTTGATTAAGTACAGACAAAATTGTCCTTTCGATATCTTTAGCATTATTAAATACAATGGTAATAACGCTAAGTTTAGGCTTCAAAGGCTTAACCATTTATTTCTTTATTTGGTAAGCTTAAATTTTGATCAATTCTACCCCAAAAACTTGGGTCGTATTTCTCCCAGGCATGACAACCAAATGGCAATGTGTTCCTATTTAACTCAAACGACTTTTCTGGATCCATTTCAAAAGCAAAAGCCAAGGCTTTTAAACAGGAGGGTTTTTTAAAAGGAACAAACAGCGTCCATAAAATATCTTCATTTTTAGGAATGAGTTTAAAGATGAAAGAAACCCAGGGTGCCCATCTAATGTGTGATGCTACCTTTCTCAAAGAAAAACCACCATTGCCTACTCTACTTTTTAAATAAACTGAAAGGTTGAGAATCGGTTTCTTTTCTGAAGTAATAGGAGGAGCCTCAAGCCAGGGCGCCCCGATATAATCATAAGCTAATCTACACCAGCTAGAAAGTTCATTTCGGAAGACCCAGGCATCCAGTTGATATATCAAGATATAAGTATAGGAAACAAAGCGCCTATAAAATGATCTGCTTATAAGTAGTTTAGAATAGCCTTTTGTAGACGTGAAATATTCTTTATCAAAATAAACGTAAGTTAATTTTTTACCAGCAATTTGATCATATACCTTAGAATCAAAACCAATCGGCGCGATTAATAGGATCGGATAATTCCCTAAAATAGTAAGGCACTGTTTAAAAGAACGGAGTTCCATTTCGTTCGGAGTAGTTTTATAGAGGGGTATAAGGACAGCCACTTCCATCATGACTTTTTACTTATAGTGTGCCACTGGTTAATTAAGAACTTCTTCACTCGTTTTAATAAACTGCCCTTTCGATGTTTAAAGAAATTTAGAATAGAAGTATAAGCGATTTTATTTTCTTCTATTACATCAGGATAATTGCTGACGGGCTCTCTGGAAATACTAACTTGATAGGTATCTTCTATGTTTGAATGCACACCGGTGCCATCATGACCGATATTTTCAATTAAAGACTTTGCAGGATATAAGACAAGACCATCGTTTAAAAATACCGATGCATACCAACGAATTGCCCAAGAGTTGTTTTTTTTGTTTTTAAAATCCAGCAATTGATTCCAGTAATTCATTTTGCCACCAATAGAAAACTCTTTTATTTTTTGTTTATCAAACCGCTCGTAAAGTACATTAATGTTCGGTTCAAACTGATCCCATGCTCTTTCCCAAGTCGCCCATCCCCAGCTACTTGTTGCTCGAAAGAAAAAGGTGTTTGGTAGTTGGTCTGCGTCTTTTAATGGAAACATATAGGCACCAATCTGCATCACTTTGTCGTTGTCCTGGTATTTTTTTAAGGCTTGATTAAAATATTTGAGAGTATAAGGGGAAGCTAATAAATCATCCTCAAATACAATGACTTTTCCATATTCATCCGTTAACTGATTTACACCATCAATGATGGACTCGGCTAAACCTAGATTGTGCGGGCGCTCTATAATCCGCACCGATTTAAAACCATCGACTGTTTTAATGAATTCACGTACTTCATCAACTAATTCGGTATCTTTTTTCTTATTTGCTGCATCGGAGAATATAACAAGCCTTGATTCATCCGCAAGCAAATTCTTTTGCAAGTGTGAAACAGTTCGGCGGGTATGTTCTGGACGGTTGTAAACAAATAAAGCAATAGGAGCTAAATGTTGCATTAAATAAAATCAGTTTAGGTGTAAAGATAAGGTATTTTCTTATTGGAAATAACGTCTTCAATGTATTTGAATTAGGAAGATTTCTAAGGTATGTTAATTTTATTAAAAAACTCCATTTCCGGTTTTACCCGAAAATGGAGTTCTACGTAATACTTTTGAGGTACTACGTGTGCTCCTTCCTACGCTGGTATTATCCAGATCAAGTATGTGGGTATATTCTCAGCCTAATCAAATTAAGCACCCCTTGCACTTCGTAGTTAATAAACACTCTTTATAAATGAAAGTTTTAAAAAAGTGAATATTATTTTTTTGTGTTGTTTAAACCCGGATTGTGAATAATTTCCCTACTTTTAGCTCATGAGATCGGTTCGAAAACTTATAAGAAAGTGGTTCCCCTTAGATAAATTTATAGCTTATCAATCATACTCCCAAGAAGGAGAAGACATGGTGTTAAGAGGTTTTTATGAGGATAAAAAAAAGTATAGAGGGTTTTATATAGATATTGGAGCGCATCACCCTTTTCGCTTTTCAAACACCTTATATTTTTATAAGAAAGGTTGGAAAGGAATCAATATAGAGGCTAATCCAAAAGCGCTGAAGCTTTTTAAAATCTTTAGAAGGAGAGATATAAATTTAAATTTAGGAGTTAGTGGCATTAATAAGCCTTTAACATTTTATTGTTTTAATGAATCTGCTTTAAATGGATTTTCTAAAGAGATATCACAGCAAAGAGATAATAAAGATAATTACAGAATCATAGAGACTATTGAGGTCCAAACCTATCCTCTTGCTGATGTATTAGATCAATATCTGCCGGAAAACCAAGCGATAGATTTTCTTACCATTGATGCTGAAGGATTAGATTTCGAGATCTTGAAATCTAATAATTGGGATAGGTACAAACCAGCCTATATTCTGGTGGAAGACAAGGTTGATCTGGAAAATTTGAAAGACTCCGAGATCTATCTGTACTTGAAAAATTTGGGCTACCATTGGATTGCCAAAACAAAAAGAACGCTATTTTTTAAGATCAGCACTGGAACTTAATTGGATTATCTTTCTGATTAAATTAATTTGAAAGATCGATTTAATCATCATAATTCCTTGTTGCCTTGTTTTGGGGATAAAAAGGATGAAGAATGTTGCGCAGACATAGGCAATCAGCGAGGCATAAGCAGCCCCTTTGATCCCGTAAATTGGAATCCACCAAATATTTAATAGAATATTTACAATAGCACCTATCGCGGTTCTTAGAAGTGAAAGCTTCATATACCCTTCTGCAATTAAATACTGACCACTCGCACTGCCTAAAAATACAAATACCCCTGCCCAAATGTGAATCGATAAAACCGTCGCCCCATACGCGTATTCAGGTTTGTAAAGAATGTTGTATAGAAAGGGAGAGACAAAAGTCATGACAAGGGCTATAGTAATACTAAGGAACGACATTAAATCGTACAAGTTTTGTAATCTGGTTTGATATCGTTTTTGATCATCCTTTCTTGCATTCATTATTGCGGGGAATAGGGCACTTACTGTTGCAACTGGAATGAAATACCAGCTTTCGCTTAGGTTGACAGCTGTAGAATAGACTCCTAAAGCGCTACTGCCCATAAAAGCATCGATCATGACCAAGTCAATCTTCATGTAGAGGGTTATCAAAACTGCTGAAAACGCAAGCGGCCAAGCATGCTTGAGCAATTTTTTGGCAACTTTAGAATCGTATTTCCAATGAAAAATACGCTCTCCGCTGCGATGGTAAATGGCCGTATAGCAAATAGCTGTAAAAATAGAGTCGAGTAGTAAGGCCCAAACAAATGCGATCAACGGAGCCCCGGTAATAATTAGGAATAACTTAAGAGATGCGGATAGTACATTGGCAAGTACTTGCACAATCATTATTCTTTTTCCTTGAACTTGCGACTGGAAGTAGCTGTCAATGATGGTTATTGATTGAATTAAGCAAACAAACGAAACAATGACTATATAGTCAAAGGAAGTCTCTGGTTTGTTTTCAACGAATTTCTGAATGAGGAAATAGGTGCTATAAATTAGTGGCAATGCGACCAGTCCTGCAAGGATACGCAAACCAAAGGCACTGCCAAGTAAGATATTTTTATCTTGAGGTCGCCTTAAAATTTCTCTTGTGATATAGGAATCCAGGCCCAGTGCGGATGCGGCCAAGAAGAAGGTGATGATAGCCATGGGATATGCTAAAATCCCATTTCCTGCGCTTCCTAAGTAATTGGCTACTGCAATTCCTGTTAGCATTTTTATTATTAAGGTGCCAACCCGCGCCATCATTAACCATCCGGTATTTTTGAAATATTTATCAAAGGCCTCTGGGTCAAAGCCGGGTAGCGCTGGAAACTTCATGGCACAAACCTAAGAAAATTAGGGAACATTTACTTGTTTGGGTAAAGCATCTAAATCGCTTGTTTCAAAACAATAAATTTAATCTATCTTTCAAATCTGGCGATAGTTTTTCTATCTTCGATAATATTCTTAAAATTATGAAAGCCATTTCATTTCTATGCTCTTTCTTGTTGGTTTTAATTGCTTTATCTTGTGAGGCGGGTAAACTACATTCCGATCAAAATAGGATGGGAAATAGTTTGATTCAACCCGGTGCGGATCAGCTTCAAGAATACCTTCCGCTATTAAAAGGAAAAAAGGTAGGAATGATGGGGAACCAGACCTCCGTTGTTGGTAACGACCACTTGGTGGATGTTCTTTTGCGTGAAGGAGTAGATCTTCAATTCGCTTTCGCGCCAGAGCATGGTTTCCGCGGAGAAATCGAAAGGGGAGAAAAAGTAAGTAATGATGTCGATGCTAAAACGGGCTTGCGCTTATATAGTCTTTATGGAAAAAATGAAAAGGCAGCGTCTATTGTAAATTCAATCGATGTGATGATATTCGATTTGCAGGATGTAGGCGCACGTTTTTACACTTATATTACTTCTTTGCATCATGTTATGCAGCTTTGTGCCGATCAAAATAAAACATTGATTGTTCTCGATCGGCCGAATCCCAATGGCGACCAGGTGGATGGCCCTGTCAGAAAAGACGGTCGATTTAAATCGGATGTCAGTTTCCATAAAATAGCGATGATTCATGGCTTGACTGTTGGTGAGTTGGCATTAATGATAAATGGGGAGCGGTGGTTGGATAATAATGCGCAATGTGATCTTAAGGTTATTAAAGTCAAGAATTATGACCATTCGATGCAATACGAATTACCGGTCATCCCCTCGCCAAGCTTACCAAATCAGCTTTCTGTACGTTTGTATACATCCTTATGTTTGTTTGAAGGAACAGATATAAGTGTAGGACGGGGTACTGATTTTCCTTTCCAAGTCATAGGTTATCCTGATCCCGAATTTGGAGAGTTTACGTTTACGCCAACATCTAAACGTGGAATGGCGGTACATGTTGAGCAACAAAATAAGCAATGTTATGGATTGGATTTGAGGGGGCTAGATCCCGTCGGGACTAAGTTCAGCTTAACATATTTACTTGATTTTTATGCAAAATCCGATTTTAAAGCCAATTTTTTTTCGAGACCAACCTTCTTTGATAAACTGGCGGGAACAGATCAGTTACGCAAACAAATAATTGCTGGGCAGACGGAGAAGCAAATTAGAGATTCATGGAAAGAAGAGTTAGCGGAATATAAGATATTGAGAAAGAAATATTTACTTTATAAAGATTTTGAATAGGAATAGAACCTTGATAACATTTACTAAATGGATAATATTACTGAAAAAGAATCCCATTACAGCCATCTTGAGAAAATGACAATTGGTGAGCTATTGTTGGCGATTAATAAAGAAGATCAGACTGTTGCCGGCGCCGTTCATAAAGCAATTCCTCAGATCTCTAGTTTGGTTGAAGGAGTTGTTGAGCGAATGAGGAAGGGAGGGAGGTTATTCTATATCGGCGCGGGTACAAGTGGGCGCTTAGGAGTGCTTGACGCTTCAGAATTACCACCTACATTTGGGGTTCCCTATGATTGGGTGGTCGGCTTGATCGCCGGAGGAGATTCAGCAATCCGAAAAGCAGTCGAGTTTGCAGAGGATGATACCGAGCAAGCTTGGAAGGATCTAAGTGTATTTAATGTATCTGAAAAAGATGCGGTTATTGGAATTGCAGCCTCCGGTACTACCCCTTATGTTCTTGGCGGATTAAAGGCGGCTAATCAAGCGGGTTTATTAACTGGCTGTTTAGTTTGCAATAAGGAAAGTCTATTAGCAGCAGAGGCAATTTTTCCAATAGAGGTAATTGTGGGTCCTGAATTTGTGACAGGGTCAACGCGTATGAAGGCCGGTACCGCTCAGAAATTAGTATTAAACATGATTAGTACGACTCTTATGATTCAATTGGGGCGGGTGGAAGGAAATAAAATGGTCGATATGCAGATGACGAACCATAAGCTTGTGAATCGTGGAATTCGGTTTATCATGGAAGAAGCAAATGTGGATGAAGAGACTGCCGCAAAGTTATTAAGCCAATATGGAAATGTCCGTAAGGTATTAGCCCATATCGACAGAGAATCGTAAAACCGTCTAAGCCCTTACCAGATGACCCCAATTGCATTATTGACATTTCTTCTCGTTTACTTTACTGTTTTAATAGGTGTAGCGCATTTGACATCAAGGAAGAAATCTGATAATTCAGCTTTTTTTATTGCAAATCGAACCTCCAAATGGTATGTAGTTGCTTTTGGAATGATAGGAACGGCCTTGTCTGGTGTTACCTTTATTTCGGTACCCGGTGCAGTAGGCGGTATAGGTTTTGGATATTTCCAGTTTGTTTTAGGGAATGCCATAGGGTATATTATAGTAGCCTATGTGTTGCTTCCCCTATATTACCGAATGAGTCTGGTATCTATTTATACCTATTTAGAAGAGCGCTTAGGGCATCGGAGTTATAAAACCGGTGCATTTATCTTTTTAGTATCACGATCGATCGGTTCAGCGTTTCGTCTATATTTAGTAGCCATAATATTGCAGCGATTTATTTTTGACGCTTGGAATGTACCTTTTGCGTTAACCATTATCATTTGCTTAGCGTTAATTTGGCTGTATACCCATAAAGGAGGGCTAAAAACGATTCTGATTACCGACTTGCTACAAACCTTTTTTTTAATTGTTGCCGTGATTTTATCCATTTATTTTATAGCAGATGGACTAAATCTTGATTTATTTGAGACGGTTGAAGCCATAAAGGAAAGTAGCTATTCAAAAATATTTTATTGGGGTGATTTTCTTGGTGAAAAGCAAAACTTCTTTAAACAGTTTTTGGGAGGAATTTTTGTCACCTTGGCCATGTTTGGATTAGACCAAGATCTCATGCAGAAAAATATCAGCATGAGGACGGTTGGAGAAGCGCAAAAAAATATGATGACCTTTATGGTTGTTTTTGTGGTAATCAACATCTTCTTCTTATCTGTGGGCGCGATGCTGTATTTGTATGCAGGTCAAAATGGAATTGATACTGCGGCTTTGCCTACTCCTGATTATCTATTTCCGGAGATCGCTTTAAACCATTTGCCTTTGTTACCGGGGATTATTTTTATGATGGGATTGACTGCCGCTACTTTTGCCACTACCGATTCGGCACTTACCGCGTTAACGACTTCATTTTGTATTGATTTTCTTAACTTTCAAAAGAAAGAAGATCTAAACTCTTCCAAATTGGTGCGTACTAGAGGATACGTGCATTTGGGTTTTTCTATAGTGATTTTACTTATTATTCTGGTCTTCCGAATGATTAATGATGAATCTGTAGTTACCGCTATTTTTATTGCTGCAGGATACACCTATGGACCTTTGCTTGGATTATTTGTATTTGGGATGTTTACGAAGCGCTTTGTAAATGATAAGCTTGTACCTTATATCTGTTTGCTGTCCCCAATTCTGGTGTATTTCTTGAAAATGTTTATGGAAAGTCAAATCGGTTACGGCATGAGCTTTGAATTGATAATCGTGAACAGCTTCTTAACTTGGTCAATGTTAATGATGATTAGCAGAAAGGGGTATCTAATAAAGCATTAAAAGCAGCAGCTTGCTTGCCGACAAGGTCGTTATACTGATCATAGTGGAAGCATCTGTTAGGTGATTGTATTTCTCAGATCCGCTACGTTACATTCGAAATAACGAAGCTAATCAATAAAAGCTGCTCTCTTGAGCAGCTTTTATTGATTTATTGATAACAATCTATAAAAAGAAAGGAGCTTATCCCTAATACCAAGGGGCTAATACCTTTTTACTTTTTCCCTTTAATTTTTCTCTCAGCTTCAGTCAGGTGAATTTTCCGCATACGAATGCTTTTTGGAGTAACCTCCATGTATTCGTCTGCCTGGATGTATTCCATTGTTTCTTCTAAAGAGAATTTGATCGCGGGAGCAATTCTAGTTGCGTCATCACTACCAGATGCACGCATATTTGTTAGCTGTTTTCCTTTTACAATGTTTATGGTGAGGTCATTATCTCGGATATGTTCTCCGATGATTTGCCCTTCATAAATATCAGCACCTGGATCTACGAAAAATCGGCCGCGATCCTGAAGCTTGTCGATAGAATAAGCCGTCGTTGTGCCTTTTTCCAAAGAGATCAACACACCATGTAGTCTTCCTGGGATTGTGCCTTTCCAAGGCTCATAAGCTTTGAATAAGTGGGCCATTACCGCTTCACCTGCTGTCGCGGTTAAGATATTATTACGTAACCCGATGATTCCTCTAGAAGGAATTTCGAACTCTAAATGTTGTAAATCTCCTTTTGATTCCATGATTGTTAACTCACCTTTACGTTGAGTGACCAATTCAATCACTTTTCCGGAAACTTCAGCAGGAACGTCTACAATTAGGGTCTCTATTGGTTCACATTTCTTTCCGTCTATTTCTTTGACGATGACTTGCGGCTGTCCTACTTGTAATTCATAACCCTCTCTTCTCATGGTTTCAATCAAAACTGAAAGATGGAGAATACCTCGACCGTATACAAGAAATGCATCTGGAGACTCTGTAGGTACGATTTTAAGCGCTAGGTTCTTTTCTAGTTCTTTGTATAAACGATCGTGTATATGGCGGGAAGTAACGAACTTGCCTTCCTTGCCGAAGAAAGGAGAGTTGTTGATGGTAAACAACATGTTCATTGTAGGTTCATCGATATGGATGGTTTCTAAGCCCTCAGGATTTTCGAAATCAGCAATAGTGTCTCCAATATCAAAACCTTCAATTCCTACCACTGCACAGATATCGCCAGATTTAACTTCCGAAACTTTAATTTTTCCTAGTCCTTCGAAAGTATATAGCTCTTTAACGCGAGATTTGACGACTTTACCATCTCCTTTTACTAAAGATATAGGTTGACCTTCTTTTATAGAACCTCTAGTTACACGGCCAATTGCAATACGGCCTACGAAGGAAGAATAATCTAAAGAGGTGATTTGCATTTGCAAAGTACCTTCAGATTCAGGAGCCGATGGAATATGTTCGAGAATGGCTTCTAATAAAGGAGTGAAGTCTTCTGCCGGCTTTTTCCAGTCGGTAGACATCCAACCTTGTTTAGAAGAACCGTATAAGACTGGGAAATCCAATTGCTCTTCAGTGGCGTCTAAATTGAAAAATAATTCAAACACGGACTCATATACCTCATCTGGACGACAATTCTCTTTATCTACTTTATTTACAATTACAATCGGTTTTAAGCCTAAAGCTAACGCTTTTTGAGTTACAAAACGAGTCTGGGGCATAGGGCCTTCAAATGCGTCTACAAGTAATACTACTCCGTCAGCCATTTTAAGAACACGTTCCACTTCACCGCCAAAATCTGCGTGACCTGGAGTGTCAATAACGTTAATCTTTACACCGTTATACTGGACGGCCACATTTTTAGAAACAATGGTAATGCCTCGTTCACGTTCTAGATCATTATTATCTAGAATTAATACGCCTTCTGGTTGATCACGAAATTGGCTCGTGAAATGTAAAATTTTGTCAACTAGGGTTGTTTTTCCGTGGTCAACGTGTGCAATGATTGCTATGTTTCTGATTTTCTGCATTTTGGAGATTGAAAGATTTCTCTATTTTGCGCAAAGATACGAAAAGCAATTTACAAATTATGTGTAGGGTTCTCTGTTTTTTTTTTGAAGCGTAGAGAAATAAAGGGCTTATGAGGTTTTAGAACAAACAAAAGGCAGTTTTTTTACTGCTACTAAAGACCTGAAACATAATAATAACTGTTATGCGCTAGGTCTTATCTGTGTTCATTTTACAGTTGGTCCCGTCCGTAACTGCAATGGTTGATAGTTTTACTAAACAAAAAAACGATACTTCTTTTCGCGAAATTCAGGATCTTTATCACTTAATCCAAAACGTTCAGAAGAATGAACAGTAATGGGTCTAGGAATTGCAAAAGCGCTGATGTGAAGTAATTCCTTAGAATCAAAGGCTAATCCTGCATTCATATCGAAGGCGATTCTTTCTAGATTTAGTGGGTCATTGGCCGCAAAAATGATTTCTGAAACTACCCGCGAGGGGCCAGAAATAATTCGACCGTCCTGTAAGTTTTTTATGGCTCGAATTAATATTCCACCGTACCGTTCTTTCGTGCCATCGCCATATGTGATGTCGAGTCCTCGACGGGTATGTGTGTACTTCTCAATACCTGTAAATCGATGGAAATACCATGAACCCGTTACTGATTGTTTGCTACGAACACTGCTGGCGTATTGAAATGAATGTGAATAGGGGTCTGGGTGTATCTTTTCATTATAGAAATAGAATTCAATATCCAAGATTTGGTAGGCTTTGTTAGCAACCATTAAATTGCTTTGTAAAAGTAATAAGCTTGCAATCTCATTAAAACCATTCTCCAACTGTACTGCATCGGAAGCTTCATTGACGATTTTTAACAATTTTGAATAAAGCAAATTAGTCTTCGAAAGCGGTTTTTGGGGATCGTTATGTTGAGATGTACTCATACGCCCTACTATTCTGCTAGTTTTCTTAAAATGGAAATCGCATGCCGGATGTCACTGACATCGTCAAAGCCAATGCGAAGTGTTCCTCTAACCTCCTTTAAGTTGCAGAGCGTTGGGTGTTGCTGTGCATATTGTAACACCTTTCCAAAGCGGTCGGTTTCAAAATAAGGAGACTGTTTGTCGGAAATAAAATAGCAGCGCATGGTGTTTTTCTTATAGGATATTTTCTCAAAGCCTATAAGCTTGCCATACCATTGTAAGCGCAACGTGTTCAACAATTCATGTACTTGAAGAGGGATTGGACCAAAGCGATCGATGAGTTCTTTTTTGAAAGCCTCTAATTGTTCTTCGTTTTCTAATTTCGCCAATTCTGAGTAGAGGTTATAGCGTTCACCGATATGCGTGACGTATTCATCAGGAATATGCACCTCCAAATCAGTATCCACCTGTGTAAAAGAAACAAACTCTCTCGGTTTATCATCTGGGAATAAACCTGCAAATTCATCTTCTTTTAATTCATGAATGGCTTCATCCAGGATTTTATGGTACATTTCATAACCAATTTCAGCAATAAAGCCACTTTGTTCTGCACCGAGTAAATTCCCGCTCCCTCGGATATCCAAATCTCGCATGGCCACATTAAAGCCGCTCCCTAAATCAGAGAATTCTTCAATCGCACTTAGGCGCTTACTGGCTTCATTTGTTAGGGTTGAAAGTGGTGGACTCAATAAATAGCAATATGCCTTTTTATTCGAGCGGCCGACTCTTCCTCGCATTTGGTGAAGATCACTTAAACCAAACATGTGCGCATGGTTGATGATAATCGTATTGGCATTAGGTATATCTAAGCCGGATTCAATGATGGTGGTCGCTATCAAAACATCAAATTCATGATTGATGAACTTGAGCATAATATTTTCTAAAGTATCACCTGTTAATTGTCCATGTGCTATTCCCACACGAGCATGGGGCACTAAACTATGGATCATGGCTGCTAATTGATCTAAGTCTTTTACTCGATTATGAATAAAAAACACTTGGCCATTTCGTTCAATTTCCTCTGTTACCGCGTCTTGAATCAATTTCTCATTAAAAACGTGCAACTCCGTTTGCACTGGCTGACGATTAGGTGGCGGTGTGCTGATGATACTTAAATCTCGGGCGCCCATTAAAGAAAAATGCAAGGTTCTTGGAATAGGTGTTGCTGTTAGTGTCAAAGTATCTACATTGGCGCGCAATTGCTTTAACTTTTCTTTGACTCCTACTCCAAATTTCTGCTCCTCATCTATAATCAATAAACCTAGGTCTTTGAATTTAACATCTTTACTCACCAAGCGGTGGGTGCCGATGATGATATCTACTTTTCCTTCTGCAAGGTTTTGTAGCGTTTGTTTTATTTCTTTACTGGTTTTGAAACGGTTTATATAATCAACGTTTGCTGGGAATCCTTCCAAGCGTTCCGTAAACGTTTTATAATGTTGTAAAGCAAGGATGGTTGTAGGCACCAAAACTGCTACTTGTTTGCTATCGGAAACTGCTTTGAACGCTGCTCGGATAGCTATTTCTGTTTTGCCAAAGCCTACATCACCACAAACCAATCGATCCATAGGATGCGGCGATTCCATGTCTTTTTTTACATCTGCAGTAGATTTTTCCTGATCAGGAGTATCTTCGTAAATAAAGGATGCTTCTAATTCAGTTTGCAAATAAGTGTCGGGTAAAAACGCATTCCCCGTTTCTGCTTTTCGTTTTGCGTATAATTTGATTAAGTCCCGGGCAATATCCTTAACTTTTTTTTTAGTGGTTTTTTTTAGCTTTTCCCAAGTGTCTGTGCCCAGCTTATTCATTTTAGGGACAGCGCCTTCTTTTCCAGAATACTTTGATATTCTATTTAAAGAGTTGATGTTGACGTATAAAAGGTCATTGTCAGCATAGACAAGCCGAATGGACTCTTGGATTTTGCCGTTTACTTCTAATTTTTCCAAGCCAGCGTATTTCCCAATTCCATGGTCAATATGCGTGATAAAGTCTCCAGGTTTTAAATCACGAAGATCCTTAAGTGTAATGGCCTGTGATTTGGTATATCCTTTCTTAAGCTTGTATTTATAATAACGATCAAAGATCTGATGATCGGTAAAGCAAACTATCTTCAAGTTTTCATCTGTGAATCCTTGGCGAAGCGCAATGTAGATAGGAGTGAAGTGGACGCTTTTGTCTAAATCATCCAAAATAGCAAAGATACGCTCAACTTGCTTAGGCGAATCGCTGAATATATAGGTGTCAAGTTTCTTTTTTTCATCCTCTTTTAGATGATGGATAAGTAAGTTGAAGTCTTTATTAAAAGAAGGTTGAGGTTTTTGATTAAATTGGATAATCGTATCGGCTTTATAAAAAAACTGTTTTCCAAATTCAATGATTGGAAACTCCTGAACTTTATCCGCGATAAAACCTTCTTCCGAAAAGTTGTATCTGGGGTCGATCCAATCAGGGTTCTGCGCTTTTTCACTTTCTGATAACGCCTTCCATAGCGTTGTAGCCTTTTTATAACCAGTTTTTATAACATCCAACGTTAGTTGCACATCTTTAAACCAAAGGACTGCATTTGTATCAATATATTCTAATAGGGAAATATTGCTTATGGTTAAAAACTTAGCCTGGACGTTTGGCAATACAGTAACTGAATTGATCTTGCCTACTGAAAGCTGACTTTCAATATCAAACGTTCGAATACTTTCCACAGTGTCTCCAAAAAACTCTACTCTGTAAGGAAGATCATTCGAGAATGAAAATATGTCCACTATCCCGCCTCGTATAGCAAACTGGCCGGGTTCATACACAAAATCAACGCGTTCAAAATCGTACTCAATTAAAAACTCATTGATGAAATCGATACCCAGCTTGGTGTCTTGCTGTATGACTAAAGTGTTTTTACTGAGTTCCTGACGATTAATTACTTTTTCAGCAAGTGCTTCTGGATAAGTAACTACAAGTGGGTTTCTACCTTCCTGATTCAGGGTGTTTAGGGCTTCCGCTCGCTGTAAAACTTGTCCGTTATTACTTTGCGTAAAATCGAAAGGTTTGCGGAATGAGGATGGGAAAAATAAAACCTCTTTATCTAAAATGTTTTCTAAGTCGCTTAAAAAAAAGGATGCTTCTTCATGGTTAGGGAGTACAAATACGGCCGTTCTACCAATTAGCTCGTGGCTACTAATGGCTAATAAGGCATCTGCTGAACCGATTAATCCTTTTAAAGCAATTTTGGATTTTTGGTTCTTTACGGCTTCAACCAAAGTACTTACTTCGGTTCCTTTTTTGAATTGTTCTACTATGTTTGAAATATTCACGCTAATGCTGCAAAGGTAGGTATCTTTTCTTATTTTTGCTTCACTATGAATGAAGAAAGATCATTAAATTTCATTGAGGAAATTATTGAGGAAGATTTGAGAACCGGAAAGCATGGTGGGCGTGTTCTAACTCGTTTCCCTCCTGAACCTAACGGTTATTTACATATTGGCCATGCCAAATCTATTTGTTTGAATTTTGGTCTAGCCAGAAAATACAATGGCAAAACGAATCTTCGCTTTGACGATACTAATCCGGTAACAGAAGAAGTAGAATACGTAGATAGCATTAAAGAAGATATAAAATGGCTAGGATTTGAGTGGGATCAAGAACTGTATACCTCGGATTACTTTGAAACTTTATATGAGTACGCCGTTATTTTAATCAAAAAGGGACTTGCTTATGTAGATGAAAGTACCCCAGAAGAAATTGCTAAGGCGAAAGGAACCCATACAGAACCTGGCGTTCCAACCCCTGCCCGGAGTCGTAGTGTTGAAGAAAATTTAAAGCTGTTTGAAGAGATGCGTGCGGGGAAGTACCCAGATGGAGCGATGGTATTGCGTGCTAAAATTGACCTTGCAAGTCCTAACATGCACATGCGTGATCCCCTGCTTTATCGTATAAAGCACGCACACCATCACCGTACAGGTAATGAATGGTGCATTTATCCGATGTATGATTTTGCACATGGCGAGAGCGACTCAATCGAAAAGATTACCCATTCTATATGTACCTTGGAGTTCGTTCCTCATCGTCCATTATACGATTGGTTAATCGAGAATATCGGTATTTTTCCATCCAAGCAATATGAATTTGCCCGTTTGAACATCAGTTATACCATAATGAGCAAGAGGAAGTTATTGCAATTGGTTAATGAAAAGCTTGTTGACGGCTGGGATGATCCTCGTATGCCTACGATTAGTGGTTTGCGACGCCGTGGTTTTACACCGGCAAGTATTCGTGATTTTTGCGATCGAATTGGAATTGCTAAGCGTGAAAACATTATTGATGTAGGCTTATTGGAGTTTTGTGTTCGGGAAGATTTAAATAAAACTGCTTGGCGGCGCATGGCGGTTTTAGATCCTATTAAATTGGTGATTACCAACTATCCAGACGGAAAGGAAGAGGTATTAGAAGGTGAAAATAATCCTGAAGCTGAAGACGGTGATGGTTCAAGAAAGATTCCTTTTAGTAAGGAGCTTTGGATTGAGCGTGATGACTTCATGGAGGACGCACCAAAAAAATTCTTTCGCTTAGGGGTAGGGAAAAGCGTTCGATTAAAGCATGCTTATATCGTAACATGTGACGATTTTAAGAAAGACGAAAACGGAAATGTTACTGAGATTTACTGTACATATATTCCAGAATCGAAAAGTGGGAGTGATAACAGTGGCATGAACGTGAAAGGAACCATTCATTGGGTCAGTGTACCTCATGCTAAAACTGCGGAAGTAAGAATTTATGATCGCTTGTTTAAAGTGGAAGATCCAGCAGCCGAAGAAGATTTTAAAAAATCTATTAATCCTAACAGTTTGAAAATTATAGAACGAGCTTATATAGAGCCTGACTTAGAAAATGCTAAACGGGGGATCGGTTATCAGTTTTTACGTAAGGGATATTATACCTTAGACACACATTCCTCTTCTGAAAAATTGATTTTTAATCAGACGGTGGGGCTGAGGGATGATTGGGCAAAGAAGAAGTAAAATTGTAAGGTTGTTAATTGTATACTATGCAATTTGATGATTAAGGCAACAGCCTGAGGTTTTAGTCTCGGTTTTGAGCTTATTGGGTGTTATTGTAAAATCTAATGAATAGATTTATCTTAGATTTTTACGATAACTCACTTGAAAAGCAAGACCAAGCGAGTGATACTAAGGATTCAACCTATTTTGTCCTTAATAAGAACAAAACGGCTTTCATGTTACGACAAAAATAGATAGGTAAATTAAAAGGCTGACATCATGCAACACATGACGTCAGCCTTTGCAATATAAAGATGAACTTTAATTAAGTTATTTTGGGCGTTCAATCGAAAGGTTAACTAGTCGTAGCTTTTCTTGTTCGCTTTCTTTGCTTTCTTATCAGCTCTCTTTTCTTTTAAATTTTTTTCAGCCTGCTTTTTTTCAGTTTTTTGCACTGCTTTTCCCTTTGCCATAATCGTGTTGTTTAGTGTAAGGTACTCATTAATAATGAAAACGCTTGCAGGGTTAGGAAAATTTAATATTTAAATGCTGTCCATTTTTCTGAACTTTTATTGCTTTCTACTACTTTGTCAATAAATGCCATTCCACGTACACCTTCATCAACCTGTGGGAAGTCGAGCATTTCAGCTGTAGGTTCCTCTCCCGCTAATTTTGCGGAAACGGTAGAGACAAAGTTTCTGTAGATATTAGCGAATGCTTCTAGTAAGCCTTCGGGATGTCCCGCCGGTACACGGGTATTGTGCTTAGCGAAGGAGCTTAGTGCATAAGCTTCTTTGTAATTGTTTCCGGTACGGAAGATTTGTTTAGGTTCATCCAACATTTTTACAATTAAGCTATTAGGCTCTTCCTGTACCCACTCTAGCCCTCCGTTCTCTCCATATACACGAATCGTCAACGAGTTTTCATCTCCCGCAGCAATCTGAGATGCAATCAAAACGCCATTTGCTCCATTGTCAAAGCGTAAAAGAACGTTACCATCATCGTCAAGTAACCGTCCCGGCACCATGGTATGCAAATCTGCGCAAATCTCTGATATTTTTAATCCAGTAATATATTCAGCTAAATGAGCAGCGTGGGTCCCAATGTCTCCCATTGCTCCACTTTTCCCAGATTTAGAAGGGTCTGTGCGCCAAGCTGCTTGTGCATTTCCCTCGCGTTCAGATAATCTACTTAACCATCCTTGAGGATATTCTACAATGATTTTGCGTACTTTTCCTAGCTTTCCTGCCTTTATCATAGCTTTTGCTTCCTTTACCATTGGATAGCCGCTATAAGTATGGGTTAAAGCAAGGGTTAATCCCGTTTCTTCCACAAGCTTTTTTAATGCGATCGCTTCTTCTAAATTAAAAGTCATGGGTTTCTCAATCACGACATTGAATCCATTCTCTAAAGCCAATTTTGCCGGATCGAAATGGATAAAGTTTGGAGTTACAATCGTAACGAAATCCATACGTTCACCCTCAGGAAGCTTGCTCTCTTTCTCTATCATTTCCTGATAAGTGGTATAAACTCGATCTGGATCGATAAAGAAAGCCTCACCACTTTGTTTACTGATTTCAGGATTAATACTGAATGCTCCACAAACTAATTCAACTTGGCCATCTAAATTTGCAGCCATACGGTGAACAGAACCAATAAAGGCATCCAATCCACCACCAACCATACCCATTCGTAGTTTTCTTCTTTTCATCATTATATTTTCTTTTTAAAGGTGATTAAGTGACCGCGAGCAATAGTTAAGCATACAATATTTTTCAATGCCCGGATTACCTGCGATTTTTATATTATCTTAGAACGCTAATTTATGAATTTTCATTGAATTAAGATGTTTTTAAGTGGAAATGAAACTATCAGAGGTGAATGTTTTCCCTCATTGTCTTCTTTTAGTTAAATAAAGAGATCGCTTCGTTAAATCCTTCGTGGATTATTAAAGTGTATTTTATTCTTATTGGTGTTAATGGCTCATGGCACTCGATTCATAAACTTATGACGGTTCATCAATAATTCCGGAGATAAACGTCTTCTATGTTATAGGCTTCACCATTTTTATGCTTCCCAGATTTTTTACTAGATAATGCATACGATCAATTCTGTCGTTACTATCTTTTACAAGCTGACGGTTATAGGAAGTTTTGTTAATTTTAAAATACTGAGACTCGGTCGTGCTAACTCTCTTGAAGCCTAGAGATTCAAGTTTTATTCCTTCCGACCAGTCTCTATCGACGTAGGTCATAATATCATTTGGATGAAAATCGCGAATCATTGCCATAAGTAATTTGCTTAGACCACCGATAACTAAATGTTGGTTTTTTTGACAAAAATGCAATAGCTCAATGGAGCGGTAATTTTCGGTATGTTTCATGTTCCGTAAACCACTAAATACTGCCACAGCTAACAATTCACCTTTTTTAAAAAGGCCGTAGCGATATTTCCCTGATAATGCTCCTTGTAAATGATGTTCTTTTTGAAATTCAACTGCTGTCTTCTTGTCGATCCGAGCGACAACAGTTTCACGGGCATTACTTCGTTTTGCATTTCCAAAGAGGGTAGAAAGTCTATTGATTAAGGCGATCGGTTTTGTTTTCCAGAGATCTTCATCAATATGAATCACAGGCGATTTACGGATTTCTAGCGTATGTTTTCTTTCTGATCCCCCTAAATAATAAAGAATAGCTGGTTCGCCATCGTTTCGTTCTATCAAATAAATCCCTTCTTGGATTGCTTTAATATTAAAATCATATCCTAGTTCTTTTTGTAGTCCCTCTAGAAAATCCATAAATCCTATTAAATACTTCTTGATTGGAGGCCCCTCTGTTGAATAATAGACCCTTCTTTGTCAAAATATAGGTATTTTATCGTTTTAAAGCAACGGTTTTATAAAAAAGTAATAACTTAGACTGATTGATAAAGAAAGTGGATATGCAATTAGAAAAGTTATTAATTTTAGTTATGCTTTTTTCAAGTTCATTTGCCACATCCTATGCCCAAATCTCTTCAGACGGCGATTTGCTTAATGTGGAAACAAAGCTTGAAGAGACGTATCTTTCTTATAATAAGCCTGAAGCAGTTGGAGTCAACGGACAGAAATTAACTGAAAGAATAGACGCGATTGCGCGAGAAGCTATTTTGGAACAAGCGACTCCTGGGGCTGTCGTGATGATTGTGAAAGATAATCAAGTGATTTTTGAAAAGGCATATGGCTTTCATACATATGAAAACGAAACAGCGACTAAAGTAGATGATATTTTTGATTTAGCTTCCATTAGCAAAATCGCTGCAACAACTTTAGCCGTTATGAAGTTAAAAGAAGAGGGAAAGATAAATTTGAATGAAACGATTGGCCATTATTTGAAGGATGCCAGAAATACCAATAAGGCTGATATTCGAATACGAGAGGTCATGTTGCATGAAGGAGGGCTTATTCCTTTTATTCCCTTTTACAGAAATTTAACATCCAAAGATTATCAGTCTGATTCAACCGCTGCTTTCCCAACAAAGGTTGCTGAAGGCTTCTTTTTAAGAAAGGACTATTTTAATGAAGTGATGTGGCCGGAAATGCTTAATTCGCCCCTTAGATCAAAGAATTATGTTTACAGTGATTTGAGTATGTACATTATGCAAAAGATAGTTGAAGAGCAAACTAATACTTCACTAGATCAATACGTTAAGGAGCATTTCTATGACAAATTAGGTATGAGTTCCACCGGTTTTAATGCTTGGAGGAATTTTCCTAGCCATCGGCTTGTTCCTACAGAGCGGGATGGGAGGAGTTTTAGAGATACGTTATTGGTGGGCTACGTCCATGATCAAGGCGCTGCGATGGCGAGTGGAGTTGCAGGGCATGCTGGATTATTTTCTACTGCGCAGGATTTAGCGATCTATGGCCAATTCTTATTAAATAGGGGGTCATATGGGGGTACGGTTTTGTTTGAGCCAGAGACAGTTGATCTGTTTACTAGTCAACAATCCGAAAAAAGCCGTAGAGGATTGGGATTTGATAGGTATGATCCAGATAAAACCAAGGAGTATCCTTCGCGTTTAGCTACCTCATCAACTTTTGGGCATACCGGTTATACGGGAACAAGCTTATGGATCGATCCGAACAACCAATTGATTTATATCTTCCTATCCAATAGGGTTCATCCGAAAGTAAGTAATAAGCTTTCAAGCTTATCGATTCGATCAAGAATAATGGATGTTATTTATGAGAGCATATACGAAGGCTTACCTGAGAATTAATAGGAATGAAGTAAGAATAAAGAAAATAGAGAATATAAGGCCGTCATGTTACGAGATTCACTAAACTAAGAGGAAATGCGCTCATGACGGCTCCATTGCGAACAAAAAAATAATTAATGAAAATAGGTATAGTGTGTTATCCTACCTTTGGTGGTAGTGGAGTTGTCGCTACTGAGCTTGGAAAAGCATTGGCAGATAATGGTCATCAGGTTCATTTTATTACGTATAGTCAGCCAGCCCGGCTTGACTTTTTTTCTGCGAATTTATTTTATCATGAAGTTAATATCTCCAAATATCCGCTATTTGATTTTCCTCCTTACGAACTAGCTTTAGCCAGCAAATTGGTGGACGTCGTCCGTTTTGAAAAGTTAGATTTATTACATGTTCATTATGCCATCCCCCATGCTTCTGCAGCTTTTATGGCGAAGCAGATATTAAAGACGTATGATATCGATATCCCGGTTATTACAACTTTGCACGGAACAGATATAACTCTTGTCGGCAGGGATCCGAGTTATAACCCTGTTGTGACTTTTTCTATCAATCAGTCGGATGGTGTAACCGCAGTGTCGGAGTACTTGAAGAATGATACCTTTAAGCATTTTAAAATTAGTCGAGATATTCGGGTGATACCCAATTTTATTGATTTGACACGATTTAGTTTACAGCCTCGTGAACATTTTAAAAAGGCGATTGCTCCTGGGGATGAACGGATATTAATACATACATCAAACTTTAGGAAGGTAAAGCGGATTTCAGACGTAATTGATGTTTTTAATAGGGTTCAAAAAGTCATTCCATCTAAACTATTAATGGTTGGGGATGGACCAGAGCGTGTCAATGCAGAGCAGCAGTGTCGCGATCTCGGGATTGGGCAGGATGTTCGTTTTTTAGGTAAACAAGAAGCCGTTGAAGAAATACTTTCTGTGTCTGACTTGTTTTTAATGCCTTCAGAAACAGAGAGCTTTGGTCTCGCCGCACTTGAAGCGATGGCATGTAAGGTTCCCGTAATATCAACAAACGTTGGAGGATTGCCGGAATTAAACATCAATGGTGTAACAGGATTTATGAACGATGTCGGGGATGTGGATGGAATGTCGAGAAATGCCCTACATATACTTGAGGATTGTGATCGTTTAGTTGAATTCAAGAAAGCTGCTTTAAATCGAGCTAGGCAATTTGATATTGCTTTGATTTTGCCTCAATATGAATCTTATTATAAGGAGGTAATTGAGATTGCAAAAAATGTATAATAAGGCGTTTAAAGCGGATTAAAACATTTTTTAATAGTCGGTGTTTTCCAGATAGTAACTATTCTTTTACTAAAAACTGGGAACATGAATTTAATCGACACTTTAAAAAATGAAATGGACGGAGAAGCGGTGAACCTGTTAAGTCAGAAATTAAATATTACCTCCGAACAAACTCAGGCAGGGTTGTCAGCAATCATTCCAACAGTTTTGGCCGGAATAATAAAAAAAGTCAGTGGCACAGGTTCATTAGGAAGTTTAGGTCCCATTTTTACTGGGAACGTGCAATCGGTTGAAGTGGATCCAGAAAGCGAGTATGGTGACACGAGTTCGCTATTGAGGCGTGGAAGGATGATAGTCGGAGATCTCTTTGGAGGGAAAACAGAGGAAATAAGTAATGAGGTTTCTAAAAAAACAAGTTTATCTATAGATAAATCGAAAAATCTTTTGACGATGGCTATGCCTCTTATTATGGGGCATATTGATAAGTTGATTGCAAATAAAGGGTGGACTATGCCAGACTTTGTTGGAAAACTTTTCGAAGAGAAGGCTTCAGTTGAAAACCAACTGCCTTCTGGTTTAGTCTCAAGTTTTGGCCTATCTGGGTTAAGTCTACCGCACCTAAATCAAGCTCATATCTCAGATAGTTTCCGAGAAAAAGTTGCGCCCATTGGGAAGCATGCCCCCTTGAATCCCGTAGTGCCTGAGCGTTCTTCTTCCGGAGGTTTGTTAAAATGGATTGTCGTCATCGCCATTATAGCCTTAATTGCATGGTGGTTTATCAGTAGAAATAATGCTGGAAGGCAAACTGTTGAAAATGGAGAAGACACCCTTATGTCTCGGTCGTTGACAGATACTGTATCTAGTTTAGCTAAGAGAAGCGGGGAGATTATTGCAGGATCATTGAATGAGGCAGGAGACTGGGTTTATAATTTGGGAGCTAATAAAACGTTAAAGCTTCCTGATGGCGCTTCGTTAAATGTTGGGGAGAACTCTTCAGAATCAAAATTGATTGCATTTATAGAGGATACCAATAAAAAAGTGAGCGATACGACTTGGATTTCATTAGATCGTTTATTTTTTGAAAAAGGTGTGGCAACACTAAAGCCTGAATCCAGAGATCAGTTAGGCAATATCGCAGCAATAATGAATAGCTATCCTAACGTCAGATTAAAAATTGGCGGCTATACCGACAATACCGGTTCGATAGAAACAAATATGAAAGTATCGACTGAGCGGGCCAATGCAGCGATGAAAGACTTGATCGCATTAGGCGTATCCGCGGACCGGTTAAAAGCGGAAGGGTATGGCCAAGAGCATCCAATCGCTGATAATTCTACTGAAGAGGGCCGAGCTCAAAATCGCCGTATAGATATAAGGGTAACTGAAAAGTAATTCATTCTAATTTAATTGCCCAAAGACCTTGGGATTATACTTCTTTGTAAAGTTTAATTACTCTAACCGTAGGGAAAGCCATTAGGCTCAGCTTCTTTATCTTGTATGTAATAATTCTTTCCCGTAAAACGTGTTCGGAAGCATCTTCTTATAGAAGTATTATAAGAAATTCAAAGTGAATAGGTTGTATAGCTATGTTTTCCTGTTTAAAATGCAGAAAAGTGGTTTTTGATTTGAATTGTATAGTTTTTGAATCAATACGTATACATAATTTTATTTATTTGCAGTGTTTTATAAGATATTGAATCTAGAATGGAGAGCAAACAAATAAAATTAATACCTTAGGTCATCAAAAGAAAATTTAAAATAATGAGCAAAACAATACACCTATTTCTTATCCTATTTATTACCTTAAATGTTAGTTGTAATAGTAAAAGAAAGCTAAGTAGTTCCACCGAATCACAAATAGAAGTGGTCACTCCAAAAAGAGCCGAAGTTCTGTTTTTGGGACATACCAGTAGTCACCATGATTCGCAAAAATATGCGCCCTGGCTTTCTATTAAATTATTTAAAAGCGGTATAAACCTTACTTATACAAATGAGCTTTCGGATTTATCTACTGATAATTTAGCTAAATACGATGGTATCATTATTTATGCTAATCACGAAACCATTTCTTCTGAGCAGGAAGCGGCTCTTCGTGGCTTTGTAGAAGAAGGGAAGGGGTTGATTGCTTTGCATTCTGCCGCAGGTTGTTTTCAAAATTCTGAATGGTATATCAATACTGTTGGGGGAGCTTTTGAATCTCATGGAGAGGGAGACTTTACTGCAAAAATTGTAAATGACAAACATCCTGTGATGCAAGGAATCTCAGAATTTACTACTTGGGATGAGACCTATATTCATAAAAATTTAAATCCTGATAATACGGTCTTAATGGAGCGAGTTGAGGGAAATGTAAGAGAGCCTTATACTTGGATTCGTAATGAAGGAAAAGGGCGGGTGTTTTATACAGCATATGGTCATGAAGATAAAACCTGGACTAATCTTGGCTTTTTAGATCTGGTACGTAATGGAGTTCTTTGGGCTATAGGCGATGTGGTAAACAAGCAAATACAGGCTTTAAATATTCCCGATGTGGATATTTATAATTCTGATACGATCTCTAATTTCACCAACAGGCAGTTAGTTCCTAAAATGCAAGAAGCGTTAAGTCCTTCAGAGTCCAACAAGCTTACTCAGATTCCCGTAGATTTTGATATTAAGTTGTTTGCTTCGGAGCCTGATATAACGAATCCTATTGCCATGGCTTGGGATGAAAGAGGGCGCCTATGGATTGTAGAATCTGTAGATTATCCTAATACTTTTGTCGAAACCGACGGTTTGGCTAATGATCGCATTAAGATATTAGAAGACACTGATGGAGATGGTGTTGCTGATAAATTTACTGTTTTTGCTGAAGACTTAAATATTCCAACCAGTATTGTTTTTGCAAACGGAGGAGTTCTGGTTGCAATGGCTCCTGATATTGTGTTTTTGAAAGACACCGATGGTGATGATAAAGCAGATATAAGAGAAGTTGTCATGACCGGATGGGGTAAAAATGATACGCATGCAGGACCTTCAAATTTACTGTATGGATTTGACAATAAGATTTGGGGAGTTACAGGATATTCAGGTTTCAACGGGATTGTAAATGGAAAAAGACAACAATTCCCTCAAGGAGTTTATCATTTTGATCCAGATGGACAGAATTTTGAATATCTAGCAACATCAAGTAATAATACTTGGGGGTTAGGTGTATCTGAAGATAATAATATATTTTTGTCGACTGCTAATAATACGCACAGTGCTTTCTATTCTATGCCAGAAAGGCTATTGACAAGAAGGTTACCTGAAGTTAATGGGATTTCCACTATCCAGGCAATTCAAAAAATTGATGGACACTATGATGCACATGCATTGACGCCTAATTTAAGGCAGGTAGATGTTGTAGGGGGGTTTACCTCTGCTGCGGGACATCATTTATATACAGCTCGTAATTTCCCGAAAGAATATTGGAATCGTGCAGCATTTGTCACCGAGCCTACAATTCGATTAGTGCACAATGCGATTATCGAACCAGATGGAGCAGGCTTTATTGAGAAAGACGGGTGGAACCTCGTAGCAAGTTCTGATGAATGGTTCGGTCCAGTTCAGGCGGAGGTTGGTCCAGATGGTGCTGTATGGATAGCGGATTGGTATAATTTTATCATTCAGCATAACGTATTTGTGCCTGCACAAGCACCTTCAGATATGGTCTTACCTGTGGGAACAAAGCAACCGCATGGCCAAGGTAATGCCTTCACCAGTGCCCTACGCGATATCAATCACGGTAGAATATACCGTATTGTTTATAAGAATGCCCGTGAGAACACTTCTCTAAATCTTAATAAAGCTAATCAGCAAGAATTGTTAGCAGCACTTCAAAATGATAATAAGTTCTGGCGTATGACGGCCCAACGTTTACTGGTTGAATCGAAGGATAAATCTGTAGCGTCTGGACTTTATGCAATAATCAATAATCAGGAAGTTGACGAAATAGGGTTGAACAGCCCAGCTGTTCATGCTTTATGGACACTTCATGGTTTAGGCTTACTGGATGGATCAAATGAAGCTGCACTTCAAGTTGTGACAAAAGCCTTGTCTCATCCGGCTGCTGGGGTAAGAAAAGCCGCTTTACAAGTGATGCCGAACCAGAGCTCAAGTTTAATTGCGATAAAAAACAATAGCTTGATGGGAGATTCTGATTTAAATACAAGATTAGCCGCTTTTATTAAGCTAGCTAGTTTTACTAATTCAGAAGAAGCTGGGCAAATGATCTATCAAGCTAGTTTGGTAAAAGAGAACGAAAGCGATAAATGGCTGTCACAAGCCTTGTTTGCTGCTGCAGTCGTACATGAAGATTCTTTCAGGAAGGCAGTAGAAAAACAAAGTGATTTTACAAAAAGGATTATTTCTTCATTGGATAAGGAAGTATACAGGTTGGGTAGAAGAAGTAGGTTACAGTTTTCACCAGATATAAGTGGAAAGGAATTATCAATTTCAGCTGCAATTACGAAGAATGAAGAGAGAGCTATAGAAGGTGTGATCTTAGCTCAAGGAAGCAAGGAAAACGGATATGTATTATATATCCAGGATGGTAAGCTTATTATGCAGGTTAATCAACAAGGGAAAGCTTTTCAAGCCGTTTCCAGTGGTTCATTGCCACAAGAAAAATTCGATGTATCTGCAGTATTAAATCAAAAGGGAGATATTGTTTTAAGTATTAATGATAAACAGGTTGGGAATGGAAAAGCTGCAGGTTTATTTACGGAAGCAAAGGATTATTTCTATGCACGCTCAGGAGAAGATGCAGAAGATGAAGCTTATCGTGTTGGTAATTATCATGGGAGGTTTGGCTTTACAGGCAATATTCAGAACGTTAATTTAGAGTTGAAGAAACCGTTGCTGGAGGTAAAGTCGGAAGAGCCTGAAGTAGCCTCAACTGGACAAGCTGCGGTAAAAAAGAACAATAATGTTAGGTCAACCGTTGTGGTTAAGGTCGTTAAAGACGTGATGCAGTTTGATAAAAAGCTGATCACCCTAAAAGCTGGAGATAAAGTAACCCTTATACTTGAAAACCCGGACGGAATGCCACATAATTTATTGATTATAAAGCCGGGGACACTTGAAAAGGTTGGTAAGGCTGCAGATGAATTATTGAGAAATCCTAAAGCTGCAGAAATGCAATATGTTCCAAGAATCCCGGAAGTGTTGTTCTTTACAAAATTGTTATCTAGCGGAGAAAGTGATGTAATAGAATTTACGGTTCCTTCAACACCAGGGGACTATCCTTTTGTATGTACCTTTCCGGGGCATTGGAGAGGAATGAACGGGATCATCCGTGTGGTAAAATAATTATTATATAGTTTAAATTTAAAAACATGAGTTTTTTTAAAAGAAAAACCTGGGTTATTCGCCTAGTATTATCGACCCTACTGCTGGTGTCCTTCTCTTTCGCTAACGCAAATGATGGAAAAGCTAAAGCGCGAAAAACTATCTCCGTATTATTAGTTGGAGGCGGGTCTTCCCATGACTTCAACCAATGGTATAAAAACGTTGATGTGCAAACGCTTGAAAAGGGTGCAAATATTTCGGTTAATTATATTGATGATGTCAGTCAAATTTTATCATTGTTGCCTGAGGCAGATGTGCTTTTTTTGGTCAATAACCAACCAATAAATGACGCGTCTACTAGAAATGCGATCTTTAGTTTCGTCGAATCAGGCAAAGGGTTAATCTTAGGACATGCCGCCCTCTGGTACAATTGGAGAGATTGGCCCGAGTATAATCAAACACTTGTAAGTGGAGGATCCCGTGGGCACGACGATTATGGAAGTTTTGATGTGCGCTTTGTAAATACGAAACATCCTGTGACTAAGAAGGTGCCTAAAACGCTTACGTTGAAGGATGAACTATATTATTTTAAGGAAGATGCGTCAGGGCCAGGGATTGAAGTTTTGGCAACTGCAAATCGTGCGGGTTCTGATGACGTTTACCCTTCCGTCTTTATTATTAAGAATCCAACTGCACGTATTGTGGGTATTGCTCTTGGGCATGACGAGGAATCGCATCTTTTGCCTGCTTACAAAACATTATTAATTAATGCGGTGAAGTGGGTTTCACGTAAGTAGTTTTTTATTTTTATTAATCTTTATTTATTGTTTTAAAAAAGTATGATGAGTCAGAAAAAAATTTCAGTTGTAATTGTAGGTATGGGTTTTGGTAAAGAGTTTATTCAAATTTACCAATCTCATCCCAATATTAAAAATGTGGGAATATGTACCCGGAATGAAGACACGTTAAAAGAGTTAAAAGAGAAGTTCAATTTAGACAGTGATTTATGTTTTACAGACTTTGACGATGTTTTAAAGCGAGATGATGTTGATGCAATTCATATTGTAACGCCAGTTCCAGAGCATGCTAGGATGACTCTTGCCTCTTTAAATGCAAATAAACATACCGCTTGTACGATTCCAATGGCTATGACGGTAGAGGATTGCAGAGCTATTGTAGAAGCTAAAAAGAAAGCCAATAAAGTGTATATGATGATGGAGACCGCACTTTATACACGTGAGTTTTTGTATGGATTAAAATTGGCTGAAACCGGCCAGTTGGGACGTATTCAATTTGTTAGAGGGTCTCACATACAAGACATGAGCATGGAGGGATGGGCTGATTATTGGAAAGGTTTTCCTCCAATGTTAAATGGCACCCATGCTATTTCTCCTCTATTACGTATAAACAATACAAAAGCAGAATCTGTAGTATGTCATGGGTCTGGTAAGCTTTCAGAAGACTTGGCAGCGCGTTACGGTTCACCTTTTGCTGTTGAAACAGCCACTTTTAAATTAAAAGATTCTGATGTTGTTGCCGAAGCTACCCGTTCATTGTTTGACGTTGTTCGTCAATACAGGGAAAGTTACGATGTTTATGGCGATAAAATGTCTTTTGAATGGGAACAGTTGGAAGATGAAAATCATGTAATCTTTGATGGCGGAGAAAATGCAGAGCGTATCAGCGTCCCTGATACAGATGAATTATTAATTGATGAGATTGCGCACTTTACAAAGCGTGAAAAAATAGATGATCCGAACCACGTCTCCTTCTTGCAAGGCGCAGGGCATGGTGGATCGCATCCACATTTAGTTCAAGAATTCGTTGCCGCTATCATTGAAGGCAGAAACTCAGCTGTAGATGCTGATGTTGCCGCGAATTACACGTGCGCTGGTATTTGTGCACATGAATCTGCCATGAAAGGTGGAGTAAGAGTGAGTATTCCAGATTTTGAATTATAATATGAAGTTTGGTGTAAGTACTTTTGTTTGGGTTTCCCCATTTAGCACCTCATCCTTTGACCTTATTTATAAGGTCAAAGAGATGGGTTTTGACATTATAGAGGTAGCAGTTGAAGATAAGGATATCATCGATTGGAAGCAGCTGAAAAAAATTGCTGGAGAAGTCGGATTAGAGATTACCGTGAGTGGCGCTTTCGGCGCTAATCGAGATATTTCTAGCGAAGATCCACTAGTTCGTGCCGAGGGTCTTCAATACATAAAAGATTGTCTTGACATTGCTAATTATCTAGAAAGCCCTGTATTTGGAGGCCCAGTTTATTCTGCCGTAGGAAAGTGTCGTTTGATATCTGAAGAACAGAAACTGGTAGAGCGTAATTGGTGTATAGAGAATTTAATAGAAGCAACTAAATCGGCAGAAGAGCAAGGAGTCATTATTGGCTTTGAGCCCTTGAACCGCTTTGAGAGCGATATGGTTAACACAGCGGAGCAAGCTTTATCTTTTATTGAGGAAGTGAATAGTCCTTTTCTCAAAATTCAACTCGATACTTTTCACAATAACATTGAAGAAAAGAATATCCCAGACACAATCCGTAGAATTGGGAAGAATCTATGTCATGTCCAAGGCAACGAGAGTGATCGAGGTACACCAGGAACGGGGAACCTTGATTGGATAGGTATAAAGGAGGCTTTGAATGAGATTAACTATACGGGTGCTGTCGTGATTGAAACATTCGGTGCCCCTTCTAAGGACTTAGCAAGGGCTGCTAGTATTTGGCGACCATTAGCGAACAGCGCTGATGAATTAGCGTCTGAGGGATTAGCATTTTATAAGCAATTGTTTTCTTAATTGTTGTTAATTTTAGGGATCGGCGGATTTCACTGTATACTGGTTGTGCTTTTATTCGTCAGATTTTAATTAGTTGCGGGGGATGGTTTCAGTAAAAAGCACGATTAGAAAACTATAGAGATCTGAATTCAGATATTTTTAAACCCAAAAAGCCGTCCCACATAAGTGGAGACGGCTTTTTTTAAAGGTAATACTGCCTAGCGATTCAACTTTTCCACTGAAGTGAAAATCATATCTTCCACCCCTTCAATTTTTAAACCAATCCTGGCAAAAATATAATTCTGACTAGGTGTGATGGTTGGGATATCAACACTTAAATTAAGGTTTGATAGATCCAAAATATCATTGCCGGATATTGAAGTTTGGGCAATATTAGAGTTTGAGTTTCCACTTACAAATTGTGTTTTGTTGATATAAAGAGAAACACGTTCTATGTTTTTACCTTCATCACCCAGTACCACTTTTTCTAAGCTAAAGTTTGCGGAGACCTTTCCTCCATTTGTTGATAGATCAGCATTCTTTATCAGATAGAAAGGTGTAACTTCTAAATCTAAGGTCTGATCACCATTTAATTCTATCAAAAGAGAATCTACATTTCCGTTCGTGCTATTTCTCCACATAAAAGGTCCTTGACCTTTTGGAATAACTAGCTTATAAGTGCCATTAAATAAGGCAGCTGAAAACGTTCCATCTTGACTGAATGAACTCCTTATAGGAGCATACCTGCCAAATCCAGATTGCCATAATTCATATGAAACTTGATCCTGTTCTACATAGATTGTTTCACCTTGATAAACCAGTCGCCCATTAAGGATTGCATTTGGTGCATCGTAATTGTCTTTTTTGCAAGCTATAAAGCTGCTAGCAATAAAGAGCGTAATCAATATATAATTCAATTTTATTTTCATGGGGATAATTTGTTTTTTGTGTGATGAGAACATCAAGAGCACAATATTTTTTGTTAATTGTGATGAAATATAAATGCTCCTGATGGTTTCATATCTTCTGTTTTTTTAAATTATTGATTCGGATTTCTAACAATTTTCGGGTTATTTGTCAGAATGGTATTATTTATTTCAGAATAATAATTTCCTAAAAGAAAACGATCTGCTCCCGTAACACGATCTGGTAGCACAACTTTGTATATCCATTTGCCATCGTTTGGCGTTCCTGGAGCATAGATTTTATATGGCCAGATACCGTAAGGTTGCGTGCTCGTTTTTGTTGCGCTACCAATGTTGTTTACAATTTCAGTTTTGCTAATGGGTACACCGTTAAATACCTCATGAGCAATTCTCCAGCGCTTCAAATCAAAATAGTAATGACCTTCAAAAGCTAATTCAACTCGGCGTTCATGTACAATTCGATCAAAAGTGATTTGTGAAGCAGTTAATGGGATAGTCAAGCCAGCTCTCAGACGAACTTGGTTCATGTAATTGGCTGCCAAAGACGCGTCCCCTAATTCGAAAGCAGCTTCTGCCGCGTTAAGTAAAACCTCTGCATAACGATAGCGTAAAAAAGGAACTTCACTTTGCACTCCCCTTTGTCCTGATCCTGCTGTTGGGTCAAGGTGTTTGCGGATATAGAATCCAGTTTGCGCGGTGAACTCATACCCATTTATTGGGCCATCTAAACCCACGACTTGTTCAGGAAGAGACTTTCCCGGTAAGGTTTTTTGTTGACCACGGTCATCACCTGTAATAATGCTACCATCTGATAATTGATATCCTGCCCATATATCTACAGTACGCCCTTTGAAAGTTGTGCCTGGAAGAATAATTGTTCCTGCTAATCGCGCATCACGATTTGCAAAAATGTCTATTTGGTTCTCAAAGTAAACATAGTCGCCTGACGCAGTATTTGTCTCGAAAGGTGCAAAGGTATTGTCTAATTTCTCAAAAGATTGTGCTAAATTTAACGACGGATTGGTTCTTCCCCCTTCTTCTTCTTCTGCCCCATATCGAGGTTGGTTGGCTATGGTGAATCCATGAACTTTACCACTCTGTAGTTTAAAGTCTTCGATAAAAATAGATTCATTGTTTCCGTTTTTGTCGTAAAATAGACTAGCGAAGTTCTCCGATAAATTATCAGCCTTTTTCATGTAAAGAGCGTAATTACCAACGGATCCGTTAATGATTTCTTGGGCGGATTTTAAGGCAATAGCATAGTAATCATTGGCCGACGCGGCGCTAATTCCTACCTCACCACCAGCTAAGCTCACTTGAGGAGTTTTTGCACCATATTTAGCAATGGATGCTGCGTATAACGCCGCTCTTGATTGCATTGCTAGTGCAGCAGCTGCACTGGCTCTAGACTTTGTATTAACGTCTTTAGGAAGAATTGTTTTTATTTCCTCCGCTTCCTTGATAATAAAGTCATAAATAGCACTTTCTTTTTCTCTTGGCTGCTGAAGATAGGTTGCATCACCACTAAAGTCGTAAGTGAGGGGTTCAAGAATTAACGGTACGCCGCCCATTCGCTTTACTAATTCAAAATAGTAGGATGCCCTGATGAAGCGTGCTTCAGCATGCATTCTCTTCATCAACTCGGCGTCTAAGATTGCATTTTTGGCAGCTTTATCGATAAATAAGTTTAATTCGCGAATGTATCCATAATCCCAAATTGCCCAGTTCCCATAGCCCCAGCCACTATTTTGGAACTCGCCATATCGGCCATTTTCTGACCAAAATGCTTCGTTGAAATTGCTCATTGAAGCCCAATCTTGTGGAGTAGCGAAATCTACATACCGATTGTACAAGTCGGATAAAAGGGATAATACTTGTTTTTCGTCACTAAATACCTGTTCTTCGGTTAATACCTGAGTTGGTTTTCTGTCTAAAAACTCAGAGTCTTTCTTGCATGCCCAACTAAAGCTCAACATTAAGAGTATACATATATATTTTCTGTTCATTTCTTTAAAGCTTAAAATTATAAACTAAGGTTGATACCTACGTTATAGAATTTGTTTTGCGGATATTGAAGACCATTGTCATCATTGATTTCAGGGTCTACCCCGTATTTCTTAAGGTTGTCGAATGAGAATAAATTATAACCGTTAATATAGAACCTGGCTTTTTTTATTTTTATTCGCTCCAGTAAAGATGTAGGTAAAGAATATCCTAATTCAATTGTGCGTGCGCGTAAATAAGTAACGTTGTGCAGCCAATAAGTAGAATTTTTATTGTAATTACTATGACCTCCATTGTTGAACCTAAACGCCGGATATTCACCAGCTACCCAGTTGCTATTTAAGTCAAAGATATCTTCTCGGTGCCATCTATCTGCTAGTCTTTTGTTTAAAGCACCTTCATTTTGATACGGCAATCTTTGTTCCCAATTCTGGTTCCAAGAGTACATTGATCCTCCGGAGAAATCCATATTGAAGTCGAAGCCCTTCATTGCTAAATAAATATTAAAACCAAAGTTTACCGAAGGCTGGACACCTGCCCCATAACCTATTGGTCTTTGATCGTAACCATCTATTTTCCCGTCTCCATTAACGTCTTTGTAAATTAAATCACCTGGAAGTAACGTGCGATTTCCTTCTCCATCGATGTTTACCGGATAGTTATTGATCTCTTCCTGAGATTGGAATTGACCTATGGTTTCAAAACCCCAGAAAATGTTTGTATACCGACCTTCTCCAGAATTTCTATATTGGTCCCATGAGTTTTCAAAAAGAGGCTTGTAAGAAGAAACGAATTTACCCCTGGCATACGATACGTTTCCTCCTAAACTAAAGGTCAAATCTCCCGCAGTACCGTTATAAGCTAATGCAGCTTCTCCACCACTATGGGAATCGCTGTTTACATTCTCGTCAGGCAAAGAATAGCCAAGTTCGCTTGGAACTACGATGTCATATTTCCTACCTCTCAAGCCTGTACGAAGTCTATGGAAATAGTCAGCGCTACCTGTAAGCTTGTTATTTAACAAAGAGAAATCAACTCCTATATCTGTTATTTTACTCTTGAACCAAGAGATATTGGTTATTGGATTCCCTTTATCTCGTGTACCGACTATCGGCACTCCATCGATGATCGTGATCCCCGTGTTATAGTTATAACCAGTTAGATAATCGTACGGTCCGATACCAATATCATCATCCCCTAAAACACCATAGGAAGCTCTGAATTTAATGTCGTTTATAACGTTACTTTCTCCTAAGATCGATTTCATAAACGACTCTTCTGTAATTCTCCAACCAATCGAAGCCGATGGGAAATAACCCACACGTTTATCAGGAGCAAACTTCCATGAGGCATCTCTTCGTGCAGATACTTCTAGATAGTATCTTCTCGCATAATTATAGTTTAATCTACCGATATAGCCAATCCGAGCTTCTTCGTCATCTCGGTCGTTATAGGTATCCATAGTACTAAAATACATGAGTGGAAGAACATTTGTTTCCGGAACGGAATGCACCCATTGTTCTTGGTCAAACCGTTCTTGACGATCAAAAGCAAGGACTCCGCCTACGGTATGTTCACCAAAGGTATTATCATAGTTTAATCTTGCTTGGTAGTTATTGCTGATAATTTTCCGAGTTCTGCGTTCACGCCACGGATTTGTACTTCCGCCCGTCACAGTGTACGTATCGTCTTGAGGGTTATAAGTATAAGCCTCATAGGTGTATTCATGTCCATTCAATACATTATCAGCAATGTAGTAGGAATACATACCATTTAAAGCTAATCCTTTTACGCCGGGTATTTTATAATCAGCAGTGAAATTACTTTGCAATACTCTCCACTTATCGTTTTGATAACCACCAAGGCGCTTATTATTATAGGCCCAGTTCGTTTCATTATGCTTGATATCATTGAGATAAGCCGGATTGTCATTCGCAAAAGGACGCTCCATTGGTCTATTTCTCATGATAGCGAAGCGTGGCAACCAATAATCATCACCTCCTGGAATACCTGGATTATCGCGTACTTCAATTCTTCCGTTAATTTGCACGCCCACTTTTAAGTTGTCAGAAATTTGAGCATCCACATTACTTTGTATATTACTGCGTTCGAATGTGAATTCACGACCTAATACAGAGTTTTGATGTAGACGGGTAGCGGATAGATAATAATTTATTTTATCAGATCCTCCAGTTGCGTTCACATTTAAACTTGTAAGAGGCGAGTTATCTTGGATAATATAATCTTTCCAATTAAAAGATTGATATCCCATTTCGGTACCGGCTCGATATTTATCTAGCTCTGATTGGGTAATGTTTGTGGATCCAAATTGATTCATTTCCGCTTCTGCTTTGCCGCTCATCCATTGGTAAGAATCATTGATAACATCTGGGAACCTGGCCCAGCTCTGCCAACCCATATACGAGTCGACACTTATTTGATTGGCTGTTTCTCGCCTCCCCCTTTTGGTAGTCACTACGACTACACCATTGGCAGCTCTAACACCATAGATAGCTGCGGATGCATCTTTCAAAATGGTTATGCTTTCGATGTCATTAGGAGAGAGATTATTAAACTGACCGCCATCTTGTTGTATCCCATCGATTACGTATAATGGATTTCCCATGTTTCGTATTTGGATGTTAGCACTTGCGCCTGGTCTTCCATCAGGCATTTTAAAGGAGACCCCTGGTAGCTTACCTGCAAGCGCTGAACTTACTGTTGAACCTCCGTGAACTCTTTCCAGATCCTTGCTTGTAACGGTCGATATGGCGCCGGTTAAGGACTCTCGTTTTTGGGATCCAAATCCTGTTACCACTACGTCACTGAGCTGTTGATCGTCAATTTCTAAAACTACATTGATTTCAGAAGGGACGGTTACAGTGACTTCTTGGTTAAGGAAGCCAATAGTCGTAAAAACCAAAGTTGCGGATCCGTTAGGAAGATTGAAATAAAAAATACCATCTGCATTGGTTTGAGTAGTTTGATTGCCATTTTTTAGACTGACGGTTACGCCAGCTAAGGATTCCCCTGTGGCTGAAGTCACTTTTCCGCTAACGCCGTTATTTTGCGCATGAACGGTAATGTTCAAAAACATGCATACAAATCCAATTAGAAAGCATAGCTTTCTGATTGGATTTGATGACGAGCGACTATCCGCTCTTTTTCGACTTCTTTTCTTGTAATAATTATTCATATTAAATGTTTAATTGTAAAAAAGATTGATTATTTGTACAACAAAGAAGTATAATATATTCTGATTTATTCGATCATAGTTTGTTCAGAATGTATCATTATAATGATAGTCTGTTGATTGTGTTGTAGTAAGTCTTTTTTTACGCTAGTTTAGATAAATGCTTGTTGATTAGTTTATGTTAAAGTTTATTGTTTTTTTTCTTTCATTTACTTTTTGTGTCAGTATCGCACAAAGCCAATCTTATTATTTTAAGCACTATCAAGTCGAAGATGGACTTAGCTACAACTCGGTCATTTGCTCCATGCAAGACAGCAGGGGCTTCCTGTGGTTTGGTACAAAAAATGGATTAAACAGGTTTGACGGGTATTCATTCAAGAATTTTCAACACCATCCAAAGGCCATTAATAGTATTGGAAGCAATTATATTTATTCCCTTGTTGAAGATGGGTCGCAAAATATATGGGTGGGAACTTCTCGTGGACTTTATCAGTATAATCCCATCGTCGAAAACTTTACTCATTTAAAGGAAACAAGTGGCAATGTTATTGAAATCACGATAGATATTAGAGGGAATATTTGGTTTATCTCGGATTTCAATCTTTTTAGGTATAGTCCCAAAACGGGAGTGATTCACAATTATCATGATAAGATTGGTTTTGCCACTTCAATTATTATTACCGACGATGAGACAGTATGGGTGTCAAGTGGTGAGGGGTATTTGGCTCAGCATGTATCGAAAATCGATTCCTTTGAACGTCATAATGTTTATACCCATTCTGCAGCTACCTTGACGAATTGGATACCTACTATACAATTAGGCGGCATAAACACCATTCTAATCGGTACTCAAAGTCAAGGGCTCAAAGTCTTCAATACACGGGATTTTACTTATGAAGATGTGTTAGCGGTAAATCCCGATCAAACGCCAATTTATATACGTGACATCATGCATTATCAGGATGAAGAATATTGGTTAGCTACTGAATCTGGAATATTTGTTTACGATTTAAAAAAAGGTCTGAAAAAGCATTTAAGAAAAGACCGAAACGATCCTTTTTCTTTATCTGATAACGCTGTTTACACATTAACCAAAGATAAGGATGGAGGAGTATGGGCAGGCACCTACTTTGGGGGTGTTAATTATTTCACCGAAAAGAATATGTTCTTTGAAAAAATATTTTCCAGATCTATCGGAAATGTTTTGAAAAATAATGCGGTTCGAGAATTGAGTTTGGACCAATACGGAACCATATGGATCGGGACGGAGGATGCAGGATTAGTAAAATATGAACCACGGCTAGATAAATTTACAGCCTTTATAGCAGATGGAAAAAGAGGAAGCATCTCTCACAACAACATACACGGGTTGGTGGCCATTAAGAATGAGTTGTGGATAGGCACTTTTGAACAGGGGCTTGATGTCATGGATATCAGAACAGGGAAAATCATTCGTAATTATAAGGCCGGAGGAAGTAATCTTGAGAGTAACTTTATAGAATCGCTCTATTTGGCAAAAAACAGCGAATTTTATATTGGTGCCTCCTCTGGATTATATCGCTATAACAAGGTACAAGATAATTTTGAAAAAATTCAGGAAATCCCGGGTATGCATATACATGCCATTATTGAAGACAAGCAAGGGATATTGTGGATAGCGAGTTCAAATAATGGTATCTATTCATTTGACCCTAAAAGTAAACTTACTAAAAGCTTTAAGCATGAAGCTCAAAATCCTAACAGTTTGTTGACTAATTACATTAATGACCTGACTATTGATAGCCAAGACAATTTATGGATCACAACAGAAAACGGATTGAGCAAATACAGTTTGAAGCATCAGACCTTTAGTCATTTGTCAGATCTCCATGATTTTCCTAGTAACGTCTTTTATAAAGTAATAGAAGCGGACGATAAAAATTTGTGGATAAGTACATCTAAAGGATTGATCCATTTAGATTCTTCACTAGAAAGATGGGAGCTTTATACTAAAAGTAACGGATTGTTAAATGATCAATTTAATTACAAATCTGGTTTTAAGACTTTGGATGGAAGTCTCTATTTCGGAAGCGTTAAAGGTTTGATTAAATTTAATCCAGCCCAAAAAGTTTCCGATACTGGCAAGCCTGCTGTTTATTTTACGGGATTTCAAGTTTCCAATCAAGAATTGGAAATTAATGTTTCAAATTCGCCCTTAAAGAAGTCGATGCTCTTTACTGACACTATTATATTGAAACCTAAACAATCAACATTCAGTATTGATTTTGCAGCCTTAGGTTATGCCTCACCACAAATGACAGAATACGCTTATCGAATGAAAGGGGTCGAAGATGAATGGGTGTACTTAAAAACTAATCGAAAGGTGTACTTCACGAATTTGTCGCCGGGAGATTATTTGTTTGAAGTAAAGGCTTCTACGAATTCTGAATGGGGCGATGAGACTACGTCACTACAAATAACTGTTGAGCGACCTTTACTAGCAAGTAATTTTGCGTTTTTGATTTACTTTATAGTACTAGCAACGGGGGCATATTTCCTTCATAAATTTAATCTAAGGCGCTTAAATGAAAAGAATCAAAGGAAGTTCACTCTGTTTGAAAGTAAAAAAGAACGAGAAATCTATCGTGCTAAACTTCAGTTTTTTACCAATATAACACATGAAATTAGAACTCCACTGACACTTATTAAAGGTCCGTTGGAAATGGCGATAGAAAGCGTTGAGCAAGGTAGTGAGCTCAATTCAAATTTAACGGTGATGATGAAAAATACGGATCGGCTAATTCATTTAACAGATCAATTGCTCAATTTCAGAAAAGCAGAAGCCGATAATTTTACGTTAAGTTTTGTGAAAACTAATGTAGGGCAGTTAGTCGATGAATGTTATAATCGTTTCCTTCCCTTATCCAAAACCAGCAATTGCTCCTTTGAAATAAGAATCCCAGATGAAGAAGTTGTTGCTTTTGTTGATGAGGAAGCGATTAGGAAAATACTAGGTAATTTATTCAGCAACGCAATTAAATATTCTGAGAGTAAGATTTTAGTTGAGCTTTACACTAATATAAACAAAAAAAATTTTACGATCAAGGCAAAATCAGATGGTAAATTGATTTCTTGGGAAATGAGTGATCGGATTTTCGAACCATTTTTCAGGCTTAAAGATTCAGAGAATCAATCTGGGACGGGTATCGGGCTTGCATTGGCTCGATCACTGGCAGAGTTGCATGGAGGATATTTAAGACTTACAACCCCAGAAGATAACATGAATACCTTTGTGTTAGAATTGCCGATTTTCCAAGATAGAGCATACAAGCTGTTCGATGGAACGCCGAAAACTAAAAAAACACTAGTTGAAATATCTAAAGAGAACATGGAATTTCAGCGGACTTTGAACAAAGAAGGTAATCGTTTTTCTGACCAACCTGTTAATAACGATGGTAACATGACGGTTCTCGTTGTTGAAGATAATGAAGAGCTCATCAGTTTTATTTATAGTATCCTCAGTGATAAATATATAGTTCTTAAGGCTGTTAATGGAGATGAGGCGCTCGTAGTTCTTAAAAACAACACCGTTAGTTTAATTATAAGTGATATTATGATGCCAATTATGGATGGCTATGAATTGTGTCGACAAATAAAAAATGATCTCAATTACAGTCATATTCCGATAATATTATTGTCTGCTAAAGGGTCGGTAGAGTCAAAAGTAGACGGGCTAGGAATTGGAGCGGATGCATACATTGAAAAACCATTTTCTCCACAGTATCTTCTTGCACAAGTTGATAGTCTTCTCGCTAATCGCGATAAAATTCGAAATTATTTTGCAAGTTCTCCGTTGGTGCATATTAAAACGATGGCTTACTCAGCGGCAGACGCCAAGTTTTTAGAAAAATTAAATGAAGTCTTAAACGAGAATCTTGACAATGTAAATTTAGACGTCGAACAATTAGCATGGTTAATGAACATGAGCCGTCCTACTTTATACAGAAAAATAAAAGGCGTTTGTGATCTTTCCCCCCTTGAGCTTATAACCATTACTAGGTTGAAAAAAGCAGCTGAGCTTCTGGTTGAGAGTGATTATAAGATTAGTAAGATTGCTAGTAACCTTGGGTTTAGCTCACAAACACAATTCACTAGAAGCTTTGTTAAGCAATTTGAAATTAGTCCTTCAAAATATCGTGCAAGCAAAATCGATGAAAAAAGAAGGTAGTTATTTTCTTGCTTTTTGGGGTGACCTATTGCTAATTCGATTTAGAATAGATATGTTTGAGATATTTTTCAAACCATCTCTAGCTTTCGATTGAAATGAAAGAACAAGAAAATTCGATTGAATTTAATATTTACTGTAAATAGACTAAAAACCTATGTTTAGAAAATTACTAATTATCCTGTTTATTTTTACTAGTATAACGGCTTTTGCTCAAGATGTGCTTAAAGTTGACGATCCAGTTGAATGGGTAAATCCTTTAATGGGATCTCAGTCGAAGCCCAGTTTATCAAATGGTAACACTTATCCTGCGGTAGGTGTCCCTTGGGGAATGAATTTGTGGACTCCTCAAACTGGTAAAATGGGAAATGGGTGGGCATACACATACGACGCTGACAAAATACGGGGTTTTAAACAAACTCATCAACCATCTCCGTGGATGAATGACTATGCTCAATTTGCGATTATGCCTGTAACAGGAAGCTTGAAGTTTACAGAGGATGATCGCGCTAGCTGGTTTAGCCACAAAGCCGAAGTATCGAAACCTTATTATTATAGCGTCTATTTAGCTGATGCGGATGTAACGACGGAGCTAACTCCTACTGAAAGAGCTGCACAATTCCGCTTCACATTCCCAGAATCAGACAGTTCATTTATTGTAGTGGATGCTCTTGATAAGGGATCTTATATAAAAATAATTCCGTCAGAGAAAAAGATAGTTGGTTATAGCACAAAGCATGCTAGAGGACCACTTCCTGAAAATTTCAAAAACTATTTTGTAATCCATTTTGATAAAGAATTCCATGTGTCAAAAACTTTTAGTGGCGATTCCTTGATCCACTCCGACTTAGAGTTGCAAAGCAATCATTCGGGTGCTATTATTGGATTCAAAACAAAAAAAGGTGAAAAAGTACACGCAAGGATAGCGACATCTTTTATAAGCTTTGATCAAGCGGAGCTAAACCTGAAACGGGAGTTAGGCAGAGATAATTTCGATGTCACAATGGCAAAGGCAAAGGAGTTGTGGAATAGCCAGTTAAGTAAAATAAACGTAGAGGGCGGGACTGTAGATCAGGTAAGAACATTCTATTCTAGTCTCTATCGCACTTTGTTTTTTCCGAATAAGCTTTATGAAATTAATGAAAAGAATGAAACGGTTCATTGGAGTCCTTATACTGGAGAAATATTGCCAGGAACAATGTTCGCAGGAACGGGGTTCTGGGATACATTTAGGGCCTTATATCCTTTTTTAAATCTTGTTTATCCTTCCATTAATATTGAAATGCAAGAAGGTTTAGCGAATGCCTACAAGGAAGGAGGATGGTTGCCTGAATGGAGTAGTCCAGCTTATGCAAATATTATGATCGGAAATAACTCCGCCTCAGTGGTGGCAGATGCATACATCAAAGGCTTAAGAGGCTATGACATTGAAACCTTATGGGAAGCATTAAAGCATGGAGCAAACAACGAAGGGCCAATGACCGCTGTAGGCCGCGCAGGAGTAGATTATTATAACGAATTAGGCTACGTTCCATACGATGTCGGAATTAATGAAAATGCAGCCCGCACTTTAGAATACGCCTACGACGATTTTACCATTTATCAGCTTGGCAAAGCCTTAGGTAAGCCCACAAGTGAGATAGAGATATATGCAAAGCGGAGCATGAACTATAAGAACTTATTTGATAAGGAGAGTGGTTTAATGCGTGGAAAGAATAAAGACGGAAGGTTCCAATCTCCTTTTAATCCGTTTAAATGGGGAGACGCATTCACTGAAGGGAACAGTTGGCATTACTCTTGGTCAGTATTTCAGGATGTCGCAGGCTTAGTGGATCTTATGGGAGGGGAAAAGAAGTTTGCTAGTAAATTAGACTCGGTTTTTACACTTCCGCCTATTTTTGATGAGTCCTATTATGGCAGTGTGATTCATGAAATTCGTGAGATGCAAATTGCAAATATGGGACAGTATGCCCATGGTAATCAGCCTATTCAACATATGATTTATTTATATAATTATGCTGGCGAACCCTGGAAGGCACAGTACTGGGTAAGAGAAGTTATGGATAGGATGTATAGCTCAGCACCCGATGGTTATTGTGGAGATGAGGATAATGGCCAAACCTCGGCTTGGTATGTTTTCTCAGCAATGGGATTCTATCCTGTAACTCCAGGAGTAGACCAATATGTATTGGGCGCACCACTTTTTCGAAAAGTTACGTTAACGTTAGAGAATGGAGAAGAAGTAATTATAAATGCACCAAGAAACTCTGCCGAAAATAAATACATACAAAGCTTCAAGCTAAATGGAAAATCTGAAAATAAAAATTGGATCAGCCATAGCGATCTTTTGAAAGGGGCTGTATTAGATTTTGATATGGCTGATACTCCTAATAAAAAGCGTGGAATTAGAAAAGCTGATTTCCCTTATTCCTTTTCGACAGACAAAGTGAGATGAAAGATTAAAAATTGTTTTGCAAAAAAAGGTCTATGATAAACTATAGACCTTTTTTTTTGTAGAAGAGTCTCGAATTTCTAAAATTGTTGGTAGTGTAATTTCACTAACTTCTTTGCTAGCACCTTTTTTTAATTTTTTGATTAAAAGTTGGATAGCAGCATTAGCAATATCATTCACTGGCTGAGCAATTGTGGTTATAGAAGGTGTGTGTAATTCAAACAGATCGTGGTTGTCAAAAGCGACAAGACCCAACGCTGACGGCATGTCTGGGAAAAGGGAACGGATAGCTTTTAATCCGTTCACTCCTAAATAATTTGTTGCGAAAATAAGAGCATCTATTTTTGGATTTTTTTTCAGATATTGCTTTATTTGTTGCTGAATTTCCACGTCAATCAATTTGTAGGGTATTTTTTTTACGAAAGAATTAAGCTTGTTATCTGCAATTGCCTGTAAGTAACCCGAAAGACGGTCGACCATCTGAGTTTGTTCTGAATCTAAGGTAATAAAGCCGATATTAGTATAGTTTTGTATAAGATGCTTCGTTGCTTTGTAGGTTCCTTCATAGTTTTCTATCAAAACACAATCAATACGAAGGTTTTCCAACCTCCTATCGAATGCAACTACTGGAATTCCACGTGTAATTAAAGATGTAATGTCTTCTTCTATCCCATTAGGAGGGCTTATAATATATCCGTCCACTTGTCTTTCACGAAACATTTTAATAAGATCCTTGGTTTTTTCTTTATCATTATCAGTACTACAATAAAGAATTCTATACCCGTTTTTATAGGCTTCCTCTTCAATTTTCCGGGCAATTTTTCCGAAAAAAGGATTGGCTATGTTTTCTACCATTAAGCCAATGGTATTCGTTTTTCCTGTGCGCAAGCTCTGAGCAAGGGGATTCGGGCGATAACCAACTTCATCAATATATTTAAGAACTCTTTGGGTTAGCTCCTTGCTAATTCGTTTCTCTTCAGCTTTTCCATTTATTATAAATGAAACTGTTGTAACAGAAATCTTAAGCTCTTTAGCAATGTCAGAAATTGATTTTTTTTTCATACAAGTATATTCATAGCTGTCTCGCAAGCTAAGATATATATCTATTTCAACTTTTTGTAACAAAGCTAAGATTAAATAGGCTCACCTTGACAGGTAACAGATATAGCTCTGTATGCAATAGTTTATTCTTGTATCTTATTTACATTTTAGTTATTATTGTCTATTCAATTTCGAGAGTATCATTACTTTAATTTCATAACTAAGGTTTAATCTTTGTTGGAAAAACGAACTTAATTTTTGCTGTTTAATTGCTTTGAAGATAAACCATAAAAATATTGAGATCATATCAACTCCCCACAATCTGCCTGTCGATATGAGCATTAATAAGATTCTCGATCAAGATCCATTGCATTCGATTTTCATATATTAATAATAAGTCAGCTTTTTAATTTAATACAAAACCTAATAATGGAAAATAACGCTATCAATTCGCCTGCCACACAAAACTATAAAGTACCTTTTACCGCACTAACTTCCCTTTTTTTTATGTGGGGTTTCATTACCTGTATGAATGATATTTTGATCCCCCATCTCAGAGAATTGTTTTCTCTTAGTTATTTGGAATCTATGTTAGTTCAATTTTGTTTCTTTGGTGCTTACTTCGTAGGGTCTTTAATCTATTTTATCACTTCCTATTTTAACGGCGATCCGATTAATAAAATTGGATATAAAAATGGAATGCTTTTGGGCTTATTGATCTCCGCCGTGGGGTGTTTTTTATTTTACCCAGCGGCCGTTTATTCCCAATATGGCTTATTTTTAGGCGCCCTATTTGTATTGGGACTTGGGTTTACATTATTGCAAATTACGGCAAACCCATATGCGTCTTTATTGGGGCCGGCAGAGGGCGCATCTAGCCGTTTGAATCTTTCACAGGCTTTTAATGCACTTGGAACTACAATTGCTCCAATTATTGGAGGATTTCTAATCTTTGAATTTTTCTCGGATCAAGGCGTTCTTTCCGCTGAAGCAACTAAAATTCCTTATCTGATCTTTGCATGTATTTTCCTATTCGTAGGGCTAGTTATTTACAAGATTAAGCTACCAGCTTTTAAGGCAGACGAAACGGAGCACCAAGGTTTAGGAGCTTTAAATTTTCCTCAACTTAAACTTGGGATATTTGCCATTTTCTTTTACGTTGGTGCAGAAGTCACGATCGGAAGCTTTTTTATTAATTTTTTGGCTTATGAAAACATCATGAACATTCCTGAGTCTGTTAGTAAAAATTATCTTGCTTTATATTGGGGCGGCGCGATGATTGGCCGATTCTTGGGCTCTGTATCTTTACATCCTTCGATTTCTCCTAATAGAAAAGTAACGTACATGACTGGGATTGCCTTGGCAGTATTTTTACTTATTTTCAGTATAGTAGATTTAAGTTTCGCTCAGGTTAGCACGTTTATCGGGTTTATCATCTTAAATTTAATTGCGTTCTTTCTAGGAAGGTCTGCCCCTGCAAGGACTCTTTCTCTTTTCGCATTCATAAATTTAATCCTTCTTCTTTTCGTTATCTTTAGTGGTGGAAGTATTGCGATGTGGTCGATAATAAGTATTGGATTGTTCAACTCAATTATGTGGTCTAACATCTTTACTCTTGCGATTACCGGCTTGGGTAAATATACAAGTCAAGGTTCCTCTTTGTTGGTAATGGCCATATTGGGAGGAGCCTTAATTCCACTAGTCCAAGGCGCATTTGCTGATGCTATCGGTATACAGTATTCCTTTTTTGTTCCCCTTCTTTGTTATATCTATATCGTGTTTTATGGTTTCTATTGTTTGAAACTTAGGGCTAGTGCTAGCTAGCCCCTTTGATCCATGCCTTTAGTCCTGACAACCTGTTCCTTGCAAAGTACAAGACTGCGGTTTGCTAGGTGTTTTCAAATGGCTGTGAAGGGAATGAAAAGATACGTCATTAATAGGCCAATTTGATACAATATTACTGCATATGTATAAGGTAGTTTTGTCTTTAGACGGTTAATCGTGCATTTTGTGCTTGTTTTTGCCGGATATAATTCCACTAAAACAACATAAATAGCTTTTTTATTAAACTATTAAGTTACTTATAAATAAATGAGTAACTTAATAGTTTAATAACTTTTCATGTCTTTGCCATTGAAACAGCAATTTGTGCAATGTTTTGATGTTGTCGGTTGGGAAAACGATTAAACATTTATAAATAAACACTTGTCATATGTTAAATAAACACAAAAGCAACACTAAATCAAGAAGAGACTTTATTAAGAGTTCGACCTTAGCGGCAGCGGCAATTACAATTGTGCCTCGTCATGTATTAGGGGGTAAAGAGTTCATAGCCCCTAGTGATAAACTTATCATCGCAGGAGTAGGTGTGGGAGGAAAGGGCCGTTCTGACCTATCGAGCTTTTACGATAGTGGAAAAGCAGAGATTGGTTTTTTATGCGATGTAGATGATCGGATGGCGAAGGAATCCGTGGAACGGTATCCCAAAGCTAAGTACTATAAAGACTGGCGTGAGATGTTCGATAAGGAATCTGGAAAGTTCGATGCCGTTTCTGTTTCCACCCCAGACCACAGCCATGCGGTGATCGCAATGGGCGCTATGCAGCTGGGTAAGCACGTTTACGTACAGAAGCCCATGACCCATGATATATATGAGGCACGGAAGCTTACAGAAGCTGCCAATCGCTATAAGGTTGTTACTCAAATGGGGAATCAGGGCGCCTCAGGTGATGGAGTCCGACAGCTGCGGGAATGGTACGATGCAGGTACTATTGGAGATGTGCATACTGTTTACGTGTGGACGAATCGCCCGATATGGCCACAGGGCATACCCTGGCCGAAAGCAGCTTCTAGCGTTCCACAAGGATTAGATTGGGACCTTTGGTTGGGCACAGCCCCGCAAAAAGAGTATGTTGATGGGTTGATCCCAGGAAGTTGGCGCGGATGGTGGGATTACGGCACGGGTGCGTTGGGCGATCTAGGATGTCATCTTGTTGAGGCGCCTTTTAGTGTTTTAAACCTGAAATATCCATCGGACGTACAGGCTACCGTCGGTAGCGTTTATACTGATTTTGGTAGACGGGGTTTTTTCCCTGACAGTTGTCCACCGTCAAGTTATGCAACTTTAACCTTTCCTAAAACGTCTAAAACAGAAGGTAATGTCACCCTGCATTGGATGGATGGAGGAATCAAACCGGCAAGACCTGAAGAGTTAGAAATTGACGAAATTATGGGGGATGGTAACAGCGGGATCTTGTTCGTTGGTACTAAAGGTAAGATGATGGCCAGTGAATATGCCGCAAACCCCAGGTTGATACCGGTTTCAAGGACTCAACAGGTGAAAGTCGCACAAACGTATGAGAGGGTGCCTAATGGTGCCAATGGGCACTATGCTCAATGGGTAGAGGGAGCGATTGCTGGTTACGGGAATATGGAAATGAGTGCTCCGTTTGATCTTTCCGGACCATTGACAGAATCGATCTTGATGGCAAACTTGGCAATTAGGGTGGCTGACATTCCTAAGCCTCGGGCAAATGGAAGAGGTTTTGATTATCCTGGCAGCAGTAAAAAATTACTTTGGGATCATCAAAATATGAGAATAACGAATTATGATGATGCGAACGAGTTTGTGAAAAGGGAGTATCGCCCAGGCTGGGGCTCACTATAAAAGATTGTCGTATGAGAAGCTATTTTATATTGGCAATCTTTGTCGTCTGTTTGGCGCTCACCAGTAACGGGAAAAAACAAACTGAGTGGGTTTCTCTGTTCGACGGGAAAACACTATTCGGCTGGCAAGCCAGTGAGAACGCTGGATCGTTCCGGGTAGAAGACGGTGCCATTGTCCATGATGGAGCCCGTTCTCATCTGTATTACGTTGGTGATGTCGGCAATCATGATTTTAAGAATTTTGAATTTAAGGCCAAAGTCTATACATTTCCGGAAGCTAATTCAGGCCTATATTTCCATTCTAAATTCCAAGAAAAGGGGTTTCCGAACCACGGTTATGAAGTCCAGGTGAACAACTCGCACAAAGACCGTATCCGAACGGGTAGTCTCTACAACATCGTGGATCTTTCAGACAAATATGCCTTAGATCATACTTGGTTTGATCTCTACATTAAGGTCGTTGATAAACGTGTGCAGGTAAGGGTTGACGACGTTTTGGTAGTGGATTACATAGAGCTGGAGGATAAAAGCAGAATAGTCCGAAACGCGGATCATTTTGGTCGGTTTTTAACATCGGGTACCTTTGCTATTCAGGCGCATGATCCAACTAGTAAAGCCAGGTATAAAGACATTATGGTGAGAATACTTAACTAATAATCTAATCAAAAAGAATAAATCATGAGACCGATAGTGCAAATTTCATTGGATCTAACGAATATAGATGAGGCTCTTTCGACTGCCCAGATAGCAATGGATGCGGGTGTCGATTGGATTGAGGTAGGCACGCCACTGGTTTTGGCGGAGGGGCTTCATGGCGTGAGGCGGTTAAGGGAGAAGTTCCCAGGTGTTCCGCTGGTGGTCGATCTGAAGACAATGGACGGTGGGTATCTGGAAGCAGAAATGATGGCTAAGGCCGGAGCTACCCATGTCGTTGTCATGGCCCGAGCACATGAGGAGACGATAAAATGTGTAGTGCAAGCGGGAAAGGACTTCGGAGTTAAGGTAATGGGTGATAACTTGGGCTGTGAGGATAAGGTGGCCAGTTCCATGCGTCTGGAAGAGTTGGGTTGCGATTATGTCATCCATCATATTGGATATGATGAGCGTCGGGGAATTGCGGCCAGTGGGCTTAGGCCGCCAAACCCTCTTGATGAGTTGCGGGAAATCGTCGCGGCTGTCAATATTCCAGTTCAGGCAGTAGGGGGGCTGACAATCGAACAGGCGATCCAATGCCCGGCCTATGGTGCCCCACTAGTTGTACTTGGTGCGCCTTTGACGATCGATGCGGATTCGTTCGAGACGGCCAGTGGTGATCTGAGCGAAATATTACGATCAATCTGTGCGAAAATACATTCATATCAAACTACACTATGAACGCTTTCGAAGTAATAAAATCAAAGGCCGTTGTCAATTACGGCCGTGATCCCCATTCGGTGGAGGTTCGTGAAGTAGAGACGCCCTCGTTGAAATATGACGAAGTGTTGGTAGAAGTAAAAAGTGTTGGTGTCTGCGGCAGTGATGTGCATCAGTGGGAGAGCACCCATAGCTGGGGAGTGAACTATCCAGTCGTGTTAGGGCATGAATTTGCAGGTATTATCCATAGTTTAGGCGAAGGGGTAGAAGATTGGAAAGTAGGCGATTCGATCGTTAGTGAAACCGCTGCAATAATCGACAAGAACAGTCCGATGACAAAAATAGGGTTATATAATCTGGATCCTTCTCGTAAAGGATTTGGCTATGGAGTGAACGGAGCGATGACCAAATACGTTGCGGTTCCGGCGCGTTGCCTGCACCGGATCCCGGAGACACTTTCCTTTGATATCGCCTGCATGACGGAACCCTGCTGCGTTGCATATAATGCGGTCGTAATTAATGCTGACATTAACCCTGGGGATCGTGTAATTGTGATTGGTCCAGGCACCATAGGCATCTTATGTGCGATAATGGCAAAGTTGAGGGGAGCAGAAGTAGCTGTGGTAGGTTTGGAATCAGATAGAAAGCGATTGACAATAGCCGAGACATATGGGTGTACAGCCATTATTGAAGATGCGCTTGAATGGGCATTGAAAGTGGACGGCATGGGAGCAGATTGTATCGTCGATGCCGCTGGTGCTAGTATAACTTTAAAAAAAGCGTTGGACTGGGTACGGCCAAACGGGCAAATTGTTAAAGTGGGTTGGGGACCTCAGCCACTGAATTTTTCGCTGGATCCATTGGTTCAGAAGAATGTCCGACTTCAAGGGAGTTTTAGCCATAATTGGCTGGTCTGGGAGAAAGTGATCAAGCTCCTTTCTTCAGGGCAACTGGATGTTGAACGATTGATCGGAGGGGTCTGGGCCATTCAGAATTGGGAAGAGGCCTTTATAAAAATGAAGGATGGAGAAGTGGTGAAGAGTATCATAAAACCCTAAAATTGATATGGATAGGTTAAAAGATAAAGTAATTTTCATTACCGGTAGCTTTTCCGGGATCGGTAAAGCGATAGCTGAGGAATGCCTGAAAGAAGGGGCAAAAGTTGTACTGCATGGGAAGGAAGAAACAGACCGTAACGGCTGGAAACATGAACTTGATAACGAGTATACAATGGCAGTAATTGGCGATCTAATGAATCCGAAATTTCCAGCTAGCGCCATTAATAAGATTATTGATCGGTATGGTAAGTTAGATGCAGTTGTGAACAATGCGGCCCTGATTGTTGCTTCAAGTTTGGAAGATACGGATCTGGGACTTTTCCGAAACGTGTTAGAAGTAAATGCCCTGGCACCTTTTGCCATTATTAAAGAGGCTCTTCCACATCTTGCGGTAACTAAAGGAAATGTATTAAATATCGGATCTGTTAATGCCTATGCTGGCGAGCCTACCTTATTGCCCTATAGTGTTTCAAAGGGGGCTTTGATGACCTTGACTAGAAATTTAGGAGATACCTTACACCGAAAGTACGGTATAAGGGTCAACCAAATCAACCCTGGTTGGGTCTTGACGGATAAAGAGGTTGATCGTAAGCGCGAACATGGCCTTCCAGACGATTGGTTTGCGAAAATTTCTCCTATGTATGCACCTTCCAATCGGTTAATAAGCCCCCAAGAGATCGCTTTTGCTGCTGTTTATTGGTTGTCGGACTTCTGTGGTCCGATAAGTGGGCAAGTCGTTGAGTTGGAGCAGCATCCCCTTATCGGGCGCAACCCTCAGAAGGATTTGAGTTCATTACAATAATAACATAAAACGACAATTCAAGACAATGCCAAAAATTGCAGTGTTTCCCAAAGCTTACATGCATGAATTATGTGTTAGTGGTACGATGTCCATTTCTGAATGGATAAACTTGGCATCATCACTCGCAATTGATGGACTCGAATGGTATGCCGGTTTTTTAGAAATGGAAAATGAGCTGAATTGGGGCTCCTTTAGGACACAGGTTGAAGACAAAGGGCTTAGCATCCCTATGATGTGCTGTTCACCAGACTTTACGCACCCGGATAAGAAATTTAGGGAGGATGAAATAGGAAAGCAAAAGCGCTGGATTGATATGACAAATGCTCTGGGGGGCAAGTATTGCCGGGTGTTATCTGGTCAGAAACGGCCTGAACTTTCGATTGAAGAGGGCATAAAACTTACCGTCGATTCTATAGAGGCCTGTCTGCATTATGCCTCCGAGAGGAATATAACACTTATTTTGGAAAACCATTATAAAGACGATTTTTGGGAATACCCAGAGTTTGCCCAAAAGATGGAACTGTTTTGTAGAATAGTGGATCAGATTGAGGATGAACATTTCGGAGTCAACTTCGATCCAAGCAATACTTACCTGGCCGGCGAAGATCCCATCGAGTTGTTGATGCGAGTGATAAATCGGATCAAGACCATGCATGCTAGTGACCGTTATCTGGTTCATGGGACACTGGAAGATTTAAAGAATCAGGATATGGGTGTAGTTGGTTATTCGAAGTTGCTGAAACATGGCGAAATAGGAAAGGGGCTGAATGATTATGATACCATCTTTTCGGAGTTGAAAAAAGTAGGGTTCGATAGTTGGATCAGCATTGAAGATGGCGTAGACGGGATGGATCAGTTAAGGCGGAGCGTCGACTTTGTGAACCAAAAGGTTGCTCAATACTGGCCTGAACAAGCTGGTTGCGCAGTGAATCGGAAAAGAATATGACTATGGAAAAAAAGAAAATCTGTTGTTTCGGGGAAATTCTTTGGGATATTGTTTTCGATGGCGATCATCCTGGAGGGGCACCGTTGAACGTTGCATATCACGCCGCGAAGTTCGGATCGGATGTTTCCTTAATTAGCAGGGTAGGAGACGATGCCAAGGGAGCGGAACTACTAAGGTTAGCCAATGCCTGGGATATCAACATCGGTTTAGTACAAATAGATAGCAGGCATAGTACGGGCCAAGTTGATGCGATAATGCTTGAGAACGGCGAAGTCGACTATGATATAAAGGTTCCAACCGCTTGGGATTATATAGAACAAAACGGGAAGTTAAAAGATGCAGTTAAGGCATCTGATTGCTTTATTTATGGAAGCCTTTCTGCACGGAATGCTCAGTCTAGGGAGACGCTTATGGGAGCATTGAAAGATGCTAAGTTTAAAGTTTTTGATGTGAATTTGCGAGCTCCTCATTATAGTTCTGATACACTTGATTTGTTGTTGAGTCAAGCCGATTTATTGAAGTTAAACAATTGGGAGCTGATTGAGTTAGTCCAACTTTTGGGTCTTACTCCTTCAAACTTGGAAGAGGATAAACTGGTAATAATACTTATGAAAAGGTTTGGTATCAAGGAGGTAGTAGTCACCAAGGGCAAAGATGGCGCAATATTTTATTCCACAGAAAAGGTAACTCGGCAAGCATCAAAAATAGATGTACATGTCCAGGATACGATTGGTTGTGGCGATGCTTTTTTGGCTGCATTCATCGTGAGTTATCTGGCTAATGAACCTGTCGATGTAATGTTGAAGAAAGCAGTATCCATGGGTGCGTTTATAGCGACCAAACCAGGAGGCTGTCCACCTTATCACTTGTCTGAATATGAAGATTTTATGATGATAAGTTCATAGGGAAGGGAATGATATTGTGTATAAGTTAGAAAGAAATGAAAAAACAAGTAAGTGATTTAGTTGAACTATTTAAAGCTGAAAACGAGTTGGGCGAAGGGCCTTTGTGGTTAAGTTATCGGAACTCTTTATGTTGGGTAGACATTCAAAAGCACGAAATTTTCGAATACTCTTTAAATAACAAACAGGTGAGAAGTTGGAAAATTGACAAACACGTGAGTCTTTTAATTGAAACTGATAAAAAAGGCGCTCTCTTAATCGGTGTAAAAGGAGGGATCGCTTTACTAAATATGGAAAGTAATGAGGTTCTTGAATTGCTTTCGCTTGAAGAGAAAAATAAGAATAGTCGCACTAATGACGGCGGTGTTGATCCGAATGGGAATCTTTGGATAGGCACGTTGGATATGGGCTTTAAAGAAGATGCTGGAGCCTTGTACATGTTGGAGCGATCAAAGTTTAAAAAGAAAATACCTAACACAACAATAGCAAATGGATTGGTTTGGTCAAAAGATGAACGAACAATGTATTTTATTGATTCGCCAAAAGGTAAAGTTCAGGCTTTCGATTTTAATAAAGCAGACGACTCTATACAGTTTCAAAAAGATGTGATTACTATTCCTGAAGAATTAGGCGGTCCTGATGGAATGGCGATAGATGAAGAAGGGATGTTATGGATTGCTCATTATGGAGGTTATTCTGTGGGTCGATGGAATCCGAGCACTGGAGAAATGATAGAAAAAATAGAGGTTCCCGCACCTAACATTACTGCTTGTACTTTTGGCGGGGAAGACTTTAAAACGTTATTTATAACCACTGCTCGACAAGAGATGACCGACACCGAATTAACTGATTTTCCAAAAAGCGGTAGTTTGTTCGCTGTAGAAACATCTGTGCGTGGACTAAGAAAAAATATATTTTCATTGGAGAAAAATAGCTGGTTGCAAGAAAAAATAGATAAGAAATCTTTATTTAGTTAGAAAAACGTTAATAAATGAATTATGAATAGAATGAGATTTATAGGCCTGATTTTGGTTTTTGCTTTACATTCCTGCTCGTCGGATATGGAAAAGGGAGAAAATATTGAAAACCAAATTGAGAATGTATCTTATGTGTTTGATGAGGAACGACCATTCCCGGAAAGCCATGCATCAACATTGTTGAGAATGGATAACGGCGAATTTTTAGTGGCTTGGTTTGGAGGTACCAAAGAAAAAGATGATGATGTCGGTATCTGGATGTCTAAAGGTCAGCCAAATACTTGGACTTCACCTAAAGAAGTGGCCAAAATAAGGGATGATGCTCATTGGAATCCTGTATTATTTCAAGATAAAAATGGCGAAATATATCTATATTTTAAAGTAGGGAAGAATATTTCTGATTGGGAAACTTGGATAATGAGTACAAAAGATTTCGGGGAAACGTGGACAGAAGCACGAGAGTTGGTCGCGGGAGATAAAGGGGGGCGAGGTCCAGTACGTAATAAGCCGATTGTGTTGTCAAACGGCCGTTGGCTAGCGGGTGCATCGCATGAAAAAAATGAATGGGAAGCTTTTGTGGATTGGTCCGATGACGAAGGTGTTAGTTGGGAGTCCAGTGCATACATAGAAAACGATATTGAGCGGGAAAAGAATAAGGGTTTAATACAACCCACTTTATGGGAATCAACGCCCGGAAATGTACATATGCTTTTAAGAAGCACTGAAGGGCATATATATCGAAGCGATTCCGAAAATTATGGAACAACTTGGTCAAAAGCTTATAAAACTAGTTTGCCAAATCCGAATAGTGCGATAGACTTGGCACGATTAGATAATGGGAACTTAGCCTTATTGTATAATCCGGATGGCAAAAATTGGGGAGATAGAAGCACATTGATATTGGCATTCTCATCCGATAATGGAAAAACTTGGTCTGAAGAAATATTAATTGAAGATAGTAAAGATAAAGATGCAGAATATTCATATCCTGCAATCGTTGCCTGGGGAAATAATGTAGCTCTTACATACACTTGGAATCGTGATAAAATTGCTTTCTGGCAAACCTCAAATTAAAAATCAACCATCTATTATTTAATCCAATGCCCAGCATCTAGTTTTCAGAATTGAACTACATGTGGAGCATTGGATTACGTCTAACCTGCGTTCGTGCTTAGAATGCCAAGTCTTTGTACTAAGTGACTTTTGAAATCGAAAGAAGTTGAGTTGAATTTTAAATTTTAAGGATCGATCTAACTTCTAAACTAAAAAAGACAAGTAAATTCTAACGTTGATAATATTTTTAGATATAAGATTTATTTTTCAAGTGATGATTAGCGCTAATATCCTATAACGAGAAGTCAACTTTCTATAAAAAACTATTTTTTATTAAAGATAGCTTTGTCCTAAAGGTTGTTTAGTTATTTGACCCACCTAAACAAGAAAGATAAATTCATTTTGAGAATATTTTAATATCAATGAGTGAGAACCCTAAAGGATTTGTTCCTGTAATGCTGACTCCCTTTAAGGATAACGGAGCAGTTGATTTCGACGGCTTAACGGCTTTAACAGAATTTTATTTGTCTTCAGGGGCATCAGGATTGTTTGCTAATTGCCAATCGAGTGAAATGTTTGAGCTTACAGAACAAGAGCGGATTGACATAACAAAACATGTCGTACACGTTGTGAATGGCGCTGTCCCTGTTGTCGCCGCAGGAACCTTTTCAACCAACATTTCGCAGCAAGCCGAATTTGTAAAAAGAATTTATGATACGGGCGTTGAAGCGGTAATCGCTATTACCGGTATGTTCGCAAAACCGAACGAATCAAATGAGGTTTTTGAGGAGAATGTATTCAAGCTGATAGACTATACCGAGCTTATTCCATTAGGCTTTTATGAATGCCCTCAACCTTATAAAAGAATAATGACCGCCGAACAGTTAGGAAAGTTCGCTGCAACAGGCAAGGTAATTTATCATAAAGACACTTGTTTAGATATCGAACAGATAAGAGGCAAATTGGCGGTGACTAAGGAATTCTCATCATTTGGTTTGTATGATGCGTATATGGCACATGCTGTTTCGTCTTTAAAAGCGGGTGCAGCCGGATTATCTTGTATACAGGGAAATTTTTTCCCAGAATTAGTAGTATGGTTAAGTAAAAACTTTAATGATCCATTTTTAACAAATGAAGTTGATCAGGTTCAGCAATTCCTTATTGATCACATGGAAGTCATGCATGAAGAATACCCAATTATTGCAAAATATTATTTACAAAAAAAAGGATTCAATATAACAACGTTAAGCAGACAAAGTTCCACTCCAATTAATGAAAAGATTAAAGGCAATATTAATAGTTTACTTGACGACTATCTCGTTCTTCAAAATTCGTTGGAATTACAAAAAAGCAACTAGGCTCATTGTTAGCTAGAAAACGAAATATGCAATTATAAACTTACTTTAGTAATTAATGCTGAAAGTAGTAAACCTTTATTTATTAAGTTTTAGATTAAGACTTATCTCTATTGTTTTTTCATGCATTATTATTTCTTGTAATCCTTTTGAAAAAAAATATTCAATGAAGTCTACTCAAATACAGCTCACCAGCGCTAGTCAAGGGCATACTCTACATAATACCCAAGTATTCTCTCCTAATGATGAATGGATTGTATATGACTCACGTAATAAAGATTCCGAGATTAGGAGCACTCAGACTATAAGCATGGTCAACGTTAATACAAAGGAAATAAAGCAACTTTATCAAACTGAATACCCAACTCAATACGGTCCTGGAGTGGGAGCAGCAACCTTTTCACCTACGGAGGATAGAATAATTTTTATTCATGGAGTTCGTAATATAAGCGAAGAAAGACCTTATAGTTTAACTCGACGAACAGGTGTTGGTATTTGGATACAAGATCCATTTTTGCCACATTTTATGGATGCACGTGATATTATGACTCCTTTTACTCCAGGTGCTTTACGTGGAGGAACCCATGCTCATACATGGAGCGGTGATGGCGAATGGATTAGCTTTACTTACAACGATTATATTATTGAACAACTGTCAAAAACGGATCCTAGTACGCATGATTTGAGAACCATTGGAGTTATGGTTCCGCAAAACGTATGGGTAGAAGAAGATGACAATGATGAAAACAATAGTGGTGAAATGTTTTCTGTAGTCGTTGCAGAAGTGACAGATCATCCAATACCGGAAAGTAATGAGATTAATAAAGCATTTGATGAAGGTTGGATAGGAAAAAACGGATATAGAAAAGCAGATGGCAAGCAGCAAGAAAAGGCAATTGCTTTTCAAGGAAATACCCTGAATAAGGATGGTCAATATATAACGGAAGTTTTTGTACTTGATCTACCCGCTGATTTAACACAAGCGAAAAACAGTATGCCTCTAGAGGGCACAATAACTACTCGACCGAACGTACCAAAAGGCGTCACACAGAGGAGAATAACCAATTCGGAAATCGGAATAGTCGGACCGAGGCATTGGCTAAGAACCACCTCCGATGGAAGTTTAATTGCTTACCTTTCGAAAAATGATGCAGGCCATATCCAAATTTTTGGCGTTTCTCCAGAAGGAGGTATACCTAAACAGTTAACGAACCACGAGTTCTCAATAGAAGGTCCTTTCAACTTTAGCCCTGATGGAAAGTATATCGCCTACCCCGCAGATAATGACATCTTCGTCACCAATGTTGCGAATAATAATTCATATAGATTGACCAACTTAAGGTACGTTAAATCTAAAGTCGTTGGCGCTCCGATCTGGTCAAATAAAGGAGATAAAATTGCTTATAATCGCTACGTAAGGAGTGGAGGCAATGACTTTTTGCAAATCTTTCTCCTTCACCTTAACTTTCCATCTTCAGACTAGAAAGGCAACTTTGGGTACTAATATGATAATATCCTATAGGATTTACACTTGTTAAATTGGGATATTGCTGATTGATTTCCCAGCATTACTAACAAACTGTTTAGATGAAATTTGATATTAGAAAGCAATTTTTATTGTTACTCTTTATTTTATTATTCGTTAATAACCGAACTTATTCTCAGCAAAATGAAACCTTTTATTTGCCTAAACCCAATCCCGATCGTATTATATTAAACGTAACGGAAGACCCTTCTACTTCCATAGCAATAAATTGGCGTACCGATAACAGTGTTTCCGAAAGCTTTGCAGAGATTATATTAGCAGACGCAGATCCTCGCTTTGTTGAAAAGACCAGTCGTTCCAAAGCAAAAACCGAACAAGTTAATTTTGAAAGCATTTCAGCAAATTATCATTCGTTGATCTTTGAAAATCTGATCCCTGATTCAAAATATGCATATCGCGTAGGACACGGGGAATATTGGAGTGAATGGTTTCATTTTAATACTGCAGGACGATCCGATGAGGAATTTTCTTTTATATACTACGGAGATGTGCAAACCAATATTCACTCTTTATGGTCAAGAGTCATTCGAGAAGCTTATTCCAAAGCACCTAACGCACGATTGATGATTTACGCTGGTGACTTGATCAATCGTGCCAACCGTGATGTAGAATGGGGTGATTGGTTCCAAGCGGGTGGCTTTATTCATAGTATGATTCCCGGCTTTCCTTCACCTGGAAATCATGACCACTATGAAATATCGGAAGATGCAAATACCATATCAACATTTTGGAGACCTCAGTTTAACTTACCTGAAAATGGACCTCTCGGACTAGAAGAGACTTGCTATTTTTCGGATGTGCAAGGCGTTCGATTTATTTCACTTAATTCACACCAAGCTGAGGAGTCAGATGAATATCTTGAAAAGCAAAGGCTATGGTTAGATAGTGTTTTATATAACAACCCAAATCGATGGACATGCATTACTTTCCACCATCCCGTTTATTCACCAAAAGGGACAAGAGACAATAAGCGAATGAGAGATACCTTTAAACCTCTTTTTGATAAGTATAAAGTTGATTTAGTGTTACAGGGACACGATCATACTTACGCAAGAGGAATGGAAAAGATCCCTATGGAGGGTAAGGGCCAGTCGGGAACTATGTATGTGGTTTCTGTAAGCGGTCCTAAGATGACAGGGAATCAAGTTGAGAAAAAATTCTGGATGGATAGGTCTGCAATTTATACTCAACTATACCATGTCGTATCTGTTTCTAAGGACAAGATGGAATTACAGACTTTTACTGCAACAGGGGAATTATATGATGCCTTTGACTTGGTTAAGCGTAAAGGTGAAATCAACAAGCTTGTTAATAAAATTCCGGACTCCGTTGCCGAAAGGCAATAAATGAACAACTAAACCATAGTTCAGGTTTCCAAACATAGATGATTATTTACTTATGAGCTTCGTTGCCATTAAACAATTTACCAATGAAAACTAATACTTTATGTCTTGCCATTCTATTCGTCGTCCTCTTTTTTCAATATTCCGTTGGAAAGGCACCTGAAAAGAAACCAAAAATCGTCATCGGAATGATGGTTGATCAAATGCGGTGGGATTATCTATATAGGTATCAGGACCGATATATCGAAGGAGGATTTAAGCGGTTGTTGACCGAAGGATATAGTTGTGAAAATACACTGATCAACTATGCTCCTACTGTTACCGGGTGTGGTCATGCAAGTGTGTATACAGGATCTGTACCTGCAATTCATGGTATTGTTGGTAATTCTTGGCCTATTATTGATAAAGGATTAGATATGAATTGTGTAGGTGATGAAGAAGTTTTACCTGTCGGCACCAATTCATCTAGAGGAAAGGCTTCGCCCCGTAATTTGCTGACGACTACAATTGGAGATGAGCTAAAAATGGCTTCTAACTTTAGAAGTAAGGTAGTGGGTATTTCCATAAAAGATAGAGGGGCGATTCTTCCCGCTGGTCATGCTGCGAATGGTGCTTTTTGGTTTGATAGTAGCTCCGGTAATTTTATTACCAGCACATGGTATATGAACGAACTCCCCCCTTGGGCTCGGTTATTCAATGAAAGGAGATTACCGGAAACTTTAACTAAGGACGATTGGCATAGTTTATACCCAATAGATACCTACAATCAGAGTGTAGCTGGTAAGTCGACTTTCCCCTTAGTGTTAAATGATCCAGTAAACAAAACAACCGTTAATGTTAGCAATACGCCTTATGGAAATACTCTTGTGTTAGAATTTGCAAAAGCGGCTTTAGAAGGTTACGAAATGGGAAAAGGCAATGAAACAGATTTATTAGCGATCAGTCTGTCAAGTACTGATGCAGTGGGTCATCGCTTTGGACCGAATGCAATTGAAGTAGAAGACACTTACCTCCGACTAGATAAAGAATTAGCAGCCTTCTTCAGCTATTTGGACCAACAGTTTGGAAAGGATGGATACCTCTTTTTTATAACAGCTGATCATGGGGTTTCGCATACTCCCGAATTTTTAATTGAGAATAAATTGCCTGGAGGTGGATTAGATGCTAATGAACTTATCCAGTCTTTAAATACTGCTCTAAAAAATGAGTTTGAGATTGATAATGGAATTATAGCAACTGCGAATAGTCAACTTTATCTCAATTATAAAGAAATATCAGCAAAAGGGCTATCTCAGATAATTGTAGAAAATCGAGTGGTTAATTTAATGAAAAATGCTGAAGGCATTGCTGATGCTATTCCGACGAGAAATTTAGGTATCGCAGTTTTGCCCGAACCCGTAAAATCCATGTTGATCAATGGCCAACATCCGAAAAGAGGAGGGGATATCGTGTTTATGCTTCATGCTGGATGGAAAGCCGGCTCTTTGACAGGCGCCTCTCACAGCCATTGGAACCCTTATGATGCGCACATTCCTCTTGTTTGGATGGGATGGGGAGTCTCGCATGGAAAAACGAACCGAACTATCCATATGACAGATATTGCGCCGACATTGGCGGCACTATTAAATATTCAAATGCCTAGCGGAAATATCGGTCATGTGATTTATGAGTTAACCGACGGCAAATACCTTAAAAATTAGCGATCATTCCGTTATAAACACCAGTCAATTCTTAAGGAATTGCTTTCTAACAAAACTGGTTCTTAAGCGTACTTTATTTGATGCAAGTGCTTATTAAACTGGTGTTTCTTTTTGTATTCTAGTGGAGTAAATCCGGTGATTTTTTTGAAGTGGCGATAGAAATTCGAAACATTATTAAACCCGCAGTCAAAACAAATCAATTCCGTAGGAAGTCTATCTTCTACCAGCATACGGCACGCGTGACTAATTCGAATCTCAATAAGAAAGTCATAGAATGTTTTTTTCGTCATTATCTTAAAGTAACGGCAGAACGAGGTAACACTTAAATGGCTCACCGCAGCGATTTCATCCAAAGTGATCTCCTTTTTATAATTTGCTAACGCATAGGTACATACTTTATTTATACGCGCCGTGTCTATTTCATTTGTTTTATAAAAAGCGTGTGCAGATGCGATTAACTCAAATTCATCTGTCTCCGCCAAGAGTTTTAATATCGACAATAGAATAGTAATTCTTTTGAGATAGCTTGCTTGAATTGCTAACTCCATTAATTCAGACAGTTGCACTCTAGTATCGCCAACTATCTTCATCCCCTTTCGAGCCTTTTCAAATAACTGTGGAATTAGATATGTTTCGGGTAAGGTTAAAAAGTCTTTACCTAGACAATCGGGTAAAAAATGAATCACAATTGCTTCAACTTGTAGCCTTGAGTCTATTTCAAAATATTCCTCGTTACAGCGCCAAGTATGCGGAAGATCTTGTCCTAAAAGCACGATATCACCAGTAGAAAAATTCCCAATATTATCTCCTATAAATCGAACACCTTCCCCTTTCACAACGTGGTGTAATTCTAGTTCGGGATGATAATGCCAGGTAGTAGCAAAATGAGGCTGTATATCGTGCCTAATGCTAAAGGAGGTCTGTAATTGGGTTGGAACTTTGTGGAAAAGTGGTCTCATAATAGATAATTTAAATAGTATAATTATGGATTATTCTAAAAAATTAATTTACTGATTCTGAGTATATTGCTTTTATAGTACTATAAAGCTATATATAAAAAAGGACCTCTGCAAGGCAATGATAAGATCGTATATCAATTGGATAAAAACGGTCAAAATGGATTGCGCTCAAGAGCCAATATTTGTATGGTTTTATTTATATATAAAGGAAGTGATTAGTCTTAAACCGCATTGGTTGTTGCGTGTTTTTATTTCCTTTATCGAAAGTTGATGCAAAGGATTGATGCGGAAGATTTGGGATCATCGGTTTATGAAATGCTAATATCGTACAACGAGAAGCTAATAAGTTTGAGATTTTAGAGTTTGATTACACTTACCTTCGTTATTGACGCTTTTTTATATTTAACCTTTACATAAAATGAACTTGATAAACAAGGAAGTATGGTTGGTGGCGAGTGGAGATTCTCGACTGTCAGCCAATCAAGAGTGTTGGCCAACTCAGTATGAAATGGAAAAAAACTTGATCAATTTTCTCATTTCACTTGGATGGCATGTGAGAAGAGCACACGAGTATGATGAGCAGAAAAAACATGGATTCATTGATTCCCAAAAAATGGGAATTGAAATTTTTCGGAATATACCAAAGCAAGTTCCACTGATTGTTGCGGAAAGCGTATGGCAATATACCCATCATATATTGGCCGGATTGAGTACGCATGAAGGAACGATACTTACCTTGGCAAATTGGAGTGGCAAATGGCCGGGCTTGGTAGGAATGCTAAATATCAACGGTTCTTTAACCAAGGCAGGTATAAGATATAGTACGTTATGGAGTGAAAATTTTCAAGATATATTTTTTATAAGCTCTATAAAAGAATGGCTCCAAACTGGATTTATTAAACATGATCAGAAACATGTGAGACCTTATAAATTGGTTAAACTCCCAACAGAGGAGGAGCAATTGGGAATTGGGTTTTCAGATAAGTTTAAAGCTGAAAAGGCAATCATGGGAGTTTTCGATGAAGGCTGTATGGGAATGTTTAACGCTATCGTACCAGACGAACTGTTGCATAATATTGGAATTTTTAAGGAACGGCTTAGCCAATCTGCTTTATTTGCCCGCATGCAAACCATAAAGGATGAAGAAGCAAAGCATGTACTGGGCTGGTTGGTTAGGAAAGGAGTTTCATTTAATTGGGGGAACAACAATGAAACGGAATTGACCGAGTCGCAGACTTTGGAGCAATGTAAGATGTACATTGCAGCGCTGAGAATGGCGGATGAGTTTGGATGTGCTACTATCGGAATTCAATATCAACAAGGTTTGCGAGATACTACAGTAGCAAGTGATTTAGTAGAGGGTTTGCTAAATAATCAGGAACGGCCACCGGTGTTTTCTGATGATGGAAAGGAGTTATTTGCCCATGACGCTCTTCCCCATTTTAATGAGGTCGATGAATGTGCGGGGATTGACGGATTAATTACCTACCATTTATGGAAACATTTAGGAATGGAAGGAGAAAATACTTTACACGATTTAAGATGGGGCGAGCACTTCAAAGGTAAAGGAATAGATGATTTTGTTTGGGTTTTCCAAATTTCCGGGGCAGCTCCTCCAGCTCATTTTATTGATGGGTATGAAGGAGCTTCTAGCGATAGACAACCGCCAATGTACTTTCGCTTGGGAGGAGGAACCCTGAAAGGAATAAGCAAACCTGGCTATATTGTCTGGAGCCGAATCTTCGTAGAGGATAATCGATTACATTGTGACCTCGGAGTAGGAAAAGTGGTTAGTTTACCTGAGCAGGAAACCCAAAGAAGATGGCAACAAACCACTCCTCAATGGCCAATTATGCATGCTGTGTTAGCAGGTGTCAGTCGTGACCAGATGATGGCGCGTCATAAAGCAAATCATATACAAGTTGTTTATGCACCAAATGAACAACAGGCGAATCGCGCATGCCGAATTAAGGCGGCAGCTTTAGCAAACTTAGGAATTGAAGTCTATTTTTGTGGGGATGTAATCTCGGATTTCTCATGAGAGTGCCCGATAATCCAAGCTATGTGATCGGAATGGACTTTGGTACAGATTCCGTAAGAGCTTTACTTGTTGATGCGGTAACCGGAAGAGAGCGGGCTAGCGCCGCGCACCTGTATCCTCGATGGAACGCTGGATTATATTGTAATGCATATCGTTCTCAATTCCGGCAACATCCTTTGGATTACTTAGAAGCGATGGAATGTTGTATTACCGACTTGTTGAAAGGTTTGTCAACGGAAGAAACAAGTAAAATTATGGCATTATCAATTGCTACAACCGGTTCAACCCCTGTAGCTGTCGATAAAGAAGGTACTCCATTGGCTTTACTCTCCGAATTTAAGGAAAACCCAAACGCTATGTTTATTCTCTGGAAAGATCATTCGGCTACTTCAGAAGCCGAAGAGATCAATCAGTTGGCTGAAAGATGGGAGACGGACTATACAAAATATTCTGGTGGTCTTTATTCATCCGAGTGGTTTTGGGCTAAAATACTTTATATTATGCGGATAGACAAGCAAGTGGCCAGTCATGCCTATTCTTGGGTGGAGCATTCCGATTGGATGCCAGCTGTTTTAACAGGCAATACCGATCCGTTATCGTTAATGAGAAGTCGTTGCTCGGCAGGTCATAAGGCGATGTGGCATGAAGAGTTTGAAGGCTTGCCGTCAAACGATTTTTTGAATGCATTGGATCCGAAACTTTCCGGTATCCGTGATCGTCTTTATCATCAAACTCATACCTCAGATAAATCTGTCGGCACAATCAGTGCTGAATGGGCAAATCGGCTGGGTTTGCCTACCGACCTAATTGTAGGAGTAGGTGCAATTGATGCCCATATGGGGGCTGTAGGAGCTTCTATTAAACCATACACTTTAGTAAAAGTAATGGGTACATCTACTTGCGATATGATAATCGTTCCAAGTGGAAAACATGAAAAACAATTAGTAAAAGGAATATGTGGCCAGGTTGATGGATCTATTACTCCAGGGATGATCGGAATGGAAGCTGGACAATCAGCATTTGGAGATCTTTATGATTGGTTTATAAAGCTTCTCTCTTTCCCTTTAAAACACCTTTCTAATTATGATGCGGGAAATCAAGACAGCCTTATGGATACGCTGCTGATTGAACTAAACACACAGGCTTCGCAAATTCCCGTATCCATAAAGGATGAGATAGTACTAGATTGGATAAATGGGCGCCGTACACCTGATGTTAATGCCAAGTTAACAGGATGGATAGCAGGATTGCGTTTAGGAAGTGATGCACCAAGACTGTTTAAAGCATTAGTGGAAGCTACGGCTTTTGGATCAAAGGCAATTATAAGCCGCTTTGAGAACGAAGGCATTATGGTAAAGGAAGTATTGGCTACCGGTGGGATTAGCAAAAAGTCACCCTTCGTAATGCAAACTTTAGCAAATGTATTAAATCGCCCAATCAAGGTTGTACGAAGCCATCAAACCTGTGCTTTAGGTGCCGCGATGTTTGCAGCTACAGCCAGTGGCTTATATGCAAATATAAACGAAGCTCAAGAGGCCATGACCTCAGGGTTCGAGCGTACCTATCTTCCAGATAAAGCAACGTTGACGGTTTATGAAAAACTATATGAAAAATATCTCCTATTAGGAACGCTTCAAGAAAGCAATTTTCAGTAAATAAAGTTTAACTTATTCGTTACTATTTCAATACCTTTAGCGTACCATATCTACTATTTTACAAAATGAATGACCTGCCAGTAATAGACCTCTTAATTATTTTCCTATACCTAGTCGCCATGGTTTTAGTTGGCGTGTGGTTTTCACGAAAGAACAAAAATGCCGATCAATTTACAAAAGCTTCCGGGATGATTCCTGGCTGGGCAGTTGGTATCTCTCTCTATGCTACCTTCCTAAGTAGTAATACATTTCTTGGCGTTCCAGGTAAGGCCTTCGGAAGTGACTGGAGTCCTTTTGTCTTCAGTCTTTCTATGCCTTTAGCTGCTTGGGTAGCGGTAAAGTACTTTGTTCCTTTTTATCGTGCATCCGGCAATGTTTCTGCGTATTCTCATTTAGAAGAGCGTTTCGGCCCCTGGGCGCGAACCTACACTATGGTCTGTTTTTTATTGACACAGTTAGCAAGAATGGGCTCAATATTTTTCGGGATTGCGCTTAGTTTACAAGCTTTGACGGGTTACGATATGGTAATTATTATGATCGTCATGGGTATTTGTATTGTGGTTTATACAGTGTTAGGAGGGATGGAGGCAGTTATTTGGACTGAAGTGTTTCAGGCAGTACTTCTAACATTTGGCGCATTGTTAATTTTGTATTTACTCCTAACAAATGTGGACGGCGGAACGCAAAGTATTTTAGCCATAGGAATGCAAGATAATAAATTTAGTTTGGGAAGTTTTAACGCTGATTTAATAGGACCGAGCTTTTGGGTTATTTTATTGTATGGCTTCTTTATCAATCTCAATAATTTTGGGATGGACCAAAATTATGTGCAAAGATACCACACAGCAGCATCCGCAAAGGAAGCAGCAAAGTCAGTATGGCTTTGCGTTAAGTTGTATATTCCCATTTCTTTATTGTTCTTTGTCATTGGTACTGGACTTTATGCCTATTATCAGCAAAGCCCAGAACTTACATCGCTTGTCAGGCACCAGGCCGCACTAGAGCTTTTGCCCGCAAGTGCATCGGATGATGAGGTCAGCGCTTTGGCAGGCGTACTGAAGCCTAATGAATATGGCGACAAGATAATGCCTCATTTTATGGTAAATATGATTCCCACTGGACTTGCGGGATTGGTTATTTCTGCGATTTTAGCTGCGGCCATGAGTACAATAAGTTCAGGAATGAACGCCTCCGCAACCGTGTTTACGGAAGATATTTATAAAAGATATATTCGGCCAAATAGCACAAATAAGGAAACACTTCGTATTTTATTTATTTCTACCGCCTTTTTTGGATTATTGGGAATTATTACCGGTATCATGATGATAGGTGTGCAAAGCATCTTAGATCTTTGGTGGGAGCTCTCGGGAATTTTTGCTGGCGGTATGCTCGGCTTGTTCCTGCTTGGACTTATTAGTAAAAAGGCGGGAAATTTAGAAGCTATCGCAGCCACCGTCATTGGTGTGATGTTTATAGTCTGGATGACATTTACTTATCTTATTCCTGATGATTACTCATTTATCAAGTACCCTCTTCATGCTAATATGATTATAGTAGTCGGAACCTTAGCAATATTCCTCTCAGGTTCTTTAATTACTAAAATAAGATTAGCTCGGAGCAATAGCTAGTTGAAATAACAAAATAAGCATTCATAAAAGCTAATATCCTATAATACGCCGCCAAAATCATATAGTAAAGTCAGGTCGATCTAATTTATCTTTGATTTAATTATAATTCTTATGAAGACCCATTTAACATGTTTTAAGTTAAAATTTCGTTTTTACCATTCAATTTAATGGAGACCGCCAATGCATAATTACCCGATTCGAATATTACTGGAATAAAAACACATGTTCATTATGACACTTACTGCAAGGTTTCTTAATACCATCATTAAACAATCAAGCATTATCTTGATCTTATATTCTTTTACCATATCCTCATGCTCTTCGGTTGCATATCAAGAGGATAGCTCTATTGAGACTACGATGGATGGTATCGTTACCCGTTTAAATAAAGGGCTCAGCAAAGAAGAACTGAATACCCTCGATCAAAACTTTATATTGGACCTGATTAGAGATGAAGAGAAAGAATCATTGAGCTCCAACTATTGGAGGTTCAATGTGAACGTTCCAACAGTTGTTTCTGTTATGCGTGATCAAGAACAGCAAGTTGTGCCATTTTGGTTGGTAGAATCAGGATTCCAAAAAACCGATATGACAGTTAGCAATAGTATGTTCAATTATGAAGTTTGGCAGAAAGTGTTTCCTGCGGGACAGATAGGTCTGGGAATAAACGGATTTGATAAACATAGACCCGTATATTTCATAAGCATAGCTCCTCAAAACTCTACAGATAATTTGGAGGTTATACCAATATTCCCCGCGCAGCAAAAGCTAAGTACGCTAGATATTGGAGAATACACATATTTTGATTGGGATGAACTGGTTTTGACAGAAATACCCGAAAGCTTGAAGGGGCAAACTATGTTTACTACTTTTCGAGGTAGAGCAAGAGAAGCACATCTAGTAAAGGCCTTCAGAGACACTCCATTCCCTTCTTCGAATTCACCCGACCAAATTTTATTGACTTGGAATTCAGATCCTTCAAGTAGTGTGGTCGTCCAGTGGCGAACACAAGCAACCGTTAAAGCAGCAGCAATAAAATATTGGATCGAAGGGACGGAGGATACGATAACACAGGTCGCAGATCGAAACATTCTAGAAGATAGATTATTAAAAAACGATCGTTACATTAGCCGATTTAATACACAACTTACAAATTTAAATCCAGCGACAACCTATCATTATCTTGTTGAAAACGAGGGAGCGCAATCATCTATAGCATCGTTTAAAACTGCTGCTTTGGATGATCATTTTTCATTCATTTGGTTTGGGGATACTCATAATGATAAGAAATGGGGAGAATTGCTCCAGTATGCAGATCAGAAATTTCCTGATGTTGCCTTTTATTCGATTGTAGGCGATCTCGTGAATACAGGACTTTATCGAGACGATTGGGACAAGCTTTTCAATTATTCAGGAAACGTATTCAACTATAAGCCCTTAATAGCGGTGCCAGGTAACCACGACAGTCAAGACGGGTTGGGTGCTTCATTATACCAAAGCTTATTGACTTATCCTGCCAATGGTCCAGAAAACCTTTCCCCGGGTTTGAGCTACTCGATTACTTATAAAAATGCACTGTTTTTAATGTTAGATGTAGTGAGCTTCCCGGTTGAAGATCAATCTTCATGGATCGACCAACAATTAGGAGATTCTGATGCCGTATGGAAATTTGTTGCCTTTCATTTCCCACCTTATAATGGAGAAGAAAACTATGTGGATATTATAGAAGAGTGGGTGCCTTTATTTGATAAACACAAAGTAGATATGGTGATGAATGGCCATTATCATTACTATATGCGTAGCAAACCGATGTTTGATAGCAAGCCGGTCGAAAAAATAAGTGACGGTACTGTTTATATTATGTCAATAGGTGCATTTAATAAGGACAAAGTAGGCGAGACACCAGATCCTTATGCAGCTAGGCAATTTAAAGACACTTATCTTTTTCAGCATTTAAATATTGAGGGAAATAAATTGACCTATCAAAGCCTAGATGGGTTAGGTAGGGTGAGGGATAAATTAATAATCAATAAATAAAAACTAATAAAGAATTGCCTATGATCCGTTTAGTTTTACTTTTTTCATTCGTTATTTTTTCATCTGTATTCGGCCAAGATTCGATAACTACTTCCACCCCAATTATATGTGAAGAATTGATTTTTCCTTACCAGCAAGAACATGTCCATGGAAGCAGTTTGGTTGAACTCCCTAACGGTGATTTGTTAATAGCTTGGTTCCAAGGTAGCGGTGAACGAAATGCGGATGACGTTAGAATCATGGGCGCACGCTTGAAGAAGGGAAATAAAGCCTGGAGCAATGCATTTGAATTAGCAGATACGCCTAATTTGCCAGATTGTAATCCAGTTCTCTTTCTTGTTGGTAAAAAGTTATATCTGGTTTGGATTGCTGTTCAGGCGAATAAATGGGAGCACTCCATTTTGCGATTTAAAACCGCTACCGAATGGGAAAATGATGGTGCCCCAGTATGGAACTGGCAAGATAATATCTTACTTAAACCGAATGAGAGTTTTGCTGCAGAGGTAGAAGCAAGATTTAAAGAACTTCCAAACTTAGGCGAGGGTTGGTCTGAATACGCTCCAAGGTATGACCAAATGATTATCGCTGCAAGTAAAGTTATTACCAAAAGAAGCGCAGGCTGGATGACGAGGATAAAGCCATTAATTCTCGGGAATGATAAAATTTTATTGCCACTATATTCGGATGGGTTTAACATGTCAATCATCGCTATTTCTAAAGATCATGGAACGAGCTGGACACCTAGTTTACCCATAGTAGGTAGAGGTCCTATACAACCTGCTCTAGTTCAACGCAAGGATGGTACTATCGTAGCTTATATGCGCGACAGTGGGAATGCTCCTAATCGAATACAAATTAGCGAGTCGAAGGATGAAGGGATGACCTGGACAGCAGCAACCAGAACAGATATACCCAATACGGCAAGTGTGGAGGTCGCAGTTCTTAAAGACGGCAGGTGGGCCTTGCTTGGAAACGACATTATAGACGGGAGGTATCAATTGTGCTTATACATTTCAAATGATGAAGGGAAGACTTGGCCTTCAAAAATATTTATTGAGAATGATGAATCGAAACAAGGCGGTTTTTCCTACCCTTCCTTAATTATAGGGTCGAATGGTTTATTACACATCAGCTACTCTTATCATCTAGAAAAAAATAAAAAAACTATCAAATATGTCGTAGTAGATCCTCTTAAAATAACACTTTAATACAAAACAACTATGTTTAGATACAATTTATTTTTGTTAATCGCTGTTTTGGCTGTATCGATTGCAGGATGCACCTCAAATGAAAGTAATTTTAACTCTACTTCCTATAGCGATACGGCTTTTATGCAGGATTATAGTGTTAAATATTTTCTTGAGACCGAAGGAGTGAAACTCTTGAAGGCTTCTGCAGATCGAAATGGTAAAATTCAATTGTTGACAACTAGCGGCTTAAATCAACTCCACGACGGTAGTTTTTTATATCCTGGAAAAATTGTTGTAGATAACTCCTATCGCTTCATGACCGATAAAGCCATTATCGATATGACGGTATGTAGAAATCAGTTTGTGTTTCTTGACAAAGAGGTGGTTTTTAGCAATGCTTGGGCCGGAAGCTTGCACAGCAAACATGGACTATTAAATGCAAAACTTTTTGAAGGGAACGACAATTTTAACTTCTTAGTTTCTGATGGCAAGAATATCCATTTAATTTATAACAATGCAATTGCTTGGACGGGTGTCGTGGATGACGGTGAAATAAAGCATATCATCAACCATTCTCTTGATGATAACTCATTTCTAATATTATCAAATACAGCTGTTTTCCGCTTTTCAGGGGATACAAGACAGTTAGAGAAAGTTTATCAAGGGAATGACTTAACAGCATTTGACTTAGATATAGTTAATGGTAATTTAATAATCGGTAGCAAGAATGGTTATATTATCTATGATTTAGACGGAAAGCAGCAGATCGGCACTCTCCACGATAAACTGCCCTGGCAGGAGATTACCACTGTGAGAGCTTTAGATGAAAAACTATGGTTCGGGACTCCAAAAGGAGCTTTTGCAGTAAATAATAACGGCGCGATTGAATATTATGCTAGCGAGCGTTGGCTGCCAGACGATAGTGTCTTGCAAATTAATAAAGGAAGTGACTCATCTGTTTTGATATTGACTGAGAGTGGTTTAAGTGAAATTTATTTTAAACCAATGACGCTGCATGACAAAGCGATGTTCTACGAACAACAGGTGCGAAGCAGGCACATTAGAAAAGGATTTAATGCAGCTTTAAGCGGAATGGAAAAAGGGAATTTGAGTACAGGATATTTGAAGGACTCTGATAATGATGGTTTGTGGACTTCATTATATCTGGCCTCCCAAGCCTTTCGGTATGCTACCACCAAAGATGAAGAAGCCCTTCAAAATTGCATCGAATCCTTAGATGCGATGGAAAGACTATTTACCATTCATTCGGTTCAAGGATTTCCTGCACGATCTTTTGAAAGAAATGGACATATAGATAAGCTATCCGATCCCGAACGTTGGCAACAGGCTCCTGACCCCGAATGGACATGGAAGGCTACCACGAGTAGTGATGAGGCAATCGGGCATATTTTTGCTTATGGCGTATTGGCAGAAATTGTAGAAAATGATGAGATCAAAAAAAGAGCGGTTTATTTAATTGACTTGATGATGAATCATATTGTCAAAAACGATCTGTATCTAGTAGACTACGACGGAAAGCCAACTCTTTGGGGGAAATGGAATCCCGAGTACGTCAATTCCTTTCCAACGAATATCGGCGACCGCAAACTGAATTCATCTAATATAATAGCCATGCTACAAACCGCTTATCACTTCACAAAAAAAGAAGTGTATAAAGAAAAGGCATTTGAGTTGATGAACGATTTTGGGTATTTGGAAAACTTAATGCGGCCAATGGACCATATAGGCGAAGCACGAAACGAGGCGGACGATTGGAGCAAGTTATTGTCAAGTTCCTGGAATCATTCAGATGATGAAATGTATTTTGCCGGCTATTGGGGCTTATATAACTACGCTTTTAATGACACCTTAAAGGCTAAATTTAAAGAAAGTATACTTGACCATTGGAACGCTGAACGACCAGAAAAGGAAGGCGCATGGAATATTTTCACCGCGATAACTGGAAGAGAAAATTTTGATTTGGAAGAGGCGGTTTGGTACTTAAAAAAGTACCCATTAGACTTAATTCAATGGACAGTTACAAATAGCCATCGAAAAGATCTCGAGTTTTTAGCTCCAAACTTCAGAAACCAAACGATCAGCGAAGTATTGCCGCCAGATGAACTGAAAATATCTAGGCATAATGCGAACCGATTTATATTAGACGGCGGTCGAGATGGGAGTGAAGAAAGTAGTGCTGGTGATATTTGGTTATTCCCATACTGGATGGGTAGGTATCTCAATGTCATCGAGGGGCCTAAAGGATAATATCTTCAATTGATATGATAATATCGTATAACTATTGAGCTTTGATATAAGGTATATTCGAATAGAATTAGTGATAAGATAAATGTCAGTTATTCATTACGAGGATAAAATTGAAAGATAAAACGAATTATGTCTACCCAAGCACCGCATCCGAAGGAATTAAATTCAAATGAACCCAATAAAAGAATGGCCTCTTTAGATGCTTTTCGGGGCTTCACAGTTATTGCGATGATTTTGGTGAATACCCCAGTAACCGAAGATTACGTATTTTCACCTTTAGAGCATTCTCCATGGAATGGAGTTACGTTTGCTGATTATATCTTTCCATTTTTTGTTTTTATTGTAGGAATTTCGATCACCTTATCTTATTCGAAATTATTATCGAAGTCTATTCCTAAATTAAAAATCATTGAAAAAACCGTTAAGCGAGCTCTAATTATTTTCTTTTTGGGAATCTTTCTTGGCCTATTTCCAGAATTCGATTTTTCAGAGGTTAGAGTGCCAGGCGTATTGCAGCGGATTGCATTAGTTTTCCTCGTTTGTGCACTTCTCTATTTGAACACCACCTGGAAACAGCAGGCTTGGATAGGCGCCGGCCTTTTAGTTCTCTATTGGGCTTTAATGAGCCTGATCCCCGTGCCAGGAATTGGAGTTGGAGTATTAGAGCCCGGCCAAAATTTGGCAGCTTGGATTGACAGCCTCGTTATTCCTGGTAAAATGTGGCAAGGGACATGGGATCCTGAAGGCATTTTAGGCACATTGCCAGCAATTGCTACGGGAATATCAGGAATGCTCATCGGCCATATTCTAACTAGTAATGGCATGAACAGAGAAAGAAAAATCATCTGGATTTTTTGTGCGGGTTTTTTATCCTTTGGTTTGGGTACAGCATGGGGCTGGGTTTTTCCTTTAAATAAAAATTTATGGTCAAGCTCTTACGTCATGTATACGTCAGGTTTGGCGGCTATGGTCTTTGCACTCTTCTCCTTCTTTATTGATGAGTTAGGCTATACGCGATGGGCAAAGGTAGGCGTTGTCTTTGGATTAAATGCCATCACTGCTTATGTCATAGGAGCGATGTTGCCCGCGTTATTTGAGCTGATCCAAGGTTGGTATCTCCAGACGTTTATCTACGGAAGTGAATGGCCAGAATTCGCTTCGTTAATATGGGCAATTAGTGTTTGCCTAGTATGTTACATTATTGTATATATTCTTTATAAAAAACGAGTGTTCATTAAAGTATAACAGTTGACACGAAAGCCGGCAATGGTTTCTTACCTGTCGAAATTAAATATGTAGCTAAAAGAATTATTAAAAAGATAAGTTAATTACCTGACCTCAAAATTTATACAAATTGTTATGAAAGCACATTTAAATGTTATGGGTAAAATGGTACGGTGGTCCTGTTTTATTCTGTTTTTCACGCTGCTTGGTCTACAGGCAAAAGTAGAAGCAGCGAAACGGAGTAACGAACAACAAAGTGAAGTTGTTTCGGGTACAATTCGGTCAGGTAGCGATAATCAGCCTCTAGGCGGGGTAAGTATTTCAGTTAAGGGAACGAATATAGCGACTAGCTCGAATGCTTCAGGCAATTACTCCATCAATGTACAGGGGAGTAATCAAACACTAATATTTTCCTATTTGGGATACACCTCACAAGAAGTTACTATTAACAATAGAAAAGTAATTGATGTTACTTTAGAACCGTCTGAAGGGGTATTGAGTGACGTTGTTGTCACGGCTTTAGGCATTAAACGAGAAGAACGCTCTCTAGGATATTCTGTAGGTACAGTTAAAGGGGATGAATTGACTAGGGTAGTAAATGAGAACGTGTTGAGTGCTATTGCGGGTAAGGTGCCTGGGGTATCTATCAATTCGACTGGCGCAACTGGTTCGTCGGTAAGTATGGTCATTAGAGGCGCAACCTCCTTGAGTAATGATAATCAACCTCTTTTTGTTGTCGATGGTGTTCCGATTGCGAATACCTTGAATAATGTTGGGCAAGTTGGAAACGATAACCGTGTCGATTATGGTAACGCAATTTCAAGCATTAATCCCGATGATGTCGCGGATATTTCCATCCTTAAAGGACCTAGTGCTGCAGCTTTGTATGGGTCTAGAGCTGGAAATGGTGTCGTACTAATTACGACAAAATCAGGAAGTGGCGTAAATAGAATGACAATATCTGTAAACAGCAATACTGTTTTTGATGCACCGTATAAATTTCTGGACATGCACTCAAAATTTGCAACTGGTGTCATTCCGTTCACCCCTGATAATAATCCCTACCCAGGAGGTGTATTGATAATCGATGAAGGGTCAGCAGCAGGAGTGGGTCCTGAATTGAATAAAGGGTATAAAGCAATTCAATGGAATAGTCCGGTGGATGCAAATGGCAATCGGATTCCAACCGAACTTGTTTCACACCCAGATAACGTTAGAAATTTTGTTCAAACAGGAATCACAAGTACAAACGGTGTTTCCATCGCGAATAATAGTGAATTAATGAATTACCGGATTTCTTATGCAAATATGAGCAATAGAGGAGTTATTCCCGGTTCTGATTTGTTTCGAAATTCGTTGAATCTCAATTCAACGCTAAAACTGCATGAGAAATTTAGGATTGGAACAATGGTAGACTTTAGTAGAAACAACTCCAACAACAGGCCTGCTACAAACCGAGGTGCAAATCCTATGCAATGGGCTTATGCAGTATCGCCGCATATAGATATCAGAGATTTAAGGGATTACTGGGTGCCAGGGCAGGAAGGTTTACAGCAATTGTCACAAGATTCAAAAAATTATAATAATCCTTACTTCTTAGCATATGAGGTTAGAAATGGCTTCGTCAGAGATCGACTTTTTGGAAATGTTAGGGCTGATTATGACATCACTCCAGACTTTAGCTTTATGGCTAGATATTCATTGGATACATATCGGGAAGAAAGGGAAACCAAAATACCATATAGCTACACGAATGACTCTAGAGGTGCCTACGGAATAGCTAACCTAAGTCGATTAGAGCAAAATGTTGATATTTTAGCGACTTATAAAAAGAGTATAAACGATCTGAATGTCTCCGTTTCAGGAGGAGCCAATACTCGTTATCAAAAAAATCGCGATGTTAGTTCAGCAACTAAAAATGGTACAGGACTTGTAATCCCTGCTTTGTATACATTGAGCAACATCGCGCCAACTAGCCTCCAATATGGCAGCTATTTGTCGGAGAAATCAGTGAATAGTATATATGGTGTGGCAAACTTCGGCTACAAGGATATGCTATACTTAGATGTAACGGCCAGGAATGACTGGTCGAGTACCTTGCCAAAGAATCATCGCTCGTATTTTTACCCTTCAGCATCAATAAGTATTTTGTTGGATGGAATCTTTAACATGTCTGATAATATCAACATGTTCAAATTAAGGGGAGGTGTTGCTCAGGTTGGAAATGACACAGGACCTTACAGTTTATTGAATACCTTAGGAAATGCAGGGGCATGGGGTGGCATTACTCGATTAAGCCAATCTGGTTTTTTACTATTGCCCGATCTTAAACCTGAAATAGCAACATCGTATGAAGGAGGGATCGATATTGCTGCCTTCGCCAACAGATTACGGTTTCAAGGAACTTATTACCATCTTGAAAACGAAAACCAAATCATCCCCACAAAACTTCCTGGCTCTAGCGGATTTACATCAAAGAATATTAACGCAGGTTTGTTAGTGAGTAAAGGGCTTGAGCTATCCCTTGGCGGTTCTCCTATTAGAACTGAGAATTGGAACTGGGATATTAGTGTTAATTGGTCAAGAAACCGAACTACTATCAAAGAGTTATCTGAAGGGCTTGAGTTTTATGAATTGTGGAGTGATGCGAAAGGAAGAGCAAGAACCTATATAGGGGAAGAAATAGGAGATTTATATGATGCAGAGCTTGTTACGGTACAAGATAAAAATTCTCCATACTATGGTTACCCTATATTGGATGATGACGGCTCATGGCAAGATATAGGTTCGGCTAACACAAAGACTAAAATTGGAAATTTCAACCCTGATTTTTCTATGGGGATGCAAACATCGCTTTCATACAAAAACTTTTCATTGAACATGGCATTTGACATGCGCTTCGGAGGGGACTTTGTATCGCAAACTTATCGCTATGGTGAATCCGATTTAAAGTCACAGCGCTTCCTTGATCAGTTAATAAATCCCAACGGATTGAGCGGAAAGGCACTAAGAGATTATTTAGTGAACAATGATTTGGTTATACAAAGAGGAAATTTTTTCCCAATCGTAGGGGGCCCTTCGGCTGAATTCGGGGGGTTCCCTTTTGAATATGGCGGGAATATCTATCCAACAGGTGCGTTTAACCCAGGTGTGATTGCACAATACGACAGCGAAGGAAACGTTATTGGCTATACCGAGAATCTTGGAGAGGAAGGCACTCGTATTATTCCCTATGCAGATAATTATCCTTGGGGTTTTATGAGGGCAGCAACCTTTGATGCGTCATATATAAAATTACGTGAAATATCAATTGGCTATAATTTGCCTGCAAGTTTAACGACAAGGTTAGGCATGCAAAACGCAAATATCGCATTATTCAGCAGGAACATTCTGTTGTGGACGAAAGCTAAAATAGGAATCGATCCAGAAATGGCTTTTCAACAAGAAAGCGGAGCACAGGCAGGAACTCAATTTAGACAAGGCATTGAGCGATATAATGTCACCCCTTGGGTAATGCCAATAGGTTTTAAGCTTGGAGTTACTTTTTAAGGTCATTTTAAATAGAATTAATATGAAAACTATTATTAAATTCAAGGTTATCGGTTTGATACTGATAAGTGTAGTATATACCTCTTGTAAAGATCTTACAGAGTTAAATATAAACCCTAACGGGGTTGGAGTCGGAGAGGTTAACCCTAATTTAATCATGCCAACTGTATTGTCAGAAGCAGCAAAGATATACCTCGATCTAGGTTATCAAAATATAGCCGGTGTAGTACAACATACGCAGAAAGACGCTTGGTCATCGGAACATAACGATTATGATTGGAGTGGAGGCCAGAATTGGAATAGCTATTACGATGTGTTGAGGAATAATGAACTAATGCTTAGGCGCTCAGAAGATATGGGTTTTGAGTTTCATCAAGGGGTAGCTTTAGTCATAAGAGCTTTTATGTTCGGACTTATAGCCGATCTTTGGGGAGATGCACCTTACACCAACGCGCTAAAAGCTGAACAAGGCGGCGTTGAAGATATACTGCCTAGCTTCGATGAACAAGAAACGATTTACAAAGGAATTATAGCAGAGCTTGAAAAAGCAAACGACCTTTTATCCAAACCAGTCGGGGACTATGTGGGTATTGTAAATAACGTCGATCTGTATTATAATGGAAATCCCGTTCGATGGAGAAGGTTTGCGAATTCCCTAATGCTGCGTTATTATATGCGACTTTCTGAAAAGCTCCCAGATGTTGCAAGGGCGGGGATCGAAAAAATTGCAACAAACCCAAGCCAATATCCAATAATCTTAGGGGCCTCAGATGACGCTACAATGGCTTTCCCAGGTACGACAGCAGATGATTCCTGGCCAGCTAATACAGTCGTAGACGCAAGCGGCAGCAATTATAGAAGAATTAAAATGTGCGCCACATTGGTTGAAGTATTACAACAATATAACGACCCTCGTTTAGGCATTTGGGCAAATAGAGTTGAAGTTCCGTTAGTAGTAAGTGCTACCTTTCCTGCGGGAACTGATGAAATCGTGGATGGTAAAAGACATTTGTCACCAGATAAAGTTGGAAATACCCAAGTGGATACTGACCCCGATTATGTGGGAATTCCACCTAGTGTAAATGCCTTGGTATCTGATTATAATCTAAATCCCACTCCAGGACAAACGTCTTTTAATCCCCATGTTTCATTTTTAAATGACATTTACAAAGCAGCAAGTGGTCCCTTATTAAAAGCACGCTTATTATCTGCTGCGGAGGTGCAATTCATTTTAGCAGAAGCAGCGTTTAAAGGGTGGAATACAGGAAGTACGGCAAAATCCCATTTTGATAATGGTGTTAAAGCTTCCTTTGATACTTGGACGGTTGCCGCAAATTATGCAAGTTATATCAATCAACCAACCTTAGCGTTTAATAATACATTGCAGCAAATTATAGAGCAAAAATGGATTGCGAGCTGGACAGGTGCTGCCGAGGCATGGTTCGATTTCCGCAGAACAGGTTTTCCAAACTTGAAAGCTGGTCCGGCTGCAAAACGTCAAGTTTTGCCGGTACGTTTCTATTATATGCAAGATGAGCTAAGCATCAACAGCCAGAACGCTCAGCAGGCATTATCAAGATTGGAAAAAACAAGCTATACACAGGCTGACGGAGAAAATAGTGCTTGGTCTAAATTCTGGCTATTACAAGGGACCGGAAAGCCTTGGTAGTAATCATTAAAATCGATATGTTTAAGTGGGGAGGAGGAAGTGACGGAGACTTAAATGTGATCACACAGATAAGAAGTATTTTTAAGGTTTAAAATCTAGGTGCATGAAGTTTAAAATCGTAATCGGTATCATTTTTTTATTTTCAATTCAACTTGATGCACGTTCGCAAAGTTTAGCTGAAAAGCTGGGATATGGGCCGAAGGACCGCATTCTAATTATCAATAATGACGATAGTGGTATGAGTCACTCTTCGAATATTGGTACATTTGAAGGTTTCGATAAAGGAGTAATCTCTTCGGCAACCATCATGGTACCATGTCCTTGGTTTTCTGAAGTAGTTGAGTATGCAAAGGAAAATCCAAATCGCGACTTCGGTATCCATTTAACGCTTACATCGGAATGGAAATATTATAGATGGCGGGGCATAGCTCCAAAAGATCTTACAAAAGGCTTACATGATCCCGATGGGTATTTATGGAGAAGGGTAGAAGATGTTTATAAGCATGGATCGCCTGAAGAAGCATATATAGAAGGAAGCGCCCAAATTCAGCGCGCCCTGGATGCCGGGATAAACGTCACTCACATCGACTCCCACATGGGAACCTATCAATTGAATCCTGAATACATGGCCGTTTATAGTCAGTTGGCATTAGATTTCAATCTTCCACTTCGAATGGCATCTCAGGCAACGATGGAGAAATTCGGCTTCAAAAACTTAAGAAAGGAGTATGAAGAAAAAGGATTAGTGTTTACCGACTATTTCATTTACGAAGAGCTGCAAAACTACAAAGATGTAAAATCATTCTGGACCGACATTGTCAAGAACTTGAAGCCAGGCGTTACTGAACTGTACATCCACGCATCTAAAATGAGTGATGAATTAAAGTCGATTACTTATAGTTCAGAAACCCGGGCTGCCGAAGCAGAACTGTTCACCTATGATCAAGAATTCAAAGATCTACTTGAAAAGGAGAATATCAAACGAATCAGTTTCCGCCCCTTATTAGAACTCCAAAGAAAACAGTCAAATCCTTAATATATAATATATGGAATCATCTGTTCTTACGGCTGTATTTCTTCCTCTTGCATTGGGCATTATTATGCTCGGACTAGGTCTTTCTTTAACAATAGATGATTTCAAGCGCGTTGTTTTGTACCCGAAAGCCGTATTTGTAGGCCTAAGTTGCCAACTTATCTTGTTGCCTGCAATTTGCTTTGGCATCACGATCTTCTTTGGACTGTCCCCAGAGCTAGCCGTTGGATTAATGCTTTTATCGGCCTCACCCGGCGGACCAACAGCCAATTTGTATAGCCATCTTTTTAAGGGCGATGTAGCATTAAATATTAGTTTAACCGCTGTCAATAGTGTCTTGGCTTTATTCACACTTCCCCTCATTGTAAACCTATCCATTTATTATTTTATGCGATCTGGACAGATAATTCCAATGGAATTTCAAAAAGTAATAGAGATTTTTATGATCGTTTTAATTCCGGTTTCAATAGGAATGCTCATGAAATCCAAAATACCTCAAATCTCTAGAAGCGTAGAAAAGCCCATAAAAATTCTCTCTGCCATCTTTCTTGTACTAATAATTGTCGCCGCTATCCTAAAAGAAAAGGAACACATTGGATCTTATTTTCAGCAGGCCGGCTTGTCATCATTGACATTTAACATTTTAAGTTTGGTGCTAGGTTATTCTGTATCCAAAATTTTTAAAATAAACAACCGACAATCGATAGCCATTGCCATGGAAGTCGGCATCCATAATGGAACGTTGGCCATTTATATTGCACTCTCAATTATCGGCAATAGTGTTATCAGTATCCCCGCAGTAATCTATAGTATTTTGATGTTTTTCACTGCTGCAGTTTTCGGCTACTTGATTAGTTTTTCAAAAAAAGAAACCACAACAAAAGAAGTGCTGGCTACGACAAGTTTTAAGCCTTAGGAATAGTTTCATATTAATAACTAAATTTCTTTACTATTATCATGAAAAATCAAGTCCGATTTCATGATACATTATTGCTAGTTCTAAAAGCGAATGAAAGCCTACCAACACTTTATTAGAAAATAAGAGCCGAAGTGTTTTTTAATTATCCGAAAAAGCAATCGATTGTAAATAAATGAACGCAATCGATATATGGGTGAAGTCGACATTCTTGGTATAAGTCATGCGGAAAAATATTAAAAACAGTGAAAAAAGTTCAACTAAAGCGCTTGCGATGTCGTTAGTTTTGTTACCTTTAAGGCCGGTAATTTATTTTTTTATCAACCTAATTAAATCTAAATGGAATCAAATTTCTACAAAAAATTTGGTGGAAAGATTTTAAGATTAGCATTGAAATGCTCCGTCATTCAGCTGGTGTTCTTGTCTCTTTCGCCACACCTCTATGCTAGTAATGCAGTTACTAAGCCAATAGGACGATCCGAAATCGTACAACAAACCATTACTGGTACGGTTTCCGACGAAAACGGTGCCGCCCTACAGGGTGTAAATATCCAAGAGTCAGGAACGACCAACGGAACCACTACCGACGCCAGCGGCCGCTTTTCTTTAACAGTTAGCAAAGCGAATGCGACCTTAACTTTTTCTATTGTAGGGTATAAAAGTCAAAACATCCCCGTAGGTGCGCAAAGCTCTATAAGTGTTACTCTAGCAGAAGATATGAACCTGTTGGACGAACTTGTGGTTGTAGGCTATGGAACTCAAAAGAAAAAGCTTACCACGGGTGCTACCATACAAGTAAAAGGAGAAGATCTGCAGAAGCTGAGCACGTCAAGTGTATTGAGTGCCCTGCAAAGCCAATCCCCCGGTGTGCAGATAACACAAAGTTCGGGAATGCCAGGAGAGGGATTTAAGGTTACCATTCGTGGTCTCGGAACGATTGGAAACTCTTCTCCTTTGTATGTAATTGACGGAGTTGCGGGCGGCGATATTAATACATTAAATCCTTCCGACGTTGAATCAGTGGATATATTAAAGGATGCGGCATCAGCAGCTATTTATGGATCGAGAGCAGCTAACGGTGTTGTCTTGGTAACCACCAAACAAGGGAAAGCAGGTAAGTTAATCCTTTCCTACGACGCTTACGCCGGATGGCAAAATGCTTATAAATTGCCTTCTTTGCTGAATGCAAAGGAATATATAACCATAATGAACGAAGTGCGCTTCAATGAGGGGCAAAGTCCTTATGACTGGGCAAGTATAATTCCAAAGCAATTTGCGCAGATCGAAGCCGGAACCTGGAACGGTACAAACTGGTTGAAAGAAATTCATAATGATGATGCTTTCACCCAAAACCATGCTTTTAATTTAAGTGGTGGAAACGAGCAGTCCAAATTTTCTCTGGGATATTCGTTTTCGGACCAAGCCGGTATTTTCGGTAAACCAGTTGAGCCGGACTTTGAAAGAAACAATTTCCGGATAAATTCCGATCATGTCTTGTTAAAAAACGATGACTTTGATATCATTAAAATCGGTGAAAACTTAACCTATTCTTATAGCGAAAAATCGGGAATCGGTATTGGAAACATTTATTGGAATGATATTCATAATATGTTAGTAGGAAATCCGCTTCTTCCAGTTTATAATGAAAATGGTGATTATTACGACCAAGCGAGTAAAACAGCTGACGGCTGGGCACTTGACGGAGCAACTGCAAACCCGATTGCAAGTATGGTATATAACCGAGGACAAAACTTAAGTAAAAACCACTCGCTGTTGGCAAATGCTTATTTAGACATTCAGCCCATAAAGGACTTGAGGTTTCGCAGTAGCTTTGGATATAAAATGAATGCATCATCTTACCGACAGTATACACCGACTTATGCTTTATCCACAACTTCAACTAATGCGGAAGACGACGTGAGCCAAAGTATGGGAAGTGGATATAGTTATACATTCGAAAATACTCTTTCTTATTTATGGTCTGTTGCTGATTTACATAATTTTGATGCATTGGCCGGCGTTTCAATGGAAAAGTGGGGCATGGGTGAGGGTTTGAATGTGAGTAATTCTAACTCCCTATTCCCGGGTTCTTGGAAAAATGCATGGATAACCAATACACCGAGTGTTTCCGGTACCAATACGATTATAGGTGGTGCACCTTGGGGGGCAGGAGGTCTTTCATCCTATTTTGGCAGGTTGAATTACAATTACAATGAAACCTATATGGCCACCTTAATTATGCGCGCCGATGGCTCGTCTAACTTTGCAAAAGGGAATCGGTGGGGTTATTTCCCTTCCGCTGCTGTAGGCTGGGTTGTAACCAACGAATCCTTTATGGAAGGTTCCAATAATTGGATGAACTTCCTGAAATTGAGAGCTAGTTGGGGACAGAACGGTAACGCAAACATTGCCCCTTTTCAGTATTTGGCTACTATTGCCTTTGATACCAGAAATGGATATTATTTCGGGAATAATAAAAACAGCTTATTGACGGGGGCTTACGCTGATATTTTGCCTAATCCTGACATTACTTGGGAAACTTCAGAGCAATTGGACATAGGTATAGATTCAAGGTTCGCAGCGAATCGTTTAGGAGTAACACTTGACTGGTACAAAAAAACAACTAAGGACTGGTTGGTTCAAGCTCCTGTATTGGCATCATATGGCACAGCTGCACCGTACATTAACGGTGGAGATATCGAAAATACAGGCTTTGAAGTCGGCTTGACTTGGAATGAGACCGTAAACGAATTCCGATATGGAATTAGTATAAACGGTGCTTATAACAAGAATAAAGTTACCCGCATTGCAAATGCAGAAGGGATTATTCATGGTCCTGAAAATGTACTCAGCCAAGGAACTACTGAAATGTATCGGGCACAAGTAGGTTATCCCATTGGTTATTTCTATGGATACGAAACAGGGGGAATCTTCCAAACTGAAGAACAAATTGCAGATTACAGAAGTCGAGGTATCGGAGTGTTAGCTAATGCTCAAGCAGGAGATGTTATTTTTGTTGACCGAAACGGAGATGGGGTTATTTCAAATGATGATAAGACGATGATTGGCAACCCTCATCCAGATTTTACCGGTGGATTAAATATGAGTATTGGGTACAAAGGATTTGATCTTTCTGTTACTGCAACCGGTGCATTTGGACATCAGATTGCAAAATCGTACCGTTCATTTGCGGATATGCCGCTTCAAAATTATACAACTGAAGTGTTTCAAAGATGGCATGGCGAGGGAACCTCAAACCGTTTTCCGCGTCTAACCATGGGAAGTCATACTAACAGTCAGTACATCTCAGATATATATATCGAGAATGGTGATTATGTGAAAATTCAAAACATAACGTTTGGCTATGATTTGAAATCAGCACTTCCAAAAATGCCTTTTGGACAAGCAAGGCTATACATAACAGGACAAAATCTCTTTACCTTAACTGGATATTCCGGTATGGACCCTGAAATCGGATATGGTTACGATCAGTCCTGGGTGTCGGGAATTGATTTAGGATTCTATCCTAACCCTAGAACCTACCTGATTGGCTTAAATCTCACATTCTAATACGAAGACAATGAAACCATCATGAGCTTAATATAACTCACAAACCGCGATGAATATAGTGCTCATGATAGCTTCATCGCCTTTAAAAAACAAATTATATTCTGATGATCTTGACTCTGAAAGCTACACCAAGAAAAATACGGGGAATTTCCCCACAACAGTGGCTGATGCAAATCAGATGATCACAGGAATCTATTCTACATTAAGTGCCGCCATTTCAAATTCTCAAAACTCTCATTTCTACATGGCAGAACTAGCTTCAGATGACCGCTTCGGTGGAGGAGGGGAGAATGACAAGGATATGCAAGGTTTGGATCACCTCATGAATACTAAAAGCAGTCGTTTCGAGACGTTCTGGACAGCGCGCTATCAAGGAATATATAGAGCCAATACCGCACTTGAAAATTTAGATAAGGTGACCTCATGGGAAAATGAAGCTCAAAAAAACCAATTACAGGGTGAAGCGCACTTCTTAAGAGCGTTATTTTATTTTGAGCTTTCAGAAATGTTCGGCGAAGTTCCTTTAGTGATATCAACATCAGCGGTAAACCTACCGAAATCTCCAGCAGACGAAACCTATGCTCAAATCGCATATGACTTAAGCCAAGCAATTAGTTTGATGCGTTCTACTCCCTATAGCAGCGCGGTCTCTGGTCATGCTACCAAATGGGCTGCACAGGCCTTGATGGCTCGCGTATTTCTCTTTTATACAGGATATTATAATAAAACAGAATTACCGATGGCAAACGAAGGTGGATCTATTACGAAGGCTCAAGTGATTAGCTGGATAGATGATTGTGTAAATAATAGCGGACATGGTTTGGTTGACGATTTCCGCAACCTTTGGCCGTACACTAATGAATTTACTGCAAAAAATTATGATTATGTGAAAGAAAACGGCCTGCAATGGGTTGGAGACGGCAATAAGGAAACGGTATTTGCTGTTAAATTTGGTACCTCGGTAGACTGGGGTGGAAGCTTTCAGCTGGGATATTCCAATCAATATAACCTACATTTTGGTTTAAGGTCAAATAATGGTTTGGCTAGCACCTTTCCATTCGGACAAGGCTGGGGAGCTGGTCCAGTCAATAGCAAGTTGTGGGACGAATGGAAACAACTCGAGCCTACTGATATCAGGCGCACAGGTTCCATTATGAATGCAGAAACCGATGTGGCAGATTATATTTATGGAGCTGATTCCCAAATGGAAGAAACCGGTTTTTGGCAGAAAAAGTATGTGCCGATTACAGCGTATAACGAGGCGGGCGCGTTAGTCCCATCTTATGCCATTTTGAAAGACGCCGCTCCTGCTGATATGCAGTTAGCTCACACCCAGGATCTTGTGCTTATTCGCTTTTCAGATGTATTATTGATGCAATCAGAGTTAAAAGGAGACGCTGCTGGCTTGAACATAGTGCGTGCACGTGTAAATCTTCCCCCCGTAGCCTATTCATTGACAGCATTAAAAAGAGAACGCCGCTGGGAACTTGCTTTCGAAGGATTACGCTATTTCGACTTGATGCGTTGGGGCGATGCTGCAGATGCATTGGCAGCACAGGAAGGAGTTGCTATTAAAAATAAAGGAATAGATACTCAAATGAAAGGTTTCGGAGGAGGATATAGAGCGAGATACGAAGCTACAGGTGGATTTTGGCCGATTCCCGAGTCTCAAATTCTTCTCTCTGAAGGGGTATTGGTTCAAAATGCAGGGTGGGGAACTCCAGCCGCTGAATTCACAGGATGGTAATTAATTAATAAAAAATTATGAAACGTTTTACAGCATATATATTGATCCTGCTCTCAACTATTGCAATTGTGAGTTGCGAAGCGGTTGAGGATAGATTGGACATTGGAGGATTTATCAGCGCAGATCAGCTTGATATTACGGCAACTCCAGTAGTTGTCGATGGGAAAGCCACGAATAAAATAATTCTTAATAATGCAAGTCCTGTTTTATCTTCCTGGGATTTCGGAACCGGTAAAACTCAAAAAAAGACGGATACTGTTCTAATGGTAGTTTCGGGAGAAAATACAATCATTTTTACTGGTAGAAATCCAGACGGATCGGAAATTAGTAAATCTCTTACGGTAAACGTTGAGGATATGCGCTTTCCTGTTCCATCTGAATGGGGTTTCTTGACCGCAGGTTCAGATAAAGAATGGGGATGGGATGATGGTGCCCCGTCTGTCTGGGGGAACGGCGGCTATTTAGGAAATGCGGAACCCGCATGGTGGACATTGCCAATTGCTGATATCAATGGGCAGTCACCGAATGAAGGTGCTGGTGCGAAGATGATCTTTTCATTACGAGGAGCACAATTCACTAAGGTGAAATCTAATGGAACGATAGAAACTGGAACCTTTTCATTTAATATGAACAATAAAACCATGGATGAAAGTGGAGCGGTATGGGCAAAAGGAAAATTAACTTTGAAAGGGACTACTGTTCTTAATGGCATATCACCAAACGAAGGAGGCGCTAAGGTATACGAATATGATATCTTGGCATTAGACGACAATCGCCTGGTGTTAGCATATCCTGAACCAGGAGTTGGGGCATGGGGGACAGCATGGTTCTGGGTATTTAAAGCTACCGATTAGAGTTGCTATTGAGGACAGTACCGCTGATTGCACTTGAAAAAGTGGGGAAAATCAGTTTAGTAGTTTTTATAGCGATGAGCCCGATATTTTTACCGGACCCATCGCTATAAATGAAAATCCGAAGGTCATAAACTCGTTGTGTAGAAACTCGAACGGGTGAGACTTTGTCAGTCTCGTGTTCAATTCTTTATCATTTTGCCCTTTTCTGTTAAAATTTAGGGTTAGGCTGCAAATAGATCTTAAAAATTTGTATTTTGGTACATCTGTTAATTGTTTTTTAAATTAGATGTCTATAATATCAGAATCTTTGCGTGTATTAGTAGTTGGGTGTGGCAATATGGGCGCTTCTCATGCCATATCTTATCATCAATTAGATGGCTTCGAAATATGTGGACTCGTTTCGATCGGAGAAACTAAAGTGTTGCTTAACGAAAAGTTGGGCGGAGGTTATACTTTGTTCAGCGATTTTGAAGAAGCCTTGGAAGCAACGAAACCCGATGCGGTTTGTATTTCTACTTATCCGGATACGCATGAGAGCTATTCCATTAAAGCGATGGAAAAAGGTTGCCATGTGTTTGTAGAGAAACCGTTAGCCGATTCAGTAGAAGGTGCCGTCCGTGTAGCCGAAGCCGCAAAAAAATATAATAGGAAGCTAGTCGTTGGTTATATCCTTCGCTATCACCCTTCCTGGAAGCAATTCATTAGCCTCAGTCATGAAATAGGGAAGCCCTTAGTCATGCGGATGAATTTAAACCAGCAAAGCCAAGGAAACATGTGGAATGTGCATCGCAATCTAATGAAAAGTTTAAGCCCGATTGTGGATTGCGGGGTACATTATATTGATGTTATGTGTCAGATGACGCGCTCGCGACCCGTTCAAGTATCCGCTATAGGAGCACGACTTACTGATGAAATACCACCTGATAATTATAACTACGGTCAGTTGCAAATCCGCTTTGAAGATGGTTCGGTAGGTTGGTATGAAGCAGGATGGGGCCCCATGATCAGTCAAACCGCATTTTTTGTAAAAGATGTAATTGGGCCCAAAGGATCAGTATCTATAGTGGCAAAGGAGGCGGGCGGTGAAGGACAATCAGATTCTGTTGAATCCCACACGAAAACCGAAGCCCTACGATTCCACTCTGCAGATATAGATGAGAACAATCGATTTATAAAGGAAGATCGATGGATAAATTTAGACGATGAACCCGATCACCAAGAATTATGCAACCGAGAGCAGCGCTTCTTTCTAAAATCCATTCGGGAAGATATTGATTTGTCAGATTCAATAGAAGATGCCATCAACAGTCTGAAAATTGCTTTTGCTTGTGATGAGTCGGTAAGGACAGGAAAGATTGTGCAGTTAACGTAATCGAAAAATAAAGAGAATTTGATTTTCTTCTTTGATTTATAATAGATTGTTTACGAGCATTCTTCTTCAAAATGTTGAATAATCATTTGTGTAATTTGCACTAACTCTTCCCCTGATATTTTACCGCTGCCATTGAAATCAAAATTTTTCGGATTTTCCAGGTCATTTACAGTCAAAACACCCATCATATGACCAGCAGGAATATCATCAACTTTTTCTTGGTTTAGAATAAAGACATTATCGTCTTCATAAATTCTAAACTGTCCTAGGGCTTGATCATTCTCCTCACTTTTCGGTTTAGTTACAGGCTGAATGCGGAATTTGATTTTGCCAATATGGATAATAAATGCGTCCATGACGTTTTTTGTAAGTAAGTATTTTAGAAACACAACACAACACTTGCTATAAAGTTTACCTCAAGAGAAAAATGCGAAGAGGTTAACCTCAGCACTTTAGGAGTGTTTCTCGAACTTTAGAGTAAAGCCTGAGTTCGATTGCTGCAATGATAGATCTGAACATTAAAAAGGTTAATAGGAACTCTTACCCCCCCCCTATGAGTAGAGTATTTTTATTATTCCACTAATACACCAATATAAAAGTTAAATGTGTCTACTTCAAGATTTTCCTTATTAAGATTTTCGATTTCAACGGAGGTGTACCTTCTAGTGGGTTTTATCATTTTGTATTCTCCACCTTTTGCTCGGATCTTGATTGGCATATCGAAATTGGGGACATCAGCAATCCATCGGCAAAAGGTTTTCCCATTTTCAAATCTAAATTCTAAGGTTGGGATATTCGTATGTTGCAAATATTGGGAGAAAACACGGGTGAAGTCTATATCCGATTCCTTGCTTATATATTGTACGATATCGTGATAGTCTACGGTTTGGTGGTAGAAAGTTTTATTGAGGCCCCGTAAAATTAGCCTCCATTTTTCATCGTTATCAATGATGCTGCGTACCATATTTAGCAATACCCCTCCTTTGAGATACATGTCTCCAGATCCTTCTTGATTCACGTGATAAGGTCCTTGAATGGGTCGGTCGTTGTAGATCCCATGGCGGTTGCCATGTGCATATTCTTGTGCAGCTTTTTTCCCGAAATAAAAATCGATAAAAATAGCCTCGGAATAATTAGTAAAGCTTTCGTGTATCCACATATCTCCAAGATCTTTGGATGTGATATTATTTCCAAACCATTCATGGCCACTTTCGTGGTTAATAATGAAGTCTGATTTTAAGCCCCAGCCCGTTCCTGATGGATCTCGACCATTATAGCCAAATTTATATCCATTGCCATATGTAATAGCACTTTGGTGTTCCATCCCTGCGTAGGGGGCATCGATCAATTTATAGCTGTCTTTATAAAATGGATACGGACCAAACCAATATTCAAAGGCTTTAAGCATCAATTTTGTATTTTTAGGAAAGTATTCTTTTGCCTTCGCTAAATTTTCCCTTAGGGCCCAAAAGCTTAGATCCAAAATACCATCCTCACCATGGAGAGTATCGGTGAAATTTACATAATCTCCGATATTAAGGGAAACATTATAATTATTTATTGGACTACTTACGAACCAATCAAAGCGAGTATAGCCGTCGTTTTGTTCTGTCTTTTTACGAAGTCTTCCATTTGATACATCGATCAATCCGTTTGGTACTTGGACGCTAATCATCATGCTATCGACTTCGTCCGCTTGGTGATCTTTGTTGGGCCACCAAGTGCTTGCACCAATGCCTTGATTTGCTGTTGCTACCCATGGTTTGCCATTTGAGTCTTTAGAAAACACAAACCCTCCATCCCATGGCGCTTTTAAAGCAACGATTGGATTTCCTGAATAATATACAGTGAATGAGTCTAAGCTGCCTCTTTGTATCATGATCGGAAACTCAATAAAAACAGCATTGAATTCCCTACTGAAGTGTAGTTCTTGGTTTTTGTAAACTACTTTTTCCACTTTTAAATTTTCGAAAAGATCAAACTGAAGACGTTTGAAATCTTCCACTGCTGTAAATTGGAAAATATTTGAGCCGCTTATGAATCGATTGTCGATATCTACTTTAACGTTTAAATGATAATAATTTAAATCGTAAGAAGTCCGAAGAGGTGTTAGGTTACCTCTTAAGGAATCAGCTCTACTGTGTGGTTTTGTGTTCTGCAATAATTGCCCTGATGCTTGTGTTGAAGGAAAAAGCAGACATATACTTAAGAAAACAGTAACAAAAGCAGCCGCTTTCATTTTAATAATCGATTTTGATTGATTCATTTTTTAATTTAATAGGGCATCAACATTAAAGATTGGAAAATATTCTTGTTTACTCTTTCATTCAAACTTAGCCAAATAGTGATAGTTTGAAGAGTTTCAAGTTGTTATATACCGATGCAACACAGACCCCCGCTTGCTTTAGTGAAAAAATCTGTTGCCTGTCTTCTATGCGATAAATCATCCACAAAGATAAAATACTTTGATAGATTTAGTTATTTAGTCTTACATTAAGTGGATAGATTGCGGAAAAACGATCGTAGGAGCTATTAGATAGTTGTGGGTTTATTCTAATGCGACAATTAATAAGAGCTTAATACAAATTGCTATGTGGATGCCAAGATCAAACCATCTGAATTTTTATTGTTTGATATCTTATTTTAAATCGAGTTTGAACGGATAGCTTTTTAAATTCTCTTTAAAGGAATCGTTGATACCATTTAATAGCGAGATCGATCACTTTTTCCATTGTTCCCGCCTCTTCAAATAAATGGCTAGCGCCATCAACTATTTTGAGTTCTTTTAAGCCTGCTAAATGAACTAGAGCTTCTTTGTTTAGACGTATTACATCGTTATCCAAACTTCCTACTATTAATAATGTTGGGGTTTTGACCTTATTCAGATCTTCCATGGCAAGGTCAGGTCTACCACCCCTAGATACTACAGCATAAATTGTGCGTAAGTTAGCAGCAGCCTTTAATGCGGAAGCCGCACCTGTACTAGCTCCGAAATACCCTAATTTGAGATTCTTTGCTTCTTCAAATGAGAGAACCCATTCAGTCGTTTTGATCAATCTTTTGGTAAGTAATTCTATATTAAAACGATTGGCGTACAACAAATCTTCTTCAGGAGTTAATAGATCAAATAATAAAGTGCCAAAGTCATGTTGTTGAAGGGCCTTCGCAACCATTCTGTTGCGGGGACTTAATCGACTGCTGCCACTTCCGTGAGCAAAAATAACCAATGCCTTCGCATTAGGAGGAATAAATAGATCCCCCGTTAATTCCACCTCGTCTATCTCTATTTTTATCGTTCTATTTAATTGTTCCATTTTATTGGTTAGAAAGTGATATTTAATAATTAGCTAAAATTTTAATCCTATAACAATTGGCCATGATGAATTGGATTTTTTGGTAAACCTTTTTATAAAGGATATGTTTTTAAATAGCGCCAACATTATTTGATCTATAATGTTAATAAAGCTTGAATTTATTGTCAGCTTCTCTATGTAACAAATTTTAAGTAACCAAATAGAATATTCTATTCTAATGAAAAAACAAAAATCTGAAGATGAATTATTAAGGGAGCAGTTGGTTAACGTGATTGTTCGAGGGAATGCACATGCAAGCTTTCAGGAAGCGACAAAAAATGTATCGATGGAAAGCCTAGGTATTAAACCTTTTGGGCTTCCTTACAGCATTTGGATGCTTGTCGAGCATATTCGAACGACTCAAGCGGATATTTTGAATTTTTCCCGGAATCCAAGTTATAAGTCTCCCAAGTGGCCAGATGACTTTTGGTCGAAAGAGGAGGCTCCTTCAAGTATGGAGCTTTGGGAAAAGTCGCTTAATAGATACAGACACGATCGGAACGTGTTTGTCGCCTTAATCCAAAATCCCGACAATAATCTTTATAAACCATTTCCTTATGGGGAGGGGCAAAATTTGTTAAGAGAAGCTTTATTGATAGCCGATCATACCAGTTATCATGTTGGAGAAATCATCGTATTGAGGAGATTGATCGATGATTGGCAAGAATGATAATAAGTGAATTCAAATTGTTCTGAAGGTATTACTAAACTCGTAAACACGCTAACATGAGTTTGGTGAAATTCATGGTAGTTTTTTCTGTTATCTATTTCTATCAAGCTTATAGAAATGATCGAATAATAATTTATCTTTGGTTAGATCAACTTGAATTTATGTAAAACGGTATTTACATTTTAAACCAATTTAAATATGAAACATTTAAACAAACTAATCAGTAAATTTTCCTTTCTTCTCCTGGTAGTTATCTTTTCAACTGCTTCGGCACAAGATCGCCCGGAAGAAAAGCTTGGATGGAAACTCGGTGCGCAAGCTTATAGTTTTCGTCTTTTTACTTTGGACGAAGCCATCCAGAAAACAGATAGCTGCCACTTAAAATACATTGAAGCTTTTCCTGGACAAACGATTGGTGGCGGAATTGAAGGCAAAATGGATTTTAATATGCCTGTTGAAAAGCGTGAACAAGTATTAAAGCTTTTGAAAGATAAGGGGATAACTTTACATGCTTTTGGGGTAGTGAATGCGGATTCACCAGAATCATGGCGCCAGCTTTTTGTTTTTGCTAAAGCGATGGGAATTAAAAATATCAACTCAGAGCCGAAGGAAAGCGATTTGCCTTTAATTGGTAGTTTGGCAAATGAGTTCAAAATTAATGTGTCCATTCATAACCATCCAAATCCATCTCATTATTGGAATCCTGAGGTTGTATTAGACGCTATTAAATTGGCTAATAGCAAATATGTAGGAGCCTGTGCGGATATTGGTCACTGGGTCCGTTCTGGTATTGATCCCGTTGAGGCCCTGAGACAATACAAAGGACATCTTAATCATTTGCACTTTAAAGATCTAAATGAAAAAGCTCCTAAAGCACACGACGTTCACTGGGGAACTGGAGTCAGTAATGTGCGAGCGGTTATGCAGGAATTGAAGGATCAAAAATTTAAAGGAATGTTATCTGCTGAATATGAAACCAATTGGAATTCTAATAGTGCAGATATAGCAATTAGCGCTGCTAACTTTAGAGAGATCGTAAAGGAATTGAAATAGGTGTGAGGTATTAGCAATAGAGGATAGGTAATAAGGTTTGTCCCTAATACCTATCACCTAATACCTAATTCATGCTAGTTTTTTATACTTAATCCTTTTGGGAGCGACATCTCCTAAACGTTTCTTGCGATTTTCTTCGTAGTCGGAATAATTTCCTTCAAAATAGTATACCTGGGAATCACCTTCAAAAGCTAAGATGTGCGTACATACGCGGTCTAGGAACCAGCGGTCGTGAGAGATGATTACCGCACAACCTCCAAAATTCTCAAGACCCTCTTCAAGTGCTCGCAAGGTGTTGACGTCAATGTCGTTTGTGGGTTCATCGAGCAATAATACGTTCGAGCTTTTCTTTAGAGTAATTGCTAAATGAACTCGATTCCGTTCTCCTCCAGAAAGAACAGAAACTTTCTTTTGCTGATCGGCACCGTTAAAATTAAATTTAGAGACGTACGCTCTAGAATTCATCGTCCGGTTTCCTAAAACAATGTTATCGTGGCCACCCGTAATGTTTTCCCAAACAGATTGTTCAGGATTTAAGTCGTCGTGTAGTTGATCTACATAACCTAAAGCAACAGTTTCACCAACTTTAAAGCTCCCGCTATCGGCTTGTTCTTGACCCGTAATTAAGCGAAATAAGGTAGTCTTACCTGCTCCGTTTGGTCCTATAATCCCCACAATTCCTGCCGGAGGTAATGAAAAGTTCAAGTTGTCAAAAAGAACTTTATCACCATAGGCTTTGCTCACGTTTTGGGCTTCAATAACTATATTTCCTAAACGTGGTCCAGGTGGGATAAAGAGTTCTAATTTTTCTTCCCGATCTTTTGTTTCTTCAGAGGCTAATTTTTCATAATTTGATAAACGAGCTTTCGATTTTGCATGCCGTGCCTTTGGAGACATTCTTGCCCATTCCAATTCCCGTTCTAAGGTTTTTTGGCGTTTGCTTTCTGTTTTCTCTTCTTGAGCTAAACGTTTTGCTTTCTGATCTAGCCAAGAAGAATAGTTGCCTTTCCAAGGAATACCTTCTCCACGGTCCAATTCAAGGATCCATCCTGCTACGTTATCTAGGAAGTACCTATCATGGGTAACGGAAATAACGGTTCCTTTATAATTCTTCAAATGCTGTTCTAGCCAGTCAATTGATTCTGCATCTAGGTGGTTAGTAGGTTCATCAAGTAATAAAACATCGGGCTCTTGTAATAAGAGTCGACATAATGCGACGCGTCGGCGTTCACCTCCTGACAAAGTTGCTACTTTAGTATCAGGCTCTGGACAACGCAGTGCATCCATAGCACGTTCTAATTTATTGTCAAGTTCCCAGCCACCCATTGCATCAATCTTATCTTGTAGCTCCCCTTGGCGAATCATCAGTTTGTCCATTTTGTCGGCATCTTCATATACCTCTGGTAAACCAAAAGATTCGTTTATTTCTTCATATTCTTTTAATATGGAAATGATCTCCGCACATCCTTCTTCAACGGTTTCGCGAACGGTCTTTTCTGGATCTAATTCGGGCTCCTGTGCTAAATAGCCTACAGTATAGCCCGGAGAAAATACGACTTCACCTTGATAAGATTTGTCCAGCCCTCCAATAATTCGAAGTAAAGAGGATTTTCCTGAGCCGTTTAAACCGATGACGCCAATCTTAGCACCATAAAAAAAAGACAGGTAAATATTTTTTAGTACTTGTTTCTGAGGAGGGTAGATCTTATTCACACCCGCCATTGAAAAAATAATCTTCTCGTCTGACATAATTTCTGATAAATGGAAACAAATATCGTGATTTTTCCTTAATATAGGTAATTATTGCATCTTCACTCAGGATATCCTTTAAAAATGGCATATAACTGTAAGTGGCGCAATTGTTGATAATTCTTATGAAAGCTTTGAAGGTTTAAATATATTATTTATACTTTAGAGTGTTAAATATAGAAAGGTAAATTTATGGATGCGAAATTCTCGCCGCGTGTAAAAGATGTGATTTCCTATAGTAGGGAAGAAGCACTTAGACTAGGTCATGATTATATTGGCACAGAGCATTTGTTGCTTGGGCTAATTAGAGAGGGGGATGGAATGGCGATTAAAATACTGAATAGCAATGGTGTAGATACTTTGTTGTTACGTAGGTCAATTGAGGATGCTGTGAAAGGTACTTCGATAACAAGTGCAAATCTTGGCAATATTCCACTAACCAAACAGGCTGAAAAAGTCTTAAAAATAACTTATTTAGAAGCTAAAATTTTCAAAAGTGATGTCATCGGAACCGAGCATTTACTTTTATCTATCTTAAGAGATGAAGATAATATCGCTTCGCAAATTCTGCAACAGTTTAAGATTAATTACGAAGTCTTTAAAGCTGAATTGGAACAGACGGACTCTCAAATCACCTCTCAAACTAGGTCTCCTGGAGACGATGAATATAGGGGTGAAGAAACGTATGGGCAGCCGAAAAAGGTATCGGATATCAAGTCGAAAACACCGGTACTCGATAATTTTGGAAGAGATTTGACGAAGGCTGCAGAAGAAGGGAGGCTAGATCCAATTGTTGGTCGTGAAAAAGAAATTGAACGGGTTTCTCAAATTTTGTCTCGAAGGAAAAAGAATAATCCAATTCTTATCGGAGAACCAGGAGTAGGTAAATCAGCAATTGCAGAAGGTTTGGCCCTTCGAATTGTTCAGCGTAAGGTTTCTAGGGTATTATTCGATAAACGGGTTGTTACTCTTGATCTGGCGTCTTTGGTTGCAGGTACAAAATACCGTGGGCAATTTGAAGAGCGGATGAAAGCCGTAATGAATGAATTGGAGAAATCTCCAGACGTCATTTTATTTATTGATGAAATACATACTATTGTTGGGGCAGGTGGCGCGTCAGGCTCTTTAGATGCGTCGAACATGTTCAAGCCTGCTCTGGCAAGAGGCGAAATTCAGTGTGTAGGAGCAACAACTTTAGATGAGTATAGGCAGTACATTGAAAAAGATGGTGCGTTAGATCGTCGTTTTCAAAAAGTACTTGTCGAACCTACTTCTTATGAAGAAACAATTGAGATACTGAACCGTATTAAGGATAAGTATGAAGAGCACCATGGAGTAACTTATACTCCTGAAGCTATTGAAGCTTGTGTGTCTTTAACGACCCGTTATATTACGGACCGTTTTCTTCCAGATAAGGCAATCGATGCGCTAGATGAATCGGGTTCTCGAGTTCACCTCAAAAATATTCATGTGCCTGCTAGCATCATTGAAATTGAGGAGAAGATAGAGGAAATAAAAGAGCAAAAGAACAAAGTTGTTCGGAGTCAGAAATATGAAGAAGCCGCTCAACTACGTGATACAGAAAAGCGCTTGCTTGAAGATTTAGAAAAAGAAAAAACAATCTGGGAAAATGAAACCAAATCCAAGCGATATACTGTATCGGAAGATAATGTGGCGGAAGTAGTTTCAATGATGACTGGAATACCTGTACAGCGTGTAGGTCAAACCGATAGTCAAAAACTATTGGGAATGGCAGATGCCATGAAAGGGCGTATTATCGGTCAAGACGATGCACTGCAGAAATTGGTTAAAGCAATTCATCGTACCCGTGCGGGCTTAAAAGATCCTAAGAAGCCGATTGGATCCTTTATATTTTTGGGTCCAACTGGTGTTGGTAAAACGGAATTAGCGAAGGAGCTTGCGCGCTTTATGTTTGATAGTGAAGATGCTCTTGTGCAGATCGATATGAGCGAGTACATGGAGAAATTCGCGATCTCGAGATTAGTTGGTGCCCCTCCAGGATATGTAGGATATGAAGAAGGTGGACAATTAACTGAAAAGATTCGTCGTAAACCATATTCGGTTGTTTTATTGGATGAAATTGAGAAGGCTCATCCGGATGTATTTAATATTTTATTACAAGTATTAGATGAAGGTCAATTGACGGACAGCTTGGGAAGGAAAGTGGATTTTAGAAACACCATTGTGATAATGACGTCTAATATTGGGGCTCGGCAACTTAAAGACTTCGGACAGGGGGTCGGGTTTACGACCAGTGCAAAAGCCGGACAGGCTGAAGCGCACTCTAGAAGTGTCATTGAAAATGCTTTGAAGCGTACTTTTGCTCCAGAGTTTTTAAATCGTGTAGATGATGTGATCGTGTTTAACTCTTTAACACAAGACGATATTTTCAAAATCATTGACATTGAGTTAAAAACGCTGTTCACAAGGATAGAGGGCTTAGGTTATACTGTTCAATTAACCAACGCTGCTAAAAAGCATATCGCCGAGAAAGGGTTTGACAGTAACTTTGGTGCAAGACCTTTGAAAAGAGCGATTCAGAAGTTTCTAGAAGATCCAATAGCAGAAGAGATTCTGAAAGGGGAACTGTCAGATGGGGCTGTACTCAAAGTTGATTATGACAAGGAAAAAGAAGAGATAGTGGTCAAAGGTGCAAAAACTTCATCTAAATCATCCAAGTCTGCAAATGATATTGACCTTTCTAAATCTATAGAAAACGGTGATACCAAGGATGATTAATTCTTTCAATATAATATTTTAATAGAAGGGCGGTTTTAAACCGCCTTTTTTTATGAGTTGAATTTTGTTTTCTATTCTGAAGTTTTAGCTGTTTTTAAGGGGATTGTTAGTTTTAATTAAAAACTTTGATCATTATCAAGATCCGCTAAAACCTTTGGTTTCATATCTCGGTTATAGCAATATGATGAATAATTAAGTTTATAATTCTACAGTTATTTAAAGATTGGCGAGGAATTTGTAATAATTAATATAGAAAGGGTAAAATAATTTGCCAATTAAATTTATAATGATGAAAAAGAAAATACTTTTCCTATTTAGTCTAGTACTGATCATAGGATACTCCGCCTGTACAAAAACAGAATACCGAGATGTTGTGCCAGAAAATCCAAATCGCTCCTATGTTGTTACGATGACTTCAGGTAATTGGGTTAGAGTTTCTCCTTCACTTATTAGATACGATATCCCCTTAAGAGATCTAACTGACTATTATTTGCTTCAGGGTGGTGTCGCAGTAGCTTTGAGCTTTGATAATGAGGCTTCTTACGATATCCTTCCATCTACATTTGAAGCTGTTGCTTATTCAATAAATTATGGAGTGGGAGAAATATCTGTATTTGCTGAAGATCCAATTGCAGATCCCGCAGTTACGATTTCAATTCCTAGCGGAAATGTATATGCCAAAATTCTCTTATCTACATCAGATTTCTTTGACTATAATGGGGTTTACCGAGGACCGGCATTTTAAATTTGAGATTTTCTTTAGGGTGTAATTTTCACTCATAGGTATTTTACAAACTGTTGATGTTATCCTAGCAACTCTTTAAGTAGTTTATCTAATTCGGTCCTTAGATAAACTACTTCTTCTTCTAGATGCTTAACCCTGTTTTCTAAATTATCAGGAATAGGATTTTCGTTTTTGCTTTCAGTTTCTTGAGCAGCACTTTCTCCCAATAAATGGATGAAACGTTGTTCTTTTTGTCCGGCTTTACGGGGTATTTGCGCAATAAATTGCGGTTCATTTTTAACTAATTTGTCAAGGACCTCCTGAACTTCTTCTAAAGATTCGAAATTATAGAGCCGACTAGAATTATTATTTATTTCCCCCGGTGTCTGCGGGCCACGGAGAAGTAAAATGCAAAGTACAGCCAATTCTGCAGGTACCAGAGGATAGATAATTGCTAAATTATGCTTGTATTTTACGGCTCGGCTTCCTGCACCAGTCACGGTAGATACTAATCCTTTCTTTTTGAGTGAGTTTATAGTTAATGTGATTGTTTCATCATTATATTGTACGACAGGATTACGTGAAGACTTTTGGTTTGATGCTGCCATGATTGAATTAATGGTCATGGGATAGTATTCGGGAGTAGCTCTTGATTTTTCAATCAAGGATCCCAATATCCGTTGTTCCGCATCAGAGAGTTGGGGAATATTTTCATTGTTTTCCATGCCTAAAGATAATAAAATGTCTTAAAAACTGATTTATTAATCCAGATTGTTTATTTTGTTTATTAATATCAAAAGTATATGCAGATTACATTTCACGGTGCAGCTCAAACAGTAACAGGTAGTAAGCACTTATTAACATTAGAAAATGGTAAAAAAATATTGCTGGACTGCGGTATGTTTCAAGGACACGGTACCGATAGCGATGTTTTGAATAGAAGCTTCGGGTTCAAACCTGCAGAAATTGATTATGTTATTCTTTCGCATGCACATATTGATCATTCTGGCCTTATACCTTTGCTAGTGAAACAAGGGTTCAGAGGGCGAATTATTTCTACCCCAGCCACTCGCGATCTCTGTAAAGTGCTTTTGCTCGATTCTGCGTATATACAGGAGTCCGATGTTGCCTATTTAAATAAAAAAAGGCGAAATAGAAAAGCAGATCAAAAACCTATAGAACCATTGTATAATACAGAAGATGCTTATTTGGCTTTATCTATGTTCCGAACAGTAAAATACCGGACAGAGTTTGAAGTTTGTAAAGGTGTAACTTTATATTATACCGACGCAGGACATATTATTGGAAGTGCAGCGGTGCATTTGGATATTATGGAAAATGGCAGGTTGACTAAAATTAGTTTTTCAGGAGATGTGGGTCGTTATGGAGATTTGATATTAAAATCACCAGAGGTATTTCGACAGGCCGACTATATTCTATTGGAGTCTACTTATGGTGATTCTTTGCATGCTGGGTTCATCCCTACAGAAGAAGCCTTACTCAAAATCATCTTGGATACTTGTGTGAATCGGAAGGGTAAATTAATTATTCCCGCTTTTAGTGTCGGTCGCACTCAAGAATTATTGTATCATTTGAATTATTTAAGCTTGCATGGGAGACTCCCATTACTTCCTGTTTATGTGGATAGCCCTATGTCAGAAAAAGCAACCTTGGTGGTAAAGGCGCATCCTTGGAACTTTAATGAGAAGGTTCAAGAGTTGATGGAGCATGATGACGATCCTTTTGATTTTCCTGGATTGCGTTTTGTTGAGAATGTGGAGGAGTCGAAGGCATTAAACTTCAAGAAAGAGCCTTGTATTATTATTTCTGCATCAGGCATGGCAGAGGCAGGGAGAGTTAAACATCATATTAAAAACAATATCGAAGGCCGACAAAATACCATTCTTTTAGTAGGCTATAGCGAGCCTGGATCTTTGGCAGGCCGATTGAAATCAGGAGTAGAAGAGGTATCAATATTTGCGGAAAGATTCAGGGTACTGGCTCAGGTGGAAAGTATACAATCCATGAGTGCTCATGGTGATCAGAATGATTTATTGAGTTTCATTGCTAACCAAAAACCAGCCCTTGTCAAAAAGATATTCTTAGTACACGGCGACTCCTCAAGACAGCATATTTTTAAAGAGAAGCTTTTGGAAGTTGGATTTCGGAATGTTGAGATTCCGAGTTTGCATGAGGGCTTTAAGCTGTGATGGTCAATTGTCAAAATTAGGTGCTAGGTGATTTATTCTAATTATCCTAACACCTAATTATCTTGTCACTATTTAACTGTTCTTGTCCATGACTTCATCTATGATCAACTGGCTAACACCAGTATATGAGAATCCACCATCGTGAAATAAGTTCTGCATGGTTACCATTCTTGTTAAATCAGAAAACAAACTAACGGTATAATCTGCGCATTCATCTGCAGTTGCGTTTCCAAGTGGAGACATCTTGTCTGCATAATCTACAAATCCATCAAATCCCTTCACACCAGAACCGGCTGTAGTGCGTGTTGGAGATTGGCTGATGGTATTAATTCTTACATTCTTTTTAACACCATACTGGTAACCAAAATTACGAGCAATACTTTCTAACAATGATTTCGCGTCGGCCATATCATTATAGTCTGGAAAAACACGTTGAGCAGCGATATAAGAAAGTGCAACAACCGATCCCCATTCATTAATAGCATCTTTCTTCATTGCAGTTTGTAATATACGATGAAGACTGATAGATGAAATATCAAATGCCTTATGCATAAAATCGTAATTGTTTTCAGTATAATGGATTCCTTTACGAACATTAATACTCATGCCTATGGAGTGTAGAATGAAATCGACACCACCACCAAAATGTTCTATGGCTTTATCAAATAGGTTATCCAAATCTTCTTGACTTGTTACGTCTGCAGGGATAACTGGAGCATCATTACACTGTTTAGATAGCTCATTGATTGTTCCCATACGTAAGGCAACGGGAGCATTTGTAAGGATGATTTCAGCACCTTCTTCTACGCAACGAAGTGCTGTTTTCCATGCGATAGAACGGTCATCTAAAGCGCCGAAAATAATTCCTTTTTTTCCTTTTAAAAGATTGTAAGCCATAATTTTTATTTTTGTATAATTCTTTTCTATATTTCAATTTATAATCAAAGGTTGGAAAAAAACCAGAGAGTAAAAAGTTTTAGTTTAAAAGTTCTTTTGCATGCATGAATGCCGTGTCGCTCGGTTTTGCACCACCAAGCATTTGCGCTATCTCTTGAATACGCTCTTCTGAATTCAGAAGGCCGATATTAGTTGTTGTTCCAGTTGTATTTTGCGCTTTATACACTTTAAAGTGTGAACTTCCTTTCGCGGCAATCTGCGGTAAATGAGTGATGGCAATCACCTGTAAATTTGTTCCTAAATTCTCCATGATCTCACCTACTTTGATAGCAATTTCGCCAGATATACCTGTATCAATTTCATCGAAAATAATTGTAGGCAGTGAACTCGTTTCTGCAATAATTGATTTAATTGCCAACATTAATCTTGATAGCTCACCACCTGAGGCCACCTTGTTTACGGGTTGGGGCTCTTGGCCGGCATTAGCGCTAAAATTAAACTGTACCCGATCTTTACCTGTACTCTTTAGTTGATTATCCTCTAAATCGCTAATTTCAACTTTAAAAACAGATTGGGGCATGCCCGCTTTTTCTAAAATATCATGGATTTTTGTTTCTATTTTTGGAATTGCTTTTAATCGACTTTCCGTTAATTTAAAAGCTAATTCATAGCTTTGCTTTTCAGCTTTTTCTTTGTTTATCCGTACCTCTTTTATTAGTTCATCATTGAGAAAGACGGCTTCAATCTTTTCTTGCAAGCCTATTTTGATGTCAAGCAACTCCGTTGTTGTGGATACTTGATGTTTTTGCTGTAATTTAAAGATTAAGCTTAAGCGGTCCTGTATAATTAAAGAGCGTTCTTCGTTAATTGATATTTCAGTGTCGATTATGGCCACTTCTTCGGATATGTCCTTGATTTCAAGATAACTGCTTCTTAAACGAGAAAGAAGATCGGATAGTCGTGGTAAAAAGTGTTCAATTTGTTCTAACTTTAAAATCGATTCTTTAATCTTGGTTAAAGCGGGTCGCTCTTGATCAGCCAAAAGATAATTAAAAGCTTGTAAATTTCGCTTGATTTCTTCGGCATGGCTTAGTTTATTTAATTCCTCTTCTAATACACTCTGTTCCTCAATGTTTAGTTGGGCAGCTTCAAGTTCATCAAATAAAAATTGATGGTAATCTGCTTCCGCTTTTATCTTGGCAGCTCTAGATTCCAATGTTTCTAACGTGGTGGTATATTCCTTCAATCTTTTATAACTATTTTTAAAGGCGACCAATAATGCTGTATTTTCTGCTATACTGTCAAGAGTTAAAATCTGGAAGGATTCCTTATTGATCTCTAATATGGCATGCTGAGAGTGAATTGCAATTAAACGTTCGCCTAATCCTTTTAATACGTTTAATGTTACTGGAGTATCGTTAATAAATGCACGAGATTTTCCTTCATTATGAATTTCTCTTCTTAAAATGGTTTTATCATCATAATCGATATCGTTTTCTGTAAAGAAGTCAAAGAGGTTATAATTTTTTATATCGAAATAACCTTCAATAATGCATTTCTTCTCTTGGTTAAAGAAGTATTTACTCTCCGATCGTTGACCTAAGATCAACGATAGAGCACCTAAAATAATTGATTTTCCAGCGCCAGTTTCACCGGTAATAATAGTCAGTCCGTTTGAAAATGAAATGTCAATCTCATTAATCAAAGCATAATTTTGTATGGATAGACGGTTTAGCATACGGGTTTACCTAATTTATTCTACGTAAGTTTTCATATTTCTCCGAATGCGAAGGATCGATATTCTTTAAAATGGAAATAGATTTCAATCTTTCGGTGGCATTCATAATTTTCAGCATTTCGGCAAATTCATCAGATTTTGCGGTAAAGAATATTTGATTGTACACTGCTCCCGTCGCGAATCTATCAACTCCAGATAATTCATCTAAAAGAACACTAGCTGTATTTATAGTCAAAATGTTGTCTACTAGTTGATCTAAAATCATTGAATGATATTGGTAAGAAAACTGTCGCATTGGGAGGAAGTTTCTATCCAACATATTGCTATTTAGCCAATAGCGATTATCGTTTCTCTCAATGGAACCCCAGCCTGGATAATTGCTGTTTTGTGCGTTTATAACAACCTGGTTTGCTTTTTGAAAATATTCGTTTCCACCAGCCGGAAGAAAGGAATCGGCATCTGTACCGGTTATTAGATAAGCATAAAATGCTAAGAGAGAACTTAAGTTTGAATTAAATTGTTGATCATTGAAGTCCAATGGTTCACCTTCTGTATAACTGAAGTTAAAAGAGGGATCGGACAACGCTAGAATTGGGCTATTATAGGAACTGTTATAAACGGGCCGAGTGGACCTAATTTGCGCTTCTGCTTTAAAATTTGAAGAACCGTCCCATTCCGTGATATTAACTATGAAATAACAATCAATCCTTTCCTGCGATTGGACCCTGTAATTCGTCCACTTCCTGTTATTTAAGAAATCGCGAATCGTTCCCTCTAACGTTTCTAAGGTACGCTTATTCGTGTTTTGCACCTTTGGTGATAATACCTGAACTTGCGCATTCAGATCTTGCGCTACGGCTTGAACAAAAAAGCATAAAAAGGTACCAAGTAAGAGAATTCGAGTTATCATTTCTACTACGAAACTACTGTTTTTTGCCAAGAAATAAAAGTTGATAAAATTAGAGAGTCTTCAGACGGTAAGAATACAAAGCTTAGAAAACTAATTTGATGATTTCCTTGCAAATATCGATCGCCACTTCAGATTTTGGCTTTAGTTCAAAGGGGATCTGTTCGCCCTTAGAAGTTAGGATTGTAATTTTGTTTTCATCTCCAGCAAAGCCAGCGCCTTTATCTTGAAGCGAGTTCAAAATAATTAAATCTAGGTTTTTTTTAGCGAGCTTTTCTTTAGCATTCTCTAGTTCGTTTGTCGTTTCTAAAGCGAAGCCAATAAGCAATTGACTATTCACTTTTTGAGATCCTAGAGTGAATAGAATATCCTGCGTTTTTTCCAGTTCTAACGTTAAATCGGATTCTGATTTTTTTATTTTTTCTTTAGCTACCCGTTTAGGTCTGTAATCAGCTACAGCAGCGCTCATGACTGTAATATCACAACTTGGAAACACCTGTATGCAGGCATCTAACATTTCTGCTGCGGAAGTGACAGGGACAAAATGGACATCTTCAGGTATTTCTAGTGAGGAAGGTCCACTAATTAAAGTTACATCTGCCCCAAGCTTTTGCAAACTTGTTGCAAGTGCATAGCCCATTTTTCCAGAGGAATGATTGCCGATAAATCGTACTGGGTCTATCGCTTCAAAAGTTGGCCCTGCAGTTACCAACGCCTTTTTTCCTTTAAGAGGTTGGCTGATGAACGTTTTATTGATATTGTATTCTTTTTGAAGAAAGGTTACGATGTCCTCTGGCTCTGCCATTCTTCCTTCGCCAAACAATCCGCTGGCTAGCTCACCTGTTCCAGGTTTAATAACTTTATTACCAAAGGATTTCAGACGGTTGATGTTGCTTTGCGTGCTTGGATGTGCCCACATATCTAGATCCATTGCAGGTGCTAGATAAACAGGGCATCTTGCCGACAGATAAACAGCAGCAAGCAAATTATCGCAAAGCCCATTCGCAAACTTGGCAAGTGTATTGGCACTGGCGGGTGCAATAAGGGCATAGTCTGCCCATAAAGCAAGCTTTACATGCTCACTCCAAGATCCGGTTTCAGTATCAAAATATTGACTTAAAACCGGCTTCCCAGATAGGGTTGAAAGAGTAAGAGGGGTAATGAAGTCTTTTGCATCCGGGGTCATAATTACTTGAACGTTTGCTTTTTCTTTCACTAATAAGCGTATTAAGAAAGCAGATTTGTATGCAGCAATACTGCCACATACGCCCAGTAATATGTTTTTCCCCTCAAGCATTTACTTGCTTTCCGTTTCTTTTTCAGGGTTTCTATAGTAAACCTTGTCGTTTAAGAATTCGTCTATTGCAATCATCGCAGGTTTAGGCTGACGTTCGTAATACTTAGAAATTTCTATTTGCTCACGATTCTCAAAGATTTCTTCTAAATTGTCGTTTACGGTTGCGAATTCTGCTAATTTGCCATGTAGCTCCTCCTTAATATCAACAGCGATTTGATTTGCACGTTTACTGATAATCACGATTGACTCATAGATGTTATCCGTGTTTTTATCAAACTCACGAAGGTCACGGGTTATTGTTGAAGTTGGTACAGGTACTTTTGTTATATTACTCATAATGTTATTTTTATCCTTGCGGGGTAATTATAGTATCTTTTGGTGTATTTTTACTTTTCATTTTTTCAATGGACTCTTTCTGCAATTCGGCCCAATAGGCAAGTTGTTTTTTTACCTCAGCGGTTTTATTGATTGAATCCTCTCTAAACTTATTTGCGTCTTTAACATATTTGCTGTCCGGATAGTTCTTTAAAAAGTCATTGGCAAACGTAATGGCCTCAGCATAACGCTCCTCCTGCCTATATTCCGAACTGTTTAAAGCAAATAAATATTGTGCTTCAATAATGGAAAATTCCATTTCCTCGGCAAACTTCGTATCGGGGTAATCTCGTAATGAATTCTCAAAAGCAATTACTGCAGATTGATAATCACCAATATCCAAATAAAGCTTAGCGTTTTCATACGATTTTCTTTCTAGGCGATCCCGCAATTCATTGATTAACCCAGCAGCCTCTTCAGCACGCTCACTATCTGGATACAAGTTTATAAAGAGCTGTAAGGACTCAATCGCCTTTTGTGTATTGGACTGGTCTAATGTATAAACTGGAGCTTCCAAATAATAACAATAAGCACTCATGAACCTGCACTCTTCCGCTTTTGGACTATTGGGATAGGTGTTCACAAATGTCATAAACTGATGGCGCGCGGTTAAATAATCCTTCAATCTATAATTCGTATAAGCATGGTAGTAATATAGATCTTCTGCTTCCGCTTGACCTCGAAATCTTTGTATTAAATCGTCAAACAAGACCAAGGCCTTACTATACTTTTCATTATTATACAGCTTTATCGCTTCCTGGTATTTTCTGGCAGTATCATTACTTGCTCGTAATTTCTCAAACTTGCTTTTGCAGCCAGTTATTCCCATTACCGCAAGTAGCATAATTACAGCCACTTGTATGATACGCTTGTTTTTAAACATTTTGCAAAGATAGTTGAATTAAAGATAGTTCACAATTATATTTTAAGGCGCAATATATTGTGTAATTGGCAAAGTAAAGAATAAATTAATTGATTTAACATCTATTTAACAATTCTTTGTTGCTATCAGCCGTCAGCTATCAGCCATCAGTTCCCTTCCTTTGGACTATTTAAGTACTTTGATTTACGACTCTTTACAATTTAATTTGTCTAATCACATTTTTCACATTAAGTTCAATTAGATCCGTCATGCTTTTGCATTTATAATAATTTTCATCCTTGAAATGTTCTGCCAATCCTTGTTTTAGTTGTTCGATTTTTTCAATTGTAGACACAATATCATTCGCTGAAGCGTCCCTTAGTGCTGCTATTCGGTGTCGTTCACTTCTGACCCGATGAACAATGGATGAACGTTCTTCCTGTTGATATTGTAGTACAGACTTTTCCGTAAGATGATCCATTGTAAGCTTAACATAGGGGTAATTCTCTTTAAAAAACTGGGGTAAATATATTTTTATTCGTCCTTCGTAAAACTGCTGGTCGAAGTCAATCGCTCTGATTCTAAATTGGTAATCATCAAAGTCTGGAGTGATTTGCATGACAAAGTTATAAGCTCGCATGTCGCCTAATAAAGTTATCAGGCAGCGTTCGTTAAATTTAACAAACTCCTTGGCAATGCGCTTTGGATTATAATCTGTCGTTACTAATGGTGTTTGGGAGAATAGATCCCCCGGGATACCGGCGATATGCTCTTCCACCAAGGTACTTCCGTCAACTAAATAATTTACCTGATTGGGCGATAGAATTTCTTCTAATTCTAGTCCATAGATACGAGAAGCATCCGCTTGTTTGATATATATATAATCATAAACATCATTCAAGCGGTTAACGATTCTTATCCTAAAGGGATGAGTATTTCCAAAAGTGCAATAATCAATGCGATTAATGTATTTATGCTCGATGATCCTGATGTTCCCGGATGCTTTTAATATTGCATATGCTATCTTTAAGCCATTGTGTATTTTCTCAATATCGTTTTCAGAATATAGCGGCGTTTCCCAGAGCGTGTCGTTTCCAAATTTATCTAATACAGGAACTGTCTCCGAGAAATTTAAGAGGTCTTTATAAGCTATCGGTAACTTCGCTTCGCGTTGGTAGATCCGTAAATATTTTTGCAGAGAAGAGCTAACCGGATAAATCGGCTTCTTACGGGATATGTTTATGCTCTTTTTTGACGACGACATAATAATAAAGGTAGTGAAATTTAAGCTACACGTTGCTAGGCATTGATGGATGTCTTAAAGCTAATATATTACCGATCATGGTTGCCGTTCGTATGAGGTTTTTCTCGGTAAAAGGTAACGCATCGCTAAGCTGCATAGGGTGATGTGTAATCGGTATTAGGGCATCGAAATACTGAGTAAGTTCAGTTTTTTCTGTTAATGGTACATTCCCTGCAAGCGCAATAACGGGTAGCGATTTAAGCTTTGCTTGGTAAGCAACTCCAAATGGGCCTTTACCTTGAAGGGTTTGTTCATCAATGCTGCCTTCACCCGTAATTAGAAGGTCTGCTTTTTCTAAGGAAGCGCTGAAGTTTGTGAATTCAAGGAAATAATCGATTCCGTTTACAAGTTGAGCATTTAGCAATGCATATAAGCCCGCTGCTGCTCCGCCTGCCGTGCCACCATGTTTTAGCTCAGATATATCTATATTCGTAGTTTTTAAGACTACTTTTGAGAGGTTTAAGAGAGACTTGTTTAGTTTTTCAATGTCATCTGCTGAAGCGCCTTTTTGTGGGCCAAATACAGCCGCTGCTCCTTCTTTGCCTAATAAAGGATTTTCGACATCACATAAAACAACCACCTCACAGTTTAGAATCCGTTCGTCAAGTCCAGAAACATCGATTGTAGTCAGGTTAACGAGGTCTTCAGGTAGGATGAGCAGTTCGTCGCCTTCTTCATCGAGAAAACGCACACCGAGGGCCTTTAATATTCCAACACCTCCATCAACCGTTGCCGAACCGCCCATTCCAATAATGATTTTATTCACCCCACTCTCAAGAGCTGCCTTCATTTGCTCCCCTGTTCCAAAGGAAGTTGCTGAAAGAGGCTTTAACTCTTCTTGCTGAAGTAAACGAATGCCTGTTGCATTTGCCATTTCTACTATTGCGGTCTTTCCGTCATCTATTAAGCCGTAAGATGCGTTTATCTTTCTTCCTAAAGCATCCCGTACTCTCGTATTTACAAAATTACCTCCGCATTTTTCTACAAGTAAGGTAGCTGTACCGTCCCCTCCATCTCCAATTGGAAAACATTCGCAAGTACAGACGAGGTTACTTTGCAATAGTCCTTTTTGGATCGCATGCGCAACTTCATCAGCCCGTAAACTGTCTTTAAAAGCATTGGGAGAAATTAGAATATGCATGGTGATAAGCTTATGGGTTTACAATATTTAGCGGTACGCCCTTTGTAAAAGAAGACAAATTCTCCACTGCGATTGCCATTAGCCGATTGCGAGCTTCAAGTGTTGCCCAAGCAATATGAGGCGTTATTAAACAGTTTTTTGCCTTGAAAAGGGGATTGCTCTCAGATGGTGGTTCGACTGATAGTACATCAATGCCCGCCCCTGCGATGACGCCACTATTTAATGCATCAGCGAGGTCTTGCTCAACTATGATGGGGCCGCGAGCAGTGTTGATGAGGAATGCTGAGCTTTTCATCGTCTTTAAGCTGTCTTTATTAATCAAGGCTTCCGTTTCCGGAGTCAACGGACAGTGAATACTTATTACATCGGCTTCCTTTAATAAGTCTGTGATGTTTGCCCATTTGAAATTTTTCCGTTTTGTTTGATCGGTTTGCGTACGACTGTTCCCTATAATATTCATTCCAAATGCTGTTGCTACGTCGGCCACAGCCTGGCCAATTTCACCAAATCCGATAATACCCATTGTTTTCCCCGAGAGCTCAACCAACGGATAATCCCAGAATGAAAAATCCAACGAACGCGCCCATTTACCCTCCATAACCGAGTCACTATGACGTTGAACACAGAGGCAAAGCTCAAGTAGTAATGCAAAAGTCAATTGTACAACTGATGCGGTACTGTAGCCAGGTACATTCGTAACAAGGATACCCTTTTTCTTTGCAGTCTTAATATCGATGATATTGTACCCGGTAGCAATTACGCCAATGTATTTTAAATCAGGAAGCTGGTCTAACTCTTTTTCTCCAATTGGGGTTTTGTTCGTGATGACTACGTCGGCTCCTAGTGCACGTTCAACTACTTTATCGGCCGGAGTTCTGTCGTAAACTGTTAATTCTCCTAGTTGTTTGAAGGCTTCCCAGCTTAGATCTCCTGGGTTTAACGCATAACCGTCTAAAATTACTATTTTCATTTCTATTCTATTTAACTCTTTTCTCCAAGGCCACTGGATCGCGATTTGTATTAAAAACTGCAATGATGTGTATCATTTTATTCTTTACGATATAAAGTATTATGTATGAAAAGCTATTTACAACATAGCACCTTACGTCTTCATTGAATCTTACCCGAAAAGAAGTCGGGTTTACACAAATTGCATCAAAAGCATTATATGCTAGTTAAAAACCTTTCACCTAAGCCAGAAAGCTGGTCTTCATACCAAGACTTGGACAGATCATTTATTGCTTCAATTGAAAGCTTATAGCTATACCCCACCTTTATGGCTTTTCTTGATATCTTTCCTTGCTTCTTTCCAGCTTTTAAATTCCATCGTTCCGTTTTCGTAATTTTGGATACGATTACTTAATTCTATTTTTTGAGCGGCTGATAGTGAGATTTGTTCAGCATTTTCTCTGATTCCTTGAATTTTCTCAAGGACTCGCTCATCTCTTAATTCTGTCAACCAATGAATTATATCTATTTTTAGCGCTTGAATATTCATAGCCTTTTATTTGTTAATTCAAAGATATGGAATTTACAACCATTAACCAATGCGGTTAAACTCCTTCCTCGCTATTCAGTCAAGGTGTGCTATGCTTAAGGATAAACCGTGTTAAAAGATGGGTTTGTTTATCTCTTTCTATCTCGTTTCCCGCCGCCTGCTAGCTCTTCATAAGATTGGACTCCAGATCCGCTAAATAAGCGATGACGAAAGAAGCTAATAGCAGACTGCCGACCACTCTTAACTTGCGTAATCGATTATGTAATAATAATGTTTGCAAAAGAAAGTTAAAACTTGTAAACTCGTTATCAAAATAGTTTAGATGAACTTGAGTCTAATGGAAACAGCCTAAAGTAGATTAATCAGATGTTAAAAGTCGAAACTACAACTAAAAATACACCAGTGAATATGTTAAAAGAACGAGTAGCTTCTGTAGACGTTTATCGAGGGTTTGTGATGTTTTTGATGATGGCTGAAGTGTTGAGGCTATCTTCCGTAAGTTCATCAATTCCTGGAAGTGCATTTTGGCGGGTTCTAGCATTTAACCAAAGTCATGTCCAATGGGCGTGGTTGAGTTTACATGACCTTATTCAACCGTCTTTTACCTTTCTAGTAGGTGTGGTATTGCCTTATTCTATGGCTAGTCGAATAAACATAGGGAGTAGCCGTGCTCATATTTTAGCCCATACTTTTAAGCGTTCGTTAATTTTAATCTTTTTAGGAATATTCTTGCGTTCTTTGAATTCGGATCAGACAAACTTTACGTTTGAGGATACGTTAACTCAGATTGGTTTAGGCTATACATTTTTGGTGCTGTTTGCTTTTTATTCACAGCGTATACAATTAATTTCGTTAGTTATCATTTTATTTGGTTACTGGTTAGCTTTTGCGCTTTATCCCTTACCGGGCGCTAATTTTGATTATACGCTGTCGGGAGTAAAGCCAGATTGGCAATATAATTTCGAAGGTTTCTCTGCCCACTGGAACAAGAATACAAACCTTGCATGGGCTTTTGACAAATGGTTTATTAACTTATTCCCCCGCGAGAGTCCTTATCTTTATAATGCTGGGGGATATGTTACCTTGAGCTTCATTCCTACCTTAGGCACGATGATTTTAGGTTTATTGGCAGGTAACCTGTTGAAGTCTCCAAGATTGCCGAAAGAAAAGTTGATTCGATTTATAATGATTGGGGTCATCTTAATTCTATTTGCCGTAATTCTTCATATCAGTGGGATCAACCCCATCGTAAAGCGAATTTGGACACCTGCTTGGACAATTTTTAGCGGAGGAATTTGTTTCATCATGTTGGCTTTCTTTTATGGTATAATTGATATGAAAGGGAAAAGAAGTTGGTCATTTTTTCTTATGGTTATAGGTGTCAATTCGATTGCTGCTTATGTCATTGCTGATGGAGGAATGGGCTCATACATCTCAGATGCTCTTTTTACTCACTTAGGTCAAAATTTCAATCAGCTCTTTGGATCTACATATGCTGCTTTTGTAAGTGGTTCGCTAATCTTATTTGTCGAGTGGTTGATTCTTTACTGGATGTATAAGAGGAAAATATTTATAAAAATTTGATTGCTAGATAGGTTACTGTTCTGTTCGAAAAGTTAATCTTTAGTTAAACATAATGGCACTTGAGTTTTTTTCTTGTGTATATGCTAAAAGTTCATTAACTTGTGAATGCATTCATAAAAGATTATACATGATTTAAAATGTCTACTTATCAAAATCTTTCAGATCAAGAGTTGTTGTGCTTATTAAGAGCGGACAATGAAGCGGCATTTAATGAACTTTATAATCGCTATTGGTCTGGTATTTTTTTGGTAGCAAGAAATCGCTTGTCAAATGATAATGACGCGGAAGAAATCGTTCAGGATATATTTTGTAATCTATGGCGTAAGCGATCTTCGTTTGCTTTAGACAAGAGTCTTAAAGCGTATTTTTCTGTGGCTGTAAAGTATGAGGTGATTAACCGTGCGGTGCGCAGAAAAAGAGAAAACTCTTTTATTGAGCAGTTCTCCAAAGAAAATACTGAGGAGGACTTATCTACGCTCGAAGCCTTAAGTTTTAATGAACTAGAGGAAAGATTATATGATTCCATCACTGTTCTTCCAGAGCGTTGTCAATTGGTTTTTAAACTTAGGTTTGAAAAGGAGTACTCGCAGAAAGAAATCGCCAATGAATTGGATATTTCCGAAAAAACTGTTGAAGCACACCTCACTAAAGCAAGGAAGCACATTCGTGCAAGTCTTGGTTCTACATTTCCCTTCTATATTATGGTGATTTTGCACCTTCTATAAAAATATTTTCATACAGACTAAGGGATTTTCCATTTTCAATTGGCTTATATATAGAGACCCATTGAAAATATGTCAAAAATACCCGATAAAAAACGCATTGAAGAGCTTTCTGAGAAATGGCTGAATGGTACTATAACCAAAGCTGAACGAGAGGAATATGACCTTTGGTATGGTTCTATTCAGGATCATGAGGTTTATGACTTGACTGAGTCAGATTTAGCTAATGTGCAAAATAGAATTTATCAGTCTATACAAGAAAAAGAAGATGTTGGCAATAGGTCAGTAAAAATAAAAAGGATACGGATAGTAAAGCGTATTGCTTTGGTTGCTGCTAGTGTGGGTTTGTTTAGTATAGTGGCTTCCCAGTTTTACAGCATTCAATCCCAAAAGAAGAAAGAAAGTCAGGAGTTATTGTATTCTGCTATTGCGCCTGGAAGAGATAGAGCAATACTAAGTCTTGGCAATGGTGTTGTATTTGATTTGGACTCTTTGGGGAAGGGTGAGATATTTCAGCAGTCGGGGATTAGAATTGAAAAGAATGAGAAAGGAGAATTGATTTATTCGGTTCTAGGTTCCGCCGATGATCAAATGGAAATATTGATGAATACTGTTTCTACTCCAAAAGGTGGTCAGTATCGAGTTTCTTTGCCCGACGGGTCTCAAGTTTGGTTAAATGCTGCATCTAAGTTAACTTTTCCAACGGTGTTTACTGGTAAAAGTAGGACTGTAGAGTTGATCGGGGAAGCTTATTTCGAAGTCGCTCAAAATAGAAAATTGCCTTTTCGAGTAATTACTCCAAAAGAGGAGGTTGAGGTACTAGGTACTCAATTTAATGTGAACTCGTACAGAGAAGAAGAGTCCTCAACGGTAGCCTTGTTAGAAGGAAAGGTTAAAGTCTCTTTGCCCTCATCAGAATTTAAAGTTTTAAATCCTGGACAACAAACGTTTGTGAAAGGTGGAGTAGTAGAGGTACGCCCAGTCGATTTGTTTGAAGCAGTCGCATGGAAAAATGGAGAATTCATGTTTCATAATGAGAGCATGAAAAGCGTGATGCAAAAAGTGGCAAGATGGTATGATGTAGAGATAGTTTTAGCGCCAGAATTGGAGGATATTTCCATTTGGGGTTCGGTTTCGAAATATGAAAATATAAAAGAAGTATTAAAAATTATTGAAATGACAGGTTCAGTTCATTTCAAAATCGAAGGGAGGAGGATACATATTATGAAGTAGATTTACCAATCAACAAACTGAAAATAGAATAAAAAATAAGCTGAGAAAGATTGACGGCTTTCCCAGCTAATGATTCTGATTTTCAAAACAATAATTGAGAAACTATTTATTTTAAAACTTAAACCAATCAAAGGTAATGAAAAATTATGTTTTTTCTATTGGAGATGAATTAAAACTCCAATTAATCAAATACCTAATCATAATGAAATTAGTCGTGCTATTTATATTAGTGTCTCTTTTTCAAGTTAAGGCAAGGGAGGGGTATGCTCAAACTGTAAGCTTATCAAAACACAATGTTTCGATCGTTGAGGTCTTTAGGGAAATCAAGAAGCAAACGAATTTTAATTTTATTAGTAGGTCAAAGCTTATTAAAGAGACTCCTTTGGTAAGCATTGAGATGAAGGATGCAACTTTAAAAGATGCGCTAGATCAATTGTTAATTCCTGTTGGCTTATCTTATATAATTGAAGATCATTCTATTGTGATTAAGAAGGCTCAGCAATCTTTTGATTTTAAAGCCATGGATTATAAGGCTTTAATTATTAGCCAGCAAAGAGAAGTCAAGGGGATAGTAACTGATGAAAGCGGAGAGCCATTAGTTGGGGTGAGTATAAGGGTAAAGAGTGGGGGACGAGCTACTTCTACAAATGAAGAAGGGGTTTATTTACTCCAAGTTAATGAAGGTGAGACGATAGTGTTTACTTATGTGGGCTTTTCTCCTCAAGAAATTATTTATACTAACCAGATGACTATAGATGTTATTTTGAAAGTTGATGTAACATCAATGGATGAGGTAATTGTGGTTGGGTATGGAACTCAAAAAAGAGTGAATGTGACGGGGTCAATATCAACAGTCGATATGAAAAGTAAGGAAAATGCGCCTTTAACAAACGCGACCCAAGCGTTGCAGGGTGTCGAGGGTGTATATGTTAATCAAGCTGGAGGGCAACCAGGACGGGATTTAGCTACCATAAGGATTCGTGGACAAGGTACTTTGAATAACAATAATGCACTTGTATTGGTCAATGGGATTGAATTTCCCTTATCTGATGTAAATCCCAATGATATAGAAAGCATTTCAGTATTGAAGGATGCGGCGTCTGCTTCAATTTATGGTTCAAGGGCAGCTAATGGAGTAATTCTTGTTACAACGAAAACTGGTGCCAAAGGTAAATTCCAGGTTAAATACGATACGTATTATGGCACCCAAGTGGTTAATTATTTACCTGAGGTTGTGAAAGATCCTGTTCAATTTATGGAATTGCGTAACCAGGCAATGATTAATGGGGGAAGGCTTATTGTAGATTACCCACAAAGTTTAATAGATGAATATCGTGAGGGTATGAAAAGTGATCCATATACTTACCCAAACAATGATTGGTTTGATATTATGTTCAGTCCAAGTCCAATACAAGAACATAATTTGCAGTTTTCTGGAGGTGCAGAGAATATTACATATGCTTTGTCTTTGGGTTATCTGGACCAAAAGGGGGTCATGATGGGGTCAAGTTCAAATCGGTATTCCCTTGGATTCAATTCTACCGCTCAACTCTCTAAAAGGTTAAAGATTGGTAGTAATATAAATGTAAATTATCGGGTTATTGACGAGCCTGTGGCGGGAGTGCAAAACCTTATGGGATCTATTTTGAAGGCGCAGGCATTCCATCCCGCTTATCTTTCAGATGGGAGATACGCTAACACATTTGTAAGGTCGACTGGGCATAATATTTTTCGACACCCTATAGTTCTGGCCAAGGAAGGGGAGAATCACACTACAGGACAGCGTGCTTTGATAAATTTGTTTGCAGAATATGAGCTTCCATTTTCTATTAAGTATAAAATTAATGCGGGGGTTAATAAATCGGACAATTTGAACACAAATTTTGTACCTGATATATTTATCTATCAGAATAAGAGCGGGGAAGCTACGCGTGTTCCTTTTAATGGTGATGCAATGGCTGTGTCACGAAATAACCGAAGTACCCGAAAAACTAATGGAGGGGAATTGAATACAACCATTTTTAATACTTTAAATTGGGAGCATTCATTTAATCAGATGCATAATGTCTCAAGCTTATTAGGTATAAGCTCAGAGTACTTTAATAATAATGATTTATGGGCTCAGAATGAAGGTTATCTCGGAAATGATCTTCATGAATTAAATGCCGGTTCTAATAATCCTGCAGTATACAGTACATCCAGCAGTTCAAGATTAAACTCGTATTTTGGACGCGTAGGTTATAATTATATGGAGAAATATTTATTTGAAGCAAATTTCAGATATGATGGTTCTTCTAGATTTGCTAAAGATAAAAGATGGGGACTTTTCCCTTCTTTTTCTGGAGGATGGAGGCTTGACCGAGAGAAGTGGTTAGAAAATATTTCATGGCTTAATGAATTAAAGATAAGAGCTTCTTGGGGACAACTAGGAAATGAGAGAATCGGATTATTCCGGTATTTGAACCTTATGAATTTAGGACAGGACTATTCTTTTGGAAATAACGTTATAGCTGGAGCTGCGACAACTGCATATAATGATCCTAATATTACTTGGGAAACCACAACAATTTCGAATATTGGCCTAGAAAGCGCAATTCTGAATAATCGATTAAGTCTCGTGTTTGATGTTTTCAAAAAGCGGACTACGGATATTCTGCGCGCTGTTAATCTACCTTCCCAAGTTGGAGATCTGGCTGGTCCCATTCGAAATATTGGGACTGTTGATAACTCTGGTTTTGAATTAGGACTTAATTACCAAAATAGCTTTAATAATTTTTTCTATCAGATAAATGGCAGCATTACCAGTATCAAAAACAAAGTGATTAATTTAAATGGACAAACGATTTATAATGGTAATACTGTTATCAAAGAAGGCTATCCCATTAATTCTTATAATCTGATACACGCTATCGGGATATTTCAAACGCAAGAGGAAATTGATGGTAGCCCTTTTCAAACTAAAGATACTAAACCAGGGTATATTAAATATCAAGACACTGATGGTGACGGTTTCATTACCGAGGATGATCGGGTCATTTCGGGAGGTGTTATACCCAAATATACCTATCAGTTCAGTCTAAGGCTTGGTTATAAAAATTTTGAAGTAAACACATTCTTCCAAGGTGTTCAGAAAGTCGATACTTATGCTTCTTTGATTGCAGCACAACCATTTTGGTTCGGAACTGCTGTAACGAAAGAGTGGATAACAGATGCTTGGACACCGGAAAATAGAAATGCTCGATTGCCTATCTTAACTACTTATGAAAGTAGTGTGAATGAGAATTTCAGGGACTCGGATTTTTGGTTGAGGGATGCGTCTTACCTGCGATTGAAGAATTTACAGGTTAACTATACTCTTCCTCAAGAATTCACTAACAAATTCGGTATTAACAACTTAAAATTATATGTAAACGGACAAAACCTGCTAACTTTTAGTAAGATGAAAGATTTTGACCCCGAAAAAAACATTAATGGAGTAAATTTCTATGAATACCCTACAGTAAAGATTTATACTGCAGGAATAAACGTGACATTTTAAAAAATAGCAAAATGATAAGAAAATATATTACGAAACATGGTTTCATATTCATTGCTCTAATAGTTTTAATTTCAAGTTGTAATAAAGAAAATCTGAGCATAAATCCGACTGATCAATATTCTGTTGAGACATTCTGGAAAACTGAAGAGCATGCTATGGCGGGTCTTTCAGGTTGTTATCAAGTGCTACGATCCGTTTATGGTGGAGGGTGGGTTTATGAAACGGACATGATTACCCCTAATGCTTGGGGATATAATGAAAATGGCGGTATTGGTCCACTTGCAAGAGGCGTGCATACTACAACTGACGGTACTGTTGCGGGACGTTGGAATGTGAATTATAGAGGTGTTGGAAGAACCAATACATTTTTAGATAGAATTAATGATGTAGTAATGGATGAGGCCCTTAAGAGTCGTTTGAGTGGGGAAGCCAAATTCTTAAGAGCACTTTATTATTTTAATCTTCAAGACTTTTTTGGAGGTGTTCCATTGATATTAGAAACCCCTGACGCATCTAAGCATTCTAACTTACCACGGGATTCAAAAGAAAACGTAATTGAACAGATAATAAAAGATCTTGATGAAGCTATTGCTGTTCTACCCACAAATTATTCAATTAATGATATTGGTCGCGTTACCAAAGGTGCGGCACTTGCATTAAAAGCACGGTTACTATTATATCAAGAAAAATGGACGGAGTCAGCGGAAACTGCACAGAAGGTAATGGATTTGAATATATACACATTATTTCCAGAGTATCGTGAGTTATTTATGGTACAAAACGAACATAATTCAGAAGTAATATTTAACGTTGAATTCCTAGCTCCTAGATTTTTAAATAATTTTGACCAGCCTATTTACACCTTAAATACCCCTGCGCCATTGAAAGATTTAGTAGATGCCTATTTAATGAAAGATGGTAAAGAGTATGATCAATCGTCTTTATATAATCCTGCGCAACCCTATGAGAATCGTGACCCACGTTTACATCAAACAGTTGCTGTTATTGGCTATAAATTCAATGGGAAGATTACTCAACTTTCAAATGTAGTAAACACTGGTTTTGGTTTAAAAAAATGGACATCTTTTACTGATGAGACCAATAAACCTCTTGTTTCGTCTAGTACTGATCTAAATCCAATTCTTATGCGTTATGCAGAGGTTCTGTTGACATATGCTGAAGCTCAAAATGAAGCTAATGGACCCGACGCTTCTGTATATGCTGCAATAAATGCAGTTAGATCGCGACCAAGTGTTAACATGCCAGAGGTTGAAACTGGTCTTACTAAAGAGGAAATGAGAGCTGTGATCAGGAATGAACGTCGAATAGAACTGGCTTTTGAAGGATTGTATTATTCTGATATTCGAAGGTGGAAAACGGCCGAAATTGTGAATAACGGACCTATTTATAATTACGAAGGAAAAGCTATTACTAATCGAACTTTTGACAGTAAACGTGATTATCTATGGCCCATCCCATTTGTTCAAATACAAGAAAATCCTTCATTGGAACAAAACCCAAACTATCATTAGTAGCTTGGTTACAATTTGGGTGTTTTTATGGAATATACTTTATTGGAGATGTAATCCATGTTTAAGTAATTGATAATTAGTCCCCATTACTCTGTTTAAGTATTTATTTATAATTATTAAGTCATGATAGGATTAAAAACAGCTTTAATAACTTTCATTACAAGCTACAGCTTAATGTTTTCGGGAGTTACAATGGCACAAAATAAGGAAAAAGCACAGGCGAAAAAAAAGCCAAACGTCCTTCTAATTTATACAGATGACCAAGGTTCACTTGATATGAATATTTATGGAGCTAAAGATTTGTATACTCCAAATATGGATAAACTGGCAAGAAATGGAGTTCGCTTTACCCAATTTTATGCTGCTGCTCCCGTATGTTCTCCTTCTCGAGCTTCTCTGCTTACAGGTAGATTCCCGCAACGTGCAGGTCTAGCTACTAATGCGTCGTCTAATAGAGATGGAGGTACTGGGATGCCTACAGAGCAAGTTACAATGGCGGAGATGTTTAAAGATGCGGGCTATTCGACTGGCCATATCGGTAAATGGCATGTTGGGTATACACCTGAAACAATACCAAATCAACAAGGATTTGATTATTCTTTTGGATTTATGGGCGGCTGTATTGACAATTACTCTCACTTTTTTTATTGGGATGGCCCTAACCGGCACGACCTTTGGCGAAATGGCAAAGAAATATGGGAGGATGGGAAGTATTTTCCAGATTTAATGGTGGAAGAAACGTATCAGTTTTTGGAGTCTAATCAGGATAATCCGTTCTTTCTTTATTGGCCTATAAACGTACCTCATTATCCTTTACAAGGGGAAGAGAAATGGAGAGAATATTATAAAAACTTACCGTCTCCGCGCAATATGTATGCAGCGTTGATTTCCACCATGGATGAGAAAATTGGCCAAATATTAAATAAGCTTGAGGAATTGGGATTGGCAGAAAATACAATCGTTATCCTTCAGTCAGATCATGGGTTTTCAACAGAAGAAAGAACCTTTGGTGGTGGTGGGTATGCGGGTTCCTATAGAGGCTCAAAATTCAGCTTACTTGAGGGAGGAATTCGAGTTCCAGCTATTATCAGTTGGCCGGCAGTGTTGCCAAAAGATGAGATAAGGGATCAATTTGCTACTAACATAGATTGGTTTCCTACATTGGCAGAGTTGTCCGACATTCCTTTGCCTGAGCGCAAAATTGATGGTAAAAGTCTTGTGCCTATTATTTTATCTAGTAAAGCTAAGTCTGTACACGATGTTTTTTTCTGGCAGAGTGGAGGTGGTAAAGATCCACAATGGGCCGTTAGGGAAGGAGATTGGAAGTTGATGCATAATCCCTTTCAGGTCCAAGCATCAGAAATGACTGCTGATAAATTTTTTCTGGTGAACATGAAGGATAACTTTACAGAGCAGAAAAATGAAGCCGATCAACATCCGGATGTTGTAAGATCCCTGACAGAAAAATACCGTCGATGGATTGAAGAAGTCGTAAACCAGTAATAAAACTCTGCCATGCATAAATTATCTAAGGTTTTAATTGCGTTTACGCTTTTACTGTTGTCGTCAGTTTCATTTGCTAAATTTCCACAAATCCACACAGAGAAAGCGAGCGGTACTGTTCAAAACAAGGAAAAAAAGCCAAGGAACGTTGTCTTCATTTTATCCGATGATCACCGTTACGATTATATGGGGTTTATGGGAAAGGTCCCTTGGTTGAAGACGCCGGCCATGGACCGGATGGCTGCAGAGGGTGCCCATGTAAAGAATGTCTTCGTCACGACTTCGCTCTGTTCGCCAAGCCGGGCCTCCATTTTGACAGGATTATATTCCCACACCCATCAGGTGGTCGATAATTCAGCGCCCCTGCCCGAAGGCCTGACGTTCTTCCCCCAATACTTACAAAGTGCCGGTTACCAAACAGCTTTTTTCGGAAAATGGCACATGGGGAATGATACAGGTGACCCACAGCCGGGATTTGACCACTGGGAGGGCTTTAGGGGACAAGGCGAGTATTACAACCCTCGGATAAATACAAATGGCGTTTGGAAGCAATATGAAGATAGTACATATGCCACTGATCTGCTGACAAAGCATGCGATTGACTTTATGAAAGAACAAATGGAAGCGGACAGGCCTTTCATGATCTATCTTTCTCACAAAGGCGTGCACGATAGCTTTATGCCGGCGAAAAGGCATAAAGGTTTATACGCGGGAGAAGACCTGGTCATCCCAAAAAACTTCGATTCTCCCCATTATGGAATTGGGCAACTTCCCACGATCGATCCCAAAACGGGGAAAGCAGCGCACGGGAAGGAATACTATGGGGAGAACATGGCACCCGACTGGGTCAAAAACCAGCGTGAAAGTTGGCACGGGGTCGATTATGCCTACCATGGGCGGCCTTGGAAGGAGCAGGTGATCAATTACTGTGAAACGTTGATGTCGGTCGATGAAAGCATCGAATCGGTACTCGATTATTTGAAAGAAGCCGGTATTGACGAAAATACCCTGGTTATTTATATGGGCGATAACGGTTTTGCATGGGGCGAACATGGCCTGATCGATAAACGCCAATTTTACGAAGAGTCGGTCCGGGTACCAATGGTCGTCCGTTGTCCTGAGCTGTTCGAAGGCGGTCAGGTCCTGGAAAAAATGGTCCAAAACGTGGATGTTGCTCCTACGATATTGGCTTTTGCCGGAATAGAAAAACCGGCGGAGATGGTGGGAAGTTCTTTTATCCCGCTGTTGCAGCGCAAAGAAACCCCTTGGCGCGACCGTATTTTTTATGAATACTATTGGGAGCATGAATTCCCCCAAACGCCTACGATGCACGGTGTGCGTACCGACCGTTATAAATATATTCGTTACCACGGCATCTGGGATACAAATGAACTTTATGACCTGGAGAACGATCCGGATGAGATGCATAACTTGATTGCTGTTCCAGAGCTGCAGGATACCATCAAACAATTGAACCATGAACTGTACAATTGGCTGGAGTCGACAGGGGGGATGTCGATTCCCCTCAAACGGACGGAACGTCCCCATGGCGATCACCGTAACCTGGGATTCTACTAGAAAGGGACCATAGCGAGGAAGTAGGACAGCGGGAGTCCGTTGATCGGTGGGTTTGGCGCTTGACTATAAAATGAAATTTGGTAACCATGGAAGGCCGTCCGGGTTTATGGGACGGCCCCATTTGGAAATAGATTTATGAGGAATGTTTATTGTTGTTTTATTGTAGCAGTTTTGTTTACGGCTCTGTCCTGTGGCCAGGCAGTACGGGAAGAAAGCCAATTGTCCAAAAGCCGTCCTGATGAAGCGCCCCTTTTGTTTGGGGGCAACGGAGCCGCATGTTGCCAATCCAATATCCCTTCAAGGTTTGCCCCTTCGGATAAAGGGGACGGGGCAAAGCCGACTGCTGGCATCGCCAATGAGGGAATGGTATGGATCGATGGCGGTGGTTTTGAAATGGGCGCTGACAACAAACAGGCCTCATCGGATGAATATCCCAAGCACAAGGTAACCGTGGATGGGTTCTGGATGGACGTCACCCAGGTTACCAACGCCGAGTTTAAAGAGTTTGTGGACGCCACGGGTTACCTGACCACGGCAGAACAGAAACCCGATTGGGAAGAATTGAAGAAGCAACTGCCGCCCAATGCGCAGAAGCCCGATAAAAGCCTGTTGGTACCGGCCTCGCTGGTATTTAAAGCCCCGGAAAGACAGGTTCCGTTGACTGACTACGGTAATTGGTGGGAGTGGAAAGGTGGGGCCAGCTGGAAACATCCGGCCGGTCCGGGAAGTTCGATAGCGGGAAAGGAAGACCATCCCGTCGTGCACATATCCTTTTATGATGCCCAGGCTTATTGTAAATGGGCAGGCAAGCGGTTGCCAACAGAGGCCGAATGGGAGTGGGCGGCAAGAGGTGGTTTGAGCAATTCTGTTTATCCCTGGGGCAATGAGGACATTGACGAAGGGGAGCCTAAAGCGAATTCCTGGCAGGGGGATTTCCCTAATACAAACACTTTACGGGATGGTTTTTATAATACTTCACCGGTCAAGGCATTTTCGCCAAACGGTTATGGTCTTTATGATATGGCCGGTAACGTATGGGAATGGTGTGCTGATTATTACCACAGTAACTATTACGGCACCATTGCCGGGCCTTTAGAAGTCGTCAAACCGAAAGGACCGGATAGTAGCCATGATCCAGAGGAACCTTATGCCATTAAGCGGGTTATCCGTGGAGGCTCTTTTTTGTGCAATGACAGTTATTGTTCTGGCTACAGGGTGGCACGGAGAATGAAGACCACAGAAGACAGCACTATGGAGCATCTTGGCTTTAGGTGTGTGAAATAGGCTAATGATTATATTTATATTTTTAGTTTACTTCATTGTAAGGTGTTGGAATAGATTCTATATTTACACTAGGAAAAGTTTACTGAAACCGATTCAAAAAACCTTTTCTTAAGGAAGGTCCTCTTATCAATGCACTAGTGTTGTTTTGCATCAGATATCGCGACTGAACTTTTTGCTGGAATGTAAAAGACAGCTGCTTTAGATATTTCAGCCTATGCCATAACAGCTCATGACGGTTATTTGACAATCCTTTAATATTATTGTATTTACGATAATAAATTGATCTGAACATGCATCTACTTTCCGGCGTTCTATTTCACTTTATCGGAGGTTTAGCTTCTGGTAGCTTTTACGTCCCTTATAAAAAGGTGAAAGGCTGGGCATGGGAAAGTTTGTGGATAGTAGGGGGGCTGTTTTCCTGGCTGATTGCTCCGCCGATAGCTGCGTGGCTAACTATTCCGGATTTTATAAATATCATAAAGGAAACTGAGCTTGCAATATTAGGTTACACCTATCTTTTTGGTCTCTTATGGGGAATTGGCGGTTTAACCTACGGATTGGGCATCAGGTATCTTGGGGTCGGCCTAGGAAGTAGTATCATACTGGGCTTAACTATGGTATTTGGCTCTTTAATGCCTTCATTTTATTATCAACTTAACCCTACAGAAGGAAAAGAGGCCTTTGAGGTTTTTTATACGGTAAGATGGGGAATAATAACTCTTATCGGCTTAGCGGTTTGCATAACGGGGATCATTTTGTGCGGAAAGGCTGCTGTAATTAAAGAAAAAGAATTGGGCGGAGGTAAGGACGAGTCCAATACTGAGTTTAGATTTGGTTTAGGTATTACACTTGCTATCATATCCGGGATATTGAGTGCTTGTTTTAATTTTGGAATTGAAGCTGGAAAGCCTATGGCGGATGTTGCCAATCAAATTTGGAAAGTGAATAATATTAACCAAGGCGAGTTTCTATTTCAAAATAATGTGACCTATATCCTCATTCTCTGGGGAGGATTGACGACTAACTTTCTTTGGTGTTTACTCCTGAATTTCAAAAATAAAACCTTCAAAGATTATACAAATAAAAAGGCTCCCTTAACAAAGAACTACTTATTATGTGCTTTAGCTGGTACAACTTGGTACCTTCAGTTTTTTTTCTACGGGATGGGGGAAAGTAAAATGGGGAATGGGGCTACTTCTTGGATATTACATATGGCTTTCATCATATTGATTGCTAATCTATGGGGGGTATTGTTGAAAGAATGGAAAGGGGTCAGTAAAAAAGGGTATTCGACAATAATAAGCGGAATAGCACTTATCATTATAGCCGTTATAGTGGTTGGATTTGCAAAGAGTTTATAAAAAGTTGTTAAGAGGTAAATAATTCATAAGCATGAAACTAGACGAAAATAGTATTCAAGAGCATAATCAACAATTTAAATCAAAGCATCAACTCAGTTTTGATTTCATTAGCAATACGGTTCCTAACGTTAACCGTGTTCTTGATAAACTAATAGATTTTCAAATTGCGGTTCCCAGCTGGGCTCTAGGAAGTGGGGGCACACGTTTTGGACGTTTCCCTGGAGGTGGAGAGCCACGCAATTTAGAAGAGAAAATTGAGGACGTCGGTTTGCTTCATCGACTTAACAGTTCTAGCGGTGCAATCTCTTTACATATTCCTTGGGATGTGCCTAAGGATTACGGGTCTATTAAGGAATTGGCTAAAGAACACGGTCTTCGATTTGATGCCATGAATTCCAACACGTTTCAGGATCAGGATGGGCAGGAACATAGTTATAAGTTTGGTTCATTACAGCATGTCGATAAGGCGATTAGAAAACAAGCTATTGATCATACGATTGAAGTAATAAATCATGGAATAGAGCTGGGCTCAAAGTCATTGACGGTTTGGTTAGCGGACGGCTCTAGTTTTCCCGGTCAATTAAATTTTAGAAATGCTTTCCAGAATACCTTGGAAGGCTTATCTGAAATTTATACTGTACTGCCCGACGATTGGAAAATCTTTGTTGAATACAAAGCCTATGAACCTAATTTTTATTCAACTACAGTTGGTGATTGGGGGAAATCGCTATTACTTGCTAATAAATTAGGGCCGAAAGCCTATACCTTGGTGGATTTGGGACATCATTTGCCGAATGCAAATATTGAGCAAATCGTTTCAACTCTGTTAATGGAAGGCAAGCTGGGCGGATTTCACTTTAACGACTCTAAATATGGAGACGATGATCTAACGACGGGCAGCATTAAGCCCTATCAGTTATTTTTAATATTTAATGAGCTGATTGAAGGTATGGATGAACTGAATATGAATCATGCTTCAGACCTAGGTTGGATGATTGATGCTTCTCATAATGTAAAAGATCCGTTAGAAGATTTATTGCAATCAGTAGAAGCGATTATGATTGCTTATGCACAAGCTTTATTAGTGGACACAAAAATATTGAAGGAAGCTCAGCTCAATAATGACGTTACGAAAGCTCAGGAGATTTTACAGGGCGCTTTTCGGACGGACGTAAGGCCCTTGGTAGCGGAAGCCCGAATGAGAGCAGGCGGAGCATTTGACCCTATCACACTTTTTAGAAGCCTAAAGGTTCGTGATGAATTAGTAAAAGAAAGAGGTTATAAAACGGTAGCAACTGGATTGTAGGTTTCGTGATCCTTGGCAATCGGTTGATTTTAAAAATAATCAGTAAAAACACATAATTATGCAGCAGAGACTAGGATTTACAATGAAATTAAAGCCTGGATTTCAAGAGGAATATAAAAAGCGTCATAAAGAGATTTGGCCAGAAATTACGGAATTATTAAAAAAATCAGGTGTCGCAAATTATACCATCTTTCTAGATCCCAATACGGATATTCTTTTCGCTGTACAAGTTAACAATGGAACTACTTCGTCTCAGGATTTAGGAGGCACCTTGATTATTCAAAAATGGTGGAAATATATGGCCGAAATAATGGATACGAATTTGGATCACTCACCCATATCAACTATTTTAGAAGAAGTATTCCACTTGGATTGAAATTTCATGATCAGTTAAATTCATTTTGAACGCTATTAGGTTGATAATATATATTACTGAAATAGCAATTGGGATTAGTCAAGTACGATTCATCGTTGGTTTTTAAAATTAAAATCAATACTTCATTGCATCATTAAATAATTGAATATCATAAAAGTTATATGGAAAACAGGCGTGAATTTTTAAAAAAGGCAGCATTGTTTAGTGGAGGTATAGGCGTATGGGGCCTATTACCGCAGTCGCTGAAAAAGGCATTAGCTATAAATCCTGAACTAGGATCTACTTTTTACGATGCTGAACATGTTGTATTTTTGATGCAGGAAAATCGGTCTTTCGACCATTGCTTTGGAACCTTACAGGGGGTTAGGGGATTTAACGATCCCAGAGCTATTGACTTGCCAAATAAAAATAAAGTCTGGCTGCAGCAAAATGCTCAAGGCAAAACCTTCCATCCATTTCGATTAAATATAAAAGATACAAAGGCTACTTGGATGGGCAGTTTGCCCCATTCATGGGAAAATCAGGTCGACGCAAGGAATAATGGAAAATATGACCAATGGTTGGAGGCGAAACGACCGGGCAATAAAGACTATCAGTCGATGCCGCTTACTATGGGCTACTATAACCGCGAAGATATTCCGTTTTATTATGCTTTTGCCGATTCATTTACCATTTGTGACCAACACTTTTGTTCTTCCCTAACGGGCACTACAGCCAATAGAATGTTTTTTTGGACGGGAGCCATTAAAGATAAACCTGGATCACCTGCCTGGGTGCGGAATTCGGATATCGGCTATAGAAAGGAAGTGAATTGGAAAACATTCCCCGAGCGACTGGAAGAAAATGGGATTTCTTGGAAAGTATACCAAAACGAATTAAGTGTGGATACGGATTTGTCGGGAGAGGACGAAAGTTTATTATGTAATTATACAAATAATAATCTAGAATGGTTCTCGCAATATAACGTACGCTTTAGTTCAGGGCATTACCAATATTTATTACACACACTTTCTCGCTTGAAGAAAGAAATTATTGATTTAGAATCGCAATTAAAAAGCGAGAATGACAAAGAAGAAGTAAAGAAGAAGCTCGATGAAAACAAAGAGAAATTAATCCATACAGAAAAAGAAGTGGAAAGATGGAGTCCAAAAAACTTTGAGAAGCTTAGTGATTTTGAAAAAAATCTGCATCAAAAGGGACTTTGTATTAATAAAGATGATGCAGACTATCACCAAACGGAAATAATAGATTATACAGATGAGAATGGAGAATCAAGATCGATTAAAGTTCCTAAGGGAGATATCTTTCATGAATTTAGAAAGGATGTAAAAAGTGGGAATCTACCCACGGTTTCGTGGTTGGTTGCGCCGCAGTATTTTTCAGATCACCCAAGCGCACCTTGGTATGGCGCTTGGTATGTGTCGGAGACCTTGGATATCTTGACCGAGAATCCTGAGGTGTGGAAAAAGACTATTTTTATACTCAATTACGATGAGAATGATGGCTATTTTGATCACATACCGCCATTTGTTGCGCCCAATCCACAGGACATTGATACCGGAAAGACTTCGAAGGGGATCGACTCTTCCGATGAGTTTGTAACGCTAAAAGAGGAGTTATCCAAGCCTGGCATGAACCCTGCTAATGCCCGGGAAAGTGCGGTAGGCTTAGGCTACAGGGTTCCTTTGGTCATTGCGTCGCCTTGGAGCCGTGGAGGATGGGTGAACTCAGAGGTTTGTGATATCTCATCAACTTTGCTTTTCTTGGAAAAATTTCTGAATAAGAAATTCGGTAAGAATATCAGGGAAGAGAATATCAATTCTTGGCGAAGGGCTATTTGTGGGGACCTGACTTCCGCATTCAGACCTTACAATGGAGAAGAAATTCATTTGCCTAAAACTATCGAAAGAGACTCCTTTATGAAAGGGATCCACGATGCGAAGTTTAAAGGATTTCCCACTAATTTTAAAGCGTTGAACGACGCAGAAATCTCTTTGGTGAATACGGATCCCAAAAACTCCCCTTATTTACCTAAACAAGAAAAAGGAATACGAGACGCTAATGCTTTACCTTATGAGTTATTGGTAAACGAAAAATTCAATAGGGAAGAAGGTGTATTTGAATTAGAGTTCCGTTCTGGAGGAGACGTTTTAAGGGAAAAAGCTGCAGGAGTGGCATTTAGTGTCTATGCGCCTGGCAATTATTTGCAAAATAACGCTCAGGGAGAAGCAGAGTTTAAACCTGTAAAAGCGTGGGATATTGCGGTTGCACCTTCCAGCTTTGTTGATTATACGTGGCATTTGTCCAATTTCGAAAATAAGAAATATCATTTGCGGATTTACGGTCCAAATGGGTTTTATAGAGAATATATTGGTGATGAGAATTCCTTTTTAAAGGTTGAGAGCAATTACTCCATGTCTGAAGACCTGAAGGATGTTTTGTTAGAGATAAAAATTAAAAACACTCATTCAAAACAATCGAAAAGTTTAGTTATCGAAAATATCGTGTATGATTCGCAAATCACAAAAGAGGATATTAAACCCCTAGAAGAAAAGAAGTTTAAAATTGCACTCAAAAAGAGCTATAACTGGTACGATGTTTCGATAAAAGAAGAAGGTAACGTGCAGTTTTTGAGAAGGTTTGCTGGTCATGTTGAAAACGGATTGCCGAGTAAAACGGATCCTCTCATGGGTGGAGTAATTTAAATTTGTGAAATAAAAGGGCTATTGATTCGCTTGAATGGTATAAAGAACAGATTTCAGGAAATAAGGAGACACTAGGAAGAATACTAGACACTTTACGGCCGTCTCTTGAGCTGACAGACAGTATTCCATTTATATTTTGTGGTGATTTTAATAGCGGTTCTCATTTAGATTGGATCAAGGAGACGAAACACCTTAATAACGGATACATCATGCCTTTTCCGACTAGCGAATTGATGATTGCTGAAGGATTCAAGGATTCATATAGAGAAATATTCCAGGATCCGCTTCGAGATCGAGGAATTACCTGGTCAGCCACCTTTACAAATGCTTTTAAAGATCGAATAGATTATATCTATTATAAAGGACAAAAAATTAAAGTTAAAAATGCGGAAATTATTGACTCGTCACTTTATAAATTCCCTTCTGACCATGCCGCTGTTATAGCAACATTCGAAATACATTAATTTACTTATTATTATCATGAGAAAATATTATATCGCGTTCTTCATTTTTTTAGCAGCACTTAACGCGAGCGCTCAAAAAGAACGTAAAGTTGTTTTTATTATTATTGACGGAATATCAGCCGATGTTTTCGAACAAAATGATTTGCCCAATCTGCAAAGTATTATTGAAGAAGGCTCGTATATCAGAGCCTATCAAGGCGGAGAAAAAGGCATGTACAATGAATCACCAACAATATCCGCAGTTGGATACAACAATGTTTTAACAGGTGTTTGGTACAATAAACATAATGTACCCGATAACTCAATTAAAAATCCTAATTATAATTATCCGACCATATTTAGAATATTCAAAGATGCTTACCCAACTAAAAAGACAGCAATATTTTCCAGTTGGGAAGATAATCGGACGAAGCTGTTAGGAGAAGGATTAAAGGAAACCAATGGATTAAAAGTGGATTATGTTTTTGATGGATATGAATTGGATACGGTCGGCTTCCCACAAAATAACTATCAATATATGAGTTTGATTGATGATAAAGTTAGTGAAAAAGCTGAGATAACTATTCGAGAAAATGGACCCGATTTATCTTGGGTTTATATGCAATATACGGACGATATGGGTCATAGGTATGGTGATAGTCCTGAATATTTATCAGCTGTGTTCGATATGGATAGACGAATAGGAAAAGTATGGAGTGCAGTGAAGCATCGCGAGGCAAAATTCAATGAAGATTGGTTGTTTATCGTTACTACAGATCATGGTAGAGATGAGGCGACAGGAAAGGGTCACGGTGGCCAGTCAGCAAGACAAAAATCAGCATGGATTGCTTCCAATATCAAGTTGAGCAACAATTACACAAGTTTCTTGAAACCTTCTGTCGTTGATATCTTGCCAACAATTGCTCGATATATGTCTGTTCCTATTCCTCGCCAAAATTTTTTCGAGTTGGACGGGGTGCCCTTAACGGGAGAGGTTTCGGTTGGTGATCCAACAGTGAATTACTTTCAAAATAAATTAGATGTTACTTGGGTTCCTTTAGGTTCTGATAATGAAGATGTGAAAATATGGGGAGCCACTACAAACTATAAAAAAGAAGGCGGCGAAGATGAATATAAGCTATTGGGAACTTTTCCTCTGAAAACTGGACATGCCGTGATCCCGTTGTCAGAAAGCACATCAGAGTTTTATAAGATAGTAATTGAGGGGAAGCATAATGCCGTGAATCGTTGGTTTAAGAAGTAACGTGCACTAATTTATCTATACTTCAATCAAAATACTGAGACGGTTTGGGAATTTGATATATTAACAAATAGTTTAGTCTTTCATTTTTTAAACCCTGAAAAGGTCATTCAGGTTCCAGAAATGAATCTGTATAGATTTGAGTAATATTAAAGCTATCTTGTCGTGTGGATAGTTAATGGACACAATTCTATCAACCCATTAGTGAAAGGGGAGATGCCTTTAAGTAGCTGTAATATCGGAAAGCATTTAGGGTGATGAAAATGGAAGCGAAATTCAACGCCATGTCAATATGAATAAAACAACAAATCGCCGTACTTTTTTGGAAGCAATCGCACTGACAACGGCGGCCACAACACTGAGTATTCCAGCTGCACTTGCGGGTTCTCAAAAAGAACTGGAGCCTACTGATTTTAGGTTTTTGACCGCTCCTTATTTACAAGCCCTCACGCCTACAAGCGTTTCAATAGTTTGCATCACATCAAAGGAATCAAGTACTTGGGTAGAATATGGAGAAGGTGCACCGGCTATTCAGGTGCACGCAGAACAAGACGGATTAAACGATGCCAATCAATCACTTTTTAATATTCAATTGGTTGACCTGAAGCCAGGTACTACGTATTCTTATCGTGTGGTATCCAAAGAAATAGAATCCTTTGAACCTTATAAATTAATTTATGGTAAAGAAATTCAAACAGATACTTTTCGCTTTTCAACTCCTGCTGTTGATGACGATCAAGTAGCTTGCTTGATTTTAAACGATATCCACGATCGACCGCATTCATTTCGCGAATTAATGGCATTAAACGGGAATTCACCTTACGATTTTGTGGTGTTAAATGGAGACATATTTGACTACCAAGTTGATGAAAAACAACTTATTAATCATCTAATCAATCCTTGTACCGAAATATTTGCTAAAGAAAAGCCTTTTATCATGAGCCGTGGCAATCATGAAACAAGAGGTAAGTTTTCTCGGAATATCAAAGCTTATTTTTCATATCCCGATACTAATTATTTTCATGCTTTTAAGCAAGGGCCGGTCTTCTGGATTGTGCTTGATACGGGGGGAGGATAAGCCAGATGATGAACCTGTTTATGCGGGTATTGTAAATTTTGACGACTACCGGAAGAAGCAAGCCGTGTGGCTGGAAAAAATAATGAATTCTAAGGAATATCAGGAGGCGCCGTTTAAGGTGGTGTTGATGCATATTCCACCCTTCCATTCTGGAGATTGGCATGGAACCATGCACTGCCGAGAACTGTTTACTCCACTTTTTGAGCGATATAAAATAGATATGGTTATTGCGGGGCATACTGATAAATACGGTGTCCATAAGCCGCAAGAGGATCATTCTTACCCCATCATCATCGGTGGCGGCCCTCGAGAAGGTACACGAACGCTTATGCGTTTGAACGCTACTTTAAAGGAGCTAAACTTGGTTATGAAAAGCGACGACGGAAAAGTAGTGGGAGAATATAATATAGATAGAAAAATTAATTAAATTTTGGATGAAGACGAAAATTTTAAATACAACTGTTAAAGCGTTTTGGCTGATATTACTTGCCATTGGGTTTTTCTTCCCACAGTCAACGATTGCCCAAGAAAAGAAGGCAACACTGAAAATATTGGCTTATAATATTCGTATTGGGAATCCCCCAAGTCAACCAGGCACGACGGATTTAAACGGTATTGCCAAGGTGATTAACGATAGCGATGCAGATTTGATTGCCCTTCAAGAAGTGGATGTGAATACGAAACGGTCTGGCAAAGACTTAGACCAAGCCAAGGAATTGGCAAAGCTAACGAATCGACATTATTATTTTGTAAAGACGATCGATCATGATGGCGGTGAATATGGTATTGGCATCCTTTCAAAATTTCCGATGGTGAAAAAGGAAAGTTATTTATTACCAATCGCTGAAGGCGTTAGAAGTGAACAACGCGCTATTGCGATTGCCACAGTAGAAATAGAAAAAGAAGTGTTTTTGGATTTCGCTTCTACCCACTTTGATCTTACACCCCAAACTAGGCTGTTGCAGAGCGACTTTGTAATAGATTTAGCGAAGAAAAGAAGTAACCCGATGATATTGGGGGGTGATTTTAATGCCGTGCCGGATTCGGATGAGATTCGTATGTTAGATAGTTATTTTAAGCGCAGTGAAATTCCAAATGGTTTCACCATACCCGTTGGCAAACCCAATCGGGAAATTGATTTCATTATGTATTCACCTGAAAACAGGTTCAAGGTTGAACGACATGAGGTAATACAAGAACATTATGCATCGGATCATTTGCCAGTTTTTGTTGAAATCGTATTTAATATTGAATAATGTTATTATTGCAGTAGTCTATTTACAATTTGGACATCAGGAAAAATTAAGGGAATAATTCAGCTGTATTGCTTTTCTGAATTGAAAGAGGAAATATCTATCCTTCAATCAAATACTCCCGTCGATATGCTAAAGGACTCTTCGATGTTATTTCTTTGAAATATTTATGAAAGCTAGCAAAGTTATTGAAGCCACTTTCGAAACATAGTTCTTTTACACTCATATCTGAATCGACAAGAAGCTTACAGGCATGCCCTATTCTGATCTCTATTAAAAAACGGCTAAAAGTCTTGCCAGTTTTGGATTTAAAATACCTGCAAAATGAGTTTGGGCTCATTCCCGCTAATTCCGCAACTTCATTTAAACTGATTTTCTGATTGAAATTAGCAAGGATGAAGTTGTAGATAGCGTTGATTCGATCCTTTTCTTTATCTTCAACGGCGAAACAATATTCCTTGGTAGAAAGCAATGAATAATCGCTCGTAGTTGAAATGAACGATAATGTTTTGAAAAGTAAAATAATTCGTTCGGTGGAGATGCCAGTTTTTATTAATTTATTCAGCTTTTTAGCAACACGCTGCTTGGCACCACCTTTTAAATGCATGCCTGATTTTGCTTTTTCAAACAGCATCTTAATTCCCCGGTTTTCAGGAAGATCTAAAAACGTATTTCCCCAGAAATCTTCTTTAAAATGCACAACACGAACATCTGGTTGAACGATATTGCCCGTAAAATATTGACTGTCGAAACGCCAATAATGCGGTAAATTAGCCCCCAATAAAAGAACATCGCCTTTGTTAAAACGTTGAATACTGTCGCCAATGAATTGAATACCTGAGCCTTCTTTAAAATAGATCAACTCTAATTCTGGATGATAATGCCAAAGATTATTTTTATGGGGCACGATGTCTTTTCTTATGCTAAAAGATAAGGCTGGACCAGGTTCGACTTTTAAAAATTGTGGTTTCATTTCTTTTACCTAACTCAAAGCTAATAAAATTATGCTTGATTTTGGGTTAAAATTGGATTCGATGTTAATATAACTTATAAATATGCCAAGATAAGAGAATAGACTGTCTATAAAAATAGCTTTTTTTGTTTAGTGATATTAGTAGCTACCAACAAGTAGCGGATCTAAACAATGATGAATAAAATAACGTTAGATAAAAATAATCAACACCTAAAGATGAAGAGTACCTCTAATCAGTTTCTTGTTCCGCTTATTTTAGTGATATCGTTATTTTTTTTATGGGCGTTTCTTCACAATATCAATCCCATATTAATTCCACATTTAAAAAAAGCCTGTCAATTAAACGACACTCAATCATCTTATATTGATTTAGCGGTGTACGTTTCTTATTTTTTAGTGGCTTTACCTGCGGGATGGTTAACCCATAAGTATGGATATAAAAAGGGAATCATCTTTGGGTTGTCTTTATATGCTGCCGGAGCTTTATTAGTTATACCCGCGGCCAATGAACGGAGCTATGCTTTCTTTTTATTCGCGTTTTTTATTATAGCCGCAGGTGCTACATTTCTCGAAACCGTTGCCAACCCCTATGTTTCTGTACTAGGAGATCCAGAAACATCAGAGCGCAGATTAAATTTTGCGCAGTCTTTTAATGGTATAGGCTCATTTATTGCTCCTATACTAGGTGGGCAATTTATTCTTTCAGGCATCGAATACACGCCAGAAGAGCTTAGTATGATGTCGGCAACACAGTTAAACGAATATTTACAGTTTGAAGCGAACACTATAAAAGGCCCTTATTTAATTATCGCTGGAGTGGTAATCATATTATTATTGCTTTTTGTGTTCATCAAGATTCCAGAAGTAAAAGAGGATGATGCTCAAAAAGGGGAGACGAAATCTCCCTTCTCAATAAAGGTCTTCAGGCATAGACACTTCTCTTGGGCAGTAATTAGTCAGTTTTTTTATGTTGCAGCACAAGTTGGCGTGAGCAGTTTCTTTATTCGTTACGCCAAAGAAGTAAGTGATATGAACGAAAAGAGCGCTGCTTTTTTCTGGGGCTCAGTGGCAATGGTAGGTTTTATGGCAGGCCGTTTCTTTGGAACATTTTTGATGAACTACATAAAAGCATCAAAATTATTAGCGATTTATTCGGTTATCAATATCGTATTATTAATAATAGCATTAAGCACATCAGGAGACACCGCATTGTATGCATTAGTAGCAACTCCGTTCTTTATGTCTATCATGTATCCTACGATTTTCGCGTTGGGAATAAAAGGACTTGGCGAAGAAACAAAAGTAGCATCTTCTTTCTTGGTAATGGCCATTCTCGGAGGGGCCATCGGTCCATTATTCATGGGAATGGTATCCGATGGGAGTGGCAGTATGCAAACAGCATATATTATACCAATGTTATCATTCATCGTCACCCTATATTTTGCAATTTGGGGATATAAAGTAAAAACGGTAAACTAAGATATAATGAGATATACATTAACAGTCGACTTGGTAGATGATCCTGAGTTAATAGCAGAATATGAGGGGATTCATAAAAAGATTTGGCCAGAAATCGAAGAATCTATTCTCGCCGCTGATATTTTGAATATGGATATTTATCGATATGGCAATAGGCTGTTTATGATTATGGAGGTTGGGCCAAACTTCACATTCGAAAAGAAAGAAGCTATGGATAAAGCAAATCCAATAGTGCAAAAATGGGAAGCAATGCTTTGGAAATATCAACAAGCATTGCCAGGAGCAAAGGAAGGGGAAAAGTGGAAGTTGATGGATCACATATTCTCATTGAAATAATGCCTCTAGAAGATAATGATGCTGATATGAGTATTAATAAAACTTGTTGAAAGCTTACGAAGGCTTGTTATCATTCTTTTAAGAGTGAATCGAACCTAGACTATACCAAGTTAACCTCTTTTGCGACTCTTCTGCGACTGTTCTGCGACTATCGGTCAATTTAGTCGCAGAACAGTCGCAGAAGAGTAGTAACTAGTCGCAGAAAGGGAGAGCCATGTACAGGTTAGGTAATAAGGAGTACTAAAGAAAGGGTAACAAATTGATAAAGAAATTACTTTCACCTCAGGGCTGAAACAATATACAGATAATAATGAGCGAACTGAAAAAATACCTTCAAATTCACCCAGCAGATAATGTGTTGGTTGCTTTACAAGATTTAGTGGAGGGAGAAGAAATAAATTTTAATGGGATAAGATTTTCATTACCCAATAGAGTCAGGGCAAAGCATAAGTTTACATTTACTCCGTTCGAAAAAGAACAGAAGATATTCATGTATGGTGTATTAGTTGGCAAAACAAACTATCCTCTAATACAGGGAGAGTTGCTGACAACTGAAAATATTTATCATGCGGCTGAAGACTTTGAGCTGCGTAATCGTAATCTTGAGTGGCATAAACCAAATGTTGAGCATTTTAAAGGAAAAACTTTTAAAGGCTTTCATCGATCAAACGGAGATGTAGGCACAGCGAACCATTGGATCGTTATTCCGATGGTATTTTGTGAAAATCAAAATGTTTTGACAATGAAAGAGGCTTTTGAATCTAAATTAGGCCTTAAAAAGTCAAAAAGCTATGAGCCAGAAGTAGAAGAAATGATTCAATTGTATCGAGCAGGAAAATCAATTGAAGAAATTATTTCCTTAGATTTAGATAACAGCGGTGAACATTACAAGTCAACCAAACTTTTCCCAAATGTAGATGGAATTAAATTCTTAAATCACCAAATGGGTTGCGGTGGCACTCGCTTAGACTCTGATGCACTCTGTGGGTTATTAGCGGGGTACATTACCCATCCTAACGTTGCAGGAGCTACCGTTTTAAGTTTAGGTTGTCAACACGCTCAAGCGTCTATTTTGAAGCAGGAGATTTTGAAAAGAGATCCGAAGTTTAATAAGCCTCTTTATATTTTTGAGCAGCAAAAGTTAGGAACGGAAGAAAATCTCCTTCAGGAAGCTTTAAAGTATACTTTTGCAGGTTTGATAAAAGCAAATGAATGCACACGAGAAAATGCTCCCTTGTCTAAGCTTTCCATCGGCTTAGAATGTGGTGGTTCAGACGGATTTTCAGGGATATCTGCTAATCCTGCCATTGGATACGTTTCAGATATGATGGTAGCGCTTGGTGGAAAGGTCATTCTTTCCGAATTCCCCGAATTATGTGGCGTTGAGCAGGAGCTGAGCGATCGTTGTGTCGATGAAGAAACCGCCTTGCGCTTTATGTCATTAATGAAAACGTATAACGCCAAAGCAGAGCAAGATGGTTCCGGATTTTACATGAACCCATCGCCCGGGAATATTCGGGATGGATTGATTACCGATGCTATAAAATCTGCAGGTGCGGCAAAAAAAGGCGGTACCTCACCGGTTGTAGATGTCGTTGACTATCCGGAACTCTGTACAAAATCAGGATTGAATTTATTGTGTACACCAGGTAATGATGTAGAAAGTACTACTGCGGAAGTGGGCGCTGGGGCAAACATTGTGTTGTTTACTACAGGCTTGGGTACTCCGACAGGAAATCCTATCGCACCGGTGATTAAACTTTCTTCTAATACCAAGGTGTTTGAAAAAATGAACGATATCATTGATATCAATTGCGGAACCATCATAGAAGGAAAAGAAACCATTGAAAATGCTGGCGAAAGAATATTAGATTTTATTATTCAAGTAGCTTCTGGAGAAATTGAACCTAAAGCTGTTCAGTTAGGACAAGACGATTTTATACCCTGGAGAAGAGGGATATCTTTATAAAGAAAGGAAGTTTAGAAATGATGAAGCGAATTGATGGCCATCAACATTTTTGGAAGTTTGATCCCATAAGAGATGCCTGGTTAACATCGGATATGGAGGTGTTGCAGCGCGATTTTATGCCACAAGATTTACAACACGTTATAGAAGAAAATGGTGTAGAAGGCTGTGTGGCTGTACAAGCTGATCAATCTTTAGAAGAAACTCGTTTTTTGCTAGATCTATCCGTGGATTATTCGTTTATTAAAGGTGTAGTGGGTTGGGTCGACTTGCAAAGCGACCAATTGGAGAAGCAGTTGGATTTATTTTCTGAAGGAAAAAAACTAAAGGGGTTTCGACATATCGTACAAGCAGAACCGGATCCGAACTTTTTAAATCGACCTGCTTTTCTTTCTGGTATTACAACGTTAAATAAAAGAGGTTATACGTATGATTTATTGATTACCTCAAATCAATTGCCTCAAGCGGTAGATTTCGCGAAAAATATACCTGAAGATATTCCTGTTGTAATTGATCATTTGGCAAAGCCTAATTTACTTGAAAAAGAATTTGATTTATGGTCAAGGGGGATGAAGTCTTTAGCCGAACATCCTAATTTTTACTGCAAGCTCTCTGGTTTGGTAACCGAAGCTAGGTGGAACCGGTGGGAGTTAGCAGACTTCGAGCCCTATATTAACCATATCTTGACTTGTTTTGGGCCTGAGAGGATAATCTTTGGATCAGACTGGCCTGTATGCAAACTGGCTGCCTCTTATAGTGAAGTGATTGATGTGGTTAATCATCATATACAGCGTTTATCGGAACGTGAACAAGGAATGATTTGGCATAAAAATGTAGAAGCATTTTATAAATTATAAATAATAATATGGATTTAGGATTAAGGGATAAAATCATTGTGGTTACTGGCGGAGCTAAAGGAATTGGCCTAGGTATTTGCAAAGTATTGGCGAAAGAAGGTGCAATTCCAGTTATTATTGGTCGGAATCAGCAGGATAATGAAAAAGCGATAGCAGAACTTGTTAAGGATGGCGGAAAGGGTCTCGCTATTCAAGCAGAATTGACTAAACCGGAAGAATGCGAGAAAGCTGTATCAGAAATTATTCAAAAATGCAGCAGGATTGATGGTTTAGTGAATAATGCCGGAGTAAATGATGGAGTAGGCTTAGAAAATGGCACTTACGATGAGTTTATTTCCAGTCTTCATAAAAACTTGATTCATTATTATTTAATGGCAAAATATTGCTTGCCTTTATTGAAAGAATCAAAAGGAGCCATTGTAAATATTGGATCTAAAACCGCTGAGACAGGGCAAGGAGGAACCTCCGCTTACGCTGCTTCCAATGGCGGTAGGAACGCCTTGACCAGAGAATGGGCAGTAGAGCTATTGCCTTATCAGGTCCGAGTCAACTCAGTAATTGTTGCCGAAAGCTGGACGCCTCTTTATGAAAGATGGATACAATCTTTACCTAATCCAGAAGAGAAATTAAAAGAAATTGTGCGTAATGTCCCATTGGGAAATAGGATGACAACAACCGAGGAAATTGGTAATATGGTTTCTTTTTTACTCTCCAGTTGTTCCAGCCATACTACCGGACAACTTATTCATGTGGATGGAGGTTACGTCCATCTGGATAGGGCTTTGTAAAATTGAATCTATACATTAAACTACTTATTTAAAAAATCAGATAAAATGCGTTTTATATACTTTATTGTATTTTCCTTTTTTGTTCTGCCTTTAACATCGCACGCTCAAGGTGATCTTAAGCTTTGGTATAATGAGCCGGCGAAAGATTGGATGACAGAAGCGCTTCCTTTAGGAAACGGCTATATGGGCGTTATGTTTTTTGGTAAAATTGATCAAGAGCAACTTCAATTTACAGAAGGAACGCTTTGGAGTGGTGGCCCTCATTCCAGCACTACTTATAACTACGGTAATAAGCCTGATTCTTGGAAAAAGCTACCAGAAATAAGAGCCCTAATAAGCTCCGGCAAATTAAAAGAAGCCAATGAATTGGCATCGAAATATTTTACTGGAGAATATCCCAAGAAGACAGATGGAGTTGCTGATTTTGGCGAATTTGGCGCTCAGCAAACTATGGGTGATTTGTTTGTTTCCATTTTAGGAAATAGTAAAAGCCAGGAGGTAAAAAATTACAAAAGAGAATTAGATATCTCTGCTGCAAAAGGGAAAGTGTCTTACGAAATAAACGGCAATCGTTTTGAGCGTATCTTTTTTGGAAATTATCCTAAAGGCGTAATGGTTTACCAGTTTACATCTCAAAAGGCAGCAAATTATTCTATCAACTATAATACTCCTCATCAAAAGGATAGGGAAAGTTTTCAAGATAACATTTATCGTTTTGAGGGACATGTGAACGATAACCATCAGGAATTCTCTACTGCCTATAAAATCCAAACTGATGGAAAAACGTCATTTGATAATGGAGTTTTGACCGTTAAAAATGCGAAAAGGATAACCATTGTTCACACAGCTGCTACAGATTACGTTATGGAATATCCAGAATATAAAGGAAATAAGTACAAGGAAGTGGTCAATAGCCGGTTGGCCGCTGTTGACGGTATGTCCTTTAAGCAATTAGAACTCGAAGCTCAAAGAGACTATCAAAATTTGTTTAATCGCGTAAATCTTTCTTTATCAGGTTCTTCTCATAGTAATATTCCAACTGACCGTCGTCAAAAAGAATATTATGAAGGAGCAGAGGATAAAGGTTTAGAGATTTTGTATTTTCAATATGGCCGATATTTAATGATTTCTGGGTCTCGTCCTGGAACAATGCTTATGAGCCTTCAGGGAAAATGGAATAATAGCGTAAATCCACCATGGTCTGGCGACTATCACATGAATATCAATCAACAAATGATTTATTGGCCTGCTGAAGTTACCAATTTAGCAGAATGTCATGAGCCTTTGCTAAGCTATACAAAGAGTTTAATAGCTCCAGGGAAGGTTACAGCGAAGGATTTTTTCAATACTCGTGGTTGGGTAGTAAACACGATGAATAATGCATTTGGATATACTGCACCTGGATGGGATGTGCCCTGGGGCTTTTTCCCTGCAGGAGCAGCTTGGTTAGCGCAACATGCTTGGGAACATTATGAATATGGGCTAGATCAAGCTTATTTAAAGGAAACAGCTTATCCAATTATGAAAGAGGCGGCTCTGTTTTGGATAGATTATTTGAGTAAAGATGAGAATGGGAAATTAGTTTCTTCTCCTTCCTATTCTCCAGAACATGGTGGTATTTCGGGCGGTGCTTCTATGGATCACCAGATTGCTTGGGATGTGTTAAATAATACTGAGAAGGCAGCGTTATTATTAGGAGATAGCGAATTTGCTAAACAGGCGAGGAAGACCAGGGATAATATATTAACGCCGCAAATCGGTCGCTGGGGACAGTTGCAAGAGTGGAAAGAAGATGTGGATGATCCGACTAGTAAGCATCGTCATATTTCTCACTTATTTGCTTTGCATCCAGGACGGCAGATCTCGCCATTACGTACACCCGAGTTGGCTGAGGCGGCAAGGGTTACTTTAGAGGCTCGAGGCGATGATGCAACAGGTTGGTCATTAGGATGGAAAGTGAATTTTTGGGCTAGATTGAAAGATGGCGATCGAGCGTATAAATTGTATAGAATGATTTTGAAGCCTTCAGGTGCGGGTGGTTCTGGTTCCGGTTCTTATGCAAATTTATTGGATGCGCATCCGCCCTTCCAATTGGATGGAAATATGGGGGCAACCGCTGGTGTAGCGGAGATGCTACTACAATCTCAAACCGGAGACCTTGAGTTTTTGCCTGCTTTACCTAATCAATGGTCTACTGGAAAAATTAAGGGTCTGCGGGCAAGAGGAGGTTATACAGTAGACATAGAGTGGAGAAACGGTAATTTGGAAACGGCGATTATTAAAGGCGACCAGACTGAAAAAGTAACGTTAATCTACCAAGGCAAAAGTATTCAAAAAGAGTTAGTTAGCGGACAAACCTTGAAGTTGTCTGCTAAGGATTGGTTATGAACCTGAAAGTGTAAAACAGAGATATCAAAAATCCGCTACGTTCAAAGAAAATCAATATTATTATGAAAAATATATCAAGATGGTACGGCATTGAAGGGTTATTTGAAGGTGATGTGGTTAATAGGAAACTTGGAGGTACTTTCCCTATCAATCGGAATCTTGATGACTTGCTAGGGGATCAAAAATCTTTAGCAAGAGTAAAGTTTGTAAAAAATGGGAAGGAGGTGCGTACTATGTCATAATTATACTTCCCTTTTTATTTGCCTAAAACAAAAATGCCAGAAGTACTACCAACACTCCTGGACATATAGTGCTAAGCACTAGTAGGCTTTAATAGATACAGTCCACAAAACGTGTAAAAATTAAACCATTACCAAATGTATAAAACTTTTCTTGCAGCATCCTGCAAACCGAACTATTATGTTCTTTTTAAATATTTTATTATGGTCAAAATTACGACCATACTCATCATTCTGAACGTCATGCAGGCGGACGCTAGTGTATTTGCTGAAAAAGCAAGCATTGAAGCCAATCAAATAGAAATGAAGGGCTCAAACAACTTCGAAGCTTTAGTTCAAGAAGTTATCGTGACAGGTAAAGTAACTGATGAAAGCGGAGACCCATTACCAGGGGTTACGGTTAAAGTAAAGAATACCTCCATTGCGACCTCAACAAATGCGGATGGGTATTATTCTATTAAAATGGCCAATAAGGGTCAAGTTCTAGTATTTTCTATTATAGGTTTTAATACTCAAGAAAAAACCGCCTCAACGGAAACTTTGAATATAAGTTTAGCAGAATCTACTCATGATTTGGACCAAGTGGTAGTTGTTGGATATGGTACCTCTAGTAAACGAAAAATCAACAGTTCCGTTAGTACACTAGCTATGGACAATGTAGCGCCAATTCCTGTAGCTTCTATAAATGATGCGATTGCAGGCCGTGTTCAAGGAGTGATTGTAACCAGTAGCACCGGTGCACCTGGTGCTAAAAGTACAGTTTCCATAAGAGGGGGTTCAACGCCTTTATATGTGATTGACAATATGATCCGTTCTCAAAATGACTTTCAGAACATTAACCCTAATGACATTGAAAGTTATTCAGTATTAAAAGATGCTGCCGCGACTGCACTTTATGGTGCACAGGGGGGAAACGGAGTTATTTTAGTAACCACGAAAAGAGGAAAAGAAGGACAAACGAATATCAACTATGCATTTAACCAAATTTGGACGAAACCTACTATTTTTCCAAAACGAGTTAGTTCTTATGAAAACTTAAATGCCATTAACCAGGTCTATATTGCTGAAGGGAGACAACAGCCTACACCCGATGATATTTTAGAGAAATACAGAACTCAATCAGATCCATTCATGTACCCAAACACTGATTGGCAAAAAGTCGGTTTGAAAAGTGTTGCTCCAGAGCAACGCCACGATTTATCCATAACCTCTGGATCCAAACTATTAACCTATTATGCTTCTGGCTCTTACTTCAATCAAGGGTCTATATTAAAAACAGATAATAACTATAACGACCGCATTACCTATCGTTTAAATACCGTTAGCGATCTTGAAAATATCAACCTCAAGGTAACGACAGGAATTGACGGATTCGTTGAAACCAATTCGATTCCTGTATCTTCAACAGCAGGTGGTTACGCCCAATTGTTTCAGCATATCCAACAAAAAAAAGCGACAGAACTAGCCTATAATGAATTTGGTTTACCCTATAATGGAACAACCGATAACCCAGCAGTAGAACTTTCAGACCTGTCAGGGTACAATAAAGGAACTTCAAGAGTTTTCAATAGTATTCTTGAACTAGACTACGCTGCCCCTTTCCTAGAAGGTTTACATTTAAGAGCGTCTGGTAGTTATAATATGTGGAATTCCATGAATAAACGTTGGAGCGCTACTGCACCCTCCTATGCACTAAATAGTAGCACGCCTATCTTAGGAAATCCTCCTAGTCTTACAGGTGTTCGGGGAGACGGGTCTACTGCCCTCCTGCAAGGTTTTATTACCTATGAAAAATCGGTTAATGATCATAACTTCGATTTTACTGGCGTTTATGAATATGCTAAAACTACTGGTAACTCCTTATCGGCCACTCGCCAGCAATACCAAATTATTTACGATCAATTTATTGCTGGGCCAACGGTGAACCAATTAGCCAATGGAAGCGAATCTGAGAGTGCGAGAGCGGGTTATGTCGGCAGACTATCCTATAACTACCAGGCTAAATATTTCTTTGACGGTACCATTCGCTATGATGGTTTAGACTTATTTCCTACCGATAAACAGTGGGGAACTTTTTATGCTCTTTCAGGAGGCTATGCACTATCAGAGGAAGGCTTTATGCAGAGATTTAAAGACAATCACAGCATTGACTACTTAAAGATACGCGGTTCATTTGGGCTAGTGGGTACTGCAGATGGAATAGCGGCTTTCCAATATGTGCCTGGATATAACATTAATCCGAATGCATGGGTGATTGACGGTAGACCAGTACAAGGAACGTCAGAGCCAGGCTCGTTACCAAGTACAAACTTTTCGTGGTACAGCATTCGTGAGCGAAACTTCGGTTTAGATTATGCGGGCTTAAATAACCGATTAAGTGCATCAGTAGATTACTTTTACAAAAGAACCACAGGCTACGTAGTCGGTGACACGAGATACTCCGCTACTTTAGGTATCGGCTTGCCTGCCATTAACTTTGAAGATGGGGCCTTGCGCAGACACGGTACGGAGTTTAATGTAACTTGGAATGATCGCGCACGTGATTTTACATACAAAATTGGGGTCAACTTCACCTATTTCAATCAACTTTGGGAACGTAATCCTAGTGAAGATGATGCAGCTCTAAAAAACCCATACACCCGCTCATCGGGTAATACCAACCAAACCTTAGTAACGGGTTATTATGGAAATGGCTTCTACGCTAATAATAGTGATTTATTAAATGGTGCAAGAAGAATCTCATCCGTAAATGTAGTAGGTGGAGATTTAAGCTACCAAGACATTAACGGTGACGGAAAAATTGACGGGGCAGATCAACGTCTTATTGGTAACAATACCTTCCCAAGAATCAACTTCGGTACCACCATCGATTTGGGATATAAAGCATGGTCCTTTAGTGCTGTAGTAATGGGCTCTGGAAATCGTGATCGCTATATCGGCGGTGTGGTTCAAGGAGGTTCTGTGCAAAACTTATTAGTTTACGGTTTTCAACAGGATTACTGGAGACCTGATAACCAAAATGCTCTTTTCCCAAGACAGGTATCCTCTCCTGGTGTTAATGGTTCTAACAATTACGTGAACAGTGATTTCTGGATATTGCCTTCAAAATTTGTCAGGTTAAAGTACTTACAATTCGGGTACGACTTCAAAATGGGAACTTTACAAAAAGCTCCATTTAAAACATTTCGTCTTTTTGTATCAGGTACCAACTTGTTAACCTTTTCGAACAGTAAGAAGTACTTTATAGATCCTGAATCGAATCAAAACAACGAAGACTATCCTATCCAAAAAACAGTTGCTGTAGGGATGAATATTGGTTTTTAAAAGTAGGATGAATAATATAATAGAAAATAATATGAAACGTAATATCATAAAATTAATGGTTGTAGTTGGAGTCTTGTTCACCTCTGCTTGTAAGCAAGACCTTGACACACAGCCCTTCGATAAAATAGGAGAAGATGTAATCTGGAGCACAAAAGCGAATGCCGAAACCTTTATCTTCTCTACTTACAGTATCATGAACGCCTTTCAAGGCGGCCCAGCTACAGATCCCAGAACAACGAATACATTGGGCTTTGATGGCATTTATGGTGGAGCATCTGCTGTTTTTACAGAAAGTGTAGACAGGAATGCGGATTATGGTTTTAATAACTGGGCTGCTATCAGACGCTGTAACCTCATTATTGAAAAGGTAACCGAATCAACCGGGATTTCAGACCCAGATAAAAGAACCTTGATTGCAGAGGCCAAATTTCTTAGAGCAATGTCTTATTTCAACATTGCTAGAAGTACAGGTAGAATTGTTTGGATTGACAAAGTGTTAGAGCCTAGTGATGAGTTGTTATTACCTAGTACGGCTAATCCTACTGAATCTTATTCTTATATCATAAAAGACCTAGAGGATGCAATTGCTGATTTGCCGACAGAAAAAGTAGAAGGTAGAGCGAATAGATATACAGCGGCCGCCATGTTAACAGAAGTAGCTTTGCAGGCTTTGGCCTATAAGAATTACCCGAATCCACCTTCAATATCTTCTGATGACCCTCTTTTAGACAAAGTGATCGCGAGCGCGAACCTGGTATTATCAGGAGGTTTTACTCTAGAGAATGATTATGGCAGTATGTTTAACGAACAAAAACCAAACTCTCCAGAAATCATTTTTGGAATCTATAGAGACGCTATCAACACCACAGCGGATGGTACGCCAATGCAATTGATGGTCCCTAATATGAGTAATGATCAAATTAGTCAGGGAAACGGTTCTCCTTTGTTAAAATCACAAATTCGTATTTTCGAAGCTTGGGTACAACATGGCCCTACTCAAAATATTGCAAATGATTATTTAGTGATTGACCAGGCAAACCCTTCTATTGCAAAACCATGGGATCAAACCTCTCAATATTTAAATGCTATAGAAGAGAATGTTGCCGTACCTACGGAAAAGATTCCGAAAGCATCTGGTGAGCAAACCATTAAAACCGGCAAAATAAAGTCAGACAGTGATGAAACCATTTGGACCTTAACGAATGAAAATCGCGATGCGAGATGGAAAGAAACCATTCTTAGCGACTCGTCTAGTTTTTATGGAGAAACCTTAACTATGGGAATCAACGGTAACGCCACACGGTGGTTAAAATTGAACGGCCACGCCTATTACTTAAGCCTTTCTAACATGTATTGGAGAAAAGGGGTGTATAATAATGTGAACCCTAGAGTGTTTGTAGGTATACCTACCAACTATCATTACGTAATTACCCGGCTAGGTAGAGTATATTTAAACTTGGCAGAAGCTTATTTATTGAAAAACGACGTTGTGAATGCGGTAGATGCCTTTAATAAAACACGTACTATACATGGTCAATTACCTGCTGCGACCGCGACTTCATTAGAAAATGCATGGACAGATTACAAAAGAGAAAGAAGAGTCGACTTAGTGCTTGAAAACGATTATTATTGGAGCTTATTGCGTTGGGGCAGATACGGTGGTGCTGCCAATCATGGCATAAACCCAGGGGGCACTATTCCTGAACTTACTGAAACTCCCATCGTAATGGATATTAGTAAGGACAGAACGTATTTCTCGGTGGTAAGTGGTTCATTCTATTCGTCCAACGACGTAAGAAGATTCGATCCGAGCAGGAGGTATTTATTCCCAATCGCGCAGAGTTATTTAGATAGAAACCCAGCATTTGGCCCACAAAACCCAGGATGGTAATACAATGAAATATATAGATATGAAACTTTATAAAAAATCACGAATCGCGATGCTGATTCTACTTTCAGGAGTGTTTTTAACCTCCTGCCTTAAAAACGACTTGCCCAAATATGAAAATTGGGATTTAAACTTGATTGATAATGTCTATGTAGAGTACCGCTATGAAGGTGACCAAGAATATAATGGCCAGCCTGTAGTAGAATACATGAGGTTAAATGTAAATAAAACCGTTGATGAGGCAAATAACACCATTTTGTTAGACATTACCGTTCCCAATGCAACGGGAAGTTTTACAGATGCAGAACGTGTGAAAGTGGTTCAAACACATCTTTGGATGTATATGGATATCTCGACGGCGGCTACAATCGAACCTGTGGGAAATGCCCCTAAATTAGGAGATGTTGCCGATTTAACACAGCCCTACCAATACAAGGTAACGGCGGCAAACGGTGATGCCAAAACATGGACCATTAAAGTACAATCCTTTACTAAATAAAGGAATGGTTCATTACCAACTTTTCGGTTTCTTATTGCAATAAACTAGAAGGGGCTGCATAATGCAGTCCATTCTAGTTTATTACCAAACCTTTTGGATCGTTAAATACAAAAAGCATTAGGTTTTAAGCTTTTCCAATTAATTTTTTAACTCTAAAATGAGATTTACAATTCTTTTCTTTTTATTTTGTGGCTACTTCACCACAAAGGCGCAAACTAAAATCGACGTTAGCGGTTATGGAGTGACACCAAATAACTTTTCTGATGCTACTGTTGGTGTAAGAAAAGCTATTGAAGCAACCCGAAACCAATCTAATTCTATACTTAGTTTCCCTGAAGGTAGATATGACTTTTGGCCTGATGATGCGGAAGAAAACATCTATTATATTACAAATACAACTACTGAAGCAGAATACCCTTCTAAAAAACAAAGAGCAGGTCTATACTTTAAAGACTTAAAAAACATTACCGTAGAAGGGAACAATTCTTTATTTGTCTTTCACGGGAAAATGATTTCTTGGATTTTAGACAACTGTGAAAATATTAAAATTCAGAATGTAAAAGTTGATTATGAACGTCCGGGAATGTCAGAAATGACGTTTAAAGAAATAACACCGACCTATGTGATTGCTTCGATACATCCAGATTCTAAGTTTGCCATCCTAGACGGTAAGCTTGAATGGTATGGGGAGAAATGGCTAACCCAGAACCATCATGCCGTTTTAGTAGATACGTCGACTGGAATTAATCTTTACAGTTCGTGGGAACCTTTTATGAACAGTAAAGCGGAAGTAATCGCTCCTTTAAAAGTGAAATTTACAGGCGACTTTTCGAATTTTACTGCTCAACCAGGCCAAGTATTAACAATTCGCGACCGCTATCGTGATTATGTTGGTGCCTTGGTATACGAATCTAAAAACATTTCCTTATACAATGTTCATATGCAGTATATGCAGGGCTTAGGAATTGTATCTCAATTTTCTGAAAACTTGCATTACGAAAATGTTTTTGTCGAACCAGATACACAAAGTGGTCGAGTAATGGCCTCCTCTGCCGATGGAATGCAATTTTCGGGATGTAAAGGCCAAATCACTGTAGCAAACTGTCGATTTAAAGGGATGCATGACGACGCCATTAATGTGCATGGGACACATTTAAAGATTGTCGATGTTCTATCGCCCACTTCTCTAAAGATTAGGTTCATGCATGGCCAAAGCTACGGGTTCATGGCCTTTAATGGAGGGGATACTGTAGGCTTTTTACAACCAGCCTCCCTTGACATATTTAACGAAGGAATCATTAAAAGTGCTAAACTCGTTTCAGAAAGAGAAATGATTGTTGAACTTATAAAGCCCATATCAAAAGAGGTAACAGAAGGTGCGTTTCTAGAAAATATTACGGCTACTCCAGCCGTAACCATTATAAATTCTCGTTTTGAAAGAACAAATACCAGAGGTGTGTTAATAACTACTAGGCGAAAAGTACTTATTGAAAATAATGTTTTTTATCGAACGGGTATGCACGCTATTTTAATCGAAAACGACGCCTTAGGCTGGTTTGAATCTGGACCAGTTCGCGATGTCACCATTCGTAATAACACATTCGATAATTGCGGGTATAACTCTTATCCCGGAAATTATGTAATCAAAATATCACCACAAAATAAGGAATTCCTTCCTAATCATTGGGTTCATGAAAACATTCGTATCGAGGATAACGTATTTAAAATATATGATTATCCTATTCTTTCTGCTAAAAGTACATCTGGCTTAGTATTTAGTGGAAATAAAGTTGTTCAAACCAACTTTCTAAAACCTGGTGAAAAAAGAGCGGCCTTCGATTTTATCGCCAGCACTAAAGTTAAGATACAGAATAATACATTTGATGGTTTCGAATTGCCAATTATTAAAATGGAAAGAATGAAGAAAAAGGATATTCAATCAGACATTCCGTTGAAGCTTTAATGACGAATTCAACATTCCTGCCGTGTCTAATATCTCCGATTAGGATTGGATCATATGTTCAAATGCTAATGGGAGATTTGTATTTAATAGCAGCTCTAATTAGATCGGATTTCGATGTGCAACAGAGTTATCCGAAGTACAAAAACTGTTTTCAGGTGAAGGTGAAAAAGAATCTCTGAATCATCGGGAGAGATTAATTAAAAAGACTTACATTTTTAACGGAGTGAACTTTTCGGGGAATGTCTGCTTAATGTAAATAATTCATTAACTTCATAGTTTCAAGGAAACTGCGGAAACATGACCAAATTAGACAGACGCAAATTTATTACGATGGCAACCAAAGCCGGCATTGCGACTGCTCTTTGGGGACCTATGTTAAAGAAAGCATTGGCCGTAGAGGCACATAATGCTACGCGATCGATCAACGATGTAAAGCACATCGTTATTCTAATGCAAGAGAATCGATCTTTTGACCATTATTTTGGAGCAATGAAAGGGGTGCGTGGATTTGGTGATCGATTCCCCATTCCCTTGAAAAGTGGTCAACGCGCTTTTTACCAATCCGACGGGAATCAAATTGTTCCTCCTTATCGAGCACATGGCAAAACCTCTAATGCGGCATTAGTACAAGGCACACCCCATGATTTTACAGATATGCAAGCTGCCTGGAACCAAGGTAAATACGGATTTTGGCCACTGTTTAAAACCCCGTATTCCTTGGCCTATTATACCCGAGAAGAAATCCCTTTTCAATATGCCATGGCTGAATCGTTTACTATATGCGATGCTTATTACTGTTCCGTTGCTACTGGAACTGATCCCAATAGGATCATGTTTTGGTCGGGGGCTAATTTTGACCCGGAAAAACGCGCGGCGGGCGTTAATTGTACAGATCAAGATTCCGAACCGGTAAATTTGCGGTGCTGGATAACCGGTGCCTTGCCCGAGCCGGGCTATACATACAAGGGAAATGCTTTCAAATGGCCAACGATTCCTGATGTGCTTGACAAAGAAGGAATCAGCTGGCGCATTTACCAGAACCCCAATGACAACTGGACGGGCGCCATGCACGGTGGTTTGGCATTTGAAAGTTTTCGTGAAGCCAAACCAGGTTCCTCTATTTATGAGAACGGCATGCGCCACTGGACCTTGGAAAACTTGAAGGATGATGTATTGAATGATACCTTGCCAGAGGTGAGTTGGATACTGCCATCGCAAAAAGACTCTGAACATCCCGGTGCGCCCTCTAGTCCGTATCGGGGAGCAGACTTTACACATGAAGTATTGGAAGCCATTACTTCGAACCGCGAAGTATGGAGTAAAACCGTTTTCTTTTTGACATTTGACGAGAATGACGGTTTTTTTGATCACCTCCCAGCGCCTGCTGTTCCATCCTATAACCTAGATGGTAGTCTAGCAGGGAAGTCTACCGTGGATCTTGACGGAATGTATTTTGATAACAGCAAGGGCAAGCGCGATTATTTAGATAAACGGGATACTATATCAGGCAATTTACGGCCCTGGGGAATGGGGCCGCGGGTTCCGATGTATATTTTGTCGCCCTGGAGCAAAGGGGGGTGGGTAAATTCCGAAGTCGCCGATCATACGTCAGTAGGTCAATTTATCGAAAAGCGATTTGGGTTAACTATACCTGCTATTTCTCCCTGGCACCGTGCGGTCAGTAGCGATCTTACCTCGGCATTTGATTTTGTTACACCTAACGATCCGAAATTTCCCAAAATGCCGGATACGTCCGACTATGAGGTTCGGGATGAGGCGTCAAAGCGTTTGCCAAAAGCCATTGCCCCAGAAGTGCCTTCGCCGCTTTTTCAAGAGAAAGGTACTCGGTTTTCACGTGCGTTACCTTATCGCTTGCACTGCCATTTACAGACTTTGAAAAGTGACAAAAAAGTCAATCTGACCTTTGAAAATAAAGGAATGGCTGGAGCCGTGTACCATGTTTATGATCTGTATAACCTAGATGATATTCCGAAACGATATACCGTAGAAGCGGGCAAATCTCTTGATGATCAATGGGAAGTCTCTACCGAAGGGGAATACGATCTGGAGGTTTTTGGTCCGAATGGGTACTTTCAGAAGTTCTCGGGGAGTATTTTGGCAAATGAGCCAGTGATCACTTTGGATTATGACCATATAAAGGGAGGTATATCCATAATGTTGCGAAATGATGGTAATGCAGTTTTGCGTTTAAAGGTAATCTCTAATGCATATGGCTATGCTGAATCGGAACCCTTCGAGATTGCACCGAGAAAAAGTATGAAGAAGAATTGGGACTTGACTGATAGCGGGAACTGGTACGATTTTTCTGTTCAATTCGAAGGTGGATACATACACCGGTTTGCTGGGAGAGTTGAAACTGGTATGCATAGCATTAGCGATCCAGCGATGGCATCCGATATATAGTTTGTGTTCTTATTAAAGAGCTTATCTTCAATGGTCTTTCAATCGAAAGAAATAGTTAACTTTATATATCACGTCATAGTCTTTATGTTATGATGCAGTTGGGATAGATAATTCGTAATGTTTAGCAATTCGTTAAAAATGAACAAACATTTACCTTTTACAAAGTATAAAAAATCAATACTAATAGCCACTATTTGTGCTGTATGCGCATTTGTCGTTTTATTGACTTCCAATCAGCATCCTATTGATTTTAATACAGAGGTTAAGCCAATTATCAACGCATCGTGCATTAGTTGTCATGGAGGAGTGAAGAGTTCAGCCGAGTTTAGCTTGCTTTTCCGAGAAGAAGCGTTAGCTGTCACAGAGTCTGGTAAGCCATCTATTATTCCAGGTGATCCAGATAATAGCGAAATGATCAGAAGACTCACTCTGAACGATCCAGAGGAACGTATGCCATATAAACACGAAAAGCTATCCGCAAAGGAGATTAAAACCTTGAGAGAATGGGTAAAGCAAGGCGCTGTCTGGGGAGATCATTGGGCATATGTACCGGTAGAGAAAGTGGAACCTCCCAAACCTAAGGGACGACTCTGGGGATTAATTCCTGCCTCACAACCCAAGTGGATAAAGAATGACGTTGATTATTTCATTTATGATAAAATACAAAAAGAAAACCTAAAGCCATCTCCAGAAGCAGACAAAGCAACATTGCTACGCCGAGTAAGTTTAGATTTAATAGGTCTTCCCGCGTCTGAATCAATAACTAAAAGTTTCCTTGAGAGCAATGGTGAAAAGGCTTACGAAATATTAGTTGATTCCTTGTTAGCATCCACGCAGTTTGGCGAGCGATGGACCTCAGTTTGGCTCGATATTGCGCGTTACGCAGATACAAAAGGGTATGAGCGAGATGACGGACGAAATGTTTGGCGCTACCGTGATTGGTTGATAAAAGCCTTTAATGAAGATAAACCCTATGATGAATTTATTACCGAACAGCTTGCTGGCGATTTAATGCCAAACCCTACCGATGATCAATACATTGCTACAGTATTTCATCGCAATACCATGACTAACGATGAAGGTGGAACTGATAATGAAGAATTCCGTACCGCTGCAGTTTTAGATCGTGTAAATACTACTTTTGAAGGGTTAATGAGTACAACCTTTGCTTGTATTCAATGTCATAGTCATCCTTACGATCCTTTTAAACATGAAGAGTATTATGAAGTAGCCGCCTTCTTCAATAATACCAGAGATGAAGATACCTACGCGGATTATCCAGTTCTACGCCACTATGAAGAAAAGGATTATAAAAAGTTAGATTCGATTGTGAATTGGGTGAATAAATATGGAACAGACGAGAAAGCGAAAGAGGTAAACACTTTTCTAAAAACATGGCAACCCGCTATTAATTCGTTAGTAGCCGATAACCTGGTGAATAGTGAGTTGAACGATACCAAGTGGCTTCGTTTCAGAAATAATGGTTCTGCTCGGCTCCCAGCGGTAGATCTTACTCATAAGTCGCAGCTCATGTTTCGTTATGTCTCTTATGCTCCGGGAGGCATTTGGAAAATACATTTGGATGAGCCTGATGGTGTTGTTTTAAAAACCATCAAGCCTGAGCAAACGAATGGGTGGAAAATTGTGACAACGGATATTCCATTAACCAAAGGAGTTCATGACTTATATTTGAGTTATACCAACCAAAATCTCAAGAATCCAGACCAAGGCGGACTTCAATTCGATTGGTTTTACTTTTCCAACCCTTTACCAGGCAAAGAAAATAAAGGCTTTGAGAAAATCGAGAACTCGTATTGGCAGTTAATGAACGCTCGTGTTTCTTCTACTCCAATTATGATGGATAATCCGATGGAAATGCGTCGAGAAACAAATGTATTTGAAAGAGGGAATTGGTTGGTAAAAGGAGAAAAGGTAGAGCCAGATGTTCCTGCATCTTTAAATCCGATGCCTGAAGGTGCGCCTAAAAATCGTTTAGGCCTAGCCATGTGGATGACCGATAAGCAAAATCCCTTAACGTCCAGAACAATGGTAAACCGTTTATGGGAGCAGTTATTTGGAATTGGCTTAGTGGAAACTATGGAAGATATGGGCACGCAAGGAGCGATACCTACACACCGAGAATTGTTGGATTATCTTTCTTATAAATTCATGTACGACTATGAGTGGAGCATGAAAAAAGTATTGAAAGAAATTGTGCTTTCGGCTACTTATAGACAAGATGCTAAAACATCCAAAGAACTTTTAGAAAAAGACCCTTTAAATAAATTTTATGCAAGAGGAGTTCGCGTACGTTTGTCTGCGGAACAAATTCGAGATCAAGCTTTGGCCTTAAGTGGCTTATTGAGCAATAAAATGTATGGGCCTAGTGTCATGCCCTGGCAACCCGATGGGATTTGGATGTCACCATACAGTGGTGCCGTTTGGCAAAAAAGCGAGGGTGAGGATCAATATAGAAGAGGAGTATATACTTATTGGAAACGAACAGCGCCCTATCCATCTATGGTTACTTTTGATGGAGCTACCCGAGATCTTTGTTCTACCCATAGAATCCGGACAAATACACCATTGCAGGCATTGGTGACGCTGAATGATTCCGTTTATTTAGAATCGGCTAAGCATTTTGCTTTTATAATGAAAAAAGAATGTTCGGATCAGAAAGACATAAAGAACCTCATTAGCAAGGGCTATGAAATAGCAATGTTGAAGGCGATTGATCAACACCGTTTGAATTCTTTCATGAAATTATATGAAGACGCTTTACAACAATATAAAAACGATACGGAGAAAACAGCAGCAATGGTAGGTGAAGAAAATAAGAATGAAGGAGCGGAGACAGCAGCCTTAATACTGGTGGCCAACGCTATGCTGAATATGGATGAATTAATTACAAAGAATTAGTAATCACTAAAATTTCTAATTCGAAGAATTGGATTAAGTTAAAGAAATTAAAGATGACGCGGGACGAATTAAATAATCAACGTTTAGTAAAGGAAGCACAAAACGCCGTAAGAACACAGCAAACACGTCGGCATTTTATAAGAGAAAGTGCCATGGGTTTAGGCGGACTAGCATTAGCTTCCTTATTCCAAGGTTGTGGATTTGGCAATGCAGCCCCTTCTGAGGCTGCAGCAAACGCATTTGACGCGGCAAATCCTTTGGCACCCAAAATGCCTCATTTTGCAGGAAGAGCAAAAAGCGTAATCTACTTACACATGGCCGGTGCACCTTCTCAGTTAGAGTTGTTTGATTATAAACCAGAGCTAGAAAAGTTGAATGGATTGGATTGTCCGCCCTCTCTTTTAGAGGGGAAACGCTTCGCTTTTATTCGCGGTGTACCCAAAATGTTAGGGCCACAGGCTAAATTTGCTCAACATGGAGAAAGTGGAGCTTGGGTAAGTGACAATTTTCCTCATTTTTCGAAAGTAGTGGATGAAGTTTCATTCTTAAAAGGTTGTACTACGGATCAGTTTAATCACGCACCTGCTCAGCTTTTAGTTCATACAGGCGGGGCCAGACTTGGAAGGCCGAGCATGGGGGCGTGGGCTACTTATGGCTTAGGAACCGAAAATCAAAATTTACCAGGCTATGTGGTGTTGACAAGCGGTGGACAGTTCCCAGATGCCGGCAAAAGTGTGTGGGGAAGCGGTTTCCTGCCTTCAGTATATCAGGGAGTTCAGTGTAGAAGTGCGGGAGATCCAGTATTGTTCGTCAATAATCCGGATGGGATTGATTATGATTTACGACGAGCTTCTATAAATGCAATAAATGAAGTAAACGAGCAACAATACCAAGAGTATAATGACCCAGAAATACTTTCTAGAATCTCTCAATACGAGATGGCTTATAATATGCAGATTTCCGTTCCAGAGGTAATGAATATCAATGATGAGCCGGAGTATATTCATGAAATGTATGGAACAAAACCTGGTAAAGAGTCTTTTGCTAATAATGTTCTACTTGCCAGAAAACTTGTGGAAAAAGGTGTACGTTTTATCCAATTGTTTGACTGGGGGTGGGATAGTCATGGAACCGATTCTGGCACAGCTATAGACGTTGGGTTTATTAATAAATGTAGAGAAGTAGATAAATCAATGACCGCCTTGATTCTTGATTTGAAGCAAAGAGGTTTACTTGAAGATACCTTGGTGGTTTGGGGAGGTGAATTTGGAAGAACACCAATGTTGGAGAATAGAGGAGGAAAGGAGAATCCATTTATAGGGCGAGATCACCATGTTGATGCTTTTACAATGTGGATGGCGGGAGGAGGAATAAAGAAAGGATATACGTATGGTGAAACGGATGAAATAGGGTATAATGTGATAAGCGGGAAAGTAACCCCCTTTGATGTTCAGGCTACTATATTGAATCAGCTTGGATTCGACCATGAAAAGTTCACCTATACTTTCCAAGGAAGACCCTTTAGATTAACAGATGTAGAAGGGAATGTTATTAAAGATATTTTAGCCTAAACAATTGGACCGCCAGATTATATGCCAACCTTACCTTTTACTAAACAACGACTTGCCGATCAGTGGGCTATAAATGTTCACATGATGAAATTGTTTAGAGAGCGTTATGCTTAAATAAATCTCTTTTTTAATTACTAATATTAATTTTAAATAAATCCAAGTGATAATAGAGTTAATCTTTGAATTTATAGGTCGTTTCCATCCTTTAATCGTGCATTTACCTATTGGTATTTTATTAATAGGTCTATTGTTTCATTGGATTTCTAGAATAGAAAAATATAGTCGATTACGAGTTGGAGTACCCGCTCTAATGTTTTTTGGTGCAATTTCAGCTGCATTCTCCTGTATTACCGGTTATTTGCTTTCCTTAAGCGGGGAATATGATGGTAATACACTCGATTGGCATATGTGGTTGGGTATTGGTGTTTTAGGATTAGCCGTTGTCTTATGTGTCAAATTGAATAAGAGTAAAGTTAATTTGCTGTATAGAATATTAGCCGTTGGCTTATTTGTATTGATATCTGCAACCGGACATTTAGGTGGTTCTTTAACACATGGATCTGATTATCTGTCGGTGGCAGGGATCTTTGGCGGACAGCAAACAGAAATAAAAATAGTAATCCCAGATGTTCAGCAAGCAGCAGTATATAGTGATATTGTGCAGCCAATTTTACAGAACAAGTGTTACAATTGCCATGGCCCGAATAAGCAAAAAGGAAAATATCGAATGGATTTAACTGACGAGTTATTGAAAGGAGGTAAAGAAGGTGGTGCTATCCGCGTAGGAAATGCGGAAGAAAGTGAAATTATTCGTCGTCTGTTGCTGCCAAAAGAGGATAAACACCATATGGCACCAAGTGGAAGGCCGCAGTTGACTGAAAGTGAGATTGCTTTGCTGCATTGGTGGATTGAAAAAGGAGCAGACTTTGATAAGCTTGTGAAAGATATGGAACAGCCTGAGAGAATTAAGCCGATGTTGCTGGCTTTACAAAGTGATCAGCAAAAAAAAGAATTACCCATTATCCCAATAGAAGAGGCAAAAGCAGCTAACGAGAATGATATTCAAAAATTAAAGGATGCGGGGATTGTAGTGCTGCCGGTTGCACAAAATAGTAATTATCTAACGGTTAACTTTGTGATGGCTCCCCACGCAGGGGATAAGGAAGTTGAGCTGTTAAACGCGATTAAAGAACAATTGGTATGGTTGAAAATGTCAGATACCGAAATTACAGATAATGCACTAGCAATCATTGGTACGTTTCCCAACCTCATTCAGTTACAATTGAGCAATACAAAAGTTTCCGATATAGGAATGGAGTCCTTAAAGAATCTACAAAAACTTCAGTCTTTGAACCTCATCGGAACAGGAGTCACCGAAAGTGGAGTGAAGATGTTAAGTAGTATTAAAAGCCTGCAGTCAATTTATTTATATAAGACAACTGTAGATAAAACGACAATTGAAGAATTGCGAGGATTATTCGCGGTAGCTAAACTTGATACTGGAGGATATGTTGTACCGACATTGCCCAGTGATACCACGTTAGTTACGCAATAAGTTATTAAGAGCATGAAAAAAGGAGGGTCTTATGAGAAGTATTTTGATCGTATTTTTCTTTTTAGCTTTCGTTTTGATTATTAAGGCTTGTACAGATACAACTAAATCCCGGACTGAGGCAGATGTAAAAGCCGCTAACTTAGGTGAATTAGCCGCCTTGCCATTAACGATTAAAAGTCCGGCCAATAATCCCACAACAGAAGAAAAGGTGGAGTTAGGACGAATATTGTTTTACGATCCCATTCTTTCGGGAGGGAAGGATGTCTCTTGCGCTTCCTGTCATCATCCAGAATTTGGTTATGCAGAAAGCTTAGAATTATCCATCGGCGTGGGCGGTAAGGGTCTTGGAGAAAATAGATATTTTGTAATGCCAGGTGAGCTTCCATTTACACAGCGAAATTCTCAAACTTTATTGAATACGGCTTTTAATGGCATAGACATGAATGGGAACTACGCACCTGAAAGTGCTCCTATGTTTTGGGATTTGAGAGCAAAAGGATTGGAAGATCAAGCCATTCATCCCATTAAGCAACTTGAAGAAATGCGCGGGAACGATTGGGAAGAAGCCAATTTCATTAATGAGGTAATAAACCGGCTAAACGCAATCCCAGAATATCAACAATTATTTTCAGAGGCTTTTAATGAGGGAACCGTTATTACGGTCGAACAGTTGACTAAAGCATTAGCCAGTTTCCAGCGTTCGTTAGTAGCCAATAATTCGAAGTTCGACCAATATATGAGGGGAGATGAAGATGCAATGACCAGCTCCGAAAAGGAAGGGATGATGCTGTTTATACAATCCGGTTGCGCGCGATGCCATAATGGTCCTATGCTTTCTGATTTTCAAGTTCATGTTCTGGGGGTACCCGATAATGAGAATGTGGCCAAAATAGATTCAGGCTTCATTAATAGCTTTGCCTTTCGTACTCCATCTCTTCGGAATTTACGCTTCACTGCACCGTATATGCATACAGGGAAGATAAAGTCATTGAAAAGTGTACTCACATTTTATGAGGACTTAAAAAACAAACCGTTGCCAAGCAAACATGTGGATAAAAGTCAACTCGCTCGACTCGCTCAAATGATAGAATTAAATTTTAAAGATATTCCACGTATTTTAGAGTTCCTTAATACCTTGAATGACGATCAATATGATCGCAGAATTCCAGCGACTGTACCGAGTGGGCTGCCGGTTGGAGGAGATATAAAATGATGTTTTTTAAAACCATCCTGATTCTTTAACGAAAGTATCGGTTTGTTTTTCTTAGATTAAAAGCAACTGGTTTCTAATTAAATATTATGCAATCGATTGATTGCGGAATGCGTTTGTGTATTGACATTTATCTGTTTAATTTGGTGAATTAATTTATCGATTGATCATCTTCATGAAACATTCCTTTATACTTGTCAGTATTATACTACTCTTTTCAGGGTTTCATCTCCAAGCACAAATTGGACATAAAAAACCTAATATTGTCATCATTATTTCGGATGACCATGCATATCAAACCATCAGTGCATATGGTAGCCAATTGGCTCATACACCCAATATTGACAGGATAGCCGATGAGGGGGTAATCTTTAACAGGGCCTATGTTACCAATTCTATTTGTGGACCTAGCCGTGCTACCTTACTTACAGGAAAGTACAGTCATAAAAACGGATTTAAAGACAACGAAACCTCTAACTTTGATCACGGTCAAGACCTTTTTGTAAAAAGATTGCAAGCATCAGGTTATAAAACCGCTTGGATAGGAAAACAACATCTTGGAAACAAACCGCAAGGCTTTGACTATTATGATATTTTACCCGGGCAAGGGAGCTACTATAATCCTGATTTTATTGGGATGGATGGCTCGGTGCATCGAACAGAGGGCTATGTAACCAACATTATTACCGATAAAGCTGAAGCCTGGTTAGATAAGCGTGATGATGATCAGCCCTTCTGCTTGATTATCGGCCATAAAGCCACCCATAGAACATGGTTGCCAGATATAAGTGATTTTGGAACTTTTGATAATAGAGATTTCCCTTTGCCTACTAATTTTTATGATGATTATGTAAGTAGAGAAGCTGCGCAGCAACAAGAAATGAGCATTGCTAAAGACATGATCATGGGCTACGATTTAAAAATGCTTTCTGAACAGGAAAAAACGACAGAAGGAACAGTAAATAGGATGAATGCCTCGCAATTAAAGAAGTTTAATGCTTATTATGATCCTATTTATGACGATTTAAAAGCACGGAACCTCACTGGAAAAGAGTTGGCTGAATGGAAATATCAGCGTTACGTGAAAGACTATTTGAGCACAGCTGCTTCAATGGATCGTAACATTGGACGAATATTAGACTATTTGGATGAACATGATCTGACTGACAATACCTTAGTAATTTATCTCTCTGATCAAGGATTTTATATGGGTGAGCATGGATGGTTCGATAAACGCTTTATGTACGAAGAGTCGTTTAGAACACCTATGGTTGCACGCTTCCCGGGTCTGATCAAACCCAAAACGAAAGTGAATAGTTTTGCAATGAACTTAGATGTTGCGCCAACGCTCTTGGATTTAGCTGGGATCCCTATTCCGGAAGACATGCACGGAGTTTCTATTTTACCCTTAATGACAGGTAAGAAGAAATTTGTCCGTGATGAAGTTTACTATCATTATTATGAAAACGGAGAACATGCAGTTTCTCCACATTTTGGCGTTCGCGACAAACGCTATAAACTCATACGATATTACAAGCGTGTTGAGGGCTGGGAGCTTTTTGATCTCAAAAAAGATCCAGACGAAATGAATAATTTGTATGGTAAAAAGGGTTACGATAAGATTACTAAACAGATGAAGCGTTTACTGGATTTGCAGATTGAAAAGTTTGATGATGCTGATGCCAGAAACATCTTTAAAGAGTAATACACACCTTAGATGCATTGAATTTAATTTTTACCCGATTCGATAAATGATTTGCGTTATCTGTTAACTGAATTCCCAATGCTTTTGTTTTTTAATTAATTATCTATTAAACACATGATAAAATCAATCTATTTGAGAATCCTTTCCATTTCGATTATGGGAATTATAGGTATTGAAATTGCAAGTGCACAAAATTCTAGCGTTTCTGCAACAGACCAAATTTTACCTATCGATGGGAATACTTGGCAAGTGTCAGGTAAGACTACTAAAAATGCAGGAGTTACTAAAGATGGTATTCAGCAATGGAACAGTCCAGAAGCAAGTTTTAAATCTTTTTTCCGGATTACAAACCCTGGTACATTAAAGCTTTGGCTAAATGCTGAAGTTCCGGAAGGGACGAGTTCGCTCGAGATTAATATTGCAGGGAAAGCTAAAACAGTGAAATTGTCTAATCATGAATTTCAAGATGTTTATGTGGGAGAATGGAACTTGCCTGATACTGGCTATGTGGCAATTGCGCTAAGTGGTATAAATAAGACCGGAGAAAGGTTCGCTAACATATCTCATTATAAGATTGCAGGCTCGGCGATTAATGAAGGAACCCGTTTTGTAAAAAATGATGAAGGTAATTTTTTCTACTGGGGACGCCGTGGACCGTCGGTGCATTTAGGCTATCAGGTGCCAAAGGAGATGGAAGTGAAATGGTATTATAATGAAATAACTGTTCCTGAAGGAGAGGATGTAATTGGGTCTTATTATATGGCGAACGGGTTTTCGGGCGGTTATTTTGGTATTCAGGTAAACTCGGAGACGGAGAGGAGAGTGTTGTTTTCAGTTTGGAGTCCCTTTGTTACTGACAATCCAAATGAGATACCGGAAGAAGAAAAGATAAAGATGCTTAAAAAGGGTAGTGACGTATATACGGGAGAATTTGGAAATGAGGGCTCTGGTGGACAAAGTTATTTGCGTTATAATTGGAAGGCTGGTAATACTTATAAGTTTTTGCTGAAGGGTGAACCTGTAGAGAATGACCATACGGTTTATACCGCTTGGTTTTATGCACCAGAAGAAAGCGAATGGCGTTTAATTGCGAGTTTTAGTCGACCCAAAACAAATTCTTGGTTGACTGGCTTTCATTCTTTTCTGGAAAATTTCATTCCACACCAAGGCATTTATGAACGGAAGGTTCTTTTTGCTAATCAATGGGTAGCAGATCGAAAAGACAATTGGGTAGAAGTGAACCGTGCACGTTTCACCGCTGATAATACTGCTCGAGTCGGCTTTCGGATGGATTACGGTGGTGGAGTTGAAGACGGTAGGTTTTATCTTCGAAATTGCGGCTTCTTTAGTGATTATACGCCAATAGGAGTGTTCTTTGATCGTCCTTTTACTAATAAAATACCGACTGTTGATCTGAAACGACTTCCTTGAGCCGCTATTACCATTGAAATGTTAGGGCAGGGGAATGTAACAGCTAAAACCTGAACCTGAGCGCTGGAATATTTTAAAGTAATGGGTTTCAAGCTTTGTTTTATGGATATTGCGAGAAAATTGCTACCGATGAAGCAACTTTTTTCAAGCAAGAGAATTAACTGACGAACATCTTAAATATGTCAGTTAATTCTCGTATTCTTACTTATACATGAACATTAGTAGTTCCACCACCTGCAAGCGTAAGTTCTACCGGCTCATTCGTCTTCCAAGAGCCTCCAGTGAAGTCTGGGATGTCGATAGAGTTAGAACGGTTAGCAATTGACCACTCAGTTAAGGGAGTTATTGCACTCCAGGAAGCGGCATCATAAACGTCTTGATCTAATGGTAGACCATTTCTTAAGCAGTCGATTAAACGCCAATCCATCATAAAGTCCATTCCGCCGTGACCGCCAATTTTTTTAGCCATTTCGCCGACCTTCTTAACGATTTCTGGAGTATACTGCTCTTCTAGTTTTTGAAAATCTTCGGGAGAAATCCATCCGTGACCATCTGATACTCTTGCTTGAGGATATTTTTGTGCAAATGCTTTTGTGCCGCTTACCAGATGTAAACGAGAATAAGGACGCGGAGAAGTAACATCGTGTTGAATCATAATAGTACGACCATTTGCGGTACGAATGTTTGTAGTATTCATATTGCCACGATATGGCTTGCCGACAAATTCTTTATAAAAATCATCTTCTGACGCTAATTCTTCTGCTTTTTTCGCCATATGAAAATCATTAGAAGCTACCGCGGTAAGATAGTCGAACCTGTCACCTCTGTTAATATTCATAATTTGGCAAATAGGGCCTAAACCGTGCGTGGGATATAGGTTGCTGTTTTTATGATTTTCTCTTAAACGCCACATGTCTTGATATCCATCCTTTTTAAAGTTTAAATCTAACAAGTCATGAATATAGGCTCCTTCTCCATGTATGATATCACCAAAATAACCTTGTCTTGCCATGTTCAGCGTTAAAAGCTCGAAAAAGTCATAGCAGCAGTTTTCGAGCATCATGCAATGCTTTTTGGTTTTCTCTGATGTCTCTACTAATTGCCAACATTCCTCTAATGTAGTAGCAGCAGGCACTTCTATTGCGACGTGTTTTCCAGCTTCCATAGCATAAACGGCCATGGGAGTGTGTAAATGCCAAGGGGTACAGATGTAGATTAAATCAATATCGTCGCGATCTACTAATTCTTTCCAAGATTCTTCGTTTCCAGAATAGGCAGTTGGAGTATGAGTGCTTGTGGATAGTTTGTTTTGAACAGCCTCTACTTTTTCAGGTCTTAAGTCGCATAAAGCTTTTATATCAACGCCTTCAATGTGACTAATGCGGTTTACAGCACTCGGTCCACGCATTCCTAATCCTATAAAGCCAATGCGGACAGTATCGATTTTTGGAGCAGCATATCCGCTCATGTTAAAAACTTGTTTATGATTCGTCCGGCCGCCTGCTATCGTTTTCTCCGGCTTTTCACTTGCACAGCTGACAAGTCCACCACCAATTAATCCTAAGCCTGTGAGGCCCGAGATTTTAAGAAATTCTCTTCTTTTTGTTGTCATTATTCGTAAGATTTATTTTGAAATTCAAATTGAAAACGTATTGAATAAACCAAGGTAGGATAGTTAATATCTATATCCAAGCGGAAGAGTAACGCAAACGATTGCGCTATTTTACGATTTCCTTTTAATGGAATAATTTAGAACTTAAATAAACGCTAACCCGGAAATTTGCTAATTTAGCTGAATCATATGCGAAGATAGTTGATTGAGCGCTTATGTGAATTTCAGAAATTTGAGGAATGTAGTCTAAAAGACTGAATAAGGAAATAAAATAGAAATTGATGATGAATGATCGCTTGGTTATAACTTTAAAGATGAAATTTATAGCAATTTGTTTGACGATGTTTTTAATAGCATCATCTAGCTATGCTCAACAGATTCTTCCACCTGCTCCTTACGGAGCACTGCCAAGTTCAGACCAGGTTAGCTGGCAGAAGATGGAATACTATATGTTTATCCATTTTGGACCTAATACTTTTACGGATAAGGAATGGGGAGATGGGAAAGAGGATCCTATGGTGTTTAATCCTACAAGTTTGGATGCTCGGCAATGGGCGAAAACAGCTAAGGAAGCAGGTATGAAAGCCATTATTATCACTGCAAAACACCATGATGGGTTTTGTTTGTGGCCAAGTAAGTACAGCACTCATACTGTACGCGAAAGTCCTTGGAAGGATGGGCAGGGGGATGTCCTAAAGGAACTATCCGAAGCTTGTAAAGAATATGGATTAAAGTTCGGTGTGTATTTATCACCTTGGGATCAAAATCATCCTTCTTATGGTACTCCGGAATACAATGAGATTTTCTCGAAAACATTAGAAGAAGTTTTGACCAACTATGGCGATATTTTTGAAGTATGGTTTGATGGAGCGAACGGAGAAGGGCCGAACGGGAAAAAACAAGAATACGATTGGCCATTATTCCGTAGCGTAGTTTATAAACACCAACCTAACGCCATAATCTTTAGTGATATTGGACCAGGTACTCGTTGGATTGGAAATGAATCTGGTTTTGCGGGAGAGACCAATTGGAGTACCTTAAATACAGATGGATTTGGTTTGGGAAATGATGCCCCTAAGCCTTCGGTATTAAACACAGGAAATGAAAATGGGAAGTATTGGATACCGGGTGAGGCAGATGTTTCCATCCGACCAGGGTGGTTTTATAGTCCTGCTACAGATGATAAAGTTAAAAGTTTGAGTCACCTTTTGAATATTTATTACTCGTCTGTTGGTCGTAATGCTAACTTATTGTTAAATGTTCCTATCGATCGTAGGGGACTGATTCACCCTAATGATTCAGCAAGGTTGATGGATCTCAGCAAAGCAATTGATGAAGCCTTTGAACATAATTTTGCAAAAGGTAAAACAGTTGTGGCCTCAAATACTAGAGGGAATTCAAAAAGGTTTGGATCTGAAAATTTAACTGATGAAAATTACGACAGTTATTGGACAGTAGATGATGGGGTTAAAGACGCAACTTTAACTTTAGAGTTGGAAAAATCGACCGAAGTCAACCGACTGCTTTTGCAAGAATATATTCCTTTAGGTCAAAGAGTAAAATCATTTTCGGTAGAATATTGGGATGGTAATAAGTTTATTGAGCTTGATAGACAAACAACGATTGGTTATAAAAGGATTTTAACGTTCCCAACAATTAATACTACTAGAATTAGAATTAGTATGGAAGGGAACGCTGCGCCGGTTATTTCGGAGCTACAAGTTTATAAAGCGTCCGAAGTGCTAGAGTCTCCAACAATATCAAGAACTAAAGAAGGTGTTGTTTCCATCAAAAGTTTAAGCCCTGATCCGATAATTACCTTTACTACAGATGGAAGAGATCCCAGTTTCCAATCTAAGCGTTTTCAAGAAGGCTTTATGTTCAAAAATGGTGGAACGGTTAAGGCTAGAGCTTTTATTAATAACGGAAAAGAATTCAGTGATGTAGTTAGTGCAGAATATGATTTCGCTTCGGCAGGCTGGAGCGTTGTGAGTCACAGCAAATCTCAAAGAGGCTCCAGAATAGAGAATGCCTTTGACGGTAATCCTTGGACGGTTTGGGTCAGCGATAAGGAAATGAAGTCGCAGTCTCATGAAATTTCCCTTGATATGGGGGAAGAATTACTGATAAATGGGTTTACGTATACCCCGGCGGGGAATGAGAATCAAAGTGGAACTATTTATACTTACAGTTTTTATACGAGCATGGATGGCGTGAAATGGGATAAACTTGTGGACAACGGCGCTTTTGGGAATATTAAAAATAATCCAATCAAGCAACGTGTGATGTTTGACGGAAGTAAACGAGCGCGATTCATTAAATTAGAAGCTCTTTCACAAGTAGATGAAAATAGTACGTGGATATCCGTAGCCGATATCGGTGTGATTGTTGATTAGCGGGTGTCATGTATTAAGTGTCTAGTATACAATTGATTTGTCATGACTGTATTGAAAAAACAGCTTTTTATTAGCAAGAGTATAATGCTTAAATATAAATTAAACGCATATGTTTGACTTGAAAAATAAAATTGCCATAATTACAGGTGGTGCCAGTGGTATAGGGGAATCCATAAGTCTTTTATTTGCTAAACAGGGAGCGAAGGTTTTTATTCTTGATTACAATGGTACGGGTGCCCAAACGTTGGCCGAGAAAATAAGGCAATCGGGTGGGATCGCCGAATCTTTTCAATGTGATGTAAGCGTCCAGGAAGATGTACTTTCTATTGTGAATAAAATCGGAAAGGTTGATATTTTAGTGAATAATGCAGGGGTGGCCCATGTTGGTAGAGCTGACAACACTTCAGTCGAGGATTTTGATCGGATTTATCAAGTAAATGTGAAAGGGGTTTATAATCTGTTGTTTGCTTGCATTCCAATGATGAAAGAGCAAGGTGGAGGTTCGATCATAAATCTAGCTTCTATTGCGTCGGTCGTAGGTTTACCTGATCGTTTTGCTTATTCAATGAGTAAAGGGGCAGTTGCAGCAATGACATTGTCGGTTGCTAAAGACTACCTTTCTTACAACATTAGGTGCAACAGCATGTCGCCCGCTCGTGTTCATACTCCATTTGTGGATGGATTTATCTCTAAAAACTATCCAGGGAAGGAACAGGAAATGTTTGAAAAACTTTCGAAAACACAACCTATCGGAAGAATGGCGAAGCCGGAAGAAATAGCAGCCATGGCCTTGTATCTAGCCTCAGATGAAGCTGGATTTTTAACCGGTAATGATTATCCGATTGATGGCGGGTTTATAAAACTTAACAATTAAATAAGCCTTTTGAAATAATTAGAATAACGCATACAGTAACTTTATGCGGAAGAGATAAGTAAAGAATTGAAAACAAAAAAGAATAAAGATGAAACTAATAAGATTTGGTGAAGCTGGTTATGAAAAAACAGGAATCCAACTAGAGGATAAATTTTATGATACTTCTGCTTTTGGGGAGGATTATAATGAACGGTTTTTCGAAACCGATGGATTAAGTCGATTAGAAACATTTGTTGAAAAGAATCGGTCTACCCTGCCTGAAGTTGATAAGAATGTACGACTAGGCAGCCCCATAGGACGACCATCGAAAATCGTTTGTATAGGTCTGAACTATAAGGATCATGCTGAAGAAACTGGTGCGAAAATTCCCGAAGAACCCATTCTATTTATGAAGTCTACAACGGCTATCACGGGACCAAATGATTCAGTGATGATACCTAAGGATTCTGTTAAAACAGATTGGGAGGTTGAGTTTTGTGTGGTAATTGGTAAAAAAGCAAGTTATGTCAAAGAAGAAGATGCAGAACAGTATATTGCTGGATATCTTTTACATAATGATGTTTCGGAAAGAGAGTTTCAACTTGAACGTGGTGGGACATGGGATAAAGGAAAGGGTTGTGATACTTTCGCTCCGCTTGGTCCGTTATTAGTTACAAAGAATGAGATTAAAGATGTAGATAATATTGATATTTGGCTGAAATTGAACGGAAAGGTAGTCCAAAATGGGAACACTAAGAATTTGATTTTTAACATTCCGCAATTGATTTCTTATGTAAGTCGATTTATGACTTTATTACCAGGCGATATTATTTCTACTGGAACACCTGCAGGTGTCGGGTTAGGTATGAACCCTCCACTCTTTTTGAAACCAGGAGATGTGATGGAACTTGGAGCAGATGGTTTAGGAGTACAAAGGCAAACTGTTATTGCTTATAGTTAAACTACATTTCTGACAAAAATCTTAAAAGCAAAGTCTTAAAAATTTAATAGTCAACAAAGTGATTAGAACGTCCGTTAAATATTATTTTATTCTGTTTTTTACCCTACTTAGTATTGGTAAGCTGACTCATGCGCAAAACAATGAAGTTTATAAGATAAGCTATTTGAGAAGTTCAAACGGTAACACGATGTCTAATCAGGACCCAATAGTGGTTTTTGCCTCAAAGGAAGAAACCATCGTGTCTTCACAAAGGATTTTAGATGGAAAAGCATCGTATCCTTTTGAACGGTTTTTCGTAGACCGAGCCAATAATGCTTATTATAAACTTGCGGAGTTCGGGAAGGACAGGACATCTTTAACGGTAGATGAAGAGCTTTTATCAAAGCAGAACTTTACAATTACAGACGAGACTAAAACCATTTTGGGTTATTTATGTCGCAAAGCGACGACTTCTGTTAATTCTAATTCTATGGAGGTATGGTTTACTGACGAATTACAAGTAAAGGGATCGCCCGCCGAGTTAGGTCAGAATTTGGGTCTGGTATTGGAAATTGTGAGAAATGGAAACTCCGCTACCACAGCTTCGAAAATTGAAAAAGTTAAGTCTGTTCCCGTGAGCTCGAAATTGCCTAGACTGGCTAACACAGTGGACGAGTTAACATATAAAGACTTACTATGGAAGAGCCGTTTTATTGATTTATCCATCTTTACAAAGGAACAAATTAATTTTGTAGGAGGTGAGGTTAAATCTGATAGTATATTGCGGTTTGCCAGTGGAACCATCATCCTGAAAAAAGTAAAAGTTCCCAATATTGCTCCGGGAAATAGTGTCTTTATAGAACTTGTAGAGCAGTCTAATGGGGATGCTTATGATCGTACCGGATCTGTTTTTCTTATTCCTATGGACCAAGATCTTTCTTTTTTGGATGGACTGCAGAAAGGGATCGGTGTTTTACCAATATACGAAAATGGAAATGGTAAAGAGTATCAAGGAGTTGTGCGAACAGATAAGTATACACCTTTAGTCGAGTTAATGCGCTTTTTCACTCCATTCGGGGTGAAAGGTTTTAATCATATTCAATTGAAAGGAAAAAACTGGCAGGATAGTGTTAGCTATCGCCAAGATATAACAGAATTTCAACCGCTTTTAAGTGATCAAGAAGTTTGGATAGGAACTTTTATTGGAAATTATGACGGGGGCGGGCATCGGGTAAGCTTGAATATGAGTATTCATCCAGGTCGCCCTAGTGACGCTGAGACTAAAAAAATTATGCCGTTATTTAACACAAATAACGTGATGGAAATGGCAGGCCAACAATATGCAACGATGTTTGATGTAGACCAAGGCTTGGAAGTCACGTTTACTCTAGATGAAGACGCTAGAAACGTTAAATTGCGATACATTACCACAGGACATGGAGGTTGGGGAAATGGAGATGAGTTTGTCCCTAAGGAAAACTCTATATTTTTGGATGGGAAAGAAGTGTTCAGTTTCACGCCATGGAGGGTAGATTGCGGTTCTTATCGACTATATAATCCAGCATCAGGTAATTTTTCCAATGGCTTATCTTCATCAGACCTTAGTCGCTCCAATTGGTGCCCAGGAACATTAACAAATCCGGTCTTTATTGATTTAGGTGACCTAAAAGCCGGTTCTCATACCATGCGTATTCGTATTCCACAAGGGAAGCCAGAAGGGACTAGCTTTAGTGCTTGGAATGTTTCGGGTTGTTTACTGATGGATTGATTTCAGCTAAGGTCTGATTAATTTTGCTTTTTCCAAATTGAGTCGATTTCGGACATAGTAAAAGCACCCCGACGATCAATAAATTTATCTCGGATCTTTTTTATGTCCGATGCAGTCACTTTCGAAGCATTATTGCTCCAAGCACTGCGGATAAAGCTTATTGTTTGTGCAATATCTTCATCTGAGAACTCGGCATTTTGTCCTATCCCTGGCATATCACCTGTAACTTCAGGGATTTCGCCATTCACAACAATCGGGCCCGTTAAGCCGAACAACACCGTTGCTATTAATTTATCTTTATTCCCTAATACCCAATCAGAATTGTTTAATGTTGGCGCTAAAGATTCGATGCCATAGCCGTCTTTCCCATGGCAGGTCATGCAACTCGCCTTAAATATTGCTGCACCCTTAGGATAATTTTGCTCTGCCTTTTTTGTATTGACATCATCTTTTGCTTTTTTAATATCAATAAGAACCTGACGTAACCTCTCCTTAATTACTGTATTGTCATTATTGCTAGCTCCTTCAATTTTCTTTAGGAATAAGTCCTCTTCGCCTTCCAAATTACTAATAATCGCATCCGCTATAAATGTGTTATTGGCAAATATTTTTGCTAGAGCGTACAATATTTTTTCTCCTGCTGATGCATCAAAGTTTCGTATTTTTTGAACAGTAAAGGCAATATAAGGCGCTGTCAAAGAATCCGCGTTTTCAACCAACGCTTCCAAAGGAGGGATAAAAGCTTTATAATTATCTATGTCTATAATAGATGAAGCAGCCGTTATTGCCTGTGCTCGAATATGCCAATCGGTTTTGTTCATCAAGGGTATGATGTTTTCGGGTTTTAAGATCCCTAAGCCTTCTAATGTCCAAAGTGAATGGATTTGGGTGAGGGGTTTATCGTCATTATCTAAAAGCTCCAAAAGTTTAGGGGCGGCAGAGACCATTTTTTTATCAACTAAGATTTGTTGCGCCTTATCTCTAAGCCATCCGTTGCTATTGTTCAATAAATCAACTAAGCTCAGTTCGTCGGTTGGCATTATCGTTATCTCAGTTTTCCCTTTTTTGGGTACAATTCGATAAATACGTCCGTAAGTATGCGGTTGATCTAAGTTTCTTAATTTAATTTGGTTTTTTAGATAGTCTGTTAAATAGGTTTTGTGTTGAATAATTCCTCTATACATGTCCACAATATATAGAGCTCCATCTGGGCCGTTATATAAGCTTACTGGTCGGAAACGTTCATCGACACTTCTTAGAAATTCTTTGTCTTGATAAGCTTGATCGCCGGTAACTGTATATCCTCGCTCTTTAAGCACATTTCTTTTTATGAGATTAGCCGCCGGTTCAGCGACAAAAGCATTGAAAAAATATTCATCGCCAAATAAATTCCCTCTATAAATGGTTGGACCTCCAGCTGCCGTAAAGTTTACCAAGCGTAAGGTTGTATCTAATATTCCTTCCATATAACCTCTATTTACTCCAGGGGTTGGCCTTGAAGGGAATACTCTGTTATCCGAGACAATATTTTCATTATAGCCCGATACTTTGCGCTGATTTCTATTCCCACTTCCTAATCCGGGTGGAAAGTAATCTCCCAAAACGTTAGCCGAGTTGTGGTTATAATATAACCGTCCATAGTCATCCTGTGCAATGCCCCATTGACCACGGAAATGCGTTTCTTCGATAATCCATTCCTTTCCTTTTTTTCGATACCGCTTATCTGATTTTGCGTTATAAATCCAGTTGTCCAAACCGCGTAACAATCCATTAGGTTGGTGTTCAACATTTCCGCCAATAGCATATCGATCATCTACCAGAACTTTGTTGCCTGGACGATCATTTTTAATTTCTACATACCAAAGATATGGAGGTTCGGCAATCAGTATTCCGTCTTCAATTAAACATATCGCTCGTGGCAATACGAGAGAGTCCATGAATACTTGACGATCCTCAAAAGTTCCATCTTTATTTTTATCTTCCAGAATTATAATTTGCCCAGTAGGTTTCTCCTCTCCACTTCCGATTGTGTCAAGCATATAGCTTTCCATTTCGACAACCCAGATTCTTCCTTTTTCATCGAATGTCATTGCAACCGGAGTATTCACCAAGGGTTCTGCAGCTACAATTTCTACTTTGAAACCGTCTTCAACTTCCATTTTTTTTAATGACTCCTTGGGTGAAAGTGCTGGAGAAGAGGAAAAGTCTTCGCTTGTATGACAAGATGTCGTTGAGAGTAGAAAAGCAAATAAAAGAATAGCTATGGCTTGCGTAGAGGGGATATAAGTTATACTCATTTATTATTCTTTGAAAATTTTTTATTATAAAGGATGCGTCTAAGAGATTAGATAATCCAAAATTATTTTGAATGATGAAAATGTAATCGTTTGCAGATACATAGTTAGATAAAAAAAATATTAAATCAAAATTTATAAAATGACAATTTATTTGGATTACCTCGATTAGATTTTGGAATAATTGAATGGACTTATAAATATTATAGATAGCTTTGTAAACGTTTACATAGATTATGGAAAAACCATCACGTGTTACAATTAAAGATATAGCAATTGATGTTGGAATGTCTATTGCCTCTGTTTCTAGAGCATTAAATGATCATCCACATATAAGTGATAAAACGAAAGAAAAGGTAAAGATCGCTGCCGAAAAGTTAGGCTATAGATATAATGCATTAGCAGCGGCATTGCGGAGCAGTAGATCCAAAACTATAGGATTAGTTGTTCCTAGGATTTCGATGTCATTTCAATCGGCGGTTATTACAGCAATCCAAAACAAACTTCACACATACGGATATAATTTAATGATTTGTCAATCGAACGAGTCACCTGAATTAGAAAAAAAACTCGTTAATCTTCTAATGGCTGCTCAGGTGGAAGGATTGATAATTTCATGTACTTTATATACCCAAGATTATTCAATTTTTGAAAATTCATTTACCGGCGGACTTCCAATCGTTTTTTATGACCGTGTGCCAATAGGTAAACCTTTTCATAGAGTTGTAGGTGATGAATTTAAGGGGGGATACGATCTTACTAAACATTTAATAGAAGAAGGTAGTAAACGTATCGCTCATATAAGCGGTGCATTGAGTTGCAGTATTTATCAAGAACGCTTTCTAGGGTATAAAGAAGCATTGAAAGATAATAATATTGAATTTGACGAAGATTTGGTTGTTTTTCATGAGCTTAATAGAGAAAATACATTTGCCAGCTGTCAGAAATTATTTGATGGGAATAAGAATCCAGACGCAATTTTTGCTTGTAACGATACGGCGGCATTAGCTGTTTTGGAATATGCCAAAAAAATGAACATTTCCGTGCCAGCGGAATTGAAGATCTCGGGGTATGCAAATGACAATCGAACGGAAATATCAGTCCCCAAAATTACCTCTGTTGAGCAATTTCCCCATTTGATGGGAGAAAAAGCGGCCGAGTTAGTAATGAATCTTATAAACACCACAAAAAGGGATGAAAATTTTATTACTTTGACGACGCCAACTGAATTGATAAAGCGAACATCAAGCCTTTCGATACTTTCCTAGTTTCTAATTGAACCCGTAAGAATAATATTTCACTTAGATTTTGTTCTATTAGTTTTTTTTATTAATTATGTATATGCAAACGTTTGCATGATACAGGTAAAGATAACCTATGGAAAAAATTAAAACTGGAAACTACCGATGGATAATTTGTTCTTTATTATTCTTTGCAACTACAATTAATTACATCGATAGACAGGTTATTGGTTTATTGAAGCCCACCTTAGAAAGAGAATTTCATTGGACAGAAATCGATTACGGATATATAGTAATGGCTTTTGCCGCTATGTATGCATTAGGATATGTTCTTTTCGGAAGTTTTATTGATAAGGTCGGAACTAAAATCGGGTATAGTATTTCAGTTTCAGTCTGGAGTATTGCAGCCATAGGACATGCCTTTGCGAAAAGCACTTTGGGCTTTGGTATAGCGCGAGGGGCATTAGGTTTAGCAGAAGCAGGTAATTTTCCAGCTGGCGTGAAAGCCGTTGCAGAATGGTTTCCTAAGAAAGAAAGGGCCTTAGCAACTGGAATCTTTAATTCGGGTACCAGTATTGGAGCGGTGGTTGCTCCAATATTAGTTCCCTGGATATTAGGATTGTACGGATGGAAAGAAGCTTTTTGGATTACCGGAGCGCTAGGATTTGTTTGGCTAATATTTTGGTGGATATTTTACGAAGTGCCAACAAAACAAAAAAGACTTAAGCAGCCAGAGCTTGAATTTATACTTAGCGATGATGATGTAATAGAGGAAACCTCAGTAAAACTAAAATGGAGTCAGTTGCTTGGATTACGCCAAACTTGGGTATTTATAGTTGGCAAAGTTTTAACGGATCCCATTTGGTGGTTCTTTTTGTTTTGGCTGCCCTCATATTTTGCAGATACTTTTGCTTTAGACCTGACCAAACCGAGTATGCACCTTGCAGTAGTGTACGCAGCAACTACACTTGGAAGTATCGGAGGAGGTTATTTGTCTTCCTATTTCATCAAAATAGGCTGGCCTGTATTAAAAGCAAGGAAAACAACTCTACTTATTGTTGCTATTGCCGTCACACCTATCTTTTTTGCACAATTTGCGACTGATATATGGGTTGCTGTTGGTATAATTAGTATTGCCACGGCTGCCCATCAGGCCTGGAGTGCTAATATTTTTACGATTGTTTCGGATATGTTTCCAAAGAAGGCTGTAAGCTCGGTGGTAGGAATAGGTGGAATGTCAGGATCGATTGCCTCTACACTTTTCCCAATGATCGTTGGGTCACTTCTGGCTTATTATAAAGGGTTAGGGAATATTGGCGCCGGATATAATATACTGTTTATTATAAGTGGTTGTGCTTATTTTTTGGCATGGGCAATTATTCAGCTTTTAACTAGACGAATGAAACCGATCAACTTATGATAATAAAGAAGATAGAAAGATTAAATAATTGAACTTTAAATAAGAAACGACATGAATCAGAGACGAGGTTTTATCAAAAAGTTTATGGCAGGCGTATCGCTTCTGGCATTTTCTAATATTCCTGTACAAGCAAGTAGAACGAAAGCCAACAAAAAGGACCGCGATAAATTTAATCTTGCAGTTGCTGGTTACAGTTTTGTACATTTTAATCTTGAAGAATCATTATCCATGATGCGTCGAACAGATATTAGATATCTATGTATAAAAGATTTTCATCTTCCTTTTACTAGCTCAGATAAAGAGATCGCTGATTTTCATGAATTACTTTCGAAGTCGAACGTGACTGGATATGCAGTCGGTCCCATTTACATGAAGTCCAAAGAAGAAATCGATAAGGCATTTATTTACGCAAAGCGAGTAGGGGTTGACCTTATTGTCGGCATTCCGCGGTCAGAAGATTTAAGCTACGTCTCCAATAAAGTTAAAGAATACAATATTAGATATGCAATACATAATCATGGGCCTGAAGATAAGTTATATCCAAACGCATCGGTTATATATAATTTCATAAAGGACTTAGATGAAAGGGTGGGGATTTGTTTAGACATCGGTCATAATACTCGTGATAATCAAAACTTGTTGTCAGATGTGACGAAATTCTCCGAGAGGATTTTTGATGTTCATTTGAAAAATGTTACTGCTGCTAACGCACAAGGTACTACTTGTGAGTTAGGAAGGGGAGTAATAGATGTTCCGTCATTTCTTCAAGCTTTACGGAAGGTGAATTACGCTGGTATGTGCAGCATAGAACATGAGAAAGATATGAAGGATCCTTTAGCTGGAATAGCTGAATCGGCAGGTTTCTTTAGAGGGGTTATCGCAGTGTAATATCTTATTGAATTGCATTGGAGAAAAATATTATAAATAAAATAGTTCAGAATGGAGTTTGGATCGTTAAAAAACAAAGTAATCGTTGTCACAGGGGGAACGGGGGTTCTAGGAGAGTCTTTTGTAAATTGCATAAGCGAAATGGGTGGAACCGTAGCTATTATAGGTAGAAATCGCGAGGTCGCCGAACAACGTGCTGCTACAATTAATTCTAAGGGCGGTAGGTCTATAGGGCTTGTTGCAGATGTGATGGATATAAACAGTTTAATTCAGGCTAGAAATACTGTTCTTAATAAATTTGGAAAAGTTGATGGTTTGGTAAACGCTGCTGGAGGTAATATGCCCGGTGCGGTGGTGGATCCGAAAGATAACTTGTTTGAAATGGATTTAGATGCAATGAGCAAGGTTCTTAATTTGAATCTGTTTGGTACAATCAACGCAACTCAAGTATTTGGTGAGGAGATTGCAAAATCTGGAAATGGAAGTATCGTAAATATATCTTCTATGACTTCTCAACGAGTCATTACAAAGGTAATGGGATATAGCATTTCGAAAGCGGCGGTAGATTTATATACAAAATGGTTTGCAGTGGAATTAGCGAATCGCTATGGAGATAAAGTGAGAATGAATGCAATTGCACCTGGTTTTTTTATTACGGAACAAAACAGAAGATTATTGACGAATGAAGATCAGAGCTTCACAGATAGAGGAAACCTGGTGATTAAACAGACTCCTTTTAAAAGGTTTGGTTTGCCAAGCGAGTTGGAAGGGGCATTGATTTGGTTGTTAAGTGATGCTTCGAAATTTGTTACCGGAACTATAGTTAACGTTGATGGTGGATTTTCTGCATTTGGTGGTGTTTAAATTATTCATAAATGGAATATAAAATGATTCCAACGATGCGTTGGTTTGGACCCAATGATCCTGTAAAATTAAGTGACATACGACAAGCAGGCTGTTCCGGAGTAGTCACAGCTTTGCATCATATTCCTAATGGAGAGATTTGGGAAGTTGATGAGATTAACAAGCGTAAACATGTTATTCAACAGGCTGGAATGGAATGGGATGTGGTGGAGAGTCTACCGGTTTCAGAAGAGATTAAAACTCAAAGCGGCAATTATTTGGATTTAATAGAAAATTACAAACAATCCATACGCAATTTAGCGAGTTGTGGCGTCAAGACCATTACTTATAACTTTATGCCCATTCTGGATTGGACTAGAACAGATTTGCAGTATACTTTGCCAAATGGAGCAAAAGCTTTGCGATTTGAAAAATTGGCTTTGGTAGTGTTTGACGTTTTTGTCTTGGGAAGAGAAAATGCTCAATTGGACTACAGTGAAGAAGAAATAAAGAATGCTAAGGTTCATTTTGAAAAAATGAGTGCTGATGAAAAGAGAAAATTGCAGGCAACCATTATAGCAGGTTTACCTGGTAGTGAAGAAGGCTATAGTCTTGATAAGTTTCAGTCCGCACTTGATACTTATCAAAATATAAACGCCGATAAGTTGAGAGAAAATTTGAGTTTTTTCTTGGAGCAAATTATTCCTACTGCTGAAGAGAATGATGTTAAAATGGTGGTACACCCAGATGATCCGCCTTATCCGATCTTTGGTTTGCCGAGGGTAGTCAGTAACGCATCCGATTATGATTATATTTTTAGTAAAGTGCCTTCCAAAAGTAATGGTATCTGTTTTTGTACTGGTTCTCTAGGGGTTAACCCAAATAATAATTTGCCGGAAATGATTAGAGACTACGGTGATCGGATCTACTTCTTGCATTTGCGAAATGTCAAACGAAATGAGTTGGGAGATTTTTATGAAGCTAATCATCTCGAAGGAGATACCGATATGTTTGCAGTAGTCAAGGAGGTGGTAAGTGTGATGAAGAAATATGAAAGAAATATTCCCTTCCGTCCCGATCACGGCCATCAAATGTTAGATGATTTAAATAAAGTAGTTAATCCTGGTTATTCTGCAATTGGAAGGTTAAAAGGGCTCGCAGAAATTAGAGGATTAGAATATGGAATTGAAAAATTTTTAGAACATTAAAAAATGAAAGAATTTCTAGATGAAAACTTCCTGTTGGAAAGTGACTTTGCAAGTAAGCTATATCATGAATATGCTAAAGACATGCCTATTATCGATTACCATAACCATCTTCCGCCTCAGCAAATAGCTGAAGATACAAAGTTCGAGAATTTGACTCAAATTTGGTTGTATGGGGATCATTACAAATGGCGCTCGATGCGAGCAAATGGAATTTCAGAGGAATATATCACGGGAAATAAAAGTGATTATGAGAAGTTTGAAAAGTGGGCGGAAACTGTTCCTTATACGGTAAGAAATCCTTTGTACCATTGGACTCATCTAGAATTAAGACGTTATTTCGGCGTTCAGGAACTCCTTTCTCCTAAAACAGCAAGAAAAATTTATGATGAATGCTCGGAAAAGTTAAGATCGGCGGAATATTCAACTCGTAATCTATTGATGAGAATGAATGTGAAAATGGTAGGTACAACTGATAATCCGTTAGATGATTTATCATCCCATGAAAAAATCCGAAAGGATGATTTCGGAATTCAGGTTCTCCCTACATTCAGACCAGACAACTTCATGGAAATCGAGGATAGCACGAAATTAAATGACTTGGTTAAAAAATTGGAAAGTCTAACCATGATGTCTATCTCTAGTTTTAGCGATTACCTAAATGCACTAAAAATAAGGCACGAGTTTTTTGCCGAAAGGGGTTGTAAGGTTTCAGATCATGGATTATCTCATATGTATGCTGAAGAATATACGCTTCAAGAAGTAGAAGATATTTTTAAAAAAGGCTTGAATGGCGAGACAGTTGAATTTCATGAAGTTTTAAAATTTAAATCTGCCATGCTCTATAATTTTGCATTATGGGATCATGAAAAAGGATGGGTTCAGCAATATCATCTCGGAGCACTGAGAAATAATAATAGTCGGCTTTTAGAGAGCATCGGTGCCGATGCTGGTCTTGATTCGATAGGCGACTTTAAACAAGGTGAACATTTATCAAAATTTTTAAACAAGCTTGACAAGACGAATTCATTGGCCAAAACCATACTCTATAATCTAAATCCTGCCGATAATGATCTTTTTGCAACCATGGTGGGTAATTTCAATGATGGATCAGTTGCTGGAAAAATGCAATATGGAGCTGCATGGTGGTTTCTTGATCAAAAGATGGGGATAATAGATCAGCTAAATTCAGTGTCGAATATGGGCCTGTTAAGTCGTTTTATAGGCATGCTGACAGATTCTCGCAGCTTTCTTTCTTACCCTCGACATGAATATTTCAGAAGAATACTCTGCAATTTGATTGGTGAGGATGTTGAAAAGGGAGAGCTACCAAATGACATCGAGTTTTTTGGGAAATTAGTTCAAGATGTATGTTATAATAATGCGAAATCTTATTTTAACGTTTAGTTATTTACAAACGCGTTGGATCTAAGCATGATAGGTTCAATACTACTTAATAATTTATTATGATGAAACCATCATGAGTTTACAAAAATCACAAACCGAAATGAATAATTCACTCATGATAGCTTCATTGCCACTTTTAAACAAATTACTCTAATGAAACCATCATGAGCATTAACAAATTACTCACAAACCGCGATGAACATACAGCACATGATAGCTTCATCGCCTTTAAAAAACAAATTATATTCTGATGCAGGTATTGTTGGTTTGTCAGCAATGGGTTTAAGTGCCCGAAGTTATGGGAGAATTATGGGAGCTAATGATAGGGTGCAAGTAGGAATAATTGGCTTTTCGGACCGTTTCAAAGGTTCATTGTACCCTTCTTTCATGAATCATGCTAAAGAACTAAATTTTGAATTTGTTGCCGTTTCAGATATATGGAACCGAAGACGGGATGAGGCCGAAGCTTATGTAAAAGAAAAGTCGGGGGCAACCATTAGAAAATTTAGAAATAATGATGAGCTCTATTCAAGCAAAGGGATTGATGCTGTTGTAATTAGCACGGCCGATTTTCAGCATGCTCTAATGTCGGCACAAGCCGTTCGCCATAATATGGACGTTTATGTAGAGAAACCAATGGCTGAAACATTAGAAGATGCAAAAGTTCTCTTGAAGGCAGTTCAGGAAACAGGTAAGATTTTGCAAGTGGGTTCACAACGTAGAAGTGCTCCTAATTATATAGCAGCTAATGAGTATATAAATTCTGGCAAATTCGGAGATATCAATATGGTTGAGATGACCTGGAACGTAAACCAACCCGGCCGTTGGAGGCTACCTAAACTGGTCAGTGAAATTCGAGAACAAGATACAGATTGGGACCGTTTTTTAATGAATAGGCCGAAAGTCGCTTGGGATCCTCGTAAGTATTTAGAATTCCGGTTGTTTTGGCCGTATTCCTCTGGGATTTGGGGTCAATGGATGGCTCATCAAATTGATACGGTACATTGGTTCACCGGATTGAAACATCCGCGAAGCGTAGCAGCGAACGGTGGAATTTATATGTGGAACGATGGGCGAGAAAATCCAGATACGGTAACAGCAGTTATGGACTATGGTCCAAGCAATGATATGAGTAAAGGATTTCAGGTGCTGTATTCATCTAGATTTACAAATTCGGCAGGAGGTGTGAAAGAGCTTTATTATTCAAATGGAGGAATGTTAAACCTAGATACCAATGAAGTAACATCGGAAGGCGGACTAACTGAAAGATATGCTTCGGCAATGGGTATGAAAGCTAATCTATTAGCGCCTTTTACTCTTGCTAATGCTGCGAAGATGGAGACTTCCGCCAATACTGGTGGTGACCCAATGACGTCACTCCATATGCGCAATTGGATGGAGTGTGTGCGTAGTCGCAAAACTCCTAATGCTTCAGTAGAAGCTGGTTATAATCATTCAGTTGCAAATATAATGGCCCGGACAGCATTAGAAACTGGCAAAAAGGTAACTTTCGATGATGCTAAACAATTAGTGGTCGCAGGTTGATCGTTCACAGACCATTTTAAGAGATAGGTATGAAAAATATAAAAACGCTTATTTACTATTTTTTAATAGCGGGAATTGTGTTTGCTAGCTGCGCTCAGGAGAAGCAGCAACGTTTTACTATTACCGAAAATAAAGCAGAGAAGCGAGTAGATATAACGTTAGACGGTAAACCATTTACGTCGTATATATATCCAGAGAGTTTAAAGAAGCCGGTACTGTATCCAATTTATACTGCGGATGGATCTTTAATTACGAGAGGTTGGCCAATGGATCCTCGTCCTGGGGAGCGAGTTGACCATCCTCATCATGTTGGATTGTGGTTTAATTATGGAGATGTTAACGGATTGGACTTTTGGAACAACTCGACAAGTATTCCTGAAGATAAAAAAAGCGGATACGGTACTATAAAACATGCAAGTGTAAATAGTATGCTTGCTGATGATGACTACGCGGCTTTAGAAGTGTCTTCTTATTGGCAGAAACCAGACGGTACAAATCTTCTAAAAGAAGATACGAAGTATGTTTTTACCGGGAACGGAGAACAGCGAGCAATCGAATTGATTGTGAAACTTACAGCCTTAGAGGAAGATGTATCGTTAAAGGACAATAAAGAAGGTTTACTGGGTCTTCGCCTCGCTCGTGAATTGGAGCATCCATCGGATAAACCAGAAAAATTTACAGACGCTAATGGGATCGCTACTGATGTAGCGATAATGAATAACGAAGGTGTAACTGGATTATATAGAAGTAGTGAAGGAAAAGAAGGCGATGATGTCTGGGCCACAAGAGGAAGATGGGTCAATTTGAATGGGAAGATAGCTGATAGGCTAGTGTCAGTTGCAATTTTAGATAATCCTGACAATGTTGGTTATCCCACTTTTTGGCATGCCCGTGGCTATGGGCTGTTTGCAGCGAATCCCCTTGGTCAAAAAGAGTTTAGTAAGGGTGAGGAGGTGCTTGATTATAAGTTGAAAGCTGGTGAATCGGTTATTTTTAGATATAAAATATTGATCAATTCTGGAAGTCATTTGTCTGATGATCAGGTTAATCAAGGTTTTTCTGATTTTCAAAACCAAGAAGGTGAAGTATTCAATTATTAATTTATAAATAAAAAGTCTAGATGGTCCAACTAAGTAAAGCCTTTTTAGAAGAAAATATACTTTCCTCAAAGCTTACTATTCCGACGAATTGGGACAAGTTACCTGAAAAGGTTTTACAGTTTGGTACAGGGGTATTGCTTCGAGGGTTGCCAGATTATTTCATAGACAAGGCTAATCGTCAGGGTGTGTTTAATGGCCGTATTGTTGTTGTGAAATCGACAAATATAGGTCGTCCCAATGCGTTTGCCGAGCAAAATGGTTTATACACAATACATAATAAAGGGATACAAAACGGGAAGATTATTCACGAGGTTATTTTAGTTTCTGCGATTAGTAGGGTTCTTTCTGCTAAAGAAGACTGGGATGAGATCCTGAATGTTGCTATTTCGTCACAGTTGGAAGTCGTAATCTCAAACACAACAGAGGTAGGAATTACATTAGACGAGAACGATAATTTAGATAGCTCACCTCCTGTTTCATTTCCAGGCAAATTAACAGCTGTTCTCTACAAACGATTTCTGCATTTCAAAGGGGATATCAACAAAGGTTTAGTAATATTACCAACGGAACTAATTAGCGATAATGGCGTCAAACTTAAAGCGATTATCTGTGAATTAGCGACTGTTCACCAGCTTGGTCAAGATTTTATTAACTGGCTAAATGTAGCAAACCAATTCTGTAATACGCTGGTGGATCGTATTGTTCCAGGGAAGTTGCCATTAGATGAGCAACAAAAATCTGAAAAGGAATTAGGATGTTTAGATGATTTGGCTATTATGGCTGAACCGTTCAAGTTATGGGCGATAGAGTCTGACAGCAAACGCGTTCCTAAGGTACTTTCGTTCGCAAAGACAGATGAAGGAGTAATTATTGCATCTAGTATATGGAAGTTTAAAGAATTGAAATTGCGACTACTGAATGGCAGCCATACCTTTTCATGCGGTTTAGCTGTTTTATGTGGATTTAGAACCGTAAAAGATGCGATGCAAAATGAAACATTCTCGCAGTACGTACGCATATTAATGGAGAATGAAATTGTACCGACGATTATAGGAAATGAAATCGGTCAAGATGAAGCCTTCACTTTTGCTCAAAACGTAATCGACCGATTTAACAACCCATTTCTCGACCATGAATGGTTAAGTATAAGCTTTAATTTTACTTCTAAAATGCAGATGCGAAATGTAGCCTTGCTACAAGGCTTTACAGACACGAGTAAATCTATTCCGCAATATATGGCCTTAGGTTTTGCCGCATATCTCCGTTTTATGAAATGTACAATGAATAACGACGGATCTTATCTAGGGCATAACGGAAAGAGGGAGTATACGTTAAACGATCCTGATGCGCCGATATTTGCAAGTTTATGGGCCAATCATGACGCAAAGGAGATTGTCGATAAAGTGCTGGAAAATGAAGTTTTATGGAAGATGAATTTAAACAAAGTTCCGGGACTGCCTGAAGATATTCTTTACTTCTTGAATTTACTGCAAAATAACCCCGCATTAGAAGTAATTGACCAACTGCATGGTCAGAATCTCAAAAAAATCAAGGGAATCGCCTGATTTTAAGAGTGTGTGAACGACTAAAAAAAATTTAGATTTCCACCTAATATCCGTTATAAATTTAATATGTTTGAGTATGCAAACGTTTACAATATAAAATTATGATGCTTTAAAATTCAATTATGACAAGACAATTACCACAACAAATTGGAAAATACCGCTGGGTTATCTGCTCTTTATTATTTTTGGCGACTACAATTAACTATCTAGACAGACAAGTTCTTAGTCTACTTCACCCTATTTTAGAAGAAGAGTTTAACTGGACAAATACCGATTATGCGAACATTACCGCAGCTTTTCAATTTGTATATGCTATCTCCATGTTATTTGCCGGCCGTATTATTGACAGATTAGGCACAAAGTGGGGTTTTGCTTTAGCTATTATTGTTTGGTCTGTTGCAGCAATTTTTCATGCTATTGCTATACCAATCGGCGAAAGCGCTGTCGCAGTTTTGGGTTTGCTCGGTATATCCGGACTTTCAATTTCAGTAGTCGGTTTTATTATTTCTCGTGCATTTTTAGGAATTGGAGAAGCAGGAAACTTTCCCGCGGCTATTAAAGCTACTGCCGAGTATTTTCCGAAGAAAGAACGATCGTTTGCTACAGGTATATTCAATTCCGGGACAACGGTAGGCGCTATTTTAGCACCACTAACTGTGCCATGGATGGCTTTACAATGGGGATGGCAAAGTACGTTTATTGCTGTCGGCGGTATTGGTTTCTTCTGGTTGATATTGTGGTTCTGGTTTTACGAAACTCCAGAAAAACAAAAGAGACTATCAGCGGAAGAATTAGCATATATCCAGAGCGATGAAGAAATCGAGACTATTCCGGCGGATAAAGAAGAAGAAAAGGCTAAAAAAGTTTCTTGGTTCAAACTACTGAATTATAAGCAAACTTGGGCCTTTGCACTGGGGAAATTTTTGACAGATGGTGTATGGTGGTTTTTCTTGTTTTGGTTGCCGTCCTATCTGAAAGCGGAATATGGAATGACAGGAACCGAAATCATGATTCCTTTAGCAGTATTATATGGCTTAACGATGTTTGGAAGTATTGGTGGCGGTTGGTTCCCAATGTATTATATCAATAAAGGTTATACACCTTATGATGGACGAATGAAGGCTATGTTGATCATTGCTTTATTTCCTTTGGTGATTTTAGCGGCACAGCCATTAGGAGATATAAGTTTTTGGTTTCCGGTAATATTGATAGGTATTGGCGCCGCAGCACACCAAGCATGGTCAGCAAATATATTTACTACTGTTTCGGATATGTTTCCTAAAATATCAGTTGCTTCGGTTACAGGAATCGGGGGTATGGCCGGAGGAATGGGAGGGGTGATTACAAGCAAAATGGGCGGCGCAATTTTCGATCATTATAAAGCCGTAGGAGATATTCACACTGGATATACGATTATGTTTTCAATCTGTGGTGTGATGTATTTAATAGCTTGGTCGATTATGAAAGCATTAGTGCCTAAAATGAAATTAGTCGATTTAAATAAATAATCTCGTGTTCACATCCAGCTTCTTTTAAAAAGTAGTTTGGTACTAGGAAATAATGGATAGAGGCACCCATATTAGAAAGCGAAGCAGAAACCGAGGAGTTCGTCATGCTTCGTTAATTATATTAGCTTAATAATTGTTTTATTTTAAAAATTAAAAAAAATGTCTAAAAAGGTCGTTACACTTGGAGAGGTCATGATGAGATTAACCACTCCCGATTTCAAACGGTTTGTTCAAAGTGATAGCTTCGATGTTACCTATGGTGGCGGAGAGGCAAATGTCGCAGTCGCACTATGTAATTATGGATTGAATGGTGTTTTTGTTTCGAAAGTACCCGATACAGCGATTGGACAATCCGCAATTAACCATTTGCGTCGTTATGGCGTAGATACTCAGTTTGTTGCAAGAGGGGGTAAAAGGCTTGGGATTTACTTTCTAGAAATTGGTGCTTCCATGCGTGCGTCTCAAGTTATTTACGATCGGGCTGATGCTTCAATTACAGATGCGGCTATTTCTGAATTTGATTTCGATAAGATTTTTGAGGGTGCCGACTGGTTTCATACCACAGGAATCACACCAGCCTTAAGTGATGAAGCTGCAGCTTTAACAGAGGCGGCTTTGAAAGCAGCCCGAGCAAAAGGAATTACAACGAGTATTGACTTAAATTACCGTAAAAAATTATGGAGCAAAGAAAAAGCGAGAGAAGTAATGACGAGGCTTTGTCAATATGTAGACGTGTGTGTTGGAAATGAGGAAGATGCGAACGATTCATTAGGTTTTGTAAGCAAGGGAACAGATGTAACAAAGGGTGAGTTGAATCTAGATGGTTTTAAGGATGTGTGTAGGCAGATGAAGGAGAAATTTGGCTTCAAATATATCGCATCTACACTGAGAGAGAGTCACAGCGCTTCAGATAATGGTTGGTCGGCATTAGTATATGATGGGAACGAGTTTTACCACACCAAGGAATATGAAGTTCGGATCGTTGACCGTGTAGGTAGCGGGGATTCATTTGCTAGTGGGTTTATTTATGGCTTGGTGACAGGAAAGTCAATGAAAGATGCAGCTGACTTTGGTGTCGCGGCTTCAGCCCTTAAGCACACTATTCCAGGTGACCTTAACCATGCCACTTTATCCGATGTGGAGAATTTAGTTAAAGGTGACGGGTCTGGGAGAGTTCAGCGCTAGTTTTCGTTCTATGAATAAGTATGTAACAGTTTGAATTAAGCTATCCTTATTTTGACACCAAAATAAATTTTGAGAAAGATGAATGACAAACTAATAAAGGCCGGAATCATTGGTTCCGGCTTCGCTGCAAAATTCCATTATGATGCATTACAGCGGGTATACAGTACAAAGGTAGAAGTAATTGGCGCCTATTCCACAACAGAGGAAAGATTGAACGAGTTCACAACTCCTCGAGATATAAAAGCGTATTCTACTTTAGACGATTTAATAGAGGATAGTGATGTACTTCATGTTTGTACTCCTCCGGTCACCCATGAGCCAATAATAATTGCGGCATTAACGAAAAATAAAGACGTTATTGTAGAAAAACCACTAACTGGATACTTCGGAGATGGTACGCCTGAATTTAATGGTGATACCTTCTCTCGGGAAACAGGTCTAAAGCATACGATTGATAGTCTTCAACGAATGTTGGAAGCGGAAGGGCAAAGCAAAGGGAAAATAATGTATGCCGAGAATTGGGTATATGCTCCAGCCATACAAAAGGAAAGAGAAGTTTTAGAAAAAACAGGAGCTCAGATTTTATGGATGCATGGCGAACAATCACATTCTGGATCCCATTCACTCGCCTATGGGCAATGGAAGCTTTCTGGAGGAGGATCTATGATGGGAAAAGGGTGTCACCCGCTAACTGCTGCTATTTATTTGAAACATGTTGAAGGAAGGGTAAAAGATGGAAATCCGATAAGACCAAAGTCCATCTCAGCAAGGACGCATGCCATAACCCGATTGCCAAATTATCAAAATGAAGGCTACTTGCAAACGACCTATAAAGATATTGAAGACTTTGCAATGATGCATATTGAATTTGAGGATTCTACAATCGCAAGTATTTTTGCAAGTGAACTCGTGCTTGGAGGTGTAAAAAACTGGATTGAAATCAATACCTCTAATCATCGAACGATTTGTAATATTGGACCCAATAATGCAATGCAGTCGTATACACCAGATGGAAAACATTTCGAAGATGTATATGTGGTAGAAAAAACTGAAACAAAACAAGGATGGTCTTCTATTTCCCCAGATGAAGCTTGGTTTGCAGGTTATCAACATGAGATGGAAGCATTCTATCGGACCGTCGCTTTTGACGAACCTATTGAGAGTAATAGTCGTTTAGCTGCAGATGTTATGGCCACAATTTATTCTGGCTATGTATCTGCAGGATTAAAAGGCACCGAGATAATGATTCGGAATTTATAGTGAAGGAATTGGGTAAGTATTTTGTACAATAATTAGATTATTAATTAGCTTAATAAACATAAAGTTATATCTTTATTGAGCAAGGTGGTTCTATTCAGTACTTTAGGTAATTCCAGATTAGAGTATTGTGTTTTCAATAACTGTTAAAAATAAAGACGTATGAAAGAAGTTTCCAGGAAGCAGTTTATTTCTGCATTCAGTATGGTAGTGGCTAGTTTACCCTTAATATCCTTTAGAAGTCCTTATCCTAATTCTTTTGCAGATGTACCCGGAATGAAGATAGGCTATTCCGCAATAACTTGGGGTGGGAATGATATTCAGGCGGTTAAAGATATCTCTTCCTTAGGGTTTAAAGGTATTCAATTAAGGTCGAATGTCATAAAAGAATATGGGTCACAACCAGAACTGGTACAAAACTACTTGAAGCAACATGCATTAGAGTTTTCTATGTTTTCAAGTGGGAACGCCAACATCAATACTGGGGATGATGAGGCTGTAATTCAACTGCATGTTGAGCACGCTAAATTTGTAAAAGCTGCAGGAGGTAACTATATCCAATTGACCAATTCGTCTAGACCAAAAGAGGGTTTGCCTTCTTCATCGGATCTACAGAAATATGGTAAGCTTATTAATGAAATCGGTAGACGTACAAGCAATATTGGAATACAGGCGACTTACCATAATCATATGCATCAACTCGGTGAAACTCCAGAGGAAGTTGAAATCATTATGGAAAACTGTGATGATCGTTATGTTAAGTTACTCTTAGATGTTGCCCATTATCATCAAGGTGGGGGTGATCCGGTAGAAGCAATTTCTAGATATAAAGATCGCATCAGCTCTTTACATTTAAAAGATGTTAGACCATCGGATGGAACAGGATCGAGGGCCTATACGTTTGTAGAATTGGGAGAAGGCAAAGTGGATTTTGACGGAATATTTAGAGCCCTCCAACAAATCCAGTTTAAAGGTTGGGGTATTGTTGAATTGGATTCGGTTCCCGACAAACAAAAAACACCGCTCCAGTGTGCTGAAATCAGCCTGAGGTATCTTCAGTCAGCTAACATAAGAGTTTAAAAATGAATAGTACGAAAAATACAGAAACAACAAACCGCAGATCATTTTTGAAAAAATCAGGGATAGTAATTCTTGGTAGTTCTTTGGTGTATAATACAGATGCATTTGGAACGATGATCCCCCTAAAAGAATCTAAACTAAAAGTAGGGCTCATTGGCTGCGGTGGCCGGGGCACAGGAGCCGCCGTGCAGGCAATGAATGCCGACCCGAATGTAGTCATTACCGCAATGGGCGATGTATTTGAAGATCGTTTAGAGGAAGCCTATACTGCTCTAGTTAAAGTTGCCGGAGATAAAGTAAAGGTAGATAAAGAGAACAAATTCATCGGTTTCGATGCTTATCAAAAGGTTATCGATTCAGGAGTCGATGTTGTTTTATTGACCACTCCGCCAGGTTTTAGGCCTGATCACCTTACGGCTGCGGTCAATGCAGGAAAACATGTGTTTTGCGAAAAGCCAGTAGCCGTCGATGCTCCCGGAGTACGTAAAGTTATCGCCGCTGCAAAAATCGCCCAGAATAAAAACCTGTCTTTAGTATCAGGCTTTTGCTTTCGATACGACTTTCCCAATAGGGCAACCTTTAGCCGTATTTTGAACGGAGATATTGGCAAGATCAATACCGTTTCAACCTTCAGGAATGGAGGTGAGCTATGGTACTTCCCCAGACAAGAGGATTGGACAGAAATGACTTATCAGATGCGCAACTGGTATTATTATAACTGGCTTTCGGGTGATTTTATCGTAGAACAATCGGTGCACAGCTTAGACATGATGTCTTGGATTATGGGAGATGTAATGCCAATAAGAGCTATAGGAACGGGTGGTCGACAGGTGCGAACGGACAAAAAATATGGTAATATATTCGATCATTTTGCTGTTGAATTCGAATATGAGAATGGTGCAAAAGGATATCACTTTACAAGACAGCAATCTGCAACTTCTAATCGTAACAGTGTGGATGCGATGGGTAACCAAGGAAATGCTTCGATCAATATTGGAAGTAAATACGAAATAAATGGCAAAGAGAAATGGAAATATGAGGGAGAGAAAAATAACATGTACCAAACTCAACACGATGAGCTGTTTGCCGCAATCCGAAGTGGTAAGCCTATAAATGATGGAGAAATAATGGCCAATAGTACCATGCTCGCAATTTGGGCACGAATGGTAGGCTACACTGGTCAAACAATCACTTGGGATCAGGCAATTAATTCTACTCAGTCATTGGGGCCAAACATAGAGGATTATCATTGGGATTTAGCTTGGAAAATGCCTCCAATCGCAGTTCCAGGACAGACAAAATTTATATAAAGTACCTTCAAAACCAATCGAATGAAATTTATTTTCAATAGCACGTTTTTGCTTCTAGTTGTGTTCGGATTTAATGTAAATGCGCAAGAAGTAACAGTGACATTTGGTACTGAAACTGACTATACACAATTCGCGGTGGGTTCTGAAGCTGAAACCAAAGAGATTAACTGGATCAATGTCAATACGGACTCCGATACCTGGCGAAAAGAGAACGACATTCTTATTTGTGTAGGACAGCCTATAGGTGTGATGCGCTCAGAAAAGCAATATGAAAACTTTATTCTACATGTCGAGTGGCGTCATATGGAAGCCGGCGGCAATTCTGGTATCTTCGTCTGGAGCGATGCCAAACCAGACGAAATTGGGCGTTTGCCAGGAGGAGTAGAGGTGCAGATGCTTGAATTAGATTGGGTTAATCAAAATGTTCGCGACGGAGTAAAGCCGCCTATCGCTTATGTTCACGGCGAACTTTTTGGTGTCGGCGGGGTAGAAACAATTCCAGATAATCCACGAGGTACTAGAAGCAAATCGATAGAAAACAGAGCAAAGGGTAAAGGAGAGTGGAATACTTATGATGTTATCTGTGTTGATGGAACAATAAAATTAGCGGTGAACGGCAAGTTTGTGAACGGAATCAGTAACTCCTCGATCAAGAAAGGGTACCTCTGCTTGGAATCTGAGGGCGCCGAAATTCATTTTCGTAATTTTAATCTTACCGAATTGCCTCCAGGCGTAACCTCTATAAATCAGATAGCGAAAGAAATTTATTAGGAAATAACTATAACCTAGGTGTATGCCTTTACTTATTGTTGCATTTGGAGTTTTTTTACTTTTAATCTTGATTATAGTTTTCAAGTTAAATGCATTTCTTTCTTTAATCATCTCTTCCTTGGCAGTGGGAATCGCAGAAGGGATGCCATTGATAGATGTGGTAAATTCGATCCAGAAGGGAATTGGGAGCACCCTTGGATTTCTTTCTTTGATTTTAGGACTTGGCGCCATGTTGGGAAAACTACTAGCCGACAGTGGAGGTGCTCAAAAAATTGCAGAAGGATTAATTAATGCTTTCGGGAAGAAAAACATTCAATGGGCAGTCATGTTGACGGGGTTTATAGTTGGAATACCCATGTTTTACAGTGTTGGGTTTGTGGTTTTAGTTCCTCTTGTGTTTACAGTCGCTAATGCTACAAGACTGCCTCTTTTGTACATAGGATTACCTATGTTGGCATCTTTATCTGTGGCGCATGGTTTTCTACCTCCACACCCCGGACCTTCGGCTATTGCACTTTTGTATAATGCCGATATAGGTCTCACACTTATTTATGGTCTTATTATTTCCATACCAGCTATATTAGTAGGGGGGCTGCTTTTTTCAAAAACTTTAAAAAGAATAAAACCAAACCCTCCTGAAAAGATGTTCAATTCTAAAGTTTTCTCAGAAGAAGAATTGCCGAGTTTTGGAATAAGCATCTTTACAGGGCTTTTGCCGGTGTTTTTAATCGCTTTTGCAACGATCATGGAAGTTGTACTGCCAAGCGGTTCATCATTATTAAATTTATTTTCCTTTTTTGGTGATCCTGTTATTGCGCTTTTGTTATCTGTTCTTTTGGCGATATATACCTTAGGTTTAAGAAGAAAAAAAGAAATGAAAGCCATTATGAAAGTGTTTGAAGAGTCTATAGCTAGTATAGCGATGATTTTATTAGTGATCGGTGGTGCAGGAGCTTTTAAAGAGGTATTAGTAGATAGTGGGGTGAGTGAGTACATTTCGGAATTATTGAAAGATATGACGATTTCCCCATTGATATTAGTGTGGGGAATAGCAGGAATAATCAGAGTTTCAGTCGGATCTGCAACCGTAGCAGGTCTAACCACCGCTGGGATCGCGCTGCCAATTATTGCAACCACTAATGTGAGCCCTGAATTGATGGTATTGGCTACAGGGGCTGGGAGTTTGATGTTGTCACATGTAAATGATCCTGGTTTTTGGATGTTTAAAGAATATTTCGGTTTGAGTATTCGCGATACCATTCGATCTTGGTCTTCGATGGAAACTATTGTGTCTGTAGTTGGATTAATGGGGGTATTGGTACTTCATCAATTTATATGATGGATTTAAACCTACGACTTTCGGTTCATGGTGTTTTTAACTTAAAAACATTAGCTATTTAACTGGGAATGACAACATACAGTCAGCTATTGATAAGTAAGAGGTTTTATTTCCTTTTTGATCCTTATATCTTTATCCTAGAATCTAATTTTTATATTAACGTTAGTTGAGAAATGGTCAAATCTAATTCTTATTAATTGTTGATTAAAGATAATTAAATGTGAAAATCAATGGCGTTAAATGCAAAATTAGGAGTCAGTACATGGTTATGGACATCCCCGTTTGAAACGAAAAAGGCTTCAGAATTATTTAGTAAGATCAAAAGATTAGGGTATGACGTAGTGGAAATTGCTGTGGAAGATCCACGATTAATTGATACGGCGGAAATAAGGAAGAAACTGGTCGAAAATGATTTAGATGTTATCATCTGTGGGGCATTTGGTGATACCCGTGATTTAACTAGCGATGATGAGCGATTACGCGAAAATGGACTGGTATATATTGAAGAATGTCTAAATATAGCAGCAGAACTTGAAGCTGGTTTTTTTGCCGGACCAATGTATTCTGCAGTTGGAAAAGCGCGCATGGTTTCTCCACAACAAAGAAAAATAGAATGGGATAGAGCAGTAAACGGAATTAGGAAAGTCTGCGAGATGGCGGAGGCAAGAGCCTTGAAGATCGGCATCGAACCACTAAATCGATTTGAATCTGATTTAATTAATAATGTAGAAGATTTATTGAGACTCATAAATGATGTTAATCATCCTGCGGCAAAAATTTGCTTGGATATGTTTCACATGAATATTGAAGAGCCTAATCCGGAGCAAGCAATTATTGCAGCTGGAGATAAATTGATTCATATGCAAGTCTCCGAGAATTATCGTGGAACACCTGGAACAGGTAGTTCCAATTGGCAGGCTTATTATAACGGTCTGGAAAAAATAAATTATTCCGGCACTGTTTCTATAGAAAGCTTTACTCCAGAAAATAAGGAATTAGCTGGAGCGGTATGCATTTGGAAGAATCTTGCCAAAGATCAAGATACCTTTGCAAGTGAAGGGAATATCTTTCTAAAAAACTGGATTTTGGGTAAATGGAATCAAAATAATTAGATAATAATAGAATAAACAATGGAGAAAAAAAGCATTAATGTAGCAATAGTTGGATTAGGATTTGGTGCTGAGTTTATACCAATTTATCAAAAGCACCCGAATGCTAATATGTATGCTATTTGCCAGCGTAACATCGATAAGTTAAATGAAATAGGGGATAAGTTTTCCATAGAAAAACGCTATCAGGATTACGACGAACTATTGAAAGATGAGAATATCGATGCCGTACATATTAATACTCCCATCCCGAACCATGCGGAACAATCGATCAAGGCTCTTCGCGCTGGTAAACATGTAGCCTGTACAGTTCCTATGGCAACCACGGTGGAAGAATGCAGGCAAATTGTAGAAGCAGTAGAAGAGACAGGACTAACCTATATGATGATGGAAACTGTTGTATATGCAAGAGAATTCCTTTATATGAAGGAGTTATATGAAAAAGGTGAGCTTGGCAAAATTCAGTTTCTTAAAGCAAGCCACCAGCAAGATATGGAAGGGTGGCCCAATTACTGGCCAGGATTACCTCCAATGTATTATGCAACCCACTGCGTAGGGCCTGTTCTAGGATTGACAAGAAATGAAGCGGAATATGTTTCCTGTTTTGGTTCAGGTACGATTAGTCCAGAGCTTCACCATCATTACAACTCTCCATTTGCAGTAGAAACTGCCCATATAAAATTTAAAGACTCCGATTTAAGTGCACTTGTATACCGCTCTTTATTTGATACAGCGAGACAATACCGTGAGAGTTTCGAAGTATACGGTTCAAAAAAATCTGTCGAATGGCCATTAATTGAGGGAGATCCCTTAGTAGTACATACCGCAAAGAAAAATGAACATGAAATACCTGAAGAGGTGACTTGTCCGGATTACGCACACCTATTGCCAGAATCCATACAAGGATTTACAACAGGAGGCGTTTATGATGAAGATTCAAATCAACACCTTTCCTTTACCCAAGGGGCTGGTCACGGAGGCTCGCACCCCCACTTAGTACATGAATTTATAAGTGCACTAATTGAGGGCAGAGCGCCTTTCCCAAATGCTCAACAGTCTGCAAATATGACTTGTGTAGGTATTCTTGCGCATGAGTCGGCTTTAAAAGGAGGAGAAATTATTAAACTGCCCACTTTTACTCTGTCTTAATTAATAAGAAAGGATCAAAGTAATAGCCTATTTTTAATAAGTGAAAACTAAAAAACAATATAAATGAAAATTAAATTATTACTTGTTTTAATTACATTATTCCTGTTCTCATCTTGTAAAGATGATTCCCCAAGGAGGTTAGAATTGTTTTTTCTTGGACATAATAGCAAGCATCATGATTCGGAGAAGCTGGCCGAGATCTTGTCCCAAGAGTATTTTAAAAATGGAATTAATATTACTTATTCAACAGATCCAGAAGATTTGACGTCAGAAACGTTAAACTTATATGACGGATTGATTCTTTATGCTAATCATGATTCGATTACTGCGAATCAGGAAAAAGCATTGTTGGCTTATGTATCCTCCGGAAAAGGGTTTATTCCCATACATTCAGCGTCTTACAGTTTTAGGAATTCCCCTGAGGTAGTTAACTTAATCGGAGGTCAGTTTAAAAGTCATGAAGGAGGCTCTTTTTCTGCCGAGATAATGAAGCCCGATCATCCTGCACTGAAAGATGTGGAACCATTTACTACGGAATGGGATGAAACCTACGTACATGATAAATTGGCCACCGACATAGAAGTGCTAATGGAGAGAGTTGAAAATGGAATAAGAGAGCCATACACTTGGGTGAAAAACCATGGTAAGGGACGTGTTTTCTATACTGCCTTTGGTCATGACGAGCGTACGTTTACTAATCCTGGATTTTTGCAATTGATAAAAAGTGGAATTCTTTGGGCTGTAGGAGATAAAGCGGCAGAGCAATTAAATCAATATGTGGTTGCGCAGACAGCTTATGAAGATGCTCACCTTCCAAATTACGAACAAAGAGATCCAGCTCCGAAATATCAGTTACCTTTGACCCCGGAAGAATCTCAAACCCTAATACAGGTTCCCGTTGGATTTAAACTTGAGTTGTTCGCCAGCGAACCCGACATCAAAAAACCAATCGCAATGGATTGGGATGAAAAAGGAAGGCTTTGGGTCATTGAAACGGTAGATTATCCGAATACTGTAAGAAATGATAACGGAAAGGGGGATGATAGAATAATCATCCTAGAAGATACGGATAATAACGGCAAGGCAGATAAGTTTACAGTCTTTGCTGACGGACTTAATATTCCTACAGGATTTGTATTTGCAAATGATGGAATAATAGTTTCCCAAGCGCCGTATTTTTTATTTCTGAAAGACACGGATGGAGACGACAAGGCAGATGTAAGAGAAGTTTTGATTGAGGGCTGGGGGACATTCGATACTCATGCTGGGCCATCAAACTTAAGGTACGGCCTAGATAATAAAATATGGGGAACGGTTGGATATTCTGGCTTTGAAGGAACAATCGATGGAAAATCTCTTAAATTTAGCTCGGGAGTCTATAATTTCACCAGCAACGCTACGAATTTTGAATACCTAGCAAATACAACTAATAATACCTGGGGACTCGGCTTTTCTGAGGATTTTGATGTTTTTGTGTCCACAGCGAACAACGAGCACAGTGATTTTTTAGCGATTCCCAACAAATATTACGAGCGCGCAAACCTCGGCGAACGTGGCATTCAAAAAATAGACGGTCATTATGGAATGCATGTGGTAACTAAAAACCTTCGACAAGTAGATGTACATGGAGGATTTACCGCTGCAGCGGGCCATAGTCTATATACCGCTCGAGCCTTTCCGCAAGAATATTGGAACAGAGTAGCTTTTATCACAGAGCCTACTGGCCGGGTGGTGCACAAGCATATACTCGAACAAGATGGATCCGGCTTTAAAGAAGGCCAAGATGGATGGAACGTAATAGCGAGTGCAGATGAATGGTTTGGACCTGTTGAAGCAAAAGTTGGACCCGACGGTTCATTATGGGTGCTAGATTGGTATAATTTTATTATTCAGCACAATCCTACACCAAAAGGTGCAGAGAATGGTGAAGGAAACGCCTATATCGACCCACTGAGAGATAACACTCGTGGTCGTATCTACCGATTAGTACATGAAAAGGGTGAAAATTCCAAATCATATAAATTAGATAAAAGCAATACAAGTGCGTTGATAAATGCTTTAAAAAGCGATAATATGTTCTGGCGGACTACTGCGCAGCGTTTGTTAGTAGAATCCGGAAATAAAACAGTGGCGGATGATCTTTTCAAGCTTATAAGAGATACTTCGGTAGATGCAGTAAACGTAAACGGAGCGTCTATTCATGCGTTATGGACATTACATGGATTAGGTCTACTGGATGGTTCGGATTCGAAAGCCATTTCAGAAGTGATGGCCGCATTGAACCATCCGGCCTCCGGAGTTCGCAAAGCGGCTATTCAAGTCTTACCAATTGAAGATTCTAACGTAGTAAAAGAAATACTCGCTAAAAAAGTACTTTCGGATACTGACTTCCGTGTACGCCTCGCGGCTATTTTAAGATTGGCGGACGCAAGTCCATCACCCGAAATTGGAAAAGCTATCTATGACGCAGTGCAAATTCAAGAAAATAGTAGCGACAAATGGATTTCACATGCTTTATTAATTAGTGGAACCCTAAACCGAGAATCCTTTTCAAATGAGTATTACAAAGCGAATGAAAAATTAAATTTGTCTAATGCCAATGGAACCTTAGTCGAGCGAATTCTTGCCGGGGATAATATGATCGTTGTGCCGCTTAGTACTGAACGAGGTGGAACGATTGGACAGAGACAGGTCCCAGATCTTTTGGAAAAAGAGATAAACCTCGTTGCTGATATCAAATTGCCAAATGACAATAACAAGAAGCAAGGGGTTTTGATTACTCATGGCGATGATAAAAATGGCTATTCGCTGTTCGTCAAAGATAATAAAGTACAGTTCCAGATAAATCAGAAGGGAAGAAAAACGGTAATTGCTTCAAAAGAGCCATTGCCAGCGGAATTTAATGTAAAAGCGCAAGTATTGGTAGGGGGTAAGATGGCCCTCTTTATCAATAATGATAGAGTTGCTGAAGGCTCTACTTCGGGCTTGTTCGCAAATATGCCAATGGGAAATTTAAAAATTGGCCACAACCGACCAGATCGGCGCGGCAATAATGAAGAATCGCCAAAAATTAATAACGTAGGAGACTTTCCAGATAATTTTAATTTTGAAGGCACGATACAAAATGGACGGTTAGTTCTCGTAAACTCAAAGATAGAAGCGGCAATAGTAGATCAAGCGGCAGAAGATATTATTTACATTAAAGCCATTGTCGGTGAAATGAAATTTGATAAGACAGCCTTTACTGTTAAAGCAGGATCAAGAGTTAAGATCGTTTTTGAAAATCCAGATTTTATGCAACATAATATGCTCATTATTAAGCCGGGCACATTAGACGCTGTTGGTAAAGCTGCTGACGAAATAGCTAAAACTCCTAGTGGTGCTGAAATGCAATATATTCCTAATGTCTCTGAAGTTTTGTTTTCAACCCCATTGGTCAATCCAGAGGAGAAATATGAGTTAAGCTTTGAAGTTCCTAAAACTGCTGGTGATTATCCATTTGTATGTACATTCCCTGGGCATTGGAGAATAATGAATGGAATTATGACTGTTGTAAAATGAGACGTACCTAGAGTGGTGTATGAAAATTAAAGCGCTTCCGAAGCTTCCGAGCGCTTTAAATCCTAATAAACATAACACGATGCTGTCACGGATGATTTATTCAGGTGTCATTAAAACTTACTAATAGTTAGTGGTAAGTTTATGAAATGTTCTTTTATAAAGTAAAGGATTCTGATTAGTAACTTCTTTAAACTGTTTATTAAAGTTGGATAGTGTATTGAAGCCGCACTCATAAGCGATTTGATTAATATTCAAATTTTCTTCTTGAAGGAGTTTACAGGCATGAGTGATTCTAATCTCTTTCAAAAAGTCAGAAAAAGATTTATTAACTTGACTCCTAAAGTATCTACTAAAAGAAGTCGGTGTCATATTGACTAACTCTGCAATTTCCTCTAACCCTAGCTTCCTGTTAAAATTTTTCATGAGATATTCATATACACTATTCATTCTGTCGGTGGACGCTTTATTGGCAGAGGGGATATAGCCAGAGTTCGTAATCGTGTCAATCTCAGAAGAGGTTGCTAGCACATTGAGGATCTCTAATAAGTGTATTATACTTTTAAATCCACTTAATTCCAAAAGGTCTTGCATCATAAGGCTAACCCGATTTTTAGTTTCCCCATTAATCTCTAAGCCTCTTTTTGTCTTTTCAAATAAATAACGCACCGCCTCCATTTCCTCTTTTAACTCGATTACATTTCCTAAAAAGGTCTCTTGGAAATAAATAACGATACCAGAAGTGGCATTCTCATCCTCATTGTTAAAATAGCTATTATCACTTCTCCATACATGTGGTAAATCAGGACCAGTAAAAATGAGGTCTCCCTCTTTAAAAGGCTTCATGGTATCGCCTATAAATCGAGTACCCCTTCCTTTTAAAACTAAAAATAACTGGAACTCTGGGTGAAAATGGTAATTTGGGTCGAAATAAGGTTCATCGAGTTTTTTTATCATAAAAACTTTTGACTCAGGAATAGTAAACTTCCGTACACAACGTCTCATAAGCTTGATTTTTTTCTGAATAAAAGTATCATATTGTCAGCGTTTCCTAAAATTAACAAAGGCTTATCCATGTTAGCCTCATGTATTGAAAAACGGTATTCAGTAGAGGTAGTTCAATTTAAAAGCCATTTCTTAAATTGAACTACACTCATAATTAGATTCGACTAAATATAGCGGTTGACTAAATTTTCTAAAAGCTCCTGCTTCCCACTTAGCGTTTCTGGTTCTCCAGCTGCTACAGCAATATCGCGCAAATCTGACAAACTTAATTTCCCCTCTTCAAAAGCTTTCCCATTACCTGAATCGAACGAAGAATAACGATCTTTTCTGATCTTTTTGTAATCGGACTTCTGAAGGATATTATCAGCCGCTATTAATGCGCGTGCAAAGGTGTCCGCACCACCGATATGAGCATGGAATAGGTCTGCTCTGTCGGTCGAATTGCGACGAATCTTAGCGTCGAAATTTATACCACCTCCTGCAAAGCCACCTGCCTCCAAGATAATTAACATACATTCTGTTAATTCATTAATGTTATTAGGGAATTGATCCGTATCCCAGCCATTTTGATAATCCCCTCTATTTGCATCGATTGAGCCTAATAAACCAGCATCAGCCGCAACCTGTAGTTCATGTTGAAAGGTATGACCAGCTAAAGTAGCATGGTTCACTTCTAAATTCAGCTTGAAGTCTCCTAATAAATCGTATTCTCTTAAAAAGCCAATTACAGTAGCCGCATCATAGTCATATTGGTGCTTCGTTGGTTCACAAGGTTTAGGTTCAATAAAGAAAGTGCCTTTAAAGCCTTGGCCACGAGCATAATCTTTCGCTAAATGTAAAACCTTGGCTAAATGCTCCTGCTCACGCTTCATATCCGTATTCAATAAGGTCATATAACCTTCACGACCTCCCCAGAAAACATAGTTTTCCCCATTCAAAGCAATCGTAGCATCAAGTGCTGCTTTAATTTGAGCGGCACCATGGGCTAGAACATTAAAATCTGGATTCGTAGCCGCACCATTCATATATCGCTTATGGGAGAATAAATTGGCAGTACCCCAAAGCAGTTTAACACCGGTTGCAGCTTGCTTTACTTTGGCATACTCTACCAAAGTTTCCAACCTTTTTTCATTATCTGCTACGTTATCAGTATAATCAACAACATCTACATCATGAAAACAGTAATAAGGCATCCCCATTTTGGTAATAAACTCGAAGGCGGCATCCATTTTGTCTTTCGCTCGTTGTATAGCGTCACTGTTTTGATCCCAAGGAAAAAACAAGGTAGGGCCACCAAAAGGATCACTTCCATTCCCATTGAAGGAGTGCCAGTACGCTACCGCAAAGCGCATGTGTTCTTTCATCGTTTTACCAGCAATGATTCGGTTTTCATCATACCAACGATATGCTAATGGATTATCCGACTCTGACCCTTCATAAGAGATCTTGCCTATTCCTTTGAAATATTCTGTATCCCCAATTAGTACGTTTGACATTTTTTCTGTTTTTAGTTTATGAGTAATTATTTGATTTATTTTTCTTTGTTTAGAATATTCTTCAAAACGTGGTTCCATTCCTGATAAATTCCTTCGTAATCAGAATCAGAACTCGGCTCCACAGTTTTTTGGATTAGTATTTGACTAAACGCTTCTTTAGGTGAAGAGAAAATACCAGCTCCTATTCCAGCACCAAGGGCAGCACCTACGCTTCCATCATTATTGTAAAGCTCCACCGGCACCCCAGTTACATTTACAAAAATTTCTGTAAAAAGGTCGCTCTGAAACATGTTAGCCAGTCCAGCGCGAATGACGGATGGATAAATGCCATTTTCACGAAGGATATCTAAGCCATACCTGAAGGCGTAGGCAATACCTTCTTGGGAGGCTCTAAAAACATGAGATCGATCATGGGTATAAAAATCAAGACCGAGAAATTGTGCTCCGATAATCTTATTGTTAAAGATTCGCTCAGCACCATTTCCAAAAGGCAAAATCTTTAAACCTTCACTACCAGCAGCTATCTTTGCTCCAAGTTTATTCATTTGCTCGTAGCTGAGGTCTTGCCCGAAATTTTCTTTCACCCAGTAGTTTAAAATACCAGTACCATTAATGCATAATAATACACCTGTACGCGGACTTTCTTTCGTGTAATTTACGTGGGCAAACGTATTCACTCTAGATTGTTTATCATATATCAGTTGATCACTGACCGCGTATATTACTCCGGAAGTTCCAGCAGTAGCAGCCACCTCTCCAGGTTCTAAGACATTCAATGAAAGTGCATTGTTGGGTTGGTCGCCTGATTTATAACTAATGGGAATGCCAGCCTTTAAACCAAGACTTGAAGCGATGTCTGACTTTAACGTACCATGCTCACCAAACAAAGGCTTTATCTCAGGAAATATATCATGATCAAACCCAAAATATTGAATCACGTCTTTAGAGATCGTGTTATTTTTGAAATCCCAAAATATTCCTTCAGACAATGCTGATATGCTGGTTGAATAGGTTCCGGTCAATTTTAAAGCAATAAAATCGCCTGGAAGCATGATCTTCGCTGCCTTACCATAAACATCTGCTTCATTTTCCTTTACCCATGCCCATTTTGAGGCTGTGAAATTAGCAGGTGAATTTAAAAGATGTTCGAGAGCATGTTCTGATCCGATTGCGGAAAAAGCCTTGTCGCCAATATCAACAGCTCGACTATCACACCAAATAATTGAATTCCGTAGTGAATTATTGTTTTCATCTACCACAACTAATCCATGCATCTGATAGGCAATACCAATGGCACCGATATTTTCCGGATTAAACGTACCGCTGCTAGTAAGTTTCCGTATTGCTAATTGAACTTGTTCCCACCAAGTGTCAGGATTTTGTTCTGCCCAACCTGGAAATACTGAGATCACCCTGTTTTCCGCGCCTTCGGGATATTGAGTGGAAGCCACGCTTTTTTGGCTTTGCGAATCTACTACAGAGACTTTTATTGACGATGTTCCGACATCGATACCTAATAATAACATCTTAATTGGTTTAATTGAGTGCTAACGTTGGCATAAAGTTATAACAATGGTTCTATTTTCCATAATCAATCTGTACTTTTGTTGAAAATTCAGTCAAAAATATATTGGCTAACAAAATCTATGAAGAAAGTCACCATATTAGATATTGCGAAAGAGCTTAATATTGCGTTCTCAACAGTAGCGAGAGCGCTCAATGATAATCCGGCAATTAGTAGTGCAACAAAAAAAACTGTGAGGGAAACCGCAGATCGGATGGGATACCAGCCTAATAAGTTGGCCTCTTCTTTACGATTGGGAAAAACAAAAACAATAGGGGTATTGGTTCCCCGCTTAGATGTCAGCTTCTTCAGTTCTGTTGTGCACGGTATCGAAGGAGTAATGAATGACAACAACTATACCATATTACTTTATCAATCGAAGGAGTCGGTCAAACAAGAAAATAAAGGAATAGAAACGTTCCTGCGTTCCAGAGTAGATGGCATCATTGCTTCCATTTCATTAGAAACAGAGAGTGACAAAGCTTATCAAGAAATCAAAAAACGCAACATACCTTTAGCATTTTTCGATAGAATACTTCCCAAATTGGATGTTCCTACAGTAACCATCGATGATTTTAGAGGAGGCTTTATAGCAACTGAACATTTGATAAAAATGGGGTATAAGAAGATTGTACATATTAACCAATACCGAGATGTCAATATATTTAATGAGAGGCTACGCGGATATTTGAGCGCACTTGAGCAGTATAATATTCCTGTAGATGAAAATTTAATCATTAAAGGAGATTTTTCGCTAGAATTTGGACGTCAATGTGTAAAGGATCTAATGGCTAATAATATAGATTTTGATGCTATATTTACCTTAGAGGATTTTACCGCCATGGGAGTAATGCAGCAATTGAAAGCCTTTGGTAAGCGTATCCCTGATGAGATAGGGCTTGTAGGCTTTGCCAATGAGGCATTCTCAGAGCTGGTGAGCCCCACGTTGTCAACAGTAGATCAATGTACTGTTCGCATGGGAGAAGAAGTTGCACATTTATTTCTGAAACTACTCAAGAAAGGGAATTTTTACGAGCATAAACCTGAAAAAATTGTTTTGCAACCTCAGTTATTAATTAGGGAAAGTTCAAGCCGTTAATAAAGGAAAGATAAAAATGCTTATTATTCTTCCTAATGTTTATAATGAACTAATAAGCATTCTTATCGAAAGTTATAGATCCGTATGATTTATTAACTTCCCGCTTTTCTCAGTAAAGTCTTTCATAGCTACTTTATAGCCTTCTCTATCAATAGCTCGTGATGCATCCTCAATAATAATTACCTCAAATCCTAAGTCAAGTCCGTCTAATGCTGTATAATATACACAGAAATCGGCCGCAATACCACAAATATAAATCGTTTTTATACCTCTATCTTTTAGATAGCCAGCCATTCCGGTATTTTTTTTCCGATCATTGTCATAGAAGCCACTATAACTATCGATTTCAGGATCCATACCTTTTCTAAAAATAGCCTCAATTCTTTTTTCGTTTAATTCTTTTGAAAAAGCAGCACCTTTAGTTCCTTGTACGCAATGGTCTGGCCAAAGTACTTGCGGGTGGCCATTTAAATCAATTATGTCATATTCCTGTCGACCAGTGTGAGCAGAAGCAAAGCTTTTATGCTTCTCAGGGTGCCAGTCTTGCGTCGCGACCACTAAGTGAAACCTTTTCTGAAGAGAATTGATCGTAGGAATGATTTCATTGCCCCCTGAAACTGCTAACCTTCCACCAGGAAGGAAATCATTTTGAATATCTACGATAATAAGAGCTTTCTCAGGGTGCGGGAAATAAGATGCTTTATCGAAGTCAAACTCTTCATTCAACTGTTTTACGATTTTCGGCGGATTTATGTTACTCATTATAGTATATAGTTCGGTTTGTTTAAAAGAACACAATATAGTCAATATAACAAGAAACCATATTCAGCTTAATTTGTTGGGCGGTTTCGCTTTTCCTTTCCTGCAGATTTTTTATTGTTTTCCAGGGACATTTTAGGGAGTTCGTAGGGATTTGTCCCTAGCTGGTCCCTAGGATGTCCCTAGGAACTCCCTACAATGTCCCTAAAGTAGGGTGTTCCGTTCGCACCGTAAGAACAGGGCCGCGGGGCCGTTACTGAAAAAAAAACATTTTTTTTGATGCGGGAACAAACCTGCGGACTCTTTTATTGTTGTGTACCCTGGCGGTTTCCTTTAGCGGACATCGTGATGAAAAATTATCGTTCTTGTTTTCAGGGAATTGCGTATATTTGATAAATATTTGTCGGCAATAGTTTGCAGGTAGGGGAAAGAGTCCTATCTTTGCACTCCGCAAACGAAAGGAAGCGGGTCGTACATTGAGATAGAGGATCATTTT